>OCVV011360724.1_pt1 | contig 394278 bp, 346 predicted proteins | sample 1539721 | NCBI WGS metagenome assembly OCVV01 (sample SAMN02144230, study PRJEB22623) | gut metagenome | biome: sheep rumen | host: Ovis aries | place: New Zealand | reverse complement strand
GAACGTCCATCCGCACCGCTTCCGCCGGACCCTCGCGACCCGCGCCATAGACAAGGGGATGCCGATAGAGCAAGTCCAAGTCCTGCTTGGGCACGCCAAGATCGACACGACGCTAAGATACGCCAATGTCCAGCAGAGCAACGTCCGCTACGCCCACCAGAAATACGTGTGCTGAGCCGGGGCGGGACGATAATTTTCTAGATTTTTCGGAAAATCCAACGCCTCAAACTCCCATCAATGCCTATTGATGGGAGTAAAGGGCTGCGTTTTGCGGGCGGCGAAAAACGCTATATGTGGGGGTAGTTCAAAAACTTTCAACTCTTATATAATACATTATTGAATTAATGCAAGTATCTTTATATCGAGCTCCTTTGTATATGTCTAGAAGGGTGATTTCTATTTCGCCATTGTACAATTCTTCAAATTCTAAACGTTGCGGATTTGGCGTATCTTTTAATTCAAAAATATATTCCCTGTTCTTTTCTTTTAGCAAAACCTTTATTCTTTTTGGCCTGGGGTTATCTGAATACAGCTTTGGATTAGAATATGAAACATATCCTGAAAAAATCAACAAGCCATTGCCATTGATGCTTGTAAATATTTTTTCCCCAACTCCGTATCCTTTTTCTCCTTCTGCCCATGGTTCGCAAAGATTCAAATTGCATAAATTTTCCGACGCGTATCTCTTTTCACCTTCTTTTAATTCTGTCGAACATTTTGTGGCGAGTTTTGGCACAAAATCAATAAACTCTTCATTTAGAGGTTTGTTTACGCCCATAAAAAGCATTTCGGCATTGTTAAACAATATCAACAGTTCGTCAGATTTTAACGCAAGAAGCGGCTCCTTATAACCATTTAAGACTAAATAATCAAGTTTTCCTTTTGTCACGAAATTATATTCAAATGAACGATTCCATAAATCATCTGCTACCCCTGAATTTTTTTTAAGGGCGTCGTAAAATTCAATGCTGTGCCCCTTAAAAGTCACAAGTTTAAGCATACCTGAATATGATTGCTTGGTGATTTCGCAAAACGCTAGACTAAAATATAAAAATAAAAGACATATGGCATATTTCTTCATAGTAGGCCTCCACGCAATTATTGACAATTTTTCATAATATATTGTTCATTCAAAATCATTTATCTTCAATGGCAATGAGTCTCCTTTTGCCCATGTTTTCCCTGTTGAATCATATCCAGCCCTAAACCCCAACATGCTCAATGTGTCTATGAGCTCATTAAAATCTGCAAGCTTTGGTATTTGACACCCTCCACTACAGGGAGTATCCCACTCATTATTTGAATTAAGGCCTGTAAAGGCATTAGGGTGAATCAGATAACCGTCCACAATTGATATTGCATTTAAAAAGCTTGGCGTTCTATTTAGTCTTGTAGCTGTATAATCTCCAGCTGGCAAAGTTTTTCCCTTTCCTGCTTTTACAAATTCAACATTATCTGCTGTTGACTGAATATTACATGAATAAAGTGTTTTAGTTTCATAAGTGACATTCAGTTTTGATTGGTAATACTCGCCATTTCGGCCATTATCATTTTTACCGCGATTAATAACAAGTGTTGTATTCTCCTTTATGTGATTTGCAAAGCCAGGATTTGAGTTTATCCAATAAGCCATTTTGGAAAGAGTAATGCTAGATTGTAGATAATTTCGCATTTTTAATTTGCATTCAAATGGAATGCTTTCATTTCCATCGGGGTCTATATAGCGTACCGGACTGTTTCCCGCGTAGGCATACAAATCGCCATTGATGTTGCCTGCCTCTGTTCATTCCTCCTTTTTTCTAATTCTACACCAAAACGCGGGATTTTTCCAGTCGCTCAAAGCTGCAGCGCTTCGCTTGCGGATTGATTGACAATGCGCTATAATATAAAAATCACTTTTTGAGGAAGAACTTTATGGGACAGACATTGATTCAAAAATATTCAAAAAACTTTGCGGCTCTAAAGGAAAATTCTGTCGCGGCGGCCAAGATCGACGAGTCGAACATTTACCAACCGGCCAACATTTCAAACCGCCCGATGATGTGGGAAATCTTGGACGAGGTTTTGCTTCCCGGAAGCGGCCTTGGAAACTTGGAAAATTTCAAGGACTTTTACGAGCAAGTCAAGGCCGGAAAGTCAGGCTTGATTTTGTCGGAACACTACACAAACCTTGATTTGCCCGAAATCGTCTACTTTTTGGAAAAGCAGGGAAGCGACTGGGCCAAGGAATTTTCAGAAAAAATCGTCGCCGTCGCCGGAATGAAGCTCAACGAAGCCGACCCGGTTGTCCGCGCCTTTACCGAAGCCTTCACCCGCGTCGTCATCTACCCCACCCGCTCGCTTGACAAGCTTAGCCCGGAAGAAAAGGCCGAAGAAGAAGCGCGCGCCCGTAAAATAAACTTTGCCTCAATGCGAGCGATGGACGCTTGCAAAAAGCGCGGCGAAGTGATTTTGGTCTACCCGGCGGGAACGCGATACCGCCCCGGAAAGCCCGAAACAAAAAGGGGCTTGCGCGAAATCGACAGCTACTTGCGCTTGTTTGACATTATGATTTTGATTTCCAACAACGGAAACTGCCTGCGCATAAATCCCGAAAACCCGGAAAACATGCTCTTTGACCTAGTTGAAAAGGACTTGGTCTTGCACACCGCAAGCCCCGTAATCAACTGCAAGGAATTCCGCAAAAACGTTTTGGACGCGCTTCCCGCCGACGAGCCGGATCCCAAGCAAAAGACAATCGACCGCGTCATGGAACTTTTGCAAGAGCAGCACGACAAGGTTGAGAAAGAACGCTTGAAGAAGTTGAACGGCTAAACCTGAATTTCAAACTGACAAAAAAAAGCGGCCGCAGGGCCGCTTTTTTTTGCGCCTTGCTTGCCGGCGCCTTGGCTCGTTCCTACTGCAACAAAATCCTGTCGCTGTTAAGGTCGCGCTTTTTTATCTCGCGGAACTTTTGGACAAGCGAATCCATCGTAAGCTTTTCTTTTTCCTCGCGGCCGATGTCAAGAATAACCTCGCCTGAATCCATCATCAAAAGACGGTTTCCGTATTCCAAGGCTTGGCTCATGTTGTGCGTTATCATCATTACCGTAAGTCCGTAGTCGGCGGCAAAGCGGCGGGTAAGCTTCATGACCAAGTCGGCGTTGGCGGGATCCAGCGCGGCCGTGTGCTCGTCAAGCAAAAGAAGCGCGGGCTTTGACATTACCGCCATAAGCAGGGTAAGCGCCTGGCGTTGTCCGCCTGACAAAAGCTCAACGTTGTCGTTAAGGCGGTTTTCCAAATTCATGTCCAGCGCCTTTAATTGCTCTCTAAAGGCCGCGCGAAGTTTGTTGTTAAGGCTTATCTTAAGGGACTTGGAACCCTTTTTGGAGCAGATGACCATGTTGTCTTCCAAGCTCATTTTGCCGGCCGTTCCCAAAAGCGGGTTTTGGAAAATGCGGCCTATGTAGCGGGCGCGTTTGTATTCAGGCTCCTTTGTGACGTTGCGCTCCTCGTAGAAAATTTCTCCGGAGGAAGCCTTGTAGGTGCCCGCGATCACGTTCATCAAAGTGGACTTTCCGGCTCCGTTGGAACCGATGACAGTGATAAAGTCGCCTTGGCTGATTTTTAAATTTATGTTTTTAAGCGCGTGGTTTTCGTCGGGCGTTCCCGCGTGGAAAGTCATGCAAACGTTTTTAAGCTCAAGCATTTTGGCCTCCCGCGGCCGCCGCGTTTTTTGGCTCGCCGTCCTTTGCAGGGCGGGCCAAATGTTCGCGCAAGAATTTGGCTATGTCGTATTTAGAAATGATTAAGCAAAGAATGATCAAAAGGCCTGTAATCAATTTTAAGTCGTTGGAATTCATTCCGATTACGTAGCCGTAGCGACGGCCAAGGAACATAAGGGCGCGGTAAATTATCGAGCCGATCAAAACGCGCAAAAGTTGGAGCGAGATTCTGTTGGACCTTAAAACAAATTCTCCAAGCATAAGCGAAGCCAAGCCGGAGACCACGACGCCCGTTCCGCTTCCAACATCGGCAAAACCGGAATACATCGCGAAGAGCGCGCCAGAAAGAGAGGCCAGCGCGTTTCCAAAGCAAATGCCGACGCCGCGCATGAACTTAACATTGACCCCTTGGCTTACGACCATCTGCTCGTTGGCGCCAAGAGCGCCCATCGTAAGGCCAAAGTCGGTGTTGTAGAACAAGTTCAGCAAAAGGCAAAGGACCAAGACGACGGCAAAAACGTAAGCGGCGATCGCCCAGTCCGGCGAAAAGGACGCTTGCGCTTTTTGAACGGCTGAAATTATTTTTGAAAATATAGTCGGTATTTTTAAAAAAGAAACGTTGGCGTGGTTTGACATGATTCTCAAATTGATTGAGTAAAGCATCGTCATAACCAAAATGCCCGCGAGCAAATCCGGCACGCGAAGCTTTGTGTAAACCAAAGTCGTCACAAGGCCCGCGCAAATGCCCGCTCCAAAAGCAAGCAGCAAGGCGACCGAAGGCGCGATTCCATGGGTAAGACAGGCCGCCAAAACGCAGCCGCCCATCGGAAATGAACCGTCAACGGTCATGTCGCAAAAGTTAAGGACTCGGAAAGTCATGAACAATCCGAGAACCATTATTCCGTAAATCAAGCCTTCAATTAAAATGCTAGCGAGCATAACTTTCTTCCGCGCCTATTTTTTGGTGAGCTTTCCGTCTTTGATGATTTCGTTGGCGCTGTCAAGCAAATCCTGGGGAATCGTGATTCCGCAGGCGGCGGCTACGTCAAGGTCAAAGAGCAAGTCGCTGTCGCTTGGCTCAGTCATAAGGCGAACCGGAAGGTCGGCGGGCTTTGTTCCGTTCAAAATCTTAACGACCATCTCGCCTGTCGCGCGGCCGGCCTTGTAGTAGTTAAAGCCGCTTGCCATCAAGCAGCCGCCTGCTTCGGCTCCGGTAACGTCGGCGCTGAAAATCGGCTTTTTGGCCTGGCCAAAAACTTGGACCAAGCTGCTAAGAGCGCTGAATACTGTGTTGTCTGTCGTCAAATAAATTCCGTCAACGCGGTCCACAATCGCCTTCGCGGCGGACTGGACTTCTGACGAGTTTGTGATTGCCTGGGTGACCAATTCAAGGCCGGCTTCCTGACAGCCGCGCTTTACTTGCTCCAAGGCGCTGATTGAGTTGGCTTCGTTTGAAGTGTAGATGTAGCCCAAGGTCTTAAGGCCCGCGACTTTTTTAAAGAGCGCGATGTGCTGCTCCGATGGAATCGCGTCGCTCATTCCGCAAACGTTGTTCTCTCCCTTGTCGATGGAAGAAACAAGGCCAGCGCCGACGGGGTCGGTCACCGTTCCGAATACAATCGGAATGTCCTTGATTGAAGTGGCCAAGGCAAGGGCTACCGGAGTCGCGATTCCGACGGCAACGTCCACGCGCTCGTCCTTGTACTTGAGCGCGATTTGGGCGGCGGTGTTCACGTCACCGTTGGCGTTCTGCAAGTCGTAGTCGGCGGCAAAGCCGTTTTCGTTTACGACGTCGATGACGCCTTTTTCCACGGCATCAAGGGCCGGATGCTGGACAATTTTGGCGATTCCGATTTTCACTGTCTTTGAAGACGAATCTTTTTTGGCGCAGCCAAAGAGCATGGCGCAAGCGGCAAAGGCCGCGGCGATTTTCGCAATTTTCATAGTTTTCTCCTAATGGGAAAAATGATACTATATACAGAAACACTTGTCAAGTCCGCCGTCCTTGACCGCGCAAAAAAACGGGTTTATAATAACAAAACATTCTTTTTTTATAGAGGCAACAAATGGACGCATCTTCTATTCTTACAACGCTCCTAAGCTCAAAGAGCGTTTCCGGCATCAGCAAGGCTACTGAAACAAGCTCCGCCGATGTATCAAACGTCTTGGCCGCGGCCCTTCCCGCATTGTTGAAGGGTGCGGCAAAGCAAACAAGTGGCGCAAGCGCAAAAGGCTTTACGCAAGCCTTGGCCGACCACGCGGGCGAAAACGCCTCAAACCTTTCGGCCTTCTTTAAAAACGTGGACTTGGACGACGGCGCCAAAATCGTCTCGCACTTGCTGACAGCGGCAGACAAAAAGAACATCGCCAAAGCGTCAAACACTTCGGCCAGCGCGGTAAGCGCCATCCTTGCCGCGGCCGCCCCGCTTTTTATGAGCTTGCTGGGCCAGCAAACATCCGGCTCGTCGGCAGGCGCGATCGGAACTTTGCTTACAGGCCTCGCATCCAACGGAAACTTGACCAGCCTTTTGGGCGGCCTCTTGGGTTCCGCTTCCGGCTCAAAGCCTGGCTCCAAACCAGCGGCAGGCGGATTGGCCGGCGCCCTTATGGGTCTTTTAAAATAATTTAGGCTTTAATTTTTTGCATAAACAAAGGAGAAATTTTATGGCAGAGAAAATGTCAGACAAAAAAAAGGCGGCCATCGCAAGCGCCGCGGCTTCCAACGGACAGTCAACCGTAGGACTTAGAATCGGAGCCGTCGCCCTTTGGCTTTTGGCGATTGTTTGCGAGTTTGTGGCGCTGGCCGTCATCACAGAGTCCACAATCATTCCCTTCCTTACAAGCGTTCCGCCCCTTTACCAGGGGCTCGCCTTCCTTGCAATCGACTTGGTTCTTGTAATCATCGGCGCCCAGTTGTGGAAAAAGGCCAACCACATAAACCCAGCTTCCGAAAAGAACCCGCTCTTGTTCTGGCTTTGGAACAACATGGGCGTAATCGTTTGCGCCGTTGCCTTCTTGCCTTTTGTCGTTTTGCTTTTGAAGAACGAAAAGGCCGACCAAAAGACTAAGACAGTCGGAACAGTGGCCGCCATCATCGCGCTTTTAATCGCAGGAGTCGCAAGCTACGACTTTAACCCAATTTCGGCCGAGCAAGTCGAGCAATACACAAATTCAACCGTTTATTGGACTGAGTACGGCAGCCGCTTGCACACGCACAACGACTGCCAGGCCCTTAGCCGCACAGCGCCGGAAAACTTGCATTCAGGAACAATCTCCGAGGCCGAAGCCGCGGGACGCTCCACACTTTGCAAGTACTGCGAAAAGCGCGACCAATCGCTCATCGTCCAGATGCCCGACAACAAGCAAGACTTGCCCGCCGCGGCCAACGAGTGACAAAGCGCGCGCTTTTAAAGTCTTGGCATTCCGGCCCGCTTAACCGCGGACCGGATTTTTTTTATTTTGATTTCGCTTGACAAGATTCCATATTTTCATTATATTTAGATTGTATACAATTCTGTTTTGTCAAAGCGGAATTAAGGAGGCTAATATGGCTGAGATTACACTCACCTCGGAAAACTTCAAGGCGGAAGTTTTGGAATCAAAAGTTCCCGTGCTGGTTGACTTTTGGGCGACTTGGTGCGGCCCCTGCCAGATGATGGGCCCTGTCGTGGAAGAGCTGGCCAACGAAAGCGACGGCTCTTACAAAGTGGGAAAAGTGAACGTTGACGAGCAGGGAGACTTGGCTCAGGAATACGGAATCATGAGCATTCCAGCCTTCTTTGTCTTTAAGGACGGAAAAGTCGCGGCCTCCACAGTCGGAGCGCAAGGCAAAGACGCCCTCCTTGAAATGATAAAGAACTAACGCTAAAATAGGAACTGTATGTCGCTTCGCTAATTTTGCATTGGGAAGCGATTATACTTGCGCTCTTTTAGAGCGCTGGCAATCAAGGCCGCGCTTCGCTTAAAGCCTTGACTAGTTCCTTTTGCGGCGCGAATGAAATTATCGCGCCGCAATTACCTTATGCGCTGTTACAAATGCTTTAGGCCGGACGGATTTTGTCTTTGCCAATACACAAAGCCGCCGGTCCAGTCTGGACTTAAATTCATCTTTCTCATGCACCCAAAGGAAGCCAAGCGGCAGCGGACAGGAACCGGCCGCATAAGCCACTTGTGCCTTCCAGACTCTGAGATTTTAGTCGCCTTGGACTACACAAAGGACAATGTTCCTGGAAGGCGGCTTTTTGACCTTTTGTCCGATTCCAAATACCTTCCGCTTTTGCTCTATCCCGGTAACGACGCATGGAACGCGGCCAACCCTGACTTTAAGAGCGCGGCTCGCGGAAAAATCTTGATGCCGATAATCGTTGACGCAACATGGTTTTGCTCGCGGAAAATCTTGCAGCATAATCCTTTTTTGCTGGACCTTCCAAAAATGTCCTTCGCAAAAGAATACCGCTCGATATTCACGTTCAAGCACGAGCCGCGTCCTGAATGCGTTTCCACCGTCGAAACTTGCTACTATCTAATAAAGGAATTGCAAGAGGCAGGACTTGCCAACCCCGCCGCCAACCCGGAGCCGCTTATGACGGCCTTTAAGAAAATGATCAGCGACCAGCTTCGCGCCGAAAACGAGCGCGTCCAAGGCCTTCGCCCCAGCACCCACGGCTACGACTGGAAATACACAAAGATTAAGGAAGACCCTTTTGCCTAGATTTTCGCGGCAAGCTCCTCCCAGCGCGCGTACTTGGCGTCAAGGGCGGCGGACAGGGATTGGTACTCGTCGTTCCAGGCGCGGATCTTTGCAAAGTCGCTTTCGCCGCTGGAAAGAGCGGCCTCAAGCTCGGCTTTTCGCGCCTCAAGCTTTTCTATGTCGGCTTCCAAGGCGGCGAATTCTTTTTGCTCTTTGAACGAAAGTTTTTTTGGCTTGTCAGCAGGCGCAGCCTGCGGCGCCTCTTGGCCTTGGCTGGAATTTGAGGAGCCGCCGTTTTTCGCTTGGCCGCCGTTTTGGCCGCCGCCCGATTTTTGGGCTTGCTTAGAGTCGCGGGCTGCCTCGCGTTCCTTTTCCTTTAAAAGCTCGATGTACTCGGAGCATTTTCCGACAAAGCCCGCCACGCTTCCGTCGTCTTCCAAAATAAAAAGCGTGTCGCAAACCTTGTCCATAAAATAGCGGTCGTGGCTGACGACCAAAAGGCAGCCCTTGAACTGGGTCAAAAAGTCTTCCAAAATGTTCATCGTCCAAATGTCAAAGTCGTTGGTCGGCTCGTCAAGGATGATGAAGTTGGGGTTTGAAATCAAAAGGCGGACAAGGTAAAGGCGCTTTCGCTCGCCGCCGCTCAACGACGAAACAGGCGAATGTTGGATTTTTCCTTCAAAGCCAAACTCGTTCAAAAAAAGCGCGGCGCTCAATTTCCGTCCGTCGTTAAGCTCAATCCATTCCGCCGCCTCTTCGATGTATTCAAGCGAGGTCATCGCCAGGTCTTTGAATGTCGGATTTTGCTCGTAGTAGGCGATATGGGTGTTCACGCCAAGAACGATGTTTCCGCTGTCGGGAGGAAGGCGGCCGGCGATCATGTTCAGCAGCGTCGTCTTTCCGCTTCCGTTGTTGCCGTAGATTCCGATTTTTTGCCCCTTGCTGAATGTGTAGGAAAAGTCTTTTAGGACGGGCGATGTCGCGGCGGCCGCATTTGGGTCTTGCGAAGCGTTTCCGCCCGCCACGGCAAAGCCTTTTGGGAAATTTTTTGAAAGCCGGTGAAGTTCCAAGATTTTTCCGCCCAGGCGCGTTTCCTTGGTCTCAAAGCTAAAGCCCTTGTCTTCCTGAAATTTCTCGTGGGCGATAAGCTGCTGGTCGCGCTGGATTCGCGCCTTTGCCTTGGTTCCGCGAGCGCAAGGGCCGCGCAAAAGCCAGTCTCGCTCAAAGCGCAAGACCGACTCTATGCGGCGGTCGGTGTTCTTGGCGATTTCGATTTCCTTTTCTTTCTTTTCCAAATAATCGGAATAATTTCCATGGTATAAAGTAAGCCGCCCGCGTTCCAGCTCGTAAATGTCGGAGCAAACGCTGTCCAAAAAATACCGGTCGTGCGTGACCATAAAGACGGCGCGGCTCGTGGAGCGCAAATAGTCTTCCAGCCAAGAAATCGTCTTTATGTCCAAATGGTTTGTAGGCTCGTCGAGCAAAAGGATTTTTGTGTCTTCCACCAAGACTTGGGCCAGCGCGACTTTTTTCGCCATGCCGCCGCTAAGGGTTTTCATCTTGCGGTCAAGGTCGTGGATTCCAAGCGTTGAAAGTATCGAAGAAATTTGCGCCTCGTAGTTCCACAAGTCGCCGTCGTTCATTTTCTTTTCAAGCGCGTCGTAGCGTTCCGCCTGCGCCGGATTCAAGCTTCCCAAATTGACGCAAAGGCTTTGGTACTCGTTTATGATTTTTAATTTTGGGGAATCGCTTTTAAAGATGTGCGCGCGAATCGTGTCGTCGCCGTCAAAGGCCGGCGTTTGCGCAAGGTAGGAAAAGCCCGCTTCCTTGTTAAAGACTACGCTGCCCTTGTCTGGAGCCAAAACGCCCGCGACGCAATTAAACAAAGTGGATTTTCCGGCGCCGTTCTTTCCGATAAGCGCGGCCTTTTGCCCTTCGTCCAAACCAAGCGTCACGTCGGTAAAAAGCGGCGCTTCCCGTCCGATTTTTGTGAGATCCTTTATCGAAAGCAAGTTCATTTGTCTTCGCTCTCGCCTTCGGCGAAGGCCTTGGAGTAGTCTTCCTCGTCGCGCGGATGGCTCTTTATGATTGCGTTGATGTCGCTTTCAAAGCTTTCGGCGATGTACTTGTGGACAAAATCCTTGTTCTCGCCAAAAAGCGCGTTCTTAAAAAGCAAGACCAGTTTTGCCAAGCCGTTCGACGGGAAAACCGCGTAAACGGCAACTTCTCCAACCGAGATTTGTTTTTTGTCAAAGATAAGCGTTACCGACGGAATTAGCGTTCCTTTTGTAAAGACCGAAGCGAACCTTTCTTCCACTGTGCAGGCCGAGCCGACAATGCTTATGTCCTGCATTTTGAACTTGTAGATGCGGCCGTTAAGCTCGGCAAGCATCATGGCTCCCCTGTCGTTGGCGCAAGAAACGCGCACGTACTGCCGCCTTCCCTTGGCGTTTTTGCCCTCAAGGGTTTGCTTTATCGATTGAATCAAAAATGGAGTTTTTGAATTTAGCGCTATCATCCCCTGATAGCAGTTTTGGGCCAGTTCAAGGGCTTTTTTTTCTTTTGCGCTCAACTCGTCAACCAAAAGGTAAAAAAGCGTGGTGTTTACGGAATCGTCTTTGGCGCAAGAAACGATGAAATTAATCATTTTTCGCTTGGCCCCGCTGTCGTCCGCGTAAACAATGCAAATGGAATTTTTGAACTCGCGCAAAACGGACTTTGCGTCGCGGTAATTTTTGAGAAAATACAGCTCGTATTCGTTGTCCCTAAGGTCCTTAAAAACATCTCCGTGGCCTGGAAAGTCGGGGTAGAGAAAGATCACTTTATGGCCAAAATCGGACGTGTTTTGCGCTTGCGCCATGGCTTAAATTATAAACCGCGCCGTCATTTTTGTCTAGTCAAAAAGCGCTTCTTGCGCTAGAATAGAAAGAATGAAAACTGTCTTGATAGAACTGTTGGCCTTTGTCTTGATTTGCGTTCTTGGAACTGCGGCCGGCGGCTTTTTGATAATGCTCTACCACAGCGTCACATCATTTGTGGCAGGCTCCCAGATTTCTCTGTTTGACGCCCAAATTTTTATAAACGGTTCGATTGTCTTTTTTCCGATTCTTTTGCTTTTCGTTCCGATGTTTTTGTACCTTACCTTGGTTCGCCACCCCCGCTACAACAAAATCGCGGGAGCGATAACAATCGCGCTTCTTTCTTTGGCCGCTTGGATTTTCGCCGCTCCAGTTTCCTACAAAACCGTCCAACAAAAAAGCGTCGCCCTAGAGGAAAAGCCATCGGAACTGACCGCCGGCTATTTTAGGACAATCGACAAGCGCCTTTACTATTTTACATTTGTAAGCGGAAATTTTGTAAACGGAATCAGGATCAACGAGGACTACTTTACAAGCGTAAGAACAAGCCAATCGGTAAAGAAAATTTCAAACACGCCCATTAACTTTAAGAGAGACGCATTAGGCTTTTCAGATCCGATTATCGGAGAAAACTTGACTCCCCCGCCCGTCTTGCTGGCGTTTTTAGGCGGAATCGGAACAATTCAACAAAAGGCCTTCGAAGCATGCGCGTCCGGAATGATTCCGTGGCTGCTTTTCTCTTCATTGATGGCGGCGCTAGTCGCTTTGGGAGCGATAGTATCGGCCAGCGAATGGAAATTGGCCGACGCCTTTTACATCACCTTTGACACCTTTGCAATCATCACATTAAACTGCTTTTACTTTTTGGGCCGCTTTGACTCTTTCGTCAACGCGATAAACAACGTCGGCGGCTTTGCGTCAATCATAAGCCAAAATTTCCAATTCGCGCTAAACTGCGCCTTGATTTTAGTTTTCGTTTTCCTAGGAACTTTTAAGGCAATCATCCACGCCGGCAAAAAAAGAAGGAGAGGCGAATGAAAAAATTTCTTCCTTCGATTTTAGCGTATTCCATTTTTGCGTCAGCGGCGCTTTGGGTCGCGGGCCTTTTTCTTTTGCCGCCGGAAATCGTGTCCGAAGGCTCGCAGTTTGCCTACAAAAGCGCAAACTCCCTGTCGCTTCTATTTGACGCGCTTCCTTCGATTTTGCTCACAGGCTTTTTGCTCGCATGCTCGCTTGCCTTTGCCGAATATGGAGAAAGGGCCCAAGGCCGCTTTAGCCCAGAGATCGCGCTTCTCCTAAAAAAAATCATGGCGGCGGCGCTTGTCACGACTTTCATCGCGTCGATCGGAACATTGGTTCTTTTGCCTTTTGAAAATTCCAAAAAAAAGTTCATGCGCGAAATTCCAGGCTTGATGACCGACTACATGCGCCTGTCGGAACAATACCGCTTGCAAAAAAACCCAGAGGCCGCCATTCAATACATAAGAAAGGCCCTTGCCTTAGACCCAAACAACAAGGAGCTAAAGGAGCGCGAAAGGCAAGTTGAGGCCGAGCTAAAGGAGCAGGAAGGAAAGCGCCGCGAAGAGCGCAACAAAAGCTTTGCCGAAACAAACTTAAACGACAACCAAAAAACCTTTCAAGGCTTTGACGAAAAAGAGATGACGGTTTTGCAAATGATAGAAAAGGCGCGCGAGCTTTTCGCTTCAAAAGACTTTTTTGGCGCCCACTATCTTTCGGTAGAAGCCGAACGCCTTTGCGGACCAAACGACCCAAACATTTTTGAGGCCAAGGATATGGCGAACCAGGCATGGAACCGCTTGCAGTCAGCCCAAAAAGAAGAGCTGACGGCGGGAAACCTTTTCTTTAGAAAAAAATGGGAAGGCTACAAGGCTCTCAACAGCGGAAACTTTGAAGAAGCCTATTACATTTTCAACGACCTGGCGATGGAAGACGAAAGAAAGGCCCGAGACCCCGACGTTGCGCGCTACCTAAAAATTTCCCGCGACAGACTTTTGGAACAATTCTTTTTTATCGACGAAACTTACGACGCAAGCCGCTTTGAAAGCTCAAAGAACGTTTACTTTTCGATACGCCATCCAAACGGAGGCTACGACATCATTTTGATTCGCGGCGTAACGGAAGTCGGTGGAAGCGGCGGAATGGTTAGGTACCTTCGCGGCCTTGAGCTTTTTTCGTTTGACGAATACGGCCAGTTCAAATATTCCGTTTCCACCCCTTACGCAAAAATGAAAGCTTTGGACGTAAAAACGCTGGGCCTTTACGAAAGCCAGCGCCTTGGCTTGACTTCCGCAATAAAGTCAATTCCGTACATCATGATGCGCTCCGTGAGCAGAAACTCGCGCGAGCAAAAGAACGAACCCGTTTACGAATACAACGGAAAGCAAGAATACGCCTCAATCTTGTCAAAGAACCAGCTTTACCTTCCGATTCCTTACGAAGACATTTCCTTGATTTTGCTCTCAGCCGCAGGAAAGGGAAACTTGAACCCATTCTCGCTTAACCGCTTGGCGCGCAAGGCTCCAAACTACGGCTACTCAAGCGAAGTCTTTAGCGTTGAGTCCTTGAACAGGATTTTCTACCCCTTCATGCTTTTGATAATCTTTATCTTTGCGGCCAGCGTCGCGTGGAACTACAGGCTATCGGCAGGGGCGATTTTCAAGTTCAAGTGGATTTTCATTCTTCCAGTGCTGAACCTTGTCTTTTACTTCTTGGAACGATTGATCGAATATTTGATCAAAGTCCTTAACCTTGTATTTATCGCCATGGCGGGAACGGAACTCGCGCTTCTTGCCGGCATTTGCGTTTACGTCGCGCTTTTGATCGCAGTCAGCGTGGTGTTCCTGGCGCGCAAGAACGACTAGGAACGGTATGTCGCTTCGCTCCATTTTGATATGAGAAGCGATTCAACAGCCCGCTCTCGCGGGCTGACAATCAAGGCGCATCTATTCTACACTTCTACACATTCGATGTGGGCGCCCAAGGCCTTAAGGCGAGGAATCAAATTCTCGTAGCCGCGTTCAATCTGGTAAACGTTGCTGATCGAGCTTTCGCCGCGCGCTATCATCGCCGCGATTACCATCGCCATTCCGGCGCGAACGTCGGGCGACACAAGCTTGTCGCCGTGAAGGACGCAGGGGCCTGAGACAACCGCCCGGTGCGGGTCGCAAAGCGTTATGCGCGCTCCCATGCCAATCAACTTGTCGACAAAGAACATTCTTGACTCGAACATTTTTTCAAAAATCAAGACGTTTCCTTCAACTTGTGTCGCCACAACCGTCATGATGCTGGTCAAGTCCGGCGGGAATCCCGGCCAGGGCGAGTCGTCGATTTTTGGAATCATGCCGCCGAGGTCTGGATTTACCTTCATGTCTTGGTTGGCGGCCACTTCAAGCGTGTTTCCGGTTATGTTCCAGCGGATTCCAAGCTTTCCAAACGCTATGCGCAAGGGCCGCATGTCCGGCGGATTGATGTTCTCTATTGTAACGGAACCGCGCGTCGCGGCGGCAAGCCCGATGAATGAACCGATTTCCATGTAGTCAGGGCCGATGGCGAAGTCACAGCCGTGAAGCTTTTTAACGCCGTCGATTGTCAAAATGTTAGAGCCAACGCCGCTAATCTTTGCGCCCATCGCGATGAGCATTTTGCACAAGTCCTGAACGTGCGGCTCGCTCGCCGCGTTGGTGATCGTCGTGCGGCCCTCGGCCAGCGCCGCCGCCATCAAGGCGTTTTCGGTGGCGGTAACCGAAGTTTCGTCAAGGAATATGTCGTCGCCCACAAGCTTGTTGGCGCTAAACTCAAATTTTCCGTCAATGTCTACGCGCGCTCCCAATTCGGTCAAAGCCAAAAAGTGGGTGTCCAAGCGGCGCCTTCCAATCACGTCTCCGCCCGGAGGCATCATGCTAGCCTTTCCCAAGCGGGCGATTAGCGGGCCTGCGAACAAAATCGAGGCGCGGATTTTTTTTGAAAGTTCCGGCGGAATCAAGGCCGTGTCGATTTTTTGCGCGGTTACTTCCCAGACATGCTTTTCGACTTTTTTTACGGAAGCGCCAAGGCCTTGTAAAATCTTGAACATGACGCCCGCGTCTTCAATCTCGGGAATGTTTCTAAGCGTGACTTTTTCTTCGGTCAAAAGAGTGGCCGCGATGCAAGGAAGCGCGGCGTTCTTGTTTCCGGCGGCGGTGATTTTTCCCTTTATCGGAAATCCGCCTTCAATTCTGTATTCATGCATAAATCGCTCCTAGGCTTACTATAATATCGGCGGCGGCCAGCATTTGCTCAAGGCTGACCCATTCCCGCTCGCTGTGATACTCGTGCGCTCCTGTAAAAATATTTGGGCAAGGGATTCCCATCTCGGTAAGGCGCGAGCCGTCGGTGCCGCCGCGAATGGGCTTGAAGACAGGCTCGATTCCGCTTTCCTTATAGGCCGCGACAAGGCGCTCCACCACAAATGGCGCTTTTTTTATTCCCTCGCGCATGTTCAAATACTGCTGCATGTGCTTTACCTTTACGCTAGCTCCGTAAGAGGCCGCGGCGGCTTTTGCAAGTTGGGCCACCGTTTTTTTTCGCGCCTCCATTCCGTCCGCCTCAAAGTCGCGCAGCAAAAGCGACACGCGGGCGCTTTCCATCGTTCCGCAAATTTCAAGCGGAGCGTAAAAGCCCTGATAGCCGTCGGTCGTCTCGGGAGCCTGGGCGCGCGGAAGCGACTGGACGAACAAAGTTGCCGCTCCGATAGCGTTGACCATTCCGGCAGCGCGGGCGTCGCCTGTGTGGGCGGCCTTTCCTGTAAAGACGACTTCGCTCTTGTAAGCGTTGAAGCATTCGCATTCAAGCTCGCCGATGTGGCCGCCGTCAACCGTGTAAGCGGCTTTGGCTTTTATCAAGTCAAGCGGAACGTGGTCCATTCCGTGGCCGGTCTCTTCGTCAGGCGAAAAGCAAACTTCGATTTTTGGATGGGCGATTTTTTTGTTGGCCAGCAAATAATGCAAGGCGGTCACGATTGCGGCCAAGCCTGCCTTGTCGTCTCCGCCCAAGAGCGTCGTTCCGTCGCTTGTCACGATAGTCTCGCCGCCGCGTTTTTTTACTTGCGGCTTGACGTTTTTGCCGGAACATTCTTCCACCGTGTCCAAGTGGGCCAGCAAGCAAAAGGGCTTTGCGGCCGTTCCCGCTAGATTTGCCGGAATGTAAGCGTAGACATAACCGAACTTTGTGACCTGAACGCCTTCAAAACCCAGCGCCGAAAGCTCCGCCGCGATTTTATTGGCAAAGTCGCGCTGGCATTCGGTTGAAGGCTGGACGCCCTTGTCGGCCTGCGCTCCGCAAGAAGTGGAAAAAGTCTTTGCGTAATCTATAAAGCGCGCGAGAAGCTCCTTTTCCCACGCGGAATCTTTTTTTAGATATTTCATTAACAATAAAGATACAAAATTTTCCGCAATCTTGCAAGTCTAATGACAAAAAGGCAAAAATGCGCTAGTATAGGCGGCATGCGATTTACAAGCACGAGAGACAAGACAGTTGACACAAGCTTTTTGCAAGCGGTTTTGGACTGCATGCCGGCGGACGGGGGCCTTTACGTTCCAGAGGGGAACGCCGACTTGCGCCGCTGGATTTTGTACACAAACGAAAGCACGACATTCGACTCAATTGCCGGAGCGCTTACAAGCGCCTGCATAAACACGGAATTTTCCCCAATCATTTGCGAAACGATAGCGACAAAGGCATTTCCCTTTGAGCCAAAGCTAAAGCGCCTTGACGACAATTTGTTCACGCTGGAGCTTTTCAACGGCCCGACGGGAAGCCACCGCGACTTTGGCGTTTCGTACATGGCGGCCTGCTTGGAAACGATTTTGACATTGAGCGGAAAGACCGCCACATTCCTTGACTTGACTTCCGGCCCGCACGGCGCTTCTCTTGCAAAGGCCTTGCGCGGAAGCAAAAAGTTAAAGTCGGTCCTGCTTTATCCAAAAGGAACAGTCCGCGGCTTAAGCGAATCCGACTTTGTTTGGAACGGCGGGAACATTTATCCGATTGAAATCGACGGCGACTTAAAATACTGCCGCGCCTTAATCCAAGAAATTTTTTCGGACCGCGCGCTTGTCCAAAAGTTCAGCTTGACAGCGTCAACGACGGCCAACATCGGCCGCCTTTTGCCGCAAGCGTTTTTTTACACCTACGCTTTTTCGCGCCTAAAGGAAAAAGTTTCGGGCGACATTTACTACGCGATGGCGCCGGGAAACTATTCCAACTTGGTCGCCGGCCTTTACAGCTGGCGCCTTTGCCTTCCGCTGAGAGGCTTTATCGTTCCAACAAGCGGAGCCTTGGGAGCAGACGTAAAAGGCTTTCCGATAATCACCGACGCGATGGTAAGCGTAAAGGACAGGCCTCCGGTAAACGCAAGCGATCCGTCAAACCTGGAGCGTTTGGAAGACTTCTTCACCGACTATTCGGCGATGATAAGAAGCTTTGTCTACCCCGCGAAAGTCGACGAAGCCGCGACAGAAAGCGCCGCGAAAGAATTGTATAAAAAATACGATTTGATTTCAGACCAAGAAACAGCGGCCGCCTACGGAGCGGTCCAAAAGCGCAAGGACTTGATTGACGGCTCGGGCGACGCGGTGGTATTGATTCAGCGCGACCATCCGGCCTACTCTTCAGGCTTTGTCCAAAAATCTTTGGGCGAACGGATTGAAGTTCCGCAAACGATTCAAGAAGTTCTTAAGCCTTTTGACTTAAATCGGCCCCTTGCAAAGACAAAGGAAGAGTTAGTCAAGATTTTGGAACAAATCCAATAGCTGGTCAAAGCGGTCAACCTTGGCCGCGAATTCCTGTAAGCTTCCAAAGCCGTAGCCGGCCCAAACAAATTTCACTCCGGCCTCGCGGCAAGCGTCCGCGTCGCCTTGCGTGTCGCCCACGTAGACCGGCGCCTTTATTCCGTTCCTGCGAACAAGAAGGCGCAAGTTGTCGGCCTTGCCAAGACCGGTGTCGCCGTAACATTCATGGTCTTTGATAAAATCCGCGATTTTGTTTTTTTCCATCGTCAACTCTATGTAGCCGGACTGGCAGTTTGAGACAATGTAAAGGCGGAACTTTTGGGCCAGCGCCTTTATCGTGTCGCGAACTGCGGGATAGGAAATGTCTTCATGGTTTTCTTTTAGCGCTTCCTGCTCGCGGACGCAGCACTGCTTCATCAAAAGGTCTTTTTGCTCTTGCGTAAGGGCGGGCCACAAGTCGTCGGCGATTACGTTCATCGGCTTTCCGAATTCTTTTTGAAGGCCGCTTGCGTTCACCAAGGCCGCGTCAAAGCCGCAGTCGGCAATGGCCTTGTTCCAGGCTTTAGCGACAACGCCGGTCGTGTTCCACAAGGTTCCGTCTATGTCCAAAATTATTCCGTCGGTCTTTATCATCGTTCCGCAATATTATAATAGAACAGATTGAAATGCAAGCGCTCTTTTGCTATACTAAGCCAAGACAGAACGAAAGGAGAATGGCATGGGCGTAGAAGCGCAAAACGAATACGACTTTATTTCAATCGGAGCGGGAGCCGCTGGCCTTGCGGCCGTCCAATACGCGGCGCGCTCGGGACTAAGCGCGTTGGCCCTTGACCTTTCAGTGGCGGGCGGACAAGTTTTAAAAATCGCCGCTTTGGAAAACTATCCCGGAGTTTTTCCTCCGGCCAACGGCTACGCCTTTATCCAGACCATGCAAAAGCAAGCCGAAGCCTTTGGCGCCAAAATCACAAGCGCGAGCGTAAAGTCAATCGACAAGGTTCAGGACAAATTTGAAATTGAGACAAGCAAGGGAAAGTACACGGCAAAGGCAATAGTCCTTGCGACCGGAGCCGAGCACAGAAAGCTTGGCGTTCCAGGCGAAAAGGAATTGGAAGGCCGAGGGGTAAGCTACTGCGCGGTTTGCGACGGCCCTCTTTTTAGGAACAAGACGATTTTTGTAATCGGCGGAGGAGACGCGGCTTGCGACGAAGCCAACTATCTTTCGCAGCTGGCCGAAAAAGTTTACTTAGTCCACCGCCGCGACCAATTGCGCGCGCAAAAGGCCGTCGCCGACCGGGTTTTGGCCAATCCCAAAATCTCGGTATTGTGGAACAGCACGCTTGAAGAAATCAAGGGAACGCAAAAAGTCGAGGCCGTAGTCATAAAAAATGTCCAAGACGGGTCACTAACCGAAATGCCCGCCGCCGCCGTGTTCGTGAGCGTCGGAATGATTCCGCAAAACCAATTGCTTTCAACGCTAAAAACCGACGAGGCCGGCTACATCGTGACCGACGAAAAAATGCGGACAGCCGTGCCCGGCCTTTACGCGGCGGGCGACGTGCGCTCAAAGCCTTTCCGCCAAGTTGTCACGGCCACAAGCGACGGAGCGATCGCGGCCTTTGAGGCGGCCGACTACATTCGAGGCCTTGCATAAAAATGAAAGCCGCCATAACAAAAATGTCCAAAAGCAAAAATTATTTCCAGGCCAAAAAGCCCGCCGCCTCGTTCGCGACGGCGCTTGCTTTCGCGCTCGCGCTTTTGCTTGCGTTCCCCAAAAACGCAGCCGCGCAAGAGGACATAAACTTTTGGAGCGACTACCCCAACGAGGAATTGGCCGACGCGCTCGTTTCGCGGATGAGCGACGAAGAGCTTTACGCGCAAATATTGATGTTCGGCTGGGCGGGCGCGGAGCCTAGCGACCTGTTGAACGAATGGGTCTTGTCGCGCGGCTTGGGAAGCGTGAAAGTTTTTGGCTGGAACACCGACAACACGACGCTGGTGGCGCGCTCGGTAAAGGCGTTGCAGCAAAAGGCGCAAAGGCGCAAACTTCAGATTCCGCTGTTCGTGGCCACCGACCAAGAGGGCGGCTGGATCCGCCACGTAAAGGGAAACACATCCATCACGCCAGGAAACCTTTCGATTGGAGCCTCAGGCTATCCTTACGACGCGTATTATTCGGGCTACTACATCAACCGCGAAATCGCCGCGCTAGGCATCAACATGAATTTCGCGCCGACAATCGATTTGTACACCGACAAAAATTCCACGATAATCGGAACGCGCTCATTTGGAGAGAACGCCCGCATCGCGGGAATTCTTGGAGCGGCGTGGGCAAAGGGCTGCCTTGACGCGGGCGTGATTCCGACGGCAAAGCATTTTCCGGGCCACGGCGACACGCAGAACGACTCGCACTTGTTTTTGCCCAGCATCAACATCGACCAAAAAACTTTTGAAAACCGCGAGTTGGTTCCGTTTAAATATTTGATAAAGGAAAACGTTCCCGCGATAATGAGCGGCCACCTAAGCTTTCCGCAGCTGCGGCCCAACGGAGAGCCGGCCAGCCTTAGCGAATATTTTTTGACCGACATTCTGCGAAAGCAAATGGGCTACAAGGGCCTTATCATCACAGACGACATGATGATGAACGGAGCCACAATGTACGCAGGCTCTGTCTCGCGCGCCTTTAAGATGGCCGTGGACGCGGGAAACGACATCGTGATTTCTTCGACCACAGCGCAGCTTGACGAGCCGCTTTGGACAAATGTTATAGCCGCGATGAAGCGCGACTCAGGCTTTAGGAACAAAGTTGTGGCCGCCGCGCGCCGCGTGATTCTAGCAAAGCTGAATTATTACAAAGGAAAGAACACCGCTCCCCTTTACCCAGACGAAAGCGCGATTGACCAGCGCATTCCCGACAAAGAAGGACAGGCCTTTTTCTTGGACCAAGCCTGCCGCTCGATTACAGCCGCGCGCGCGAAGTCGCTTCCGTTCACAAGGGAAAAAGCCGGAAAAGTTTTGCTCTGCGGAAGCGAGCCGCAATTCTTTAAGGCTGGAAAAGAGCGCTGGCCTTCTAGCGGAGAGTTCCGCTTTAACTACGCGATGGGTCCAAACGAAACGCAATGGGCAGCGCAAAACATTCCGCAAACGGCCCAAGGCTACGACACAATCATAATTTGCGTCGCCGACCAAAACTCCGCGGCCGCCGCAAAAAGCTTGGAAGGCCTTGCGCGCTCCGGGAAGAAGGTCGTAATCTTTGCGATAATGTCTCCGGTGTTGGTAAAAGACTTTGACTGGGCCGACACGATTTTATTGGGCTATTCCTATTCGCCCTACGCGCTAGAGGCCTTGGTCGGCGCGGCGGCCGGCGAGTTCGTTCCGCCCGGAACAGAACCGATTGGCGAGTGAGCGAAAAGCGTTCGCAAGCCTAAGAAGCGGCGTCACAAAAATCATTCGCAAGCCTAAAAAGCGGCGCGGCCAGAGTCGTCAGGAAGCCTAAGAAGCGCGGTCCTTCCCCATCACCAAGGCGCGGCTTTGTTCGGTGAGCGAGCGCAAAAGATCAAAGTCCGTCGCGCTTGTAAGCAAAACCGTTATCCAATGCTTTTTGTTCATGTGGTAGGCAGGAAAGATTGTTTTTTTGTCGGCAAGCTCCGCGACGCGCTCCGGATCCGCCTTTAGGTTTACCGCGAAAACTTTTTTGTCGTTGGACAGTCCAATATTCTTGTAGGTGATTTCCATCACAAGCGCGAACCATTTTTGGTTGGGGCAGCGGAAAACCGCCGCGTCTGAATAGCGCTTGGCCGCGCCTTCTTCTTGCGCCCACGGAAAGTCCGCCTTGCAATTAAACTGGCGCTCGATAAAGTCAAAGTATTTTTTGTGAATGTCTTCCGACTCAAAGCAGCGCTCGTAAAAATCGTCAACGATTTTTTGAACCTCTTCCCTGACGGCGGCCACAAAAGAACCTCGGGCGCCGCGCATGTCAAAGGGCGCGTAAATTTCGTCCGTCGCCGCGTCGTAAACTTGCGCCGTCAAAGTCTGGCCGCGAATCTCAAGCAGCGCGTAAAAGTCTCCGCCAGAGAGCGCCTTTTTGCAAACACAAGAGCCGCCGCGCTTTTTAAATCCAAACGCCGCGAACTTTTCTTTTATCGGTCTTGCGGAAGAAAAAACGTAGCTGTAGTCCATGGGAAGAGTATAGCGCATATCCTTATTTTTTTCTTGACAAATTTTATTTTTATGATTATATTTGAATTATAGGCGTGAGAAAACCGCAAATATGTTCTAAAATCATTTTGAATGTCGCGTGTCGATGCAAGTTGCGCGCAGCAATCAAGATCTTCTTAGTTCACCATTTTCTGTTTTCTTAAAATGCCAATCGACAATTTAATTTCTCAAGAATTGCTGACAGGAGCATTACGCCTAAATCTATTTTAGGAGTTCTTTATGGAACAAAAAGAATTTGACTCGCGTCACATCCAACAAGTAATTGGATATGAGTTCAAAAACATTGGATTGCTTACACAAGCATTTATACGAAAGTCGTACGCGCAAGAACATCCTGGCATTGCCGATAATGAAGTTCTTGAATTTTATGGCGACGCCGCGCTGAATGCCTACTTATGCCAACGAATGTATAACGCTTTTGGAAAAGTTGAAAAAACAGAATACATATCAGAAAAAAGCGAAGGGGAACTTTCTGAAATTCGTTCATGGTTTGCCAGAAAAGAGAACTTAGCCAACAGCATAAAAAATTTGGAACTTGAAGAACTGTTATTCATAAGTTCTAGCGATGAGAAAAACGGAGCGCGAAAAAGCAATTCTGTTTGCGAAGATTTATTCGAAGCAATTGTAGGCGCGGTGGCTATCGATAGCAATTGGAATAATGAATACATCAAAAATGTCTGCGAAAAACTGTTTTCCGCGTCTGATTTTTACGAAAACTATGAAGAAAAACTTAAAGAAGAATGCATAAAGCATGGTTGGGAACTGCCAATCGCAAAGGATGAATTACTATGGCCAAGAATGCAAGTCGAAAACTTACAAAACTGGAGCCTGCCGTTACAAGAACAAGCCATCCACATATCGTTACCATATCAAAATTCATTTGGATTAAACAACAAAATCTACCCTCATGAAGAAAGATACTCCTTTGAGATTCGTAACATAAGAACATCACTATTTTCTTATAATCCAACATATAGCGCAACAAAACCCGAATCAATAAGATATGCTGCAAAATTGTATTATGAATGGATTTTGCGGCGTGACAAAATAATTAAAGTAATTCCAAAAATAGATCCAGAAAATCCCGCAAGCCAACTTCATGAGTTGCAGCAAAAAGGTTTGATAAGAGAACCTTTATTTGAATTTTCGGAAAGCCATGACAAAGGTGGAAACCCAATCTGGCTATGCACCTGCAAATTAGCAGAAGCTGAATGGACTATTCAAGAACGCGACGCTTCAAAGAAAAAAGCAAAACAAAAAGCCGCAGCTGAAGCGCTGTCTTATTTTATTGGCGAAGAAATCACACTTAAAAAGAATACGGAGAAGAAAATAAAATGAAAGAATATAAAGTTAAGCTTCCTTGCGGAATAAACAAAGATGGAAAAGTAGTGTATATTAATGACGCTAAAAATGGATTATCATGTGAATGCTTTTGTCCAGGATGTAAACAAGCGCTTGTTGCGAAGAATGGCGGAACAAAACGCGAATATCACTTTGCTCATTTGAATATTGCCGAATGCGAACACGGATATCAGTCTGCTTTGCATTACATGGGAAAAGATTTGTTTCTTGAAATGGAATATTTTACATTTGTAAAAGATGGCAAAACCGAAAAATATAAAATCGATTCCGTTGAACTTGAATACAAGCTTGGCAATATCATTCCAGACATTCTTATTACATGCGATGGAAAGCAATTTATTGTTGAAATATTCGTCACACATGCCGTTGATGATGAAAAGAAAGGAAAAATAAAAAACCTGAAAATTTCAGCAATTGAAATCGACTTGTCTAGATTTAAGACCGCCCCCATCGACAAAGAAACCTTAAAGCAAGAATTGCAAAATCCCGACAACTTTAGTTGGATATACGATGCAGACCATGATTTAATTGAACAAAAAGGAAACATTATTCAACAATTTGGATTAAAAATCCCAATTGAAATTGGCGAAATACTTGCATGTCCTCAACTTGCAAATCAAAGCAATCAATTTGCCAGAGGCGTAACACTTAATTTTTGTTTACATTGTCCTCACTGTGTATATAAAAACGGGCAAGCATTTATTTCCTGCGGAAAAATTCTTCCTGCTGTTTTGAACTTTGAAACAAAAGAAAAATTATCAACAAATATTTTTGTGAACGACAACAAAGTTATGTTTGCAAGCGAGTTCAAGAATTTTGCTGAAAATTTGAACAAAGAACTACAACTAGCTGTGAACCAACAGTTTCAAATACTCAAATCAATTGTTGTAAATCAATACGCTCAGGCATATCGTTCGCTTACCAGCCAAAGTCAACAACAAAACAGGTCAAATTATCATCGACCTTATCACAGAAAACGTCGTGGATTTTATTGAAAAACCATGCTATAATACATATAAGGAGCAATCAAATGAAAAAATCAATTCTGTTTCTCTTATCTGCAATAATTTCGCATTCTTTGTTTGCGATTCCAAACATAAAGCTGTATGAAAATGGCAAAATTCTACAATGGATTGAGAACAATAAAATATACAACGATGAAGGCATAATCCTAAACATTGAAGAAAACGGAAACCTTTATGCACCAGATGGAACCTTTGTAGGAAAAATCATAGAAAAAAAAGATTGGATAATACTTGACATATCCCACGAAAACATCAAAATCCATCAAGAATACAACAAAAAGAACGGCTTCATGAAATTATCAAAACTTAACGACGCCGCTATTGAATACGATGAGAAAACAGGCTTACAAAATAAATGCATAATTTACAAAGACAATAAGATTGATTCTTATTGGACGTATGAGTACTCAAGTGAAAAAATTACAAAAATTTTCCATTTTGACTCCAATGGCAAAAACGATGAAACAAAATTATATTATTATCATAAAAAAAATGGACATCTAGAAAAAACAGAAAGCCGAAGCAATGACGGAAAATTGAAAGAGCTTATTGAATATGACACATCAACAGAACATATTAAAAAATCAACTGCATACAATGAAAATGGTTCCATAAAAGAGCAAGTTTTGTACAACAACAAAGAAGAACCAATAGAAAAACTCGTTTATTTTCCAAACTCAAAAAAATCAGAAAAATGGACTTTCATAATTTTTAATGAAAAAGGTGAATACCCATTAAGCGAAAATATTTATCTTAGCACAAATTTCTTTTCAACGACATATGAGCAAGATATGGAAAACTATATAAAGTCAACCGCAAGCGGTACAGACGAATGGAATGACAATTATAATTTTATTGTTCGTAAACATACTTTCACAAAAGACGACAAGGATTACAAATATATTGAGGAATTAAAGAACAAGCGATACCTCAACTCAAAACCATTTACACTCTGCAATAAAAATTCTCTTTTTTATTATTACTTTATTCCAAATAACAATGACGAAATTGATTATACAAAATGTTATGAAATTGAATTAATAAAAAGAAAGAAGAATTACCCTGCCTTAAATAAATCAGGAAAAAACAAAGGGCCATTTGGATTTGACATTGGAATGACCTATAATGAAGTAAAAGAAGCCTGCGGCGGCACAGAACCTGAGCACATATCCGACGATCGTTATTGGGTAAAACCAAAAAAATCTCACCCACAATTTGAAAAATACATTGTATGGATTAGCGACTCTGTTGGACTTTATTATGTTAAAGGAGTTTCGAAAGAGATTTCAACTTCAGAATATGGCAACGAAGTGAAAAGTGAATTTGAGAACCTTGTTAACACGCTCGAAAAAAAATATGGCAAATTCACCAAGACAAACAAGATAAAACCAGATTACCTTTGGAAAGACGAACGATATTGGACCCAATCCATAAGAGATGGCGCAAGAACGTATACAGCTCAATGGACTGCAAACGATAATAACTACAAGGCTTATGACGGACTATTTGGCATAATAGTAGACATAAAATCCTTTTCTCCACAAACCGCATTGATTTACATCGAATACATGTTTATAAATGCGAATGCCGCTCAAGAAGCTTTAGACGATGTACTATAACTAGAACAGGAGGGCCAACCATATGATTTATGATTTTTCTGACGACGACGACTCCAACAACGGACTTTGGGGATAAGAATGGGCTGCGGTCGCGTTTTGCTGTGCATTATTTTCCCTCCGCTTGCGGTGCTGGACAAAGGCTGCGGCTCGATTGTCATCGTCACCCTGCTTACTTGCTGTGGCTGGGTTCCGGGCGTAATCGGAGCGTTGGTGATAAATAATAAGTAGGAAATACGTTTCCCAAATTCTCCTGTCCACTATCGATTCTTATCATTAAGTTACAAACTTAATTATTTTTTTGAATAATGCCTTATAATAATAAACATCATTATTTTACAAGGAGCAAAATATGTATGGTGTGATTTATTTAACAAAGATTCAGGACTTTGACCCAGAGCTTGAATCCTTAGAGATGTTTTCAACATTCGATGAAGCGCAAGAAAAAGCCAAGAAAAATATTGAAAAATTTATTGAAGAATATGGCGGCGAAACAGATGGATTTCCTACAAAGGAAAATCCTTTTGCAACTGCGTATAATGATGACGTTACGGGCTATATCTACATTGCGGAAACAAACCTACCATCTTAAATCTTCCTCTCCGCGTTAGGGATGCGCAAGGCGCGCAGCGTTGCGAAACGCAGTGGAGCAATGGAGCGAAAGCGGAACCTGGAGCAGCCCGGCGGCGTGAGCGGAGCGAACGTCGCAACGCCCGAAAAAAAATCTCTTGCCCACGCCTCCCCTCTTGCGCTAAAATATTTCCATGAACGAAATCTACGACTTCATTAAAAAATGCGGGATCTATTACCTTGCCACAGTGGACGGGGACCAGCCTCGCGTGAGGCCTTTTGGAACGATCGACTTGTTTGACGGAAAGCTTTACATTCAGACCGGAAAGTCAAAGGACGTTTCAAAGCAGCTGGCGGCCAATCCCAAGGCGGAGCTTTCTTGCTTTGACGGAGCGGCTGGAACTTGGCTTCGCGTTGCGGGAACGCTCGTAAACGACGACCGCGTGGAAGCGAAAAAACACATGCTTGACAACTACCCCGACCTTCGCGGACTCTACGACGAAAACGACTCCAACACGCAAGTCCTTTACTTTAAGGACGCGACAGCGACGTTCTCAAGTTTTACCGCGGAACCAAAAGTCGTAAAATTTTAAGCGCGATGATTTTTGACCTGAGCGTCGTAATAAAGGCGCAAGAAGAAAGCGACAAAAATTTAATCCATAAAAAACTCAACGCGGCGCTCCGCCAAAAACATTCAGACGGCGAGAGCGCGGAATTTGTCTTTGTAAAAAAATCGGTTGACGCGCGGCACGGCCAGCTAAAGCTATGCCTTCGCTACAAGGCGTACGTCGGCGAAAAACCCGGCCTTGCCCAAAAGGAATTTTCGTGGCGCAAAGCGGACGGCTCAAAGAAAGTCGTAATAGTCGGAAGCGGCCCCGCAGGGCTTTTTGCGGCCCTTAAACTTTTGGAGCGCGGCGTCCAACCCATAATAATCGAGCGCGGCAGGCCCACCAGCGAGCGAAAGCGCGACATCGCGGCGATAAGCGTAAAGGGAATCGTGGACGCGGACAGCAATTACTGTTTTGGCGAAGGCGGGGCCGGCACTTTTAGCGACGGAAAGCTTTACACTAGAAGCAACAAGCGCGGAGACATCGGCGAGATCTTGCAAGCCTTCGTTCACTTTGGAGCCGACCCAAAAATTCTGACCGACGCGCATCCACATATCGGAACCAACAAGCTGCCCCAAATCATAAACAACATGCGCCAAAAAATTTTGGAGCTGGGCGGAGAATTCCACTTTGAAAGCCGCGTCGTGGATTTTATAATTGGCGGAACGAACGAAGGCGGCGCCCCCGCTTTTGGGCTTGCAACCGACGTTAACCGCGCCACAGCTTCTAGGCCAGCGACAGTCCGCGGAGTTGTCGCGCGCGCGGCGGACAAAAGCCAAAAAGAATTTTTGGCCGACGCGGTCGTTTTGGCCACAGGACACTCGGCCTCGGACATTTACGAACTTTTGGCGCGCGCGAACCCGCAATCTTTGGAAGCAAAAACATTCGCGGTAGGCGTCCGCGTGGAGCACCCGCGCGAACTGATAGACAAAATCCAGTACCACGGAAAGCGCGCCGAGGCCAATCTTGGCGCCGCCGAATACCGGCTTACGGCGCAAGTTGACGGCCGCGGCGTTTACTCATTCTGCATGTGCCCCGGCGGCTTTGTCGTTCCGTCGGCAAGCGGCCCCCAAGAGATTGTTGTCAACGGAATGAGCGCCGCCGAGCGAAACTCCGCTTGGTCCAACGCCGCGATTGTCGTGGAGACAAGGCCGGAGGACGTCGCGCAAATTATGGCCGGACAAAAAGCTGCGGCCGATTTTGGGCTTGAAAACGACATTGGTTCAAGACAGGAACTTGCGGCGGGCGGCCCAGTCTTGGGCTTGGAATGCCTTGCAGGCTTGCGATTCCGCAGCTGGCTGGAACGGCTGACTTGGCAAAACGGCGGCGCGAGTCTTGGGCTTGCAAAGAATGGCCAAAGCCAGTCGGCGCAGGCGGCTCCGGCCCAGCGCTTGGTTGACTTTTTGGCCGGACGGCAAAGTTCCAGCCTGCCCCGCTCCAGCTACACGGCGGGATTAGTTTCCAGCCGCTTGGACTTGTGGCTCCCCCCCTTTGTCGCGCGCCGCCTTGCGGAGGGCTTTAAGGCCTTTGACAAAAACATGAAGGGCTTCATCTCGCCCGACGCGCTTTTAATCGCAAGCGAAACCCGCACTTCAACTCCGGTCCGAATCTTGCGCGACAAGGCGACTTTTGAATGCATGGGCCTTGCCCGCCTTTACCCTTGCGGCGAAGGAAGCGGCTGGTCGGGCGGAATCGTCTCCAGCGCGATGGACGGCCAAAACGCCGCCGCCGCGCTTTTAGGCCAGTTTAGCATTTAAGCCGCGCGCGAGCGGGCGGTTGAATAAATTTCCTCTAGCAAAAGCGCATAAAATGCGCTATAATTGTTCTATCGTGATAGTAAAAAAACAGTATTGGACACTTATTTCATTTTTAGTTCTCAACGCTTTTCTTGCCCTTTTCATAGCCCAAGAAAAAAGCTATGTGACCCAGGCAAAAGAAATCGCCGTTCAATTCAAGGCGAATTTCTTAAAAGATTCCGTGACAAACTTCATCCATGAGTTTGAGCGGAATAAAGAGGACTCGATTGAAATTTTTGACTTTACCGTGTCGGAACGGGAGAACAACTTGGCCCAAGCCTTGGCCTCCGCCTATTCGGTCAACGCAGTCAAGACGATTGTGGACAAAACCTTCACTTCCAACGACACTCGCGGAATGTGGGGCTACGTCTTGGTCGTAGGCCTTGACGAACAAATCGCCTTGTCGCAAAACGTTCCGTCCGATTGGGACAGAACGTCCCGCTCCCTTGAAGGAATATTTTGCGCCTGGCGCGAGGTTGAAAATCCAGTGGGCCGCTTTTACTTTGGAGTCACTCAGGAACACCTTTACAACACAATGGTTTCCATCGTCAGGTCAAAAGTCTACGACTCCCACTTTGTTGAAGAAACTTATTATTGGATCAACCAAGTCTTGAACTTTAAGGGCGGAAAAGACTACGCCGTCCGCTTGATTCACCCCAACCCGCGCTCGTCGGAAGGCATGCTGCTTTCAACCGACATGCAGGACGCGATAGGCGACCGTCCCTACGAAACCGAACTTGAAGGCATCAACAAAGACGGAGAAGTCCTCAGCTCCTACTATTTTAAGAAAAAGGACTCCGACAACTTTGCCCGCAAAATCACCTACGCAAAATTGTACAAGCCTTACAATTGGGTTGTCTGCATGGGTTCCTACTACGACGACATTTACGACTACGTTGAGACGATGGACAAAGTCCGCGGAAAATCTTTGATGCGATTCGTGTTCCCCTTGATAGTCATCTTGGACCTTTTGCTTGCCTTCTTTATAGTCCAAGCCTTTTACAAAGAAAAGCGCGAAAAGTCCGCCAGCAAAAAACAAGCCAACCGCGACAACATCACAGACGCCAACACAAAAAGCTATGGCGACCGCGAGCTAAAAAGAAGATTCTCTGAATTCAAGAACACCAAAGACAGCCCGGCCATTATGGTTTTGGACGTCGACAACTTTAAGACGCTAAACGATTCCTTTGGACACGAAACCGGAGACTTTGTTTTGGTTCAAATCGTAAACACATTCTACGAGCAAAGCCGGTCAAGCGACATTTTGATTCGCTGGGACGGAGACCAGTTTGTGGCCGTCTTTAACGGAATGAAAAAGTCCGTATGCTGGAACTACGCGCAAAAATTGCTGGAAACAATTTCACAAAAGAAAATCCAATACAAAAACAGATCTGTTCAAACAACAGTTTCTTTAGGCTTTTCCTTTTTCCGCAAAGACGACAAAAACCATCTTCAGGCGGTGGAGCGCGCGCAAAACGCGATGCTAGAAGCGAAGGACGCCGGAAAGAACAGGGCTAGAGTCGATTAATGAAAAATGACGGCAAAACCGACGCGCGCGAAAAAACAATCGCGCGCGTTTCGCTTATAAGCATAGTTGCCAACGTCGCTTTGGCGGCCTTTAAGGCAGTGGCGGGATTGGCGGCTTCTTCAATCTCGATAATTCTTGACGCGGTCAACAACCTTTCGGACTCGCTTTCGTCAATCATTACGATAATCGGAATAAAGCTGGCCGGAAAAAAGCCCGACAAAAAGCATCCTTACGGCCATGGCCGAATCGAATACATCAGCGCAAGCATAATCAGCGCGATCATTCTTTACGCGGGCTTTACGGCTTTAAAGGAATCAATTGTAAAAATCATCAATCCCACGCGTCCAAGCTATTCCAACCTGACATTGGTTATTTTGTCCGCCGCCATCATTGTAAAGCTTTTGCTTGCGTCTTTTGTAAAGAAGGCCGGAAAAAAAGCGATGAGCAAAGCCTTGGAAGCTTCGGGCGACGACGCAAGGAACGACGCGCTTTTGTCCGCGTCAGTTTTGGCCAGCGCGCTTGCGATGAGATTCTTTGGCCTTTCGCTTGAAGCTTATGTCAGCGTATTGATTTCCGTCTTTATCATCAAAAGCGGAATCGAAATGTTAAAGGACACCTTTGACGACATTCTTGGCGCGCGCGTCTCAAGCGACACCGCAAAGGCCGTCAAGGAAACCGTGTGCAATATTCCTGGCGTGTACGGCGCCTACGACTTGTTCCTTAACGATTACGGCCCCAAGCGCTTGCAAGGCTCCATCCATATAGAAGTTTTAGACACAATGACCGCCGCGCAAATCGACGAGCTTTCCAACAAAGTCATGGTGGAAGTCTTTAACAAGCACGGAGTGATTTTGACTGCGGTGGGAATTTATTCGCGCAACACAAACGACCAAGAAGCGACTGACGCAAAAGAAAAAGTCCTTGAAATTTTGGAAAGCCACAAAGACGTTTTGCAAATGCACGGCTTTTACATGAACAAGGAAATGAAAATCATAAAGTTTGACGTAATAATTTCCTTTGACGTCAAAGACCGCGAGACTGAGTGCGCGCGAATTTTGCAAGAAGTCTCAAAAGAATTTCCGGGCTACAGCGTAAAGATTAATTTGGACTCCGACATGTCAGATTAAGCGCAACAGGACTTGATGCCCTTGCGCCAAAGGCGCAAACGTCAATAACTTCCACTTACGCAACAAGCCCAACAGGGCTTGACAAAAAAGAGAATTTTCTTTATAAATTGCAACTGTGTTGCAAAAGTCATACCACACCAAAACAAGCGGGCTGATATCGCAGTTCATCCAGACAAAAATGGACAAGGGCTTTACGGCCGCGGAACTGTCTGCGTTCCTTGAAAAAAACGGCGTGAGCGTGAACAAAACGACTGTCTACCGCAATTTGGACAAAATGACCGAAAACGGAAAGCTTACAAAGCGCAAGTCGATGGTGTCGGACGCTTTTGTCTACCAAACGTCGGACGGAGACGGCCACTGCGAAGAGCACATCCACTTTTTGTGCAACAACTGCGGCTCGGTAATTCACCTTTCCGACAAAAAAACGGAGCATTACTTAAAGTCGCTTTCAAAAGAGCTGGGGCTTCAGATAAACCTGAACCAATCATCGCTAAACGGATTGTGCCAAAAATGCAGGAACAAAAAATAAAGAAGCGAGCGCTTTTCATTGCCGCCGCGCTTTTGGCGCTGACAGTTTTTTCGATTTTCTTCTCCGCCGCGGAACGCTTTCACGAATGCCACGGCGACGGCTGCGCTGTTTGCCTGCTTTTGCAAATCGCGGAAATATTAAACAAAGAAATTCAATAGAGGTATAAAATGAATAAGACAATCAAGACAATTATTTTTGCCGCGGCCGTCGCGCTTTTTTCATGCGCTTTCGCCGCCTCCAAAAAATCCATCGTTTGCGTCACTTATCCCGAATACGATTGGGTGATGAACATTCTCGGCGACAAGGCCGCAAGCTTTAACGTCACGCTCCTTCAAAACAACGGAACAGACTTGCACAGCTACCAAGCCTCAATCAAGGACATCGCGAAAATTTCCGTTTGCGACATGCTGGTGTTTGTAGGCGGCGAAAGCGACGAATGGGTTGAAAAAGCCGTCGCCGAGGCCAAGAACAAGAACATGGTTGTGGTGAACATGATGGAAGCCCTTGGCGACAAAGTCAAGGAAGAGGAAATCGTCGAAGGCATGCAGGCCGAAGAAGACGAGCATGAGCATGAACACGCCGACCACGACCATGACCACAAAGGCCACCATCACCACCACGATGAAGTTGAGTACGACGAGCATGTTTGGCTTTCTTTAAGGAACGCCGCCGCGCTTGTCCAAACCCTCGCGCAAAAAATCTCCGAGCTTGACTCAGCCAATGCCGCCGCCTACAAGGCCAACGCCGCCTCTTACGCAAAAGAGCTTCTTGACCTTGACGCGCAGTGCAAAAAGGCTGTCGCGGCGGCCGCAAAGAAAACACTTTTGTTCGGCGACCGCTTCCCCTTCCGCTACTTGGCCGACGACTACAATCTTAAGTATTACGCGGCCTTTGTAGGCTGCAGCGCGGAGACCGAAGCCAGTTTTGAAACGGTGATTTTCCTTGCCAAAAAAGTTGACGAGCTTGGCCTCAACGCCGTTCTTACGATAGAGAAGAGCGACCAAAAAATCGCCAAGACAATCGTTTCCAACACAAAAAAGAAGAGCGCCGAAATCTTGGAAATGGATTCGCTCCAATCCATCACCCAAAAGGACATCAAGGCCGGCCGCTCGTATCTTTCGGCGATGAAGAAAAACTTGGAAGTTCTTAAAAAAGCGCTGCGTTAAAGCAAGCGCAAGGAGGCAATGCATGAAAAAAATATTTTTCGCAATCGCGACGCTATTCTTTGCGGCGCTTTTTGCCCCGGCGGCGCAAGAAGTTCCCTTTGCGTCGCGGCCTCCAAAAATGTCTCCCGGCCAAAAAATCGACTGGGACTTTACCAAAATGAATTTCAACATGGCAAGCGGCCTTGTCTTTGACATGATGGTTGACCCGCAAAAGTACAAGGACAAGACTGCCAAAATCAAAGGGCAATTCGCAAGCGACGTCCACCAAGGAAAGCGCGTGTTCGCCGTCTTTGTTTGGGACGCCACTGGCTGCTGTCCGACCGGCCTTAACGTCCTTCCGCTTGCAAACAAAAAATACCCCGCCGACTTTCCCGCCGACGGAAGCCTTGTCACCATAACCGGCGTATTGGAAATGGCGAACCTCTTTGGTCAGGAAGACCTCTGCCTTGTGGCCGAGCGCTGGGAATAAAAATGTAGACAAGGCAAGCGCTTTCATTGTATGATGAATTTAAAAATGGAGTGTGTTATGAAAAAAATTTTTGCAGCCGCGTTCGCAATCTTATTTTCGGTCCTTGCCCTGTCATGCCAAGAAGGCAAGTCCATTTACGATTATGGCTTTGGCAGCGTAAAGAAAAACCACTTAATGTACAAAGACAAGCCTGGTTACGAAATTTCGGAAGCTACTGCGGATGACATTCAACAAAAATGCGGATACAACAAGCGCTACACTGTGATGAGCGAGCCCATTTCCATCACTTATTTAAAAAATTGGAAGGGAGAAACGCTTGCTAGCGTTATCATATTTAATAAAACCGACTTGCATCCGCTTGGCGCTTACATCGGAAGTCCCAAAGAAGAATTGTTAAAAGAATTTCCCCTTGGCGACAACGACATCGACTCAGAAAAATCGACTTTCTTTAAGTCAGACAAAAAACATAGAATAGAAGTCGGCGCGATTTACGTTGACGGCATTGTGGATGGATTTACAATTCTCAATTGTGAGTATGTGGATAAATTTCACAAAGTGATGGAGACAGACGGCGCAAAGACGGACTAATTGCCAATCGCCGTCATGCACGTCTAATTGAACGTCACGTTAACGCTTTTGACAATCGTTTTGGCCGAATCAATGCCAGCGGCGTTTTTGCGGACAGCTCCGTCGGAACCGTCGGGCGAGCCGGAACCAATCAACTCAAATGACAGCTCCTCTTTTTGCCCCGCGGGAACAAGCGCTTGGTAGACAAGCGAAGGCTGGCCGTTGACGCCTGAATTCTTTTTTGTCCAAGTTGAATTGTAGTCAAAGCTGGCGTTAACTTCCACTTTTATCACGCAAGGCTCGTCGCCGATTTTTTGGTTAATGACAAGGCCGCCTTTGGGCGTCGCGCTTGTCACCGCGTCAATTTCTTTTTGGGAACCGTTTTGCGCGGTGGATTTTTTTGCGTCATGCTTTGAGGCGTGGTACCAAACCGGAAGCGATTCGGGACGGCCTTCCTTGGGACCAAAAAGCCAACTTAATGCCGAAGCTTTTTTTGTAACGTAAAGAGTTTTTATGTAGCGGCCGTTTTGGTCTTCAAGCCAAACCGCAAGCTGCGGCCCCTTCCAGCCTTCGCCAGCGCCAATAGAAATTGTCACATCCCTGGCGTACAAACTTGCGGCCATCGCCGCGCACAATGCAAACAATGTAAGAAATTTTTTCATAAGTTATCAACTCCTTAAATTATTGAGCGTATCCTACCCAACACATACGGGGCGGCAAAGCCGCCCCGTTTTGCTAGTAGAAATTTATTTGACTTGCGCGCTCACGCGCGCGGCGCAATCCACTCTCCTCGCGTCTGTGCTTAGTTGGCTCCGCCAACTAAGCACATCCACTCGGCCTGCGCGGCCAACTCGTCGCCGACGAAGGCTTGGCCGGACTGCTTGATCATGCGGTCGCTGACGCGAAGGTTTTTGATTTCCATTCTAACGGTGTCGCCGGGGCGAACCTGGCGGCGGAACTTTACCTTGTCAACCGTTCCCAAGAAAAAGAGCGAGCCTTCCTTGAATTTTTTTTGGAAGCTCAAAGCGGCTCCTCCGGCCTGCGCCATCGTCTCAACCAAGATTACGCCGGGAACGACCGGGTACTGCGGAAAGTGGCCCTTGAAGAAAAAGTCTTCGTCGGTGAACTTGCGGGTGCTTACGCTGCCTTCGTCGTCGGCGCTTACGATTTCGTCAACGAACAAAAAAGGCTTTCTGTGGGGCAACAAGGATTCAATGTCTTTTGTAACGCTCATGTTAAAACTCCTACTTTACTTTCTTGATGACTACAACACCATTATGGCCGCCAAAGCCAAGCGTGGCGCTCATGGCGCAGTCGATGTTCATTTCGATTCCCTTGTTGGGAGTGTAGTCCAAGTCGCAGCCGCCTTCGATGTCAGGGTTGTCCAAGTTGATTGTAGGCGGAACAAAGCCTTCAGCAACAGCCTTTGTCGTGATGATGGCTTCAACCGCTCCTGTGGCGCCAAGCATGTGTCCTGTCATGCTCTTTGTTGAAGAAATGTGAAGCTTTTTGGCGGCGTCGCCAAAAGCGATTTTAACCATTTGTGTTTCGCCAGAGTCGTTCTTGTGCGTTGAAGTTCCGTGCGCGTTGTAGTACTGAACGTCTTCGGGCTTGATTCCCGCGTCGTTCATCGCCTCAGTCATGGCGGCGGCGCCCTGAAGTCCGTCCGGGTTGGGGGCGGTCAAGTGGTAGGCGTCGTTTGAGCTTCCGTATCCGGCAAGTTCTGCGTAAATCTTGGCGCCGCGCTTTTTGGCGTGCTCGTATTCTTCCAAAACCAAAACGCCGCTTCCTTCGCTCATTACAAAGCCGTCGCGGTCCTTGTCAAAGGGACGGCAAGCTTTTGTCGGATCGTCGACGCGCGCTCTAGAAAGAGCCTGCAAGGCCGCAAACGAATCAATAGTAAAGCCGTTGATCGCAGACTCCGCTCCGCCGGCAAGGCAAACGTCGCGGCGGCCGCTTCTGATCAAATCAAGAGCGTCGCCAAGAGCGTCGGTTCCGCTTGAGCAAGCGGTGGCGATTGTGTGGCAAGGTCCGTGGATTCCAAAGGCGATCGCGATGTTTCCGCTGGCCTCGTTGGGAATCAACTGAGGAATCGTCATAGGATTGACGCGCTTTTTGCCAGACTCGTACCATTTAATACAGTTGTTTTCGATGACTTCGAAGCCGCCGATTCCAACTCCAAGGTAAATGCCGGCCTTGGCCAAAACGTCGGCGTTGCCAATCAAGCCAGCGTCGTCAAGCGCCATCTTAGCGGCGGCAACGGCGTAGCGAGTGAACAAAGCCATTTTGCGCGCGGCCTGCGTGTCCATATATTTTTCGGGCTCAAAGTTTTTTACTTGGCCAGCGTACTTGATGTTGCTCGGCGTTGTGTCGTAGCGGTCAATCAAAGCGATTCCGCTCTTTCCGGCCTTGATCGCGGCCCAAGTCTCTTCAACAGAATTTCCAAGCGGAGTCACCGCTCCCAAACCAGTAATAACTACTCTTCTCATTTTTATATCTCCTATTTTTTTTAGCACCCCATGCCGCCGTCAACTCCGAGGACCTGCCCCGTAATGTAAGTTGACAAGTCGCTGGCCAAGAACAAGACGGCGTTGGCGACGTCCTCAACCTGTCCGGCGCGGCGGAGCGGAATCTGCGTAATCCAATTTTCGCGAATCTTTTCGTCAACGGCCTTTGTCATGTCAGTGTCGATAAATCCGGGCGCGACGGCGTTAACGCGGACTCCTCGGCTTCCGACTTCCTTGGCCAAGCTCTTTGTGTAGCCGATCAAGCCCGCCTTGCTGGCCGAATAGTTCACCTGGCCGGCGCCGCCGTGAAGGCCTACGATGCTTGTCATGTTGACGATTGAGCCATGCTTTTTGTGGATCATGTCGTTGGAAACGATTTGCGTGGCGACAAAGGCGCCGGTAAGGTTTACGTCCAAAACTTTTTTCCAGTCGTCCATCTTCATGTGGAACGAAAGTCCGTCCTTTGTGATTCCGGCGTTGTTGACCAAAACGTCAAAGGCGCCGGCTTCCTTAAGCACGGCTGTGACAACTTCCTTAAGCTGCTCGGCGTTTGAAGCGTCGGCGTAAATTTCGTGAAAGGCCACTCCGTTGTCGGCGGCAAGCTTTTCAAGCTCGGCCTTTCCGGCGCTTTCCTTTGTGCAAAGGCCCCAAACTTCGGCGCCGTTGGCCAAAAAGACTTCCGTGATTTTCTTTCCGATTCCGCGGCTTGAGCCGGTGACCAAGGCTTTTTTATTTTCCAGTAACTTCATTTTTTTCTCCTTAACTCCTGAATTACCGCTGTTCGCGCGAGCTTGGTTGCGAGCGCGAATGTTGCGGCTTATGCGGCGCCTATCTCTTGTAGGCTTGCAATCATTACAAATCGCCGCTTAACGCTTCGGCAGTGTTTACCGGAACGCACTTCAAGCTTTCGGCGTAGGCTGTCTTGGCCCACAAGCCGCTCAAAACCTGGCCGGGACCCGGCTCAAGCAATTTCCATTCGCCGCCGTCGGCCTTGACAAGCGCGGCCAAAACGTCCTCTTCGTCGGTCCAGCGAACTGGGTGGGTCAAGTGAAGGACGGCGGATTTTTTGGCGTTCTCGCCGCTGGTCTCTTCCTTTCCGGTAACGTTGCTGAACAATTTAATTGTAGGATTGTTGAATGTAACGCCGGCAATGGCTTTTTCAAACTCGTCGGCCGCGCGCTGCATCAAGGGACTGTGGAAGGGGCCTGCAACCTTAAGGCGCACGGCTCTTCTGGCTCCGGCTTCCTTGGCGGCGGCCTCGGCCTTTTCGAGCGCGGCTTCGGTTCCGCTTATTACAGTCTGAACGGAAGAGTTCAAGTTGGCGGCGTAGGCGTCGGGAATTGACGCGGCGATTTCCGCAACCTTTTCCGGCGGCAAGCCAAGAATCGCGCTCATTCCAGGCGCGTGGCCTTCGTTTTCGGCGGCGATTTTTTCGCAAACGGCCTGCATGATTCTGCCGCGGTCAAGAACGACCTTTATTACGTCTTCAAAGCTCAAAACGCCCGCAATGTGCAAGGCCGGAAATTCTCCAAGGCTAAAGCCCATCGCCGCCGTTGGAACGATTCCCTTTTCCTTAAGCGCCGCGCAAATGGCAAGCGAGGCGGCTGTGATGGCCAGCTGGCTGTTGTCGCTTCGCGAAAGGGTCTCGGCGTCGGACTCCCACAAAAGCTTTGGAACATCCGTTCCGGCAATCTGCGAAATGTCGTCCAAAACTTTTTTCGCGGCAGGAAACGCCTCCGCGACATCCTTAATCATTCCGGGAGTTTGCGCTCCCTGTCCGGGAAACAAAAACGCGTGCTTAGCGGCCATAGTATTCCTCTTTTTGTTGAATTTGATAAAATGACAAAAATTGTGAATATGTCATTTACGCGTATTCTAGCGCTTTTCCAAAGATTTGTCTAGCGCCGCCATTCTTTAGTCCTCGCTAACTTTTTTATTTTTTGCTTAGCTTTCGTATTGAAACAATTAGCGATAATCGTTACAATGTTAGCCAAATTTCGCTTTTAAGGAGATTAATATGAGCTTGACTCTTGATGACATCAAACACCCAAAAATCAAAGCTTGGGTTGAGGAATGTATCAAAATGTGTGAGCCGGACAACGTGGTTGTTGTCGACGGTTCTGACGAAGAATATGACCGCCTTATGCAGCTTTGCGTAGACAAAGGTCTCGCCACCCCGCTTAAGAAGAAGGAGCACTCTTTCCTTTTCCGCTCGCTTCCTTCTGACGTAGCGCGCGTAGAAAGCCGCACATTCATCTCTTCCGTCAAGGAAGAGGACGCCGGCCCGACAAACCACTGGATTGACCCCAAAGAGCTCAAGGCCACAATGAAGGGACTTTACACAGGCTGCATGCACGGACGCACAATGTACGTTCAGTGCTTCTGCATGGGACCCCTCGGCTCTCCGATTTCAAAGAACGGCGTAGAGGTCACTGACTCTGAGTACGTTGTCTTGAACATGGACATCATGACTCGCGCCGGAAAGAAAGTTTTGGACATCTTCAACAAGGACCCCAACGCGGAGTTCGTTCCCTGCTTGCACTCAGTGGGAAAGCCGCTCAACAACGGCGAAAGCGACAACGGCATTTGGCCCTGCGCTGACGTAGAGCACAAGTACATCTCTCAGTTCCCGGACGAGGGTCTCATCTGGTCTTACGGTTCAGGATACGGCGGAAACGCCCTTCTTGGAAAGAAGTGCTTCGCTCTCCGCATCGCCACTGTTCTTGCCCGCAAGGAAGGCTGGCTCGCCGAGCACATGCTCATCCTCAAGCTCACAAATCCTGAAGGAAAAGTCAAGTACGTCACAGGCGCCTTCCCGTCAGCCTGCGGAAAGACAAACTTGGCCATGCTTATTCCGACAATCCCCGGCTGGAAGGTCGAGACTGTCGGCGACGACATCGCTTGGATGAAATTTGGCGACGACGGACGCTTGTACGCGATCAACCCCGAAGCCGGCTTCTTTGGCGTGGCTCCCGGAACGAGCGCCGAATCAAACAAGAACGCTCTTGTTTCAGCTGAAAAGAACACAATTTTCACAAACTGTGCCCTTACAGAAGACGGCGACGTTTGGTGGGAAGGCATAGGTTATCCAGCTAAAGGTGAGTTAGTGGATTGGAAGGGCGTTAAACGCCCCGCCCTCCCCAAGGACAAGTCTCCCAAGGGAGAAGAGTTCGCCCACCCCAACGCCCGCTTCACGGCTCCTGCCAAGCAGTGCCCCTGCATCGCAAGCGACTGGGAAGACCCCAAAGGCGTTCCAATCAGCGCCATCTTGTTCGGCGGCCGCCGCCCGTCAACCGTTCCGCTCGTTCACCAGAGCCGCAGCTGGAACCACGGCGTGTTCCTTGGATCTATCGTTGGATCGGAAATCACAGCCGCTTCTACAATCAACGCCGCCGAAGTCGGAAAGATTCGCCGCGACCCCTTCGCCATTCTTCCCTTCTGCGGATACAACATGGGCGACTACTTCCAGCACTGGATCGACGTTGGCAAGGCCGCCAAAGACCAGGACAAGCTTCCCAAGATCTTCTACGTCAACTGGTTCCGCAAGGACGAGAACAACAAGGATCTTCCCGGCGGATTCATGTGGCCTGGATACGGCGACAACAGCCGCGTATTGGCTTGGATCTTCGACCGCTGCGACGGAAAGGACAACGCCGTTGACACGCCGATTGGACTTATGCCCAAAGAAGGCGCCATCAACACAGAAGGCTTGGCCGACTACTACAAGAAGACATTGCCTGAGATTCTCAAGGTTGATGTCGAGGGTTGGAAGAAGGAAGTCAAGGACATTCGCGAGAACCACTATCCCAAGTTTGGAAAGCACCTTCCCAAGGAACTTTCAGAAATCTTGGACGACCTTGAGAGCCGCTTAAACAAAGCGTAAATCTTTCAAGACCAAAAAGCCCGCGGCAACAGCCGCGGGCTTTTTTTTGTCTGTTAGCATTTTTGGGGGATACAATCACAATACGTTTCTTGGCATGCAGTCTTCGACATCGCGTCTTGGGATGGAAAGGAAGATGTCCACCAATTGCGTGTCAAACTGCATTCCGGCGTTGTCTTTTAGGATCGCGACAGCCTCGTCGTAGGTCTTTGCGTCCTTGTAGGCTCGCCTCATCGTGATGGCGGAATAGCTGTCGGCCACGCAGATGATTCTGGCTTCCAAAGGAATTTCTTTTCCTTTAAGGCCGTAATAGCCCGTTCCGTCTATGCGCTCGTGGTGGTACTTAATCCAAGGCGCGATGACGTCAAACGACTTTATAGGAGCGAGCATTTTCACGCCGGCGTCCGGATGGGTTTTCATAACCTTCCATTCATACTCGTCAAGGCTTGAAGGCTTGTTCAATATCGCTTCGGGAACGGCAAGTTTTCCCACGTCGTGCATAAGGGCGGCGTATTCAAGGCTTACGAGGTTTATCCTGTGCTTTAGCGAAAATGGCAAATGCTTGTACAAAAGCTTTGTAAGGTTTCGGACATAAATGCTGTGGCCGCTAAGGTTGGGGTCGCGCGCCTCTATCACGCCGATAAGCATTTCCGAAATTTCAAGCGTTCGGTTTTTGACAACGTCGGTCAAGTTGAACATAATGTTCAAGACAATCCAGACAAAAACGCTTCCGCCAAAAAGAATGCCGCCCATCATAAAGTCCGGCGAGCCAAAGACGGCCGTAAAAACGTAGCCCAGCAAAAAGAAAATCAAAAGAACCAAGCCCACCGAGCGCAGCGCCGTGGACTTTTTGTCGCCCGCCGAGATTACGTCGCTCATTCCGCTAAGGAAAATGGCGTAGCGAATGATGTTCCATTGCATCAAAAGCGCGCCGGCGATAATCATTACAAAAATTATTGTCCGCGAATCAACAGCCATAACTTCCTCCTAAGCGCGGCCTTTATGCGTTTACCAAAAACGCGCGGTAGCCCTTGAAAGATTCGTAGATGTCAACCTTGCTTGTTATTTCCCAAGGCGCGTGCATGTTCAAGACGCCGACGCCTGAGTCGATTACGTTCATGCCGTAGTTGGCCATGATGTAGGCGATCGTTCCGCCGCCGCCTTGGTCGACTTTTCCAAGCTCGCATATTTGGAACGAAGCGTCCGCGTCGTCAAAAATCTTCCTTACCTTGGCGACGAATTCCGCGTTGGCGTCGTTGGAGCCGCTCTTTCCGCGAGAGCCGGTGAACTTGTTTAACGCGATTCCCTTGCACAAAAAGCAGGCGTTCTTTTTTTCCATGACGGAAGGATAGTTGGGGTCAAAGGCCGCGCTGACGTCGCTGGAAAGCATGTTGGAGTTGGCCAGCGCGCGCCGCAAAGAAAGCTCGCTGTATCCGCCGCAAAGCTCGTAGACTTCGGCTACGGCGTTCTCAAAAAAGCGCGAATGCATTCCGGTGGCGCCCACCGAGCCGATTTCCTCTTTGTCCACCAAAAGGCAGACGGCGGTCCGCTCGGTCTTGGGCAAGCCCTGGATCGCGCGCCACGACGGGTAGGCGCAAACCTTGTCGTCTTGGCCGTAAGCCATAATCATAGAGTTGTCCAAACCGTAATTCTTGGCCTCGCCGGCGGGAACGGCTTCAAGCTCGGCGCTCAAAAAGTCAGCCTCGTCGATGCCGTATTTCTTTTTCAATATTTTAAGAATGTTTTCCTTTACGGGGTTTTTCTTTTCGTCGTCTTTTGATCCTTTTGCGGTTTTTGAAGAAGCGGCTTTTAGCGGAATGCTTCCGACCAAAATGTTAAGCGCCTCGCCTTCGACAACCTTGTTGCCCTTCTTTTCCAACTGGTCGGCGCTAAGATGAATCAACAAGTCGCTTACGCCCAAAACGCCTTCCTTGCCGTCCTCGCCGATAACGACCTTGACGACCGTTCCGTCCTTCTTGGCCACAACGCCATGCAGCGCCAAGGGCAGCGTGACCCACTGGTACTTTTTGATTCCGCCGTAGTAATGCGTGTCCAAAAGGGCAAGGCCTTCGTCTTCGTAAAGGGGATTTTGCTTTATGTCCAATCTGGGGGAATCGATGTGCGCGCCCAAAATGTTCATGCCGCCTTCAAGCGGCTTTTTTCCGATTTGGAAAAGCGCGACGATTTTTCCCATCGCGCTGGCGTAGACCTTGTCTCCGGCCTTTAGCTTTTTGCCTTTGGCGCGGGCTTCCTCGATTGAAATGTAGCCGTCCTTTCGCGCCTGCTCCACAAAAAAAGCCGCGCATTCGCGCTCAATCTTGTTCTTAGAAATAAAGTCGCGGTAGTCTTCCGCAAAATCCATAATCTGCTTTGTGTTGTCGTATTTTAGCCAAGCGTTTTTGTTTTCCATAGATTTATTGTAACCCCAAATCAGAATTCCTTCAAGACCAAAAGGCCGAGCGCGATTGCAAGCCCGCTGTTCGCGCGAGCTTGGCTGCGATTGCCAGCGCTCGCAAGAGCGCAGTTGGATAAACTTCCAATAGCAAAACGGAACGTAGCGCGAATGTTGCGGCTTATGCGGCTAACAAACGATTTTTGTTAACATACACTTAATTTTGCCGCTAGATTTCCACAAGTTTTCCACCTAAAAAGTTGAAAAAAATTTATATAAATTTTATTTCTTTGTAAAACCGCAATTTAGCCAAAATCTGTTATATTTGTTATTGACAGTTTTAATTCATTATATTATAAAGAGTTGCAAAACGAAAAAACGGATTTCCGCTAATTATTTTTTTAATTGACAAAAGAATAGGTATTGACACAATTTTTTTCAACAAAATTTCCACAATTTTCCACAAAATTTTCCACAGAGGCGGTGGAAAATTTGCCGCCCTGCCAGCCCTTCCTCCGCCAAAAAACGTCCTCAAACCAGCGGCTTTTTAAAGACAAAAGTAGTGTAGTCGCGGCCAGGGCCGGAAAAGGGCGCGTAGACTTCCTGCGACACAAGAAGGTAGCCGTGGTTGACGTACCATTTCCAGTTGCAGTCGCAGTCGGTCCACAAGTACAGGTTTTTGTAGCCCTTGGCCGCCAAGCGGGGAAGAAGCTTTTCCAAAAGGGCCGCGCCCATTCCGCGCTTTCGGCTGACGTAGAGCGAAAGCTTTATGTCGTCGGCATTCATGAAGGAAAGCTCCTTTTTGTCCATGTATTCAAGGTAGGCTTTTACCATCTCAAGCGAGGCTTTTTGCGAGTCCGAGCAGTCGCGGGAATTTTGGCTAAGCCAAGCGCGGGCCGTGTTTGCGCCGTCCTTTAGCGTAAAGAAGGCGGCGGAAAGCAATTCGTTGTCTGGGGAACGCTTTTTGTCGGCCAGTTGGAACGAAAGCCTGGGCTGGTAAATGTTGTTTCGGACGATGAACTCAACGTCTAGTCTTGCAAAGGCTTCGTCGTCGGAAGGAGGCGCCCAAAGGGGAAGAACAACGTCAACCACCTGCGGAAGGTTTTTCATGTCAAAGCGCGAAAGCGTGACCCATTCGTCGGAAAGCTCCAGCTCGTAGGTAAATTCCTCGCGCTCCTCTTCCGGCGCCAGCTTGTTGCGGCGGCCGCCCGCGCGTCCAACCCGCTTCATTCCAAGATTTTCCATCGTAGTCCACGAGGCGATGTTTTCAGTGTCGCAATGGGCTGTAAAGCGGGTCACGCCAAAAGTTTTGTTTGTCCACTGGATTAGGGCGGCCGCCGCTTCCTGCGCGCAGCCGCTTCCTTGCGCCGATTTTTTTAGGCACCAGCCAAGCTCGGCGGAAATGCTTGAGGCGTCGCCGGAATTGCTGGAGCCACTAAGAGCGTTAGAGGCCGCGTCCAGCAAGGTGACGCTCACGCCGCCAATATGCTCGTCGCCGCGCAAGATGGCGCACTGAAAGTCTCGTGGGCTTTGGCTTTTCCACTCAGCCTCCGAGTTGGCCAAAAATTGTTTTGTGTCCTCAATCGAGTCGTTTGGCAAGAACATCATGTAGCGCATGTTCTGCCGGTCGGAGGCGTATTCGTGGGTGGACTCCAAATATTTCATCGATTGGGGAACGAGGCGAAGGCGTTCTGTTGCAAGGCAAAAGTCGGAAAAGTCGCGCGAGTTTGAGGCCATTTTATTCTCCCTGGGGAACCGCCGGATTCAAGCTTTTGTTGCGGTAATTGAGGTTTGTTCGCAGCGTGTAGCCTTGCCTTTCCCAAAAGGCGTTGGCGGCCTCGTTGTCCTTAAAGACAAGCCCGAAAATTTTATTTATGCCCTCCGCGCGCAAGGCTTCTTCGGCCTTGGCGACAAGCTGGGCGGCTATTCCCCCGCGGCGAAAGTCCGGGTGAACGCACATATGGTGGATTATCGCGCGCCTTCCGTCGTGGCCTGTAAGAATAACCCCGATTATTTGAGCCGCGTCGCCCGTTCCGTCCTTTAGCGTCGCCACAAAGCAAGTGTTGGGGTTGCGCTTCATGTAGCGCTCGATTCCCTCGCGGCTGTCGTCAACGGGGTTCATAGCGCGGCGGCTTTGCTCCTCGCTGTTCCACAATTCCAATATTCCGTCATAATCCGCGATTGTCGCAAGGCGGATTTCTATTTTTTTGTCCATGGGGGAATTGTAGCGCGTTTCGCGCGATTTTGCCAGTGGAAATTTTATGCAGCGTCCAGCGGACGCGGTGAGACCGCTCGAACAAACAATCGCAGTCCTGCGTTCGTAAACACGAGCGGCTCTTGCGCAAAATTCCAAAATCATTCATAATGGATTATGGAAAACATCTCTTTAATACTTTCTGACTTGGACGGAACGCTGTTCCGAGACGACAAAACAATCTCCGACTACACAAAAAAAATTATCGCCGCCGCGCAAAAAAAGGGAATCCTTTTTGGCATTTCCACCTCGCGGGCAAGAACAAACGTCCTTAACTTTTTGGACGGAATCAAGCCCGACGTTTTGATAACCAACGGCGGCGGCTTGGCAACGCTCAAGGGCCAAAAAATTTATTCCTGCGAGTTTACGATAGAAGAAACGCAAGCGCTTCTCAACGCCGCCTTGGAAATTATGGGCGACAGCGGTTCCATCACGATAGACAACGAAAGCGGCCTTTACTCAAATTCAAAGGAAGGATTTTCCGACAAGTTTTGGACTTACAACGACTTCAAAAATTTTTCGCAATCTTGCATGAAGCTTTGCGTCCAAACTTTGGACAAAGAAAAAGTTTCCGCCATCGTCGAGCGCTCCGGAATACAAGGCTTGGACATCCATCCCTTTTCCGACATTCCTTGGTCAAAGCTGAGCAAAAGCGGAGCCACAAAAGAGCGCGCGATACAAGAGCTGCGTTCCAACCTAAACATTCCCCAAGAAAAAATCGCGGCCTTTGGCGACGACTTTAACGACATCGGCATGCTCAAATTTTGCGGCAGAGGAATCGCGATGCAAAACGCCATCGCCGAAGTCAAACAAATCGCCGACGAAATCTGCGCGTCCAACCAAGAAGACGGCGTCGCCCGCTGGATCGAACGATTGTTGTAAGCCCCCTTGATGCCCTTGCTCCGAAGGAGCAAATGTCAATAATTTCCTCTTACGCAACAAGTCCGAAGAACTTGATGCCCTTGCTCCGAAGGACTTGACAAAATCCCCTTTGCGCCGTAAACTACAAACATATGAACACTTGTTCATATGTTTAACCATAATTAACTAAAACGGAGGCGGATATGGCAAAAAAAGGCGCGACGCCGGACGAAAACACCCTGATCGACTTGGCGGAACTTTTTAAGATTTTCGGCGACTCGACCAGAATCAAAATCCTTTTTCTTCTCTCGCAGGGGGAACGGTCGGTAAACCAAATCGCGGCGGAGCTAAACATGACCCAGTCGGCCATAAGCCACCAGCTGCGGATTCTAAAAACCAGCCGCCTTATCAAGGCCGAGCGCGCCGGAAAGCTTAGCATATACTCGCTTGCCGACACGCACGTAGCGTCAATTTTGAACCAGGGCCTTGAGCACGTAAACGAATAGGAGGAATTGTATGAACCACGAACATCACGAACACGAGCATAATCACGAGCATGAACATCACCACGAACACGAATGCGGCCACTGCTGCTGCCATGAACATAGTCACGAACACGACTGCTGCCACGGAGGGGAAGAAGGCGGCCTTAAAAAAATCATAATCGCCGCCGTTCTTTTTGCCGCAGCGCTCCTTTTGGAACACCTACCCTTCTTCAAGAACTTGGCGGAAGCCGGAGCCGGGCGGCCCATTTTTGGCCAGTCTCTCGTCTTTGGCCAGCCCTTCGATTGCGGCCAAGCCATCAACGCGCTCAAGCTCCTTCTCTTTGCCGCCGCATACTTGCTTTGCGCAAAGGAAGTCCTTATAAGCGCGGCGCAAAACATTTTGCGCGGCGATTTCTTTGACGAGCAATTTTTGATGGCCGCCGCCTCAATCGCCGCCATCGCAATCGGCGAATATCCCGAAGCGGTAGGAGTGATGCTCTTTTACCAAGTCGGCGAATGGTTCGAGGACTACGCGGTTGACAAGTCGCGCGACTCGATTCAAAGCCTTGTGGGCTTGCGGCCCGACAAAGCCTTTGTGTTGCGCGGCGGCCAAGTCCAGCAAGTCGCGCCCGAAGAAGTCAAGATCGGAGAGACGATACAAGTAAAGCCTGGCGAGCGCGTTCCCCTTGACGGACTTGTCTTGGACGGCGATTCTTTTGTGGACACAAGCGCTCTTACCGGCGAAAGCGTTCCGCGGCAAATTGGGAACGGCTCGATTGTAATGGCGGGCTTTGTTAACCAAAGCGGCTTGATTACGATAAAAGTGACAAAGGCCGCCGCGGATTCTAGCGTGTCGCGCATTTTGGAGTTGGTTGAGAACGCGGCAGAAAAAAAGGCCAAGGCGCAAAAGTTCATCAGCCGTTTCGCTAAAGTCTACACGCCGCTGGTGTGCATTGCGGCGGCCTTGGTTACGGTCGTTCCGCCGATTTTTGTGGGCGCCCAATGGTCAACGTGGATCTACCGCGCGATAATGTTCTTGGTTGTCTCATGCCCCTGCGCGCTTGTGATATCGGTTCCGCTTTCATTCTACGGCGGAATAGGGCTCGCTTCCAGCAAAGGCATTTTGATAAAGGGAAGCAACTACATCGAGCTTTTGAGCAAGGCTAAAATCGCGGCCTTTGACAAAACAGGAACGCTCACCCAAGGCGTTTTTGTCGTCAACGAAATCCACCCCAGCCCCGAGGCCAAAATCAGCCAAGAGGAGTTGATCGCCATCGCGACGCACGCCGAAAAATATTCCGAGCACCCAATTTCAAAGTCGCTCAAAATCGCGCACCACTGCCCCAAGTGCGAAAGCCTTGCCTTGGACAATGTCCAGGAGTTCCGCGGAAAAGGCATCAAGGTTGAAATTGAAGGACAGACAATTCTTGCCGGAAATCTAAAATTGATGGAAGCGTTCAACGTCCAAAACATAGTTCCTTGCTCCAAAGACGACATTGGAACAATCGTTCACATTGCGATTGACGGAATCTACCAAGGCCACATCGTCATCTCGGACAAAATAAAAGAGGCCAGCCGGGACGCCTTGGCCGCGCTCAAAAAAGCCGGCGTAAAGAAAACCGTCATGCTCACCGGCGACTCGAAAACAATCGCCGAGGCAAACGCAAAGCTTTTAGGCGTTGACCAAACCTTCGCGGAGCTTTTGCCCGAAGAAAAAGTCGCGCGCTTGGAAGAGCTTATCGCGCAAGGCCCAGTCTTGTTCGCCGGAGACGGAATAAACGACGCGCCGGTATTGGCCCGCGCCGACGTTGGAATCGCAATGGGAGCGCTTGGAAGCGACGCGGCCATAGAAGCGTCTGACGTTGTCATAATGAACGACGACTTGAACAAAATTCCGGCCGCGATAAAAATAGCGAAAAAGACGATGGGCGTTGTTTGGCAAAACATCGCCGTCTCGCTTTTGGTGAAGTTCGGCATAATGGCGCTTGCCGTTCCCGGAATAGCGAATTTGTGGCTGGCCGTTTTTGGCGACGTCGGAGTTTTGTTCTTGGCGGTTCTTAACGCTCTGCGGCTAAGCCTCTTTAAGCGCGAAAAAAATTAACGTCACTGAATGTGGTTCAATCTTATGTAGTTTTCAATCTTGCCGCGAATGTTTAAAAAACATTCAACCAAGACTGGATCAAAATGCTTGCCCGAGGCTTCTTCAATAATCTTGAAGGCCTCGTCGCAAGAGAAAGGCTCCTTGTAGCAGCGTAAGGAAACCAAAGCGTCAAAGACGTCGGCCAGCGCCATCAAGCGCGCGCTGACAGGAATGTCGTATCCGCTCAGCTGCTGGGGATAGCCGGAGCCGTTCCATTTTTCGTGGTGGCAAAGCGCGATGTCCGCCGCCATCTGAACGTATTCAGGATCGGAATTGTCGTCAAGGACTTCGTGAACGATTCTGGCGCCTTCGACCGTGTGGCGCTGGATTTGCAGGAACTCGTCAAGGGTAAGCTTTCCGGGCTTTTTTAGGATTGCGTCCGGAACGACAATCTTTCCAATGTCGTGCATAGGCGCGGCCTTAACCAAAAGCTCTATGTACTTGTCCGTCAACACCTGCTGGTATTCAAGCGTCTTTCGCGCCTCCATCGCAAGCACTTTTACGTAGAACGAAGTCCTCTTTACATGCTCGCCGGTGTCCACGTCTCGGTTTTCGACAAGGTTGGCCATTCCGATAATCGTGTTGTTCTGCATTTCGATTACTTTTTCGTTCTGGATTTGAATCTTTTGCGCCTGCTCGTGAATCTCCGAAACATGAGTGTTCTCCACGAACAAAATGAAAAGCGTGAACAAAGTGATAAGGGCCAAAATCACGACCGCGAACAAAGAAACGTTTATCGTCCTGATTACAAAAACCATTTTTTCGTCAAGCTCGAATATAGGCGTAAAAACATGGGACATGACTTCCACCGCGACAAAAATCGCGCACGAAAACGAACCTAACAAAAACGAAAGCTTGGGATGGTTAAAGAAAATGATGAAGGGAATCATTCCCATCAACAAAATGAAAAAATGGAAGTCCGTTTGCGAGCCGACATAATACTCCGCCAAAACTTGGTGGACAACGACTTCCACAAAGCAAATGGCGTACATCCAAAAGGCCGGCCTCCAAGAAATCACCAAACCGCCGACAAACGTAAAAAGCAAGACGCTTCCGATGTTAAAGTAGAACATCGTGAGCACGTTCAGCGAATAGAAAACCCACATGAATGAAAAGTGGTAGATGAAAGCGAACGAAGCCACAAAGGCGGCCAAAATTTTTGACCGCATGGACGTTTCCAAAAGAGGCTTCATTTTGTTGCGAAGATTCACCAAATTCATTATATTTCCATTATAGCGCATTTTTAGAAAAAGTGGAAGAAATCGACAAAAATAATGGCCCAAAAATCAACGTTTTTCTCTGCGTCTTTATTGGAATCGCCGCCGCCTTTTTTGCCAAGGCCTTTCTTGTGGACTTTTACAGGGTCAGCGGCCAGTCTATGGAGCCGTCGATAAAGGACGGAACGTTTATAGCGGCCAACAAGCTGGCCTACGGCCTGCAAAACCCCTTTAAGGCGGAGCTCTTGTTCAGCTGGAACGGGCCAAAAACAGGCCAAGCGGTCCTTTACATGTACCAAAACTATTGGGTCGTAAAGCGCTGCGCGGCGACGGCGGGCGACAAGCTTGAATGCGTGGAACAAAACGGCAATTGCTTTCTGCTTGTCAACGGCCAGAAAATTCCCCTCAGCTCAATCCAATACCACAAACTGTGGACAACAAAAGCCGTTCCCCCAGGCTGCATTCTGGCGATTGGAGACAACGCGCTTCTTTCCCACGACTCCCGCGACTACGGCTTTGTTCCAGTCAAAAACATCTTGGCCCGCGTTCAGTAAAAAGCGGCACACTATAGAACTTTTTGCGAAAATCTTGTATAATTTAAGCTTGGTGGGAATATTTTAATGAACGGCTTTTTTCCAAAATGGCGCATAATAGTCTTTTCAGTTTTTTGCTTTTTGCTGACGGGAACGATTTTAATCCGATACGCGAGCCTGTCCGCCAAAGAGCCTGAAAGAATCGCGCAAAAGCCTCCTGCGGTGGAACGCGGCTCCATTGTGGACAGAAACGGAAAGCCGCTTGCCGTTGACACAAACTTTTTCCACATGGGAATCAACCCCCACAAAATCAAAAACCCGGAAGAGTTCGCGCGCGACGTCGCTCCGATTTTGGAAATGGAAGAAAGCGAAATCACCGGCATCATAAGAAAGGCCTTGGAAAAGAAAAATTCCCGCTTTGCCTACTTAAAGAAAAAAATGCCGCTGACCACTTACGAGGCGGCCAAGAAAATCACCGACCAAAAGCAATACAGGGCCGCCGTAAGCTACGACAAAATTCCCGGCCGCATTTATCCCGAAAACACTTTGGCCTCGCAGCTTATCGGCTACATGGGCGACGACGGAAAGGGCCTGGCCGGAATCGAATACTCGATGCAGCCGATCTTGCAGCCCCAGGCAAAAGCGGGCGAAACAAAGCCAGAGCAAGGCAAGAACGTTTACCTTACGATTGACGCCAACTTGCAATACAAGCTTGAAAAAATCGCCCGCGAGGCGCTGGAAAACACGCAGGGCGCGAACTTAATGCTCTTGGCCGCCTACGCCAAGACAGGCGAAATTTTGGCCTACCTTAGCCTGCCCGAAGCCAACCTTAACGATTACGGAAACGCCACGATAGAAGAAACGATTGACAGGCCCGCGATGACTTTTTACGAGCCAGGCTCTGTATTCAAAGTGTTCAGCATAGCGGCGGCCTACGACGCGGGCCTTTTTAGGCAGGACGAATCATTCTACTGCGACCGCGTCTTTGAAAAAGTCATGTCAAACGGAGAGCGCGTCCACATCAACTGTTTGTCAAAGCACGGATACTTGACAGCGCGCGGCGCCTTGGAGCAGTCCTGCAACGACGTCACCGCGCAAATCACCGACAGAATGGACACGGACGCCTTCCTTGCAAAGCTGCGCCAATTTGGCTTTGGACAAAAAACCGGCGTCCAGCTTCCAGGCGAAAGCGCCGGCATGCTTCCCGGAAAGAACAGCCGCTTTTGGTCGGCCCGCTCCAAGATGACGATTTCCATCGGACAGGAAGTCGCGGTGACGGCCCTTCAAGTGATTGAGGCGGCGACGGTTTTGGCCAACGGCGGACACCCGATGAAGCTTTCGGTAATCTCTAAAATAACCGACAACGAAGGAAACGTTGTTTTCCAGCACCAACCCGAAAAAAAGCAGCAAGTGATTTCCGAAGAAACCGCCGCCTACATTTTAAGCTGCATGCAAACCGGCGCCGAAAAAGGCATCGGTTGGCGGGCCGCGCTTGGCGACATAACGATTGGCGTTAAGACAGGAACCGCGCAAATGGCCGACCACGAACACGGCGGCTACAGCGACACGGATTTCTTGTCGGACGTGCTGGCGGTGTTCCCGGTTGAGGACCCGGAAATCATTTTGTACATCGTCATCCAAAAATCGCGCGGCATAAACTTTGCAAGCCGCATCGTCGCTCCTGTAATCAAAGACTCCGCCGACGCAATCATCGACCACTTGGGAATGAGCCGCGGCGACGCAGCTTCTTTGGCCCACTCAGGCCGCATTTCGATTTCTTCAAAAGAAGGAGTCAAGATGGGAAGCGTCGTTCCTGATTTTACGGGAATGTCAAAAAAGGATTTGCTTCCACTTCTTAACCGCAAGGACATAAAGCTTAACATTTACGGAATCGGCTGGGTGACAAAGCAAACTCCGCCGCCAGGAACGCCAGTCACGGAGAACATGGAAATTGACATCTACATGGAATGAAAATTTTTCATTGTTCGCCGAGCGCTTCGCAGCCTTGGCGCGAATGCTAAAGCCGCAGATTCCGGGCGAACTTTTGCAAGGCCAAGAAGCGGCGGCGCAAACATCGCAAGACCAAGAAGCGCGGCTGGCGCATCTAAACAAAACTTTTCCATTCTATAATTTTTCTTTTTCCAAAAGCGGCGCATTGACCGCAAGCCAAAACGGCCTGCCGCTCCATTCCGCCTACAATCCGATTGCCGAAGCGGAACGAACCGCGGCTACGATAAAAGACTCTGACAAAGAAATCCTTGTTTTTGCCGGAATCGGCTTGGGCTATCTTCCAATCGCCGCCGCGCGAATCCCTGGATTGGAGCGAAAAACTTTTGCAATCCTAGAACCGTCGGCGCCGCGTTTTTTTGCGGCCCTGGCTTCTTTGGACTTTAAGGAACTTTTTAAGATTCCAAAACTTTTTTTTGCAATCGGCGCCGACGTAGAGCAAGCGGCGGCTTTAGTCCAATGCGCGGGCGGCTTTGAAAAGGCGCAAGTCTTTTGGCAAAAATCGCAAACTGTTCACGCGCAAGAATGGTTTGACGCATTCTTTAAGCGCGGCCAGCAGCACAAGGAAAAGGCGCAAGTAAACACAAACACTTTGGAAAAGTTTGGCCGCTTGTGGCTAAAAAACGGCGCGCGAAATTTGCCGTTAATGCAAAAACTTCCTGGCGCGTCCTCTTTTTTTGGAGAGGCGCGTTTTGACAAAGACAACGCCTTGCCTTGCGTCTTGCTTGCGGCTGGCCCTACGCTGCAAGATGTTCTTCCGCATTTAAGGGAAATCCAAGAGCGCGCCGTAACAGTCGCGGTGGACACAGCCTTGCGCGCCTGCCTAAAGGCCGGCGTCCAGCCTGACTTTGTCTTTTTGACAGACCCCCAATATTGGGCATGGCGGCACTTGGCCGGCCTTTCTTCGCCACAATCGGTTTTGGTCGCGGAAAGCGCCGCCTACCCCAGCGCCTTTAGGTTTGGCTGCAAAAAAATTGCCTTGATGTCCTCGCTTTTTCCGCTTGGAAAATATTTTGAGCAAAGGCTTGGAGCAAAAGGCAAATTGGCGTCCGGCGGGTCGGTGGCCACAAGCGCTTGGGACTTTGCGCGCGCGATCGGGGCAAAAGAGATTTACGCGGCCGGCCTTGACTTGGGTTATCCAAACAAGCAGACTCACATCAAGGGAAGCGCCTTTGAGGAGGCCGCCCACAATTTTTCGACCCGCCTTAATCCCGCCGAACTTCAAAGCGCGCGCCTGCTCTTTTCCGCCAAAAACCAAAAGGGCTTGGACTACGAAGGAGATTCCATAATAACCGACGAGCGGATGAAGCTTTTTGCCTGGTGGTTTGAAAACGCGATTTCTTCCTCGCCGGACACAAAGACTTATTCATTTTCAAAAAAAGGCCTTGCCATAAAGGGCGTGGATTTTTTTCCGCTCCAAGAATTCCTAAAAAAACCGACGCTTGCAAACGAAAAAGCCGCCTTTTTTGAGCGCGCCGAACGCTCCGCCGACAAAAGCCTTTACGACAAAGACAAATTCGACGCGACGCTTTTAGAGCTAAAAAACGGCCTAAAAACAATCGACTCCCTTTCCAAAAGGGGAATCGCGCTCGCTAACGACATACTTTGCGGCGACAGTCGCGCGGCCGCCCGCATCGGCGAATTGGACCAAATCGACAAAGGAATCTTGCAAAGCGAGGCCAAAAACGTCGCCGCCCTTGTATTCCCCAGCCAAAGGCGGCTGGAAAGGCTTTTTGCGTCCCAAACGCTTCCCCAAAACCCGCTTCAGGCCAACGCGGCAAAAAGCAAAATCATATACTCAGAATTGGCAAAATCAATTGAAGAATTTTTGAAAATCTGCTAAACTTTTACAATCGGTTTCCGACAATATAAATGTAACGAGTTCATCAATACAGACGTAACGACATCCAGACGCCTGTATGAACTGATAATGCATCAAAGTTGGAGGCTGTGTGAGGTTTCCAACTTTTTTTTTATAGAGGTTTAAAAAACGGATGAACGCCTTTGAAGTTAACGCATTAAAGCCCGCGTTGATTTTTACAGACCACTTGATTCTCGACAAAGAATTTCTCGTTTTGGGAAAAGGCTTCCCCGTAACTCAAGAACTCATCAAGGAACTTATAACTTGGGGCTTTACCTCTGTTTCCTGCGACGGAACGATAGACGACGGAACAAACGACAAAGAGATTATCAACCGTTCCGCGGAAGACCTAATATTTGAGACCCAGCAAGAGGATGCCGAACGCGCCAAAGAGCGCATGCAAAAGGCCAACGAGTTAAAGAACAGCCTACAAGACGCGTCAAGACTGATTCAATCGCTCAACACCGAAGCGTCTCGCATGGAGATGACCCACAAGGTTTACAAAGACTATTCGGACTACATCGAAAGCCTCTACACCCACTACTCCACGCACAAAGAAATCGACCGCGACCAATTGGCCAAGGTTGTGCAAGAACTCATTATTTTTGTCCGCGAAAACCGCCGCTTTGTTTTGCGCGTCAATCCTCGCGCCGAACAAACTGACAAAAAATTCTTGGTGAACCACGCGATGCGCTCAACCGTCATCGCTTTGACAATCGGCGCAAGGCTGCGCTTGCAGTTCAACCAAATGGTGGAATTGGGCGAGGCCTGCATTTTGCACGAAATCGGAATGCTGCGCTTGCCGCCCCAGCTTTACATAACGGACAAAAAATTGCAGCCGCAAGAAAAGGCCAAGCTTGCCAGCCACCCGATTCTTGGCTATGAATTGCTTAAGGAAGTCGGCTTTAGCCTTCCAATCCAGCGCGCGGTTTTGGAGCACCACGAAAAAGAAAACGGCTCCGGCTATCCGCGCCATATCGCAAGCGACAATATTTCCACTTACGCAAAAATCATCGCGGTAGCCTGCGCCTTTGAGGCGATTACCGCTCCGCGACACTATAGAAGCGCCCGCCCCAAGTACGAGGCCATGCTTGAAATTTTGCGCAACTCAAACAAGCAGTACGACGAAAACGTAATCAAAGCCTTGCTTTACTCTTTCTCGGTTTTCCCAATCGGCGTTTACGTCTACTTGGCCAACGGAAAAATCGCGCAAATCACCGACGCGAATCCAGAAGACCCAAAACATCCTATCGCGCAAATTCTTGGCGAAACCGCCGCCGACGGAGACCCGCGCACGGTGGACACCGACGAAGGCTCCAACAAGGTTGTCCGCGTCTTGAACCAACAAGAAGTTTCAGACGTGTTAAAATCTTTGGGAATTAGCGAAGACGATTAGACCGCCGCCGGCCGCCCGAGATTTTTGAACTTGCGGCAATTTAAAATCTTAGTTAAAGAAGTCTCGGACCTTTTCCACCTCCGCCTTAAACTGTTCGTCGATTACAGGCGGATGGTCGTTAAAGTAAAGAATCTGTTCCAGCTCTTCAAGGTTCCTGACGCCCCAAAGGGGAACGACGTTTTCAAACTGGTAAAGGTAGCCCAAAGCGAGCGGCGTGTTTTGCACCAAGCCGCCGTAAAGGGGTTTCATCGCGACAAAGCCGATGTCTTTTTGGGCCGCTTCTTTTGCAAGCCGCTCGCCTTCTCCGTCGACCAAGATGTTGAAGGGAGCCTGAACCGTTTCAAAAAGCCCAAAGTCCAAGGCCTTTTGGGCGATGTCCAAGCTCTCTGTCGCAAGGCCAAAGTGGCGGATTTTTTTTCGTTCCTGCAAGCGTTTCATTTGCGCGCAAATCTCGTCAAAGTCGGCCAAGCCCTTTTCGTCAACCTCGTATTGGAACAAGTCAACGTAGTCGGTCTGCAAGGCGTCAAGGCTGGCCTCCAAGTCTTCGGAAAGCGAGCGCGCGTCCAATACGCAAGCCTTTGTGCTTAAAATCACGTTTTGGCGGATTCCGTGCAGGCAGGCTCCAAGGCGCTTTTCGCTTTCGGGAACCGTGTGCGAAATGTCAAAAAAATTCACGCCCGCGTCGTAGGCCTTATGAACGAGAACCGCCGCGTCTTCCTCGCTTTCGATGTCCTTTAAGGACATCGCGCCAAAGCCGACGCGGCTTGCCATTAAGTTTGATTTTCCCAACCCAACGTAGTCCATCTAAAAAACGCCGCCAAATTAGCGCTGAACCGGCTTGTAGTTGCGGATCGCGTTTTGGATGTATGAAGTCAACTCGCTTACCTTTACGCGAGCCTGCTCCATGCTGTCGCGGTCGCGGACTGTGACAGTGTCAAAGTTGGGCGAATCTTTTGTGATTGTGTCGTAGTCGATTGTTACGCAGAAAGGAGTTCCAACCTCGTCTTGGCGGCGGTAGCGCTTTCCGACAGTTCCAGAAACGTCAAAGTCAGTGGCGAACTCTTCCTTAAGCGTGTGCTGGATTTCCTTGGCGCGCTCGGCCAATCCGTCCTTTTTCATCAACGGAAGAACCGCGACTGTTATCGGAGCCAGCTTTGGATGCAAGTGAAGGACAGTGCGGTAGTCTTCGGCGCCGTCCTTTCCAACGTTCTGCTCCTCGTAGGCTTCGCACATAAAGGCCAAGAAGTTTCTGTTCAAGCCGGCTGAAGTCTCGATGACATAGGGCGTGTAGCTCTTGTTTCCGTCTTCCTGGTCGATGTAAGACATGTCCTTTCCGCTTGTCTTTGTGTGCTGGCTAAGGTCAAAGTCTGTGCGGTTGTGAATGCCTTCGATTTCCTCAAAGCCAATCGGGAAGTTGTACTGAATGTCGTAGGCGTCCTTGGCGTAGTGGGCAAGCTTGTCGTGGTGGTGCCACTGCAAGTTCTTTTCGGCGATGCCGTACTTAAGGTAGAAGGCCCAGCGGTACTTGCGCCAGTCCTCAAAGATTCCGTCGTCCGTTCCGGGCTTGCAGAAGTACTCCATTTCCATCTGCTCAAATTCGCAAGTGCGGAAAATAAAGTTCTTAAAGATGATTTCGTTGCGGAAGGACTTTCCAACCTGGGCCACGCCAAAGGGAAGCTTCATTCTTGAAGACTGAACGATGTTCTTGAAGTCGGTGAAAATTCCCTGGCAAGTTTCGGGGCGAAGGTAAATCAAGTGCGAGTCGTCGGCGACGGGGCCTTGGTATGTCTTGAACATAAGGTTGAACTCGCGCACGTCCGTGTACTTGCGGTTTTTGCTTCCGCAGGTCGGGCAGTTGATCTTCGCGTCGATGAAGGCCTTCATCTCTTCGTGGCTCATCGTGTCAACGGGCTTGTCCGTCTTTTCGTTGTGGGAATGGCAGTAGTCCTCGATGAGCTGGTCGGCGCGGAACCTGGCGTTGCATTCAGTGCAGTCAATCATCGGGTCTGAAAAGTGCGCGACATGGCCGGAGGCGACCCAAGTCTTGTGGTGCTGGAAAATCGCGCTGTCAAGGCCTACAACGTCGTCGCGCAGCTGCGTCATGTAATGCCACCATTCGTTTTGAATGTTGCGCTTAAAGTTAACTCCGAGCGGGCCGTAATCCCACGCGCCGGCCTGTCCGCCGTAAATTTCCGAAGCCTGATATACAAATCCCCTGCGCTTGCACAAAGAAATGATTTTGTCCAAAGTGCATTCGTGTCCTGTTTGAGCTGCCATATGAATTACTCCATTATTATTATGATAATTCAAATATTATATCAGAATGGCTCTTTTGTTTCAATATAGCGCAGGTATTGAATACAGGCCAAAAAGCGGCGCGAGGGCGCGGGGCGGCTTTCGGAAACACTCTGTTTGCGGGCGGTTGGGTTCCCGCGGGAGCGTTTTTTTGTTTTTTTTACTTCTGCCGCTATATTGAACATATCGCGCTAATTTGCTATACTATTACCCTATGGCTATATTGGAATTGCAAAACGTCAGCAAAGTCTATCAAATGGGAAAAATAACGGTCAACGCCGTCCAAGACGCGACTTTTTCCATCAACGCTGGCGAATTTGCGTCCGTATCAGGCCCTTCGGGAAGCGGAAAGTCAACCCTTCTTAACTTGATGGGCCTTATCGACTTGCCTACAAGCGGAAAAATCATCGTCGACGGAACCGACGTTTACGCAGGCCGAAACTTGGCCGGCCTTAAATCAATTCCATCCAGCCTGGACCGCCACATGACGGAATTGCGCCGCCTTAACCTTGGCTTTATTTTCCAAAACTTCAACTTGATTCAAGTCCTTAACGTGCGCGAAAACGTCGAGCTGCCCTTAAAGCTTGGCCGCCTTCCGCAAAGCCGCGCGATGGGAGTCAAAGAGGCCGCCGAATGGGTTGACTACCTTATAGAAACTGTCGGCCTTACAGACTGGAAAAACCACAAGCCCACGGAACTTTCCGGCGGCCAGCGCCAACGCGTGGCGATTGCCCGCGCCCTTAGCGCAAAGGCGCCTGTAATCATGGCCGACGAGCCGACAGCCAACCTTGACTCAAAGAACGGCGACCAAATCCTGCAATTGATGAAAAAGCTTAACAAGGAATTGAACACGACTTTTGTCTTCTCAACCCACGACCAAAAAATCGTAAGCATGAGCGACCACGTAATCCACATAAAGGACGGAATCGTAACCGGCCAGGATTACGCCAACGCTTAGTAGTCAAGATTAAGAATCACTTCAAATACAACGCCGTATTTTCTTTTGCTTCCGTAGTAAACTGGAACGGCGAGCTTTAAGTCTGTGTATTTTATGACGCTGCTGATTTGAATTCCGGGCGTTATGCTTCCGTATTCACCGCGAACGTCATGGAACCAATCAAGGCCAAAAGTCCATTTTTTTCCGCCAATCCAGCGGCCCCAACCGATTTGGGCGGCGAGCAAGTGCTGGAAGCCCTTGTACTGGCTGATTTCCTCTGATGGAGAACCGATTTTTTCAGTTTCTTTTTGTGTCGCGTCCAATTGTGAGTGCAAGTCAACGGAACTGATTGTCCGCCTGCCCCAAACGCCTTGGTATTCAAACGCGAGGCCCAGCATTATCGGGGCTTCAAAATATTTGTAAATGCCGGTCGTCCACCTTACGCGGCTTGTAACATTGTCTATGTCCGAAAAGTGAACCAAACCTTGCGCGAACATGTTTGAGTTTTTGCCTAGAGCGGTTGAAACAACTTCCATTCCAAAACAAGGATCGTATTGATATTCGTCGGCGGTGGCCCAACGCTTTGCCAAGAATCCCACCGAAACATTTTTGATTGAACCCTCTATCTTTCCAGCGCAAGAAATATAGTCGCCGATTGTAATGCCTGTAATCGTGTCGGTTTCGTACTGGGCCACCGCCTGCAGTGAAAAATACGAAAGGAAGGGAACGTTGAGCGACACAGTGAATTTTGAGTCGCTTGTAGTTTTTTGCTCACTTTCCTTTTTCTTTTCCGGGTCGTTGTTCCTTATGACCGAAGTCTTGTCGTCGATTATGTTTGTGTCCAACATTCTTGAAAGGCTCCAAGAAATGTAGCGCTTGCCGGCGCTCAAGTCAGCGCGGCCAAACATTGTGTAGTTAAAGTAAAGCTCGTAAATGCCAAAATCCATTTTTGGAAAGGCTGTCAAAAGCGAGCCGTATACAAAAAAATCCGGGGCGGGACGGCCGATAAATTTCAGGATGTTGCTAAAAGTTGCGACCGGCTTTGAGTCCGAAAAAGGATAGGCGTAAATATACGCGCCCAATTCCGCTTTTAGGCTTCCGCTAAACTCAATCGGCTTGTTCTTTGCGTCGATTTTTACGATTTCTGTCGTTGGAGTGGAAACAGCGCGCTCAGTGTCGCCTTCCGCCTCATCGCTAAAAAGTTCGTCAATGGAATCGTCTTCTTCAATGTTGGGCAAATTCTCAAGTTCAGCCAATTTTTTGCGCTCAGCTTCGTCTTCCGCCTCAGCCTCGTCGTTCAAACGCTCGGCTTCCTTAACATCCTCGTCGGCGACTCTTTCCATAATAATGCCGGTTTGCGAAACGGAAGTCTGCGCAAAAAAAACTTGCCCCGCAAAAACAAAGAAAATAGAGAAAAAAAAGGCGAGCCTAAAAACTCGCCTAATGTTTAATAGTTCAAAACTTTTGTACATCTAAAGGCTCATGTTTTCAAGATACTGCTTAGAGTATACAACATCTCCCAACTTTTGAAAAGACACATTCGACACAGTTATCTGCGTGCTTTCATATTTGATTTTTCCGTTGATTTTTTGGCCGCGCAAACGGTCTTGAATCACCATTTTTGACGGAACAGAGCGGCCGTCAACCTTTTGGTAGCTGGGAATCGCGCTTACGCGCAAAAGCTGGCCCGAAAGGCTGTAGTCCTCGCGCTTGCGGGTAAGGCAATCGTCTTTTGTGGCCCAAATCTTGATTTTGGGATAGTCAACGTCGTTGGCCGATTTTTTGTTCACTGTCAACGTAAAGCAAACGCAGTCAAGTTTTCCCAAAGCGACGAACTCCGCGCTTTCAATGTCGTAAAAGTCTGAATAATGCTGGGGGCGCAAGTCGCTGTTGTTTACGTTTGTGTCCTGGAACCTGTCCTTTGGAGCGGTAAAAGTGAATTGCTTGTTTGACGGGTCATAGAACCAAATGTTTTTGTCAAACTGAACGTAGCCTTTGCCCTTGTCTGAATCAGGACCTGTAATGCGTATGGTGCACATGGCCTTTGAGTCGCGGCGGTACATAATCGCGCTTGTAATGCTGTTTCCCTGTCCCGGCTTTTCCTGAACAAGAACATACTCGCCTGTAAAATCCGTTCCAAAATAGCCTGTGTTTTGGTCGATTCTTTTCAACATTTCTTTGGCTTGGTCCATAGGAACGCTCTGGGCAAAAAAAGGCGCCGCAAAAGCCGCAAGAACGATAAATGCAAAAATAATCTTTTTCATAACCACTCCTATACGCCCGACAGGTTAGGCTACTGTGGCCAACGCGCCCACCGGACTGATGTGAACTAACTTACGCAATGTAAACAACACGGCGGCTAAAGTGGTTACGAAAATAACCGCCAGCAAAAAGCCTGCCTCAGCCGCGTACAAAACCGGAGCCAAGTGTCCGCCGGTCAAAAACAAGTCAAAGCCTGATATAAACGAAAGGTTGTAAAATGACGCGAACTTCACAATAACAAGAGAAGCGGCAAAACCAAGCAAAGAGCCCGAAACAAGCAAAAGAAAAATCTCGGTAAAGTAAAGGGTCATAAGGCCGCTGGGCTTCATTCCCAAGGCGCGGAAGGTTCCGCTTTCAACCGCTCGCTTTAGAACAATTACCCTAAACGCGCTCGAAATTCCGACGGAAATTATTACCACAAGCATTACTACAATCAAGGCGACAATAGCTTGCAAAGCCATCGACAATTTTTGCAAGTCAGAAACATTCGCGGACAGAGGAATAAGGGCGTAAATCAATTCCGTAATTTCACAATCCTGCCAAATCGACTTGTCATAGCTCAGCGGCAGCATATTAAAGCGCTTTTCCAATTCTCTTTGAACGCGAATCAATTCCTTTTTTCCAGGAGTTCCGCTAGGATAATAGACGCAAATTTTATCGATAGGATTTCGGACAGCGTTTTCGCCAATGTATCCAAGGGCAGCCTTAAGCGCCAAGTAGTCAACATAAGAAGTGTACATTCCAAAAACGCTTGAGTCCTGGAAAATGCCGGTTACGACTAGATTGACTGTGTTTTGATGACCGTAATCACTGTCCATTAAAAGGATCACATTGTCGCCAATATGAACCCCAAGCTTTTCGGCCGCCGGCTGGGAAAGCAAAAGACCGTCATGGCTTGGCCTGTCCTCAATTCCGCCTTCAACAAAATTGAACTTCTTAAAAAGCTCCACTTCGTCCGAAAAAACTACGCCTTGAATCGAACGCTGCTTGACGCTGACTCCCTCAAAGAACAAGCTTTTGTCGCCGGAATCCTTTTTGTACCGGTAAGAGATTTGAGTCTTTGCGGGAAGTATTTCTTTTAAGGCGGCAATCATATCGCCATAGGATTCCAAATAGTCCATGGAATCGTCTGTATCGTCGCCTAAAATCATAAAGTCGCCGCCGTAATATTGGCGCATTTTTTCTGTCATTGAATCAATCATTCCGTCTGTTATCATCAAGACAGAAAGCATGACGCAAACGCCTACCGCGCAAACCGCAAAAAGCGATTGGTATTGCTTGGCGCGGCTGATTAAAGACTTTATAGCGAAATTAAAGTAAAGGCTTTTCATTATCGAACGGCCTCCATCGCGGCGACAGGGCTTGTGTTTAGCGCGATTCTAACCGGATAAATCCAAGCGACGAACGCTAAAACAAGGGACAAGGCCATTCCGCTAAGAATGTTGGGAAAGCGGACAACCGCGCGCAAAGTGTCGCCGCCAAAAAGCTGGACTAAGTATGTGTTGCTAAAATGAATCGATCCGTTTGACAAAAACGAGTTTCCGACCACGCCCAAAAGGCAGCCCAAAATTCCAGCGGTGATTGTAAGAATTAATGTTTCGGCCAAGTATTCCAGCGCGATAAAGCGGCGGCCGGCGCCTATAGCCCTAAGCGCTCCTGTTTCTTTGGAACGGTCGAGCGCCGCGATTACAAGCGTGTTGTTTACGATGATAAAGCCAGTTCCGATTATGATTATAAGGCCGATGTTAAAAATCAAGCGCATCCAATAAATGTATTGGGCGGACATTCCGGCGGCGGCGCGCCAGTCAACCGCTTGGACGGGCCACTCGCGCTTGGCAAACTCCCGGTTCATTTTTCTGATAGCGATGCGGGCGGGAACGCCGGCCGCGACAGAACATACGATGTAATTCCAAATTGTCTCTTCGCTGACTTGTTCCGTCTCTTCAACCGTTTGCGCCGCCGCCGCTTCTTGGGCTTGCGGAACGTATTCGGAATCCAAGTCCTCGCAGTCTCCGAACAAGCCGTCGATTCCGTCCTCGTCAAGGTTTTCAAGCAAGCCGGAATTGTCCTGGGTAAAAAGGCTTGCGTCGATTTCCGTTGAATTCAAACCTATCAAGGGACGAAGGACCGCGGGATTTATCAAAACGATTTTATCCTGCAAGTCGTTGTGGACGGCGTACTCGTAAATCGCGCTTAATGTGGCCGCCCTTAAAGTGTAGGAGGAGCCTGTAAAGCCCGCCAGCTGAATTTGGTCGCCGACGTTTAGCGAAACGCCGCATTCATCCACAATCTTTTTGACAAGCTCCTTAGAAAGCATCATAGAGTCTTCATCGCTGGAATAGGCTCGGCCCTCAAGTATTTTTATTCCAGACATCAAGCGGACATAGGCCTCGCCGTCAACTCCAAAAAAGTAGGCGCCAAAATTTTTGTCGTCAAAACGCAAGGCCGCCTGTCCTGTAATCTGCGGAACGGCTTGGCTTACAAAGCTTGATTGCTCGGCGTATGAATAAATGTCGCTGTAAGGAATAAGCTGGGGCAATTCGCTCAAATTTCCGGTGACAGGAGTTTCGTCGCCGAACAAGCTCATCGGAAACTGCGCTTTTGGGCGGATTACGATGTCTCCCGTAAAGTTTTGGCTGAACGTTTTTTCGATTCCCGACTTGGTTCCGTCAAAAACCGCGTTGGCCATAACCAAAACTGCGATGGAAAAGGCGATGAAAAGGATTATCACCAAGGAACTTTTGCGGGAAATGATATTTTTAAACGCGAAATTCAGCGTAAACATAAGGCATTTATTATAGTAAATTGCGGCTTTTTATTCAATCAGGCAGCGCCTAGGCCCAAACGAACCACAAAAGCAAGGCGGCCGCGCCTGTCGTCAAAAGCGTAAAAGGCAAGCCCAGCTTTAGCCAAGAGGCGAAATTCATCGGCTGGCCCTCCTTTTTGATGATTCCCATAGCCACAACGTTGGCGCTGGCCCCGTAAGGAGTCAAGTTTCCGCCCAGGCAAGAGCCGACCAAAAGCGCGAACATGTACAATTCAGGGGCGCTGCCGACTGATTTTGCCAGGCTTGCGGCGACAGGAAGCATTACTATTATATACGGAACGTTGTCGATAAAGCCGGAAAGAATTATCGAAACAAGCAAAATCAAGACAAAGGCGCCAAGCTTGCTTCCGCCAGTGACCCTGGACAAGAAGTTGGCAAAATCCAAAAGCAAGCCGGACTCGCTCAAGGCTCCGACGACGACAAAGATTCCCATCAAAAAGAAAATTGTTTCCCAATCCAAGCCTTTGACTAATTGCCAAATCTCGCCGGCGGATTTTTTTTGCGACAAAAAATGCCAGGCAAGTCCGATGATTCCAAGCGCAAGGACAAAGCCGCCGCTGGCAAAGGCGCATTCAATTTTAAGGAACGAAATCGCGGCCAAGCCCACAATCATCAAAAGCAAGAGCGCCGTCGGAAAAAGAGAAATGACTTTAGTTTCCTCAACCTCAATTTTTTCTTTTGCGTTCCTAAAAATAAAATAAAAGAAAAAGCAGCCGACCAGCAAGCCCATTTGAATGTAGAAAAATATCGAAATGCGGCCGGAATGAAAAAAGAAGTCGTTAAAAGTGTAGCCGGCAAAGGAGGCGAAAATCATCGAAGGCGGATCGCCGACCAGCGTCGCGGTCCCCTCAAGGTTTGACATCACGGCCAAACCCATCATAAAATTAGCCGGATTAAGCTTTAGCTTTTTGCAAAGAGCCAAAGCGATTGGCGCCATAACCAATACGGTGGCAACGTTCTCCACAAAAATCGAAATGATTCCGGTCATCGCCAAAATCAACACAATCGCGATTCCAGTGCTGGGCGAAAATTTTATGATTGAATCCGCAACCCTTGACGGCGCCTTTGAATAAATGAAAAGCGCGGCGATTATCATCGAACCGACATAAATCATCAAGACGTTCCAGTTAATCAATTCCGCAAACGAATGCCGCAAGGCAAAAAGCCTGCCGCTTCCTTCAAAAACGCCGGCTGGAAAAAGCGTTCCAAGCGCTATAGCGATTGCAGCCGCTCCCAAAGACCAAAACACTTTCTTGTTTTGAAAAACTATTACAAGCGCGTACATTGCAAGCGCTAAAAATAAAATGAAAAATTTCATTTTGTGACATCCTGACCAAAGTATTTCAATGAAATTCTTTCCAAGGTTCCGTCGGAACGCATTGACTCAAGCGCTTTGTTCATCTCCAGCAACAAAGTCAAGTTTTGCGGATTCCTTCTGCATGGAATCGCAATTTGATAAACTTGGTCATACACCGCGACCACTTTTATCGCGGCATTGGGATTGTTTTTCATGTAATAAGAAAAAGTGAAAAATGAGTTAATCGTTGTGTCAACGCGATTTTCCAAAAGCAAATTAACCGTTTCCTCAAAAGTGTCAATGACAATCGGAATGGCGCCGTATTTTGTCGCGATTTCTTCATAAGTGCTTCCCTGTGAATTGGCTGAAGTTTTTCCGGCCAAATCTTCAAAGGATTCGATTGCGTTGTTGTCCTTGCGCGCGATCAGCACAGACTGTCCAAAAGCGTACGGATCTGTATAATAAAAGCGCGCCTGCCTTTCCGGAGTGACGGCGACGCCATTCATCACGATGTCGCACTCGCGCTTTTCCAAACTGTTCAACAATCTTTCCCATTCAATTTCCAAAAACTTAGCGCGAAGCCCCATGCGGGCGCACATTTCTTTCGCGATTTCTATATCGTATCCAACCAGCTCGCCGCTTTTGTCATGAAAATTCCAAGGCTCCCATACGCCTTCTGTGGCAATGACAAGCTCGCCTTTAGCCTTTATTTGGTCAAGCAAAGTTTTTTGCGGCGACCGATGGCAAGCCAAAAGTGAAAAACAAAAAAGGCCGGCAAACGCAATCAACAGTTTTTTCATAACACCCTCTTTTTATATCCACATGGCTTGCTGCAGCATGGCCGCCTCTTCCGGCGACAAATTGTCCGAAGCCGTTTTAAATTTAAGTTCCTGGTTCTTAATGCTGACGACCGTCTCGCTTGCGACAGACTTGGTGACAAAAGTGTTGCCGCCAATCACAGAGTTTTTTCCGATGACCGTGTCGCCGCCCAAAATCGAGGCGCCCGAATAAATCGTAACGTTGTCCTCAATCGTAGGATGGCGCTTTACGCCCTTTAGCTGCTGGCCGCCGTTTGTGCTCAAAGCGCCCAAGGTGACGCCTTGGTAAACCTTGACATGTTCGCCGATAACGGTGGTCTCGCCGATGACGATTCCCGTTCCGTGGTCGATGAAAAAATACTTTCCCAACGTGGCGCCGGGATGGATGTCGATTCCCGTGCGGTTATGGGCGTATTCAGTCATTATGCGCGGAATCAAGGGCACGCCCAAAACAAACAGTTCATGGGCAAGGCGGTTGACCGCGATCGCGAAAAAGCCTGGATAAGACAAAATGATTTCCGTCTTGTCAAAAGCGGCGGGGTCTCCGTCGTAGGCCGCCTGCAAGTCACTTTCCAAAAATTCGCGCGCGCGGGGTATCCTGTCAAAAAATTCGTGGGTCACAAGCCGCGCTCGCTCGCGCAGCTTTTCCTCCGGCGCGTCCTTGTTGTCAGGAAGCTTTTTTAGCGCCAAGAAAATCTGCTTGTTCAAGACAAGCATGACCTCGCGGCACAAGACGGAAATGTAATTCTCAAAGTCGCTTACTTTATATTCGCGCTCGCGGAAATATCCTGGAAAAAGAATCTTAAAAAATTTCTCTATCAAGCCTTGAACAAGGCCGACGTCAATCTCAACCTCGTCGTCGGTCTTGTTGATGAAAAAATTCTCTTTTTTGTAATGCTCAAGGATTCCGCGTATGGAACTTGTCTCAAGCATTTCATAATTTTCCGGCATTATTCTAGAATAGCGCCTTTTTAATTATTTTTCTAGTCTATTCACCAAATAGGGGATCGCCTTTTCAAACTTTACGCCGTAGAAGTGCGAATCGTCGCCAAGAGTCTTTTTCATGGACTCAACGACAAAATCCGCGGCGATCGAGGCCGCCTCCAAGGCGCTCTTGCCCCTCAAAAGCGAGCCCGCAAAGGCCGAAGCGTAAACGTCGCCCGTTCCGTGCATGGCGGCAGGCAAGCGCTCGTGGAAGTAATATTCAATCTTTTTTCCGTCGGAAACCGCGGCGCCCAATTTTGAAGGCTCGTAGCTTACGCCCGTAATGACGACATTCTTGGCGCCCATCCTGTGCAAGCCGGCGATTGTCTTTTCGATATAGGCCTGGTCGTAGCCGCTTTCGATGTATTCCTGGCCAAGAAGGAAGCTGGCTTCCGTCAAGTTAGGAAGAACATAGTCCGCCTCGGCGACAAGCTTTGCCATTTCCTTGGGAAAGTCCGCGTCAAAGCCGGCGTAAAGCTTTCCGTTGTCGGCCATGGCCGGGTCAACGATTTTTACGGCGCCTGGACGGGCCGCTTTTTTGAAGATGTCAAGAATGTGCGGAATTTGCGCCTTGGAAACATAGCCTGTGTAAAAGGCGTCAAAGTCGATTTTTTCTTTTATCCACTGGTCAAGGATTTTTGGCATTTCATCGGTAAGGTCGCGGAAAGTCCAGGCGCTAAAGCCTTTTCCAGTGTGGTTTGAAAGAACGGAACTTGGCAAAATGCCGGCCTCGATTCCGCACGCGCTGATAATCGGAAGGGCTACCGTAAGCGAGCACTGCCCCACGCAAGAAATGTCCTGAATTGTAAGAAGTCTGTGATCCTGAGCCATTTTTTAATCTCCTATGCTTGTAAATCTAGCGAAAAACTGGTATCATTCATATACCCAATTTTAATAAATTTTTATAATGCCAGATGATAACGATAGACTTTAGCAAAAGAAAGGGCCAAGGCCTTTCCGACTTTTTGTACAGCTCTATAAAAAGACAAATCGTCTCCAACAGCATAGCGGCCGACGAGCGCCTGCCTTCCCGCCGCGCCCTGGCGCAAAACTTAAAGGTAAGCGAAATCACCGTGCAAAACGCCTACGCCCGCCTAATAAGCGAAGGCTACATTTATTCGGAAGAAAAGCGTGGATACTTCGCGCAGGGAATTCCTTCGGGCGGAACTTTCTTGGCGGACGCGGCGCGAAAAATTCCGCAAGACGCCGAGGAGCCGCAAAAGGGCAAGGACGCCAATTGGTTTGCGGACTTTAAAAGCAATTCCACGAACTTTGAAAAATTTCCATTCAGCCTTTGGGCCCACCTTATGCGGCAAGTCTTGAATTCCGGCGACGAGCAGCTCCTGCAAAAAATTCCAAGCGGCGGCGCGGACGAATTGCGCAAAGCCATTTCCCGCCACTTGCGCCGCTTTAGGATGATTGAGGCCAGCCCCGAGCAAATAGTCATCGGAGCGGGAACTGATTTTTTGTACACGCAGCTGATCCACTTTTTTGGAGCGGACAAAACATACGCCGTGGAAAATCCCGGCTACCGGCAATTCGCTTCCGTGGCAAAGCTGTGCGGCGCAAAATGCGTGGCGGCCGGCCTGGACAAAAGCGGAATAAAGACAAGCAGACTTAAGGACGCGCAAATCGTCCACGTCTCTCCCCTGCACCATTTTCCGACAGGAATCGTAATGCCATACGCCCGCCGCTTTGAGCTTTTGGAATGGGCAGCGAGCGAAAAAAAGCGCTTCATAATCGAAGACGACTACGACTCGGAATTTCGCTTCAACGCAAAGCCCATAGAGCCGCTCTTCAGCGCGGCGGCCGCCTCGGAAAAAACGCGCGGGCACGTGATTTACATCAACACGTTCTCAAAGACGCTCGCTCCGTCAATAAGAATTTCATACATGATTCTGCCGCAAAACTTGCTTCAAGAATATTACAAAAAAAACGGCTTTTATTCCTGCCCTGTTTCCGCGTTTGAACAATACACGCTCGCGCGCTTCATAGACGAAGGCCACTACGAAAAGCATTTGACAAAAATGAAAAACCATTACCGCAATCTGCGCAACGACTTGATTCGCGCCTTGAGCGCCAGCCGCCTTTCAAAGAGCTGCGAAATCCTTGAAGAAAATTCCGGCCTGCACTTTATTCTGCGAATCAAGTCAACTGAATCCGGCAAGAAGCTCCAGGGCCGCCTGTCGGAAAAAGGAATAAATGTTGCCTTGCTTAGCGATTTTTATTACAATAAGCAAAAAGACCAAAGCTCGCGCGCGGACTTTGTGATAAACTATTCGGGCATCCAAAAAAACAAAATCGCGCAAATAGTAAAAAAAATGGAGGCGGCCCTTTGTTGAAATTTAACGTTCTCTTTCAAGACCAAAACATCGCGGTCATTTGCAAAAGCTTTGGCCTTTTGAGCGTCCCCTACCCAGGCTGCAGGGCCAAAACCGCCCTTGGCCTTTTGGAAGAAGCGATGAGGAAGCGCGGAACTTATTCCGCCAAGCATAGGCCCTTCGCCGTCCACCGGCTGGACAGGGAAACCAGCGGTGTGATGATGTTCGCGCTTAACGAGCGCGCGCAAAAAACGATTATGGATTCCTGGCAAACGATGGTCACCGAGCGCCTTTACCGCGCCGTCGCCGAAAACCCACGCGGAGCCGCGCAAAAGCTTCCAGACGAGGGAACGATTGACAGCCCGCTTGCCTACAACGCCTACAACGTGGCCTTCGTTCCCAAAGGCGGCTCGGCCGGAAAATTCAAGACAATCCCGGCGCGGACCAACTACAAGATAATCGCGCGCGGAAAACAATTCACAATGTTCGAGCTTTCGCTTGACACCGGCCGCAAGAACCAAATCCGCGCCCACTTGGCAAGCCTTGGATTTCCGCTTTGCGGCGACAAAAATTACAGGGCCAAGACGAACCCTTTTGGCCGCCTGGCCCTGCACGCGCGCGTTTTGGAATATGTCAATCCGTGGACAAAAGAAAAGCAGCGCTTCGAAGTTCCCGAGCCGCCGGACTGGCTTAGATCTTGTAGCTCTTGATAAGCTCCAAAACTTGGTTGTTCAACTTTGTGTTGTTCTCCGATTCCGCGGAGGATTTTTGAGCCTGGCCCAAAATCTCGCCGATTGAATTTTTGATGCTGGCTGTAAGAATCGTAATCTCGCTGGCCGAAGTTCTAAGCTCGTCCATTTTTGAAAAGACATTGGCGCTTTGCTCTTGCATTTCTTTGTTGGCTTCTTGAATCAGGCCGGAAGACGAATCGATGACTTCCATCGACTCAAGCAATTTTTGGGCGCCTTCCTGCTGCTCGTCTACGCTGGCCAAAACCTCTGAAAGCATCGACTGGATTTCTCCGATTCTTGCGTCCAAGCTTTGGAACGAAGAAAGAGAAAGCTTTGACGCGTCAACGATTCCTGTAATCGCTTCTGTGATAGACTTAATCAAATTGCCGATGCTCTTTGACTGCTTGGCCGAACTTTCGGCAAGGTTGCGGATTTCGCCGGCGACAACCGCAAAGCCTTTTCCTGCCGCTCCGGCATGGGCGGCCTCGATAGAGGCGTTCATCGCCAGCAAGTTGGTCTGGCTCGCGATGCTGCGGATGACGGCGTTGGCTTCCTTTAACTTTCCGGCCTGCGCCTGGATTTCGCCAACCTTGTCAACTACAGTCATCTGGTCTTTTTGTCCCGTCTTTGAGTCGTTGACCAGCATCTCGTACTTTTGCGAAATCTTTGAAACGTTTTGGTCAATGCTTTGGATGTTGGCGGAAATCTCGTTTACATTGGAAGAAATCTCGCTGATGGCCGACGATTGCGTTCCTATTCTTGAAGACAAAATCTGGATTAACTTTGACACGTTGGAGCTGCTTTCGGCGACCATATCCATTGTCTCGTTTTGCGCTTTGGCGCGAACGTTGATTTCCTGCACGCGCTCGGTTGTCCTTTGAACGTCGCCGATTGTCGATTGCGAGTGGCCCTCGATTTCCGTTCCGGAGTAGACAATAGAGGCGACAGACTCCTTGATTTTCTTGAACATGTCGGCGAGGCTTTCAGTAAGCTTGTTGCAGCCTTCAACCAACTCGCCGATTTCATCATTTCTTTTGACTGGAATCTTTTTCAGCAAGTCCGCTTTGCCGGTGGCGATGTCGTTGATTTCCACCGTCACCTTTTTCATTCTGTCAAACAAGGACTTTAAGGCAATGTTGATGATGAATACGGCGGCCAAAAGCAAAAGGGCGGAAAACGCCGCGATGTGAACCGCAAGCCATTTAATTTGCGCGCGCAAGGGAGCCGCGTCGTAGTCGGCGGCGACAAAGCCAATCGCCTGGCTTCCGTCCATGATGGGCGCGAACACGGTTATAAGCCAGCCCCAGCCTTCTTGCTTTTCCATTTTGCTGGCTTGAATCGTTCCGGTTGACATGGCGAGCAAGGCAGGCTTTCCGTAATTATCCTTTGTCTCCAAAGTTCCAAGCGGAGAAAAATTTTCCTCGTCATCGGGGTCGCACGAGCCGTCAACGACATACATGTACTCTTTTTCGTTCGCGGGAACCATCGTGTAAAAATATTTTGCCGAAGACGTTTCCTTCATCGCATGCAAGCCTTCGTGAAGGTTTCTAAAGCGCAAAGAATCAGGGTTTTGGTCTTCCATAACCTTGCGGAAGCTTTTTATGCTTTCGTTAATGTATTTCGCCCCGCTTTCAACAAGAGGCGTTCCGTCCGCGACAAAAGTGTCAACGCAAATCTGAGCGGCCCTTTTAATTGCAAGCACCGAAAGCAAAGCGATCGCCGCCGCGAAAAAGGCGGAAATGAAAAGGGTGTATTTTACCCTTAAAGAAAGTGTTTTCATAACTCATCATTATATATCTGAAAATTGACTTTTTCAAGTTTTTTTTTAATAATATGGCTGCAATGATTAACCCTAACAAACTTTTTCAGTTGAGCGGCGGCCAGCAAAGGCGAAAGCTTGCTCTTTGCTTTGGGGCCTTGGAACGCGACATTTTGGGAATGGCCGAAAAAGGCGCGGAATATAACATTTCAACGATGTCCAGGGCAGACTATATAAAAGCCTTGTGCCGCGTCTTTTTGCAAGACCCAAAAATTTCGGCGGACGCCGCCAAAAAAATAACGGACGCGATAAACTCGGAGCCGATGGACGAGCGGCTTGCCTGCAACTTGGCCCGCAACGAGCTTCTTGCCATAATCGGAACCTTTCCCGCCGAATGGGACTTGATCATCGCGCCCCACCCCAATCTTGGACCGGACGGAACGGTTGAAAAGCGCGGCTTTTTTCCGGGCCTTAAAGTTTACGCCGAGGACATCCGCTCCCCCTTTAACCTGGGCTCGATTTTTAGAACCGCCGAAGGCTTGGGAGCCGAAAAGCTTTACCTTAGCCCAGGCTGCTGCGACCCGGCCCACTCCCGCTCGCAAAGAAGCGCTATGGGCTGCATCGAAAGCTTGCCTTGGGAACGCGCCTCGCTTGACGACTTAAAAGAAGAAAACATTTTTGTCCTGGAAACCGGCGGAACCCCGATCGATGAATTTGAATTTCCAAAAGAGGGAGTTTGCATTATCGGCTCGGAGGAATTGGGAGCCAGCCCGCAAGCGCTTGCAAAAGCCTCGTATGGCCGCGTGACGATTCCGATGAAAGGCCTAAAAGCCTCGCTTAACGTCGGCGTAGCCTTTGGCATTCTTATGCAAAAATGGGTGGAGGCTCTGTAGAAACAGCCGCCGTTCCTACTCGTCGCGGTCTTGCTTGTGGAAGGCGTCGTAAAGTTGCTTTGAAATCTTTTGGAACTGGCTTTCGTTTGTAAGCTTGAATTCCTTAAGCACGTCCACGTCGATTTGGTAGAAGGCCACTTCCTCTTTTTGGTAGTGGGTCATAAGGTCTGCCAAGTAAACTACGTGAACCAATTTTTTCACTTCTTCGGGAGCGGAGTCGGGAGCGTGGTGGTAGCGGATCGCGCTTACGATTACGTCCGGGAAATTCCAGTTTTCGGCGACGCGCGCTCCGATTTCGGCATGGTTCACGCCGGCGACAAGCTTTTCAAAAATCTCGACGGAAATGTTCTTTTCCACGCTCATCTTGCGGACGCCGTTGATAAAGTCCGGATGGCTGGTTTCAAAAATGATTTTTCCCATGTCGTGAAGGAGGCCGCAAACGTAGGCGTCCTCAACGACATTGCGGTTGCCCGAGAAAAAGTTTCTGGCCAAGTTGTAGGAATAAAAAGCGACTTGATATGCGTGCGACCACAAATCCTCTTTTCCGCCGCTGACTTTGGCGAACGACTGAACCGCTCCGATGGAAAAAAGCAAATTCTTGATTCCGCGCAAGCCCACAAGCTTTACGGCGTCGTAAATGCTTGAGCAAGGGCTGGCCAAGGCAAAGGCCGCCGAGTTGACCATTTTCAAAAGTTCGGCGCTAAGCGAAACGTCGTTTGAAATCTGCATCGCGATGTCGCTCATCTTTGAATCCGGGTTGCTCAAAAGACGGTTGATCGCCGAGATGTTTTCCGGGAACTGCGGAAGCTCGTTTATGACCTTTACAAATTCTTCTGAAATAAAGTTAATCTCTTCCTGGGTCTTTGAGTTGAGCGGAAGAATGATGCGGGTTATTGTCTCGCCGTTTTCGCAAATTACCTGGAAATTTTCTTCGGTAAGTCCGATTTTTTCCAGCATCAAAATCATGATCACAAGGCCAAGGCCGGCGCCTTCCGAGTTGTCCAAGATTTGCTCCATCGCCTGCTCAACCGAAGTGTATTGCTGGGCGCGGGAAAGCTTGTCGTGAATGCGCTTGTATTCAAAAATAGTCAAGTCCGAATTGTTGCGGACTTCGATTTTTATCTTGTTGTTGCGAAACTGCAAAATCAAGCGGACGTAAAGGCCGGCCTTTTTTTGCAAGCCCAAAAAGTAGTTGATGTCGTCAAGCGTGTCGGTCTTGAAAGTTTTCATGCCAAGCTCGTAGTCGGCCTGGTTCGTTATGTCCAACTTTTTGAATTTAAAGTACACGCGTTTGGTGTTGGCCTTTTTTGCGTTGGTGATCAATTCGCTCAAGCAGTACGAAAGGTACTCGATCATCTGAGTCTGGTCCAACTCTTCCAAAAAAGCGCGCAAAATGTCGTCCATATACACTTCCATCTCATGGGGAAGGGTGTATGTGGTGAGGGAAAGAGGGATTCCCGCGTTTATTGCGGTTCTAACCTTGTTTCTGTCAACTGCTACTCGCTTGGGCTGAGTTGCCGGCATAATACGCTCCGATTGCTTTTATCCGATTATACTATCATAAAATGCAATAAATTTCAAGGGAAATGAGCGTCAAAACGAGCCTTGAATTTCTTCCTATATTTTGCTATAATTTTCTTTATGGTCTTAAAATTGATTTTCACTATCGCCCTGCTGGTTGCCGTGGCGATTTTTACGGGCTTTAACTTGGGAAACAAGTGCGACATTTGGCTTTTTGCGAAAAAATTCGACCAAGTGCCTGTTTTCATAACAATCGCGATTTCATTCGCGGCCGGCATTTTGGTCACGCTTCCGGCCGTGTTTTTGCGCGGCGAAAAAAAGATGACTCCCGAACAGGCCAGAGCCTTGGCCGAGCGCCTTGAGCAAAACGAAAAAAAGAGCTTGGAAAAGCAATTGCTCCGCCAAAAAAAATTGGAGGAAGCCAAGCAAAAGGCCCAAGCCGCGTCTGAAAAAAAGCCGCGCGCAGGCAAAAAAAGCGGCAAAGATTCAGAGCCCGCGCAAGATTCCGCCCAGCAGGAAAACAAATGAAGCTCCTTGCATTATTCTCAAGCCTCATGCTATTCGCAAGCCTCGCGTTTGGCCAAAGCGCAAAGGAAACAAGCCAAAAGGCCATGGAAGCTTCGTCGGCGGGAGAAGCGGTTGAAATCCTAAAAAAGCAAATTCCCCAAGCCAAAAACGCGGCGGACAAACGCGCTCTTTTGGCCTTTTTGGGCGGTCTGCAGGAACAGTTGGGCGCCTACAAGGACGCTTCGGCTTCCTACGCGCAAGCGGCCGGCATTTCCGCTCCCAACGTAGAGGGCTTTCCCAAAAAGACAAACCCGCAATTGGTTTTGGACGCGGTTAGATGCTCCCTTTGTTCCGGCGACAGCGCGACTGCCGACAACTACCTTAACTCCGCCGTCCGCAATTCCCAGGACGAAACGATTCAGGCTTACATAAAGCTTTACGAGGTTTGGAGCCGCCTTTGCCAAATCGAGTCCAATTCCCAGCTGGACGAAAGCGTCGCGCTTTTAAAGGCTTACTCGGACTTTCCTTCGATGAAGGCGGTTCAGCCCAGCGTCCTCTTGACGCTTTGGTATGTCACCGGCCAGGAAAGCTGGGGCAAAAAACTCCGCGCGGCATTTCCAAAAAGCCCTGAGGCGGCGATTGTGGCCGGCAACGTCCAAATGACGCCCGCGCCCTTTTGGTACTTTATGCCAAAAAAAGGAAGCGCTCTTGAAGCCGCCGCCGAAAACGCGGCCGAGTCGCAAAGCGTTCCGATGGAAAAATCAGACGACTCAAGCGCCGGCGCGGGCGCGGACGACAGTTCCCAAAGCGAGGGCTCGGAAAAAATTAAGAAGCAGCAGCTGGGCCTTTTTAAAAGCCGCGACAACGCGCAAGGCCTTTGCGACCGGCTAAAGGAAAAAGGCTTTAAGCCCTACATCACCGAGGAGACCCGGCCCAGCGGCACGACATACTTTATCGTGGTCGTTGACGAAAACGCCAAGGGCAACGTCGGCGAGCAGCTTAGAAGCGCCGGCTTTGAATGCTATCCAATCTTTTAGTGTTTGTGAAGCGATTATTTTTGAAAAAATAAAATATATATTTAGATAGAGGTAACAATTATGGAAAACAAAGATCCGCTCCTCTGCCACTGGGCCGACCAGATGGCCGACAAAATCATCGCCGAAAAAGGCGAGCGCGAATCCTACACTTGCGCTTCAGGCATCACGCCTAGCGGAACCGTTCACCTTGGAAACTTCCGCGAAATCATCACCGTTGACTTGGTTGTCCGCGCGCTTCGAGACCGAGGCAAGAAGGTCCGCTTCATTTACTCTTGGGACGACTACGACGTTTTCCGCAAGGTTCCGGCCAACATGCCCGACCCAGAAACTTTGGAAAAATATTTGCGCTATCCGATCACGATGGTTCCCGACACGACAGGCCGCGACGAAAACTACGCGCGCCACCACGAGGTTGACATCGAGACCCAGCTTCCGCGCGTGGGCATCGCTCCCGAATTTTTGTACCAAGCCAGCCGCTACCGCGCCAACCGCTACGCCGAAGGAATGAAGAAGGCGCTGCAAAACCGCGACCTTATCAAGGAATGCCTTAACGAATACCGCGACGAGCAGCACAAGATGAAGGCCCAGGACGTTTACTGGCCCGTAAGCATTTTCTGCGGAAAGTGCAACAAGGACACGACTACAATCACAGGCTACGACGGAGAGTACGGACTTACATACAAGTGCGAGTGCGGCTGCGAGGAAACCGTTGACATCCGAAAATTCCAGGGCGCAAAATTGGGCTGGCGCGTTGACTGGCCGATGCGCTGGAACGAAGAAAAAGTAGTCTTTGAGCCGGGCGGAAAAGACCACATCAGCCCGGGCGGAAGCTACGATACGGCCAAGCTTGTCTCAAAAAAAGTTTACGGCTGGGACGCGCCGATTACAATGCGCTACGACTTTGTAAACCTTAAGGGCGTTCCCGGAAAAATGTCCTCCTCAAAGGGAAAGGTAATCGCGCTTCCCGACGCGCTTGACGTTTACCAGGCCGAAGTCCTCCGCTACATCTTTGCCGGAACAAGGCCCAACACCGAGTTTGCCATCAGTTTTGACCTTGACGTTCTTAAAGTTTACGAGGATTACGACAAGACAGAGCGAATCGTTTACGGAATCGACAAGGCCAAGAGCGAAGACCAGTTCAACAAGGAAAAGCGCATTTACATCCTTAGCCAGATTGACGGAAAAATTCCCGAGACGATGCCATATCAAATTACATTCCGAATGCTCACAACCCTTTTGCAGACATATTCCGGCGACATCGACGCTGTGATAAAGTCCCTTGGAGACGTAAAACCCGACCAAGAAGAACGACTTCGCCGCCGCGCCGCTTGCGCCTGGTTCTGGATCCAGCACTCGGCTCCCGACTGCGCCCCGGACTTTTGCTTTGCCCTCCGAGACGACGGCTCAAAGCCCAAATTATCCGACGAGCTTTTAACCGCCGTCCGCCGAGTGCGCGACGAAGTCGTTCCCAAGCTGGACAGCTTTACGCTTGACAAAGAATGCCAGCAGGCCATTTACGACGTCGCGACAAGCATGGGAATGGAATCCAAGGCGCTCTTTGGCGCGCTTTACCAAACCCTTATCGCAAAAGACCAAGGCCCGCGCCTTGGCTCCTTCTTGCGCATAATCGGAAAAGAAAAATTGCAAAAGATTTTGGGCGCGCTGGGCTGAGACTGCTAGCCGACCAAAAAAGCGCCGCGCGGCTTTCAAGACCAAAACCGCGCGGGCTTTTAAAAGCCTAAAATCGCGGGCGACGGAGATTCTATGATTGGATTTTACCTAAAGAAAAACTTTTGCGACGGCTGGGACAACATTTTCTTTTTGATTGTCCCAAACATCATCACGACCCTTTACGCTGCGCTGGCCTTTTTTATCCTCAGCGTCGTCTTCAACATTGAATCGTCTTTCGCGCTGCCCTTGTCGTGCCTTGCCTTTATCGTCTTGACGGCGCTGGGAATGGTTTTGGTCATGGCCAACAGCGAGAACGCCGCGTCCATCGCGAACTTTCAAATGCCTACGCTCGCCGCGTATTTTAGGCAAATCCCAAAAGTTTTTTTTGACGCGGTTCGCTATGGAGCGCTTTTGGGCGCCTTGGTAGTCGTTGCCTTTATCGGAATCCCGGTTTATTTTTCGGCCGGAGGAGTCTTGGGCTTTGCCTTGTGCGCGACGCTGATTTTTTTTGAGGCGATTTTCGCGCTGGCGCTGCAGTGGTTCATTCCGCTAAGGGCGCTTTTGGGCCGCGGCTTTGTCCAAACGATAAAAAAATGCTTCGTGCTTTTCTTTGACAACACGGGCTTTAGCGTCTTTGTCTTTTTCTTCAACTTGTTTTTGCTTGCGTTGTCCTTTATGATTTTCTTTTTGGTTCCGGGAACCGCCGGAGTCGTATTGAGCGGAGTCAACGCCCTCCGCCTTCGCCTTTACAAGTACGACTGGCTTGACGCGCACCCGGAAAACAAAAGCCCAAAGCTCCGCAAAAAAATTCCCTGGGCCGCTCTGATCAAAGAAGACGAGGACAACCTTGGCCCGCGCGGCTTTAAGTCCTTCTTTATGCCCTGGAAGATTGATAACTAAGGGGTAACAAATGAGCAAAGCTTCGATTATCATCGAAAAAAATTTTAAGGTCGCCGACGTTGACGACAGACTTTTTAGTTCTTTCATCGAGCATCTTGGCCGCGCGGTTTACACGGGAATCTACGAGCCCGGCCACAAGGAAGCCGACGAGCAAGGCTTTAGAAAGGACGTGATAAACCTTGTCCGCGAACTTAACGTTTCGCTCGTCCGCTATCCGGGCGGAAATTTCCTTTCCGGCTACAAGTGGACGGACGGAATCGGGCCGCGCGACCAGCGGCCAAAGCGCTTGGACTTGGCGTGGAAGACAATCGAGTCAAACCAAATCGGCATAGACGAATTTTACGATTGGTCCAAAAAAGCCGGAACCGGAATAATGGGCGCCGTCAACATGGGAACAGGAACGCCCAAGGAAGCCGGCGAACTTTTGGAATACTGCAACTTTCCGGGCGGAACGGCATGGAGCGACCTTAGAAAGAAAAACGGCCACGCCGAGCCCTACGGAATAAAAACCTGGTGCATCGGAAACGAAATGGACGGCCCCTGGCAGATTTGCCACTTGGACGCGGTAGACTACGGAAAAAAGGCCCGCGAGACGGCAAAGATAATGAAGTGGATTGACGACTCGCTGGAGCTAGTCGCCTGCGGAAGCGCCTCATCCGCCCTTCCCACTTTCCCCGAATGGGACAGAATCGTCCTTGAGCAAACTTACGAGCATATCGACTACCTTTCGCTGCACAGGTACTACGAGAACCTTGGAAACGACGACGACTTCTTGGCTTCGTTTGTGGAAATGGATTCCTTCATCCACAGCGTGACGGCCACCGCCGACTACGTTAAGGCCTTAAAGCGCAGCAAAAAAACGATGAACCTTTCGTTTGACGAATGGAACGTTTGGTACCAGCAAAAGCAGCAGCCGCACGGCTGGGAAGAAGTTCCCGCGCTGCTTGAGGACCGCTACTCGCTGCTCGACGCCTTGGTTTTTGGCGGCTTGGGAATCACTTTGCTGAACAATTGCGACCGCGTTAAAATCGCCTGCCTCGCGCAGCTGGTAAACGTAATCGCGCCAATCTTCACGATGAAAGGCGGCAGCGTCATTCGGCAAACGATTTTCTGGCCCTTCAAGCACCTTTCGGTCTTTGGCCGCGGAACTGTGTTAAAGCCGGTGGTCAAGGCCGCGACAAAAGAAACCTGTTACGGCGAAACTCCGGTTTTGGCCACGGCCGTAGTTCACTCGGAAGAAAAGCAGGAAGTCACAGTCTTCTGCCTGAACATCGACAAAAACCAAGGCCAGGAATTAAAGCTTGAGCTGCGCGACTTCCCCCAGATGAAAATGATTGAACATATCGTTTTGACAGGGAACGACCTCAACGCCATCAACAGCTTTGAAAAGCCCGACAACGTCGCGCCCCGCTCCCTTCCCGTCGTCAACGGCGAAAACGGAGCCTTTAGCGTGAACATCGAAAAGCTTTCATGGAATGTCTTGAGATTTAAGTATTAAATAAAAAAAGCCGCTTGCGAAAGCAAGTCGGCTTTTTTAGGCGATTTTGTAACGCGGCAAAGCTGTCGTCACGAAAATCGCCAAGAAAAAAACGCGCTTAAAGCGTCGTTTTTTTCTTACTTTGTCATCAACATCGTCTTGGAATCCAAGTTTACGCTGCCAACATTCTCGTTTGAATGTTCCTTAAGAACGTTCAAGCTCAAGTTTCCGCCGGCGGCTTCGATGTGGGCCACGACGGCAAAGTAAGAAACGATTTCCGAGCGGACGCTGTCAAGCAACTTGTTGCTTTCCTTTGTGTCGCTGAACCATACGGTAATCTTTTCGTCCTTGGCAAAGTCGGCGACGGCGGCGATGTCGTTCTTGGAAATCTTGTCCAAGTCCAAGCCGTCGATTACCAAAGCCTTAACATTGATACCGCCGCTCTTCAAAGCGCCGATAGTGTTGATTACTTTGGGCAAAGTGAACGATTCCTGGTTAAAGTTCAAAATCGTGCGGTCGCGCATGATTTCGTCCTTCAATTCGGAAGCGTTTGAAATGTTCTTCTTCTTGGCGATTTCGCTGAACACGCTTGAGTACCAAGAAATCACGTTTGACGAGTGCTGGTCAAAAGAAACGTGAACCAAGGGATTTCCGGCCAAAAGCGAATCCATTCCAAACTGAACCAAAACGGAAGTCTTTCCCAAGCCTTTCTTCGCCGTCACCAATCCAAGCTCGCCTTCCTTAAGGCCGCCGTTGGAAGCGGCTTCAAAAAAGCGGATGGGGCTTGATTTATACAAATCATTCTTATCCATTACAAGTCTCCTTATTTCTGAGCGGCCTTGCGCTCTTCCTGGTACTTCTTCTGCAATTCGTCAGATACGGCGTTAGGAACTTTTCCGTACTTGAGGAATTCCATCGTGAACTCGGCCTTGCCCTGTGTTGAAGAGCGAAGGATTGTGGAGAAGCCGAACATTTCAGAAAGAGGAACTTCCGCGTTTACAGTAGAAGTGTTGTTCTCATCGGTTGTGTCGATGATAACGCCGCGGCGCTGGTTGATAAGACCGAACATATTTCCCTGGAACTCAGTCGGGCCAGAAATTGAAACCTTCATAATCGGTTCCAAGATACAAGGACCGGCTTTGGCATAACCCTCGCGGAAGGCGCCGATGGCGGCTGTCTGGAAGGCGATGTCGCTTGAGTCTACCGGGTGGTACTGGCCGTCATTGATTGTGCAGCGAACGTTGACTACAGGAGCGCCGATCAAAGAGCCCTGCTGCATCGCGCGCTTAAAGCCCTTGTCGCAAGACGGAATGTATTCGTTAGGAATAGCGCCGCCCTTGATAGAGTCGACAAACTCGTACTCTTTCTCTTCGCAAGGCTCCATAAAGCCGGCCACGCGTCCGTACTGTCCCGAACCGCCGGTCTGCTTTTTGTGCGTGTAGTTGAAGTCGGCTCTCTTTGTGATTGTCTCGCGGTAAGCTACCTGAGGAGCGCCTGTCTCAACCTCGCACTTGTATTCGCGCTTCATGCGCTCTACGTAAACGGCAAGGTGCAACTCGCCCATTCCCTTGATGATGGTCTCGTTTGATTCGGGATCCATGTATGTCTGGAATGTCGGGTCTTCCTTTGTAAAGCGGTTCAAGGCCTTTGACATCTGGGCCGCGGCGTTCTTGTCCTTGGGTTTGATAGACAAAGAGATAACCGGGTTGGGAACGTACATAGAAGCCATTGAAACGTTCAATCCGCCAGAAGTGAATGTGTCGCCAGAAGCGCAGTCAACGCCGAACAAGGCAACGATGTCGCCTGAGCCGGCTTCGTTGATGTCTTCCATCTGGGCGGCGTTCATGCGGACAAGGCGGCCTACCTTAAAGCGCTTGCGGCTGCGAGTGTTGTAAAGCTCGTCGCCCTTTACGATGCGGCCCTGGTAGATGCGGGTGTATGTAAGCTGACCGTATTGGCCGTCGTCCAATTTGAACGCCAAGGCGACTGTCGGCTTGTTGTCGTCGGAAACCAATTCGATTTCGGCTTCGTTGTTGTCCAAGTCAAGGGCAACGTTCTTAACTTCTGTCGGATCGGGAAGGTAGCGGATAACGCCGTCAAGCAAGGGCTGGATACCCTTGTTCATGTGGGCTGAACCGCAGAACACGCCTACAAACTGCTCGGCCAAAGTGCCTTTGCGGATGGCGGCGATGATTTCTTCTTCTGTCTCAGTTCCTTCAAGAACGTGCTCCATCAAAGTGTCGTCGAACATTGAAGCGGCCTCGACCAATTCCTGGCGGTACTTCTCAACGTCGTCCTTCATGTGGGCGGGAACTTCGGCATAGCGGAGCTCGTTTCCGTCGTGGCCTTCAAAGTAAATGGCCTTGCGGCTGATCAAGTCTACAACGCCTTCCAACTTGTCTTCCAAGCCGATGGGCAATTCCATCATGTAAGCGTTGAGTCCCAACTTTTCGCGAATCTGCATGCGGACGCGAAGCGGGTTGGCTCCCTGGCGGTCGCACTTGTTGACGAAGGCGATGCGGGGTACATGATAGCGCTTGAGCTGGCGGTCTACAGTGATTGACTGAGACTGAACGCCGGCGACAGCGCACAAAATCATGATGGCGCCGTCAAGAACGCGCAATGAGCGCTCTACTTCTACCGTAAAGTCTACGTGGCCGGGGGTGTCGATTACGTTGATTGTGTAATCCTTCCACTGAACCTGCGTGGCCGCTGACTGGATTGTGATTCCGCGCTCGCGTTCCAATTCCATTGAATCCATAACAGCGCCGACGCCGTCCTTTCCGCGGACTTCGTGAATCTGGTGAATCTTGTTGCAGTAGAACAAGATGCGTTCCGTTGTTGTGGTTTTTCCAGAGTCAATGTGGGCGCTGATACCGATATTTCTCATTTTAGAAATATCCATAGTATTACCTCTCAAAAAAAATTTCTTAAAAGTATAGTTAGACAATTATAGTGAATTCGGGGCTTTTATTCAAGTCATTGCCGATATTTTTTTACAGGTTGAGCGGAAAGGCCGCCGACACGCTAGCGTTCAGGCGAACGCATTTTAGGCGGAACAAAAAGCTCGCGGCGGCGGTCGGCTCAAACTTGCGCCTGCCGTCCTTTTGGCTGGCCGCAAAACCCGCCGACACGCAAGAAACAAGCCCGCGCTTTGGGTAAAACGCCAGCTTAAAGCGTTCGGTCCATTCCCGTTTTTGCCAGTCCAGCTCCGGCTGGAAGGAGGCGCCGCCGCTTAGGGCAAGGCGGCCGGCAAGGGGCCCGTCAAAAATATGGGAGCAGTAAAAAGAGGCCGATATTTTTGGAAGCGGCGGCGCCTTTTCTTGGCCGGGACTTTCTTTCAGGACAATCGGGCCTGCGCTTGCGGTTAATTTTGCGGAATCCCGTTTGCGGCAAAGCTGAACGCCAACGGCGGCCTTGGCCTCCAAGCTAGTCCGCTGGGATTTTTTTGAATAGTCCTTTATTTGCTCCTCCAAAAAAACGCCGGCTCCGATTTTTAGCCGGCCTCCGTTCCGCAAGACAAAAGAAAGCTGGGGAGCGATTTTCGCCTGCCAGACCTTTTTATATTCCCTGCCGTTGGCCGCCACCCAAGGGCTTTTGTCCGGCAAAAAAAGATTGTCGCTCGCAAAAAAGGCCGCGGCAAACGAAAAGCTTTTGGCCTCAAAAAGCAGTTCCTGCGCAAAAGCCGCCCGGCCAAGGCTCTTTTGGCCAAAGCTGCCCCAGCCCTCGGCTACGGAAAAAGTCGTCTTGCTTTTTAGGAACGGAATCTCGACGCAAAGATCCGAGGCCCACGCCGAACACAGCCCTGACCTAAAAACCGGAACGGCGTCAAACCAGTCGATTTCGGCGGCCTCCGACCGTTCCTCAAAATAAGAGCGGCTTGCCAAAAGCCCCGCGGTCAGCTTAAAAAAGTTCATGTAAAATAATCCGCCGCGGACGCTGGCCGCAAAAGGCGTCTTGTCCGTATCGGACGCGTTTTTTGTCGCGGCGAATTCCGCCTTTAAGGGCATAAAGCGAATCGTGTCCGAACCCCATTGCGCCGGAAGGGAAAGCGAAGCCGCGGCGTAAATTGAGTCCGCTTGCGGGCTTGAGTTTTTTGTCGGAAGCGAAGCGAGCAAGGCGCCCGCGTCCGACACGCCGAATGCGAATGGGCTCACCGCCGTGGAAAAGGGCGCGACCCTTTTTTGCGTGTAAAGGCTTAGCGAGCCGGCCGCGACCTTTGTCTTCAATGCCTTTTGCCGCTTTGAAAAATCCAGCGCTATGCTTGCGCGCCGCCTGTCAAATATTTTTTCGTAATCGCCAAAACTTTTCATTGGCCAAAAATCCCCGCCGCCTGTTTTTTTGCAGGAATTAAACAAGCGAAAGTCCAACGCGTCCCAATTCAACTTTATGCCGTGACTAAAGGCGTAGGAAGAATCAGCCGGAACGTCGCCTTCCATATTCTTTGGCGCGTTGTAACAGCCCGACCAGTAAAGGTTCACCAGCGGCGGCGGGGCGGCCGGCGCCTTTTTGGCTTGCGAACGACTCTGGGCTTGCGAGCGATTTTGAGCTTGCGCCGCGCCAGAGGCTTTCCTGGCCTCAACTGGGGCGGCGGCGGCTTTGACCGATAAAAAAAACGCTCCCAAAAGGAGCGTCATAAAAATTCTTTTTTCCATGCCTATAAGATAGACATTTTTATCAATATTTTGCGAAATTTTTGGAAAAAAATCAAATTTTTTTCGCTACCGGCCGCCGCCCTTTTGGGCTTTAAAAGCCTTGAGTCCTAGGCCTTCCACTTGTCGTATTTTTCGCATTCCAAAATGCGGCGCGCGTTTTGCACCCGTTCCGCCGTAGGAGAAGGAACTCCTTCCAAGCGGTATGGAATGCCAAGCTCCTTGTACTTTGCCACGCCAAGCGTGTGGTAGGGAAGAACTTCGACGCGCTCAACGTTATGCAGCGAGCGGATAAAGTCGCGCGTTCTTTCCAAATACTCGTCCTTGTCGCTGACTCCGGGAACCAAAACGTGGCGGATCCAAATCGGCTTTTTGATTTGGTCAAGGTAGCGGAACATTTTAATTATGTTGTCGTTGCCCTGCCCCGTAAGCTCCTTGTGCTCCTCAGGGTCGATGTGCTTGATGTCCATCAGCAAAAGGTCGGTCACTTGCATGAGCGCCTGGAATTTTTCAAACCATTCGCCTTGGTCGCTAAAGGGGCCGCCCGATGTGTCGATGCAAGTGTGGACGCTCTCTTTTTTTGCCAGCGTAAAGAAGTCAAGCAAAAAGTCCAGCTGCATCAGAGGCTCGCCGCCTGACACCGTGATTCCGCCCTTTTTTCCCCAGTAGGAACGGTCCTTTACCGCGTCCTGCAAAAGGCCGGCCGGAGACATTTTTTTGCCTTCGTCCATTTTCCATGTGTCGGGGTTGTGGCAGAATTTGCAGCGCAGGGGACAGCCGGCGGTGAACACGATGTAGCGCATTCCCGGTCCGTCCACCGCTCCGAATGATTCTATTGAATGGATGTATCCGTCAGTCACTTTGCGTTCTCCGGCTTGTAGTCGATTGGAACGATTTTAATTTGGAAAAGCTCGTTTCCGTCTACGTCGTTGTAGTTCAAGATGAACCAAACGGTCCTTTCGTAATAATATTCGTTGGAGCCGTCGCTTTTCAACGACTCAATGAAATTTTCCTTGATGATTTGCGGAGCGTCGTCAAGCAATTCTTCGTGGCCTTTAATCGTGTAGTTCAAAACCACCTTATGCCAAGAAGAAGCCGCCGAATCCAAGCTTGTCCATTCGTCTATTTGGGCCGGGCATTGCGCGGCGATAGACTTGGCGCAAGTTTCGGCGGTTTTTATGGACTTCCATTCCTTTAGCGCAAGCGGAAGGAAGGCGGCGACGATTGCGATTCCTGCAAGCCTTAGATAAAAGTTTACGTTAACCGCGCGGCTTTCTTTCGCCGCTTCTTCGGGTTCGGCTTCGGGAGCGGGCAAAGCGGGATTGGCGTCAAAAAACACTTGCGCGGCGCCTTCCAAGACCTGGCAAATTTTTTCCCACGAATACGGCCAAAGAATTTCCACAAAAGTGAACGTCACCGACTGCGTGTCGACTTGGACTCTGGCCTTGTATGGCTTTTGCGCGAATTTTTGCAAGGCCTCGCGCGTTTGGTCCGAAATCTCCGCCGGAGCGCTTACTGTAAGAATCTTGCAATTGCGGCCGTCGCACAAGCGGATGCGGCTGTTCTTTACCGTTCCAAAAACAAATTGGCCGTCGTCCGACAAATTGAACTTGTCTCTAACTTTTTTTATTCCCGGGAAAAGCATTTTTTCTCCTTGTTATTTTTAGTCAAAAAAAGCCGACGGCGAAAACCGCCGCCGGCTTTTATTTAATTACAAGCTAGTCGCTTACATCGAAGCATGGCAGGTGCGGGCGATAACGTCGTCCTGCTGTTCCTTTGTAAGGTTGATGAAGCGAACCGCGTAGCCAGAAACGCGAACCGTGAAGTTGGCGTACTCGGGCTTTTCGGGGTGAGCCTGGCAGTCCTTAAGCTTTTCAACACCAAAGACGTTGACGTTAAGGTGGTGGGCTCCCTTGTCAAAGTAGCCGTCCATAACGTTGACCAAGTTGTCTACGCGCTCTTCCTCGCTGTGTCCAAGGGCGTCGGGGTTGATTGTCTGCGTGTTGGAGATTCCGTCGAGAGAGTACTCGTAGGGAACCTTGGCTACAGAGTTCAAGCTCTTGACCAAGCCCTTTGTCTCCGCGCCGTAAGAGGGGTTGGCTCCAGGGCTGAACGGAGCGTGGGCGGGGCGGCCGTTGGGCAAGGCGCCTGTGGCCTTTCCGTAAACCACGTTTGAAGTGATTGTAAGGATGGAAGTTGTCGGCTCGGCGTTGCGGTATGTGTGGTGCTTCTTGATCTTTCCGATGAAAGTCTTAAGGAGCCACTTGGCGATTTCGTCGGCGCGATCGTCGTCCTGGCCGTAGCGGGGGAAGTCGCCCTCCACCTTAAAGTCGTAGGCCATGTTGGGCGCGAAGATTCTCTTGCCCTTCTTGTCGGTAACGTCGATGTCGCGGCGCAAAACCTTGACTTTGGCGTACTTGATGGCGCTGAGCGAGTCGACTACATGGCTGAAGCCCGCGATTCCCGTGGCGAACGTGCGGCGGACGTTGGTGTCGATAAGGGCCAACTCGGCGGCCTCGTAGTAGTATTTGTCGTGCATGTAGTGGATCGCGTTGAGCGTGTTGACGTACAAGCCGGCGAGCCATTCAAGCATCTGGTCGTACTTCTTCATAACTTCGTCGTAATCCAAGTACTCGCTTGTGATCGGGGCCAATTCCGGTCCAACCTGAACGCCGGGCGTCAAGCCGGCTTCTTCGTCCTTTCCGCCGTTGATGGCGTAGAGCAAGGCCTTGGCCAAGTTGGCGCGGGCTCCGAAGAACTGCATTTCCTTTCCTGTCTGAGTGGCTGAAACGCAGCAGCAGATTGAGTAGTCGTCTCCCCAAATCGGGCGCATGATGTCGTCGTTCTCGTACTGGATTGAAGAAGTGTCGATTGAAATCTTGGCCGCGTACTTACGGAAGTTTTCCGGCAAGCGCTTTGAGTAAAGAACCGTGATGTTAGGCTCGGGCGACGGTCCCATGTTCTCCAATGTGTGGAGGAAGCGGTAGTCGTTCTTTGTTACCATTGAGCGGCCGTCCTGTCCAAGGCCGGCGACTTCCAATGTGGCCCAAATCGGGTCGCCAGAGAAAAGCTGGTTGTAAGACTCAATGCGGGCAAAGCGAACCATGCGGAACTTCATTACGATGTGGTCGACAAGCTCCTGGGCCTGCTCTTCCGTGATGACTCCGTTCTTAAGGTCGCGCTCGATGTAGATGTCAAGGAAGGTGGCGATGCGGCCTACTGACATGGCGGCGCCGTTCTGCGTCTTGATGGCGGCAAGGTAGCCGAAGTAGAGCCACTGGAAGGCTTCCTTGGCTGTCTTGGCCGGCTTTGAAATGTCAAAGCCGTAAGAGGCGGCCATTTCCTTCATCTGGCCCAAGCACTTGATCTGCTCGGCGACTTCTTCGCGAAGGCGGATTACGTCGTCGGTCATTGTTCCGTCGCCGATGTTGGCGAAGTCCTTTTGCTTCTCTTTAATAAGGAAGTCAATTCCGTAAAGCGCGATGCGGCGGTAGTCGCCTACGATGCGTCCGCGTCCGTATGTGTCCGGCAAACCGGTAAGGATGTGGGCTGAGCGGGCCTTGCGGATTTCGGGGCTGTATACCTGGAAGACCGCGTCAGAGTGGGTCTTGTGGTATTCTGTGAAAATCTTGTGCAACTCGGCGTTGGGCTTGTAGCCGTACATTTCGCAAGACTGCTCGGCCATGCGGATTCCGCCAAAAGGCATGAAAGCGCGCTTGAGCGGCTTGTCTGTCTGAAGTCCTACAACCTGCTCCAAGTCTTTCTTTGAGCCGTCGGCGAAAATGTAGCCGGGCTTGTGGCTTGTGATGCCAGTAACGATGTCAGTGTCAAGGTCAAGAACGCCAGAGCGCTCTTTTCCGTCAAGGCCTGTTGACTTTTTGTTGTGCTCGGCCTTTTGCAAGCGCTGAAGCTCGTCAAAAAGTTCCTTAGTGGCCTTTGTAGGACCAGCAAGGAACTTGCTGTCTCCGTCGTACGGAGTGTAGTTAAGCTGAATGAACTCGCGGACGTTTACTTCGTCCTGCCAAAGACGGCCGGCTTTAAAACCGTTCCACTCTTCTCTCATAGAAATGCCTCCATAAAATATTTGAAAGAAACGCCTTGCAAGGTTTGCCTTGAACTCGCCATGCAGTCCTTCTTCAATTCTCTTGATTTTAAGTATAAAGCGCATTGTGAAAAAAAGCAATAGCGTTTTGATAAAAATTGAATAAAATTAAATTGAATTCAATCTATTTTGCTATACAAACGCGCGGAATTTTGCCGAAAAGCGGCCTCCCCGCGATGGGGAAGCCGTCGGCTCGTGTTTGTGAACGCAAGGCCTTAACTGCGGCGCGCAGCCGATGGCTCCACCTTAAAAGAACCGCATCAAATCTTCTATTGTCTCGCGACGGCGGATAAGCTTTACGCTGCCGTCCTTGCAGATTAGAACTTCCGCGGGGCGGGGGCGGCTGTTGTAGGTTGAGCACATGCTCCAGCCGTAAGCGCCGGCGTCAAGAACACAGGCAAGGTCGCCGCGCTTCATCTCTGGAAGCGGGCGGTCCTTGGCAAGAAGGTCGCCGCTTTCGCAGATGTTTCCGGTCACGGTTTGTTCCATTAAACTGTCGCGGGAAAGAACTTTTCCGTCGCGGATAACTTCGATGTCGTGCCAGCTGTCGTACATGGACGGGCGGACAAGAACGTTCATGCCGATGTCAGTTCCGGCAAAAGTCTTTCCGTTGTTATGCTTTACTGCGTGAACGCGGCCAAGAATCACGCTTCCTTCCGCGACGCAAAAACGGCCAGGCTCGCTTTTAAAAAGCGGCGCTCTTCCGTACTTTTCGACAAAGCCGTCCAGAATCGGCTCAAGGCGCTTTTTAAAATCTTCCATCGGAAAATCTTTTTCGTCGTCCAGCTTGTGGTAGGGAATGCCGTAGCCGCCGCCAAAGTCAACAAATTCCAAATCCTTAAACTGAAGGGCAATTCGCAAGAGGTTTGAAACTGCGTCAAGATAAGGCTGCGGATCCATAAAAAGCGAGCCGATGTGCTGGTTGATTCCTGCGATTGTAAGATTATATTTTGAAGCGGTTTCAAAAATCTGCGGAATGAACTCCTCTGAAATTCCAAACTTGGTTTTCTTTCCGCCTGTGACAACCTTTTCGTGGTGGCCGGCTCCGACTCCAGGATTTATGCGGACAGCGACCTTTCCGCCCTTGTTGAGGCTTCCGTAAAGCTCCAGCTGGGCAAGGGAGTCGCAGCTTGTCATGATTTTGTTGTCAATCGCAAACTGCATTTCTTCTTCGCTCACGTTGTTCGGCACAAAGAAAATGCGCTCCTTTGGAAAGCCTGCCTTTAAAAGCATTTGGATTTCGCCAACGCTCATCGCGTCGCAGTTGTTTCCTTCTTCCAAGGCAAGCTTAAGAATGTGAATGTTTGTATTGGCCTTTACCGAATAGTTTGCGGTGTAAGGATATTTTGTGATAACCTTAGCGACGGCGTCCATTCGCGAGCGCAAAATCTTTTCGTTGTAAACGTAGAGCGGCGTGCCGTATTCCTTGGCAAGTTTTTCCGGGTCGTTGCCTTCAAAAAAATTTGATTGTTCGATGAATGAGTTCATTGTTTCTCCTACAGCAAATGCGCGCGGATTTCTTCTCCGCTCAGCGGGCTAAGGTAGGCCGGCGCGACGTCGAAGACTGTCTTGCAGCCAAGGCTTCCTTCCTTGTTCATGCGGTAAACCGCGCGGGCGTAAGCTATGAGAACGCTTGAGGTGAACGCGGGGTTTGAATCCAATTTTAGGCTGTACTCAATCACGTTGTTGAACTCATTGTCCCAGCCGGTTTTTCCGGATCGGATTACAAAGCCGCCGTGAGGAATTCCTGAATGGTCGCGCTTCAATTCCTCCTCGCTGATAAAGTGAACTGTCGTGTCATAATCAGCGAAGTAGTTTGGCATCTCTTTTATTTCTTTTTCGATGCGGGCCTTGTCAGCGCCTTCTTCGGCCACAACAAAACATTCGCGCGTGTGCTTTTGGCGCGTTGTCAAGTCAGGATTGCTTCCAGAGCGAACGGCATCCAAAGCTGCCTGCACCGGAATCGTGTACTGCTTTCCGTCCTTAACGCCTTCTATGCGGCGGATTGCGTCCGAGTGTCCCTGGCTGACTCCCTTTCCCCAGAAAGTGTAGTCCTTTCCGTTTGGAAGAATGCAGTTGGCGTAAAGGCGGTTAAGGCTAAAGAGGCCCGGATCCCAGCCGCAGCTGATGAGAGCGGTATGCTTAAAGTCCTTTGCAACCTTGTCCACGTTTGCAAAGTGCTCAGGGATTTTTGCGTGCGTGTCAAAGCTGTCGATTACGTTGAAATATTTTGCGTATTCAGGAGTCTGCTTTGGAAGGTCGGTCGCCGAGCCGCCGCAGATGATAAGAACGTCAACTTCGTCCTTGTGTTTTTCAACGTCCGCCACATTGTAAACAGGAACGCCCGCCGTCAAAATTTTTACGGTTGAAGGGTCGCGGCGCGTGAAGACAGCCGTAAGCTCGCAGTCAGAGTTCTGCTTGATCGCGCCCTCGACGCCCTTTCCAAGATTGCCATAACCTAAAATACCGATTTTCATCTTTTTTCTCCTTCGCTTAAAAGCGTGATTTTATCCTTTAATGCTTCCTTCATAACCTCAACGAGGTTTTTTTGTCCGGAATACAAACAGGTGTCATGTTCGTCGCCAGTCAGCTCTCCCGTAAGAACGTAAGACGAATCCGCAATAAAGCGAATCCGGCCCGGCTCTGGCTTTGTCTCGTAGATTTTCGCGCCGCTAAGCTTGAAGCCCTTTGTAAGAAGGACGACTTTTTTTCCAGCCTTCACAAGGCCGCCAAGCTCGGCCTCATAGTCTAAAAGAAGGTCAGACGGAGCCATCATATAAACGCGCAGCTCGGTTTTTTTAAGCATTTGGCGGATTTTGTTCTTGATGTTTTTCGCGCCAATGATTGTAATGTAGCCGTCGCAGGAAACAACCTTTCGCGGCGAATGCTTTTCCAGCCAGGCCGCGCTTTTTTGCAATTCCAAGATTCTGTTTTCCGTAAATGTTTTTATTTCAACCGGGCGGTATTTTGTGGCTTCGCCCTGAACAAGATATGCGGCGCCCTTTTCCACAAGAGCGGCAAGGCCTGCGTAAGCGTTTGAGCGCGAAATGCCCGTGTCCTTCGCCACTTCATAGCCGGTCATGTCGCCGTGATTCAGGAGGGCTGAATAAATCGCCCCCTCCTGGCGGGTGAGTCCAAAATCATTCAAACTGTCTATAAAACTCATGTTTGGCATACTAGTAGTTCTATTTAATACCACTATAACCGTCTTTTTAATTTGTGTCAATCGCTTTCCTTGCGGAAAACAGCCGCTTCCATTACTTTGCGCAAAACGCAACAATAACTTGAAATTATTTCACTAGACGCAACATTGGCCGCGCGCTATAATTCCACCGAAAACACAAATAAATCACACAGGAGACAAAAATGGGTGAAAATTATTTTAACAAAATTCCGTGGCGCGAGGCGCGCTTGCAGTTGGGGCATTGCCGCTCTATGGCCAAGGAAGAATTCGCCGACGGAGTGAACGCTCTTAAAGGAAAGAAAATCGTAATCGTCGGCTGCGGCGCCCAGGGCTTGAACCAGGGACTTTGCTTGCGCGACTCAGGCTTGGACGTTTCTTACGCCTTGCGCGAGTCGGCCATCACGGAAAAGCGCCAGTCTTGGAAGAACGCGACTGAGAACGGATTTAAAGTCGGAACTTACGACGAGATGATTCCGACAGCCGACTTGGTCGGAAACTTGACTCCCGACAAGCAGCACACTCCCGTTATCACTGAAGTGATGCAAAAGATGAAGAAGGGCTCGGCTCTTTGGTACAGCCACGGATTCAACATGATTGAGGAAGGAATGATCATTCGCCCCGACATCACAGTTGTTATGTGCGCGCCCAAGGGACCGGGAACGGAAGTTTGGCACGAGTTCCAGCGCGGCTTTGGCGTTCCGGACTTGATCGCCGTTCACCCGGCCAACGACCCCGAAGGAAAGGGCTGGGCCTACGCCAAGGCTTTGGCCGTCGGAATGGGCGGAAGCAAGGCCGGCGTTTTGGAAAGCTCATTCATCGCCGAGGTTAAGTCTGACCTTATGGGCGAGCAGACTATTTTGTGCGGAATGTTGCAGGCCGGAACAATCGTTTGCTACGACAAGATGGTGTCGGAAGGAATCGCTCCTGAGTACGCGACAAAGCTTTTGATGCACGGCTGGAACGTTGTAAGCGAAGCCCTCAAGTGGGGCGGAATCACGAACATGATGGACCGCCTTTCCAACCCCGCCAAGATCAAGGCCAACGCGCTTAGCAAGGAAATCAAAAAGCTTTTGGCTCCGCTTTACCAAAAGCACATGGACGACATCATCAGCGGAAAGTTCTCCAGCACAATGATGAAGGACTGGGCCAACAAAGACCACGACCTTTTGACTTGGCGCGAGGAGACTGGCGCCCTTCCGTTTGAAAAGAACGAGGAGTCAAAGGAAGAAATCACAGAGCAGGAATACTTTGACAAGGGAATCTTGCTTGTGGCCATGGTAAAGGCCGGCTGCGAATTGGCCTTTGAAACAATGGTTGACGCGGGAATCAAGGAAGAGTCGGCTTACTACGAGTCGCTCCACGAAGTTCCGCTTATCGCCAACCTCATCGACCGCAAGCGCTTGTATGAGATGAACCGCGTAATCAGCGACACCGCCGAATACGGCTGCTACTTGTTCAGCCGCGTCGCCGCTCCGATGATGGCCAAGGACTTTATGCCCAACATCCACACGGACGTTATCGGAAAAGGCCTTGACGTAAAGGACAACAGCGTCAACAACACCGAGCTTGTCAACGTCAACGCCGAAATCCGCAACCACCCGATTGAGGTTGTCGGTAGAAGATTACGCGCATACATGACGGCGATGAAACCTGTTATCTAATAAAGCCGGTATTGTAAGGCTAACGACAAGACTGGTTACTGACTAGGAAGGCCGCCCTGTTGGGCGGCCTTTTTTTGTTGTTGCCGTACAAATTAGGAGAAAGAAAAACCAATGCTTCGAGCGCCTTCTTTTTCCAAACGCTCATTTTTACACAAATCCACAACTTCTTCATACGAAGGTCGCGCGCCCTTTATCACTTCGCTCATTTCGCATTTTCGAACCACATTGTCGATTTCTCCGCCGCTAAAGTCAAACTGATCCGCCAAACATTTCGCCTCTGTTAAAGGAAGTTCTGGCATCTTGCTTTGCCATATTTTAGAACGAACATCCAAAGTTGGTTTTTCATATTTTATCTTGAATAAAAATCGTCGCTCAAAAGCCTTGTCCATATTCTCGCATAGATTTGTCGTCGCAATCAAAATACCGTCAAGTCTCTCCAGCTGTTCTAGAAGAATATTTTGAATAGCGTTTTCTGTTTGAGCGGAATTGCCATCAGAAACATCTTTACGCTTAGAAATAAGAGCGTCGGCTTCATTAAACAAAAGAATAGGAACGTTTTTCTTAAGTCGCTTACATTCCTTGCAAAGTTTTTCATAGTTGGTAAATATTTTTTTCACGCGTTTTTCACTTTCACCAAACCACATAGATTTTGATTCTGCGATGTCAACATGGAGGATTCTTCTACCAGTCCTTTTTGCAATTTGAAAAACAGTTTCGGTTTTCCCTGTTCCTGGCGCCCCATATAAAAGAACAGCTATCCCAGTTGGCAACCCTTTCTGCTTAAGCCGGCCTTGCATCTTTTTAAAATTTTTCTGCTCAAGACTCTGGCAAAGCGCATCAATTTGATTCTGAACACTCTCGGAATAAAAGAGAGTCTTTTTTTGCAAATCTTTTGGTTCCAAAACATTTTTATCGCAAGAACAACTCTTGTACAAATCAGCATTCTTGCCGTACAAGAGTTCTATAGCCTTGCCACCTTCTGAAACAGTTATCTCATCCACAACGGGATTTTTTTCAATGTCCAAAAACCCCAGTTCCAAAAGAGGATGCTTTTCGTCCAAGAACAATCGCAATTCTGAAAAATAGTTCTTGTTGTGCCCATATAAAACATTTAGAGTCGCGCACAAGTATGATCGACACCCATCCAAATAATTCGCAACAACATTATAAAATAAAAATCTATGATTCGCATTTTTTACTATGCTTTGAACAGTTTTGAAAAAAGGCATCGCGCTCCACCGTTCCTCTTCTCTTTTCAACTGCGCGCATTTTTGACTTTTATGGAGAGACTCGTTTTGAAACAAATTTCCAAGGCCTTTAATTACGTTGCATATTTCATCAAGTTCATTTTGATTCTCATCTTCGGCCATGTATTTTTTTGCCTCATTTCCAAAAATCTTTTTTATGCCATCTTCCGTCAATCTAAAAGAATAAACCAAAATTTTTCTTCCACGAAAGTCCTCAGATTCAAGGTAAGCATCTTTTATAAAATCATCTCTTAAAAGAATATCATTTTTTTCCACGAACAAGTTTCTTTCCCTAACACTTTGACACTCTAAAGAAACCAGTTCGCACACCGGGCTCTCCCAACATCCGCGTTTTTGAGAGGGGCCTTTGATTTCAACGCCACAAATTTGAGAAATGCAAAAATAATAAAGAATAAATCTAGAATCATAGTCATCTGGATATATTTTTTTTATATTCGACACCGCTTCATTATTTTCATATCTTTTTTCAAGAGAAAACATCTGTCTTTTGTATTCTGTATAATTCATTATATTTCTCTCGACAATAAAAGACTCTTGGACACGTCGAATCTCGCTAAAAACTTTTTCGATTGAGTCCTTGTCATTTTCAATTTTTATTATTGGTTCATTATCAATTATGTTATTCATAATTGTTCCAGTAATAATATAACCATTGTTTTCTGGGTGTGGACTGACATTTTTTCTTACTTTCATAAAAACAAGACCACAATCTTCGAGGATTGAAATATTTTTACGATATTCAAGAATGTACAAAAAAGAATAATTTAAAAATTCCGCAATATCATGGAGATTCACTTCCATTGATCTTTGATTCTGCAAAACAAAAATCACAGCAAAGAAAATAGCGGAAATTTCGTCAACACCAAGATAACTAGAAACTTCTTGCAATTCAGTCCTAGCTTTATCCAAAAAATTATCTTCCAATTTGCTTCCCTGAAGTGTTTCAGAAAGAAAAATGATTTTTCCCAAAATAGAATCTTTATTGTGTCGCAACATAACACCCTCCACATAAAAAAATAACAGAAATGCTCTTTACTGAATTATCCAGCTAAAGGCCAGTCATGACGAATGCTTATTCTAAAACAAATTGATATAAACATGACAGGAATCGAGAAAAACACCACGCAAGAACTAAAAACCCTTGCCGCATTATCGACAGCTTGCAAATAGGCTGTTGAATTTATAAGAATTTGAATTGCGACTGCAACAGCAAAAAGGACAACACAAAAAACCGAAATTACCATAGCTGTCCCCAAAAGAAAAGTTGCAAAACCATCTAAAGAAGAATAATAATTCGCCTCCATGCGAATCTTTTTTCGTTCAGCATCAATTTCCGCTTGCGATATCTTCCCATCAGTTAATTTGGAGTCAACGCAAAAAGACTTGTAAGACATATCGTCCAATGCAAATTTCGCAGCCTTTTCCGACACAGAGCAAGCATTATATTTAACAGAATAAGCTAGCCCCAAAAGCAACACAACGCCTGTGATTATTCCATTGACGAAATTTCCTTGGCAAATCACATCAGATAAAGACAAAACAAACGGAACATATTCTTCTTCTACAAGTCCCACAATCGAGACTCGTGAAAAGGCGACGCCCATACCAACTGAAAAAAACGTGAAAAACAACAAAAAACTTGGAAAAAAAGCAAAACGCCTTTTTGAAAAAGTGAAAAATAAAAGGGCGACAGCTAATGCCATTTCAAGCCCCAAAATAATTTTCAAAGCAAGAGCTGAAATCTCAACAAACAAGAGCGCGCAAACAATACCGCTTCCAATAATCCTAAATATGTTTAACATAATTTCCTCCTAAAAAGAACGTCTGCTTACTTTAACAGCGGCAACACTTTGGGCAAAATGGCTTCATCGTTAAGAAACTTGAACATTTCAAGTTTGGCATGCAAATCCCATTCAAGATCTTCAAGATACGCATCTTGTTTTTTATAGCCAAAACGCTTTACAGGCTTCATTGCGGCGGCATACAGGCGCTTGAATTCTGCTTTGTTTTGGCTTTCGATGGCCTTGACAAAACGCGCTTTTACAGCTTCTTGGGTAAAATAAAGCTTCTTCATAGGTCAAATCCTCCTTTGTCACCTGTAATAATAACAGGCCAGGCTATCAAGGAGTGATAGGGGAAAAAGTATTTTTGAATAATTTTATTTTTTCATGTTTTCTATTGTGTATTTGCCAGCTTTGTATCCCCATACAAATATTTCAACAGGAGTATCCAAAGCATTTATAAGAGGCTTGACAAATTCCAATTGATTCTCAAAGTGATTGTCTTTATAAACAAGCGGAGCGATAATAAATTCATTATTATCCTCCTTTTCAAGAGGAAGATTAAAGTCGGCGCAAAGTTTTTCTTTGTCAATTATTTGGGAATATGTATAGGCCTCTAAAACACATCGTAATAAAGTTTCTTTTGAATCATCTTCCAAATAATCTTTTTTCAGTTCCAAAAAATAAATTTTCTTGCTTTTAGGTTTTGAGCCATTTTTGACGCTTAGCAAATCTATCTTCCCAAGACCTATATCATCTTTTGTGCTTTTTAGCGGAACCTGATAATCAAGAATTTTGCCAAACACAGCAGGCTTGTCTTTGTACTGACAATACATCGCATGCGCGATTTTTTCCTCTCGCCTTTCGCCTTTTGGCCGTTTTTCGAAATTGAAATCGGATATTCCATTATGACTTTTTGTTTTATAAGGGTCCTTGCGAGTTACTTTTATTTTACTTAAACCTTTCTTGAATTCGTCAATATGTTCAACAAGATAATCAACAATAACTTTAGAATAGTTTTCTTTTGTGTCCTTTGTTTCCCCGGTATAATTAATGCATTCAGCCTTGTAGAGTTTTTCACATTCCCTTTTCTTAAAGCAAGAAGAAACCATTTTTGTTACTTCGGCTTTTGTGTAGGTTATAGACATAATTGTGCCTCCTGTTTACAATAAGCTGTTGTGCTGTTTTTTTTGCTGAGACTAGACATCTCCCTATTCTTTTATTTTAATCTGATTACATTTATTCCATCCCAATTAAATTTATATATTGGTTCCTTTTGTTTTCTCATTATCAGAAACAAATCCGATCTAACCCCATCATATTTTTCTTTTACTTTCTCTATCTCCTTTATCTCAATTTCAATTACTATAAATTTTATTTTATCCGTAAAACCAAGACGATTAGCCCACTCTTTTAAATTTCCAATAAACTCATCTTTCTTGTTTATATTTTCATTATCGTAAAACAGTTGATAAACAAGAACCGGTGTTTTCCCATCACATTTATAACACGCAGAAGCAGTTCTATGCAAAAATTGATATGGAATAGTGTCATCTAAAAGATCATCATTATATGTCGCGTTTATATTTCTTATATATTTAAACCATTGATTTTTTATATTCCTTTTATGCTCTGCTTTTTCCTTATTCCATTCTGCAATGGTTTCATAGTGACCTTCAGAATACTCTGTATATTTAGCTTCTATTGCAACTTTGTATTCTTCATTAATTATCATCAAATCTGTCATTGATGGGCTTGAATATTGGAGTTCTTCCCCGTTATTCTCACAAGGTGTTGGATATTCGAAAAAACGATTTCCAAAAGATAAATCAAAACCTTTTTCTTTACATTTTTCAAAAAAACCTTTCAATTTTTTGTTATTTGGATTCCAAAATTGTGCCAACGGCAACGATGAAGTTTTATACGAATTAACTTTTGTCGATGCCATGCATGTTAATACATCTTTATAATCCCCATTACCAAAATAGTAATTTACCTCGCTCATATATTCCTCCATACTCCCCATTATACCACCAAATTTCCACCCAGACAATTTTTTCCCGCTAATCACTCTTCCGACAAATAATCATCCATATCGGCGATCTTCTTAAACTGGTCCTCAGGCATATGAACAATATTGTGCTGCGCTCGTGTTAACAGAGCTAGGTTTTCTTTGCGGCAATTGTATCCGTCATTTATTTTATGGTGAACGTCATATCCGTCGCCAATCCTTTTTCCAAAAAAGCCCATAGCAATCAATTTGTAAACCTCTATGTCGTGATCTAGATTGTATTCACCCTTTGGATCCAAACGCAAATAGCCATTGCCGTTATTGTCGTCTTGAAAAATCACATAATATCTACCGTTAGAATAAAACGCCACCCGGCCTTCCGAGCTAACCGCGTATTTTGTATAGCCAGGATTGCTCAGCAATCTCCATTCCTCGCCAGAAGCGGAGCTTTCCAATTGTTTTTTACTGTAGGATTCTTCTGCTGACTTTGGATTGTATCTTATTTGCGACTTAGTTTTGTCAAACGCGTCGTCCCTCAACAATTCGGGACCTTCGCTTTTCATTCTATTTTGATACTCTTCCTTTTCTTCATCTCGTTTCCATGCAATTTTTCTCAACTTGGAACATTTGTTTTTAAACGCATCATTTGAATAAATGTAGTCAAAATTAAAACTAAGCTCATCAATATCATCCGTCATGGCGTTGACAACTTGCGACTCTCCAAAACTATAAATCGATTTCTTTTTCATAATTAAGAATAAATCATTTTTATGGAACGAAAATTTTTCCGTCACTTCGCGCAAGTTCAATATTGGAGTAAAGGCAATATAAAATTGAATTTTATCATTAAAACGCAAATCGTCTTTTGCAAACGACATCAATTTCTTTGCGACGCACTTTTGGTGTTCGATTGATTTACTGTCAAAAGAATCGTAAAAAAGCTGGTACAGCAAAATAGGATTTTTTGTCTTATAACAAGCGGAAGCCGTTCTATGCAAAAACTGATAGACGACATTCCCATTTATTGAGTCTTTTGAAGCAGCGTCAAAGTCACAGTAATTTTCAATGAAGGAATACCAGGCTTTTAATACATCTTCTTTGTTTGAATTTGAATTCTTTTTTTTCTTCCATTCTTGGATGGTTTCATACAAATCTTCGGTGAATTTTCCTTCAACAGCGATTTGCTTTTCGCTCGCGCCATTCGTATCGTCATAACGAATCATCAAGTCAGTCATCGAGGGTCTTGCTTTTTTTATGTATTGATTGTTGAATTGAGGTTTTACAGGATATTCAAAGAATTTTTCTGAATTGTCATATTCCTGTTCTGACCAGCCGATTTTATTCAAAATTTTATTTATATAAAATGAGTTTTCCGGCTTCCAAAATTCGGCAAGCGGAATCGATGAAGTTTTATAAGAATGAATCTCTGTAGCCGCTAGGCTGTCCAAGACTTTTTCATAAGCAGTTTCAATTGAACCAAAATAAAAATTTGTATTATACATATTTTCCTCCATAACAAAATTCAACCTATAAATTTTCAATCACCCGCATCATTCCCCGTACATTCCTCTCCCACTCGTCCACAAGCCATTTTGGCTCAAGGGGTTGGGCGTACATGCCGTGGCTCAAAAGCCAGCCAAGAATCGGGTAGTCTTGGTTGCTTGTAAAGGTCATTATTGTTGAGCCGTCGGGCTGCGGCTCAAACTTTTGGTCGTCGGTCCATTTGTAAGTTTTGATGTAGTCCAACGTTTTTTGCGAAGTGATTTTTATTTTGCAGCGCAGGGTTTCTTTTCCGATGTAGCGGCGGAAATTTCCTTTGGCACGCTTGGTATATTCAAAGTCTTTGGGCAACTCAAAAGTTCGCGAATCAATTTCAAGCTTGTGAATGTCGGGCAAATTGTAAAAGCGGACTTCCTTCACTTCTTGTCTTTGATTGTAGGCATACAGGCTCCACATTCCCTGACTGTAAATAAGTTGCCAGGGCTGAACCACAAAGTCCGTGTCATAGCCGCGGTACTTAAAGCGAACGTAGTTGTTGCCGGCCATCGCGCTTTCCAACTTTTCCCAAACCTCGTCATCGATTTTTACCGGATCCATTCCCAAAAACAAAATGCGGTTTGAAAGTTTTTTTGACTTTAACTTAGAATCTTCATCGATGTTGTCGGAAAGCGAAGCGAAAACTTCTATCGCCTGTTTGTAAATCGGCGTGTTCTTTATCAGCTTTAAAAGATTGGCCATAAGGCGCGCGGAAATAATTTGCTTTTCGGAACTGAGCATCGCGGGAATGCGGAACGAAGGCCGCGTGTAATAAAAGCCCTTCTCAGTTCTGTCATATTGTAGAATCCCTTCCGCTCCAAATTTTAACCGCAAGTCGCGCAAATCGCGGTTTACAGTCGGAATCGACGCTTCCGTTTCCCGCGAAAAGTCTTCCACGCTGGGATAATGCATATGTGAAATCATATAGTCGATTTTCAAGATTCTTTCGTAGCCGTTCAAAAATTGCTTTTTAACGCTCTTTTTTGCCATCGCAATTCTCCTGTTCACAACTATAATATTAAACAGCTAGACTATCAAGGAGTGATAGGCAAAAAATTTAACGAAAAAACTTTTCATCTCTCGCCTCCAAAAAAGCATCAAAAACCTCTACTTTTAATACACTTCAATGATAATAAATATAATTATACTCCCTAACTAGTATACTGTCAATCTTCTATTATATCCGAATAGATATTATTAATACACATATTAAAGTCCATTTCCCCATAAACTTAAAGAATGAAAAGCAAAGAAATTCAAAAACGATTGGCGGAAAACCTTAGGAAACTGCGCAAAGGCAAAAAAATGACGCAGCTAGACCTAGCCGTTAAATGCGACCTGTCCGAGGCGATGATAAAAAACATTGAGCTTTGCCGTTCCTGGCCTAGCGAAAAAACTTTGGCTCAAATTACAAAAGCGCTTGGCGTTGACGTTTACAGGCTTTTTCTTCCGCTCGCCATTGACTTTGAAAAAGCAAGCGAAATAAAACTTTCAGTTCAAGACGAGGTTGTAAAGTCTTTGCGCAAATTTGTTGACGAAAAATTAAACTCTCTGACTCTATGACAAGCCGCCAAAAAAACTTTTAAATTCCTCCTTGCGTCGCGACAATTTTTTTTATATAATAAAGTCGGAAGCTTTATGGCAACTTTACAGACAAGTTTTTTGGGAATCCAATTTGAAAATCCTTTTTTGCTTGCTTCCGCTCCGCCAACTTCAAAAGTGGAAAGCATAGACAAGGCCTTTGAAGCCGGCTGGGGCGGAGCGGTTTTAAAGACAATCACGCCCGACGATTTAATAATGAACGAAGCCAGCCCCCGCTATCAAGTTCAAAAACACAACGGAAAAATCATCGGCTTTCAAAACATAGAATTGTTGAGCCACAAAAGCCTTCAATATTGGCTGGACGGAATTCGCTTCCTAAAAAACAAGCATCCCAACAAAGTTGTCATCGCAAGCATTATGGCGCCCCAAGAAAAAGAAAAATGGCAGGCGCTTGTCCAGTCAATAAACGAAACTCCTGCCGACGCTTTTGAGCTGAACTTTTCCTGCCCTCACGGAATGCCCGAAAAGAAAATCGGAATGGCCATCGGAGCAAGTCGGGAGTTTTCAAAAAACATAACCGCTTGGGTCAAAGAAGCGGCAAAAAAGCCTGTGTTTGTAAAACTAACGCCAAATGTCACGGACATAAGCCGAATAGCGCTTGCCGTTCAAGAGGCCGGAGCGGACGGCGTGACCGCAATAAACACTGCGCAAGGATTTATGGGAGTGGACTTGGACAACCTTGAGCCGCGCTTGAACATCGACGGCCTTTCAACTTTTGGCGGATGTTCCGGGCCAATAATAAAGGCCATTGGCTTTAGATGCGTGGCGCAAATCAGGCAGGCCTCAGCGCTTCCAATTTTGGCCAGCGGCGGAATCAGCGACTGGAGCGACGCGGCGCAATACATAGCGCTGGGAGCGGACGCGGTTCAAGTTTGCACGGAAGTCATGCTCAACGGATACGAAATAATCGGCAAGATGAAAGACGGCCTCTTAAAATACTTGGAGTCAAAATCCTTTGCCAGCATAAACGACATAAAAGGCGCCGTCGTCAAAAAAATCACCAGCCACGAAAAGTTGAACAAAAATTGCCTCGTCGTTCCTTCAATCGACAAAAGCAAGTGCGTCCTTTGCAAAAAATGCGTATCACGTTGCTCGGAATCCGAAAGCGGCGCCTTGTCGGTTCTGGACGGCGCCATAAAGGTTGACAAAGGCCTTTGCTTAGGCTGCTCCCTTTGTTCCCATGTCTGTCCTCAAGGCGCCATCGCCATGACAAACCGCCTTGAAAACGCTCGCCTTATGCGCTAGCATATTTTCATGCAAAGCTCATTTGAACAAACGATAAAAAATTTCTTGCCTTCTGACGACGGCCGCTTGAACAGCCTTTTAAAGTTTTCGGCACTGGCGGAAGAAATGGACAAAATCAGCCGTAGAACAAAACTGGCCGACGGTTCCAGAAGGCAAAACGACGCGGAGCATTCTTGGCGAATCGCGCTTATGGCGCTTATGTTTAAAGATTATTTTGACGAAGAAGTTGACGCGACTCGGGCGGCGGCCATTTGCGTGGCGCACGACTTGGTTGAAATTTACGCTGGGGACACATTTGCATACGACGCCGCCGCCAATATCGGAAAAGAGGAACGGGAAGAAGCCGCCGCGCAAAAACTGTTCGGCCAACTTCCTGACGACATCGCGCGAAAGCTCCGCGCGCTTTGGAACGAGTTTGAGGAATTTAAAACGCCTGAATCGCGCTACGCGAATTGCATGGACCGCTTGGAGCCTTTTTTGAACAACTCGCTTTCTTTGACCGGCGGAACCTGGGCCGAAGCCGGCGCGACAGTCGCGATGGTGGAAAAGCGCATCGGCCCTTTAAAAGAAAACATGCCGCGCGTTTGGGAATGGGTTCAAAAGAACATCGCAGTCGGCCTTAAAAAAGGCTTTATAAAAGAATGAGCCCGCGCGCAATGGCTGCAAGGCCATAAAGCCGACCGCAAAAAATATGCCAATAACGCTTTCTGACTTTTACAAAAACAAGTTTGGCCGCAAAGTTTACAAGCTTGCCGTCGACGCGGGCTGTACCTGCCCCACCCGCGACGGAAGGCTGGACACGCGCGGCTGCATCTTTTGCTCGGCCAACGGAAGCGGCGACTTCATTCCGCCAAAAAATCTTCCTATCGCGGAACAGCTTGAGCGCGCCAAACTGTTGGTGCAAAAAAAAGCGCATGGCCGCGGCGGCCCGCGCGTTCCGGGCGTTGAAAAAGTTTCCGCAGAAGAAAAAAGTTTGCAAAGCCAAAAAGCGCCGCTTCTTGGCCAACCAAAAAATCTTGGAAATTGCCAAAAGTTATCGCAAGACCAAAAAGCGCCGCGCCTCTCCGCCGGAAACGCGGCTCCCGCTCCCGCCTACATCGCCTACTTCCAGAATTTCACAAACACATACGGCGACCCGCTAGTTCTAAAGCAAAAATACTTGGACGCGCTCGCCGCTCCTGACATTGTGGGCGTGGACATAGCGACGCGGCCCGACTGCCTTGGCCCCGAAATTCTAGAAGTAATAAAGGAACTGTCGCAAAAAACTTTTGTCACCGTAGAGTTGGGCTTGCAAACCGCTCGCCAAAAAACGGCGGACTGGATGCGGCGCGGCTACCCCACAAGCGTTTACTTTGACGCGGTCGCCGCGCTAAAAAAGGAGTGCCCCGACATCCACATCGTGACCCAATTGATTTTGGGCTTGCCAGGCGAGGACGACGACGACATGCTAGAGTCAGTCCGCCGCATTGTCGCCGCCGGCTCGGACGGAATAAAGTTTACGGTCTTGTATGTTTTGGCCGGAACTGATTTGGAAAAGGAATGGCGGGCGGGCAAATTTGAATGCCTTGCAAAAGAGAAGTATTTTGAACTTTTAAAAAAGATAGTTCCGCTATTGCCGCCTGACATGGTCGTGCACCGCTTGACCGGCGACGGTCCAAAAAAGATTTTGCTCGCCCCCGAATGGACAAAAAACAAGCGGCAAGTCCTCAATGAACTTGCCGCCCTGCATCTAATGTGAAGAATAAATTAAGGTATTGAAAAAATAAAAAACGCTGGCAAAACGGCGCGAAGTGGACGCACGGACACTGGGAGCCGTTTTGACCGCGTTTTTTTGTTTTTACAATTCTTCCTTGTCTTTATTATCCTTTTCGCGAATCTCGACGCGGCGGATTTTTCCGCTTATGGTCTTTGGAAGCTCCTCGACAAATTCAATTATGCGGGGATACTTATAGCTGGCCGTCTGGCTCTTGACGAATTCCTGCAATTCAATTTCCAGCTGCTTGGTCGGCTCAAAGCCCTTGTTCAAAACAATAGTGGCTTTTACAAGCTGGCCGCGCTTTGCGTCAAGAACGCCAGTGACCGCGCATTCCAAAACGGCGGGATGCTGCTGCAAAACGCTTTCAACCTCAAAGGGGCTGATGCGGTAGCCGGAGCTTTTTATGATGTCGTCCGCGCGGCCTACAAACCAAATGTAGCCGTCCTCGTCCATGTAGGCCGTGTCGCCGGTGTGGTAAACGCCGTTGTCAAAGGCCTCCGCCGTAAGAACGACGTCCTTGTAGTAGCCCGAGAACAAACCAAGAGGATGGGATTTTTCAACATTGATGACAATCTGGCCGGTTTCATTCACGCCGCAAGTTTCGCCGTTGGGTTTTGCGATGCGGACGTCGTAGCCTGGAGCGGGCTTTCCCATGGAGCCGGGCTTTGGCTCCATTCCCGGAAAGTTTCCGACGATGACCGTCGCTTCTGTCTGGCCGTAAGCCTCAAACATTTTGATTCCGGTCTGCTCGTAAAAGCGGTTATAAACTTCGGCGTTCAAAGCCTCGCCGGCGGTGACGCAATATTTTAGCGAAGACAAATCGTACTTGGAAAGGTTTTGCCGGATCAAGTAGCGGTAGACCGTAGGCGGCGCGCAGAAAGTGGTGATTTTGTAATGCGCGATTTTTTGGAGAACCAAGTCCGGCTTAAAGGAATCCATGTCGTAAACAAAGACTGCGCTGCCGGCAATCCACTGGCCGTAAAGCTTTCCCCAAACAGCCTTGCCCCAACCGGTTTCGGCGATGCTCAAATGCAAGCCGTCCTCGACAACGTTCTGCCAAAACTTGGCCGTGACGATATGGCCCAACGGGTAAAGGAAATTGTGGCCGACCATTTTTGGATAGCCCGACGTTCCGCTTGTAAAATACAAAAGCATGATGTCGTCGTTTGTCGTTCCCTCGGAACCGCTGATGCGCTCAAAAATCGGAAGGCAAAATTCATACTCGCGGTGGAAGTTGACCCAGCCCGGCCTGTCGCCGCCGACAGTGACCAAATTTTTTACTGTCGGAGATTTGGGCATCGCGGATTCGATTTCCTTCATCAACTTGTCGTCGTCAACAGAAACAATCATCTTAATCGAAGCGGCGTTGTTGCGGTATTCCAAATCCTTTTTAAGAAGCATTACAGTCGCGGGAACTGCAATCGCTCCGATTCTGTGCAAGGCTAAAATAAAAAGCCAGAACTCGTAGCGGCGGCGCAAAATCAGCAAAACCGCGTCGCCCTTGCGGATTCCGTGAGCGGTCAAAAAGTTGGCCGTCTTTTTTGACATGTCGGAAATTTCTTTGAAGGTAAAAATCTTTTCTTCGCCGCGGTCGTCGCACCAAACAAGCGCCCTTTTATCAGGCTCGTCATTTGCATAGCGGTCCACGATATCGTAGGCAAAGTTGAAATTTGAAGGGATCTTGATTTTGAAATGTTCCTTTAAATCCTCGTATCCGTTGAATTCTCTCGGCTCTTCCAAAAATTCTTTATATAATGAAGACATATTTTCCTCTATAAAATTAGACAAAAAAAATTGATTTTAGTTGCGTTTTATTTTATACTATATCTTATATGAAGACAACACCCGACTACAGCGTCATTCATTCCGACGACGACATAATCGTATTGAACAAAAAGAGCGGCCTTTGCGTGGCCGCCGACCGCTACGACGAAGAAGCGCCGCGACTGGACCTTTTGGCGCAAGAAGAATTTGGAAAGCTCTTTGCCGTCCACAGAATCGACAAGGACACAAGCGGAATCGTCGTCTACGCTAGGAACGAAGCCGCGCACAAAAACCTTTGCGACCAATTCGCCGCAAGGAAAGTCCATAAAATTTACCATTGCCTTGTTCGCGGCCGCCCCCTTTGGCAAGACCTTAAAGTGACGCTCCCGCTAATGCCCGACGGCGACGCCCGCCACAGAACGGTTGTCAGCAAGACGCATGGAAAGCCTTCCGTGACAGAATTTCATTTTATTGGCGCATGCGGGCCTTTTTCATGGCTGGAAGCGCGACCGCTCACTGGGCGCACCCACCAAATCCGAGCGCACCTAAACGCCAACAATTTGTCGATTGTCTGCGACCCCCTTTACAGCGGAAACCAGCGCGGCGTTTATCTTTCGGAACTAAAAAAGCGCTGGAACGGCGACCCGGAAATGGAGCGGCCGCTTATAGACCGCCTTGCGCTCCACGCTTGGAAGATTTCTTTTACGCATCCGGCAAGCGGCCGGCAAGTTGAATTTATCGCCCCCTACCCCAAGGATTTGGAAGTGACGCGAAAGCAGCTGGCAAAAATTTTTGGCGTGGATCCGTTGGCGGACTCTAACGCGGCGGAGGGCCAATCGTGAAAGCGCGCGTCACATTTGTCTCAGTTTTTTTTCTCTTGGCGCTAACCGCAACAACATTCGCGCAAGAAAGCCGCGGACAAAGGGTCGACGGCTGGGTCTTTAACATTGAACCTGTTTTTGGCGCGCGGCTTGGCCAATGCAAGGAAATTGTTTGGAACAAAAAAAGCGGCGGAGATAGATACAAGCTTAGCGAACTTGTTTACGACATTCTTCCCGCTTGGTATGTAGGCGCCAATGTCGGAATGCAATACAAACGCTTTGAACTGAGTTTTTTAAGCAAATTTTACCTTTCGTCCAAAAGCGGACATATGGAAGACTCGGATTGGCAAAACACTTCCGACACTTCGATGAAAACGGACTTGTCACGGCACAATCTATTCATAAGCTCAGAAAGCGGCCTGCCGGGCTATGATTTAGAATTGGCCGCCGCCTTTAATTTTTACCCCACAAGCTTTTTGACCTTGGCGCCGACTCTTTCTTTTGACGCGCAATACATGAGCTTTAAGGCAAAAGACGGAACAGGTTGGTACGGCTGGTACAACAACTCAGGCCCCAAAACATATCCATACGACGACACCAGCCATAGGGATATCATAAACTTTGACGGCAAAAGAGTGATGGATTACGAGGTTTACAATCTTTTTGTATGGAGCGGAATCAGGGCAGACTTTATTCCAGCATCTTGGGCCAAAATTTCCCTTGCTTCAGAACTGGCGCTCTTTTGGGCCATGATAGACAAGGACCATCACAGAACAACAGGCCGTTACTATGTAGACATCACTTATTCCGCCTTTTACGCATTTAGGCAAAGCGTTAAAGCGGAATTCAAAATAAAAAAGTTTTTTTCAATTTGCCAAAAAACATGCTTCACCTTCACCGGCGAAAGCAAAGGCGAAATGTACATAAAGCAAGAAGGCGAAAGCAAATACAAAAAGGCCGCGTCCAACTCCGGCAGCCAATTAATTTGCGTCGACTTGGAGCTTTCGGCAAAATTTTCGTGGTAGTTAGCGGCAAGGCTTCGCTTGCGAAAAGATAGCAAACGCGCTACAATAAAAGCGCACAAAAACCTTAGGGAGCGTAAAATGAAAAAAATCATTACAATAAGCCGTGAATACGGAAGCGCTGGAAGCGCCATTGGAAAGATTGTCGCAGAAAAGCTCGGTTGGAAATATTACGACAAGCAGCTCATCGACCTTGCCGCCGACGAAAGCGGACTTTCGCCAAAGTTCATCGAAAAGAGCGAGCAAAGCCTTTCAAGCGGATGGCTTTACAACATGATGCTTGGCTCAAACTATTCCTCAAACTATGCGACGGCTACAACGCCCAACACGCTGCCCTTGGTAGACCAAATCTACAACGCGCAAAGAACAATAATACTCAAGGTTGCCAAAGAATCGCCGTGCGTAATCGTTGGCCGCTGCGCGGACTACATTCTTCACACTAGCGAAGAATTTTCGGACAGCGACATCCTAAAGCTTTTTGTTTACGCAAATCCCGACGACAGAATCAAGCGCGCGATTGAAGCTTACGGCATTCCAGAAAAAGACGCAAAAAAGACAATCGCTCAGGTCAACAAGCGCCGCGCCAACCACTACAACACATTCACCGAATGGACTTGGGGAGCGTACGAGCACTACGACATGCTCATCAACAGCTCTTATGCCGGCATCGAAGGTACGGCTGGCCTAATTGTGAACGCGGCCAAAGCCTAAAACTTAATCCTGACCGTTTTTATCCTTCGCTGGGATTGGTCTTCGACCACAAAAAGCGCGCGGCCGATTCGCGCGGCTTCCCCGGAGGATGGAAGCGCGTCAAACTTTTCCATCAAAAAACCGGCCAGCGTGTCAAAGTTTTCGCTAGTCAAATTCAAGTTCAAAATAGAATTCAAGTCAGTCAAGCGCATGTCGCCGGGAACCAAAAATTCTTTTGACGAAACAATCTTAATTCTGTCTTCCGCCGGCACTTCCTGATGCTTGTTTCCGGCGTCGCTCATTCTTCCGAACAAGCCGCGCATCACGTCGTCAAGGGTAACGATTCCCGCGGTCGAGCCTTGCTCGTCAAGCGCTACGGCAAAGGAGCGATTTTCTTTTTTTAAGGTCTGAATCAACTCAATCACAGAAAAAGTTTCCGGAACATAAAGCGGCGCGGTCATATAGTCCACTATAAAAAAGGCGCCGGGAAGATTGCGCTCAAACAATACGTCTTTGTAATACAAAACGCCCGTGACGTTTTCTTTGGAATCCTTGTAAACCGGCAAATGCGAGTAGCCGGAATTCTTGAACGCTTCCACAACTGTCGCCCTTGTGTCGCTTTCTTTTATGTAGGTTACGAGGGAGCGGTGCTTCATAATGTTGTGGACGGTCAGGTCGGAGATTTCCAAGATTTTATCCAGCATGTTTTTTTCGGACTTTTCCAAAGCGCCGTCATCCGCTCCGGCCTGGATCAAAGCCTTAAGCTCGCCTTCTTGGATAATCGCGTCGTTTCTTTTCCAAAGAACGTCGACGATAAAAGCCGTTCCCTTTGAAATGTTTGAGAAAACCCAAACGACCGGCCAAAAGCCGTTCTTTAAGAATTCAAGCGGAACGGAAGAGCGCGCGGCGATTTTGTCTGTTCTATCCTCAAGGCCCGCGACAGTTTTTGGAATAATTTCGCCAAAGACTGTTACAAAAAAAGTTATGGCAGCGGTGGCGATCGCGACGCCCTTGTTGCCCACCAACTCAATCGCAAGCGCGGTGGCGATGGAAGACGCCAACGTGTTGATGAAATTTATTCCGATAAGAACAACCGTCAAAACGCTGTCCATATCCGCGCGCAGGCGGGCGACTCTTTTCGCTCCCGGCGTTCGTGAGCGGAGCATTTTTCGGACGCGAATGTTTGTCATGGAAAGAAAAGCGGTTTCGCTTCCGGCAAAAAAAGCGATTAGCCAAACAAGAAAAATCAAAAGGCCGCTTGTCCAAAGAATTTTCGCCCAGTTCATTCGTTGTCCTCCGAATCTTGGTAGTCCTCTTTTTCGCGGACAAGAAGAACCTTTTCTATTCTAAATCCGTCAAGCTTTTTAACGATAAAAATCCAACCGTCAAAAACAACCTTGTCGCCGACTTCGGCAATGCGACCGATCCTTTCCATAATCCAGCCGCCGACGCTTTCGTTTATGTCGGAAAAAAGGTTCACGCGCAAGGCCTCGTTTATATCCGAAAGGCGCGTCGTCCCCTCCAACTCAAACTCATTCGAATCAACGGGAATCGTTGACGAAACGTTGGCCGCCTTTGAAAACTCCGAAATTCCCGCGCCAAACATTTCGGCGGCGATATCTTCCTTTGTCAAAATCCCTTCCGTGCCGGAATACTCGTCAACGACAATCGCCATTGTCTGCCGGTTTTCGCGCAAGATTTGCTGGGTAGACGACATGTTTTTTGTTTCAAGGATAAAAAGCGGAGGACGCATCACGCTCCGCAAAGAAAAGCTTTTTTTGTCGCCGGAATAAAAAAGCAAGTCCTTTATGTACACCGTTCCAACGATGTCGTCGATGTCGCGGCGGTAAACAGGAAAGTGCGAAAACAAAGTCCGCCTGCTAAGCTCCAAAACTTTGTCGTAGCTGTCGTCAATATGAACAAAGGTGATTTGCTTTCGGGGAATCATAATGTCCTGCGCTTCAAGGTCGGTGAACTTAAAGACGCGGTTCATCAAATTCTTTTCGCCGTGCTCGATGATTCCGCTTTCGGCGCTGACGTCCAAAAACGTTTTTATGTCTTCAACCGTAAATGCCGTTTGCTCGTTCTTGACTTTTATTCCCCTCAAAAAAAGAACAAGGCGCGAAACCGCCGTAAAGACCAAGACGACCGGCCTCATCACAAATACAATAAACTGGACAAAGCCGCTAAGACCGTAGGCGATTGGATCTGGATGCCGCGTGCAAACGGCCTTTGGAGTGATTTCGCCAAAAAGCAAAAGCAGCAAGGTTGCCGCGAAAGTTGTGATTGCGATTGCTTTGCTGCCAAAAACTTTTAGAGCGAAGGCTGTAAGAATCGCGCTGAGCATTACATTGACCAAGTCGTTTGAAACAAGCAGCGTGTTTATCATCAGCTCCTTGTTCTTTAAAAGCCTGGCAACTCTCAGCGCCCGTTTGTTTCCCGCGCGGCATCTTACCCTTAGCCGCAATTTGTTTACAGACAAGAAGGCGCTTTCGCTCACAGAAAAGAGCATCGAAAGCGTTATCAGCGCAGCCGCAGAAATTACTAACGCGGGAATCGATATGTCGGAAACAGACGGAGGTTCGTTCATTATTCCGCGCGGTTCTCCGCAGTGGCTTCCGCTTCTTCAGCCGCTTTTTTCTCTTCCATTTCTTTTTGGTTGGCCAAAATTTTTTCTTGGCGCTCAAGCAAAAAACGGCAGCGCTCGGCAAGCGGCGACTTGTCGTCCAATTCTATCGCCGACTTTAAATAGCTGATGATTTTTTCCGAACTTTCCACGCCTGGAGAATCTTTTCCAACAATGTAAGCCGCGGCAAAATAGCTGCGCTGTTTTTCTTCAACAGAAAGGAACTTTGACTTTAACGGCTCCAAGTAACAGTCAACGGCCTTGTCAGGCTCGCGGCGCAAATAGCAGTCCATCGCCTTTGTGGAGGCGCGGGCAAGCAAATACTTTCCAACCAAACCGCTTTCGTTCTTTTTGTCAAGCTTTATGACTTGGTCGCACAAGCCGCGCAGCTGGTAGCGGTAATTTGCCTTAGTTTGCTCGTACAGTTCGTCAATTTTTTGAACGCGCTCAAGTCCTTTGGCCGCGTCGATTTGCGCAAGAAGATTTTCGATGCCGTCAATGTTTTCTCTGTCCAGCTCGACAATGTTTTTCAATCCTTGGGGATCGTCAACCGGCAAGTAAGTTATGTTTGAAATTACATAGCCTTGCTTTGTCAAAACCACAACCGCGGGCGTCGTGTCCACTCCGTAGATGACGGCGGTCCTCATGTCGCGCTCGTTTTGCGCCTCGTCAAAGCCCTCAGACTTTCTGGAAAAACGCTCGCGGCTATAGTCTATGCGGCAAGTTTCAAATTCACCGCCAAACAATTCGTTGTAGCCGCCGGCTTGAAGAATGTCGTTGACGATTTTTTCGTTATGGCCGCCGTCTTCCATCTTTGTAAAAAAAAGCAAAATCTTTTTTTCGCTTTTTTGGGCCGCGGCCAAAACGCTGTCAAAGTCGCTGTAAACGCCGTAAGCGTCTGGCGCGGATTTTTTTGAGCAGCCGCAAAACAACGCGGCCGCGGCCAACGCCGCAAGCGCGACAAACAACGCGGCGGCCTTGCAGGCCTTTGAATTTTTTTTCATCATAACATTCCTTACTTAAAGTAGCTTACGCCGGCGGCAAAAAGGTTCTGGCAAGAATTTTCAAAATTGTTTGTCAGAGGATTTCCCGCGACGTTTTTAATCAAGTCGGCGCTGGCTCCATTCAAGTCGTTGCCAATCGTTCGCTCGCTGTGGCCCATCTTTCCAAGCACGTGTCCGTCAGGGCTTGTCATTCCTTCTATCGCGTACATAGAGCCGTTGGGATTGTCCGGCTCGCAAATCGCGGGATTGCCCTTTTCGTCAACGTACTGGCTGTAGATTTGCCCCTTGCTGAACAATTCCTTGGCCAAGCGCGGGCTGATGATAACGCGGCCTTCTCCGTGGCTGATTGGAACAAGGTGAATTCTTTGGTCGATGACCGAAGCGTTCTTGGCCCAAGGGCTCATCGCGCTTGTCATTCTTGTCCTGACTATGCGCGAAATGTGGCGGCCGATTGTATTAAAGGTGAGCGTAGGCATTTCGGCGCTGGGCTCGCGGATTTCTCCGTAAGGAACAAGGCCGGTCTTTATCAAGGCTTGGAAGCCGTTGCAAATTCCAAGAACAAGGCCGTCGCGCTTTTTAAGAAGGTTCATAATTTGGTCGGCCACGCGAGCCTCGCGCAAAACGTTGGCGATGTACTTGCCCGAACCGTCCGGCTCGTCGCCCGCGCTAAAGCCTCCGCTAAGCGCCAAGATTTGCGCCTTCTTAAGCGCCTTGGCCAACTCGTCAAGCGAGTCGCTAAGCGCTTGCGGAGTGTTGTTCCTAAAGACCAAAATTTTTGTGTCGGCTCCAGCCAAATTAAAGGCGCGGGCCATGTCGTACTCGCAGTTTGTTCCGGGGAAAACCGGAATCAAAACGCGCGGATGTTTTTTGCAAATGTTAAAGCTGGGATTGCTTCTGGCGTCGCTCAACGACGAGTGAACGTCCTTGGCAAAGTCAGGAAGCTCTTCCTGCTTTTCCGCGCCGCTTGTTTGCGGGAACACTTCCGACAAAGTGTTTTCCCAAGCCTTTTGGGCGTCCGCGAGTTTTATCGTTGTGGTCGTGGCCTTTGTCTTTCCGACGACGATGATTTTTGGCTCGGCGATTGTCTTTCCGATAAAGGACAAAGTTCCCTTCGCGAAAGCCTCGCTTTCAAGGCCTTCGTCTGTTTCAATCAAGATTGAACCGTAGAGCGGAATGAACAATTCCTTGGCTTTTGCCGGGCGAACGATTTCGGCGCCGATTTTGTTTCCCATCGCCATCTTGGTGACGGCCTCGGCGATTCCGCCCGCGCGAACCGGATAGAGCGCGCGGATTTTTCCAGCCTTGTTCAAATTGTAAACGACTTGCGAGTTTGCCTTAAAGGCCTCGTAGTCGGGAGCTAGCAATTCCGAGTACGGAAGCTTTACAAGGTAAATGTTAGAGCCGGTTTTTTTGAAGGAACCGCTTTGCGCGTTTTGAACTTCGTCATGGCCGACGGCAAAGCTTACGAGCGTGTGCGGAACGTTGAGCTTTTCAAAAGTTCCGCTCATGCTGTCCTTGCCTCCGATGCTGGCAGTTCCCATCGCGTTTTGCGCGGTGATGGAACCAAGCAAGGCGGCGGCCGGGTATCCCCAAGTTTTTGGGTCAACGGCGCGGCCAAAGAATTCCTGGAACGAAAGCCGCGCTTTTAGCGGATCGGCTCCCAAGCACAAAAGGTTTGCCAAACTTGAAATGACGGAAACTTGAGCTCCGTGCCAAGGGCTCCATTCACAAACGCGCGGGTCAAAGCCGTATGCCATAAAGCTTACGGTGCTAGTTTCGCGCGGAGACATTACAGGAATCTTTGCCGTCATGCCCGCTTCGGGAGTGGACTGCCAGCGGCCGCCGTAGGGGAACAATACCGAGCTGGAACCGATTGAGCCGTCAAAGCGCTCGCCCAAGCCGCGCTGGGAACAGCAAGCCAAGTCGGCCATGTTTTGAATCCAAGCCTTTTGCAAGGCGGCGGAAGTAGTTCCCGCTCCCAATTTTTTCGCGGTGGAATCAAGCGGCTTTAAAAGCGGAGAAGACGCCGGTGCGGTTGGGCTTTCGATCAAGGCCTTAGCCTCATGGCGCGCTCCGGCCGCGTCCAAGAATTCGCGCGCTATGTTTACGATTACTGATCCGCGCCAAGTCATCACCAAACGGTTTGTGTCGGTGACCGTGGCGACTACGACAGCGTTAAGGTTTTCGGCGGCCGCGGCCTTGATGAATTTCTTTACATCCTTGGGACGAACGACGACGGCCATTCGCTCCTGGCTTTCTGAAATGGCAAGCTCTGTTCCGTTGAGGCCTTCGTACTTTTTGGGAACGGCGTCAAGGTTGATGTCCAAGCCGGGCGCCAATTCGCCGACGGCCACGCTGACTCCGCCCGCTCCAAAGTCGTTGCAGCGGACAATCATAAGGCTTACGTCTTTGTTTCGGAACAAGCGCTGAATCTTTCGCTCCTCGACGGCGTTTCCCTTTTGGACTTCGGCGGCGGCGGTGGTGACGGACTTTTCCGTGTGGACTTTAGAAGAGCCTGTCGCTCCTCCGATTCCGTCTCGGCCAGTTCCGCCTCCAAGCAAGATGACAATGTCGCCGGCCTGCGGCGTTCCGCGGACAACGTTTTCGGCCGGAGCGGCCGCGATCACCGCGCCAAGCTCCATGCGCTTTGCCGCGTATCCGGGATGGTATATTTCGTGGACTTGGCCAGTGGTCAAGCCGATTTGGTTTCCGTAGCTCGAAAAGCCTTGGGCGGATTCGCGGCAAAGCTTTAGCTGCGGCAATTTTCCCTTTATCGTTTTCTTCATCGGAACGGTCGGATCGGCCGCTCCTGTGACGCGCATCGACTGGTAAACCCAAGAGCGTCCCGAAAGCGGGTCGCGAATGGCGCCTCCAATGCAAGTGGCCGCGCCGCCAAAGGGTTCGATTTCGGTCGGGTGGTTGTGCGTCTCGTTCTTGAACATCAAGAGCCAGCGCTCGGTCGCCTTCTTTGAGTTGGGGTCGATTTTCTTTCCATGCTTGTCCGTCGTGTAGTGAATGTCGATGTAAATCGAGCAAGCGTTTATTTCTTCGCTGACCTCAAGGTCTTCCAAAAGGCCGCGCTTTTTAAGATGCTTGATTCCGATCACGGCCATGTCCATCAGGGTGACGGGCTTGTCAGAGCGGCCGGCGTAAAGGTCGGCGCGCATGTCGGTGTATTCTTTGAGGGAGGCCTTGATCAATTTTTCGTAAGGGCCTTTTTCAATCTTTATGTCCTTTAGTTCCGTCAAGAAGGTCGTGTGGCGGCAGTGGTCGCTCCAGTATGTGTCAAGAACGCGGATTTCCGTTTCGGTCGGATCGCGGCCTTCCTTTGCAAAATAGTCTTGCAAGAATTTAATGTCGGCGTAGTCCATCGCCAAGCCCATCTTTTGCAAGTAGGCCTCAAGCTCCGCCTTCTTGTATTTGATGAAGCCTTCGACCACAGGAATGTCGCCGGGCGTTTCCGTCTTCATCTTTAGCGTCGCGGGAAGCTCTTCGTTGGTCAAGCGCGAATCGACGGGATTCACCAAATAATTTTGGATTTTCTGAAGGTCTTTGGCCGCGATTTTTCCGGTCATCAAAACGATTTTGGCGCAGCGAACGCGGGGAGGCTCCGTTCCCGTTTCGACAGTTTTTTCCAAGCTCTTTCGCAAAAGGCTTAGGCACTGCTCGGCGCTGTCGGCCCGCTGGTCGTACTGGCCGGGAAGGTATTCCCAAATGATTTCCGTTTCGCCGGCCTTAAGGTTCAACTGGTTGTAAATAACGCTGTCGGATTGCGGCTCGGAAAAAATTCGCTGAACGGCGCTTTTGGCGACGGCCGGCATGACGTTTTCAATGTCATAGCGGTTAAGGTAACGCACGCTCTTTACAGAACTAATGCCCAAAAAATTTTTAACGTCGGAAAGAATGCGTCGGGCTTCGTTTTCAAAGCCTTTTTGACGCTCAACATAAATACGGAACATTGTTCCATTATATAGAAAAAGGCCGCGCCGTTCAAGACGCGACCTCCATTCTTAAGCCAAGGCGCTCATGTCCAGCTTGTCAAAGCCGGTCAAAAGCAAGGCCGCCGTCTGCTTGATTTTTTCAAGCGAGCCGGGCGTGGTTCCTTCTATGTTGAGCGGCATTACAGGATCGTGCAGGCTTAGGCGCAAAAGCATCCAGCCCTCCGCTCCGTCGGCTTCCGGGCCGCCCTTAAAGGAAATGCGCACGCCCTCAAAGGACTCCGGCATAATGCAGCCGGCGTCGCGGGCGCGTTCGGCAAAAGCGTCCAAAACCTGCTTGCCGTATTCCTTAAAGTTTTCGTCGTTAATCTTAAAACGAATTTCCGCTTCTTCTCCGGGAGGAGGAAGGCGTTCGATAAGGCTTTGCAGTTTCTTTCCCTCTTTGGCTGCGTTTGCCAAAGCGATTACAAGCTGCACCGCCAAAAAGGCTCCGTCGTCCAAAAAGTAGTTTTCCTTTAAGGCGCCGTGGCCGCTCGTTTCCATCGCCAAAGGAGCGTTGACTCCATCCGCGCAAAGCTCCTTTTGCTTGTTGATTACGTTCTTGTAGCCGCGCATGTAGCGCAAGTGTCGCAAGCCCAAAACTTTTTCCAAGAAGAAAGTAAGGCGGTCGCTTGTGACGCTGTCGGTGATGATTGTCGCTCCCTTGTTGCGGGGAGCCAAGATCGCGCTTATCAAGGCGATGATTGAGTCGCGGTTGACTTCGCTTCCGTCGTCAAGAACGGCTGACATTCTGTCAACGTCGGTGTCAAAGATAAGGCCCAGGTCGGCGCGGTTTTTTAACACCGCTTGGCGGATTGATTCCATTGCCTCTTTGTTTTCTGGATTGGGAATGTGGTTTGGAAAGCGGCCGTCCGGCTCCAAAAATTGGCTTCCGTCGATGTTGGCTCCAAGCGGCTTTAAAACTTTTTCGGCAAAGAATCCGCCGGCGCCGTTTCCAGCGTCAACGATAATCTTTAGGCCTTCAAGCGGTTTTTGCGAATTGTTCACGCCGTTCATTATCGAAGTTCGCAAGTGCTGCGCGTAAAGGTAAATCAAGTCAAAGTTTTTTTCTTCCGAAACATCTACAGTGACCACCTGCTTGTCCTGCGCGATTTTCAGAATCTCGCTTATGTCGTCATGCTCAAGGCCGCCGTCCTTTGTAAAGAATTTTATTCCGTTGCGGTTGAACGGAAGGTGGCTGGCGGTAATCATCACCGAACCGTCAAAGTGGCTTTGCTCAAAAACGATTGACATGAACATCGCGGGCGTCGTCGCCAAGCCGCAACACTTTACGTCAACGCCGTTGTTGACCAAACCAGACGTTACGGCGATCATAAGGTTCTGCCCCGAAATTCTAGAGTCCATTCCGATTCCAACCGTAAGCTGGTCGGCGCTCTTGTTTGTCTTTGCGCTAAGCCACTGGGCAAACGCCTGTCCGATTCTGTTCGCGATGCTGGGCGTAAGGTTTACGCTTTCGCCCTCAACGCCTTCCAAAGCCACTCCGCGGATGTCGCTTCCGTTCTGCAATTTAAAAATTTCTTCATCCATAATCCCAGCCTCACACAATTCTTATATTACATGTTTTAAGATTTCAACAGCAAATGACGTAATCCCGGCGATTTGCTTTTCGTCGCTTGGAAGCGCGAACAAGCTTCCCGCGTCGCATTCAGGATTTCGCCTAATCGTCTCTTTTTTTTGCGCGATGTAAAAATCCAGGCGCGACAAAATTCCGTCCGCAAAAAAATGCGAATGCAGGCGCAGCTCTTCGTCGGACTTTTGGGCGCTTCCTTTTGTTTGCGCCGACGCGATTTTAAAGAACAAGAAAGCTTGGTCAAAAATCTTTTGCCTTTGCGCCTCGCAAATGTCAAGGAAATTTTTGTCAAAGTATTTTTCGCTTTGGACCAAAGTGTAAATTTGAAATAGCGGCTCGTTCTCATGGCTCTTGATGTAAGAGTCAACGGATTTTTTAAAAAGCTTTTCGGAATTGGTGGAATTGATTTTTGTGAAAATTTCCTGCTCAAACAAATTCACCCGCGCGTAAAAGTCGGAACAATAAGAGCAAAGCGCCGCAAGAATTTCTTCCTTGCCCGCAAAATAATTGTAAAGAGAAGCCTTTTTAATTCCCAAATCTTGCGCGATGTCTGCAAGCGAAGTCTCGCCCATTCCGTTTTTAAATGCGGAAAAAAGCGCCGACTCCACAATGCTTTGCGCGGAAACCGCTTTCTTTGGCATGACTAACGACCGTTAGTTTATTTTACTGATACCAGCGAACGTAGTCAACTTCCATAAGGCATTTTTTGACGTCTTTTGGAATGTCGCCGCCAAGCGTTCCGCCCATCGCCACGTTCATAATAACGTAAAAGTCGCGGTCAAAGGGCCAAAACTTTTGCGGGTAGGCAGCGTCATGCGGATTTTCGTAAGTCAAGAATTCCACGCCGTCGTAAATCCAAACGATTTTTTCTTCGGTCCACAAGACGCCGTAGTTATGCCATTTTTTGTCGGCGGGCTTTACGTCCACTCCGGCGTTGGCAAGCGCGTTCCCGCCGCTTCCCGCAAGGCAGTGGCAAGTTCCGTAAGCTTTTGTTCCCCAAAAGTTTTGCGCGTATTCCATCACGTCGATTTCGCCGCTTCTAGGCCAGGTTCCGTAATTGTCGCGGTTGGGCATAAGCCAAAGCGCCGGCCATGAGCCTTTTTGCGTCGGAAGCTTTGCGCGGAATTCTATATAGCCGTATTTAAAAGTTTTTTTCCACTGGCTTTTTAGGCGGGCGCTGGTCCATTTTCCGTCGTCGCCTTTTAGCGCGACTATTTTTAGCGTTCCGTCCGAAACATAGGAATTGGCGCGGTCTTTGGTGTAGTTTTGCCGCTCGGCGTTTCCCCAACCATGGGCGCCCGTGTTGTAGTCCCAATATTCGGGATTTGGCTCGTCGCTTGTTCCGTCAAACTCGTCGGCCCAAACCAAGTTCATGTCCTTTACAAATTCCGGCGACACGCTCTTTTCCCGGCCTTGGCACGAAGAAAGCAAAATCGCGGCCACAAAAATCACGGACGCTGGCAATAAAAAATGTTCTCTTTTCATAGAGAACATTTTAGCGCGGTTTTCGGCTTTTTTCCACAATTTTTTGCGGAAGATTTTAGGCCGCTTTACTGAACAAAGTTGTAGGGCGTTTCCTGGTAGACGTAGTAGTTGAGCCAATTGCGGTAAAAAAGCGATGCGGTAGAGCGCCAGGTTGAAAGCGGCTTTTGGCTTGGATCGTCGCCGGGAAAATAGTCCTGGGGAATTTGTATCGGAAGGTTCTTGTTTTTGTCGCGCCAGTATTCGTCGGCCAAAGTGTTTGTGTCGTATTCCATGTGGCCGGTCACAAAGACGGCGCGGTTGTTTTGCGTCTTAATTATAGAAGGGCCTTCGTCCGACTGCGCCAAAACCACAAGGCCTTTTTGGGCGGCGATGTCCTCGGCACGAATCTGCGTGTGGCGCGACTGGGGCATCAAGAAAACGTCGTCAAAGCCGCGCAAAAGGGAATCGGCCTGCCCCTCCGGCTGCCAGTTTTTGAAGACGCCGAATTTTTTTTGCGGCAAAGGATATTTTGGCACGCCGAACAAGTGGTAAAGGCCGGCCTGCGCCGCCCAGCAAATGTAAAGGGTTGAGAAAATGTTTTCCTTGCTCCAATCCATTATGGCGCAAAGCTCTTTCCAATAGTCAACTTGCTCAAAGGGAATTTGTTCCACCGGAGCGCCGGTTATGATAAGGCCGTCGTAGCGGTGCTTGAAAAGCTCGCCCGAAGGAATGTAAAAGCGGTCAAGGTATTCGTCGGAAGCGTTGCGGTAGGCGTGGCTTTCCATTCTGATGAGCGAAATGTCCACTTGCAGCGGAGTGTTTGACAAAAGGCGCAAAAGCTGCGTTTCGGTCGTGGACTTTGTGGGCATAAGATTTACCACCGCGATTTTTAGCGGGCGGATGTCCTGCGTGGTGGCGCGGCCTTCTGTCATTACGAATATGTTCTCGCTTTCCAGCACTTTTTTTGCCGGCAAGTCGCTCTGGATTTTTATAGGCATGGAACATATTCTAGCGCAAAAAAAAAGTTTGCGCCATACAGAAAAGCGTGTTATAATGATAGAAGTTTTTTATTGCAGGCGATAGGAGGAGATTATGTCAGATATTTTAAAGGAATACCGCTACGACGGAAGCGAAAAGCTCAACCTAAAAAAGGTTTGCCATGATTCCGGCGGCCGCAAAGACCAAAAAGCCAAGCTGATAAAGCAGACCGAAAAAAACTTGCAGGAAATCGCCGACTTGCAGGAAAAGCTCTACGCCGAGTCAAAGGAATCCGTATTGATTGTCTTGCAGGCCTTGGACGCGGCCGGAAAGGACAGCACGATAAAGCACGTTCTTGCCAGCGTCAATCCGCAAGGCATAATCGTCCACAGCTTTAAAGGCCCCAACTCCACCGAAGAAAGCCACGACTTTTTGTGGCGCTACCACAAGCGCCTGCCCAGCCGCGGCATCATGTGCATTTTCAACCGTTCCTACTACGAGGAAGTCTTGGTCGTCAACGTCCACGAATTTTGGAAGGGCTACAAAATGCCCAAACGCACGCTGACAAAGGACTACATCAAGAACAAGTACAAGGACATTTGCTCGTGGGAAAACTACCTTTACGGAAACGGCTACCGCATCGTGAAATTTTTCTTGAACCTTTCAAAGGACGAACAAAAACGCCGCTTTTTGGAGCGAATCGACCGCAAGGAAAAGAACTGGAAGTTCAGCCCCAACGACATAAAGGAGCGCGCCTACTGGGACAAGTACCAAGAGGCCTTTGAGGACGCGATCAACGCCACCAGCACAAAGGACTGCCCCTGGTACGTTTTGCCGGCCGACCAAAAATGGTACACGCGCTATCTTGTAAGCGAAGTCTTGGTCCAAACCCTGCGCGACATAAACCCCAGCTTCCCAAAACTGCCCGACGACGACAAAAACCGCTTGGCCGACTGCAAGGCGCTTCTTGAAGCCGAAGGCGAAACGGTTCCCGCAAAAAAAGAGGCTAAAAAAGAAAAGGCTGAAAAAAAGGCCGCCGCGCCAAAAGAGAAAAAGCCAAAGAAAGAAAAGAAGGACAAAAAAGAAAAATTGACCGCAAGCGCGGCAATTAAATAAATGCCTTGGAGGAATAATATGGCAAAATCAGGTTTGACAGGATTGAATTGGATTGTAAAAATCCTTTTGGTAATCATCGGCGACATCTACGGAATTTTGCGCCGCGTCACAAGCGGAAGCTTGATTCCAATCGTAATCGGAATCATCCAAATCGCGTCGTTGGTTCTTACAAGCTACAACCGCCTTGTTGGAATCGTTGCCTGCGTTTTCTGGATCATCGACTTGGTGACAGTAATCGTCAACAAAGAAGTCACAGTCTTGGCGGACTAAGGGCGCCGTGTTCAAGACAAAAATAGTCGCCGTTTTTTTTGCGGCGGCCTTTCTCTTGTTTTCAGGCTGCGAGCGGCGAATACATGCGCAGTCTGAATTCGTTTTGGGAACGGTATGTTCCATCAATTTATACGAAGATGGAAGCGCGGAGCTTTACGGAAATCTTTTTGCCCGCCTGCGGGAACTCAACGACATCTTTAACAACTATTCAGACTCTTCAGAAATTTCGCGGGTGAACCGTGAAGCCGCCGCCGCGCCGGTCCCTGTAAGCCAAGACTTTTACCTTGTCCTAAAAACGGCGCTGGACTTTGCACGACTTACAGGCGGCGCCTTTGACCCGACCGTCGGCCCGCTGGTAAAGCTTTGGGGCTTTGGAAAAAGCCCGCGCGTTCCCAGCCAAGAAGAAATCGAGGCCGCGCAAAAACTTGTCGGCTGGCAATGCGTAAAACTAGAAGAGCGCGCCGTCCGCTTTACCAAAAGCGGCGTCCGCCTAGACCTCGGCGCAATCGCGAAAGGCTACGCGGCCGACAGCTTGGTTGACATTTTGCGCGAGCGCGGAGCAAAGCGCGCCTCGCTCTCACTAGGCGGAAACGTTTATGTCTACGGAAAAAAGCCCGGCGGCTCCTTGTGGAGCGTGGCCATCCGCGACCCTTCAAAGCCGGGCCAAAACGCATTTATGCTAAAGACGCGCGACGCGACGGTCGTGACAAGCGGCGCCTACGAGCGCTTTTTTGAGCAAGACGGAAAAACCTACGGCCACATCCTTGACCCGGCCACAGGCTTTCCGGCCCAAAGCGGCTTGGAAAGCGTGACGATTGTAAGCCACAACAGCATGGTCGCCGACGCGCTAAGCACAAGCCTTTTTGTTTTGGGAATGGAAAAAATCCCCGAGATAAAAAAAAGCGCGCTGGCCGGCGGCTTTGAGTGCGTTTTGGTTGACGCAAGCGGCAAGGCTTACGCAAGCAAAGGCCTCAAAGGAGCGTTGAGCGCGCTTAACGGGCAAGAAATCGCTTTTTGCGATTTTTAGTTCGCCGCTTTCTTCTTAAAGTACAACAAGGTCGCGAACAAGGCGGCTAGTCCGATTACCCAGCTGATGATTCCGCTGGCGACAATTCCCAAGCCTTGCGTAAAGCCAGCCACTATGTAGGTGACGAACGAAACTGCGGCGACCAAAAGCGCGTAGGGCAGCTGCGTTGAAACGTGCTTTACGTGGTCGCAGTTGGCGCCGGCGCTGGCCATAATCGTCGTGTCGCTGATCGGCGAGATGTGGTCTCCGCAAACGGCTCCAGCCATGCAGGCGGAAATGCTGATGATTCTTATCGGGTCGCTTGCGACCGGGAAGGCCGCGATGCAAATCGGAATCAAGATGCCAAATGTTCCCCAAGAAGTTCCGGTGGCAAAGGCAAGTCCGCAAGCGATTGCAAAGATAATCGCGGGCAGCATGTTCTTTAATCCCTGCGCGCTTCCGCCGACAAGGCCGGCGACATATTCTTTGGCGCCAAGCGAGTCGGTCATGGCTTTAAGGGTCCAGGCGAGCGTCAAAATCAAAATCGCGGGAACCATCGCCTTAAAGCCGTCGGGCAGGCAAGCCATAATCGACTTGAACGAAATGATTCTTCTGCAAATGTAGAAGACAACCGTAATCACAAGCGCGGCAAAGGAACCGAGCACCAAGCCAACCGAAGCGTCGCTTGCGGCAAAGGCTTCGACAAAGTTAAGGTAAGCGGGATTGGCCACCATCTCCCCTTCGGCCTCGCCGGCAACTTGGGCGGCAAAGAAGCCGCCCGTGTAAATCATTCCCAAAACGCAGAAGACAATCAAAGCCGCGATCGGCAAAACCAAGTCGATGACCGAGGCCTTGGGGTTTTCGGACTCCTCGTATTCTTTTTCGGACTTGTCTTCCATTTCTTTTTCGGCCTTGGCCATAGGTCCAAATTCAAAATTGCGGGCGGCCAAGAAAAGCGTCATCGCGATTGTAAAGAAGGCGTAAAAGTTAAAGGGAATGGCCCTGCAGAAAAGCGCGATTCCGTTCTCGCCCTCGCTCACAAAGCCGGAGACTGCGGCGGCCCAAGAGCTTATCGGAGCGATGATGCAAATCGGCGCGGCGGTGGCGTCAATCAAGTAAGCCAGTTTGGCGCGCGAAACTTTGTACTTGTCAGTGACCGGCTTCATGACCGAGCCGACTGTAAGGCAGTTAAAGTAGTCGTCGATGAAAATCAAGATTCCCAAAAAGATTGTGGCGATTTGCGCGCCGGCCTTGCTCTTGATGCGCTTTTTGGCCCATTCGCCAAAAGCCTGCGAGCCGCCGGCCTTGTTCATAAGCGCGACCATCGTTCCCAATACGACAAGGAAAACCAGAATGCCGACGTTCCAACTGTCGCTAAGCTGGGCGATCATTCCGTCCTTAAAAATGTGGTTGAAAAAACCGGTAAAGCCCGCGTCCGTTCCCACTGCGTAAAAAGCGCCGCCGATAAGGACTCCGATAAACAAGGAAGAATAAACTTCTTTGGTGAGCAAAGCCAACAAAATGGCGACGATTGCCGGAACAAGCGACAAAAATCCAAAACTTGCTTCCATCCCGTCCTCCTAGTTGGCTGCCTTTGAAAGGTCGGCTAGCAAAGGCTTGGTCACGCCAGCCTTTTCCAAATGCTCGATAACCGCAATCGCGTAGTGAACCGCGTCCAACGAATCCGCCGCGCAATAGGTCTTAAGCTCTTTTAGCGCTTTAATCGCATCATTGTTTGTCATAGAAACTCCTTTTTATTTTTTGGGAACGCAGCCAGCCCGCAAAACGCAAGACCGGCGCGCCTTTAAACATTATGCGCCAAGTCGGTCCGTTTTGCAAGAGAATTTTTTTTGCGCGGAAGGAACGTTGAAAAAACTTTCAATAATAAACCAACAAATATTCGCCGCGCGAAGTAAAGCCCAGCAACTTGTAGAGCGCCAGGGCGGCGGCGTTTTCTTGCTTGGCGTAAAGGCAAAAACTGTCAAAAGCCAAAGACGGGCGGGAATCGCCGGGCTTGCCGGAATCGCTTGCAATGCCAAAGGAGCCCGTCTTGCCGGAATCGATGGAGCCGCCGCCCGCATTAAGGCCTTGCGAACAATTTTGTCCGCCCGAATTTTGGCGCTGGTCGTCAAGCCCGCTTTCAAAGAGCGCGATTATTTGCCTGACTAAAAAAGACGCGCGGCCTTTTTTGCGCTCGGAGGGAATTGTGTAAACGCCGCCGAGCATGCAATGGCGCAGGCCGCACGCGGAGACGCGGGCCTTTGCGATCGGTCGGCCGCCGTCATAAAGCGCGAACGTAAGGCCTTGGCCAAGCTCATGCTTAAAGGCCGCCGCAAGGGCCGCGTCGCTTATGTCAAAGGAGTCGGGAACGACTTCCTCGCGCTGGTAGCCCAACTCAAGCGGGAGCAGGCTTTCGTAGTCCGCGGCCGTAGCTTGGATTACGCGCAAGCCGCCGCCTGAGTTTTGGGTGTGGACAGCCTTTTTGTTTTGCGACGCCTCTTGGTTTTCCTCGCCGCTATCTTGGGAGAGCGATTCAATACCGCTGTTCGCGCGAGCTTGGCCGCTAACCATCAAAAAATACTTGTTGGTCACGCTGGGACGCATCGGACTTTTTTTGTTCTTTAGGATGTTGCGCAAAAAGATGGCGCCGGCCGCTTCTCCGTTAACGCAAAAGGGTTCGCGGCTTTCAAAAAATTCCATCAAGGGACGCTGCGCCTCGCTGCAAACTTTTTTGTCAAAGGCGCTTTTGTATTTGGCAAAGGGCAGGCAAAAAAAGAGCGAGCGCTTTTTTCGCAGGGCAAAAAGGCCGGCGAGTGTTTTGGTCTGTGAAGCCTCATCGTTATATATGACGCGCCAGCAATCCGTCGCGCCCCGTAAAATTTCCGAAGCGAGGTTGACGCATTCCGATTCGTAAGGCTGTAAAAATAAAAGGGCCTCCTCCCCCTGTTCAGGAAGAAGAGGCTTGATGACGATTGGCATTTGTTAGTCAGCCATCTTTTTGTAGTTGTCAAATTCGGCGAGCATCTGGGCGTCCTTGTTCTTGTCCAAAAGGCTCACTACGACGGCGACAATCAAGTTAAAGACAAAGGCCGGAAGAATTTCGTAGATGTCAAAAATTCCGCCACTAAGATTGTGCCAAGCCACGACAGTAACGCCGCCAACGACAAGACCCGCGATGGCGCCCTTGTTGGTGATTCCGCGCCAGTAAAGAGCCAGCAAGATCAGAGGGCCGAAGCTTCCGCCAAAGCCCGCCCAAGCGTAGCTTACCAAACCAAAGATTGTGCTTGTCTGGTCAAGCGAAAGGACAAAGGCGACGGCCGCGATCAAGAAAACCGTCACGCGGCTGATTTTAAGGACAGTCTTTTCGTCGGCGTTGGGATTGATTAGGCCCTTGAAGATGTCCTGGCTTACCGCGCTAGAGGCGACCAAAAGCTGGCTGTCGGCTGTGCTCATAGAGGCGGCCAAAATCGCGCACAAGAAAAGGCCCGCGATGAAGGCAGGATACATTTTCATCATTGTCACGCTGAACACAGTTTCCGCCGCTCCGCCTAATAAAAGTTGCGGTAATAAATACGCAGTTCCCAAACTTCCGATGATGAACGTTCCGATGTAAGAAACAATCATCCAAGTGATGCCGACGCGGCGCGCGGTTGTCACTTCCTTGTTGCTTCTAATTCCCATAAAGCGGACGATGATGTGGGGCATTCCAAAATAACCCAAGCCCCAAGCCATGGCGCTTACGATAGAAGTTACGCTGAAATTTTTGTTGGCCGTAAATTTTTTCAAAAGCTCTTGTCCAAATTCTCCGTTCATGGCGCGGGCGCTAAAGTCATGCGCTTTTGAAATGGCGTCGGCAGGACCTCCCAAGGCAAAGACGAGGACAACGGAAGAAATCACAAAGGCCACAAAAATCAATGTTCCTTGAATGAAGTCCGTCGTGCAAACGGCAAGGTAGCCGCCCATGATTGTGTACGACAAAATCACGACAAGGCCAATCGCAAGGCCCGCGTTGTAGGGAAGCCCAAAGACGGAGTTGAACAACTTTGCGCAAGCGACAAAGCCGCTGGCAACATAAATCGTAAAGAACAAAACGATGAAGACAACCGACACGACAGAAAGCACGCGGCTCTTGTCCTTAAAGCGGTTGGTCAAAAATTCCGGAATCGTGATTGAGTCGCCAAAGGCGATTGAACACTTTCTCAAAGCCTTGGCCACAAAAAGCCAGCTGAGGTATGTTCCCAAAATCAAGCCGAGCGCGGTCCAAAAAGTTTCCTTAAAGCCGCCAAGGTAGCAAAGTCCGGGCAAGCCCATCAAAAGCCAGGCGCTTGAATCCGAAGCCTCCGCGCTAAGGGCGGTGAACCAAGGGCCCAGCTTTCGGCCGCCCAAGAAAAAGTCCGAGGCGTTGTTGTTCTTGCTGGCGCTCGAAAGGCCTACAAAGACCATCGCCGCAAGGTAAATGACAAACGCCAACAATTTTGCGATTGTAACTGAATCCATTTTTTAAACCTCCATACGATACGGTTTTATTTTGAAGCCCAAAGGCCGTGCAAGTTGCAGTAGGCGTAGGCCTTTACAAACTTGTCGCCTGACGTCAGCGCAAAGCTTGCCTTTGGCTCTTGGCCAGGCTTTAAATTCTTTATTTGAATTCCCTGCTCCGACTCGACGGCAATCCATTCAATGAAGTGCTTCTCTTCCATCGGGTGCGCCACAGAACCGACCGCGACGGCAACCTCGCTTCCGTTCACAGTCGCCACAGGAACATGCTTTTCAACAGCGGCGTCCGTAGTTCCGGCAATCAATTCCGCCATTTCCTCATCGCAGCAAAAAGTTCCGCACGCGGAAGCCTTTATCACCGCAATCACCTTTCCGCATTTTTTGCATTTAAAAAATTTCACGTTCTCCTCCAAAAAGCGCCAACGCTCAAGCGCTTTTTTTCATTCTATTGGAATTTAACGGAATGCGCAAGGCGCAACGGCAAGAAAGATTTTTAGGCAGGTTAAAGATTATTTTGGCGGGGGCGGCCGCCCCCTCGGCTCCAATTCGTCGCGCGCTCCTCATTTGCGCCTACCCCCACTGCGGGGAGCGCCCCCGCAACACCCCCTCACCTTCCCAAAGAGGAAAAGGCCAGGATTTTTTGCTTGATTTCGTTGCTGATGATGTTGGCGTCGCGGATTAAAAGGCCGTGAACGATTTGGTCGATTTGGCCAAGCGGAAAGCCGGCCAGGTCGATGGAACTTTCTTCCATAAAGAAGAAATGCGCGGGAACGCCAAGGACGGCGCAAAAATCTTGGAGCAATTCCGCGCTCACAAAGGACGAGCCGCTTTCAAGGGCGCCAATGTGCTTTACGCTTACGCCGGCCTTTTCCGCAAGCTGCTCCTGCGAAAGCGAGCGCTCCTTTCTGTATTTCCGCAAATTTGCCCCAAAAATCTTTTTTATGTCCATCGCCGCAATTATAAACCCAACCTTTAAGGTTAGAAACCAAACCAAATATCCTATTTTTATGTCTATACCCTAATAAAAGGTTGTGTTTTATTTTGAAAAATAACATATAAAGTGAAGGAAAACTGTTCTTGAACATGTATATTACACCCTTTGCGGTTAATTATTGTTAAAATAGGACAGCTAAAATTTAACTTGCGCGTGATTTTCTTATTTTAAATCTTGCGCTAGATTTTAATCATATGGAGGCAATAATGATTGACAAACAAACATGCAGCGCGATAATTTTAGATATTTTCTTAAAAACAATGGGAAACGGATTTACCAAAATTCTATTTTTAGAAAATGAAAATGACCGAGGCGAAAATACAAATAACTTTAAGCAAAAGATTGTCAATATGAAAAAAGGCGATCAAAAAGCCTTTCATTATGTGTATAAAAAAATAGTTGCAGGAACTAGATATTTCTGGGATTGGAGTGAAAGCGAATATCTCTGCGAAAGACAGGGGTCTGATAAATATCTTATTTTTGGCGTTGAAATATGGCCGGCGTTTTCAGCAAGCATAAATTTCTTTCAAAATTTAGATGAAGAACAAATATTTAACTGTCCAAAAGAAAATCTCATTGCTTATATTTTGACAAAAAACTTGGCCAGCAATATACAAAATATGCTTCGAGAAGATTATTACGCAGATTCTTTTCAAAAAGCCCATAATTCCGCTCTATCAAAAGATAAAAAATTTGAAAATTGGGAAGAACGTTGTTTCAGAAAGGAATATTACAATTCATTTTCAGACACTTTAAAGCATGCAATAAAAAACAAAACATTTTACAAATGGCCGATTGAAGAATTTAAAAAAATAACAACGGAGGAAAATTTTGATTCAATTATGCAGATGTATTTTGGAGAAGGATGCTCTAACATTGAAAAAATGAAATACGAACGAGGTGTTCGAAAATGGACTACATTTGAAAAATTGTTTAAAAACGAGCAAAATAAAAATGATGATGAAATGGCAAAATTAAAAAAACTAATAGAAGAAAAACAATTATTGCCAGACTTCCAAATTTTTCAGTCAAGAATTTTTGCAGCATATTTTTGGGAAAACTTGCGTTCAACCCTTCCAGACTATATACAAAAAGAAAACGCAAAGAAAATATGGAAAACCTTCTTTGAATTAATAGAAAAAGGAAAGATTACTGATTTACGAAGAACATTTAAAATCAATTTGCAATTATCGCTATAATATCATATTTCTAAATCACCCCTAATAAAAGGTTGTATTTTTGCTATTTAGGGTGTATAATAGGTGATATTACAATTTTTGGAGGAATTTTTATGAAAAAGATTTTTGCTTCTATTTTTTTGGCAAGCCTTATAGCGCTCTCCATTCATGCTGAAGAAAGATCAGTCAAAGTCTTTCGTGACAATATCACTTCAGCCTTATGGACATCACCATCAGATATGGGTTATCGCTTGGTTACCCATTACAAATCTTTCGTAATATTAAAGCTAGACAATTACCTTGTCTTGACTATATTAAAAATAAACAAAGGAAAGCCTTGCGCTATCAAAGCTGGAGAAATCATATCTCGATTTGATTTAGAAGAAAGCAGAAGAAGCGGACGCGGCGTCCATGTTTTTAGAAAATGCAAAAAAGATGAAATTCAAAGCCTTAACAACATTTACACAATCAACTTTAATGAAAACAAAGAATTCAGAACAAATGAAATCGCCAGATATGAAGTCATAATTACATACGACACAGACAAGGGAGAAGTTTTGTCCTTTGATCAGCTTGGAGATTACACGCTTAGTCTGGAGGAATAAAACATGAAGTCAAGGACAATAATCGCGCTGGCGGCGGCGTTGACGCTGCAAATCTCCTGCCTTTTTGCGGAACCAAACTATATTGAAATCAACTCAATCTCTGACGCGACATGCATAGGCATAAAATCCTTGGAAGATTATGAGAATCTCATAAACCAAAATAACGTTGCCGCCGTATTTTTGTTGTCTGCCGGCGGTCGAACCGACGACCTTGCTTATTCAACTTTCTATAACTATAAAGCACAAGGATACGACAGGAACACTAGCGCAAAAGTCGCCAGCTACATCGCATACATAAACATCGGAAACACTTATTTTTCATTTAATCTAGGAAACTACAAAAAAATTTCAGACTGCAAGGAAGGAAAAATACTCGGCTTTGAAAACGGAGCGGAATATTACGAAGCCAAAACTTTAAAGCTTCCAAACGCGGAATTATACAACTACTACAAGAAAAACACTTTCGCATCTTCCGAAGACTGCGTTGACGCAAACGAAAAAGGCTTTCAAACATCCTATGAATATTACAATGCGAAAGAAAAGGGTTATGAAAACTACAGTGAATACAAAGAGTATCTTGTTTGGAGCGGAAAAGGATATAAATCCAAAGAGGACATGCAAAACTCGATAAAAAAAGATTACCCAAGTTCCACAGATTATTACGACGGGCAAGCCAATGGATTTGAAAATTACGCCGACTACAAAACAGCGAAAGACTTGACTTTGTCCACAAGCGACGACCTTAAAACCTACAACGCTGTCACCAAGGAATTGGACGTAATCGCAAAAAACAACGAAAAATTTTCCAGAAATCAAAGCGCCTTTTATTTTTTTATAAAAAGGCTTGAAAAGGGAAATTACTCACCAAGAGTATTGGCCGCGGCGCTTAAAGACATTTATTATCAGAGCGACGAAGCGCTCCGTAAAACAGTTGAGTTTTTTATCGACAACAACCATGAATTGACAGTAAAACGACATCAAAAAGCGGAAAACCGCTACCAACGTTATGAACAAAGCCCATCGCCAATCACAGGCGACGAACTCTTTTCAGAAAGCGAGCTCAAGGCCTTTATTGAAAATGCAAATCTAAAAGAATTAGGCAGCTTTAACAAAGAAAAAGAAATCTTTACTAAAAAATAACCCATCACACGGAGGCAAACAATGAAAACAAAATCAATCTTTGCAATCACAATCGCGGCGGCATTGACGCTAACAAGCTGCGAGACTATGGACAATCTGGCTTCTAAGCTTGACAACATAAGCCAAAAAGCAGGTCCAAAATACACGCTCCCTGCTTCATATGACGAGGCGTATTCCTACAGAACAAACTCCGCATACAAAGAAATCATCACTCTAACACGAAGCAAAACGCTTGAATCCTTGCGCGTTTCAAATCCGTCAAAATATGTTCAAGAAGCATGCGCGAAAATTTCGGAATTAGCCAAAAACGATTTTGAAAAAGCAAAAATGGCGCATGACTTTGTAGCCGTCCTAATTTCGTATGACGCAAAAAATTTTTGGGCAGGGACAATTCCACCCCAAGACTTTGCCAACGTTCTAAAAACAAAGCTAGCTGTCTGCGAAGGATACGCCAACACACTCAAAAAATTTTTGGACACATTGAAAATTTCTTGCGAAATCGTCCACGGTTACGCTCGTGGAGTAGGAACATCGCCAGCGTCGCAAGAAAATCCAAAAGCCTCAAACCACGCTTGGAACATCGTAAAAATAAACGATGAACATTATTTAGTTGACTGCACTTGGGACTCTGGCCATATGGAAGGGCGCGTTTCAAAACAGGCTTACAACACCGATTGGCTTTTTGTAAAACCGGAACATTTTATTTACAGCCACTACCCTGACTCTGCAAAAAAACAGCTTCTTGATTCTCCGCTTTCCGCAGAGGAGTTCACGTCGCTCCCCGACTTTCGACCAATATTCTTTGACATAACAAACGGAGCAAGCGTTCCAAATAAGATACAAGATTGCAACGGTATTTACAGTTGGGAACTTGAGGCAAAAGACGGCTATAACCTTTCTTTTGCAATAGCCAGTCTTTCTACAATGCGTGAATTGCAAGACCGAATTCTAACAAAAACCATCGATGGAAAAACATCCGTGACTTTTTCGCTTCCTGAAGCAGGAGATTATGAAGTTCAAGTTTTTTATTGGAAGCAAGGAGCGAAATCTGGCGCAGGTTGCGGAAGTTTTGTTTTAAGGACCAACGAAGGAAGCGACATTCTTTATCCGACAATTTTTCCAAACAGCGGAAAGAACGCCTACATAGTCGAGCCGCTTGAAATGCCACTCAAAAAAGGCGAGACGCAAAAATTCTCAGTTCATGTGGAAAACAAAAAATTCGTCGCCGTCATTTTCGGCCGTGATTTCATACAACTTGAAGGCGACGAAAACGGAAACTTTACAGGCGAAATTGAGATTCCGCAAAACATAAAGGACCTGTCAATCGCCATTTCCAATTCCGAAAACCGCGGCTACGAAGGTCTTGCAAGATACAAAGTGGAATAAGATTTTTACACCATTTAGCAATAATACGAAATCTTAAAAACCTGAGGCATTGTCAAACCCGCCCGTTTGGGAAAATTCCAAAATCAAATGTTTTTCGGAATCGACCAACTCTTTGAGGTAATTCAATTCTTCTTCCGTGTAGCCGTAAATGTCAGTCCACTCTTGCTTGGGGAGCCAACAAGCGGCGCGCTTAAAGCATAATTTTTCGTCAGGGGTTTCGATGGAAACTTTAATGCGGCCGCCGCCACCTCGGCTTCAATTCGTCGCCCTCTCATCGGGCCGCTCCTCATTTCCGTCTACCCCCACTCCTAGGGGCTCCGCCCCTAAAACCCCGAGGAAAAGGCCAGAATCGCAGATTGGAATTAAGATTGTTTTTTAGACTTTTTGGGTATATAATGGTTATGATTGCATTACCCGGAGGAATGACTATGAAAAAATTTTCAATACTTGTTGCAATCATGTTTTTTGCAGGGATAGGATTTTGCGAAATCGACCCAAAACTATATGAAAAAATGTCTGACGAATATTGCATCGCAGATGTAGAAAATTGCCTGATTTGGGGCTTAAAAGATCAAGCCGCAGAAATATTGGAAATCGTGGCGAAAAGAGGGAATCCAGACGCTATTAGGCTTTTAGAAACATACTACGCCGATTATAGAATGGATTTCCAAGATGAGATAATTACTGATAAACATAGTATCGACGACGCTGTGAATTGTTTTATTTGGGGATTAAATGACAAAGCCGCGGAAATACTAGAATTATTGGCAAAACGAGAAAACGTTCATGCCATGAGGCTTCTAGGAATTTATTATATCGAATACATATCGGATTCAAAAACAGAACAAGATTTAAAACAAAAAGAGGGATTTCATTGGTTAAGCAAAGCTGCTGAGAAAGGAGATCCTGTAGCAATGAGTCAACTTGGGTATTGCTATTTATTTGGCTTGCAAACCGATATCGACACAAAAAAGGGATTCGAACTATATAAAAAGGCGGCAAATCTTGGATATAATTCAGCAGAAGAATATCTTTTGCTGAATTATATGAATATAGTTAACGACGGAACAGAAGAAATTACAAATGACATCTTCCAATTAATACAAAAAAAAGCGGACGAAGGAAACCTAAAAGCTTTGACTACTCTAGGCTATATGTACTATTTAGGCAGAGGTGTTCAGGAAGACAAAAAAAAAGCTGTAAACATATACAAAAAATTGGTGGAGCAAAAATATTCATTTGGATATACGAATCTCGCCGTTTGTTATATTAAAGGAGATGGCGTTGAAAAGAATTACAAAAAAGCAGAAAGTCTTTTAAAACAAGTGACAGAAGGAAAAATAAGCGATCCCCCTTACTATATGTCAAACGACATAGGACATGCATTTTATCTTCTTCAACTTTTATATTCCGACAATCAATATGGTATGTTAGACTCTGAACAAGCAAGATACTGTTCTGAAATGGCTAAAAGACACGGTTGGTATTGATTATTAATATTTCATTGAATCAAAACTTAAGGAGGCAAAAATGAAAATTTATGTTTATGTTGACTACGAAAATATGAATAATGCAAAATCTTTCCCAAAAATTGACGGAAAATATTTTTTCTTTATAGGCGCAAACCAAACAAAAATACCTGCTACGCTAGCCATGGCAAGCAATGAAAGCAATGTAGAGTTTATACAAGTAGAAGGTACGGGAAAAAATGCTTTAGACTTCTACATCGCGTACTATTTAGCAAAAAACGATTCTGAAAAAGATGTTGTTCATTGCATATGGTCAAAGGACAAAGGATTTGATCCTTTGATTAATTTTATAAATAAAACTAAGAAGTCAAAAATTGCTAAAAGAATTGTAAACATAAACGAAGTACAGAAAAAAACAGCAGAAGTAAAATCAAATAAAAAACAACAAAAAACAAAATTGAATGAAAACATTCAAGATAAAACCAAGAAAACCATAGATAAGTTAAAAACTATTGCGGCATCAAAAAGACCAAAAAGCGAAAAGGCTTTAAAAGCTTACATTCAAACATTTTCAGCAAAAGATAAATGGACAATTGTTGACATAGATAACATCATGAACGAATTACACAAAAAGGGAATAATAAAAAAAGAGAAAAACAATAAAATCACATATTCACTATATTAAAGGAAGCTCAAAGACGAGCGAACGAACTAGCTATGGATTGGGGCGACGACGACGATGACTGGGAATAATATAGTTTAGTAAAAAAACACGGAGGCAAACAATGAAAACAAAATCAATCTTTGCAATCACAATCGCGGCAGCCGCATTGACGCTAACAGGCTGCGAGACTATGGACAGCATAGCGGAACTATTTTCTGACGGCGGAAGCGTCTCTCAACAATCAAACGACTCGCAAGCGGGCAGTCCTTCAAGCGCAAAAGAGCCAAGATACACAAAAGACAAAATCGACGAAAGCATCTGGGATTTATCCAAATTGGACACCGCCCGCAATGTTGACTATATGTACGAAGTCGAAAAAAACGTAATACTTGAAATGAACATGGTGCGGAGCAATCCTAAAAAATACGCCGAGCTTTACATCGAGCCACGAACAAAGCGCTTTAGCGGAAACATTTACAACGGAAAGCTTATGACGCAAGAAGGAGCGGCTGTCGTAAAGGAATGCGTAAGTTTTATGAACGCGCAGCGCGCCCTCCCAGTCCTTAAGCCCTCAAAAGGATTGACACAAGCGGCAAAAGACCATTCCTCAACCCAATCATTGACAAACCAAGTCGGCCACGCCGGAACGGACGGCAGCGACCCATTTGAAAGAATGGAAAGATACGGCTCGTTTATGACCGCCGGCGAAAACATCGACTACGGCTGCTCTTCCGCCCGCGAAATAGTCGTCTCCCTCTTGGTTGACGACGGCGTTAAAAGCCGCGGCCACCGCAAAAACATTATGAACAAAAGTTTCACGACAGCAGGCGTTGGCTACGCCGACAAACACAAGGCATTTAATTATATGTGCGTGATTGATTATTCCGGGGAATATAAGGAAAAGGAATAGTTTTTTTGATATAATAATTGTTAATCACTTACAGGAGAAAATTTTCCTATGAACAAAAAAGACTTTAAATTATTTCTGTCGCTAACTCTTTGGGCTTTGGCTCCTTCCATTTACATGCTCATAAGAATGAATATTGTGTCGATTAACAGCATTGACATAAACATTCTTGGACAAATGGAATGGTTCGACTTGATTGACGAAATTATCGTGACAACATTGACTGTTCCGCTTTACTTTTTGCTCAAACCGGAAAAGAGTTCAAGCCTTAAAAACGGCTTGGCTTTTCTTATTTCATTTGGAATTTACGCCGCATTTACAATCGCAATCGCTCTAAAAGTTGAAACGATAGCTGGATTTATGAACGCCGCTTCAGCCACACAATACTTGTTTTTGGAATCTTTTTCCATGCTGATTTCTTACGTCAGCGCGTTCATGATTATTCTGTTCACGTTGAACGACGACCACAAAACCGTCGGAACATTGATAATTCTTAAACTAGTTCTTTTAGCCTTGTTCGATTATATTTTCATCTCTAAGTTCAAAGACATTGGAGCCTCATATTCAGAAATCATCGTCCATGCCGCTATCGCGATTGCCGCCTTCGCATTGGCCATCCACAGAAAATACATCGCTTTTGGGAAATGCGAAATTTCTTGGATTAAGGACTGGGGCAAAATCGGAGCGTTTTCCGGAATCCAAATTTTCTTGGACAATTTTATTTACGCTATTATGATTTGTAAAATGGTGAACGCAGTCGCCGAATCAGGCAACTATTGGGTGGCCAATAATTTCATTTGGGGCTGGCTCTTGGTTCCAGTAAATTGTCTTGCTGAAATAGTTAAGAAAAACAATCTTGAAAAATTGACAATGAAAAACACTTGGCGCTACGCAATCGCGATTGGCGCTTTGTGGATTATCACCATGCCGCTTTGGAACTGGTTCATCTCCCGTCCGATGGCTTCAAACTCAACGGCAATTCTTTCAATCGTTTTTCCAGCGATTCCATTTTACTTTGCTTTCATTCCATCTGTCTTGATTGACGCATGGTTTATTTCAAAGGGAAAAACAGTTTACACGATGATAAACTCAATTGCCTGCAACATCGGTTATTATGGAATTCTATTCATTTTATTCAAAAAAGGTGTTTTCACCGCCAACATGAATTTCATAATCCTAATGTTCGGATTTGGCTTAATTTTCCATTTGCTTGTGTCAATTCTTCTATATCAACTGGAACAAAAAAAGGCCAAACAGTTTTCCTCGCAAAGTTAATCAGAGGCCCGCCCGCCGCCCTTGCATCTTTCCCCGCCGCGCAATACAATTCCCCCATGCCGCAACAAAATCTCGCGCAAAAAATATACGCCGCGGTTCGCTTGATTCCCAAGGGAAAGGTGGCCTCGTATTCGCAGGTGGCAGCTTTGCTTGGAAACTGCAACTTGCGCCGCTATGTGGGAAACGCGCTGCACAAAAATCCAAGCAACTCAATCACGCCCTGCCATCGCGTCGTCAACGCCAAGGGCTTTTGCTCCGGCAGCTTCGCTTTTGGCGGAAGCGGCGTGCAGCGGCAAAAGCTGGAGGCCGAAGGCGTGACATTCACTAAAGGCCATGTTGACATGGAAAAGCACGCGATAAGACAAGACGACTTTGACGCGATGAGCGCGCGGCTGCAAGAAATCAGCGCCAAATCTTAGCGCGGCTTCGCTTTAGCTCGGAGCGAATCTTTTTTAGCTTTAGCTTGCGTTCCTTGCTGGCTTGGGTGGGCTTGGTCTTCTTTCGTTTTTTGGGAATTTTGAGGGCGGTGACAATGCGGTTTTCCACGCGGCTTAGCGCGATCTTTCGGTTGAGCTCTTGGTAGCGCTCGTCGTCAACGTCCAAAAAAATGCAGTCCTGGCTGTTTATGATTGCCGCGAGTTTTTGGCGCAGGCGAATCCGTTCCTCATCGCTGATTCCGTTCAAGCCGCTAAGCGGGAGAGACAAGTGGACTTTTGTGTTGACCTTGTTGACGTTTTGCCCGCCCTTCCCGCCGCTGCGCGCGAAAGTCAATTGAGAATTTTCAACTATCGATTGGTGTATCTCGCTTGCGTTCATTCTTTTGTCAAATCCGAAAATTTTTCCTTGGCGATTGCCCAAGCCTCGCGGTCAAACAAAACAATCGAGCAGTCAAGGCCTTGGCCAAATTCTTTTATGGTCTGAACGGCAATCTCAAGCGCCTGCCCTTTTGGATAGCCGTAAACGCCCGCGCTTATCAATGGAAAGGCGATTGACTGGCAGCCATTTTGCTTGGCAAGCTCAATCGAATTTTTGTAGCAGCTTTGCAAAAGCGCGCGGGCTTCTTGCGGCGAATGTTCGTAGTAAACCGGGCCCACCGTGTGAACCACAAAGCGCGCCTTTAAATTGTGGCCGCCCGTGATTTTAGCCTGGCCTGTATTGCAGCCGCCAAGGCCCATGCATTCCTTTAAAAGGCCCGCTCCCGCCGCCGCGTGAATCGCTCCGTCAACGCCGCCGCCTCCCAAAAGGCTTTGGTTGGCCGCGTTCACAATCGCGTCTCCGTCAAACTTGGTTATGTCGCCAGAAATGATTTTCAATGCCGTTTTCATGCCTACATAATAGTTGATTTAGCGCTTTTTTGCTAGCGTCTTGCAAAACCTCCGCAATAATCTACTATATAATTATTTCCTTAACTAGTTTTTTTAATTTGCCGATAATGAAAGAGTGAAAAAGTCTTTGCGCCTTTTGACATTAATCTTCTTCTCTTTTGCCCTGCCTCTTTTTGCGGAAAACTATTATTGGGCGGGCGGCGGCGCGAACGCAAACTGGACAACTGCTGGAAACTGGCGGACTGGAAGCGAAGCGGGAGACGTCGCGACGACCTACCCGAAAACTGGCGACACTGCCTTTATCGCGGGCGCCTACACCGTGACGATTAACGAAGACATAACAGTTGCCGCTTTGAACATAAAAAAATCCGGCACCGCGCAATATGTCGGAACTGACTGGACGACAAAACTTACCGGAAGCAAAAAGCTCACGTTTGGCGCGATGGACTTTAACCGCGCGTCTTCCACCGACGGCGTAATAGGAACGCTGGAAATCGACTGCGAGGCGGAGTGTACAGGAATCTTGTACACACATTCTGGCACAAAGCTTTTAATTGACGGCGGAAATAAACTTACAACAGCTACACTGACCCACTCCGCCACAGACAAGGTTCCAAAAAGCCTAATCCAAGTTGACGGAACGCTCCAAGCCGGAGCGATTGACTTGCAGGGCGACCCTAACGTCGGCTGCAACTCCTTGACTGTCGCATCCGGCGGAACGATAACCGCGACAAATCTAACTTGGAGCAAGGCAGGCGAAAATTACACAAACGGCGGAAACGCGCTGGACAACGCCGGAACAATAACGCTTAGCGGCGACTTGACCGTAAAAGGCCCTGTCGCGAATACAGGAGCGATAAACGTTGGCGGAAACGCAAGCGCTGTCTTGAACGCGACTGGCGACTTGGGAACGATTTCCATTGGCGGAAATTTTGAAAACTCAGGAAGCGGAGATCTCGCTATCACAGAGCTTCAAATGACCTCAGCGACATCGATAACAAATTCCGGCGCGGGTTCCACAACGATAGCAAAATTGGCCGGCGCGCAAGCGGCAACCTTAAGCGCCTCAACAGGCTCGATGACGGTTTCCAGCTACGACGCGACAAACGTTCCGTCAGTCACAGCCGCCACGGACAACGTTTCTTTGGGCGGCGGAACAGTCGCCGCGCTTACGGTGAACGCAAGCGCCGAGGCAGTGGTCGCAGGAGACCTTACAGTAACAGGCGGCGTAACAAACAACGGAACTTTGACATCAAACGCGAAAATCACGATGACAGGCGCGAGCGCAAGCTTTGGCGGAACAGGCTCGGCCACAATCGCGGACTTTGCCTACGCTCCGGCTGCGACAAGCGGAACGGGCCTTTTAGTCGCCGGCGACAACACGTTCACAAATTTCACTTGCTCGACAGACGGCGCGAAAATTACGATTAGCGGCAACAACTCATTCACAACGCTCACAGTAAAAAGCGCGGGCGGAACGCTTTCAATAAACGGCGCGCAAACAGTCGGAACGCTTGACCTTGAAGGAAAGACAGGCGCAGGAAACCTCTTGAACGTAAACGGAAGCGGAAGCGTAACGCTTCCTTCCACGCAAAGTTCCGGCCAATACTTAAGCGTCGCGCGCGGCGGCGTTTCCATTTTGCCAAGCGCGTATTATTACAACGCCGCCGATTCAAGCTTTACCACTGCGCCGGCTTACGGATCGGACAACAACTGGATTATTTTGAATCCGCTGATGGAATTTGTTTGGACCGGCGCGAACGGCACAGATTGGGGAACGGCATCAAACTGGAACTACAACTTGGTTCCAGGCCTTGCCGCGGCAACCGGCGGAGTCGACACAAGAAACTATCCGGTAACGATTCCAGCCGTGACGAATTACCCCGACGTGTCGGACGCAACAAACTACTCCGTAAGCGACCTGACAATAAACGCCGCCGCCGCAAGTCTCACGCTGTCATCCACAGGCAACGTAGCAGCAAGCGGAACGCTCACCAACAAGGGAACTATCGTCTACTCAAACACAGGCCGCGTTACAGACGGAACGGCTTTCATCAACGACGCAGCCAACGGCGGAACGGTTGAGTTTGCCAGCGCAAGCGGCGCGGCGGACTTGTCAACCCCAACGGCCGGCTATTACAACCTTACAATAAACGGAAGCGGAAGCTTCACCGCAAACGCCGCTCTCACAGTCGCGAACGCGCTCGCGGTGAACTCAGGCGATGTTTACTTTAACAACGGAGCGGGCGGCGCGACAACAAGCGCCGCGACGGCAACATTCGCCACGACAGGAAACGTTTCGCTCGGAAACACCGCGGGCGACAGTTTTACCGTCACAGGAGCGCTCGCTCTTCCCAACAGTTTGGGCAGCCTTACTCTTGCAGGAACAATCACGGCTGGCGGCGGCATAACGCTTTCAAAAGACGCGGCGCTCGCGGCGAACACAACTTTCGCAAGCGCGACAAGCCTTGGCGCTCCGGTAAATTTAACGGCCGCAACCGCGCTGACAGTAACGACAAACGCCGCCCTTACAACAAGCGCGGCTGCCCCGCTCACTCTTACAAACGCAAGCCTTGCAAACGCCGCCGCGGTCACTGGCGGAAACATAATTTTTGAAGGAACGGCAGCCCAAACATTCGCGCCAGACGCATCGTCCACTTACCAAAGCGTCACGGTCAACAAGACAAGCGGAAACTTTACGGCAAGCCAAGCGCTTAAAGCCGCCAATCTTTCAATAACGCAATGCGCGGGCGCGACTTTCAGCGGCCTTGTCACAGTTTCAACAGCCTACGCCGACGCGACAACGGCAGGAAGCATAGCTTTCAACGCCGGTTGCGCCTTCACATTTGCAAGTCCGGCCGCGACATTCAACACGCCAATGCTAATGCTGGACGGCGCGACAAACCCATGCGCCTTTACAAGCGGCGTGCTCCACACTACGGGTCCTACAACTTTGCGAGGCGCGCTCAACGCGACAGACGCCGCGGTCACTCTTGGCGCCACAACGCTCGCCGCCGACACGACAATCGACGCAGGAAGCGGTGCGGTGACGCTTGGCGCCATAAGCGGCGGCAAAGAACTCACTTTTAAAAATGGCGGAACATTAAACCTTACAGGAACAGTCGCCGCTTCCAAAATAAACATGACAGGCGCCGCGCCGACGCTCTCAGGAAACGGAACCACAATTCCCAACCTTGTCTACGAGCCAAGCGACACAACCGGCGCCGGCCTCAAAGTTTCGGACGGCAACACCTTTACGAATTTCTCTTGCTCTAAAGACAGCGCGAAAATAACGCTAAGCGGCGCAAACAGTTTTGGAACTCTTACAATGACTAGCGGCGGCGGAACGCTTGTCGTTGACGCGGCGCAAACTGTAACAACGCTCGCGCTGGCTGGAACAAGCGAGACAAGTCCATTAACGATAACAAACGCCGGAAACACGGGAAGCATAACAATTGCGACAAACCAGCATACAGGAAATTTCCTAAACATCGACCCAGACAAGGTTTCAATAAATACTGGATACTACATCGCCGACAATTCAAAATTCATCAACTCAACTCAAATTTACGGCCAGCGCAACCATTGGATATTGATGAACAAGGCGATGGCGTTTGAATGGACGGCGGACGCTGCAAGCGAAGACTGGGGAACTCCCGGAAACTGGAACTACAATCTGGTTCCAGGCTTGGCGAACGCCACAGGCGGAGTGTCTACAAAAGGCTATCCCGCGCTTATTTCAAACGCTCCCGTCAAAGCATATATGCCCGCGACAGGCGCAGTTTCTTACTCTGTGGGCCAGCTTACAATAAATGACGCAACCTCAAGCCTAAGGATTTTCTCAGCTTCCCTAGCCATAGAAACACAGGCGGGCGTAAGCGACACAGCCGATGGAACGCTGACTAACAAGGGAACAATTTTCTACACATCAACAGGCCGCATTACAAACGGAGCGGCTTTCATAAACGACACTTCCAACGGCGGAACCGTTGACTTTGCCGGAACGGAAAGCGCGGCCGATTTGGCCGCCGTTCAGTACCACAATTTAATCGTCAGCGGAAGCGGAACATACACGGCGGCAGCGGCTCTGACCGTCTTGAACGACCTTACGATAAACGGAACTGGAACCTTTACCGCAAACGCCGCGGCGACAATCACAAACGCGCTCGCGGTTATCAACGGCATCGTTAACTTTAACAACGGAGCGGACGACACGACAACAAGCGCCGCGACAGCCGCATTCACGACAACAGGAAACGTTTCGCTCGGAAACACAGCAGGGGACTCCTTTACCGTCACAGGCGGAACGCTCACCTTGCCTCAAACTTTGGGCGGCCTTACTCTCGCAGGAACAATCACGGCTGGCGGCGGAATAACGCTTTCAAAAGACGCGGCGCTCGCGGCGGACACGACCTTCGCAAGCGCGACAAGCCTTGGCGCTCCGGTAAATTTAACGGCCGCAACCGCGCTGACAGTAACGACAAACGCCGCGCTAACAACAACTTCTACCAACACTCTTACGCTCACCAACGCAAGCCTTGTAAACGCTGCCGCAGTCACAGACGGCTACATAATTTTTGCGGAGACAACATTAAAGCCGCATCAAGTATTCACGCCAAACACCGCTTCGACTTACCAAAGCGTCACAATTAACAAAACAAGCGGCGGCGAGTTTACGGTAAACCAAGCGCTTAACGCGATAGACTTTACCGTCACCGAAAACGGAACATTAACGACAAGCGCGGCGGTCAACGCGACAAACTTTACGATAAGCGACAACAACGTCTATGTGGCCAACGCCGCGCTCGCCGCCGGCAGTCTTACGATTACAAAAAACGGCAACGCGACGTTTAACGAGCTTGCGACGGTAACGGCCTCCTACGCCGACACAGCGGCGGCTGGAAACGTCACATTCGCCAAGGGCTGCGCCTTTACATTTGCAAGTTCGGCAACAACATTCAACACGACAGGAACGCTTACGCTTAACGGCGCGACAAACGCTTGCGCGTTTACAGGCGGCGTGACCCACACAGACGGCCCTACAATTTTGTCAGGATCCGTCACCTCTGCGAACAATGACATTACTCTTGGCGCCACAACCCTTGCCGCCGACACGACAATCAACGCAGGAAGCGGAGCGGTTTCAATCAACGGAACGCTAAACGGCGCCTATAACTTTACTTCAAACGGAAGCGGCGCGCTAACTTTTGCCGGCGTAGTTGGCGGAACAACGCCTCCGACGCAGTTGACGGCGGCCGGCCCTGTCGCCATAAACGCCGCTACGACAATCAACGGCCCGATAACAATTAACGGTCAGACCACAGTAACAGCCGCTTCAATCACAACGCCAACTGATCCCGCAACCGGCTTGCAGCATTACAAGAACGACCTTAGCTTTACCGCCAACTGTACCGTGACAGGAACGGTTCAAGCGGCGGCCAATGTAGCCACAAGCGGCGCGGCAAAGGCGACGTTCAACAACGACCTTTGGCTTTACACAAACGCCGGCAACGCAAAAGACTCAACCCTTGGCGGAGGAAGCGCGTCTCCTTCGCTTGACATTAAAGGAAACCTTTTCATCGCAAAAAGCGGACAAGAGGCAACCGTCGCTTCAGCAGTAAGCGGCGCGAAAAACATTTTGCTTTTGCATGGAACGCTAAACGTCAACGCGGCGCTTTCGTCAACCCAAGACATGATATGGCTCGGAGCAAATTACAGCATTAACGACACAAACGAAACTGCCGCCTCGCAAGTCGCAGGCCTTTTTGCCTACAAGCACGCTTCAAGAAAACGCGCCGCGTCATACACAGATCCATTCCCGACAGCATGCCCCGACGGTAGTTCTTTTGGCGGCAGTTGGACCGGAGCGGTCGCCGCCAGCGCGGGAACAGCAGTCAGCGCCGGCCAAAACTTTTACGCAAACGGCCTTTCGATCACAGGAAGCGGCGCATGGTCGCTTTTGTTAAAAGACAACGACAACCAAACATCCGCCTTCGCCGAAGTTTACAACGCCTCAATAACAAACTGCTCGGCCAACCATAACGTCGCGGCGGCGGAAAACGTAACCGCAAGCGGATGCAGCAACATCACGACAAGCCGCCCTGTAATTTTCCAGGCCGACACGGTTTACGACGACGTGGTTCACATTGCGTTCAAAGATTCCGCGGGAAACTCCGTCACAATAGAAAATTCCGGCAACGAAATATCCGCCGCCGCCGCAAGCATTCGCAATTCCGCCGGCGGCTACGCCTCCACTTACATTGACGCGGACTGCCAGACAAGCACAGACGGAAGGGGCGACATTGCGGGCGGCTTTTACATAAAGTCAAGCAACAAGTGGAATACAGACGCTTACGGAATTTCAGCCGGCGCCGCGCAAAGCTCAGACCGCGGATCAACCGGCGCGCTTCCAACGCATAGAACGACAATTCCTTACTTGAACTTGCCCAAGGCTTTGACAACCTTGTATGAAACCTTGCGCGACTCAAGCAAAAACAGAATAGCTCATTACTACTCCGCCACGCCTGACACAAGCGCCGCAAGCTCCGCCGCCGGAAAAACATTTACCGCCGTCGCCGACAACTGCGCGCCGGTATTGATAAAAGTTTTGACCGGCCAGGAAATCCACGAGCCGCCGGCAAGCCAAAAAGACTGCGACGCGCACAACTTTGTAGAATTTGTTTACAGCGAGCCTGTAGACATTGCAAGCGTTAGCGGCGGAACGACAGTCGCCGCTTCCGACGTGAACGTTCAAGCGGTGACGGATTTGGGCCACGCGACTGGAACGGCTGGAATTACTTTTGCCGGCCTTGCCACAACCGCAAGCGGAAGCGTAAACGCCTCGCTAAAAACAGGAAGCGGATCGCCTCACTCGCTTTACAGAAATTTCTCAGCCTCAGCCGGAGCCGCCGCGGCTAACCAAGCGGCCCGCATCCGCGTTTCAATCGCGGGCTGGGTTGACGGAACGGTATCCGGCGGCTACAAAAATTGGGCGGGCTACATCAGTTCCGCCGCGACGCCTTCAGGAACGATAACTAGAATCGCAAACGCCAACATCAAGGACAAGTCGCCCGCGCAAAATTCCCTTACGACAGTCTCAACGACAGGACACCAGCTTCCAACCTTAAGCGTTCAAAGCTCCGACGGCGGAACAAACGAATTGTACGGCCCTTGGGACGCAACGCCGCCGTCATTCGCTCCCGTCCGCATAAACGGAACAACGACATGGGCTCCTCCCGTTTATGACGGAAGCCAAGAATTTGAATACGTAGGAGCCAGTTACGGAACCGGAACATTGTCCGCCATAGAAGTGCATTGGTTTGACAACCAACCCACATATTCAGAAAACCGCCAATGGTTTAGCCGCGTTGGCTGGGCCGACGCAAACTCGCCGACGCAATACTCAACAATCGTAAGCTACGCCGCCGACGTTCGCGGAGGAAGCCGCCCGGACATCGGCTCCGCCGTGACAAGCGCCAACGCCACGACTGGCGGAATCCGCTACTGCAGCCTTTACAACGCCTACACCGCGTTCAAATACTCTGTCGTAGGAAGCGGAACATACAACGACTTTACGCAGACAATCCAAGGCGGAGCGGAAAGCTCCTTGTTCACTTACGCAGGAACGGCCACAGGCACACATACAACTGGCGCCGAAGACGGCCTGTACTGCAAGCTGCGACTGGACGACACGACGCTCCAGCCAAACACGACTTTCTTAATGCAATTTGATTCAGACGCTTGCTGCGTCACGGACTTGGCCGGAAACAGAATTCAATGCGGCAGCATAACGATGAAAAGCGTTGACAGAACGCCGCCGGAATACTTGATGACAGCCGTTCCCCTTGGAACAAAGCAAATGCTGATAATCTTCTCAAAGGAATTGAACGTCGACACGCTCACCTTGTATGACGACGCGACGCATCACACAGACGTGTCCGCGCTGGACTACATTCCTCAAGCGCTTGAGCTTACAGGAGGATCGGGAACAATCGCGATTGACCAAAGCGTTCCCGCGACCTGCGTCTTTAGGAACAACAAGTCAACCGGCATCGTGGTGACGCTCAGCCAAAACGCCGTCCTCAACGACATAACCGGAGGAATTTTAGTGAACGCGATCGGAGTGAACAAGTACGACCCGCTCGCCGGAATTCCCGCGACGATCACATACATACAAGACTCCATCGGAAACTATCTTGTCCCCGCAAAAAAACACGCGCTCAGCGACTTTGCCGTCAACGCGGTCAACCCGCAATACGCGTACGACAACACGCTTACCGATGGCGGAGTTTCAACCGACTACAGTTTGTACGTAGAAGGAGCGTGGGCCGTCCGCGACTGGAACGCGGAGCAAGGCAACTACGGTACGCTTTCCGCCGCCAAAGAATACATCATGCAAACAACTTTGTACGACGGCACCAGCGACAACACAGGCGGAGCGGCTGACTTTTTGGGAACGTCTCCGGCGCAAACAATCACATCTTTCTTTGACTCCGCCCCAGACGCAAATTCTGTGTCAACAAAGATAAACGAAAACACAAGTCTATCTTGGAGAATTTGGCATCCCAATTTCACCAGCGCGGTTTTCACCTCGCTTGCCCCTGTCAACAACGCGCCGCAATACAACCTTGACGGAAGCGCGAACGACTCTGGAATTGTATTTGACATTCCGCAAAGCGTTTCGTCCGCCAATTGGAAGGGCGGCGACCAAGTTTCATTCCTCTTTAAGATGGGAAGCTTTACGGTTGACCACTTTGCGGACGGAACCGCGTATCCTCTCTACGCCGTCCGATTGAAGGACCCCAACAACATAGCTTCGCTTGACTTGTGGTCATTTAAAATCAAGACGACAAACCAGCAGCGCGGCGGCGTGAGCATTTTGAACAATGTAATTGACTTGAACAGCGGCGAGCATACAGTGATTCAAGTTGACATGAAACAATCGGGCAACCTTAACGTAATCGTGATGACGCTTGACGGAAACATCGTGACATACTTGCGCCACGGACAGACGGATGCCGGCACCCACTACTACAATTGGAACGGGACCAACAACGGCGGATCAAAGGTGGCCAGAGGCCTCTACTTTGTCCGCGTCATCGGTCCCGGCATAGACGAAACGCGCAAAGTTATGTGCGTCAAATAGGAACGGCCAAGGCACGCTGCGCTTAAAGCCTTGACTCGTTCCTTTTGCGGGTGTATTTGAAATCATACACCCGCAATTGCGGCGCAAAAATTGCCGGCAAGCCTAAAATTGTTTGCTGGCCGCATAAGCGGCAACATTCGCGCGCACATGGCTTGCGCGAACAGCCGTACTTTTTTTACCTTGGCTTGGCCTTGCTGACAAAGCAGGCGATGCCTTCCATCGGATACTTTTCGCGCAAGTCCTTGGCAAGACCGACGATTTTTTCGGCCTCGTCCTTGGAGCAGTAAACGACAATCATTTCGTTAAGCTGCGGCCAAACCGAGTCTCCCAGTTTTGGATTGGAAAAACCCGCTCCGGTAACGCCTGAGATTTTTGTGTAATGGGCGCCGATTCCTTTTTTCTTAAAGCCGTCCATAAAGTCTTCGTCAACGGCGGCGGAAAAAATAAGCTCGACGCGCTTTAACTTGCCGCCGTTTTCGCCGGCCTTTTCTTTCTTGTCTTTTTTGTCTTTCATTTTCCGCCCCCTTTATTTTTTCTCTTCAAGCCGCTTTTGCTTGGCCTCAAGCTTGGCCGCTTTTTTGGCAGCCAAGCGTTCGCGGCGGCTGTTGAAGATGTGGTAAACCGCCGGCATCAAGAACAAGGTCATAAGCGAACCGAATGTCATGCCGCCGAATACCGTAAGCGAAATCGGCTGCATCGAAGCGCTTCCTTCGCCAGGGAAGAAGGCCATCGGCATCAATGAAATTACGGTCGTAAGCGTTGACATCAAAATCGGACGCAAGCGGTTTCTTGCCGCCTCTACGCAGGCCTCGTCCAAAGAGTAGCCGCGCTTTCGCAGCAAGTTGGTGTAGTCAACCAAAACGATGCCGTTGTTTACAATCGTTCCGACCAAAACCAAAATTCCCATTACGGTGACGATGCTAAGCTGGTTGCGGGTCAAAGCGTAAATCGCCATAACGCCGATAAAGGAAAGAGGAATTGTCAGCAAAACGATAAAGGGATCAAGCAACGACTCAAACTGACTGGCCATCACCACAAAAACCAACACAACGGCCATCAAGATAATCGCCGAAAAGTTTGTTACAGCTTCAATCATGTCTTCGTAGTCGCCGGAAATGTTTATGCGGACATTTTCGTCGGCGGGAATGTTGTCGTTGATAATTTTTCTCAAGCCGCTTTGAACCTTGTCAAGAGAAACTCCAGAAATAGGCTTTGCCGTTACGTGAATGATGCGAGACTGGTCTTCGCGGTAAATCGTTACAGGAGCCAAAGACTGCTCGTAGTGGGCAAAACTTGAAAGGGGAACTCTAAGGCCCTGGGAGTTGACCGCGGAAATCTGGTCAAGGTCGGCCAACTTTGAAGTGTCCTTTTCCGAAAGCCGAACGATAACGTCAATGTCATCGCCCTTGTCGGTGTAGCGGCTGGCGGTAACGCCGTTAATGGCGCCACGAATTTCAGCGCCGACGTTGTAAATGTTCAAGCCAAGCTCATACATTTTGGCGCGGTCAACTATGATTTCCGCTTGAGGAAGGCCTTCCTCCAAATCGCTGGTGACTTCAGTAACGATGTCGGTTCCCTGCTCTTTTAAAAGCTTTTCAACCTTGCGGCTTGTCTCGCGCAAAATATCCAAGTCGTTGCATTTTATGTCAACGCTGATTCCGCCATTTGAGGCTGAGTTCATGTTTGTGGCGAAAGTCATGTTGGCGCCGGGGAACATGTTGAAGTATTTTCTAAGTTTTGCCTTGGCGCTTTTTTCGTTGTCCCAACCAGGCTCCCGCTCTCCCTCTTCGTAAAGGGCAAAGACGACGCTAGAACTGTTGGTGCCGTTTGAGGCCGACATCATTCCGGAGCCGCCTGTCATGATGGCAGTATACTTTACGCCGGTCAATTCCTGCATGGCGGTGGCCTGCAAAGATTCCGCCACTTGGTTGGTCACTTCAAGAGTGGTTCCCTTGGGCATTTCAATTTTTATCTGGACAGTGTTGGAAGCGGCCTCGGGCATAAAAATGAAGCCTACAAATTTTATCGTTCCGATGGAAAGAACAAACAAAAGAACAAGGCTCAAAATGCAAAGCTTTTTATGCTTGAGAACAAAGCGCACGCCCTTTGCGTAACCGTTGTCAAGACTGTTGAAAAAATTGTTGAACAAGCGGTCTATTCCTGCAAAAACGCCCTTTCGTTCCGAAGCCTTGCTTATCTTTAGATAGCTTGAAGTCAAAACAGGAACAAGCGCGATGGCGACGATAAGCGAGCACATCAAAGAAAAGATGATTGTCCAAGCCAAGCTGTCAAAAATCTGCCCCATCATTCCAAGCTTTTTGTGGAACATAATCATGGGCAAGAAAATGCACACGGAAGTCAAGGTCGAAGCCGTGATTGATGTCACCATTTCTTGCGAACCCAAAATGGCCGCAACCTTTGGCTTGGCTCCCTTCTGAATGTATGAGTAAATGTTTTCCAAAACCACGATTGAGTTGTCAACCAACATTCCTATTCCCAAGAGCAAGCCGGCCATGGAAATCATGTTGATTGTGATTCCCTTGAAATACATCAAGAAAAGCGTGATGCAAACTGAAATCGGAATGGCTAAGCCGATGATGATGGTGCTCTTTACGGAGCGCAAGAAGACAATCAAAACAAGAACCGCAAGCAAGGCTCCGATGACTACGGACTTGACAACTTCGCTGATTGTCTGTTCGATTACGTCAGTGGTGTTGTAAACCTCGACCATGCGGACATCGCTTGGAAGGTTGGCCTCAATGCTGGAAAAAGCCCTTCGCGCGTTGTTGGCGGCAGTGACAGAATTCTTTCCGCTCTGCTTTTGAATCATCAAGATTACGCAGGACTCTTCGTCAACAGAAGCCAAAGACTCTTCGTCCTTGTATCCTTCGTAAACGTCGGCGACGTCCCGCAAAAGAACAGTCTTCAATTCCATGCCGCCGCTCAAGCCGTAAGTGCTGGCCTTGTATGAAATGACAGTGTTCTTCAAGTCTTCCACGCTTTGATACTTTCCGCTTGTCTTAATTGAATAGTTTGTGTCGCCGCTTGTAATTGTTCCGCCGGCGCTCTGGACATTTTGCGCGCCAATCATTTGAGCGACAGAACTTATGCTAAGACCGTAAGCTTCCAAGCGGTCGCGCGGAATGTCAACGTTAATGGATTTTTCACGACCGCCCATAATGTTGGCGCTGGCAATTCCGTCAAGCTGCTCAAAGCGAGGCTGAACGATGTCTTCGGCGTAGTCACGCAACTCCTCAGGCGTGCGGTTTCCTTTGAGAGCCAAAACCATAATCGGCATCATCGAAGGGTCCATTTTCATGATGATTGGAGAGTCCGCCTCGTCCGGCAGATAGGAGCGAACAATGTCTATCTTGTCGCGAATCTCTCCTGTAGCCGCGTCAAGGTCGGTTCCGTATTCAAGCTCCAAAATTACAAGGCTTGTTCCGCTTGAAGAACGAGACTGCATCTTTTTTAGTCCGCTTACGCCTGAAAGAGACGACTCAAGGGTTCTTGTGACGCTTTGTTCGATTTCTTCAGGGCCTGTGTTTGGATAGTTTGTGTAAACTATGATGTAGGGAATGTCCATGTCCGGATACATGTCTACCGGCAAGTTGAACACGCAATATATTCCGAGCGCGATTATAACCAAAAAAGTTAAAAGGGTAGTTACCGGCTTTGAAACGCACTTTTCAGAAAAAGTCATTTTCTATCCTCCAAGACGGAAATGATGTTGACGCTGACTCCGTCGTTCAAAAGGTTCTGGCCTTTGACTACGATTTCGTCTCCGGCGATAAGTCCTTTTGTTATTTCAGTTTTGTTGTCAACCAAGATTCCCTGCTCAACCGGACAAAGCTTTACCTTAGCCGGAGTGTCGCCGCTCTTTTGGGAAGAGACGACGAACAAATACGGAACTCCGTCTCTGCGGACAATGGCTTCGGCGGGAACAACAATTGCGTCCTTGACGCTTTCTGTAATAAGGCGCACGCGGGCGTACATTCCGGCCTTTATTCTTGAATCTGAAGATATTAGGCGAAGCTTGACGCTCATGGTGCGGCTGGACTTGTCCAATACCGGGCTAATCTCAAAAACTTTCGCCTTGAACTCAACGCCGGGATAAGCGTCAAATGTAACGTTGGCGGTTTGCCCCAAGCTGATGCGGCTGATAAAGCGCTCGGCTACGCTTACCTTGATTTCAAGCTCGTCGGTAGAAGCGATTTCGGCGATTACAGACGCCTGCGAAACCATCGTTCCTATTGTAGGAATGAACGAAATGACGCGGCCTGAAATCGGAGCCTTTACAGGGCTCGCGCTGTAGTCCATGCCGGGACGGCTTGCGTCAACGTAAGCCAAAACTTGGTTCTTGCTTACCATTTGTCCCACGCTCACCATCGTGCGCGAAACTTTTCCGGCCATGTCGGGCAAAGCCGCCACCGAAGAAACGGCCGCGACGTCTCCGCCAAATTCCAAGTATTCGTCAAGGTTTCCGGCCTTTGTCTTGTAAGTGTTTACGGCGAACAAGGCCTCAACCTCGCCCTCTTCCTTTTTGTCCTTGCCGTCATTCTTCTTGCAGCCGGCAAAGAGCAGAGCCGCCAGCAAAGCGGCCGCCATGATTTTAATTCCAGTCTTTTTCATATTTTCCTCCAATCCTTATTCTTTATATGATGACAAGTCTGCGTTCAATGTGTATTCCAAATCCATCAAGGCCGAAATGTAGTTGAACTTTTGGTTAAGCTGTCCAAGCTTGGCTTGGTTCAACTGGCTTTCAGAATCCCGCAAGTCCAAAAGCTCCGTGGTTCCGTTTCTGTAAGAGCGGGCGCTTGAATCGTAGGCGCGCTGGGCGAGAGCGATGTTGCGGCCCATCGAATCTATTTGCTCGCGCGCTTGGTTCAACGTGTCCACGGCTTTCTTTACCTGAACCTTTTGGTTTTCAACGAGCGTTTCCATCTTAAGCTCAAGCTTCTTCAAGTTGTCCTTTATGTCGGCCGCCTTTTGCCGGTTGGCTCCAAACGGAAGCATGTCAGTCAAATTCCACACGAGCGAAGCCGCGAATTTTCCCTGGTCATTCCATTTTGAGTCGTCGCTCACGAATGTCTTCATCGGCTGGTAGTTGTAGCTCAAAACCAAAGCCGGAGTGTAGCTTGAAAGGTTCATCGCGGACAAATTAAGCCTCAACGAATCGATGGCTCCCTTCAAGTTTTGATAGTCCAAGCTGTTGACGGAATATTTTTCCAAAAGCTCGTCGCTTGTGACATTGACGTAAGTCGGCTCAATGGAACCCTCAAGCTGTATTTTTGTTCCAACCGGAAGTCCGATCATAAACACAAAATTGTCCATCGCCTGGTTCAAGGCCTGCTGGGCGCTCTCAACTTCGGGCTTTTGGTTTTCGTAAGTGACCTGCGCGTTTAGCAAGCGCAATTCAGGAATCAAGCCGTTTCTGTAGTTGGCCTCCGCTTGCGTCGCGCGCTGGCGGGCGTTTTCCAAAGTCGCTTTCTTTACGCCAAGGCTTTCCTGCTGGAGCAAAAGGCCGTAAAACAATTTCTTGATGTTCATAAGAGTTTGCTTTTGGCTCTGCTCCCAAGTGATTTTTCCGCACTCGTAGTCAACCTTTGCGGCGCGTATTTTGCCAATGTAGGCCAAGCTCAAATTGAGCGACGCGCTAACTTCGCCGACAAGCGCCCAATGGTATTTTTCTTTTTCGGTAATAAGCTCTTGCGGAACGTAAGGCCGCCCTCCCGGCAGCGCCGACGCAATCTGGTTCAAACCGTTGGCCATTTGAATCATGTTGTTGTTCAGAGTCAAGTCCACTTCGGTCGTTCGCGCCGCCGAAAAGCTGGCTTGAACCTTGGGCAAAAAAACGTTCCAAGAATACTGGGAGGCGCGTTTTTTCATCTCCAAGTCAATCTCGGCGCTCTTAAGAGTCTTGCTGTTTTCTTTGGCAAGCTCAACGGCCCGTTCGACCGTAAGCGTCATAACTTTTTCTTGCTCTTGCTCCTGCGCAAAGGCCGGAACAAAAATCATTGCCGCAAACGCGAGCGACGCGAAAAGTTTTTTCATGCTATATCTCCATCATTCTTAATGTACTTGATTCCACATTCAATCATTTCAAAAACCGTCGAAACATAAAAGTCCAGCCACTCAGGCGGAAAATTGTATTTCGTTCCCATCAGCATAAAGCCGACGGTCAGTCCAGAAACCCATTTTACGAACAAGACTTCGTTGTTGTTCACCGGAAAGTCAAAAGCCGTCGGAGCGATGCCGGCAAACGCGATTGACTTGAAAAGCTCGGCGGCCTTTTTTTCAAAAGCCTTCGTGTCTTCCGGAGCCAGCGCGGCCTCTTGGAAAATAAAATATCCGTGAAGCATAATCACTTGCGGACGCATGGCAAAGTAATTGGCCTGCGTTCTCATCATTATGTAAATCGCCTCGTCGGGATTTTTGGCGGCCGCTGACTTTTCCTTCAATATCGCGCAAACTCTTTCGGTCTCCTGAAAAAGCATGTTCATAAGATAGTCGTTTTTGTTGGCGAAAAAAGAGTAAATGCTGCTCTTTGCCATTCCCAAGGCCGCCGCAATTTTTTCAACGGTTATTTTTGAGGAACGGTTGTCCTGCATCAATTGGACAAAGGCGTTGAAAAAACGGTTTGACTTTTCATCGCTTTCAAGCTGAAGCTTGCAATGCTCGTCCAGCTCGCTTTTGCGCTCGCCAGAGATTGGATTCCTCTTCTTTCCCAAGCCGGAATAAATCAATTCCGAAACCTTTGTCTTGTACTGTTCGATGTCGTTGATTTTCACAACGTCTTTCATCGAGCAAAAGGCCAAAATCAAAAAGTGCAAGAGCGTATGCTGGAAAAAGCTTGGAACCATGTTTTGCGCGACATAGTTTTTCTTGTCCTTAAAAACGTCTTCGTTTATGACATTGATTCCGTTGTCCAGCAAAACCATGTTGACGCCTTCCGTCAAAAGCTCGTCGCTCAAGGATTCTTGCAAAAAATATGACAAATAGTTGGGATAGTTTTGGCAAAAGTCAAAAACGCAGCGGACCGCTTTTTCGACGCCCTTTAAGTTATATGGCTTTCTGGAATCGTCCAGCTGTGAAATCATCAGCGCGAACGCCTCAAAGAACTTTTCGCGCATTTTTTCCATCATTTCCTCTTTGTTTTTGTAATGCCTGAAAATCGCGGTCTTAGAAATCCCCGCCTTGGCCGCTATTTCGCCCAAGGAAATTCCAGACATGCGGGGCTTTTCGTAAAGCCCAAAGGCGCATTCGAGAATCTTTTCTTTTGTGTTAACCTGCCTAGGCATCCGCGTTCCTTTTTTCCCAACATTACCGAACATTCGGTAATGTTAACGAATGTTCGGTAATCAATCTAGCGCGCGCAAACTTTTTTGTCAAGCGAATTTCCGCGCATTTTATATGACAAGCAAAGCCCGCGAATTTGTCACCACGCCAGCCCAGGGCAAACGGTCGTGAAAAGAGCCAAAACGCGGAAGTGAAAAAGTCCGCCCGCCCACTTTGAGGCTGCCAATGCAGACTCAATCGTGGGTTAGGGCGAGGCTTTTGAACTGGGAGCGTTTTGATTTTTTCATAATATGTTTGCCCTGTTGCCGACCGCTATTTTGCCTTGAAAATCGGCCAAAAATGCGCTATTGCAAAGCCTGCGACTGCAGGCGCTTGAATAAACTTCCTCTAGCAAAAGCGCATGAAATGCGCTAGAATAGAGCGCTATGAAGACTTTGACGATGCTTCCGGGAAGGCCGCTGGGATACGGCGCTATTGTGACGCCGCAGGGAGTGAATTTTTCAATTTTTTCCAAGGACGCGACAAAAGTGTCCTTGTGCTTTTTTCACAGCCCCAGCGCCCCAGAACCATATACCACCCTTGACTTTGACCCGTCCATAAATAAGACGGGATACGTTTGGCACGCGCTGATTCCAGAGGCGGCCGCCGGCGACCTTTACTTATATAGAATAGACGGCCCCTACGAGCCGGAACGGGGACTTCGCTTTGACTACAGCCGCTATTTGCTTGACCCCTACGCCAAGTGCTACAGCGAAGGCTCGGTCTACAAGGCCTATTCGGAATCCTCTACGCGCGGCTTGGACACAATGTACATAAAGGGCCGAACTCCGATGAAGGCCCACCTCTTCCCTAAATGCGTCGTGATTGACGACTCGGAATTTGACTGGGAAGGCGACAAGCCGATAAACCGCCCCTTGGAGCAAAGCGTGATTTACGAAGTCCACCTTAAGGGCTTTACCGCCAACAAAAACTCAGGCGTCCAGCACCCCGGAAGCTACAAGGGCTTTGCCGAAAAAATCGACTATTTAAAAGACTTAGGCGTCACCGCGGTGGAACTGCTTCCAATCCAGGAATTTGACGAAAACGAAAACGGCAACACCAACCCCAAAAACGGCGAGCGCCTCACAAACTACTGGGGCTACAGCACAATAGGCTTTTTCGCGCCCAAAAACACTTACGCCTCGGACAGAAGTCCCGGCGGCCCCGTAAGGGAATTCAAGCAATTGGTAAAGGAGCTGCACAAGGCCGGAATCGAAGTCATTTTGGACGTAGTCTACAACCATACAAGCGAAGGAAACGAGCGCGGCTACACCTTTGAATTCAAGGGCATTCAAAACGACCAGTACTACATTTTGCCGCCGGACAAGCAGTACTACATGAACTATTCGGGCTGCGGAAACACCTTCAACTGCAACCAGCCCAACACGATGAATTTTATCGTAGACAGCCTGCGCTACTGGGTTCAGGAAATGCACGTTGACGGATTCCGCTTTGACCTAGCCTCAATCTTGTGCCGCGACCAATGGGGCCAAATGGCGGGCTTTCCGCCGCTGACCAACATGATCGCCGTCGACCCAATTTTGGCCAACACAAAAATAATCGCCGAACCCTGGGACGCGGGCGGCGGCTACCAAGTCGGATACTTTCCGGGAGGCCGCTGGTCCGAATGGAACGACCGCTTTAGGGACGACATACGCCGCTTTGTCCGCGGAGACGAATTCACGTCCACGGCGGCGGCCACTAGAATCACCGGTTCAAGCGACTTGTACTTTCACAACGGAAAAAGCCCCGCCGCCTCTATCAATTACGTTTCTTGCCACGACGGCTTTACGATGAACGATGTCGTAAGCTACAACGGCAAGCACAACGACGAAAACGGCGAGGAAAACCGCGACGGAAGCGACAACAACAATTCCTACAACCACGGCTTTGAGGGCGAATGCACCAACGCCAAGATCGAGGCCTTGCGCAAGCGGCAGATAAAGAATTTCATCGCGATTTTGATGCTTTCGCAGGGAGTTCCGATGCTTTTGGGCGGAGACGAGTTCCGCCGAAGCCAGAACGGAAACAACAACGCCTACTGCCAGGACAACGAAACCTCTTGGTTTGACTGGTCGTTCCAGCAAAAGAACAAGGAAATCCTGGACTTTACGCGCCGAATGATAGACTTGCGAAAAGCGCATCCAACGTTCAGCAGAAAAGACTTTTTTGGCGAAAGCGCGGAGGAAAAAAAGCGCGGCGTGGACGTGGTTTGGTACGACTTTGACGGCCGCATGCCCGATTGGTCCAAGCTGAACCGCTTTTTGGCCTGCGTGATTTACGGACGCGAATTTGACAAGGACTTTTACCTTGCGGCCAACACCGACACCCACGACATGAACTTGATTCTTCCCACGCCCGAAGACGGAAAGGCCTGGGCCCGCGTCGTGGACACTTCGTTTCCGGCCGGAGAGGAAGTCGCGGCCGACGGAGCGGAGGAAGTTTTGCAAGTCCAAAACCGCTACGTGATTCCCGCAAATTCCTTTGTGCTTTTGATGGCGGTGGCAAAAAAGTAACAAAATTCACCGATTTTGCTTGAATTTTATATGATTTGCTGATAAAATTATAATAATATTTGCCTAAATTACAATTCCGGAGGAAGAAATGGAGTTTGATTCAGAGAAATTTAAGAGCGCCTTGGAGGGCCGCCTTAAGAGACAATACGGCAAGGACATTTCCCACGCCAACATCCACGACTTGTACGACGCGGTAGCCGCATCGACCCGCGAGTTCATCTTGGAAAACTGGATGGCGACCCGCGCCGAATACGAAAAAAAGCCCGTCCGCCAAGTTTACTATTTGTCGGCGGAATTCTTGATGGGCCGCGCGCTTTCAAACAACCTCATCAACATGCAAATCAAGGACGCGGTAAAAGACGTCCTTAAAAACATGAACATCGACTACAACTTGGTCGAAGACCAGGAGCCCGACGCCGGCCTTGGAAACGGAGGCCTTGGACGCTTGGCCGCCTGCTTCTTGGACTCGCTCGCAACCTTGGACTACCCCGGACACGGATACGGTATCCGCTACGAGTACGGAATGTTCGAGCAGCACATCGAGGACGGCTACCAGGTTGAGTATCCCGACAACTGGCTTCGCCACCGCGATCCTTGGGAAACCAAGCGCAGCGACTTGGCCGTGACTGTCCGCTTTGGCGGAAACATCGCCTACGGAAAAACTCCCGACGGACAAAACCGCTATTATATAGAAAACGCCGAGGAAGTCACGGCGACTCCCTACGACATGCCTATCGTAGGATTCGGAACAAACACCGTAAACACGCTGCGCTTGTGGGAAGCCACCAGCCCCAACGGCTTTGACTTACAGCTCTTCAACAACATGGACTACAACCGCGCCGTCGAGCGCCAAAATTCCGCCGAAAACATCAGCCGCGTCCTTTATCCTAACGACAACGGCCCCAGCGGAAAGGCCCTGCGCCTAAAGCAGCAGTACTTCTTCTCCAGCGCGAGCTTGCAGGACTTGGTCCACCACTTTGTGGCCAACTACGGAACAAACTTCCGAAAATTCCCCGAGCTTCACGTAATCCAGTTGAACGACACGCACCCGGTTGTCGCGATTCCGGAACTCATGCGCATTTTGATGGACGAGTACGGAGTTAGCTGGGACGAAGCTTGGGACATTGTCACAAAGACATTCGCATACACAAACCACACGATTCTCGCCGAGGCCTTGGAAAAGTGGCCGATTGAAATCTTCCAGGGACTTTTGCCCCGCATCTACCAAATTGTCGAAGAAATCAACCGCCGCTTTGTGGACGACCTCCGCAAAAAGTATCCCGACGACTACGACCGACAAAACCGCATGTCAATCATCGGAAACGGAAAGGTCAAGATGGCTTGGCTTGCGATTCACGCTTGCTTTAGCGTCAACGGCGTGGCCGAGCTTCACACCGAGCTTCTTAAGACTCAGGAACTTAAGGACTGGGCGGAACTTTATCCGGCCAAGTTCAACAACAAGACAAACGGAATCACCCAGCGCCGCTGGCTCTTGAACGCCAACCCCACGCTCGCCGAATTCATCACAAAGAGAATCGGCCACGGCTGGGAAAAGGATTTGACAAAGCTCAAGGGCTTGGAAAAATTCGCCGACGACGAGGAAAGCTTGAACGAGCTTGTAAAAATCAAGCATGAGAACAAGCAGATTTTGGCCGACTTCCTCAAGCACACGCAGAACGACTTCCTTGACCCGGACAGCATTTTTGACGTCCAGGTAAAGCGCTTGCACGAATACAAGAGACAGCTTTTGAACGTCCTGCACATCATGTACCTTTACAACCGCTTGCTTGACGACCCCAACTACAATCCGCCGGCCCGCACCTTTATCTTTGGCGCCAAGGCCGCCTCTGGCTACCGCCGCGCAAAGAGCATCATAAAGTTGATTAACACTGTGGCCGACCGCGTAAACAACGACCGCCGCGTTCGCGGAAAGCTTCGCGTTGTCTTTATCGAAAACTACTGCGTAAGCATCGCCGAAAAGATTTTCCCGGCCGCCGACGTCAGCGAGCAGATTTCCACCGCGGGCTTTGAGGCTTCGGGCACCAGCAACATGAAGTTCATGGTCAACGGCGCCCTTACCTTGGGAACGCTTGACGGCGCCAACATCGAAATCGTGCGCGAGGCCGGCGAGGAAAACGCCTTTGTCTTTGGCCTTAAGAGCGACGAAATCATCAAGATGGAAGCCGAGCACAGCTACAACCCGCAGGAATGCCTTGCCAGAAATCCGGCCTTGAACAAGGTTGTCGAACAGCTTGTTGACGGAACCTACGACCAGTCGCGCCAAATCTTCAAGGAATTGCACGATTCTTTGGTTTACGGCGTCGAAGGCCAGCGCCCCGACGTTTACTACGTTTTGGCCGACTTTGGCGCTTACTGCCAGGCCCACGAAAAAGTCGTGGCCGCCTACGCCGACCAAAAGGCTTGGGCAAAAAAGGCCCTAATCAACATCGCCAATTCCGGCAAGTTCTCAAGCGACCGCACAATCGAAGACTATGTCCGCGACATTTGGAAAGTTCAAAAGGTTGAAGTGAAGCGCTAAACAAAAAGCGTTTAAAGACAAAAAAGGGCGGCCTCAAGGCCGCCTTTTTTTGTCGCAGACTAGCTCGGCTTGCGCTCTACTTTAAGCTCTTGATGTAATCGGTGAGCCAAGCGCGGTCGTACATTTTTTTCGCGTCCTCAATCGGATAGTCAGGCTCGACGCCTCCGTCAATTGTATAATACTTTCCGTCCCTGACCGCGGAAAATTTATAGTTGCCCGAAAAGGTAAAGGAAGTTCCGTCCGGCGTTATGCAGGATTGAACCACGCACGCGCCGCCGCTTGTCTTTCTTCCGACAAGTTTGGCCGCCTTGCTTTCCTTAAGGCAGCTGGCCATAAGGTTTCCGCAAGAGAAAGTCGCCGCGCTGACAACACAATAAACGTTCAAATGCCTGGAGGCGAGCGAGTCCTTGCTTGTAATCGCGCCGTCAAGGTCAATGTCGGCGCGGTAAGTGTTGGAATACTCCGAGCCGATTTTGCTGTTGGCGATGTCCAGGCGGGCGTATCCCTGGATCCAGCTCAAAAGGTACATGGCCGAGTCAAGGCTTCCGCCCGTATTGAGGCTGATGTCAATCACGACATTTTTTATCGGGCTTCCTTGCCTGGTTATCAAAGAGTTGGCGTAGTAAGCGATGGCCACTGGATCGCTTTCTTTTAAAAGATCGTCCATTTCATCTTGGATTTTTTCACCGTAGTAAAAGCTGTGGTTGTCCAAAAAGTTTTCAAAGCTGTCAAACGTCACATAAGCCGTGTCGCCAATCTCCATGTAAGGAACAGGGCTGCCAGAGCGGTCTACGACATTCGTTCTGGAACGGGCGTTCTTGTCATGCTCCAATCCCTCAAGGAAGGGCTTCCAGTATTCCGTCTTGGGAACTTCCTTGTCCATCATAACGCGAGTTTCAAAAGACTTTCCTACGTAGGGACTCGGAGACTTCATAACGCAATGCATGTCGTCAAGGTAAATTACAATGAACTCTTTTAAAACCTCTTCCGCGGCCTTGGGCTTTCCAGCCAAAAATCTTTGCTTCAATCCATGCTTTTCAAAAAACTCGTCATAGCGGGCGTTTTCCAAAACCTGGTCCGTAAGGCCGTACTTTATTTCAAGCATCATAATCAGCTCTTGATAGTTAAAGAGCGCCAAGTCCGCGTCATAATTTTTTTTGTCGCTCTTGTAAAAAAGCTGCTCGATGGTTTTTCCCTTGGAATTTTTTGACTTGTCCGCAAAAGGTTCGTCCGCATGCAGCAGGAACAAATTATTGCCGTTGTAGGCCAAGCACAAGCCGTATTCGCTAAAAAACAAGTCTGATATAGTTGAAATTGGAAGGAAGAAAATTCCCTCATGCTTGTACATTGGAATTCCATATTTTTTATAAAGCTCTATTCTAAGTTGACCGCGCTTTTTAGAGACAGTCGCGTTTTGAGCCTGGCGTTCCAAAAGATCCACGCGGAGAGCTCCGTTGGCTCCTTTTTGATGCGGATAGTTTGTCAAAAGGTCTCCGCCGTTTTTTGCGGCCGAGAACCTGCAAAGCATGTCATAATCGGAAAAAGTCACGCTTCCGTCGTTGGCGTCAAAACGCGCGTAGGATCCGTTCTCCCTCGTAAAGACGGCAGTGTTTCCGTTGACCGAATATGTGTGGTCATGGCCCTTGTCAGCGTCCACAAATTCCAACGCCTTGTCAAAAAAATAAAAGGCCATCTCCAAATTCATATAAGGAATGGAATTTTTTTCATTAAAGAAAACAAGTTGGATAGGCGCGTCCCATTTGCTGTCAGCCGCCAAAACATAGAGGTCCACCTCTTTTACGGAAACAGCCTCAACCTTAAGGCCTTTGCCCGCTCCCTCCTGCGCAGCCAAAGGGAAAATGGCCAAAAGCGCCGCCGCAAAAAAAATCTTCTTTATAATTCCCATACAAACTCCTTCCCCGCATTTTATTGCCCGCCTTTTGATTTGTCAAGAATAGCGCTTGACAAAAAAAGCGAAAACCGCTAATATATTCGGGCTTACGACGCAGGGTGGAGCAGTTGGAAGCTCGTCGGGCTCATAACCCGAAGGCCGGGGGTTCAAGTCCCTCCCCTGCTAACTTGTTCCTTTTTATGGAAGTCAATGGCGACCTCAATTTATGGGGTCGCTATTTTTTTTGGAGCATACAATGGCGTTGAATCCAAATATCCACAAGGTTATGGTCATCGGCTCGGGGCCGATCATTATAGGGCAGGCGGCGGAATTTGACTACGCGGGAAACCAGGCCTGCCGCGCGCTAAAGTCGCTGGGCTTGGAAGTCGTTCTTGTAAACTCAAATCCGGCCACCCTTATGACGGACAAAAGCATGGCGGACGAGATTTACATCGAGCCGCTTACGCTTAAGACGGTGGAACGAATCATAGAAAAGGAAAAGCCCGACTCCCTGCTTTCGACTTTGGGCGGCCAGACCGGACTTACGCTAAGCATGGAATTGGCCAAAAGCGGCTTTTTGGATTCCCACAAAGTCCGCCTCTTGGGAGCCGTTCCCGAAACGATTGACAAGGCCGAAGACCGCCAGCTCTTTAAGGACACGATGGAAAAAATCGGCGAGCCGGTTATTCCGTCAAAGGTCGTGACAAACTACCAGGACGCGATAGACTTTGTCCACAACGAAATCGGACTTCCGGCAATCATAAGGCCTGCCTTCACTCTTGGCGGAACTGGCGGCGGCATTTGCAACAGCGAGCGCGAGCTTGACGAGATAGTAAGAAACGGCTTACACCGTTCCCCGATACACCAAATACTTGTTGAAAAATGCATCGCCGGCTGGAAGGAAATCGAATTTGAAGTGATGCGCGACGGCGAAGGAAACGTAATCACAGTTTGCTCCATGGAAAATGTTGACCCTGTAGGCGTTCACACTGGAGACTCAATCGTCGTCGCGCCGACCTTGACGCTGGCCGACAAAGAGTATCAAATGCTTAGAAGCGCCGCGCTCAACATAATCAGCGAGCTTAAAATCGAAGGCGGCTGCAACTGCCAGTTCGCGCTAAACCCAGACTCGTTTGAATACGCCGTTATCGAAGTGAACCCCCGCGTCTCGCGCTCGTCAGCATTGGCCAGCAAGGCTACGGGCTACCCGATAGCAAAAGTCGCGGCGCTCATCGCGGTCGGCTTTACGCTTTCGGAGATTCCCAACTTTGTCACAAAAAAGACAAAGGCATGCTTTGAGCCGGCGCTGGACTATGTCGTCGTTAAAATGCCAAAGTTCCCCTTTGACAAATTCGTTTACGCCAAGCGCGACTTGGGAACGCAAATGAAGGCCACCGGCGAAGTCATGGCGATTGGCCAAAGCTTTGAGGAGGCGCTTTTAAAAGCGGTTCGCGGAGCGGAACTAAAAACATCCTCACTCGACCTTCCTGCGTTTAAGAACGAAAGCAATCAAAAAATAATTTCCCGCGTCGGACAATGCTCGGACCAAAGAATATTCGCGATTTACCAAGCGCTAAAGCGAGGCCTTTTGTCGGTCCAAGAAATCCACGACATCACAAAAATCGACAAGTGGTTCCTATGGAAAATACAAGGAATAATTGAAAAGGAAAAAGGCCTCGGCGACAAGGGCGGCCTCCTCTACCCGCCGCGCTCATTTAAAATGGTCGACACTTGCGCGGGCGAGTTTTCCGCCGAAACGCCCTACTTTTATTCCACGACTGGCGGCGACAACGAGGCGGAGGAATACCTTGCGGAGCGGGAGCGCAAAAAGACAATCCTGGTTCTTGGCTCCGGCCCAATCCGCATAGGACAGGGAATTGAGTTTGACTACGCGAGCGTCCAATGCGTCCGCGCCTTAAAAGAACTTGGCTACGACGTGGCCATCGTGAACAACAATCCCGAAACCGTTTCGACCGACTTTGACACGGCCGACCGCCTTTACTTTGAGCCGCTCACTGGCCCTGACGTGATGAACGTAATCCGCGTGGAAAAGCCGGTCGGAGTCGTCGCGGCCTTTGGAGGGCAAACCGCGATAAACCTTACAAAGTTCCTCGACTCGCAGGGCGTTCCTATTTTGGGAACAAGCGCGGACTCGATTGACCTTGCCGAAGACCGCGAGCGCTTTGAGGAACTTTGCGACAAGCTTGGAATTTTGAGGCCGCGCGGAGTCACGGTATTCACAGAATCGGAAGCCTTGGAGGCCGCGGCGCGAATCGGATACCCAGTCCTCTTGCGGCCCAGCTACGTTCTTGGCGGACAAAACATGATCATCGCCAACACAAGCGCCGACGTAAAGGAATACATGGCGATAATCTTGCGGCAAAAAATTGAGAACCCGGTTTTGATTGACAAATACATGGAAGGAACGGAACTTGAAGTTGACGGAATTTGCGACGGCCAAGACGTTTTGATTCCGGGAATCATGCAGCACGTAGAGCGGACAGGAATCCACTCCGGCGACTCAATCGCTGTCTACCCAAGCTGGTCAATCCCCGAGCATTTAAAAGAAAAAATCGTCAAGCAAACAACTGACTTGGCGCTGGCTCTTGGCACAAAGGGAATCGTGAACATTCAGTACTTGATTTGGAACGACGAGCTTTACATAATCGAAGCCAATCCGCGCTCCAGCCGCACCGTTCCGTACATAAGCAAGGTTACAGGCATTCCGATGGTGGCCCTTGCGACGCGCGCGATGATGGGCGAGCGCCTTTGCGACATGGGTTACGGAACAGGCCTCTACCGCGCTCCAAATTACTTCGCCGTAAAAGTTCCTGTCTTTAGCTTTGAAAAGCTTACCGACGTTGACACCGCTTTGGGACCAGAGATGAAGTCCACCGGCGAAGTTTTGGGAATCGCCCCCACGCGCGAAGAGGCGCTTTTTAAGGGAATGGTCGCGGCCGGAATGAAAATCATTCGGCCAAAAGAAAACGAAGGCGACGATTCATGCCCGCGCGGCGTTTTGTTCAGCGTAAAGAAAACCGACTTGCGCGAGATTCCGGCTTTGGCCAAGCGCTTTTACGACTTGGGCTTTGTTCTCTACGGAACAAGCGGAAACGCCGACACTATAGAGCGAAGCGGCCTTCCTGTAAAAAGAGTTGCGAAAGTTCACGAAGACCCAAACGACAACATCATAACGCTTCTTGACAGCGGAAAAATCGCCTACGTAATCTCAACCTCCGCAAAGGGAAGAAACCCCGACGCGGAAAGCGTAAAGTTCCGCCGTCACGCGGTGGAGCGCGACATAGAGTGCCTTACAAGCTTGGACACGGCCACAGCGCTTGCCGAATCTTTGGCAGCCGGCTTTACCGAAGACAAGATGGCGCTGGTGGACATCAAAAAGATTTAAAGTTAGAATAATAGATAGCGAGGAAACTATGTATTCAGAAAGCGATGTTTTGGATTATGTAAACGAGGAAGACATTAAGTTTATCAGGCTTGCGTTTTTTGACTTGAGCGGCGTTCAAAAGAACGTTTCGATTTTGGCAAGCCAGTTGGAAAACGCTTTTAAAAACGGAGTCAGCTTTGACGCTTCCGCGATTTACGGCTTTGAAAGCCCGGAAAAATCCGACTTGTTCCTGCACCCGGATCCGACAACTTTGTCCGTCCTGCCTTGGCGGCCCAACACTGGAAAGGTGGCCAGAATGTTTTGCAACATCCGCTACCCCGACGGCCGCGCCTACGAAAAGGATTCGCGCGCGATTTTGCAAAACGCGGTAAAGGCCGCCAAAGACTCAGGCGTTGAATTCATGTTCGGAACAGAAATCGAATTCTATCTTTTTAAGCTGGACGAAAAAGGAGAGCCGACAAAAATTCCTTTTGACAACGCGGGCTACATGGACATCGCTCCCGAAGACAAGGGAGAGAACATTCGCCGCGAAATTTGCTTTACCTTGGAAGAAATGGGAATGCAGCCTGAAGCCAGCCACCACGAGGAAGGCCCGGGCCAAAACGAAATCGACTTTCACTACTCCGACGCGGTTACCGCAGCCGACAACGCCGCGACCTTTAAGTGGATTGTCCGCGCCCGCGCCGCGCAAAACGGCTTGTACGCCGACTTTAGCCCAAAGCCGATTTTGGACAAGGCCGGAAGCGGCTTTCACATAAACATTTCTTGCTCGGACTCGTCAAAGACAAAAAACGCGCTTGCGGGCATTTTAAGCCGCGCCCAAGAAATTTCGTTTTACCTTAATTCCACCGAAAATTCCTACCAGCGGCTTGGAGAGCACAAGGCGCCCAACATCATCGCGTGGGGAAATGAAAACCGCTCGGCCTTCATACGCGTTCCATCTACAAAAGAAGAGCCAAGGTTTGAAATCCGTTCCGCCGACAGCGAATGCAACGTTTACTTGGCCTTTACGCTTTTGATTCACGCCGCGCTTGACGGCATTAAAAACAATTTGGAGCCGCCTGCGGAAGCCGCCGAAAACTTGTTCGCGCAAAAAAAGTCGGCGCTTAAAACGCTGCCCAAAAGTTTGGCGGAAGCGAAAAAGCTGGCAAGCCAAAGCGATTTTGTAAAGAAGGCGCTCGGTTTCTAAAATGGCTTTTGATTCGCTCAGCGTTTTGCTGGTTGCAAAAGATTCAAAGATTTCTCAAAACGCCTGCGCCTTGCTCGCGCCGCCAGCGTTCGACGCGCAAACGACTAACGACTTTAACGAAGCGCGCCGCCTTTGCGCCGAGCGGGTCTACAACATCGTAATCGCCGACTACGCGGACGGCGAAGGCGCCGATTTTGCGATTGACATTTCAGGCTCCCTTGGCGCGGTTCTTTTGCTTGCACCGCCGCAGCTTTTTGAGGAAGTAAGCTACCGCGTTGAAACGAGCGGCGTTCTTACGGTGAACTGGCCGTCCGACCAATTTTATTTTTACAACATGATTAAGGCCGCGATTGCCGTTCAATACAAGGCGCAAATTCTTTCAAGCCAAACGACAAAGCTAAAGGTCAAGATGGAAGAGATACGCCTTGTGAACCGGGCAAAAATGCTTTTGATGCAAAACCTAAAAATGACCGAGCAAGAGGCCCACCGCTACATCGAAAAAGAGGCGATGGACCGGGGCCAGAAAAAAACCGCCGTCGCGGAAAACATTGTAAAGACTTACGGCTAAAAGCGGCGCGCAAAAAAACGCGGCCCCAAAAAAGGCCGCGCCCGTTTTCTAAAATCAAATCACTTCATCAAAAACTTATCTATTTCTTGCGCGCATTCGCGGCCTTCCGAGATCGCCCAAACGACAAGCGATTGCCCGCGCCGCATGTCGCCTGCGCTAAAAATTTTGTCGCGGGCGGTTTTGTATCCAGTCTCGGAACTGAACGAAGTTTCCGCGCGCTCACCGCTCAAAACTGTCGCCACAGTTCCCCGCTGGCCAAGAGCGACTCCAAAGGCTTGGGCCGTGTACGGCTCGCAACCGGTAAAGCCGGCCGCAACAAGAAGCAAGTCGCATGGCAAAGTCTTTTCTGTTCCGGCGCGCTCGACAAGTTCCCGTTTTCCGTCAATGTTTTTAAATTCAATTTGGATTGTCTTTACGGCGCTTATGCGGCCGGCTTGGCTTTGAACTTCCTTTACGGTAGTTTCATAAACGCGCGGGTCATGGCCGAATTTCGCGATGGCTTCCTGCGCGCCGTAGTCGGTTTTTAGGACGCGCGGCCATTGCGGCCAAGGATTGTTGGGCTGCCGCTCCGCAGGCGGGCAAGGCATCATTTCTATTTGCGTCACGCTGGAGGCGCCAAGTCGGATGGCCGTTCCCGCGCAATCGTTTCCTGTGTCGCCGCCGCCTACGATGACCACGTTCTTTCCGGCAACCTCAACGCCGTAGCGCTCCAAAAGCATGCTGGCTATTTGCTCGTTGGCGGGAACAATGTTCACTTTTTCCAGCGCCTCGCTTGTGGCGACGACGCATTTTGTGACCGCTTTTAAAAAGTCAACCGCGAACATCATTCCGCCGTCCGCTCCGCCGCGCGACTGCAAAAGACTTTCAATTCCGGCGGCGTTTAGGGAACGAGCTTTTTTCGCGCCGCAGCAAAGGGCCACGGCGTCGTAAGCGCTCGCTATGTGCTCGGCCGAAATGCTTTTTCCAACGTCGGCGTTAAAGACAAATTCCACGCCTTCCTCTTTCATAAGGCTGACGCGGCGCTCGACGATTTTTTTGTCCAGCTTCATGTTGGGGATTCCGTAAACCAAAAGGCCGCCGGCCCTGTCTTCGCGCTCGTAAACGGTGACGCTGTGGCCGCGGCGGTTAAGCCAGTCCGCGCACGCAAGGCCGGCCGGCCCCGCTCCGACCACCGCGATTTTTTTTCCGCTGCGGCTTGCGGGCTTTTGCGCCTTCATGTAGCCGGACGCGAAAGCCTTTTCGATTATGTAAAGCTCGTTGTCGTGAATCGTAACCGCGCCGGCGCCGCAAACAGGGTTTCCGCAATTGCATGCCTTTTCGCAAAGCGCGGGGCAAACGCGGCCTGTGAATTCAGGAAAGCTTGATGTCTTTAAAAGCCTCCAAGCGGCCATGTCGTACTGGCCCTTGTAAAGCGCGTCGTTCCATTCAGGAATGTAATTATGCAGCGGGCAGCCGGTGACCATTCCCGCAAGCTTTATCGCGGACTGGCACATAGGAACGCCGCAATTCATGCAGCGCGCGGCTTGCTCGCGGCGGGCTTTGTCGTCCAACTTGGGATGGAATTCCAAAAAATTTTTTATTCGCTCCAAGGGCGGAACGTCGCCGTTTTCCATTCTATTGTATTCTAAAAATCCTGTCGCCTTTCCCATTTTTTTTCCTCCGTCAAATCGCCTGTCGCTTATGCCGCGGCCGCTTACGCCGTGATTTTTTTGAACGCCTCTAGCTTGGCTTCTTCTTCCGACGCGCCGTTTTTTTCTTGCGCGTAAATTTCTGTCACCACGCGCAAGTAGTCGTTTGGAATTATTTTCTTAAAGAGCCGCTTGCTCTTTTCCCAGTCCGCTAGGAGCGCCTTGGCTTTTTGCGAGCCTGTTTCGGCGGCGTGCTCTTCTATGAGCGAGCGCAAATTTTCTTCGTCGCTTTTGTCGCGCAAGGTTGTCGTGGCGTCGTCAAGGTCGTAGCTTTTTACTAGGCCGTGGTTGAGGCGCTTGTAAAGGTCATGCCTTTCGTCAAGAACATAAGCCACGCCGCCGCTCATTCCAGCGGCAAGGTTCCGGCCCGTCTCTCCCAGTATTACAGCCGTTCCGCCAGTCATGTATTCTAGGCCGTGGTCGCCGCAGCCTTCGACGACCGCCGTCGCGCCAGAGTTCCTGACGCAAAAGCGCTCGCCGGCAACGCCGTTGATGAAGGCCTTTCCGCTTGTGGCTCCAAAGAGCGCGACGTTTCCGATGATTATGTTTTGGTCGCTCTTTCCTTCAAAGCTGCCCGATTTTTTCACGACAAGCTTTCCGCCGCTAAGGCCCTTTCCAAAGTAATCGTTGGCCTCGCCTTCCAAGCGCAAGGCCAAACCTTTTGGAACAAAGGCGCCAAAGCTCTGGCCCGCTCCGCCAACGGCGCTCACGCAGTACGCGCCTTCTGAAATTTTCGAGGCGAAGCGTTTTTGAATTTCGCTTCCCAAAATCGTTCCAAAAGCGCGGTCTGTTGATTGAATTGCAATGGGGGAAGCCTCCCCCTCGCTCCCAAGTCCTCGCTTCGCTCCGGTCTTGTCCGCTGCCCCCTCTGCGGGGCCTCCCCGCAACGCCCCGTTTTCCAGCGCGGGAAGCAAAAGCTTTAAGTCCAAAGTTTTTTCCAAGCCAAAGTCGTATGGCTCGCGGCTCTTTTTCCAAGCCTCGGATTCGTCCTCGCGCGCAAGAACCCGGCTCAAGTCCAAAAGCCCCGCGCGCTTAAAGCCCTGCCTTTCCTTCATTTTAAGCAAGTCGCTGCGGCCGCACATTTGGTCAACCGAACGAAGTCCAAGGCGGGCCATGTATTCCCGCAATTCCTGCGCGATGAACTTCATGAAATTCTCAACATACTCAGGCTTTCCCGGAAAACGCGCGCGGAGCTTTTCGTTTTGCGTCGCCACGCCAAAGGGGCAAGTGTCCAAGTTGCAAACGCGCATCATCGCGCAGCCCATCGTTATAAGCGGCGCGGTCGCAAAGCCAAACTCTTCGGCGCCAAGCAAGCAAGCAATGGCCACGTCGCGGCCGCTCATAAGCTTTCCGTCGGTTTCGATTACAACGCGGCCTCGCAAGCCGTTTTGAATCAATGTTTGGTGCGCCTCCGAAAGGCCCAGCTCCCAAGGCAAGCCCGCGTGATGTATTGAAGAAATCGGCGCGGCTCCAGTTCCGCCGTCGTGGCCGCTGATTAGTATTACTTGCGCTCCGGCCTTCGCAACGCCCGCCGCGATCGTTCCGACACCCGCCTCGCTTACAAGCTTTACGCTGATGCGGGCGTCTCGGTTGGCGTTCTTTAAATCGTAAATCAATTGCGCCAAATCTTCTATTGAATAAATGTCGTGGTGCGGCGGCGGAGAAATCAACGAAACGCCAGGAGTCGCAAGGCGGGTTTGCGCTATCCAAGGATAAACTTTTTTTCCAGGAAGGTGGCCGCCTTCGCCAGGCTTGGCTCCCTGCGCCATTTTGATTTGAATCTCCTTGGCGCTCAAAAGATATTCTTCGGTGACTCCAAAGCGGCCGCTCGCCACTTGCTTTATGGCGCTGTTGAATTCCGTTCCAAGGCGCTCAGGCTTTTCGCCGCCCTCACCGCTGTTTGACTTTCCGTGAAGATGGTTCATCGCGGCCGCCATGCACTTGTGGGCCTCCTCGCTAATCGAGCCGTAAGACATAGCGCCTGTCTTAAAGCGCTGGACGATTGAGTCGACGCTTTCCACTTCTTCCAAGGGAACGCCGCCGTCCGTCGCGAAATTAAAGTCCAGCATCGCGCGCAAAGTGTGCGGCCGCGCGTTGTCGTCAACCAAGGCCGTGTATTCCTTAAAGCGTTTGTAGTCTCCGTTCCTAGCGGCTTCTTGCAAGGCGATGATTGTTTCAGGATTGTAAAGGTGGTCTTCGGCGTTGGGGCCGCGGCGGAATTTATGGAAGCCGACTGAGTCAAGGTGGGTGTTCATCGTAAGGCCCTTTTCGTTCCATGCCTGCTCGTGATGGTAGACGATGTCCTCTTCGATTTCCTTTAGCGTGATACCGCCAACGCGGCTTACCGTATTGGTGAAATATTTTTCTATCACTTCCTGCGATATTCCGACAGCCTCAAAAATTTGCGCGGACTGGTAGGACTGAACGGCGCTGATTCCCATCTTGGCGCCGATTTTAACGATGCCGTCGACAATCGCCTTGTTGTAGTCGTCAATCGCCGTGTGGTAGTCCTTGTCCAAAAGCTTTTGGTCAATAAGCTCGGCGATCGCTTCGTGCGCGAGGTATGGGTTGACCGCGCGCGCTCCGTAGCCCAAGCACATCGCCGCTTGATGGACGTCGCGGACTTCGGCACTTTCCAAAATGATGGAAATCTTTGTCCTCTTTTTTTCGCGGATCAAAAATTGCTCAACGGCGCTCACAGCCAAAAGCGACGGAATGGCCGCATGGTCTTTATCCACGCCGCGGTCGCTCAAAATGATTATGTTGCAGCCTTGCCCGTAAGCGGCGATGATTTGATTGAAAAGGCTTTCAAGCGCGTCCGCCAATTTAATCTTGGCCGCGTCAACCAAAAGCGAAAGTTTTGTCGCCCGCAAGCCCGGCTGGTCCAAGACGGAAATTTTCAGCAAATCCGTTCCGGTTAAAATCGGATTGTTTATCTCAAGCGCTCGGCAGTTGGAGCCTTTCGCGTTTAAAATGTCGCCGTCAGTTCCGACATAAACCGTTGTGTCGGTTACGATTTTTTCGCGCAATGAATCAATCGGCGGATTTGTCACCTGCGCGAAAAGCTGCTTAAAGTAACTGTAAAGCGGCGGATGCTTGTCGCTCATGCAGGCAAGCGGCGTGTCGATTCCCATGGCGCCTGTCGGCTCCACTCCGTTTTTGGCCATCGGAAGGATCATCTCGTTAAGGTCTTCGTAGTTCCAGCCAAAAGCGCGGTAAAGGTGGTCCCTATCGTCTTGGCTTGAAACAGGAATTTTCTTGTTGGGGATTTTCAGGTCTGAAAGGCGTACAAGGTTTTGGTCAAGCCATTCTCCGTAAGGATGGGCGTTCGCGTAGCTTTGCTTTATCTCCTCGTCGCTGATCAAGCGCTTTTGAACGGTGTCAACAAGCAGCATTCGGCCTGGCATCAGCCGCGACTTTATCGCGATCTTTTCTTGCGGAACGTCAAGCGCGCCCACTTCGCTTGAAAGGACAAGCAAATTGTCTTTTGTCACAAAGTAGCGGCTGGGCCTCAAGCCGTTTCGGTCAAGCGTGGCGCCAAGAATGTCTCCGTTCGAAAACAAAATCGCGGCCGGTCCGTCCCAAGGTTCCATCATCGTGGCCCAGTAATGGTAAAAGTCGCGCTTTTTTTCGCCAATGCTTTCGTCGCGCTTCCAAGGCTCTGGAATGCAAAGCATTACCGCGAGCGGAAGCGGAAGGCCGTTCATCACAAAGTATTCAAGTGTGTTGTCCAGCATCGCCGAATCGCTTCCGCTTGTGTCCACCTCGCCGCCGCGCGCTATCATTCTGTCAACGTTTCCGCGGATTGTGTTGATTTCGCCGTTATGCGCGATAAAGCGGTTGGGATGAGCGCGCTGCCAACTGGGCTGCGTGTTGGTGCTAAAGCGCGAGTGGACGATGGCAAGGCAAGACTTGAATTTTTCGTCCTGCAAGTCGCTGTAAAAGGCGCGGAGCTCTTTGACCAAAAACATTCCCTTGTAAACAATCGTTCGCGACGAAAGCGAGCAAACGTATGTCTTTCCCTTGACTTCTTTTTCAAAGGCCAGACGAAGCGCGTAAAGCTTTTTGTCAAAATCCAGGCCTTGAGCGCAATCGCTCGGGCGCTCCACAAAGGCTTGCCAAATGGCTGGCATGCAGTCGCGCGCTTTTTGCCCAAGAACGGAAGCGTTTACGGGAACATTTCGCCAGCCCAAAAATTTTAGGCCGCAAGAAGCCGCGTGTTTTTCAAAGCGCGCTTTTTCGCTTTTTAGCGAAGCGGCGTCGGACGGAAAAAAGATTTGCGCTATTCCGTAATCGCGCTCGCCGCCAATCGATTGGCAAGCCCGGCCGTTAGCCGCGACGATTTGGCCGCGCTTTGAAGCGTCTGAAAAAAATTCGTGTGATATTTGAACAAGTATTCCAACGCCGTCGCCTGTCTCGCCGCTCGCGTCCTTTCCGGCGCGGTGCTCAAGCTTTTCGACAATGCAAAGCGCCTTGTCAACGACGTCGCGGCTTTTTATTCCGTCAACGCTGACCACAGCGCCGATTCCGCAATTGTCATGCTCAAATGTCGGTTCGTACAAAGTCCGCTCGCTTCTCTCTGTCATCATCGTGTTCTCCTTATCAATACGCTTTGTCGTGAACTCCGGCGATCGCGCGGCCGGAAGGCTCGTCCATGTTTTTCCAAGCCGCGTCCCATTCAAGCGCCTTTGCGGTTGAGCAAGCGACGCCGGCTTCATGCGGAACGCAACGCGCGGCGCTGTCGCTGGGGAAAAGGCGGCTGTAAATCTCGCGGTAGTAGTATTCCTCTTTTGTCTTGGGCGGGTTTACTGGAAAGCGGTTTTCCCGGCGCTCGAATTCGGCGTCGCTGATTTTTCCTTCGGTCATCTTTTTTAGCGTGTCGATCCAGTTGTAGCCAACGCCGTCGGAAAACTGCTCCTTTTGCCTCCAGACAATTTCGGCCGGAAGCATGTCCTCAAAGGCCTTTCGCAAAATCCATTTTTCAATTCTTTGCTTTCCGTCGGGAAGCTTTATGTTCATTTTGTCGGAAGGGTTCAAGCGCATCGCGACGTCGATGAAGTCCTTGTCAAGAAAGGGGACGCGGCCTTCAACGCCCCAAGCCATAAGGGATTTGTTGGCCCTAAGGCAGTCGTAAAGGTGAAGCTTGCCCATCTTTCTTACAAGCTCTTCGTGGAACTCTTGGGCGTTGGGCGCCTTGTGGAAGTACAAGTAGCCGCCAAAAAGCTCGTCGCTTCCTTCGCCCGAAAGAACCATTTTTATTCCCATCGATTTTATGACGCGCGCCAAAAGATACATCGGAGTTGACGCGCGCACCGTTGTGATGTCGTATGTTTCTATGTGGTAGATTACGTCGGGAAGCGCGTCGAGCGCCTCTTGAATCGTAAAGTGAACTTCATGGTGAACCGTTCCAATATAGTCGGCGGCTTTTTGCGCGGCGATCAAATCGGGGCTTCCTTCCAAGCCTATCGCGAACGAATGCAAGCGCGGCCACCAAGCGCCTTCCTTGCTGTCCGACTCGATTCTCTTTTTGGAATACTTTTGGGTGACCGCCGCGATGATGGAAGAGTCCAAGCCGCCGGAGAGCAAAACGCCGTAAGGAACGTCGCTCATAAGCTGCGCCTTTACCGCCGCGTCCAAGCCGTCGCGGACTTTTTCTATGACGGCGGGATTTATGACCTGGCCCAAGGCGTCCGAGGCGCGCGCGGCGGACTTGACGCTGTCGAACGATTCCCAGTCGCGCTTGTACCAGCGGACAGGCTTTGAAAAGCAGGCGTTGCGGGCGGCGTTTGAGCCCGCAGAGGGGGTAGCGGAAGACGCGGCGGCGGCTGAAGCGAGGGGGAGGCTTCCCCCAGAAAACAAATAGCAGCCGTTTGGAAATTCTTCAATCGTTTGGCAGCCGCCTTCAAGCGCCTTTAGCTCGCTTGCGACATAGTAGCGGCCGGCCTTGTCCCAGCCCTGGTAAAGCGGAATCACGCCGATTTGGTCTCGCGCCACAAGGTAAACGTCGCGCTCACTGTCGTAAAGCGCGAAGGCGAAAATTCCGGAAAGGCTTTCTATCATCGCCGAAAAATCAGGCTGGCCGTCAACACCCGCGCTGTCGCGAAATTTTTTGTAAAGCGGAATAATCACTTCGCAATCGCTTCCCGTCCTAAAATTGTAGGAGCCGTTGAACTGCGCGCGGATTTCCTTGTGGTTATAAATTTCTCCGTTGGCCGCAAGGATGATTTTTTGGTCGTCGCTTACAAGCGGCTGCTTTCCGCTAAGGGGGTCCACGATGCTAAGGCGCTCGTGACTAAGAATCGCGTTTGGGCCAGTGTAAACGCCGCTCCAGTCCGGGCCGCGGTGACGAATTTTTTTTGACATTTCCAAAACCTGCGCGCGAAGCTCTTCCTTTAGACCTTCCGCAATAGGGGCGCTTCCAGAGTTCAAGTCGAAACAACCAACAAATCCGCACATAATTAAAATAGCAAAACCGTTAAGAAAAACAATTTTCCGCAGAAAATTGTTTTTTAGGTTTTACACACCTCCATTTCAAAGCGTTAATAGCAAATCCGTTAAGAAAAATGCGAGCAGCGCGCAGCATTTTTTAGGATTTACCAAATACAAAAAAAGAGGCCGTAGACAGCGCCTCGCGTAAAAATGCGAAACGATATCTACGACCTCTTTGCCGTGTTGCGGTATTTATACCACAAACAGCGCGAAAATGTCAAGACACCATGCTAATCTTGCAGCGCCTCGTAGCCTTCTTCGCCGGTGCGGACTTTGACTACGTTCTGAACGTCGTAGACAAAGATCTTTCCGTCGCCGATGTGGCCGGTGTACAAAACTTCCTTGGCCGCGGTGATTACAAGGTCAACTGGAACTTCGCTTACGACGATGTCAACCTTAATCTTTGGCAGCAAGCTCATTTCCATTTCAACGCCGCGGTACTTTTGCGCGTGTCCGCGCTGGACGCCGCAGCCAAGAACATTTGTCACTGTCATGCCGGTAACGTTGATGTCGTTCATCGCGGCTTTTAGTTCCTCAAACTTGCTTTGGCGCGTGATGATTGTGACCATGTGGAACTTGGCTCCGGGCTTTTTTGAAGCCTTTGAAACAGGAACGGCCTTTTCCATCGGAACGTCGCCAGTCACGCCTGAAACGTTGGCGGCGCTAAGGCCTCCGATTCCAGCCTCTCCGCCTGTCATGACTTGCGGAGCCATGATAAAGCCGCCGTAAGCGCTGTCGATTCCGTGCTCCAGCTTGTCAAGGCCGATGACTTCTTCCTCGCGGCTTGCGCGAAGTCCGTGGAACTTCTTGATCAAGGTGAACGTTATCAACATGCAGACTGCTGTCCAAGCGACGATCGTAAATTCTCCAAGGCACTGAACGCCAAGGTGCTTGAATCCGCCGCCGTAGAAAACGCCGCTCTCAACGTTGAACAAGCCGTCGGACAAGGTTCCCCAAATGCCGTTTGCAAGGTGGACGCCTACGGCTCCAACCGGGTCGTCGATGTGAAGCTTAAGGTCCAAGCCTTCTACAACGACCACTACGATGATGCCGGCTACGATGCCGATGATTGTCGCTCCAAGCGCGTCAACCGTGGCGCAAGTCGGAGTGATGGCCACAAGGCCGGCGAGCGCGGCGTTCAAGGTCATCGAGACGTCGGGCTTTCCGTTCTTGAACCAAGTGAAGAACATTGTCGTGATGGCGGCAACGGCGGGCGCGATTGTCGTAGTCGTGAAAACGGCGGCGAGTCCGCCAACGCCGCCCAATTGGACGCAGGCCGCGCCGTTAAATCCGTACCAACCGAACCACAAGATGAAGGTTCCCAAGGCGCCAAGCGTAAGAGAGTGGCCGGGAATGGCGTGGGCCTTTGTGACCTTTCCGTTTTTGTCGTAGTCGTACTTTCCGATGCGCGGCCCAAGGAAGATGGCTCCAATCAAGGCCGCCACGCCGCCTACGGAGTGAATCGCAGCGCCGCCGGCAAAGTCAACGAATCCAAGCTGGACCAGCCAGCCTTGGCTGTTCCAAACCCAGCCGGCTTCAATCGGGTAAACGACCGCGCTGATTACCGCCGAGTAAATGCAGTAGGCCGAAAACTTTGTTCGTTCCGCCATTGAGCCGGAAACGATTGTGGCTGCTGTGGCGCAGAAGACCAAGTTAAAGACAAAGCTTGACCAATCAAGGTCGGCAAAGTTTGTGAAAAGCTGCAAGTTGGGCTTTCCGATGACGCCGAACAAATAATTTTCGCTCATCATCAAGCCAAAGCCCAAGAACATGAACATCGGAGTTCCGATGCAGAAATCCATCAAGTTTTTCATTATGATGTTTCCCGCGTTCTTCGCTCGCGTAAATCCAGTCTCAACCATCGCAAAGCCGCACTGCATGAAGAACACAAGGGCGGCGCCGATCAGGAACCAAACGCTCCATACTTCAGACATATTCAGTCCTCCTTAAAAAATAAAAACGGCGACGGCCAGACATTGCGCGCATGCCCGGCATCATCGCCGTTTAACGACAAAAGCCGCGAAAAGCGTTTTCTTAACAGAAATCTTCCGCGGCTTCATTGCCCAAAAAAAATATAAGGCGCCGCAGATTTTTCTACGACGCCTTTGCCTTAGTTGAGCAATTTATATCGCGCCCAAAAATTTTTGTCAAGCGCTTTAAAAAAAATTCGTGAAAAAAAATGCTATTGACATAAAAGCCCGATAGTTCTATAACATTAGCAATTAGAGCAAGGGCGCTCGTTTGCTTTGAAGGCTTATTGTTTTCAAAGGAAGCGGGCGCCTTTTTTCTTTTGGGGGAAGAATGGCAAAGGCATTTTTGATTTTGGCGGACGGAACGATTTTTGAAGGCCAGTCAATCGGAGCTCAAGGCTCGACAATCGGCGAAACGGTTTTCACAACCGGAATGACAGGCTACATCGAAACGCTAACCGATCCCAGCTACTACGGGCAAATCGTAACCCAAACGTTTCCTCTTGTCGGAAACTACGGCGTGATTCCTTGCGACTACGAAAGCAAAAAATCTTGGGTCAGCGGCTACATCGTCCGCGAGCTTTGCGACTCGCCTTCCAACTTCCGCTCGCAAGGCAGCCTTGACGCTTTCTTAAAAGCGCAAAAAATTGTCGGCATCGCTGGAATCGACACCCGAGCGCTCATAAAAAAAATCCGCGAGTCCGGCGTGATGAACGGAATGATTTTGAGCGGCGTCGAATGCGCTCCCAAAATTGACGAAAGCCTCTTGCAAAAAATCTCTTCCTACAAAATTCAAGGCGCGGTCCAGTCCGTTCAAGGCTCAAGCAAGGAGGGGGAAGTCTCCCCCTGCGCGTCCGCTTCGCCGGCCGCTACCCTCTCTCCTAAGGGGGCCGCCCCCTTAAAATCCCCCGCGCAGGGCCGTCATATAGTTCTTTGGGACTTTGGCGCCAAGGCCAACATCCAGCGCGAATTGGAAAAGCGCGGCTGCCGCGTCACAATCGTTCCGTGCTCCGCCAGCGCGGCCGACATTCTTTCTTTAAAGCCGGACGGAATAATGCTTTCAAACGGTCCCGGAGACCCGGCCGAAAACACATCAATAATAAGCCAAATAAAAAAGATCGCCGATTCGCGGATTCCGATTTTTGGCATTTGCCTGGGCCACCAGCTTTTGGCCTTGGCGCGCGGCTGCAAAACCTCAAAGCTTAAGTACGGGCACCGGGGCGCGAACCATCCTGTAAAAGACGAGCGGATCGGCCGCGTATACATCACAAGCCAAAACCACGGCTACGCCGTTGAGGCCGCCTCGATTCCTTCATGCGCGCAAGTTTCGTTCACTAACGCCAACGACCAAACCGTCGAAGGCTTGCGCTACACGGACATTCCGGCCTTTAGCGTCCAGTTCCACCCGGAAGCCTGCGGCGGCCCCCACGACACAAACTTTTTGTTCGACGAATTTTTGTCGCTTGCAAGATAAGCGGCGGGCGAAACTCGGCTTTTAATTGAAAAAAACTTCCTCAAAAAAAATCATTCCCAAAAGTGACATTTTCCTTTACAATAGTTGTCTAATAATACGACGGAGTTGTAATTTGAAGGCTTCATTTACAAACAAGGATTTTTCCGAACTCTATCAAAAATACGGGCCGATGGTTTTAAGACGCTGCCGCGCGATTTTGAAGGACGAAGAAAAGGCTTTGGACGCGATGCAGGACGTGTTTTTGCGAATTCTCGAAAGCAAGGACAAAATAAAGAACGCTTGCGCCAGCCTTTTTTACGTCACCGCGACGCGCGTATGCCTTAACAAAATCAAATCGGAAAAACTAAGGTCCGGCCCGGACTTTGAAAAAGTCGCCCAATTCATGGCGGACGATTTTTCTGAGACGGAGAAGGAAAAAATAGACGCGGCGCTGGCCATCGAAAAGATTTTTGAAAAGCGCGACCACAAGGATTCTTTGATCACGACGCTTCACTTTGTAGACGGCCTTACGCTGGAAGAAACGGCGGAAGAAATCGGCATGTCGGTGTCCGGCGTGCGAAAGCGAATTAGGGAATTGCAAAAATATTCCTTAAAACTTATGGAGGGCTAGCGGCATGATTCCACAATTATTGTTAGAAGAAATCAATCTAGGCGAAAAGGACGCCAAAGACTACTACAAAAAATACGGCAAGGAAGAGTTGGAAAGCGCCTTGGCCCAACTAAAAAAATCCGACCAGGAAATTCTTTCCGCCTACCCGGCGCCCAATTTTAGGCCCGCGGTTGTCGGTGATGGCAATGGCGCGGACAAAGAGGCTCCGGCGGGCAAGGACAAACCAAACATTTACGTCCGACTGAACAAGGCGCGTCCCTTCTTCTTCGCGGCGGCGGCGCTTTTGGTCCTAGCCCTTTTCGCTCCCGTAACGCTTAACACAATCAAAAGCCTTGGCGGCTCCCAGTCAGTCCGCCTTAAGGGAAGCGGCCAGCACCAAATCCGCCTTTACAAGCAATCCGGGGCGGACGCCGTTCAACTTAAAAACGGAGAGGCCGTACAAGAAAGCGACTTGGTTCAAATAACCTACATTCCCGGAAGCTACAATTACGGCGTCATCTTTAGCGTTGACGGAAACGGAAACGTCACAAGGCATTTTCCTGACGCTTCTTGGCAGGCGGAAAAGCTTCAAAAGACCGGCGAGGAAGTTCCGCTTGCCTTCTCCTACGAGTTGGACGACGCGCCTAAATACGAATGCTTTGTTTTTGTCGCGTCAAAAAATCCCTTTGACTTTTCCAAAATCGAATCGCTTGACAAAAACCAAATCAGCGTTGACTTCCTTAAAAAAGGCTCTTACCTGCCCAAGGACTGCGACGGCGCGCTTTTTGTCTTGAACAAAAAATAGATTGCCTGTAATTTTATTGATGGAATGACTATGAAAATGACTTGCATAAAAAAAATCGCCTTGGCCGCCCTTGTGGCGCTGGCGGCAAACCATATTTTCGCGCTAGACCAAAGCGCCGGCGTTGAGCGCTACGGGCTTTACATCGGTTCCAACGACGGCGGCAAAAGCCAAGAGCGGCTTTTGTACGCGGGAACGGACGCAATCGCCTTTCAAAAAATCATGACCGAAATCGGAGGCATTTCCAAATCAAACGGAATCCTCCTGCTTGATCCGGCGAAGGAAGACGTTGACAGCGCCTTTGAAGTTATTTCCGAGCTGATGAAAAAAAAGCAAAAGGACGCCAAGCGCTCCGAATTTGTCTTTTACTATTCGGGCCACTCGGACGAGAACGCGCTATTGTTGGGAAAAACAAAATACGATTACTCGTCGCTCAAAGCCGCGATTACAAACGTTCCCAGCGACGTCCATGTGGTGATCCTTGACTCTTGCTATTCCGGCAACTTTATCCGCACAAAGGGCGGGCAAAAGCAAAAGCCATTTTTGATGGACGACTCTTCCGTCGTAAAGGGCCACGCCTACTTGTCGTCAAGCTCGTCGCAGGAATCGTCGCAAGAGTCAGACGAAATCGGCTCGTCCTTTTTTACAAACGCGATGATCACGGGCTTGCGCGGAGCGGCAGACACTTCGGGCGACAAGAAAGTGACCTTAAACGAATTGTACTCCTACGCCTTTAACGAAACGCTTTCAAAGACAGAAAAGACCGACGACCCCCAGCACCCAAACTACAACATAACCTTAGTCGGTTCTGGCGACCTTGTTCTTTCCGACGTTTCGGCCTCGGACTGCGTGTTGACTTTGGCGCGCGAGCTTACTGGCCGCGTAATCGTTCGCGACAAAAACTCAAAGCTGGTCGCCGAAATCAACAAGACGACGCAGCTTCCGATTTACCTTGCGCTTGAGGAAGGCCAGTACGGAGTCACCGTAATCGGCGAGCGCTCAACATTGCAGGGAAGCTTTGCGCTAAGCCCAAAAAAGACTTACGCGATTTCGCCGGCAAACCTTTCGCCTGTCGCGCGCTCCGAAACCAGAAGCCGCGGAAGCGAAGCGGAAGAGCAGCCGCAGACCGGCGCGGCCGAAACGATTGGCGAAAGCGACTTGCTTAGAATGCCGATTGTCTTTTCGATCTTTTGCAACGAGTTCTACCTTGCGGCCAAGAAGCCGATATCGACAAAGCTTTCGCTGGCCTTGTTCCGTTCCCACGTGTACGAGGCGAACGGAGTGATGGCGGCCGGAATCGGAAACGAAACGACGATTTTAAATGGAGCGCAAGCGGCTGGAATCTACAACATCGCGCAAGACGTGAACGGAGCGCAAGCCGCCGGCATCTTTAACTTTGCGAAGAATGACGTTAACGGAGCGCAAGTGGCCGGCATTTTCAACTACGCCCAAAACGTAACAGGCGCGCAAGCGGCTGGCATTGTGAACGTCGCAAACGACGTAAAATACGCGCAGGCGGCTTGGATTTCAAATGTCGCAAAGGGAAGCTTTACCGGCGCCCAAGGCGCGTGGATTTCAAACGTCACCATGGGAGACTTTAAGGGCGCGCAAGGAGCCTGGCTTTCAAACGTAACGCTTGGAGAATTCAAGGGCGTCCAAGGCTCCTGGCTTTCAAACGTCGCGCGAAAAGACTTTACGGGCCTCCAAGCCGCTTGGCTTTCAAACGTCGCTTGCGGCAACGTAAAGGGCGTTCAAATCGGCTTCTTTAACTTTTGCAAAGGAAACGCGGACTTCCAGCTGGGCTTGATCAACTATTCGCAAAACGGAATCTTTGAAGTCGCCGCGTCCTACACGACCGACCAAAAAATCCGTCTTGTCTTGAACAGCGGAAACAAGCATTTGTACGGAATCTTTGGCGTCTTACTGAATCCCGAAGGCTTTGGAAAAAAGGCCTTGGAACAGTACGGCGCCCTGGTCCTTGGCTTGGGAACAAGGGTCGAGCTTTGGAAGTTCAACTTTGACTTTGCCATTATGGGCAACGAAGTGATTTTCGCCAACGAAAAAAGCGACAAGGTTCATGCCGAATGGTTTCCGTCCGCAAGAATCGAGGCCGGCTTTACGCCAATCCCGCATCTTAACGTTTTTGCCGGCTTTGGAATGGCCTTTGAATTCCCCGGAAACAGGGACGCCTTTATCGCCCACAAAAGGAACATGGCCATCGACGCGGGAAGCGCCACCCTGTACCCGGAATTTGACTTTGGCCTTAAATTCCGCCTGCGCTAAAAAAATAAAATTTAAAGTGACAGTTTTAGCGGCCTCGCTTGTCTTATAAACAACGAGGTTGTTAAAATGAAAAAGTTATTTGCGATTGTTTTAGCTTTGGCGCCCGCTCTTGCATTTGCCGGCGACCTAAAAATTGTTGCCGTCGACAAAGAGCTTGAGATTCCCCTTGAGGGCGTGAAAATCACAGTAAAGTCAAATCCCGAACTCAGCGTCCAGACCGACGAAAACGGCGAGGCCGTAATTTCCCTTCCAGACAGCGTTTCATCAGGAACCCTTGAAGCGAAGCTTGCCGGCTATCAAAGCGCTTCGGCAAAGTTTTCTTCTTCCAGCAAAGAGGTTCAAATCCCAATGTCGATCGCCAGCGTAATCGAAGGCCAGGAACTTGTCGTAAACCGCGCCTCGCCCGATTCAACGGAAGAAAAGACCGGCGTTTCCACCGTCATGACAAAGCAGGAAATGCATTCCACTTCCAACGTCGGCATTATGGAAGACTGCATGTCCTCGGTCAGAACTCTTCCCGGCGTTTCATACAGCGGCGCTTGGGGAACGGAGCCGTCGATTCGCGGCGCGGAGCCAAGAGAATTTTCTTGCTTGCTTGACGGAATGTACACAATCTTTCCCTGGCACTGGGGCGGCGGAGTGTCGATCTTCAACCCGGCGATGATAGAAAGCGTAAAGCTTTCAAACGGAATCTTTTCAGCCAAGTACGGCCGCGCCTCGGGCGGAATCCTTGAGGCGACAACGATCAAGCCTGACTACGAAAACTTTCACATGAACTTAGGCATAGCCACGGCAAGCGCCGACGCCTTCGTCCAAATTCCTTTTGGAAAAAAAGTCGGCGGAATGATTTTGGGCGCCCACATGACTTACCTTGAGCCTGTGTTCGCGCTCTACAAGGCGACAGGAAGCGACGCGTTGGACATGATAAAAAGACTCCCTTACATAAGGGACTTTTTCCTTAAGGCCAACTTCACGCCCAAGCCAGAGCTTGACATTTCGCTCACCGGATTTTTCGGAAGCGACGGACTTGAAATCGACCAAACCGAAACCAAGAAAGGCCTCAAGACAAACGTCAACATGGACTACGACATCTACCAAGCGCTTGCCGGAATCAACATAAAGTATTTGGCCAGCGACAAGTTGCTTTTCCGCGGTTCGCTTTCCTACAACGGAATGTTTGAGAACATGAAAATGAAGTCCACTGAAAACGGAACTGTAAAGTACAACGACGAATTCGTGGACAAGTACGGCACACTCTATCCTAGCGTGACCCACGGCGGCTCGTACACTCTGAACAATTTGGAAAACGAGTTCCAGGAAAGAATAAACAACCATCTTCTGTCCGGCCGCTTTGACACCGAGCTTCAGTTCAATGACGCAAACCGCCTTTCGTTTGGCGTCGACGAATGCGTTTCCACTTCTGGAATCAAGGAATACCAAAACCGTTACGCCGACATCGGAAGCGGCGACTCGCGCTTGTTCAAAAAAACAAAATGGGACAGCGACATTGACGGCAACAACCTTTTGAGCAATGCCGTCTACGCCTCTTGGAATTACGGAAAGGAAAAAGACTTTCTGCAGGCGGAACTTGGCTTGCGCGCGGAGATGATGAACATCTTTAACGCGAACGACAACTTTACGCTTAACCTTGTTCCCGACCTTTGCCCGCGCGCTTCGGTGACAATCACTCCTTGGACAGACAAAGGCCTGCTTGACAAGGCTTCGTTCACGATTGGAAGCGGTTTGTTCACCTCCGTTCCCCGCGACATCATGCTAATCACAAAAAAGAACGGCATAAAGAATTTTGACATGCATGCCAACCGCGCGGTCTTTGCCGTAATCGGAGCCAACGCCGCCTTGACAAACGGCTGGAACTTTAAGCTTGAAGCCTACTACAAAAACTATCTTTCAAGAATTTACGCTTACCAAGTTTCAACAGCGGCCAGCGGATACGCCGAAACAAACATGGTTTACAAGGACAACGGCAAAGGCCACGTTTTTGGAATCGACGCAATGATCGAAAAAAAGATTGGCGGCAAATGGGACGGATACCTTTCCTACTCATTCGTTTACTCGCGATTGAAGAACCCCTCATCTGTCGGAGCAAACGACTATGTCGAGGCGATGTACAACGCTCCGCTTGACGAATGGTATTTTCCCAACTACCACCGCTTTCATACTTTGAACATTGTAAGCAACTGGCATTTTGGAAAGGGCTGGACTTTTACAGTCAAGGGAACGTTGGCGACCGGCGCTCCAAAGCAAGGCGTTGGAAACGTCACATGTTACGCCGCGCAAATGGAAGACGGAACAATTGTCCAGCGCTACTCAAGAAGCTCTTACTACAGCGACACATTGAGAACCCAAATTTCTTGCCCGATCGACCTTAGGCTTTCCTACCAGTGGAAGACCCACAAGGACAAGGCAAGTTGGGAATTCTACATCGCGGCGCAAGACATATTCGTGAACCTTTACGCTCCCAAGGGGGACAAGTCGTTCAACAAGTACACAGGCGAACCAAGCGAAACAGCCGAGTCGGTTGACTTTAGCATCGGCATGCCAATCCCTTCGCTTGGAATCAAAGTTCAATTTTAACAGCGGCATTTATTAGAGGAGAAATAAAAATGGAAAACGGATTCAGCTTAATCGAATTGTTCAAGCTTGGCGGACCCTTCATGTGGGTGCTCTTGACTTTTTCTGTAGCCACGCTCGGCATCGTGATCGAGCGCTGCGTTTACCTTTACTGGCACAACTGCAAGGCCTATCCAATCAGCGCAAAAATCAAAGGCTTTTTGCGCGAAGGAAAAAAGGAAGAAGCCGTGAAATTTTTGCGCGGCTGCCAGCGAAACCAAACAATCGCTTCGATTCTTTTGGCGCTTTTGGAAAACGCCAAGTACGGCGAAAACCGCATGGAGCGCGCGGCCGAAAGCGAGGCGCAGGAACGCCTTCGCAGAATGGAAAGCGGCTTCAACTATCTTACAGCGCTTTCTTCGCTCGCGCCTCTTACCGGCTTTTTGGGAACGGTGTCGGGAATGATCGGCGCCTTCCGCTCCATCGCCGAAGCGACAGACGTCAACGCGCAGCTTGTCGCCGGAGGAATTTACGAAGCCTTGATTACAACCGTATTCGGCTTGATAATCGCCATCACGGCGCTCGTCGCCTACAACCTTTTGATCCAGCGCGTTGACTCATTTTCCGCCGAAGCGTCAAAAGCCATCGACGACTTGATTCCGGAGTTGATATGATTAAAAGACCGCCGCGCCGCAACATCGAAGATTCGAGCAGTTCTGGCGCGTTAAACGACTTGTCCTTTTTGCTGATAATTTTCTTTATCGTAATCGCGGGCTTTAACGTCAACAAGGGCTTTTTGCTGAACCTTCCGTCAAAGGAAAAGCCGATAGTGGTCAACACAAACGACATCCTTAAATGCGAGCTGGACCAAAACGGCGCTCTTTTTCTTGACGGAAAAAACATAAAGATGGAAGAACTGTCGCAAAAAATTTCCGCCAAGCTAAAGACGCAGCCCAACATGACCTTTTTGCTTACGATAAACCCGGAGACGCATTACCAAAACGTAATCGATGTTGTCGCCGCCATAAGAAAGCTTAAGGTTGAGAATTTTTCATTCAGGATGAAGTGAGAAAAAATTTATGATTGAAAGAAAGACAAAAAGAAGAAAGCCTAGCGTTGCAACTTCGTCAATGTCGGACATAGGATTTTTGCTTTTGATTTTCATAATGCTGATTTCCTTGATGAACCAACGCTATGAGGAAAAGATAAACTATTCCGAAAGCGCGGTTTTGGAACGGACGCAAGCCGACGAAAATTTTGAGATATGGGTTCAAAGCAACGGAGTCGTTTCAGCCGACGGAAATGTTTTGGACGCGGCCGCTTTGGAAAAAGCGATTGTCGACGCCATCGCCAAAAATCCCAACGTCAGAATCCACATCATCGCAGACAAGGACACGCCCTATAAATACATTAACGGCGTGACTTCGATTTTGCAAAGCTTGCAGCACCGCGTCGTAAGCTTTGTGGCAAAGGAAAAGTAAAATGCCTGTGGAAAAAATTACAAAACATGCAAAGATTTGGCGCCTTGCGATTTTTGCTTTCGCGCTTCTTGTTCATGTGGCCGCGATATGCTTATTCAGCGTAAGGCAGAAGGAAGACGAAATAGAGACCGTTGACTTTAGCCAAGCCGACGTCTTTAAACTGGTTGACGTGCAGGAATACACAAAGCCTGAGCCGGAAAGCAATGAGATTGTCGTCCAGCAGCCCAAGGCCTCGGAGCGCGTTCTTGAGACAGAAAAAAAAGTCAAGGACTTTGACGAAAGCGCCTTTTTGCCCCAGCACAAAATTTCTTCGGTGCCGGTGATTCCTATCCGCGAAGTTCTTTCAAAAATCGAATACCCGCCGATGGCCCTGCGCCAGGGAATCGAGGCTGTCGTCTACTTGGAGCTTTTCATCGACAGCAAGGGAGCGATAAAAAACATCAAGGTCTTAAAAGACCCTGGCCACGGCTTTGCCGAGGCCGCTGTGGCCGCGCTAAAGGGAATCGTCTGCGTTCCCGCCAACGCCAACGGAAAGAATGTCGCCGTCCGCTACAGGTACCCGATAAAGTTCACGCTGAACTAACTTTTGTTTGCAAAATCGTCATTTTTGTAGTATAATATAGGAATATGGCGATTAAACTTTATTCACTCGGCGCCGCCGAGGAAGTGACTGGCAGCAAACACATATTGGAAGTTGACGGACGCTCGTACATGATTGACTGCGGAGCCTTTCAAGGCCACCGCAGCGAGTCCGACGAAAAGAACCGCAACTTTGAATTTGACCACGAAAAACTGGAAGCCGTGGTTTTGACCCACGGACATTTTGACCACTGCGGCCTTATCCCCGTTTTGGCAAAAAAGGGATACAACGGAAACTTTTACGCCACCAGCGCGACGCGCGACTTGGCCAACCTTGTCGTAATGGACAGCGCCCGCATTCAGGCCCGCGACGCGGAATACCTGGAGGAGCAAGCCAAGCGCAAAGGCGAGCGCTTCAATTGGAAGCCCATGTACGACGAGCAGGACTGCATCAAGGCGATGAACCAATTCGTCACCGTTTCCTACAACCGAAAAATTTTCATCGGGCCAAACGTCTCGCTGGAATTTTTTGACGCGGGCCACATTCTTGGCTCGTCGTTCGCTTACTTTACAATTTACGAAGGAACGCCCCAAGAAACGCGCATTTTGTTCACCGGCGACCTAGGCCGCAAGAACAAGTCGATTGTCCGCGACCCTTCGACAAACTTTCCGCCGCCGGACTACATCGTTTGCGAAAGCACTTACGGAAACCGAAAGCACGACCAAAAGGACTACGCGCTCAAGGCCCTTACCAGAATCATTCGCGAAACAATTGACAAAAAAGGAAAAATCATAATGCCGTCGTTCGCGATTGAGCGCACGCAAGAAATCATCTACCAGCTGCACAAGCTTGTGGACATGAAAAAAATTCCGCAAGTGCCGATTTACGTCGACAGCCCGATGGCCGTAAACGCGACGGTCATTTTCCAATCGCATCCCGAATGCTACGACGAAAAAGTTTCGCAAGCCTTCCTTGTCCACCACAAAAACCCATTTGGCTTTAACGCCTTGCAAATGGTCACCAGCGTGGACGAATCCAAGGCCTTGAACAAAAAGCCCGGCCCGATGATTATTCTTAGCGCCGACGGCATGTGCGAAGCGGGCCGCATCCTGCACCACTTGGCCAACAACATCGACAACGAGCGCAACACGATTTTGATTGTTGGCTACATGGCGGAGAACACTCTTGGCCGCCGCATCTTTGACGGCGAAAAAGAAGTGAAAATCATGGGCGACGTTTACGAGGTTCGCGCCAAGGTTGAAAAAATCAACGCCTTCAGCGCGCACGCCGATTACGAAGAAGCCACCGAATGGCTAAAAGCGGTTGACACAAGCCGCCTAAAAAAGCTCTTCCTGGTCCACGGAGAAAAGGACGCGCAAGAGTTTATGACAAACTATTTGGCGGAGAACGGATTCAAGAACGTTCAATCGTCAAAATACGGAGAAAGCTACGACTTGTAAACGCCTATGAAAGATGATGTTAAAAAGTTTGAAGACTACTATTCCGCGAATTTCAACCGAACCAGCTCTTTTTGGTCCGGCTTGACGATTATGGTGTTTGACGCCTGCATTTTGCTTTTGTCAATCGGCATCGGATTTTTCTTGGTCAACTTGGTCAACCACCGCTTTATCAACTTTAGGTCTTTCGTTGACTACTACATTTACATACCGGCAATCTTGGCCGTCTTTTACGCGGCGGACTTGTATCCAGGCATCATGACTTCTCCTGCCGAGGACGTAAAGCGCCTTTCAATTTGCACATTCTTTGGCTTTTGCGGAATCGCCCTCAGCATTTTTGTCGAGGACGCGGAAGACAAATACGCCATCGCCATAGCGCTTGTCGTGGCGGTTCCTTTTGCAACGATTTTGCTTCCTGGAATGAGGGAAGCCGTCCGCCGCTTTTTTGGCTTGTTCAAATTTTGGGGTTTGCCGGCGGTTGTCTTTTGTTCAGGCGATTCAGGCGACCTGCTTGTAAGCCGCTTCCTTAAAAACCGTCACTTGGGCTACCGTCCAGCCTTAATCGTAAACGATGGAGCCAAGGCAAAAAACGGCGGCGGCTTTTTGGGCGTTCCCGTATTGCCTCCGTCGCAGGAATTGTTCGCGGCTATAAAAAAGAAAAAAATCAAGGTCGCCGTCCTTTCTGGCTACAAGAGCGACTTTGACGAAATGAAAAAATTCTTCCGCTACACGATCGTAGTCTCGGAACAGTTGAACACAATGATGAGCGGCGCCCCGCACCTTCGCGACATCGCGGGAATCGTGGCCTTCTCTTCCACAAACTATTTGACAAAAATTCAATCCTTGGTGGCCAAGCGCGCCTTTGACATCGCGATAATAATTTGCTCGCTCCCATTGACGCTGCCGCTATGCCTTTTGACGGCGCTTTTTGTAAAGCTAACGTCGCCGGGCCCTGTTCTTTACGGCCACAAGCGAGTGGGCCTTAACGGGAAGGAATTCAAGTGCTGGAAATTCCGCTCGATGTTCGTCGACGCCGACAAGCAGCTGGAAAAAATCTTAAAAGAAAATCCTGAAATGAAAAAACAATGGGACAAGGAGCGCAAGCTTGAAAACGACCCCCGCGTCACGCCGTTCGGAAAGTTCATCCGCAAGACAAGCTTGGACGAACTTCCGCAATTAATAAACATCTTTGTCGGCCAAATGAGCTTTGTGGGACCGCGTCCTGTAATGCAAGACGAGCTTGAGCGCTACGGAAAAAAGGCGGACTACATTCTTTCCGTCCTGCCAGGCCTTTCCGGCATGTGGCAAACCTCAGGCCGCAGCGACACCGCCTACGAAGACCGCGTGACGCTTGACGCCTACTACATCCAAAACTGGTCGATTTGGCTTGACATTTGGATTCTAATCAAAACCGTCTGGGTCGTCCTAGCCGGCAAAGGGGCCTATTGACAGCAGTGGCGTATTGTCAGTAGCCCGCGCGAGCGGGCACGTAAATACTTCCACTAGCAAAACGACACAAGGTTTATGGTCTTGCTACCGTTTAAGGTTTTGCACCATAAGTTGTATTCGCTCTAACGCTATCTTTATCTTATCTACCGCAGTGGCGTATTGCCAGTAGCCCGCGCGAGCGGGCACGTAAATACTTCCACTAGCAAAACGCCACAAGGTTTATGGTCTGTTTACTTTAAACTTTTCACCATCAATTCTATTCTTTCCAAAGCAACCTTGATTTTGTCTACCGCAGTGGCGTAGCATACGCGAATGTGGCCCTCGCCGCCCGCGCCAAAAACGCTTCCGGGAACGACGGCCACGTTGCGCTCCTTAAAAAGCCGCGTGGCAAATTCCTCGCTGCTCAATCCCGTGGCGGAAATGTCGGGGAACATGTAAAAGGCGCCCTTGGGTTCAGGCACCGGAAGGCCCATTTCGTTAAAGGCTTTTTCCATCAAGTTGCGGCGCTGCTGGTAGCTTACGCGCATTCTTTCAACTTCCTTCCAGCCGTTGCGAAGTCCTTCGGCCGCCGCGTACTGGCTGAATATTGGCGCGCAAATTGTGTTGTAGCCGTGCACCTTTACGATTTGCGACAAAAGCTCGTTGGGCGCGGCGATGTAGCCGATGCGCCAGCCGGTCATCGCGAACGATTTTGAAAAGCCGTTAAGGATGATCGTGTAGTCTTTCATGCCCGGGAAGGAGCCGATCGAAACATGCTCGCTTCCGTCGTAAACCAACTCGCAATAGATTTCGTCGCTGATTACCCAAAACTGATGCTTCTTTGCAAGCGCCGCGATTTTTTCCAACTCCTCTTTGGGAATCATCGTTCCGGTGGGATTGTTGGGAGAGCAAATCATCAAGGCCTTTGTCTTTGGCGTGATAAGTTTTTCAACCGCTTCCGCCGTCGGATAAAAATTTGTCTTTCCTGAGTCCAGAGGAACGGCCTTGGCCTGGCAAAGCTCCGCGAGCGGAACGTAGTTTACGTAACAGGGCTGGCTTACGATGATTTCGTCGCCGGGATTAAGAATCGCGCGCAAAACCGCGTCAACGCCTTCGCTTGCTCCGACAGTGATGAGTATTTCGTTTTTGGGCTCGTAAGACATGTTGTAGCGAGCGAGGTATTTTGCAATCTCTTCGCGCAATTCAATCAAGCCCCAGTTTGAAGTGTAGCTTGTGTGGCCCTTTTCCAAATGGTAAAAGGCTTCCTCGCGAATCACCCAAGGCGTGGGAAAGTCCGGCTCGCCGACGCTCAAACTAATCACGTCGTCGTGGCCGATAAGCATTTCAAAAAATTTTCTGATTCCGCTTGGGGGAATCTGCATCATCGAGGCGCTAAGCCTGTCGGGTCTTGTGTTCATTATGCCATCGCTCCTTCGCGGCGGTCCTTTTCGTCCTCAACGTAAATGACGTCGTTCTCTTTGTAGGTCTTTAGCACAAAGCAAGTTTTGGTGGAACGAACGCCTTCCAGCGTGGCAAGCTTTTCGCTTACGAACAAGCCCACTTCCTTAAGAGAGTCGCCTTCGATGACGACCATAAAATCGTAGCCGCCGCTCATAAGGTAAACCGACTTTACTTGCGGATAGCGGTAAATGCGGTCGGCGATTTTGTCAAAGCCGTGCTCGCGCTCGGGCGAAACCTGAATCTGTATCTGAACGCGCACCTTGTCGTCGGTTCCGTTCAATTTTTCCTTGTTGATGACGGCGCCATACTTTAAGATGATGCCCTCGTCTTCCATTTGCTTTATTATGCCCTTGACTTCATCGGGGCTCTTTTTTGTCATCGCCGCGATGTCCTCAACGCTCAAGCGCGCGTTTTGTTCAAGCAAGTTCAATATTTCTTCGTCATACTTCATAGGAACTCATTCTAGCGCTTTTTTCCCATCTGCGCTAGTGGTATTGAGTATTGGATAAAAGCAAAAAAAGCGCGAAGGAGCGGGGCGGCTGGCGGCAACACTCGCATTGCGTCTGCCGCGTCTAGCGGCAGCAGAATATAGTTACAAGGCGCAATGCGCGTGTAGCGACGATATCTAGCGGTGCCGATCAGACGCAACCGCAACTGGGAGCTTTTTATTTACTTTTTCTGCAAATGCGCTATACTAATGGAATGAAGACACCGGCGCGTTCTATTATTTTGTGCGGAATCAAGCACTGCGGAAAATCAACTCAAGGCAAAAGACTTGCCGCCGCGCTGGGCCTTGACTTTTACGACACCGACGACTTGATTTTTGAGCAAACAGGAATGGACGCGCGCGCCATTTACAAGTCGCAAGGAAAGGACGCTTTTATGGCAGCGGAACTAAAAGCCTGCGAATATTTGCGCGACACTTTGCAGGCGGAAGGTTCGAAAGGCCAAAATGCGGCGGCTTTTGGCCAGCCAAAAAATCGCGGCGCCTCCGACAATTCATCGCAAGGCCAAAATGCGGCGGCCGCAAAAAGCGCCGTAATCGCGACAGGCGGCGGCATTTGCCAAAACGAGCCTGCAATCGCCATCCTTAAAAAGCTTGGAACAATCGTTTACTTGGAAGTGCCAGAAATCACCGCCGCCGGCCGCATCGTACGCGAGGCGCGCTTCCTTCCCGACGGAACGATTCAAAACCTTCCGGTCTACATCGCGAACAAAAATCCCGCCGACCAAAAAGAAGTCCGCACCATCTTCCACGACTTTTACATGGAGCGGACAAAAAAATACAGGAGCCTCGCCGACGCAAGCGTCCAAGCGCAAGGCTCCCGTTCTGAAAACACAAAGAAGATTTTGTCGGCGCTCGAACTTTTGTAAAGGTAAAAAGCGCGGCGTTTTGAAGAATTTTATACTGCAGCTCTTTTTATCTTATACTCAACATCACAATGTTCCGTTTGTTGACTTTCGTTATATCGATTTAAAAAGTCAATAATGGAATAGCCGACTTCTTTTGCCAAATTTACCGGCACGGCGTTTCCAATTTGCTTGTACTTTTGCGTCATTGAACCAGCGAATTCCCAACTGTCTGGAAATGTTTGAATGCGAGCGTATTCACGGACTGTAAACGGACGAGTTTCATCTGGATGGCAGCGCTCTGTTTGTTTTTGAGCGGGAGCGCAAGTTAATGTCAAGCATGGTTCATCCCAAGAAATTCTACGAGCCATGCCTGTTTTGCCGCCGCCTAAGTAGTAGCTGCCTTTCATATAATCTTTTTGAATTTCCACAGGCAAATCCCTCCAGTAACCTCCAGGAGGCACCAACTCCATAACTTTTCTCTTTTTCTCTGGATATTTTTCGCCTTCTGATTTTGGAACATCGCAATCATACAAAGAGCCTTTTTTCAATGCGTCTTTTAGCGTATAAATGCGGCGGCTTGGTTTAGGATAAAAAAAGTTTGTAGAAATACCCTTCCTTATGCCAACCAAAATCATTCTTTCTCTTTTTTGAGGAACCTTGTAATATATGGCTTTTAATATTTGCGGCGCTAAAACTGTATAACCAAGTTCAGTAAGAATATCTACCATGCCTTTAATAGTCTTTCCGTTGTCATGGGAAAGCAAGCCTCGAACATTTTCTCCAATGCAAATTTTAGGCTGAATTTCTTTTACAGCGCGCGCCCATTCAAAAAACAAAGTGCCGCGAGCGTCTTCAAATCCTAATTTTTTTCCAGCGTAACTAAAGGCTTGGCAAGGAAAGCCGCCTGTCACAACATCCACTTTTCCTTGATATTGCGAAAAATCTATATCATGGACATCGCCTTCAACGACATTCCAATCAGGCCTGTTTTTTCTTAAAGTTTCGCATGCGGTATGGTCAAATTCATTCAGCATAACATGATGCAACCCCGCCTCTTCCAAGCCAAGCGCAAGTCCGCCCGCGCCTGCAAAAAGTTCCACAGAAGTATAATAATTATCAGGTGTTACTGCATTATCAGCATTTTTTGATTTCGGAAAATATAATTCCAACTGTTCGCAAATTTTTAATTCTTTTTCTGTATAAAACCTATATCCTGAAATTCCGTTTCGCCTTGCTTTTAGTTTTCCAGAATTATCCCAACGTCTTAGAGTGTCTTTTGAAACAGACAGCAAATCCGCGAATTGTTCAATTGTATATACCTCTGACTTTTTTTTCATAATAACCACCTTATGCAACATTATGCATGGTTATTTTTGTTTTGTCAAGAGAAGAACACAAAAAATTTACGATTCTGAAATTTCTATAACTTCTTTTGTTTGCGCCAACTTTTTTATGACTTCATCAAGTTCGTCTTTAAAGTCACTTTCCGTAACAACAGAGCCTATCGCTTTTATCAAATCAAAATAGAAATTTTCATCGCCAGTCAAATGCAGCCAAAATTCCTTGCCCGCAAAAACAGGAATGTTATATTTTTTTTCAAGCCGCTTATAGTTCCCGCTCAATTCTTTGTGAGAGCCATAAATAACTCCGACAATTAAATCATCTATTCCAATTTTCTTTGAATTTGTTCTTGCCAGATTTTTTACACTATTAAAATGATTGACAATTGTTTCAACATCGTCTTTATTTATAGTGTTTGGCCCAGCCTTTAATTGGCAATACTTACGCGAGCCGTCCATCGCGTCGTCAAATTCAATGTCCATACCACTAGTGGTACTTGCAAAAGAAGAAAGCACTTCAGTTGTGAATTTTTGAATGCCAGTTCCAAACATTGTGGTTATTGAAGTTGCAAGGACGCGCGGATAAATCAAAGCCTTCGCCATGCTTTCGGGCTTGGCGTTGCCGGTAAGAAAATGTGCCAAATAAGACGCAAGGAACGGATTTATATGAAACTTTTTTATTGAAATTAATTTCCTCGCATTTACTTGATGCTTCTCCATAATGCTAGTTCTAAACCATTCTTTTGATTTTTCCAGTATTTCCGCTTTTTTCTTGCCGTCCATAAGTTTATCCTTTTACAATTTTTTCGTTCACGAATTCTAACATCCGCAGCCGCAGCCTTCTCCACCGCAACCGCCGCCACATCCGCCGTCGCCGCAATCGCAGTCGCCGTCGCAGTCATCTCCGCAGCCGTCTCCGCATGAGCCGCACGAACAGCCTCCGCCGCAACCGCAGCCGCCGGTGTAAACCGAACCGGCCTCGACCTGTTCAAGGCTTGCGTTGGCGACGTCCTTAACCTCAACGTCAAAGCAAAGGGTTTTTCCGGCCAGCTCGTGGTTGGCGTCAACGGTGATTTCCTTGTCATCGACTTTTGTAACGTGAACGATTACAGGGCCGCCGTTGGATTCGGCTTGGAAGGCCATTCCGACTTTTATTTCCAAGTCAGGATCAAACTGGTCTCGCGGAACTTTCGTCACAAGCTTGGGGTCGTATTCGCCGTAAGCTTCGGCCGGCTCGATGACCGCGCTGAACTTGTCGCCTGGCTCCCTTCCTTCCAACTGCTTTTCCAAACCGACAATCAAGTTTCCGCGGCCATGCAAGTATTCAAAAGCGCCGGCCTCGTGCGAGGAGTCCAAAACCTTTCCGTCAGTGTCTTTCAACACGTATTCAATCGCGACAATCTTATTCTTTTCTATCTTCATAATTAAAATCCAAATTCAGGGGCGGGAGTGTCGTTCACAACTTCGGTGACTTCCGGGCAAGCGTCCTTTAGGAACTGCTCAACGCCCATCTTTAGCGTCATCGTCGCCATCGGGCAAGAGCCGCACGCGCCCGTCAACTTTAGGTGCACGCGCTTTTGCTCGTCGATAGACAAAAATTCCATGTCGCCGCCGTCAGCCTGCAACTGCGGTCGGAACGCGTCCAACGCTTCCTTAACTTTCGCTTCAAGTTCTTCCATAATTTACTCCTATTCAATCAACAACTTTATATTATCAACAACGGAATCAATTTCTTCGTCCGACGCTTTTTCAATATAGGCGCAGTCTCTCTGCTTCCAGTCAAGATTTTTTATTTGGTCGCTGAGAATGCAGCCGCTTATCGAATGTTTGTCCAATACAATTTCAAAAGGATATCCCTTAATATGGCTTGTTATAGGACAGAACAAAGCAAGGCCGATTTTTTGGTTGTATTTTTTTTGCGACACGCAAATCGCTGGCCGGCGGCCTTTTTGCTCATGTCCGGCTTGCGGATCAAAATTAAGCCAAACCAAATCGCCTTTCTCTGGAACATAATTCTTTTTTACCATTCTTCTTTTCCCACAGATTTTCCTGTTGAAAGTTCAGAATGAATGTTGTCTGGCGTAACCTGCGCCAACATGTCGTCAAGGGTCTTTTTTTGAGGAAGAATTACAATCTTGCCTTTTTCGGCAATAACTTCAATTTTGCTGCCGTTCTTAACGTTGTTGTCTTTTGCCCAAAGGGAAGGAATTCTAAAACCAAGGCTGTTGCCCCATTTTTTCACAACCGCTTGCATAGCGCCCCCTATGCGCATAGTATATACAATGTATAACCATTTTGTCAAGGGGGCGAAGCCGCCGCTTTAGTCCTTAGCCCAACTTTTCTATTGTTCTGTGCAGCTCAATAATGCGGGCGTGAACGTAATGGTCAAGCGCGGGCTTTTCCAAAACGCCCAAAAGCTCGTCGTTGTAGCCGACGATTGGAATCGCTTCCGTGTCGTACTCGTCAAACAGCTTGTAGGCTTCAGGCAGCATTAGCTGCGGGGAACAGGTGACAGTCACAGGATCCATTATGTCGGTGGCCAAAAGATTTTCGGCCAGCTCGCCGATGGCAAGCGTTTCCTTTAAGTGCTCAAGAGAAATCACGCCGACCAACTTTCCGCCCTCGGACCTGACGGCGTAATTCAAATTGTTGTGGCGGGAGAAAGCGTCGAGTATTTCCTTAATCGTTTGGTTTTCCGCGACGATAGACGGCGACTCTTGCGAGCAAATTTTATCGTTGCCCCAGGTAACGTCGGCCACCTTAGTGTTTTTCTTAATGTCTTCCTCGGTGATGTTAAGGCCCACCTCTCCCGCCTTGGTCACGCCGTACTTTACGAAAATCGGGCCAACAAGCTGGACGATAAATGTCGTCGCCGTGATGATGAGCAAAATTTGCGGGCCAATCGAATCGGCAAAGTCGTTCCCCGCCGCGATTGAAAGTCCGATTGCGACTCCCGCCTGCGAAAGCAAGCAGCAGGGCAAGTATTTCCTTACCGTGGCCGGAGCCTTTGTAAGCCAAGAGCCAAAAATAGAGCCAATTGTCTTTCCAAACGAGCGGCCCAAAACGTAAACGACGGCCAAGACTCCCAAGTAAGGCGTGATGATCCAAATGTCAAGCTTGGCTCCGACAAGAACGAAGAACAAGACGTAAACCGGCGGCGTGAATTTTTCGACCAGCGTAAAAACCGGCCGCGTCTTTGCCGGCGCAAAGTTCACCATAAAAAAGCCAAGCGCCATCGCCGCCAAAATGTTGTCCAGGTTCAAAAAGAGCGCGCAGCCCGTGCACAAAAACAGGCTTCCCAGCGCGAACGAAAGTATGCGGCCGTCTTCGTTCATAATGTTTTTTATCATGACCATCAAGAGCGCTCCAAAAGCGCAGCCCAGCAAAATCGAGCCAAAAATGTCGCGGCCTATCATCAAAAGCTGCGCGCCAAGCGAGACCGACGCTCCGTTTAAAAGCGGAGACGAAATTGAATTTGCTATCGCGTACAAAATCAAGGCCACGGCGTCGTCCATCGCGACAATGCCGTAAACGATTGTCGTAAGCGGGCCGCGGGTCCTGTACTCAACCAAAACGTCGGTCGTCGCGGCTGGCGCGGTGGCGGAACAAATCGCTCCCAAAATCAAGCCCATCGCGACAGAAAGCGGCAAGTTTCCGGAGACAGTCAGCGAGATCGCGAAAATGATTCCGCCCACGATAAAAAAAGGCGTGATCGACTCAAAAAGCAAAATGCCCACAAACTGCTTTCCGTATTTTTTGATTACGTTAAGCTTTAGCTCCGCGCCAATCAAAAAGCCGATTAGCGAAAGCGAAACAGCGCTCACAGGATTGAGCGAGGCGATGGTGGCCTTGCCCAAAAGCTGCAGGCCGCTTGAACCGATTATGATTCCGATTACGATGTAGCCCACAACCTGCGGGATTTTGAGCTTTTTAAAAATGCGGCCGCCAAGGGCTCCAAAAAACATTATGATGCCCAAAAGCAAGACAATTTGCGTGGCTTGAAGAGAATAAAAATGCATCGCCTCTGGCAACAGGTCAGAAAACGGATCGTTCATATTCCGACAGTATAGCGTTTTGCGGGAACCGTGTCAAAGCGGATTACATCAACTCGCTTACGATGTCGCACGGATTCTTGCCGTCGTAAAGCCAGGCGTAGATGGCGGCGGCACTGACGACGCGGCGGCCGTAGTCGCGGGTTTCGGCAAAGGGAAGCGTTTCCAAGAACATGTCGCTCCACAACTGTCCTTGCGAATTAAGCTCGATTTTGCTGCTTCTAATCCAGCGGCGCACGACAGTGATTCCGGCGTTGTAGGCAAAGAGCGCCAAAATACCCGAATCGTCCAAGCGCTTTTTCATGTGGGAATAGTAGTAGGTTCCAAAGCGAATGTTCGTCGCCGGATCCAGCAAATTGTAACTCTCAACTTTCAAGCGCTTGGCGCAGTCGGAAGCGGTCGCTTCCATAAGCTGTGTAAGGCCGATCGCTCCGGCGTGGCTTTGAATGGCCGGCTCAAAAAAGCTTTCGGTCCTGACAAGCGCGAACATAAGGTAGTCGTCAACCTCAAACTCTTTGGCCGAAGCGCGTATGCAGTCCAAAAAATTTTGGGGATACAAAAGCTCAAAAGCCGCGCGGGAGATTTGAATGCCGTCAAGGTTGGCCGAGCGCGCTATCATTCTTAGGCTTTTGGAATAATAGTCGTTTTGTCCGCCGGCCATTTGGCGCAAAAATTCGCTAAGGCGCTCCACGGTCGAAAGGTCAATCATCTTTTTGTCCATGTCAAAAAAGAATTTCCACTCGTCGTAAATGCATTCGCCAAGGCCAAAGTCCGCGTAGCCCAAAAGCAATTTGCGGGCAGACAAGGCTTGTTCCATCGAAACTTTTTCAGGAACTAACGGCTCAAGTTTTTTCGGCTCAAAAAACATTTTGTCAATGTCGCCGGCAGAATATCCCAATTCCTTGGCGGCCAAAAGCTTGTAGTAAACGTAAGTGCCGGGATCAGTCGCGGCGGCAAGCTTGTAGGCTTGCTCGATTTTTTCTTTGTCAGGCTCCTTTGTCTGGCTTTGCAAAACCCTTGCCGTCAAGTAGGCGTACTTTGAAACAGTCGCCTGGCTTGCATGCCCCTCTATCGCGTCCAAAACTTGCCGGAACAAATTCCACTTTCCGCCGCTAAAAAGCAGGACAGAAAGCGAGTCAAAAAAATCGTCAAAATAGTCCTTTTGGCAAAAAGACGCCGCGTGTTTTTTTAGCCCCGCAAGAGCTTCCTCCGTGGAAATTTTCAGGCAGGACTGCAAGTAGTACCAAAGCGCTTGGTCGCGCTCGCCTTCGTCGCCGGCCAAATCAAGCGCGGCTTCAAACTGCTTAAGCGAGCGGCGGCGGTAGTTGTCGTTTTTATTGTAAAGCAAGCCGGAATAAATCATCGCGTAGTAATTTATCCTTTTGTCTTTCCAAACGCCTCGCGCCAATTCTTCAAACCACTTTGCGTTGTTTATGTCGTCGTTGTTTCCGTTGACGCAAGCGCGGCCCATGTCGGCGACCAATTGCCAGGTCAAAGGAATTTTATTTTTTTCGATTGTAAGCGCGCGGATTTGGTCATACATTTCAAAAGCCGCGTTGTAGTTTCCGCGATAAATCGCGATTCTAAATTGCAGGACAAAATCTTTGTTCACTGCAAAGTCAGAGAATTGCTCCGCGCCGCCAACGTCGCCGGTAATGACGTCCTCCAATTCGTCGCGGGCGTTTTGCTTGTAAAATTCGTAGTGAACGTCGCTGATTCGCCTTTGGGTAAACCAATCATAAACCGCTTGGTCAAAGCGCGAATCGTTTTTTTTGTCCAGGGCTTGCAATCTTAGCGCGGCCAAGCTGTTGTCGCAAACGGCAAGGTCAATGTCGTCCGTGGCTTCAATCGCCAGCGCCCATTCCTTGTCGGCCAAAAATTCCCTTGCTGCAAAAAGCTTTGCGTCGTCGTCGTTGTATTTTTTTAGGTAGTCTTGGCATCTTTTGATTCTTTGCTGAACGTCTCCAATCAAGCAAAGCTGCCTCATCGACCTTCTTGCGGCCCAATAGCTTCCTTTTTTTGCGGAACGGAAAAAATATTTTTGAGCCGTTTCTGTGTCCTTGTCGCGCAAGGCAAGCAAGCCGTTAAAGTAGCTGGCGTCCGCTCCGTAGAATTTATTTAAAGAGACTTTTTCCTGCGAGCAGGCTGTGAACAAGGAGAAGAACGCCAGCGCGAGAATTGTTTTTTTTGCGGAAGAAAGCATCACTCTTCCGGAATCTTTATTGTAGTGCCGGCCACAATGTGGTTGGGATTTTTGATTCCGTTGTACCTGGCGATTTTCTTGTAGCGCCAAGGATTCTTGTAGTAAGCCGCCGAAATGTCCCAAAGAGTGTCGCCCCACTTGATTTTGTAGGTGATGACTTTAGGCTTCTTTTCTTCAACCTTCGGAAGGTCGGGAACGACAATCTCGGCCTCTTCAACGACGACAATTTCGTTTTCCTTTGCGGCCGGGGCGACAGGCTCAGGCGGCGCAAGCCGCTCCTCTTTTTGCGCGGGAGGAGGAAGCGGCGCCGGCTCTTCCTTTACAATTTCAGTTTTCTTTTCGGAATTTGAATTGAAAACATTGAACCTTGAAGGAATCACAAACAAAAGCAAAACGGCCAAAATGCAAATGACCGCGCAAACCAAGCAAATCAAAACCGGAAGGCGGGTCTTCTTTTGGTCGCTGTCAATGTCGTCCTCGTCGTAAAGGCTGTTAAAGTCCAAGTCGGAGGAAGAAGGGCTTTTGCTTTTGTCGTCTTCAAAAATCGGATCGTCGTCAAATGTCGGCTCCTTAAAGTCATCGTCAAACTTCAAAGGCTCGTCGCTTGAGGCCGCGCCGGGTTCGTCAAAGTCCGGCATGTTAAAGTCTGGAAGGTCAAGGCTTTGGTCAACAGGAACGTTCTCTTGGTCAAAGTCGGGAAGGGTGAAGTCCTCCGCGCCGGAATCCGTGTCAACGGCTGTCTCAGGCGCGGCCTCTTTTTTGGCCCGAGCCGCGGGAACGTCAACTACAGTTTCCGCCTGCGGAGCGGGGCCTTCTTCAAATGCCGGAATGTCAAAGTTAAAGTCATCCAATTCGCTGGCGATTTTTGTTTGCTCGGAGTCGGCCTTTAATTTTATTTCTTCCGCGGCGCCAAGCAAGCCTTTTCCTGTTCCGGGGTTTTTGTCGCTGGCCAAAAGGACTTCGCGCAAGTTTGCGGAAATAGAAGCCTCCTCTTTGGTGGCTTCGTCCTTTAGCGTCGCTTCGATTTTATCGTTCTTGTCGAGCGAAAGCGACAAGTTGATGTCTGGTTGGCCATTAGGCTGGCGATCCAATTTGTTGATTTTAAGAGTGTCAATTAAAATCGCGTCTTCCATCGAAGAGTTTTCGCTCGCGTACAAAGAAACTTGGACTGTAGTCTGGTTGTCCTTTACAGTGGTGAGGTTGATCTTCTTTTTGTCAGGCTGTCCTTCCTCCAAAATGGGGAAAAAAGCGCCGTCCGCCAATTTAATGCCTATTTTTTTCATACAATTTATTGTATCACACTTCGCTCGATTATGCAAATGGATAATCAAAAATTATGAACGTATCTTATGGCGATTCTTTTAAAATACCATTCACCGCCGGAACAGTTCATCTCCAGAAAACTTTGGTCGCGTCCGTTGATTTTGCCCTGCTCCGAGTCAAAGCCTCTCCTCCGTTCAAAGTACAAAAGGAAAAACAGGCTGTCGTTTTTGCCGAACTCAAACATGACAAAGGGCGAAAGGTTCACGTTTAAAAAGTCGCCGTCAAAGGCCTTGTATTGCGAGGCAAACTGAGCGTCAGAATAATAGCCCTTGAATTCGGCCTGAACGCCGGCCATTTTCAAGTTTTTTAGCGGCATTTGATAGCCCAAAAGCATATAGACAAAGTAATAGGGCCCGTTAACCCTGTGATAGTCCGCGGCCCAGCACCAAGGGTCTCCGTTCGCCATGCCGCTCAAGCCATTGACGCGGAACTCATAGCTGGCCATAAAAACGATGTGATGCCAGTCGCCGGGCCAAACGGCCTCCGCGTCAAATTGGAAAGTCGCTCCAAGGCTAAACTCGTAGAACCAATGCTTAAAAGGCGTCAAATTTTCGTATTTTCCAGTGGCCGCGTTGTAGGAAGCCAAGCCCTGAGAGCCCAAAACCTCCCAGCCGGTTCCCGCCGTAAGCTTTGTGTTAAAGACTAAAAAGGCGATAGGGCTGTAACTGGCCGTAACGCTTGGCATGAGCGTGGCCGGCGAGATTTGGAATTCTCCGCCAAATTTTAGACAATTGTCCTTGGTGAGAGGATTGGATCCTGGGAGCGGAATCGTGTAATTGTAAACGCCCGTCACGCCAAACAAAACGCCGTCGGACGGGCCTGTTATCGGAGCGAAGCGCTCCCCGTTCCCCGCAACAGGACCGCAATAAGGATAGTAGGCAAAATCAGTCAAAACGCTAAACGCGTGGGGCGACTTTGGCTGCTCTTGAGCGATGGCAAAAAACGAAAGCAACGCAACAAAGGCCGCCAAAAAAATCGTTCTTTTCATGCGGCTATTATAGCGCTAGCCGCCGTTTTTTTCTAGCGTCCGCCAGCGCTTGCCTTATCAGTGGACAAAAAGCGCGATTTAAAGTATTCTATTCTATTATGAATGTTTACGCGCCGATTATTTTGTGTTTCGTTCCATTTGTGACAATGTTCGCCTTGTTCACGATTTTGGTTCCAAAAATTTCAGTGGTTAAAGAATTGGTCGCCTCGCTTGCAGGCTTGCTCGCGTTGATTCCAATCACTTTGGCCCAATTCTTGATTCCAGGAATGCGCCTTTTTGGACAAAGCAGCGCCGGCGGAATCTTGCTCTACTCGATTGTCTTTTTGGGCCTTGTGGAAGAATGCTTCAAGGCGCTTTTGCTTTTTATCGTCGGAGCCAAAGAAGAAAAGCTGAGCTGCTGGTTTTGCTATTCCCTTTTGGCGGGAATGATTTTTGGCTGCTTTGAGTCTGTCATCTATTTTTTCTTGAACATTCAAACAATCGGCCACGGAGTTACGCTAAACCTTATTTACTTGCGAATGTTCACGGCCGTTTTGGTCCACACTCTTTGCGCGGGCCTTGGCGGCTTTACAGTTTATTACTTTAAGAATATAAGGCGGAACGTTTGGCCGCTTTTGAACGCGGTTCTAATCCACGGCCTTTACGACTACTTTGTTTCGTTTGACACATACGTGAAATTCTTTTGCATAATCGTAATCTTGAGCGCGGCGATAAAGTGCAGGGTTTGCTTTTTGCAAATCGCGGAGGAAGAGCGAAACAAAAAAAGCGCCAAACGGACGGCCATCGACCCCAACAAGACTATTGAGATGCCCAAAAATCCGGCGATCATAATTCCTGTAAAAAACACCGTTCCCGAAGACACATTGGTTTCAGAAACAGACGTCATCGACGAAGACGCGGAGGACTTTGACCAAATCGAGCGCGAGGCAAAGAGCGAGCTTAAGGCGGCGAAAAAACCGGCCGCGAAAAAAGCGCCGGCAAAAAAGAGCGCGGAAAAGAAGGCCGCCCCCAAAACAAAATCCGCCGCAAGCAAGACCGCAAAGCGCGCGGCTCCAAGCGCAAGCAAAAAGGCCTCGTCCAAGCCCGCGTCCAAAACAAAGGCCACAGCCAAGCCCAAAACCGGCGCCGCCAAAAGCGCGGGAAAGCCAAAAAGCGCTGCCGCAAAGAAAACTTCTTCAAAGCCTAAAACTGGCGCCGCCAAAAAGAGCGCCCCAAAAGCGAAAGGAAAAAAGTAATGGCAAACGGACAAGAAGACTTGCGCGAAAAAAACAAGAACAAGGCGGCGCCATTGGACAAGCGCCAGTTCAGCCAATGGAACAATTTCCAAGGCCGCGAGGACGCGGAAATGCTAGAAGAAAAGTCGTCGCGCTGGAACGCGAAAAAAGCCGCGGAACGCCGCGACTATTACAAGGATTACTAGCGGCAACAGCCGTAACGGTTGGAGGATATGAATTATGCTTTTTACGCCTGTAGAAATTGAAGAGACAGTGAATATGTTCATGCGCCAAAAGCTTGACGTGCGCTGCATCACGATGGGAATCTCGCTTTTGGACTGCGCTGACCCAGACCCCAAAAAGGCCTGCCAAAAAATTTACGACAAAATCATGTCAAAGGCCAAGGACTTGGTAAAGGTTGGCCGCGACATAGAAAGCGACTTTGGAGTTCCCATCATCAACAAAAGAATTTCCGTCACGCCGATCGCGCTTGTGGCCGGAGCCAGCAAGGCCGACAACTACGTCGATTACTGCAAGACATTGGACAAGTGCGCCAAAGAATTGGGCGTCAACTTTATCGGAGGCTTTAGCGCCCTGGTTCAAAAAGGAATCACGCCCGCCGACCGCATCTTGATCGACTCGATTCCGCAAGCGCTCACAGAAACTGAAAACGTTTGCTCAAGCGTAAACGTGGGCACGACCAAAAGCGGCATCAACATGGACGCGGTAAAGCTTATGGGCGAGACAATCAAAAAGACCGCCGAACTTTCCAAAAACTGTCCGGTAAACGGCTGCGCCAAATTGGTCGTCTTTACAAACGCCCCGGAAGACAATCCCTTTATGGCGGGCGCTTTCCACGGCCCCGGAGAGGGAGACACAGTCATTAACGTCGGCGTTTCGGGCCCGGGAGTAATCTTGGCCGCCGCCCGCGAATTTAAAGGCAAGCCCCTAAACGAGCTGGCCGACGGCATTAAAAAGATGGCATTTAAAATAACCCGCATGGGCCAGCTTGTCGGAACGGAAGCCGCCAAGCGACTTGGAACAAGGTTCGGAATTCTTGACCTTAGCCTCGCGCCCACGCCGGAAGTCGGCGACAGCGTTGCCCGCATTTTGGAGGAAATCGGCTTGGAAGGAGCGGGCGCTCCGGGAACAACAGCGGCCTTGGCGATGCTTACCGACATGGTAAAGAAGGGCGGCGTAATGGCCAGCACAAACGTCGGCGGCCTTAGCGGAGCCTTCATTCCCGTAAGCGAAGACGAAGGCATGATAAACGCCGTAAAGCAGGGCTCGATTTGCTTGGAAAAATTGGAGGCCATGACTTGCGTTTGCTCGGTCGGCCTAGACATGATAGCGATTCCCGGCGACACTCCGGCCACCACTATCAGCGGAATCATGGCCGACGAAATGGCGATCGGCATGGTCAACAACAAGACAACCGCAGTCCGCCTTATTCCCGCTCCCGGAAAAAAGGCCGGCGAATGGGTCGAGTTTGGCGGCTTGCTTGGCGGCTGCCCGGTAATCAACGTCAACCAATTCTCTTGCGCGGACTTTATCAATCGTGGGGGCCGCATTCCAGCGCCGATACATAGTTTTAGAAATTAAGCTTGAAATGGAAGCGGGCCGCGGCTGGGGATAGAGTGTCAGAATGGCTTATTTTAGAATTCACACGGCGGACATCGCTTACATAACCCAGCAGCCGCGCGGGCTTTTCACCGCGATAGGAAAGTTGGTGGAGGCAAAGACGCTCACGCAAGAAGAAACGGCGGAATATTGGAAGAACCGCGAATACTTTGAAAAAGTCTTGCCTGTTCCTCCCTTTTACGAAAAGGGAAACCCAGACCGCGCGACAACTTGGTTCAAGGACACGCCGCAAGGAAACGACATTTACAATCAGATGACTTTTTACCGCGCGATGGCAAAAAAGTACGGCCTAAAGTTGTTCATCTCCACTTGCGCCGAGCCGCCAGGACGCATCATTTACCAAGACGACTTTCAAATCGCGGTAAAAGACTTGCGGCCCGACGCGGCGATCGAAACGCGGGAACTGCAATAAAAAAAAAGCCGCCCGCAACAGCGGGCGGCCCATTTTTGGTCTTACGACCGGTATGTCGCTTCGCTAATTTTGCATTAGGAAGCGATTCAACTGCCCGCTCACGCGGGCTGGCAATCAAGGCACGCGCTACTCAATCGCTCTCATGTCCGCGACATCCTTGTTGTAGTCAACGCCTTCGACGTCAAAGCCGTTTGTCACCAAGAAGTCGTGCTTGTAGCCGTCGATGTCGCACCACTGGCGCACGTTGTCATCGTTGACGGCGGCCATCGCCTCTTGAGCCTTGGCCTGAACGTCGTCGCGGAGCTCCCAGTCGTCGATGCGGATGCGGTGCTCGCTGTCAACAGGAACATCTCCCATCGCGCCGTCGGCGGCGGTGTAAAGGCGCTCGCAGAACAAGCGTTCCATCTGCTCGATGCAGCCTTCGTGGATTTTCATTTCCTTCATAATCTTGAACAAAACGGCGAGGTAAAGCGAGATGATCGGAATTACCGCGCTGCTTCTTGTGACCAAGCCCTTGTTCTCAGAAACGTAGGCGGAACCGCCGACGCTCTTTTTAAGCTGCTCGTTCAAGCTGAGCGCGGTTTTTTCCAAATGCTTTTTGGCTTGTCCAATCGTTCCGTCGCGATAAATCGGATGGCTCAATTCAGGTCCGATGTAAGAGTAAGCGAGCGTGCAAAAGCCCTGGGCCAAAACGCCGGCCTTTTCCAAAGCGTCAATCCAAAGCTGCCAGTCTTCGCCGCCCATTACCTTTACGGTCGTTTCGATTTCGGCGTCGTTGGCCGGGTCGGCGCTCATCTCGGTAAGCTTTTCGTTGATGATGTCCAAGCACTTTCCGCCGTATGTTTTTCCGATCGGCTTAATTACGGAACGGTACATGACGTGGGCGCCTGTTTCGGGGTCAATCTTGTCGGGATCGTTGCGCACCGGGCTGGCCAAAGAGTAAACCAACAAGTCAATCTTTCCGCCCATCTTCTTAATTTCTTCGATGACGGAAGCGCGCATTTCGTTTGAGTAGGCGTCGCCGTTCAATGTGACTGACTTAAGGCCCGCGGCTTTGGCGGCCTTGTCAAAGGCGGCGTTGTTGTACCAACCGGGAGTTCCGCCCTTAGTCTCTGTGGCTTCCTTTTCAAATGAAACGCCAATCGTGTCGGCGCCCCATTCAAAGGCGGCCGTGATGCGGCTGGCCAATCCGTAGCCTGTGGAGCAGCCCAAGACCAAAACTGTTTTGGGTCCCTTTCCGCCTTCGGCCGCGGCCTTGACACCGCGCTTGGCTTTTTGCGCCTTTACGTAGGCGATCTCGCGCTCAACTTCCTTGGCGCATCCAATCGGGTGCGCGTTGATGCAAATGTTGCTTCTGATTTTGGGTGTGATTACCATGTTATATCTCCTATTCTATTCGCTGTATTTCTTGAACACGACGCAGCCGTTGTGGCCGCCAAAGCCGAGCGACGCGCTGGCCGCCGCCGTGATTGTTCCTGTCTGTCCCTTGTTGGGAACGTAGTCCAAGTCGCAGCCGCCTTCAATGTCAGGCTCGTCAAGGTTGATTGTCGGCGGGAAAAATCCGTCGTTGATAGCCTTGATGCAGAACAAAGCCTCGATGGCGCCGGCCGCGCCAATCATATGGCCCGTCATGCTCTTTGTCGAAGAAATCTTAAGCTTTTTGGCGTGCTCGCCAAAAGCGATCTTCACCATTTTTGTCTCGCCCGAATCGTTGGCGTGGGTTCCGGTTCCGTGCGCGTTGTAGTACTGAATGTCTTCCGGCTTAAGGCCGGCGTCTTCCAAAGCGCGGGTAATCGCCTTGGCGCCACCAGTTCCGTCGGGGAGAGGAGCCGTGATGTGGTAAGCGTCGGAAGAAGCGCCATATCCGGCAAACTCGGCGTAAATCTTGGCGCCGCGCTTTTTGGCGTGCTCCAACTCTTCCAAAATAAGAACGGCGCTTCCTTCTCCCATTACAAAGCCGTCGCGGTTTTTGTCAAAGGGGCGGCTGGCTTGGTGGGGCCTGTCGTTGTAATGGCTGGCCAAGGCTTTGAGCACCATAAAGGTTCCGATTCCAAAGCCGGTGATTGTGGCTTCAGTTCCGCCAGAAACGCAAACGTCAACGCGGCCGCTTCTGACCATGTCCAGCGCGTTTCCCAAAGCGTCGGTTCCGCTGGAGCAAGCCGTGGCAAGCGTCCAAGAAGGCCCTTGAATTCCAAAAAGCATGCTTACGTTGGCGGCCGCCTCGTTGGGAATAAGCTCAGGGGCTGTAAGCGGCGGAATGCGAGTCACACCGGCGGCGGGATCAAAGTATTTTTTAAAGGCCGCTTCGATTACGTCAAAGCCGCCGATTCCGTTTCCTACCATAATGCCGCACTTTTCGCCGGCCAAATTTTCCTTGTTAAAGCCCGCGTCGCCCAAAGCCTGGGCGCTGGCGGCAACCAAAAATTGGGTAAAGCGCGCCATTTTGCGGCACTCTTTTGGGTCAAGGCCGTATTGGGCGATGTCAAAGTTCTTTACTTCGCCGGCCACTTGAACCTTGTAGTTCGTGGCGTCAAACAAAGTGATTTTTTCAATGCCGCTTTTTCCGGCCTTGATTCCTTCCCAAGTGTCCTGAACGTTGTTTCCAAGCGGAGTCACCGCTCCAAGTCCAGTTACGACCACGCGTCTTTGCGCCATAAAAATCCCCATAAAAATAAGATTATTTATTTTAGACAAATTTTCGATTTTTGTCAACTTAAACCTTTTAATTGAAAAAAAGAGCTTTTTGCGCTATAATTATAATGATGAAAATGTTATACGCTGTGATTCTTGCAGTGATGGAAATGTTAATCATTTTCACTGTCAACAGAATCATGAACAAAGCAAACAGACGCATTCCTTTGGCAAAAAAAGCCCGCGACATGCTTATTGCGGCTTTTTTTACAGTTTTGCCAAACATTATTCTTTCCCTTATTTCCACGGAATGGGTGAATGTTGACAAAGCGGCGGTTATTCTATTCGATTGGTACTTTATCGCAATAGACATAACACTCTTCTTGCTCCTGTATTTTAACGTTGAATATTCACATCCAAACAGCATAGCTTCCCAGAATTTCATTACCGCTTTATTTTTCTTTTTCAGGGACGACATAAGGAGCATAACAAAACGCGAAAAACAAAAAACTTCTTGGTTTGAAAAAGGGATGATCATCCTTTTCTTCCTTATCGTCGTAGATGTTTGCAATTTGATAAGCAACATTTGGACTGGAAAGGTCTTTATCGCCGAACGCTTTTATTTTAACGGCGGAATATTCCTGCCGGACGTATATTTCAGAACAACAACCGCAACGACGTATGACTTGCACTTGACTCTCTGTTATTTGATGGTTGTTTTGAACATTGTATGTCTTTTAGCGAAGGCCATCACATCTTCAAGCATTTATAAAATAAAGTACTTGATGTCCATACTTCAGATTTCATTAATTGTTCTCATCAACGGCTTTTATATTTTGTTCGCTCTGCCAGTGGACTTTTCCGTCCTCTTGTACGGCTTTGTCTGCGTGTCGATGAGCTACTTTGCCTTCTCTTACATACCCGCGCTTTTGCAGCAAGTTACGCTAAAGCGGTTGATGCAAGACATGGACAACGGAATCGCCGTATTGGACACAGATGACCAGTGCATTTACGCAAACGATTACATTAGGAACATTTACCACATCGGAAAAAATCAAAACCCAACAGAAGTTATCGCTCCAATCATTCATCGAATTTCAGGCGGAATGCCAATCAGCAAAATGGAGCCAAAAGAAGAAACCATTCACCGCATCGAAAACGGAAAAGAAATTTTTTACAAAATGAACTTTTCGCGCATAGAAACAAAAGACAAGCGCTACATCGGAAGCTATTTGATGATGGTTGACACTACGGAGGAAAACAACCGCGAAAAGTTGGAGCGCTTCCGCAACACGCACGACCCGCTGACAGGCCTTTACAACAAGCATTACTTTTACGAAAAGGTCGCCGACATGCTTGAAGCCAATCCCGACGAAAAATATTTTATCGTTTGCTGCGACGTCGGAAAGTTCAAGCTTATCAACGAGTTTAACGGAATAGCGGTCGGAGACAAAATTCTAAAATCATTTGCGGAAGGGCTTAAAGAAAAAACTGTTGTTGGAGAAATTTACGGAAGAATCGACAACGACCGATTCGCGATTTTGATTCCCAAAGACCGCTTGAACTTGCAAATTTTCATTGACGAATCACAGCGCATATTCAAGGAAACGGTCAACCTTTCGATTTTGCCAACCTGCTACTTTGGCGTTTACGAAATAGAAGACATCGACATGCGCGTTTCCTTCATGTGCGACCGCGCCTTTATCGCCATCGACACAATCAAGGGCCAGTTTGGAAAGCAAGTCGCATGGTACGACTCAAAATTGCGCGACAGCGCCTTGCGCGAGCAGGAATTGGTCTACCAATTGCCAGAAGCGATTTCAACCGGCCAGATAAAAATCTACTTGCAGCCGCAATCAACTATAGAAGGCAAAGCGGTCGGCGCCGAAGCCTTGGTACGCTGGGAGCATCCTGACGAAGGAGTCGTTTCTCCGTCCGAGTTCATTCCGATTTTTGAAAAGAACGGAATGATCACCAAAATCGACCGATACGTTTGGCGCCTTGTTTTCCAAAAGCTTTTTGAATGGAAGACAGCCGGCCGCGACGACTTTTACATATCTGTAAACATTTCGCCCAAAGACTTTTATCTTATGAGCATCATAAACGAGTTCAACGAGTTGCTCAAAGAGTTTGACATCGACCCCAAAAACCTACACATCGAATTGAGCGAAGACGTTATGATGGGAGATTTGGAGCGGCAAATACGCTTGATCGAACAGTTGCACAAAATCGGCTTTACGATTGAAATTGGCGACTTTGGCGCGGGAAACACCTCGCTTAAAATTTTGCGCGAATGCAACATCGACATTCTTAAGGTTGACATCGGCTTTATGCAGGACACAAACTCGCCAAGAAACGCCCATATAATCATTAAGGAATTGATTACCATGGCAAAAAATCTTGGCATAAAAATTCTCGCAAAGGGAATCGAAGCCAAAGACCAAATGGACCTTTTGCACGAAGAAGGCTGCGACCTTTTCCAAGGCTACTACTTCTCAAAGCCGATCGACACAAAATCGTTTGAGCGCATTTACTTGTAACAAAAATAAGAGAGCGCCGCTAGAATTGTATGAAAAAAATTTTATTTGTTTGCCATGGAAACATTTGCCGCTCGCCAATGGCGGAATTTGTAATGAAGCATTTAGTCAAACAGGCTGGACTGGAAAAAGACTTTTACATTGACTCCGCCGCCACCAGCACGGAAGAAATCGGCAACAGCCCTCATTACGGAACGAGAACAAAGCTTGCTCAAATGAAAATTCCATGCGGAGACCACCGCGCGCGGCAATTGGTTTACGCTGACGGAATCGATTACGACTTGATTATTGGAATGGATCAAGAAAACCTTTTTTATATGAAAAGAATCCTAGGCCCAGGAGCGGCCGCTAAAATTCATCTGCTTTTGGATTGGGCTGGATTAAAGCGCGACATAGCCGACCCTTGGTACACCGGAAACTTTGACCAAACATACGACGATATCGACCTAGGCTGCCGCGCGCTTCTAGCGGCGCTTGAACAAAAGCATTAAAAACAAAGCGAATTTCATCTCACTCTCCTCTCATGTGAACAGCGCGGCTCCACTCGTTGTAGAATTTTATGTAAGCGTCGCGGTATTTTTGCGTGTTGTTTGAAAATGTAACCTCGCCGTTTTTTGTCGCCCAGCAAATTTCAAAGGAGTCTTTATCAACGTCAAGCGGAACAAGGCTTGTGATTCTGGCGGAACTTTTGTCGTAATCGTAATCAGTTCCTTCCACCGATTTTTTTCCGTCAAAGAAAACGCCGGGCTCTCCCCTGCCCTTGTCGATTCCCGCAAGGACAAAAACTCCTGGGTAAGCGGCCTCTCCTACGATATGAAAAGCCAAGTCGTTGATTTTAAAAGGAACGTTCTTTGGCAAAAAAACCTGAAGCTCGGTGGAATTTGAATCGTATTTGTATTCGTTTTCAGAAAGCGGATAGCGGACGCGGGAAATCGGATGAATCGCCGTAACTTCCTTGATTGAGTTAAAAGCCAGAATCGTGGAAATCTTTCCGTCCGCCTTGTTGACAGTTGTGTTGACATAAGTGATTATCGGCTCTTTTGGCGGAACAGTCTCCGCCTCGTCAACCGCTTGCGCCGTGGATTTGCAAGAAAAAAGCGCAAAAGCGCAAAAAAGCAAGGCCGCAAAAGCCGCGCTTTGGAACGAGTGAATTAAAGTTAATTTAAAAAAAACGTCTTTTCTCATAGATTTATTTTCGGCAAAATGATAATCTTTGTTTATGAAAACTTTTTTGGCAAAAGCGCTTGCCGCGGACAAAAGCGACAAAATCAAAATTATGGGCCGCGCGGCTTTTAGCGATGACGGAATCGATTTTTTTTGGAGCGCAAGCGGCTTTGAGCTTAATGCAAACGGATTGGAATTGTGGGCGCAAATCCAGTCGGACTACGACAAGTTTGAAGTGTGGATAAGCGTTTGGCTGAACGGTGTCCAAACCGCCCGCCTTATGCTCAACAAGGGCCAAAACGATGTTTGCCTTTACAGAAACTTGTCTTCAACGAATGTAAAAAACATTCGCGTATACAAAGAAACCCAAGCGATGGGCGACGACGCCAAACACCGCTTCCTTCTAAAAAGCATTTCGACCGACGGAGACCTCCTTCCCGTCCCGCCCCAGCCGCTACGGATGGAATTTATCGGCGACAGCATCACTAGCGGCGAAGGAACTGTCGGCGCCAAAGGAGAGACGGATTGGACAAGCGTTTTCTTTGGAGCGACAAAAACTTGGGCCTTTAAGCTTGCGCAAAAACTGGGCGCCGACTTTAACGTCATCAGCCAAAGCGGCTGGGGCGTGGTTTGCGGTTATGACGGCAATTTGGACCACGCCCTGCCAAAATATTATGGCGAAGTGTGTTCGGTGGCCAACCGTTTTGGCGGCGAGCGCGAATGGGATTTTTCAAATTTTGAGCCGGATTGGGTAATCGTAAACTTGGGCACAAACGACCAAAATCCATGCCAGAGCCGCCCGGACATTTCAGAGATTTTTGAGGCGGGCGTTGTTTCGTTCCTGCAAAAAATACGAGCCAACAATCCAAAGGCAAAAATCGTTTGGTGCTACGGAATGATAGGACACGTTCTTGCCGAGCGGCTGGAAAAAGCCGTCAACGAATACAAGGCCAATAGCGGCGACGAGCGCGTTCAATTCATTTTGCTTCCAAACATCGACATGGAAAAAACAGGCGCGCTCTCGCACCCGACAGAGATTCAGCAGCAAGAAGCCGCCGATTATTTGCGCTCACAAATCGTAGGTCTTTAAAATGTTTTGAGCGGTTACCGCGCGGCTTTGACGCATGTCCATCGACTGCTTTTCGATGTAGCGGTGCGCCTGCTGCTCAGTCATTTCCAAGTGCTGGATTAAAACCAGCTTGGCGCGGTCCAGCAAGCGGATTTCGGAATTCTTTTGCTGCAGCTTTTTGTTTTCGTCTTTTAAAATATTTATGCGGTTCCGCGCCGCCATCAAAAGCCTTGCCGCTTGGTAAAAAAATTCCGGCGAAGCCGGCTTTTGCATTGCGAAAATCCCCATCTTTTCAAGGCTGGAAATTTTTCCGTCCAAAATTTTATTGTCAGAAAGCATGATTATGCCGGCGTTGGTTTGTTCCGCGCAAAGCAAAGCGAAATCGTCGCCCAACTCGTCGCTAAGCGGAGCGTCAATCACTATCAAATCGTAATCCGCCCCATTCAATTCTTCCCTGGCTTGGGCGGCGCTTTGCGCTGTGGAGATGCGCGAAATTTTTTCAGAATCCAACATCAGGGAGAGAGCTTCCAAAGTGTCGCTGGCGTTAGAAACTATTAATACGCTTTCCATTCTTAAAGCCCAAAAGCTTTTGGAAGAACCGCTCACTCCACCGTGACCGACTTGGCCAAATTGCGCGGCTTGTCGGGGTCGTTTCCTCTAAGCACGGCGCAGTAGTAGGCAAAAAGCTGCGCGGGAATAATCGTAAGCATCGGGGCAAAGGCGCTGTCAATGCTTGGAATCTTCATTATCTCGTCCGCCGTGTCGGAGAAAATTTCCGAGCCGTCTTGGGTAATCACAAGCGTGTAGGCGCCGCGCGTTTTTACTTGGACAACATTGGACTTGGTCTTTTCGTACAATTCCGGGTCGCTCGCGATGGCCACGACAAGCGTGGACTTGTCAACAAGCGCGATAGGTCCGTGCTTGAGTTCCCCTGCGGCAAAGGCTTCGCTGTGCATGTAGCTCACTTCCTTTAGCTTTAGCGCGCTTTCCAAGCAGGAAGCGGAATCAAAGCGGCGGCCAATGTAGAAAATCTTTTCCTTGTTGAACTGATGGCTGGCCAACTTTTGGACGGCGCTCTCGTTCTTTAAAATTTCTTCCATCTTTTGCGGAACGCTTTCCAAAGCGGCCAAAGACTTTTCGTATTCTTCCTTGCCAATTGTTTGGCGCTCCATTCCCGCCTTCAAGGCCAAAAGGTAAAGGCACAAAAGCTGCGTGGTGTACGCCTTGGTCGAGGCGACCGAAATCTCGGCGCCGGCTCTAGTGTAAATCACATAGTCGGCCTCGCGGCTTACGGTCGAACCTACGCAGTTTGTTATCGCAATCACCTTCGCGCCGGCGCCTTTGGCCAAACGCAGGGCCGCCAAAGTGTCGGCGGTTTCGCCGGACTGGCTGATTACGATAAAGATGTCGCTCTTGTTCATGATTGGATTTCGGTAGCGGTATTCAGAAGCGATGTCCACTTCCGTCGAAAGGCGCGCGAATTTTTCAAAGGCGTATTTTGCGATTTGTCCGGCGTAGCTTGCCGTTCCGCAAGCGGTGATGACGACGCGGCCGGCGTTTTTCCAATCGACGTTTTCCTTTAGTTCCTCAAACTGAATGTCGACGGCCTTTCCGTCCTTTTGAACCAAGCGCGGCCTGAGAGTGTCGGTCACGGCCTTGGGCTGCTCGTGGATTTCCTTTAGCATAAAGTGGGCGTAGCCGCCCTTTTCGGCGCTGGCCGCGTCCCATTCAATGTGGGTGGCCGCGCGCGAATGTTTCGTTCCGTCGGTTCCGAACAAGTCAACATGGTCGGAATAAATCACGGCAAGCTCTTTTTCTTCCAAAAAATAAACTTCGCGCGTGTGGCTTAAAAGCGCGGGAACGTCGCTGGCCAAAAAGTTTTCGCCTTTTCCAAGGCCGACAACGAGCGGGCTTTCCTTGCGCGCGGCGATGATTCTGTCAGGATAGTCTTGGCACAAAACGACAAGGCCGTAGGAACCTTCCAATTTTGAAAGCGTCAAAAGAACCGCGCTAAAAATGTCCGAACTTTCCGTGTAGTAATAATTGATGAGGTTTGCGATTACTTCCGTGTCGGTTTGGCTTCGGAAGACGATTCCCTGCGCTTGGAGCCATTCCTTTAATTCCAAGTAGTTTTCGATGATGCCGTTGTGGACAACCGCGATCGAGCCGCTTACGTTTGTTTGCGGGTGCGCGTTCACGTCGCTAGGCTCGCCGTGGGTGGCCCAGCGCGTGTGGCCGATTCCTATCGAACCTTTAATCGTTTCGCCGGCGATGCGCTTTTCCAATTCCTTTAGCGCGCCCTTGGCTTTTCTGACCAAAATGTTTTGGCCGTCAAGGACGGCGATTCCGGCGGAATCGTATCCGCGATATTCCAATTTTTTTAACGAATCAATCAAAATCGGCGTGGCAAGCTCGTTACCGACATATCCTACAATTCCGCACATACTTTTATTCCTCGCGCCAAAAAAGGTTGAGCCTAGGTAATCTACGGCGCACACGCCATCCGCATACCGTTGCTGCCTTCCGGCTCTGGCGGGGTTTTGCAGCGACGCGTCGCATAGCACCTAGGCTCAACTAAATAGTATAGAATATTTTGCCCTTTGTCAATTACGCCTTAAACTGGTCGATTTCCTGTCCGATTTTTTGGATTGAATCCTTGACCTTTGAAGAAATGTCGGAAAGGCTCGCGCTGGTTTCGTTCATGTTCTTGGCGCCGGCGGACATTTCCTCCATGCTCTGCTTGATGACGAGCGTGGTGTCTTGCAAGTGGTGGACTTCGTTCAAGATCATCTCGTTGCCTTCCTTCATTTCTTTGGAAGCCGTGCGAACTTCCACCGTGCTGTCGTTCATCACTTTGATTGAGTCAAGGATTTGGCGCGAGCCTTCGTTCTGCTCTTCCATCGCGGAACGAATGTTTTGCACAAGCTGGTCGGTATTGTTGATAAGGTCAGAAACCGTGTTGAAGCTTTCTTTGCTCATCGCCGAAGCGCTGACGACCTGCGAAATTGTTTCAATTATCTTGTTAAGCTCGGCGCCGATTTTCTTTGACTCGCTTGACGAAGTTTCCGAAAGCTTTCTGATTTCGTCGGCGACAACCGCAAAGCCTTTTCCGGCCTCGCCAGCGTGGGCGGCCTCAATCGCGGCGTTCATCGCCAAAAGGTTTGTCTGCTCGGCGATGTTGGCGATGGCGTGGTTGGCGTCCTGCAAGCTGTTCGACTGCTCGGACACTTCCATGATTTGCTGGTCTACAAAATGCTGCTGCTCGATTCCAGTCCTTGAACTTTGCTCCAGGCGCTCAAAGGATTCCGCCATTTTCTCAACGGACTGGTTGACCGACTTGATGTTTCCTATCATTTCTTCCACGGCGGAGCTTGCGCTTGAAACTCCGTCAGACTGCTTTTGAATCATGTTTTCCAAGCTGTTGATGTTTTCGGCAATCTCGGCGACGGCGGCGGAAGTTTGCGACACCGCGCCGACTTGGTTGGACACTTGGTTTCCGACGCTTTCAATGTTGGAAAGAATTTCTTCGATGGAGCTTGACGCTTCGTGAACGCTGGACGCCAACTCGTCCTCGGCGTCGATAAGGCCGTTCTTTGAAAATTGAATTTGCGAAACAATGCCCTGCAGCTTTTCGATGAACTTGTTAAAACCGTTCTCCAAGTGGCCGATTTCGTCCTTGCTGTCAACCTTAAGCCTTTGCGTAAGGTCGGCGCTGCCGGAAGCGATTTGGTTTACCGTGGCGTCGACAGTCTTTATCGGGTTCACGATTTTTATCGCAAGAACCAACGAAATCGCGATTGAGACAACAATTCCCAAAACGGCCATGGCTAAAACCACAATCACGCTGCGATGCACCGAAGTGAAAAGCTCCGCAGACTTTCCGACAGTCACAAAAACCCAGCCGCTGTTTTCGCTGATCAGCGTGGTCGCAAAGTAGTGGCCGCTTCCCGCTGTCAAGTCGACGTAAGCGTCTTGCCCGATTCGCGCTTTTTCCGCGGCCAGTTCTGGATAGTCGTCAAAGAAATTCCTGTTAAGGATTTTTGACGGATCGCTGTTTGTAAGATAGTTTCCGTTCTTGTCCAAAATGAACGAATAGCCGCTTTCAGAAAGCTTTATGTTTTGGATTATTTCGGTCAAGGCCGAAAGCATGATGTCTATTCCGGCCACGCCGTCGGGATGGATTCCGTTCCTATAGCAATATGAAATCGTGGTGACAAGCGCGCCCGTGTCATCGTCGACATAAGGCTCGGTTATGATCGCGTCGTTGCTGGCAATCGCTTCTGTATACCATTCGCGGCTTGTTTGGTCGTAGTCCGAGTCTGGAATCCACTCGTCGCTGGAAATGAAAAATCCTCCGTCGTTAACGGGAACAGTTCCCGTGTAGTAGGCGCAGTAAAACGAAGGGTTGCTTTTTATCAAGGAATTCAAGTCGGCCTGCTTTTGATGAAGGGAAGCGTCGGCGCGGCGGGCGTAAATTCCTATGTCCCGCACGATTTGCGCTGGCGTGTTAAGGAAGTTGTTTATGGAAACCTTCGCTTCAGAAAGCTGCCCGCTGGCTATTTGCGAAACGTTTTTCTTTAATTCCGAAACCTGGCTTGCAATTGTTGGAACCGCCACAAGCGCGATTGACAAAAGGGCGATGAGCGCGTAGCTCGACACAAGCTTGTGCTGAATTTTTTTCATAGGACACTCCTATGCTAATTATACAGAAAAATTCCAAATTTTGCAAATTTTATCGCGTTAGTTTTCTATACACCGTTCTCTTGGGAACGCCCGCGTCCTCGCCAAATTCCTTCTTTTTCCATTCGGCGTATTCGGACCAGTTGCCCTCAAACCAGCGGACTTCGCTGTTGTTTTCAAAGGCCAAAATGTGCGTGCAAATGCGGTCCAAGAACCAGCGGTCGTGGCTTACGACAAGCGCGCAGCCCGCAAAGTCTTCCAGGGCTTCTTCCAGGGCGCGCACAGTCTGCACGTCAAGGTCGTTGGTCGGTTCGTCCAAAAGAAGAACGTTGCCGCTTTCCTTTAGCATCATTCCAAGGTTAAGGCGGTTCTTTTCTCCGCCGGAAAGCACGCCCACCTTTTTGTTTTGGTCCGCTCCGGCAAAGTTGAACCAAGCGCAGTAAGCGTGGCCGTTGACCTCGCGAACGCCGCCTTCAAGAGGCCGGCCCTTTTCGTCAACCGCGCCGAGCTTTACCATGTCCAGGCCGTCTGTAAGCGTGTCGTAAACCGTTTTGTTTTCGTCAAGCTTGCTTCTCATCTGGTCAACGTAAACCAGCTTTACGGTTTGGCCAACCTTAAGCTCTCCGCTATCGGGCTTTTCGATTCCGGCAATCATCTTGAACAAGGTTGTCTTTCCGGCGCCGTTGGGGCCTACGATTCCGACAACCGCTCCTGCGGGAATGTGGAAGTCAAGGTTTTCAAAAAGCAGTTTTTCGCCAAAAGATTTTGTAAGGCCCACAGCGTCGATCACTTGGCCGCCCAAGCGCGGGCCGGCAGGGATGGAAATCTGGGTGTCCTTGAGTTTTGTCTTTCCTTCTTGGCGCAGCAATTCCTCATAGCGGGTGATGTGCTCCTTGTGCTTGGCTTGGCGGCCTTTGGCTCCCATGTGAATCCATTCCAACTCGCGCTGCATTTCCTTGCGCCTTTGGCTTTCGCCCTTTTCTTCCAAAGCCAAGCGCGCTTCCTTTTGTTCAAGCCAGCTGGAGTAGTTTCCTTTAAAGGGATATCCTTCGCCGCGGTCAAGCTCCAAAATCCAGCCGGCCACGTCGTCCAAAAAGTAGCGGTCGTGGGTAATCGCGATTACAGTTCCGGGGTAAGTGTGAAGGTGGTTTTCAAGCCAGGCGACGGTCTCCGCGTCAAGGTGGTTGGTCGGCTCGTCAAGCAAAAGGATGTCGGGCTTTTGCAAAAGCAGGCGGCAAAGGGCAACGCGACGCCTTTCTCCTCCGCTAAGAACGTCAACGACTTGGTCGGCCGGAGGACAGCGCAAGGCTTCCATCGCAAGCTCCAAGTTTGCGTCCAAGTTCCACGCGTCAGCCGCGTCAAGCTTTTCCTGCAGTTCCGCCTGTCGCGCGCCCAGCTTGTCGTAGTCCGCGTCGGGGTCGCCAAAGGCTTCGTTGACCTTGTCAAATTCCTCAAGCAAATCGGTGATGGGCTTAACGCCTTCCTTTACGATTTCTAGAACGGTTTTTCCCGCCGCAAGTTCCGGCTCCTGCTCCAAATAGCCAATCGTGTAACCGGGAGCCAGCGTCGTCTCACCCGTAAAGTCCTTGTCCACTCCCGCCAAAATCTTAAAGAGCGAAGACTTTCCCGAACCATTAGGACCAATCACGCCAATCTTCGCGCCATAATAATAAGAAATGCTCACGTCCTTAAGAACGACCTTCGTTCCATAAGCGCGCGAAACTCTGTCCATCGTGTAAATTATTTTTTTATCGTCAACTGTCTTTGCCATAGCGAATTTTCTCCTTTTACTGATAAGCGCAAAATCGCAGATTTTTCGCGCGCTGTTCTTACAGTTTTATTTTAGCGGAAATGGGGGCGGAGGGCAAGGGAGCGGGAGGGAGGGAGAAACATTTAATCACATATACATTTGAGCGTATATGTTGTACTTCCTTGTATTCCGGCAACATATTCATATCGATACTTTTTTACTGCGTCCATAGCATTGCATATATTGGCCGAGTCAGAATTTTCGCAAATTCTATCAACAATTGGCCACTTTCGAATTTCGTTGACCGACAAAATTATCTCATCAGCAACATATTTTTCAATATATTCTTCGATATAATGTGTAATTTCTTCTCGTTTTGTCATATTTATTCTTCTCCAAATTCGTTCTTTTGCAAATTTTCCTCATATTCAATATATGACAATATATCATTATACTGATTTAAATATAGATAATGTGTCCTTGTCGGATCAATGTAATCAGGATTAAGCAGTCCGACTTCCTTAAATTTTTTCATCATTTCAATATAGTCATAATAATTAGCAATTTCAAATGTGTTGCATGCTATTAAACTGCCCTTTCCCATTACCTTAGATGTATAAGGATTTTTCACGGGCTTTGGAATTTGATATTGACGTTTCCCAACATACCTCAATATCATTGGTTCATAAAAATGAACCATATCTCCACCGAAAATATTATGAAAAGAGTTTAACTGATAATCGGATACTATAGAAAAACAATCCACCCCTTCGCTTGAATACTCATAGAACAAATAAATGAATTTATTATTATCAAGAAAAATGGTTTCAGAATTTTTTTTATATTCAATATCAAGGCTCACATAAATGTGGTCATTATTAATAAAAGAATCTTTCATTAATAAATATTTTGGCATATATCCATTTTTCCTCTCTACCGGGCGACATCTTTCTAGCCAATTAAGATAGTCAAGTCTAGAAGAAAATCCATATTTTTTTAGAACTTTATCTTGCTCAACTAATTTTTCTTTATAAACTATTTCATCAATCGGTTGTTTCGAGTTATTTTCGTTTTGTTTTTTTTCCGCCAGTGGTTTTTGTATTAATTTTTCAACATTTGAGGAGGAAACATTTGAATAACCAGAAAGCTTGATATACAACTCTCCATACGACAAAGCTTTGCATTTGGAATAATTCCCTTTTATGAAAACCACAAGAATTTTGTCAACATCTCTAAATAAATACAGGTCTTCATCGCTATAAGATCTAATCAACTCCCCGTCTTTCATTTCATAAAAATCTGCTTCATTCTCAACGTATTCTTTCGCAAATTTTTCAAAATCAAAAATATCATTACCAGACTTAAATATTATACAAGTATTGCAGAAACTTTGAGATGATGAATCCAAATACGGTAAAGCTAAACCATAGCAAATTTTCTCGCCTTTTGCATCCACATTAGAGATTTCAAATCCCCATTCTGTTTTCTTAACTTCCAATAATTCTTCTTTTGCATAAATTGCCGAGAACATTACAAGCATCAAACACAGTGAAAAAATCTTTTTCATAAAATTCGCTCCTATTATAATTTTATAACAATAAATCTTAAAAATCAAATAAATTTGATTATTGACATACTTTTATGGCAAGTTCATTCACAAGCCATAACCCGCTCTTTCGAATTTTTTCTATGGGCGAATGCAATCCAAGCCAATTTTCGGACGATGAAAAATCTTCACAAGATGAAAGAGTTTTTATCAGCAATGATTCCATCCCAAGTCTGTTCTCTTTTGTCAAAACTTCAAAAATAGAAAAAGAAAAGTTTTCACGCATGTATCCAGAAACTTCTTTCTCTACTTGGTTAAGTTTGTCAAAGTCAATATCGGATGAATACTTTTCACGCGAGACTTTTGTTGTCAAATCAATATTCCATTGCTTCAAGAACGAGTCGTTTTCTTTATTCAAGAGAGCACGACCTATGTTTTTTCTGAAAATTGAACGGTCTTTGTTCTCATTACAAAGATGTTGTTCCAGACGGCTAGGAAGATTGCCATCGCCAGTATGCGTTCCAATGCGTACAATTCTATCCAAGCTTTTGTAGTGTTCGCCTTTTTCAAAGAAAAAATAGATACCGTTTTTTGGAAGTATTTTTGAATCAAATGGATATGAATAACGTTGAAGCGAGTTTGCAAACTTATGAATCAAATCGCAGCTGATTTGTTTTTTCAGCCAAGAAAGCTGCTCACCCTGTTTGAGTCCTTTTGTTGGAATTTCATAATGAACCAAACCTTTTACAAGTTCTTCATAATAATCAAGTCCCGCAAAAATTATGTAATTGTCATTTTTACGATTAGAAAACATATCAAGTTGACTCCAGCAAATTTGTGCCCAACCTTTGCGTTCATCGGGATTCTTGTCCTTCAAACAAACGTCATAAGGTTCAATCATCTTATCCAGCGGAACAATATGATGCTTTGCAGAAAGGACATAAATTCCATCTGGATTCAAAAGACGAGCGTAAGCCAATCTTTTCCTAAAACCTGTAGAAATATAAAGGTTTTCTGCCTTAGCAGGAAATTCCAACTTGTCTTTACAACAAGAAATCAACACAAAGGTTTTCATAACAACACCTCATAAAAGTTTAAAATGAACCAACGCAAATTGCCTTAAAAGACAAAATGCGACAACGAGGAAAATGGCGTTCGTTTGGAAAACCTAGATTGTCCTAATGATTTTGGACAGAGAAGAGAAGCCCATAATGCCAATACAACCAACACCGCCATTCCATTGCAGAACAACGTCCAATCGAATGTTTTTACTGTGTGAATCAAAAGCATTTAGCTTTTTACCCCCAAATAAAACTTCCGACGGGGATTGTATTATAGGCGACCTCTCAAAATTGATTTGATTTATTTTAAATTTAATACAAGTATTTAGATTTGTCAAGTGAAGAATTCATTTTTCATAAAACTTAATCGTTTCTTCATTCAAAAACTCTGCATAAAATTTATGTGGCTTACCTTTTATTCTTGTTTCATATTTATTACTGATAATCCAATTTTGTATTTCAAATGTGATAAACTCGTTGCATTTGTTTAAATCCTTGAGGCAAAGTAATGTGTCATCAGGAGAAACGATTTTATATACTTTACCTTTTTGAATTCTTTCTGTATTTTCGCATTTTACCTTAAAACCCAACATTCCATGTGGAGACACTGTAAAAATCATAACTACTTCCTTGTTTGATATTTTTGTGACATAGCAATATTTGAAAAATTCATTAACTGTAAGAAATACTTTAATGTATCAATCAAATATGTCGGTTTATTATAATCCACATAATTTCCATGCGCTGCATCATTTCCCCTCTTTCGTATTTCTGTACATAAATCATATTCTAACTCTAATTGTTTTTCATCTTTTTTTAACAACAAAAATTTTCTGTTATATAATTTATTTATAAGTGTTTCCAAATCCTTGTGAGTTTTTCTATTCTCCTCATAAATATCTGGATATAAATCTCTAAAAACTTCTTCCATACAAGTTCTAAATATTACAATTGCCATTTGCGGTTCGGAATCAATTCTTGAAATTGAAGAAATTGCAAGATACCTAATATGATTTGGAAGATTAACAAAAGTATGAATATAATAAAAAGTATTCCACTGGACATTAAATAAATCCGTAAGATTCAAATTATCGATAATGTTATCAGAGAAAACGCGACCACTTTTCTTTTGTTGCACTCTTTCCAAAAAGAAACTTGCTCGTTTTCTCCAATGTTTTACGGGTAATCCATTTACTTCATCTGATACTTTTTCATACAACTTAATAGCTTTATCATACTGATTTAAGCATTCGCAAGCTATGCCTTCTTCAAAATCAACCATCCTATCATCTTTATATGGCATAGTATCTTCTTGGGTATATTCATCTTTCTCAATTTTATTTCTCAATTTCTTAAAATAATCGCCATCTTTATTTTTGTTTAATACTGTATTCTGGCAAATTTCAATTGATTCCTTCCAAATATTACGCCATTCAGACATTTGCTTTCCCTCAATTTCTTACAAAAATTAAATTTTTCTCTTGACAAATTTCAAATTTGCACTTATCTTGAATTATATAACTATTCAATAAAAAACGCAAATTATTTTGCAAGGAGTTGCTTATACGATAGACGCCCCGCCAGGAAGTTTTAAGGGGGTACGAAATGTTATTCGGACTTTTATTAGATTTACTGGGCACTGCTGGATTGGTTCCGCTTGTCGCGGGAACAATGGGGGCGTATGCTGTAAGCGACTATGCCACTAAAGACAAAGTCATCCTAACAAAAAGCTACGCAAACAAAGAAATCGATTGGGTTTGGGGCGAAGACCCTGACAAATTCAATTTTCAAGATTTTATCGGCCTTACTCCTGACGAAGTAAAATTTATCATTCCAGACATCAAGGAAAAAGAAGAAAAAGCCTTCCGCAAGCTTGATTACTACGAATTGAATTTGCTTTTTAATGAACAAGGTCTTTGCACCAAAGTGGAATACTTGCGGCCAAAAGATCCTAACTGGCCGTATAAAACCCACGGTGTTTTTCCGCTGGAAAATTCTTACACAGAATCAAAAATGCTAAAGATAAAGTCAACGACAAAATATCCGGTCTATATTTACAGACGAACGTCTTTGCAAACCGACAACGCGGATATTTTTTACGCAAAGATTAAATTTCCAGAAGAGTAAATAAGGAAAAAGCGCTATGCCGATTATTTATAGCAAGCCAGATTGTTGGCAGTCATATTTTGACAATCCTAAGCCATACCGCAAAGAACTTACAAAGGCTGAGAAAGAACTAGAAAAAGAATATGGACAAGGTTACTACGACGAAGGGCCGGATCCCTTTCGCTTTACACCTTTTGAAAGCGAAGATGACTACGGTGACGAGTCCTGGCCATAATCTAGTTATTATATTTTTTGAAAACAAGGAGATACAAAAATGAATATCAAACTTTCCCAACAACACTTCCTTGCAAAGCTGAACGAAATCTTTGCGGAAAAAACCTCTGCTGGCGAAAAAGAAGTGACAATAACATCGGGCGAGCTTCATCGCTTGCTTGGCGGATATCCCGGAACAAACCACCGCATGCCAATCTGTTGCGCTGCGATGCGGCAAGTCTTTGACCAAAGCAAAGACGCCGTTCTCCACTCGCCGGAATCTGGAATTGGAGCCACGCTCACAATCCGCTACGCCCTGCCGCGATAAAGCGCCCACTCCTCCCTATCGCTTGTCTTCGCGACTAGCGCTCATCTTTGCGGGGGAGCGGCTTATAAAGTCCTCAAAGCTTTGTAGCTTTTCCGTCAGGAAGCGCTCGGAGTGGGCGCTAAAGAATTTGACCACGCGGTCTTGGCGAAGGACGGTTTGCATTTTTTGAATGTTGATGGCCGAGGCCTTGTCGATTTGCATGGCCTTTTTGCGCAATGCCGTTCCAAGCCGCAAAGAAAAGGCGCAGTCCACGACAAAAATTCCAAACAAAGTTCCGACGACAAACGAAAACCAGGGATGCTCGATGAACCACATGACCAAATCCAAAAACGGCGGAAAAAGCAAAAAGTAATAGGCCGCCGAAAGCGCCGCCCAAAAGAGCGCGTACTTGGGGCAAATGATTCCCCATAAGTTGCCCCACTCTTCCGAATAATCCCAAAGGCGGATTTTCATTCCCTTTATAAAAATGATTCCCGCGGCAAACTCGATGCCCGTCATTATAAGCGCCATAAAGACAATCATAAGAACATAGTGCGCGGCGCCGCCCTTGTCCAAGCCGCTGATGAAAGTTTCGACAAAGCTCATCGCAAAAAGCGAGAGCGCTCCAAAGCCGTAAACCGGAAGCCACGGCCCTGTCAAAAAGCCGGGGTTCACCCAGCGCCTTTGCGGATTCTGTACGCGCTCAAAAAATTTCCTGTAAAAAAGCTCGATGAACCAGCCCAACACCGAGCCGGTAAAAAACAAAAAAGCGGCAATGACAAATATTTTGTAAGAAGTCAACGAGTTGTCCATAGTTGAACATTAGCGCAAAGGCGCCGCGCTTTCAAGGCTTGCGACCGTTCTCCTTGCGCGCTTTCAAGGCTTGCGCCTGCGATTGCTTGCAAGCCAAAAATCCGTGTCGCCCGCGCTTGCGCGCTTTCAAGGCTTGTGCCTGCAATTGCTTGCAAGCCAAAAATCCGCGCCGCCCGCGCTTATCGCTCGCCAAAAATTTTTCGTCCGGCAACAAATGTCGCGACGACGCGGCCGGCCAAAGTTTTCCCGTCAAGCGGCGTGGCTTTTCCCTTGCTGTAAAAGCGCGAGGAGTCCACGCGCCATTTTTTGTCGGGGTCCAGCAAGACCAAGTCGGCGTCGTAGCCGGCCGCGACCAAGCCTTTTTTCAAGCCCAAAATTCGCGCGGGCCTTGCCGACATCAGCGCCATCAGTTTTTGCGAGGGAATCTTTTCTTTCTTGCATAGAACGCTGTTGCAAACTGCGTAGGCAGTTTCAAGCCCGGTAAAGCCAGGAGCGCCGGCGGCCTTGTCTTCCATCGTGTGCGGCGCATGGTCGGTCGCGATGCAGTCGGCCGTTCCGTCCTTGAGCGCGGCCAAAAGCGCGGCGCGGTCGTTGGCTGTCCTAAGCGGCGGGTTCACGAAGGCGAAGATTTTTGGAACAGCCGTTCCTTCAAGCGCCAAGTGGTGCGGCGTGATTTCAAAAGTGATTTTAAATCCGTTCTTGTAATTTTTTTCTTCCGCCTTGGCGCGGCGGGCGGCCATAACGCTTTGGACGGTGGAAACGTGGCAAAGGTGAATGTGGCATCCGGCTTTTTGCGCAAGCAAAATGTTTCGCTCGGTGGCCGCGTCCTCGGCAAGTTCCAAAAGCGAGTTGGCCTCTTTTATGTTTTGAACGATTTGGCCAAGCGCGGACGCGGGAACGGCGGCCAAGACTTTTTTGTCAATCGCTCCCCAGGCGGGAATCTTGTATTTTGCCATAAGCTCTAGAGCGCGCGTCCTGTAAGTTTTTGCAAGCGCGGCAAGAGCCGGGTCTTCGCAGTGGCAACTTACGACAATTTTTTTCTTTGCGGCGATTTTCATCGCGTCCAGCATTACGGCGGAACTTGCGACTTCGCGGCCGTCTTCGCTTATCACGGGCGTCGTTTTTTTGTCCAAGCCTTCAAGGTGAACTGTCGTCGAGCCGTCAAATCTTTTTGTAAGGCTTACGCTTTGAAAGACGCGCGACATTTTTCGTTCCGCCGCTTCTTGGTCAACCTTTAGCGCCTCGTCTTTGCTAGAGACAACCGGATTTGTGTTGGGCATAAGAACCAGCGTTCCAAAGCCGCCGGCGGCGGCCGCCTTTAGCGCGGAATCCAAGTCCTCTTTTTGAGTCTGTCCCGGATACCTAAAGTGCGCGTGCATGTCGATAAAGGCCGGCGCCAAGACAAGGCCTTTCGCGTCGATTTCGGTCATGCCGGAACTTTTGGAAAGACTGGAATTGCGGCCGGCGCCGGCGGCATTTTTGGTCTTGCCAGCAATTTCAGTTTGAGCGGCGTTTTTTGTCTTGCCGCCATTCGCCGCCTTTAAAACGCTCTCCGCGCTTTTAAATGTTCCGTAAAAGACGCGCTTGATTTTTTTTCCTTCGATGATGACCGCGCCTTTTTTGTCTGTGTTCTCGTCAACAATCCGCGCGTTGTAAATTATGGTCATTGCCTTGCCTCTTACAATTCCACCGCCTCTCCCTGCGGGCCGGCCTTGTACAAGGTGTCGCAGTATTCGCAGCGGTAAAGCGCGCGGGTCCTGTCAACCAAGTGAAAGCTTTGCGGAACGTATTTTTCGCTTGCGGTGATGCAGCGGGGGTTTTTGCAGTGGATTACGCCGGTCACTTTTTGCGGAAGCTCCATCTTGATTTTTTCGACAATCTTTTCGTCCTTGATCACGTTCACTGTGATGTTTGGGTCGATAAAGCCCAAGACCGAATAGTCGATGTTGATTATGTTGTCGATTTTGATGATGTCTTTTTTTCCGCCCTTTTTGGACTGAACGTTCATCACAAGCGCCGCGGTAAAGCGCGCGTTGGCAAGTCCAAGCCAGTTAAAAATCTTTGGGCCGTAGCCCGCGCAAATGTGGTCGATGACCAAACCGTTTTTTATCGTTTCTACATTCAACATCAGAGGGCTCCTGTCAACTTGGCTATGAGGCTCATTCGCGCGTACATTCCAAACTTGACTTGCTTAAAGTACGCGGCGCGGGGGTCGTCGTCAACCTCGTAAGAAATTTCGTTCACACGGGGAAGCGGGTGCAGGACAATCATGTCGCTCTTTGCAAGCTTCATCTTTTCCTTGTCCAAAATGTAGCTGTCCTTTAGGCGGATGTAGTCCTGCTCGTTAAAGAAACGTTCCTTTTGAACGCGGGTCATATAAAGGATGTCGGCCTTGTCAATCACGTCTTCCATTCGCTCGGCGCATTCGTACTGAACGCCCGCGGGCTTTAGGATGTCTTCTATCATGTACTCGGGAACGGCAAGCTCCTTTGGGCTTACAAAGATGAACTTGTTTCCGGGATAGCGGCACATCGCTTGCGTCAAAGAATGAACGGTGCGGCCAAACTTTAGGTCGCCCACAAAGCAAATCGTTTGGTTTTCAAAGCTGCCGCGCAATCTCCGTATCGTCAAAAGGTCGGTCAAGGTTTGCGTCGGGTGAAAGTGGCCGCCGTCGCCCGCGTTGATTATCGGGCAGTCAGAATATTTTGAGGCCAAGAGCGCCGCTCCTTCCTTGGGACTTCTCATCGCGATTACGTCCGCATAGCTTGAAACAACGCGAATCGTGTCGGCCAAGATTTCTCCCTTTGTGGTGGAAGTGTAGCTGGCGTCGGCAAAGCCTTCCACCGCTCCGCCCAAGCGCAGCATCGCAGCCTCAAAGCTTAAGCGCGTGCGGGTGCTTGGCTCAAAAAAAAGCGCCGCAAGAATTTTCCCGCGGCACACATCTTTAAAAGAATTTGGATCAACAATAATTTGCTCTGCCAGAGCGCAGATTTCCTCAATCTCCGCAACCGACAAATCATCAGGTTGGATTACGTGACGGCCTTTAAGCATTAATGGCTCCTTAGAATTTTTTTGATTATAACGCATTTGGGGTTTATATGCAAGCGAAACGCGTTTTTGCTAGTGGTAATATATACTCGCCTCTCGCGAGGCGTACTGGCAATAGCGCATTCAGGGGCATAAGCGCAAGCGGAACGGCAGAGGTCTTGCGTTCGAGAACACGAGCGGCTACTTGCCTACGCAAAAGTTGCTAAAAACGCTGTCCAAAATGTCGTCGGCGGTCACGCGGCCCGTAAGCTCGCCCAAAAAGTCCAGCGCGTCCTCAATGTCTTGGACGACCGCGTCAAGCGAATAGCCTTTTTGCAAACTGGCGGCGTGGCGCAAGCTTTCCAGAGCGCTTTCAACCAAACGTTTTTGGCGCTCGCTGCCCAAACCGGCCTGGCTTCGCTCCGTTTCCTGGCCTTTAAGCAATAAAGCTTTGGCCATCGCGACCAAATCCTTTACGCCGCCGCCGTTTTTGGCGCTGACAAAAACTTGCCCGGAAAGCGCGGGGATTTTTTGGCTGGCGGCCTCATAAAATTTTTGGGCTTCGGAAATCGCGGCTTTTTGGTCTTGCGAAACCTTCTCGGTTTGCGCGGCCGCTTCTTTGTCTTGCAAAGCCTCTTGGCCGTCCGCCTTTTGGTCTTGCGAAACCTTGTCCAGCTTGTTCCAAACAAAAATCACAGGCTCCTTTCGTTCCGCCAAAAAAGCCAGGTCGATTTGATCCTTGGGCAAAGTCACGTCGGCCAAGTACAAAAGCAAGTCGGCCTCGTCGCTCAATTCCTTGGCGCTTTCCACGCCGCGAGCCTCTATCTCGTCGCTGGTGGAGCGCAAGCCCGCCGTGTCAAAAAGGCGCGCGGGAATTCCGTCCAGGCTTATCCAGCTTTCTATCCAGTCGCGGGTGGTACCTTCGATGTCGCTTACGATCGCGCGCTCTTCCTTTAACAGGCAGTTGAACAAGCTTGACTTTCCGGCGTTGGTTTTTCCGCAAAGAACCAGGCGGGCGCCTTCTTGGTAAAGCTTTTCGCTTTTCCATGTATGGGCCAAACGCTCAAGGGCGGCTATGGCTTCAAGCAATTTTGTTTGGTCGTATGCGTCCGCGATTGTCTCTTCGTCTTCGGGGTATTCGATTTCAACTTCGATTTGCGCAAGCGTGTCAATCAAGGATTTTTGGACGCGCTCGATTTCTTGGCTCAAGTTTCCGGCCAAGCGGCCCGCCGCCTTTTGGCTTGAGGCTCCCGTGCGGCTTTCTATGATTTCGCGGACGGCTTCCGCTTTTGTAAGGTCGGCCTTTCCGTTTATAAAGGCGCGGAAGGTAAACTCGCCGCGCTCGGCCTGCCTAAAGCCGTTTTGCAAAAGCAAGTTGAAAATTTTTGTCACAACCGCCGTTCCGCCGTGACAAGAGATTTCGGCCATTTCCTCGCCGGTAAAAGATTTTGGCGCGCGGAAAACCGACACCAAAACTTCGTCCACCCGCGCGGCTTTTTTGTCAGGAACGCAATCGCGGGCCGCGGCTTTTTGGTCTTGCGACAGTTTTTCGTCAGCGGCATTTTGGTCTTGCGAACAATCTTGGCCGCCTACAACTCTTTCGGTCGCCCCAGCGTTTTGCGGCTCAACAATCCAGCCGTAAACAATCGTGTTGCCGGCGGCCGCGTTCAAGGCCTTGGGGCGAGAAAAAATTTTTGACAAAAGATGGATTGAGTTTTTGCCCGAGACGCGGATGATGCCGAGAGCGGCCGGCGCCAGCGCAGTGGCAACCGCCGCAATCGGCTCTTCGGGCGTGTAGCCTGTGTTGTCCAAAGTTTAGATGACTTTTTCCAACAAGTCGATGATTTTAGGATCGTAGATTCCGGCTTTAGACTTCATCTCCTTAACGGCGGCGTCGCTGTCCATAATCTCGCGGTAAGCGCGCTTGCTTGTAAGAGAAATGTAGCTTTCGCAAACGCGAATAACGCGCGCGATAAACGGAATCTTCGCTCCGCTCAAGCCGGCAATGTAGCCTTTTCCGTCCATGTTCTCGTGGTGGAACTCGGCGGCCTGCAAGAAAATCGTCTTGATTTGATCCGGAACAAAGTCAAAGTATTCCGCGGCGTTCTGAACGTGCTCGCGAATCTTTTGGCGCTCCTTCATCGTAAGGTCTTTGCCCGTCAAGATGCTCTTAGGAACGGCAAGGAAGCCCGCGTCGTAAACCAATGACGCGCAGTAGCAAACCAAAGCCACGTCCTTGTTAAGCTTGGCTTCGTTGCATACTTTAAGAACCAATTCAGAAACCTTGCGGCTTGTTCTTTGGCGGAAGGTGTACTTATCGATTTTGTCGCCAAGCGCGAAACACTTGCTTTGCAAATCAGCCATCAACTTGCGGTTTTCAACCGTAGAGAAGAAGTCCATGATTTGCTTTGAAAGCTCCGCGTCTCCAAGCAAAATCGCCGAAGTGATCGCATGCTTCTTTGCGTCTTCTTTGGCAGCGGCGGCCAAGTCCGGATTCTCCTGGAAATCCGTTCCCATAGAAGAGATGACTTCCATCGAAGTTTCAAAGTGAGCCTGAGCCTGCTTGCGGCGCTTGTAGTTTTTGTAAACGATTACGATAAGAATGCAGACGACAATGATGAGCAAAACGCCGACGCACAAAACAGCGATCTTAAGCGCCTTGTCCAATTTTTTCATTTCGACTTCCGCAATCGCCAGCTTAATCTGGGCGACAGTCACGCGGCCGGAAACAACGTCGAACAACTCATTCTGCTTGTCCTCAAGGAAATCAATGCGCTCGTTGATTTTGTTCCACTTGTTGTTCTTGTTGTCCATATACTGCTGGCGCTCAGCCTGCAGCGCTTCAAGCTCGTTTTCAAAAATGCTTTCAACAATAGTGAAAATTCTTTGGCTGGCTGCTTGCGGGTGCAGTTCAAGCTGCACAATGTATTTGTCAAAGTTTTTTGCGTTGACGCGGCCGCCGTTCGCGGCGGCTTCTTTTTGCATCGCGTCGATGTATTCAAAATAAGAGGCCTCAGCCATAAGACGAACCTTTTCAGGGAAAGCCTTTTGGTTTTCTTTTAAGTCGATGGCTTGGTTAATTGATTCAATCGCTTTTAAGTAATTGCCGTTGTTGTAAAACTCTTGCGTGCGCTGCAAGATCGCTTCGTTTTCGGTAATCTCCAAAGCGAACGCAGTTCCAAAAAAGAGCGCGGCCCAGATGAAAATCGCCGCTACAAAAAGACTTTTATTTTTCATAAAGAACCTTCCTCTTTAAGTATTTTATCATACATTTTGGAATTTTGCAAGACAGAATCCAACGCGCTGATATTATTTTTGTCGACCGGAAGGGCCTGTTTTTGCGATGCGTAGAATGAAATCGGCTGGCCTTTAGGGCCAATCGCGGGCTTTCTGAAGTTTGCGCTGGCCTCAGGCGAAGGTCCTGTGTATTCGGCGTCGCCCGGGTCGGGGGAAATCTTCACGTAGTTGGCCACGTTGTTCCAGAACATATAGCCGCGGTCAACGCTGTCGCGAACTCCGAACACTTCCTTGAGAACATATTCCTTGTCATAAAACTGCCTGTCATAAGGAACGTTAAGAAAGAAGGCCTGGACCCAGGGGCGGACCACGACGCGGTCTCGCGCGATGACGGTATTGCGGTAAGTTCCGTAGTAGTAGATGCGGTAGGGCCGCTCCTCGTTGGGATAATAGTTCATGAACTTATGCTCAAAGTGGCTTGGGTAGAACATCGGGCAAATAACGTCAACGTATTGGGCAAGCGTCTCAACGTCCTGGCCTGTTCGCGTTCCGCTTCGGTACCAGCCGTTGGCGCCGTAAATGTCTATGCCGATCGGAGCGTCGATGTTTTCGCGGGCGTATGAAAGGAAACTGCGCAAGGCGCCTTCTTTGTCCATTCCCTGGCTTTGCCAACGATAGCTGGCGTTGTACATGTTCTGTCCGTCTGTCGGAAAGCGGATGTAGTCAAACTGGATTTCGTCAAAGCCGCGCGCGATAAGCTCTTTGGCGATCGCCACGTTGTACTCCCAAACTTCGGGGCAAAAGGGATCGACCCAATGCTCGTCATAGTAGCGCGTTTGCGTCGTTCCGTCTTCAAGCGTTTCGGTTCCGCTGATGCCCTGCCACGGGCGGTTGTATTTTTTGTCCCAAACCGCGTACTGGCCGTTGTTGTAGTTTGAAAGGTTCCTGTCCTTAAAGACTACAATGCGCGCGATTAGATAAATGTTCGCTTCCTTAAAGGTCTTTACAAACTCGTCCAAGTCAAGCGCGTATTTGCTGACGACTCCCTTTTGGGTAAGGAGCGGATCCTGCGCGTCAAAGCGCATGAGGCCGTAGTCGTCCTTCATGTCGATTACAAGGGAATTGAGCTTGTTGTCCAAAATAAGCTTTTTGAATTTTTCAAAGCCGCCCGGAAGGTGCGCTTGGTAGGCCGGAACGTAAAGGCTTTTTTGCCCGTCGATCTTTGAAGCGTAGGGCGAAAGAATTTTTCCGCTGTCCAAAAGCCAAAGCTCGTTTAGCAAAACGCCGCCCGTTATTTTTAGTCCGCGGGCGTTTTCCGCCGGAATCCAAGCCGCGTTGACAAGCTCCTTGCTTTTTGTAAATTCCGCAATGTATTCCTTTAACGATGAATTCAAATCGCTCGCGGTATTCGTGGTCATGTCAAAGCTTCCGACTTTTCCGGGAGCGATAAAAGAAATCGTGTTTCCGTTTTGCCAAAGCGAATCGATTGTGTCGCATGGTTCCGTTCCCTTGTAAATGCAGGCGCTTCTTTGGGCGTCCAAGTCAAAGTGGTAGATGCGCGGCATAAAGGTTTGCGCCAAGAAAATTTCGCACCACTGGTTTTTGTCGCCGTCCTGCGCCACCACCGGCAAAATGTCCGATACTTCGTCGCTGGAATTGTTGGGGTCGCTGCATTCAAGGCCTCGGTTGGCGTCAAGCCAGTCGGGCTTGGCAGAATCGGGCTTGTAGTACCAAAAACCCAAAATCGCGTGCGCCATAAAAACAACCGTTTCGTTTTGGCCGCCCAGCGACGATTTCATAGAAGCGACGGCCACCGCTTTTATTCCGTTTGTGCGAAGGCTGGCCGAGCCGATGCAAGTCCAGTTTAAGCCGCCGTCGCGGGTAAGATAAACGCGCTCTTTTGTGGCCGTAACCATTTCCAGCGGGTTGAGCGGGTTAAAGGCCAAATCCTTTAGGTCTTGCGCCTTTGTCTCGTGGCTGGTCTCGCCCTTCTTGAATTTCTTGATTATGTATGTCGGAAGGCCGTTGTTCCTAAGCTCAAAGTTTTGCAAGTCGCTTGTGTAAAGAATTCCCTTTGACGTGATAAAATAAAAGGCATTCTCCACCGGAAGAATTTGCTGAACGCTTCCATCCTTCCAAAGCGTCGTTTGCTTTCCGTTGGCGTTTATCTTTTTAAGGCCGGCTTCAGTCGCAAGCAAAGTGTTTTTTGTCTCTTCAATTTGAACGCGCTTTATCGTGGCGTTTTTATTTACAAGAACCGCGTTGTCTTTTTGCGGCTCAATTATCTTAGGCAAAGAATACAAGGGCTTTGACTCGTAATAGTCTTCCTGCGCAAAAAACTGAAATGGCGCGGCCAACGCCAACGCAAAAGCTGCCGTTAAAAAGAGAAATGACTTTTTCATGCTTTTATTGTCGGAATATTATTGCAAGACCTTAACTGCGGGCCGCTAGATCTTGGCGGTAAATTTCATACAGGAGCACGCCGGCGGCTACCGAAACGTTAAGGCTGTCAATTTTGCCGCAAGTCGGAATGGACACTATTGTGTCGCATTTTTCTTTAAGCAGGCGGGCGATTCCATTGCCTTCGCTGCCCATCACTAGAACTGAGTTTTTTGAAAAAGTCCCGTCCTGGATTTGAACGCCGCCTGCGTCGGCCCCGTAAATCCAAAAGCCCGCTTCCTTTAAAAGCTTCGCGGCCCTGGCCAGGTTTGTGACAACGCTCACCGGAACCCAAGAGGCGGCTCCGGCGCTGGAGCGGGCGATTATTTCGTTGTTCTCAACGTCGTTCGCGCTTCTCCTTTCGGGAAGGATCACCAAGGCGGCGCCAAATTGGTCGGCGCTTCTTATGACCGCGCCAACGTTGTGCGGGTCGGTCACTGAATCCAAGATTACGACTGTGGTCCGCGGCTCGCCGGACGCGGCGCCTTTTTGGGCTTTGAAGCGTTCCAGCCATGCGTCAAAGTCCACAAGGTTTGAGGCGCGCGTTTCCTGGCCTTGGATTTCAAGCATTATTCCGCGATGATCGCGGGCAGTCTCGGACAAGGAAGCGGCCATTTGGTCCAAAGCCTTGTTGTCGCTTTGCTCGCAACGGATTCCGGCGGCTTTTGCCAGTTCCAAAATTTTCTTAACCCTGGGACCCGGCTTTGAGAAATAGATTTTCATCTTTGTGGCGGCGCCGGAATCTTCCAAGGCCGCCCTTACGCGCTCTTCTACCGCGTGGAATCCTGACAAGTACAAGGCTAGTTCTTTCCGCAGCAGTTCTTGTACTTTTTCCCGCTTCCGCAGGGGCAGGGCTCGTTGCGGCCAACTTTTGGAGTTTCGCGGACAACAGTTGTCGGAGTCATCGCTCCGTAAGAGTACATCCAATCGCCGTTGACTTTCTTAAAGTAGGCGGTTTCGTGGTGAACGTCGCGGGTGTGATGCTGGCTGTATGTGGCTTCAAATTCGACAATTCCCTCTTCGTCGCTTTCGCCGCCCTTTTCGGCGCGGAGAACCTTCAGTCCATGCCAAATTGAGTTTTTGCTCCAATCTTCGGTGGCCTTTCGGTCAATCTCGGCAATCTTGTCGCCTTGCTCGCAAGTGTTGATGATAAAATCGATTTCGTGTTTTTCGTACGCTGTGTAGCGGGCGCGCATCAAGCTTTCGGCTGTGGGCGCTTTTTTGGCGCCTTTGATAATCGGTTCGCAGCAGTCTTCATAGCTCTTTCCCGAACCGCAGGGACATAATTTGTTTTCACTCATGGCGGCTATTCTAGCGCTTTTATTGTTCTTACGCAAGAATGCCGTCAACTGCCAGGTTGAGCGGGTCGCGGATTGAGGCGATGGACTTTTCGCTCAAAACAGAAAGGCGGAAAATGGCCGACTGAATCAAGCCGTAAAACATTTCGTAGGCGGTGTGGACGTTCAATTTCTTGAACTCGCCTTTTTTTATTCCGCGGATTATAACTGTGTCAATCAATTGGCGCAGGCGGAGCATTCTGCGGCGGACTCGCTCGGCGGGATCGCCTCCGGTCTTTTGCAAGTTCAACAAGTAAGAAAGCAAAACAGTGAACAAGCGGCTGTTGTTTTCGCATTCGTCAACGATTTGCATAAGGATTTTGCGCAATGCGTCTTGGCACGAAAGCTCTTGGTCGCCGATTATCGCCTTTAGCTTTTCTTCGATGGAGCCGGTAAGCTGCTTTATGCTCCACAAAAAGATTTCGCGCTTGTTCTTAAAGTAAATGTAAAGCGTCGTGCGGGTGATTCCGCAGCGGTCGGCGATTTTTTGGAAAGTGACGTCTTCGTATCCTTCGTCAACAAAAACGTCCAACGCTTTTTCTAGAATCTCGCGCCTTCTTTTGTCATGCTCTACAACAATCGCCATTTTACTTTTTTCCTTTTTCGCCTTGGCCGGTGTACATGTAAAAGCAAGTGTTCAAGTTGCCGCTCTTTATGTTCTTTAAAAGATTGGCGTATTTGCCAAAGCATTTTTGAAAATTTTTATTTGAGGTTATAAAACCCATTTGCCAGTTTTCAAAGTTTGAGGCCAAGCAAGACATTCCGCGGTAAAGCTCTTCGGCCTGGGCTTCGTCGCCGATTCGTTCGCCGTAAGGCGGGTTGGCCAAAAGCAAGCCTTGCGGAAATGGCGCCGCCAATTCTTTGTAGTCAGCCTGAACGAATGTCGGCCGCGTCAAACGCTGGTCGCTTCCTATCATTTGAAGCGCGCGGCCGGCCATTACGCAAGCGTGTTCGGCGTTAAGCTTGGCGCGGTCCACGGCGGCGGGGTCAATGTCGCTTCCTGAAATATGGAATTCAACGTCGGGCCTGATTTTAGCGGCCTCTTGCTTTCGGATTTCGTCGCCGCGCTTTTTGTCAAAGAACGGAAGCTCTTCCACCGCGAATTTTCTTCCCAGGCCTGGCGCGACGTCCATCGCGTAAAGCGCGGCTTCTATCGGGATTGTTCCGCTTCCGCAAAATGGATCGATCAACGGAGTTTTTCTGCGCCAAAGCATGTACTGCAAAAGAACCGCCGCCGTTGTCTCGCGCATAGGGGCGATTCCGCCGTCAGTCCTGTAGCCGCGCTTGTGCAAAGGATCTCCGCTAAGGTCAAGCAATACAAAGACGCGGTCGTTGTCAACGTAAACGCGGACAGTCGCTTCGAGGCCGCTTTCAGGCATCGAGCTCATCCGCCAAACGTCGCAGAGCTTTTTGTAGATGGCTTTTTGCGCCATCGACTGAATCGTATGCTCCGAGTCCAGGCGGCTTTTGTATACTCGGATTTTGTCGACGACGACGCGGGTGTCTTTTCTAAAATAATTTTGCCAAGGGATTGAATAGATTCCGTCGAACAAAAGGTCAAAGTTGTCCGCGTCGAATTCCGCCAACTGCAAGAAAACCCTGTCGGCGGTTCTAAGGCAAAGGTTGGACCTAAAAAGGGCGTCGTCGTCACCCAAAAACGCGACGCGGCCTGGAACCTTGACCGCGTCGGAGGGAGCGAGCTTATAGCCCAAATGCTTTATTTCGTTTCCTAAAATTTTTTCCGCGCCCACCGCGCACAAGGCTACCAATGTATTCATAGTCTAAAAATAACACTTTTACATTTTTTGTTCAAGTGTCAATTAGCCCCATACAATGAATAAACGGCAAATCCCTTTTCGCTGTCCTCTTCCCAATACTCGTACAAGGGGCTTAAATTGCCCAACCCCTTGTCCGCGCCCAATCGTTGGGCGTCCGCTTGGGAAGCCGCCCTCGCAGTCTCCAAAGAATCAGCCCTTCCGACGCCAAGAACGACGGAACTGCTTGGAGCGAGATCAAACCTATTCCTGATTTGCTTTTCATTGCGCGACTTTACGTACTTAAAAAGCCATTTTGGGCGCGGATCAATGTCATGCTCCATTCCCTTCCAACTTACAAGCTCCGCAAACGCGGAACCCATAGAGAAGGAAAGGAAGAAAGCGCAAGCAAAAGCGGCAAGCTTTTTTTTCATTCAACCACCAGATTTTTCAAAAAGGCCGAGAACGAATCCGCAAAGTCTGTCTTGATTTTTGTGACAAGCGCCTTTTCGGCCTTTACTTTGGCCTCGTTGTAGTCAACGTGGCTTTCCCTACCCTTTATGGAGCACGGAGCCAATTCATGGGAATTCTGCGTGTCGAGGATGTAGCTTTCGCAATTGTACCTGCAGCGGGCGGTCTTCTTGTCCGTCGTGTCCGACCGTTCAAACTCAAATTTAGCGACCAAAAGATAGCGGCTCCTGCCGTCATAAGTTCCCTTAAATCCGGCGGCAGAAATCACTTGGCTAAACGCCTCTTTATACCTTCCATTATCGTCGTTGTAAGTCTGCACGCAAATCGGAATGTTTTTCGCGATTTCCATTTTTTTTGCGTGGAAGTCTTTTGACGACGGACAGTAAGACTTAAGGTCGTTGACGGCGTCTGGATTGATGACCGAAATCTTTTTAAGGTGCCCTTCGTTTTCAATCGCAACGTCTTCTGCAAAGTCGTAGGCCGCAAAAGCTTCAAAAGAATTTTTGTCGGCGGCGGCGTTTTTCAAGATCGTTGGAATCGCTCCCGCGTTCTTTTTTATCATTGTCGAATAAATGTCAATCGCCTTGGCCTTGTCCAAAACCGCGATCGCGTACCAAGTTCCGTTGCTTTCGTCCTGCCAATAATGCTTGGTTTCAACGCCAATCAAGGAATCCACGTCAACAACGCGCTTTACGTCCTGGCTAAAAGCTTGGACGTTTGCGTTGGCGACAATGCCGTTTTCCTTGGCCTGAACCATTCTGCTAGAAGCGTTGGACTCCGACTTTATCGATTGTCCGAATATAGCGGCCAATCCTTGGAGCGCGTACACTTCGCTGGCGTTTCTGTCAGGAGCGGAGCCGACATATGTTATGTAGGACGCTGACGGATAAACAGAATAAGGCGAATTTATCCATTCCGGCATGGGATTTTTAGAGGCTTTTTTATCGGCCTTTTTCGCGGCAAAAGCGAAGCCGCCAATCAACATGACGCAAAGGCATAGAAGCGCCTTTGACAAATAATTCACTTTTCGCATGAAGAAACCCTTACGCTGACTTTGCCGGCTTGAACCTCGACGTTTTCAATTGTCTTTGACTCGACGACTTTGCCGGAAGCGTCAAGGTACTCAACCGTGACGTTATAAGTTCCGGGCGCGACGGAGAAGCCCGCGCGGCTCGCCTTGTTTGGAAAGCAAAAGCCCTGCCTAACGTCCGCGCGCTCTTTGTTGGCGACAGCGTTGGCCGCGGCGTCTACAGAAGCGTTAAATGCGATCTGAGCGATGGCGGCCGCAAGGGGGCTTTTTTGCGACGCTTGGTCAAGCGCGATTCCCGCCGCTATGACCGAAGCGGTAACGACTGAGTTTTTGACAACGTTTCTAAAGACCGAACGGTTGTAATCGCCGTAAGCCTTTTGGGCGACGTCAATTCTTACCGCTTCGTCAAAATCTTCTATAAGCGATGCGTTTGACGACGCTCCGTTTGACAAAAGAACCCGGACAGACTTAATGTTGTGAGTTTGGGCGTTCTTGTCAAAAATCGGATAGGCGATTTTTGTGTAAAGTGGAATCGACATGTTCAAAACAGGAATCGGCAGCATGACGGACTGCGCTTCCTTGCCTTCGCTTACATCAGAGCGCTTTCCAATCATTCCAGAAAGAGCAACAACTTCCAAGCGGCCCTTGCCGGCGGGGATCTTCGTGATTTCATCTGCGCGCGGAACTTTGTAAACCGCGCCAAATTCCTCCGCGTGGTCAAAGTCACCGTACGCCGCGTAAGCGACAGTTCCCAAGTAATTGAAGAAAGGCGAGCTTTCGTATTTTTCATCGCTCTTTTTGGGAGGCTCGACAAAGGAAAGGTTTACGCCCGATGAAGACAGCTTTTCTTGCGCGTCCTTGAACTCATCGCTTTTAAGCGCGGCTTCGGCCTCGGCCTCAAACTGGGCGTTCTTGGCCCTAAGCTCTTGAATCTCCTGCATAAAGGTTCCGACATAATCGTTCATTATGCCTTTGGCGACGTCGTCGCGCTCCATGCTCAATGCGCAAGCGAGGCGCATTGACCAAGCCAAATAGCGCTCGTATTCGGCGCCCTTATACTTTCTGTTGACTCCGCTAGACTTGGCCGCCTTGCCTTCTTCGCTCGCGTTGAACGAAACTGTTGCCTGCTGCATTTTTGCGTAAGTGTCAAGGAAGCCCTTTCCGGAACCTTGATAGTTGGCGTCGTGGTACAAGAGCATGTCAACGTCAAGAAGGTCCCTTATCTCGTTCTTTTTGTCGCCCTTGCCAAGAAGCATGGCGGCGCACATGTTGTAGTCGCCCTTTTCCAACGCGGCGTTGTATTCCGCCTCGTTGAACTTAGCCTTTTTTTGAGCCGCGGGCTTGGCCTGCTTTTCTTTTTTGGCTGGCTTTTCCTTTTTTGCGGGCTTTTCCTTCTTGGGCTTTTCTTTTTTAGCCTGTTTTTCCTTTTTGGCTTTGGCGGGTTTTTCTGCGGCTTCAACTTTTTCCGTCGAAGCGGAATCAGCCTTGTCCTTTTTGGGAGCCGCGTAGGCCGCGAACAATGAGAGAACTACAGCCGAAACTACGGCTGTCTTTATGATTTTTTTCATTTTAATTTCCTGCTAGGATTACTTGCTTTTTATCGAAGCGGTTTTTTTCAGATAATCTTTTGTCTCTTCAGACGGCTCGAACATGGCGACCGTTCTGTGAGTCTTTAAGTCTGTAAGCTCGATGTTAACAATGTAAGTGCGCTCTTGCTTTTTTCCGTTGTTCTGAACCATCAGCTTTACAGAGCCGGTAATCATGTAGTCCGCCGCGTCTTCTTGGTCCAATTCCTTGGCCTGGTCCTCGGCGGCATGGTCCTGCTGGCTTATGACTTCGTCGCGCATTTCGTTGCGGACGTCCGAATTGGCCATGAACTCCAAGACGCCGCTGTTAAGAACGGCAGTCTTTAGGCTGTTGGCGATAATCTGCGTGTCAAAGAATTCGCCGGTCTGGTCCTTAATCTTTCCGATTGTGACGATGGGCGCGCGGCCGTTTTTTTCCTCGAATTTTTCAACGCGGGGATTCTTTATAATCTGGCCTACAATGTCCTTGCATATCGCGCGGCAGTCAGTCTCGCTAAGATACGGAGTAAGGTCTCCCGCTCCTCCGCGCTTTACCGCTTTGGCGCTAGCCAAGCTCAAAACAGAAACCGCAATCAAAAGTGAAAAGAAAATTTTTTTCATAGTATAGTTCCTCACAAAAAAAACAAAGCCCCGAAAAAGGCATCGCCCTTCCGAGGCGCAATTCAACTATTCTTCGTCAAAAGAATATTCAACAGCGGGATCAACAGGCTTGTCGATCAAAGGCGCGCGAAGGTTCTCGCTCAAGGCCTTCTTCAAGAGAACGGTCTCAGAAGCGTTGTCGTCGATTCCGTTCAAGGCGGCGTTAAGCTGGTCGTCATAAACCGAGCGGCTCATTACGAACACAACATAGTACTCATAGTAGTAGTCGTACGAGCTTTCGGGAGACTTCTTGTTGACCTTGACTCCCTGCTTGGGCTTTCTGAACTGCATCCAATACTGGGCCTCTTTGAGCAAGCCGTTAAGCTCAATCGCGGAAAGGGCCTTTACTGTCTGGTCGATGGCCATCTTCTTTTTGTTTTCGTCTCCGCTTGAGCCCTGGAAAACAGCGTTGGCGCTTTGTCCGACAGCGACAGAGAACGAATTGGCAACCTGGCGCTGAACGTCAACCTGGTCAGTCCAAGTCTTTAGGAATTCCAAATCAGTTCCCTGGTTTGAGAAAACGAAAACCTGGGACTCTTTCAAGTCAATTTTCAAAGATTTTGCGACTTTTTTGTTCTCTCCTTCCAAAACGGCCTGAACCCAGCCTGGAATCTCAGTTCCAAGGGCGATTCCCGGGCGGTTTACAATTTCAATTTTTTGCTTGGCCTCTTTTCCTTTTTTGGCGGCAAAAACGCTTGTTGATGAAAGAGCCATCAACGCCATTGCGAACGCAATAATTCTCTTCTTCATAATAAACTCCTATCATTACTTTTTGTAATGCAATGAAAATTATATGAGCAAATATTCATGTTGTCAACTTTCTAAACAACAAACGCGCCTTTTTGTCACAAATTTGTCAAAAATTGCCGTGAATTCTAGCTTTATCTGCGGTAAATTCTATTGAAAAAAAATAAAAGTGAGGTTATACTAATCAAATATTCAGTCAAGGCATTGGCCTAGCATAGGAGATTTTTATGGCAGAAGCAAAACTCGACTTTACAATAGAAACATTGGGAACCTGCAAATTTGACTCGCCCATCAAGTTGTCTAACGTGTTCGGCGACCACAAAGCCAACTACGTTAAGGACGACTCTTACGTCCGCAACACAATCAACGTATTCGACACAAAAAAGGCGGACGACATGACCAGCTCAAACCTCTTGCAAAAGGCCGGCCCGCGCGAAAAGATTTACTTTGACCCCGCCACGGTCAACGCCGGCATCTGCACTTGCGGCGGCCTTTGCCCCGGCTTGAACGACGTCATCCGCGCCGTCGTCCGCTGCTTGTGGAAGCGCTACGGAGTCCATTCAATCCACGGCTTCCAGTTTGGCTACAAGGGCTTCTTTGAGGAAAGCGGCTACGACACCGTTCAGCTTAACCCCTACAACGTTGACGACATCCACAAAATCGGCGGCACCTTCTTGGGAACCAGCCGCGGCGGCGGACAGCGCACAAACGAAATCGTTGACACTTTGGTGGCCCGCCACATAAACATGATTTTCATCATCGGCGGAGACGGAACCCAGCGCGGAGCCTTGGACGTGGCCAACGAAGTCGAGCGCCGCGGCCTTAAGATCGCCGTAATCGGCGTTCCCAAAACAGTGGACAACGACTTGCAGTTCATCGACCGCTCGTTCGGCTTTGAGACTGCCGTTCAAAAAGCCAAGGACGCGGTTACCGCGATCCACATGGAAGCGCACTCGCAAATCAACGGCATCGGCTTGGTAAAGTTGATGGGACGCGAGTCAGGCTTTATCGCCACGGCAACCGCCCTTGCCAGCCACGAAGTAAACTTCTGCTTGATTCCCGAAGTTCCCTTTGACCTTGACGGACCCAACGGCTTCTTGCACTACTTGGAAATCCGCTTGGCCAAGCGCGGCCACGCCGTTATCGTAGTCGCCGAAGGCGCCGGCCAGGAATTGCTTAACAAGACCAACCAAACGGACGCTTCCGGCAACAAGAAGCTTGCCGACATCGGAACTTTCTTGCGCGACAAGATTACCGAATACTTTAAGGAAAAGAACATTCACATCAACCTTAAGTACATCGACCCCAGCTACCAAGTCCGCGCGGCCGTGGCCAACGCCAACGACTCGATTTACTGCGAGCGCTTGGGCAACAACGCTGTTCACGCCGCCATGGCCGGAAAGACAAAGATGGTCGTAGGCTTGGTTCACGACAAGTACGTTCACATCCCAATCGACGTCGTCACTTCAAAGCGCAATGTGGTTGACCCAGAGGGAGCCTTGTGGCGCGACGCGCTCGACGCGACCGGCCAGCCGATGTTGATGGTCAACAACGCGCAGGACGCCAAAGACCGCGCTTCCAACGTGGCCGACGGAAAGGCCAAGAACAACGACTAACAATTTGTCGGGCCGCGGCCCGGCAATTACAGTCAGGACATAAAAAAACCGCTCCATACGGAGCGGTTTTTTTGTCGGTCAAAAGATTGCCGCGTCAAGCACGGCAATGACACATGTCATGTTCGGGCAATGGCATTTGTCATGTTCGGGCTTGACCCGGACATCTTTTATCACACCAAGCCCTGGGCAATCATCGCGTTGGCAACCTTGATGAAGCCCGCGATGTTGGCGCCGGCGACGTAGTCGGTCTTTCCGGCTTTTGTCTTAAGGCCAAACTTCTTGGCTGTCTCAAAGGCGTTGTCATGAATGTTCTTCATGATGCCGTCAAGGCGCTGGTCAACTTCTTCGAATGACCATGAGAGGCGCTCTGAGTTCTGGCTCATTTCGAGGCCGCTGACAGAAACGCCGCCCGCGTTGGAAGCTTTTCCGGGAGCGAACAAAACGCCGGCGTCCTGGAACTTGTTTGTGGCTTCGATTGTGCTGGGCATATTGGCGCCTTCGGCAACCAACTTAACGCCGTTCTTGATAAGCATGTCGGCGTCCTTTCCGTCCAACTCGTTCTGAGTGGCGCAGGGGAAGGCGCAGTCAACTTTTACTGACCAAGGGCGGGCGCCCTTTGTGAACTTGGCTTTGGGATATTTCTTGACATATTCGTCAATCTTTTTATGGGCGGCGCGGAACTTCTTTACGTAGTCCAACTTCTTCTGGTCGATTCCGTCGGGGTCATAGATGAATCCGCTTGAGTCTGACATTGTGACAGGCTTTGCTCCAAGCTGAATCAATTTTTCAACCGCGTACTGGGCAACGTTTCCGTCGCCGGAAACAGCGCAAGTCTTTCCCTTGAAGTCTTCGCCGACTTTGGCGAGCATTTCGCGGGCAAAGTAAATCAAGCCGTAGCCTGTGGCTTCGGTTCTGGCCAAAGAGCCGCCAAACTGCAAGCCCTTTCCTGTAAGAACTCCTGTGAACTCGTCGCGGATTCTCTTGTACTGGCCGAACATATAGGCAACCTCGCGGCCGCCAACGCCCTTGTCTCCGGCCGGAACGTCTGTGTCCGGTCCGATGTGGCGCTGCAATTCTGTCATGAATGACTGGCAGAAGCGCATGACTTCCGCGTCTGACTTTCCATGGGGATCAAAGTCGCTTCCGCCCTTTCCGCCGCCCATCGGGAGCGTTGTAAGGCTGTTCTTAAGTGTCTGCTCAAAGCCCAAGAATTTGAGTACCGAAAGGTTGACTTCGGGACTAAAGCGGATGCCTCCCTTGTAGGGGCCGATCGCGCTGTTGAACTGAACGCGGTAGCCGCGGTTGACGTGGGCCTTGCCTTTGTCGTCTGTCCACGGAACGCGGAACATGATGACTCGTTCCGGCTCTACGAAACGCTCGAGAACCGCCTGGCTCTCAAGTTGCTTTTGCATTTTTGCAACGATAGGATCAAGAGTTGTCAAAACTTCCTGAACCGCCTGGAGGAATTCGGGTTCGTTGGCGTTCTTAGCCTGAACGTCCGCCCAAATTCTTTTAACGTATTCGTTTTTCATTGTTACTCCCGCTTTGCGGCCGAGTTTGAAGCCGCAGGCAACTTCAATATTATCAAATTTTTAAGTCTTGTTAAAGTAGTTTATGCGGAATTTTTGGGAAAATTTGAGGAATTTTGCGCCATTCGGAACTGCCGAAAGCCAAAGAGGCGCGGGCAAAAAAAAGCCCGCCGATTGGGGCGGGCGCTAGGTTCAGCCAAAAGCGGCTTAGTTCTTGAACATCTTCTTGAACTCGACCAAGAGGTCGTCAGTCTCGATGGCGGCGTCTACGTCCGTCAACTTGTTTTTGGCGCGGTAGTAGGCGATAAGAGGCTCGGTCTGCTCGCGGTAAACGTCCATGCGGTGCAAGATTGACTCCTGCTTGTCGTCGTCGCGCTGGTAAAGCTCGCCGCCGCACTCGTCGCAAACGCCCTCAACCTTTGGGGCCTTTGTCAAAATGTTAAAGTTGGCTCCGCACTTTTTGCAGACGCGGCGGGTGCTGAGGCGCTTGATTACAATGTCGTCGGCGATTGTAAAGTTGACGCAAGTTACGTCCGGGCAGAATTTTCCAAGCTCGTCGGCCTGGGGAATCGTGCGCGGGAATCCGTCAAGGATAAAGCCGTTCTTGCAGTCGGGCTGGGCCAAGCGTTCCTGAACGAGGGCGCAAGTGATGTCGTCGCTGACCAATCCGCCGGCGTCAATGATTGACTTTACCTTTTTTCCAAGTTCAGTCTGGTTTTTAATCGCGGCGCGGAAAATGTCGCCGGTTGAAATGTGTGGAATGTTGTAGTCTTTTGCCACTTTTACGGCAAGCGAGCCCTTTCCGGCTCCGGGCGGTCCCAAGAAAATAAAATTCATTTGTGTCTCCTATAATGGTTATTCCGCATAGTATAGCGCGAATTGCGGGAAAATGCAAATTTTATTTTTGTCCCACCACAAAGAGCGCGACTTCGCTGGTCCAGTCAAAGATTGTGGTCTGCGCGGCGGAAGAAAAGAAGCGGGCTAGCTCGGCGGTTTTGTCGGAGCCGATGGCGGCCTTTATGGCGGCGGCGTAAGGAGAGCTTTCGCTTTCAAACCAGGCGCTGATTTCCTTTTGGCTTATGCGGCGCTTTTCGGTTATCTTGCTTGCCTTGCATTCAACCTTAAAGCCTTGCTCCTCAAAAACTTTTTTGACGCTTTCCGCGTTCCAGTCAAACAGGGGATTTGATTTGTCGCTAAAGAATTTTTCTTCGGCCTCGGACATTTTTTCCAAGAGCGGCCGCCAAGCGTCAAGAATGCCGCCGGCCAAAACCTGCTTTTCGATGACCTTGCTTACCCGCTGGCCCGCGCTGGGGATTTGCTGGCTGATGATGATTTTCCAGCCGGCGGGAATTTTTCCTGCGATTCCGCAAGTGGCAAAGGCGCCGCTCATCGCTTGGACGCTTTCCGCGCTGTTAAAGGGATTCCTAAAAAAGAATTTGTCAAAGACAATGTTTTTTTCCAAATACGCGTCCAAGACTTTTTGGAGGAGCGCTTCGTCCACCGACTGTTGCGCGGCCTTTGATTGCTGGCCGCCTCCCGCGCCTGTTTCCGCGCCGTCGGCCTCTTCCGCTCCAGGGCGAACTATCAGCACAGGCTTGTCCAAGTCGCCCAATGTGCGCACGTATTGCTCCAACACTTCAAGGCCTTTTTGGGAACGGCACAAGCCGCAAGTGACGCCTTCGGGAGTTTTTCGCGCAAGCTCCCACAACAAAAGCGCGTCGTCGGCGTTCCACACCAAGGAACGGTCGCTTCTAACCAAACGCGCGGCTTCTATCATTTGGTCGCGCGCTTGCAAGAGAACTTCGGCGCGGTTGGAATCCAAGCGCTCGCGCCAAGACTTGTCGGCGTTTTGAAGCGCGTTCTCCTTGCCCTGGTCTTTTGGGCTAAAGGTCAGCGACTCGCCGTTCTTGTCCTTAAACTGCTGCTGCAGCAAAAGCGCGACGTCCGAATTTTTGCTTCCGGTTGTCTGGCTTGAAGTCGGGTCCAGCGCGCGCTCGCCGGTGTCGTCTTCCAAGATGGCCGCGATTTGCAATTCCCTGCGCGACAAAACGTCGTCGCGAATTTTCTTTTCGTAGCCCTGGTCGCTGGGCGTGTAAAAGACGCGGCCAACCAATTGGTCGGGCAAATATTGCTGGGCCACCCAGTGGTCGCGGTAAGCGTGCGGATACAAGTAGCCCGCGCCGTGGCCAAAGCCTTCGGCGTCGCGGCTTGCGTCGCGCAAATGGTTTGGAACTTCGGTGTCTTCCTTTTCCACTGATGCCAGCGCGTCAAAAAAGGCCATCGACGAATTTGACTTGGGAGCGGTGGCCAAGTAAAGCGCGGCGTGCGCCAAATGGTAGCGGCCTTCGGGCAAGCCCACGCGGTCAAAGGCCGCGGCGCAAGATTCCACCACGCCAAGCGCGTAAGGGTCGGCCAAGCCCGTGTCTTCGCAGGCGCTTATCAACATTCGCCTAAAAATAAAATGCGGGTCTTCGCCAGAGCGCACCATTCTTGCAAGCCAATACATCGCCGCGTCCGGGTCCCTGCCCCGCAAACTTTTTATAAAGGCGCTTATAATGTCGTAATGGTAGTCGCCGTCGCGGTCGTAAAGGACAACCTTTTTTTGGATCGACTCTTCCGCCGCCTCCCGGCTGATAAAGATTGTGCTTCCGTAAGAAGGCTGCGGCGGGTTTGCGTCAGGCGCCCACTGGACTGGCGTGGTTTCGACGGCGAGCTCCAGCGCGTTTAAAAGCGAGCGCGCGTCTCCGTTGGCAGTGTCGATCAAGTGCTCCAAGGCGCCGCTTTCAAAATCGATTCGCCAGTGGCCGTAGCCGCGGTCGATGTCGTTGAGCGCCATGTAAGCGACGTTCTTTAAATCGTCTTTCGTAAGCTGCTTTAATTGAAATACGCGGCTGCGGCTTACGAGCGCTTTGTTCACTTCAAAGAAGGGGTTTTCGGTAGTGGCGCCGATTAAGATTATCGTTCCGTTTTCCACCCAGGGCAAAAGCGCGTCTTGCTGCGCCTTGTTCCAGCGGTGGACTTCGTCAACGAACAAGATTGTGCGGCGGCTGTATAGGTTCTTAAAGTCTTCGGCTTGCTTTATTGCGTTGCGTATGTCGGCAACACCGGTAAGAACCGCGTTCAATGTTATGAAGTTGCTTTTTGTGTGGCTGGCTATGACGCGCGCGAGGGTCGTCTTTCCGCTTCCGGGAGGGCCGTAAAATATCACGGAAGTCAACTGGTCGGCGGCAATGGCTCGGCGAAGAAGGCGGCCCTTTCCAACGATGTGGTCTTGGCCGATGTACTCGTCAAGGTTCCGCGGCCTCATTCGCGCGGCTAAGGGTTCATGCGTCTTTGTGTTTTCAAAAAGTTCATTGGCCATTCGATAATTAGTCGCGGTTCCACTCATGCCTTTCAGGATAGTAGGCCCACATGCAGATGTGGTCGAATTGGGCGGAATTGCTTCCGTTTCCTGTGTAGTTTTGGCTTGCGTAAATCGCGGTTTCGGTTTCGTTTTTTTCCGGATTGACTACCAATATCGAAAGAATGTTGTACTGCGCGCTAAGCGTCGCCTCCGCATTGTAAGGCATGTTTGACGCTCTTGAACCGGGAACCCCCTCCGTTAAAGGATGATGGGTGATTCCGCTTGAAGTTCCGACAAGGATATAGTCTTTTGTAACGCCCAGCGACAAAATGCCGGCCTTGGCGCCCACGCTGTTAGTCTTCGCTCCGCCCCAACGCAATGTGGAACCGTCGCCGTAATAATAAATCGTCGCGGCGACGGAAGAACTTTCGTTTGTGCAAGAGCCTGTGGACCAAAAGAAGCGGACATCGTTTCCGACGGCTACGCAGGACTGCGAAACCTTATCTTTGTTGCAGCATGGCTTTGTGTCAGCGTTGCTCACAGACGGTTCGTTTGTCGTTCCTTTTTCCCATTTCTCATCCGCTGAATTTTCGTTCAATTGATAAGCTACATATCCGACAGAAGTGTTTTCACTTCTTAAAATAAAGTAAGCCTTTCGCTTGCTTTGATCTATAGCGTTTGTGCAAAACAAAATGGTTTCAACAGTTTTTCCGCCCACCGTATACGGAATGTCTCCGCTTCCATAAACTCCAGTCACCTTGCTCCAGCTTGATCCGTCTCTAGAATACCACAACTCGCGGCGCACAGGGATGTTTTCGCCGTCTTTAGACGAATCTTTTGAAATGCCGACAAGCGCGTAGATGTAATTAGAGTCCGCGGCCAATTTTATGACTTGTCCCGAAGGCGCTCCCGTCTTGGACCAAGTTCCGTAACTGTTGCTGGTGTTGCTCTTTCGGTAAATGTTTCCGTTGGCGCAATAAAACTGGTCTTTAAAGCGGATTATGCTTCTGATGTCAGACTTAATGTTGGCGTCTTTTAATGTGACTTCTTTGCGAATGTTCCAATAAATGACGTCCTGGCAGCCGGAAACAAGCGCGACCGCAACTGCGGCCAAGGAAGCGAGGACGAGCTTTTTTGCTTTTAAAAGTTTCATTCTTGCGCCTCCCTAAAAGTGATACTTTACGCCGGCCGAAACGGAGGCCATGTTAAGATAATCGTTCTTTGAAGAATCCTTGAAATACCATTGGGGCATGTAAGTGAAAAAGCCCTCTATGCCGGCGGACCAGCCTTCGCTGATTCGATAATAGCAACCGGCGCCCGCTCGGATTATCAAGCCCGGAAAGAAAGTGTTCGCCAAATAATTTGTCGCCACCATTCCGACATTGACCGTAATCGGAAACTCAAATTTTTTGATTGCCGGAAGGAATGTCACCCCAACAGTCATCGGAATGTATGTAAGGATGTTGCTTCCAATAGTGGGGTTGTAGCCAAAGCCAAGCTCAACGCCAAGCGCAAGCCAAGACGTCAAAAAGCGTCCGTAGCCTACTGTGGCCTGGCCGCCAACCTTTAAATTTTTGCCAAAATTCAAGGGAAAGTTAGGCATCAAGCGAACGTTGATGAACTGGTCTCCGGGCGCGTTTTGCAAATAAACAAAATCATATTGATCGTCGTAAATGTCGGGCGAGTCTCCCTCGTCAGTTTTGTCATCATTATTGGCTTGCTCATTGTTCTGAGCTTCCTGTGAATTCTGTGAGTCTTGCGAGCCTTGCTCTTTCTGTGTTTCCTGCTTTTCTTGTGAATTGCTTTCGCTTTCCTGCGAATAGAAATTGGCGCTCAAAAAGAAAAAGGCGCAAAAAGCGAGAACAATTGTTTTTAACTTGCTTTTCATAAATCCTCAATTATGGTAGAATATTATATACTTTTTTACTAAACAAAGCAATAAGACTGCAGGTTACAGGGGAATTTTATGGAATGCAAGGTTATAGACGGAAAAGCGGTCGCGGCTGACATCCGCGCGCAAGTGGCAAAGCGCGTTGAGGCGCTGAAGGCCAAGGGCGTAATGCCCGCCCTAAGCGTGATTTTGGTCGGCGACAACCCGGCCAGCGTAAGCTACGTGACAGGAAAGCAAAAGGCCCTTGCCGAGGCGGGCATGGTTGACAAATCGATTCACTTGCCCGAATCCACCAGCGAGCGGGAATTGCTGGACCTAATCGCAAAGCTAAACGCCGACCCTTCCGTCCACGGAATTTTGGTGCAACTCCCCCTTCCCAAGCATATAAATGAAGAAAAAGTCACGCTCGCCATCGACCCCAAAAAGGACGTTGACGGCTTTCACCCCGTCAACATGGGGAACTTGTTGATAGGAAGAAAAGGCTTTTTGCCCTGCACCCCCCACGGCGTTTTGATTTTGCTGGAACGCGCGGGCGTCCAAACAAACGGAGCGCGCGCGGCGGTAATCGGTCGCTCAAACATCGTCGGAAAGCCGATGGCGCTCTTGCTTAGCCGAAAGGAATATAATTCCACCGTGACCCTTTGCCACACGGGAACAAAAGACTTGGCCGCCATAACCCGCGAGGCCGACATAATAATCGCCGCCGCGGGCAGGCCCAACACGGTAACCGCCGACATGGTAAAAGAGGGGGCGGTTGTGATCGACGTTGGCGTGAACCGAATCCCCGACGCTTCCAAAAAGTCCGGCTTCCGCTTAGTCGGCGACGTTGACTACGAGGCCATCAAGCAAAAGGCCAGCGTAATCACTCCGGTACCCGGCGGCGTGGGACCTATGACAATCGCGCTTTTGATGCAGAACACAATCGAGGCGGCGGAAAATTTTGCCGCGGAAAACGCTTATGACCAAAAGGCCCCGCAAGCCTAAAAGCGCGGACGGACTAAAAACGCATGACTTATTTTTTTGAAACATACGGCTGCCAAATGAACATCGCCGAAAGCGCGGCGGTGGAGCAACTGCTAATCGCGCGCGGCTGGACAAAAGCGAGCGACGCGCAATTCGCCGACATGGTAATCATAAACACTTGCTCGGTGCGCGCGTCGGCCGAAAGCCGCATCATAGGCCGCCTGGGATATTTTACAGGCCTTAAAGCCGTGCGCGAAAAGCGCCCGCACGCCAAGACGCGCAAGATGGAAGAGGCCGCCGCATACGTAAAGGACGGCCCGATTCCCCTTACGCTTGTGGTCATGGGCTGCATGGCCGAGCGCCTTTTGGACAGCCTAAAAAAAGACTGGCCCGCCATCGACTACGTTGTCGGAACGTTCGCCAAAAATAAATTCGGCGACATAATCAGCGCCGCGGAAAATTCCGCGATTGATTTTAAGGCCAAGACTTGCGACGCGGTTCCTGCCGACAAAAATCTTTCGCAAGGCCAAAAAGCGGCCGCGCCCGAAAAGTTTGGCGCAGCCATTGGCGCCACAATCGACGAAAAACCTGTCTACCGCTTTGCCTCCCTTTCGCTTGAGCCGGGCGCCTTTAGCTCCTTTGTTCCAATCATGAACGGCTGCAACAACTTTTGCGCTTACTGCATCGTTCCCTATGTGCGCGGCCGCGAAGTTTCCCGCCCTCTTACGGAAATCTTTGAGGAGATAAAAGTTTTGGGCGGCTACGGCGTAAAGGAAATCACGCTTTTGGGGCAGAACGTAAATTCCTACCTTTGCGAGGACGCGGAATTTGGCCGCGTGGACTTTCCGCGCTTGCTTGAATTTATATGCCGCAAAATCGAGGAGACAGGTTCCCCGATAAAATGGATACGCTTTGACTCAAGCCACCCAAAAGACTTGTCCGACCGCTTGATACAAGTGATGGCGAAGGAAGAGAAAATTTGCAAGCACATACATTTGCCGGTGCAGCACGGTTCCACAAAAATTTTGCAAAGAATGAACCGCCGCTACACGCGCGAACATTACCTGGAATTGGTTCAAAAGATCCGCGCGGCGATGCCCGACATTTCTCTTACCACCGACATTATGATAGGCTTTCCCGGCGAGACCGAGGAAGACTTTGAAGAGGCTTATTCATTGATGAAGGAAGTCGGCTACGAAGACGCCTTTATGTATTACTACAATCCGCGCGAAGGAACTCCGGCGGCGACTTGGCCCGACCAAATTTCTTTGGAGACAAAAAAAGAGCGGCTTCAAAAAATCATCGACTTGCAGCTTGTGATTACCCAGGCCGAAATGGAAAAGCAAGTCGGAAAAATCATAACGGTCTTGGCCGACAAAACCACGCTAGAAAACCCCAACGAACTTTTGGGCAAAACCGAGCGCGACGAGCGCGTGGCCTTTGCCGCCGACAAGTCGCTAATCGGAAGCTTTGTCCGCGTCCGGCTGACATCTCTTAATGGTCATACGTTTAAAGGGGAACTGGTGTAATGACAAAAAGGCCCGCCGATTCTGGCGGGCCTTTGTTTATTGCGGCGCGATAATTTTTATTCGCGCCGCAAAAGGAACGAGTCAAGGCTTTAAGCGAAGCGCGCCTTGATTGACAGCCCGCGTGAGCGGGCTGTTGAATCCTTTCCTATATCAAAAGGTAGCGCAGCTACCTACCGTTCCTAGCGCTTCTTTGCTTTTGCCTTTGCAGGCGCTTTCTTTGCGGGGGGTTTTGCCTTTGTCGCGGGCTTCTTCACGGCGGGCTTGGCTTTGCTTGCCGCTTGCTTGGCGACGGCGGGCTTCTTTGCGGGCGCCTTTGCCTTCGCGGGCGCTTTCTTTTCCGCGACTTTTTTCGCGGCGGGCTTGGCCTTCGTCGCAGGCTTTTTGGCAGGGGCTGCTTTCTTCGCTGGAGCTGCTTTCTTCGCTGGAGCCGCTTTCTTTGCCGGTGTCTTGGCCTTTGGAGCGGCGGCTTTCTTTGCTGGAGCTTTCTTTACCGGGGCCTTGGCCTTTGGAGCGGCGGCTTTCTTTGGCTCGGCCTTTGCGACAGAGCCGCGCTTAATCTTTCGCGTCGTGGTCATCTCCAGCGCCTTGTCCAAAATCGTAATCTTTGAAACGCGCGCGTAAGGCTGCAAGCCCTTGTTTATCTTGTCAACAATCAACTTGATTTCGTCGTAAACCCGCTTGTCTCTGGCGGCGTTGGCGCGGTCGATTTCCAGGCGGGCAAGCAAGTCGTCGGACGGATAAACCAAGGCTTCGATTTCCTCGGACTTGGTTTCCTCGTTGGCGACGTAGCCGCGAACCATAATTTGCTCAACGTCATATTCAAGCTGGAAGGCGTCCTCGATTTCTTCGGGATAGACGTTCTTTCCGCCCTCGGTGACGATAAGGTTTTTGGCGCGGCCGCTGAGCATAAGGTAATGCTCCTTGTCCATCCAGCCCAAGTCGCCGGTCTTCAAAAAGCCGTCCTTTGTGAACATTTCCGCAGTCTCGTAAGGCATGTTGTAGTAGCCTTGCATGACCATCGGGCCCTTTACGGCAATCTCGCCGATGCCCTGCTCGTTGGGATTAAGAATCTTGATTTCTTCCCAAGGGCTAAAGTCCATGCCCACGCTTTCAACCTTAAAATGCTCCATCGGATTAAGCGCGATGATCGGCGAAGTTTCTGTCAAGCCGTAGCCCTGGATAAAGTCGATTCCCAGCGCGTTGTAGCCCTTGAAAATGCTGGAAGCAAGCGGGCCGCCTCCGCAAATGGCCACGCGGATTGTGGAAATGTTGGCCGCGTCCAAAACTGAATGCAAAAGGTATTTTCCTACGTTCACTCCGAGAACTTTTTTAACGCCGTAGCTTACGTTCATCAAGAACTTGATCAAAAGCTCAACGGCCTTTCCCTTGGCGGCCACGCCCTTTAGGATTCCCGTGTAAAGCTTGTTGTACAAAAGCGGAACGCCGAGCATGACGGTAATCTTTCCCTCGCGCAGCTCTTTTAGCAAGCGGGTCACGGCCATGCTCTTTCCAAAGACGATGGAACAGCCGGCGCTAAGCGGGCAAATCAAGGCGGCCTGCATCGTGTATGCGTGGTGAATCGGAAGCAAGTTGTAAAAAACATCGGTGTCGAACAAGACCAAATTTTGCTGCGCGATGAAACAGTCGCTGACCAAATTTTCGTGGCTCAGCATAACGCCCTTGGGATTTCCAGTCGTTCCGCTGGTGAACAAAATGGCCGCCGTGTCCTTGTCGGAAACCTCTGGATAAGCGGGAACTTTTTTTGGCGCGGGAAGGTTGTAGACAAAAGTCTTGGGCTCTTTGGGGCTAAGCGAATAGACCTTGCAGCCAAGGCGGTTCTTTTGGAACCAGTCGTATTTTTCCTCGTCCACAAAAAGCATTTTGGGCTTTGCGGTCTTTATGAGGTTTGCGATTTCGGCGTTGTGGAGAGCGTAGTCCATCGGGCAGGCGATGGCTCCGGCCAGCATAGAGGCGATGAAAACCGTGGCCCATTCGGGGGAATTTTTTCCGCTTACTGCAACGCGGTCGCCCTTCTTTATTCCGTTGGAAATCATCCACTGGGCCAGCGTCTCGACGTTCCGCCAAACTTGCGTGTAAGTGTAGGACTGCTTTGTTCCTCCGTTTCCGTCAAAATCGACAAAGCAAACGTTGTCCGGCCAGCGTTCCACAGAAACGCGGAACATTTGCGGCAGCGTGGGCCAATTGGCCTTAAAGAATTTTCCCCGATATTCGTCCAAAAATCTCCAGCTAACGTCGTCTCTTATCGCTTTCATAACAGGCCCTCAAAAAGTGGAATTAGTATTTTACCATTATAGCGCGCTTTTTATGGAAAATGGGAGAAAATTTCAAAAATCTTTTATAAACTTGTACAAGGTTGCCGGACAAACTTTTAGTTTTTTGCTGATTTGTTCCTTGGAATAGCCAAAGTCAAGAAGTTTTCGGATTTCGTCCTCCCGCCCCGTAAGCTTTACATGGGAATTCCGCTTGCCCTTGGGGTGGCCCAAAACGCCGCCTTCCGCTTTTTTTCGCAGCAAAGCCTCTTTTGTCCGCTGGCTTATCAATTCCCGCTCGATTTCGGCCGAAATGCTAAAGGCAAAGGCCAAAACCTTGCTGGTAAGGTCGTCGCCTAGCCGGTAGCCTTCCTTTACCGTGTAAACGCTGACGTTCATTTCCATGAGGCGGTTCAAAATCGACATAATCATGAAAATGTTCCTTCCCAAGCGAGAAAGCTCCGAACAAATAATGACGTCCTTGCTTTTTGCCATTTGGATAAGCTTTCCCAAATTTCTCTTGTCCGGCGAAATCGTTCCGCTAACCGTCTCTTCTATCCATTGGTCGATTGGAAGGTTGCTCTTTTTTGCGTACTCCGTAATCTCAAAGCGCTGGTTTTCCACCGTTTGCTTGTCTGTGCTGACGCGAATGTATCCGTAAATCATAATAGTTGCCTCCAAGATATTTATCGGTATCTTGAATTATGGCCGCTCCTTATGGTAGAATAAAAGCCATGAGCAAGACTTCTGTAAAAAAGGTGGGAATCCTCACTAGCGGGGGAGACGCCCCAGGATTGAACGCGGCGATTCGCGGAGTTTGCCGTTCTGGAATGGTTCAGTATGGAATGGAATTTTTTGGAATCCAAAACGGCTACCGAGGCCTTGTACAGGGCAATATGGTTCCGCTTAAGTCGGAGGACTTGCGCGGCATTTTGACGATTGGCGGAACCCTTTTGGGAACCAGCCGCGAAAAGCCCTTTAAGGCAAAGGAGCCCGATCCGGTGGCCAAAATGATGCCGGTTGACGCGATAAAGAAAAATTACAAAAAATGGGGCTTGGACGCGCTTGTCTGCCTTGGCGGAAACGGAACCAACACCACCGCCAGCCTCTTGGCCGACGAAGGCCTCAACGTAATCGGCCTTCCAAAGACAATCGACAACGACATCGTTCACACCGACATGACCTTTGGCTTTCACACCGCGCTTGACGTGGCGACGGAAGCGATTGACCGCATCCACACGACCGCGCACAGTCACAGCCGTCTTATGGTAATCGAAGTCATGGGCCACAAGGCCGGCTGGCTTGGCCTTTATTCCGGAGTCGCCGGCGGCGGAGACGTAATCCTTTTGCCGGAGATTCCCTACGACATCGACAGCGTGGCCGAAAAAGTCATGCAACGCAAAGAGGACGGAAAGGAATTTTCGATCGTCGTAGTGGCGGAAGGAGCGCTCAGCAAGGCCGAAGCCAAGCTTGACAAAAAGTCATTCAAAAAAGCGCGCGCCGAAATGCCCTACTCGATCGCCTACCGCGTGGCAAAGGAATTGGGCGAGCGCACTAACTTAGAGTCGCGCGTGACCGTTTTGGGCTACTTGCAGCGCGGAGGAACGCCTTCGCCATACGACAGAGTTTTGGCAAGCCAGTACGGCTGCGCGGCCGCCGACTTTTTGGCGCGCGGAGAGTTTGGAAAGCTCGTCGCCTTGCAAGACCAAAAAATTGTCGGCGTTCCGTTAAAGGAAGTGGCCGGCAAAGTGAAGAACGTTCCTCTTGACCACCCGATGCTTTTGGCCGCGCGCCACTTGGGAACTTCTTTTGGAGACTAAAATTGTCCGCTAGCTACAAATGCCGCCTTTGCGCTGACTGCGACGGCGCGGCTTGCGCGGGCGAGCTTCCCGGAATGGGCGGCGTTTTTGAAGGAAAGAATTTTAGCCTGAACGTAGAAGGCTGGAAAAAAATCATTCCGTCAATTCCGCAGGAAAAATTGCAAGAAGCCGCCGCCAAGGTCGTTCCGCAAAAAATACGCCTGGCTCCAATCACCGGCGCCGAAGAAAACATCGGCTGGCCCGACGAGGAATCCTTTTACGCGCCCTTCTACGCCTTTGCCGCCGGCCTTGGAATAAAGCTCGGCGTCGGCGACGGCTGCCCCGACAACAAGCTGCTTGCCGGAATCGCGGCCGTCCAAGCCTTGAACAAAACCGCTTCCACGCCCAAAAAGGCGGCGGTCTTTTTAAAGCCCTACCCGCAAGAAAAACTTTTGGAACGCGCCGAATGGGCCATGCCCGTGGCAGAATACATAGGCGTTGACATTGATTCCTACAACATCGTCACGATGCGAAACAAGGTTCACCTGGAAAAAAAGACCGCCGCCCAATTGAACGAACTTCGCCGCGCGACAAAGCTTCCGATTGTAGTAAAGGGCGTCTTTACCCAAGAGAGCCTTGACTTAATAGAAGAGCTAAAGCCCGAAGTCGCTTACATCTCAAACCACGGCGGCCGCGTCGAAACCGACATCGGCTCCACGGCGGAATTCATGCTGGCTAACATCGCGCGCATAAAAAAGAGCGCCGCCGCCGTCTGGGTGGATGGAGGCCTGCGCTCTAAAGAAGACATCGCGGCGGCTTTAGCGTTAGGCGGGGAGGAAGTGTTGCTAGGCCGCCCGATGATTAGCTCTTTTTTGGAATCCGTTACAAAAGGCTTTCAACGCATTTTTCAACCTCGGCCATTTTGGCTGTAGGCTCAAAGCGCGCGACGACGTTTCCTTCCCTGTCAACGATGAACTTTGTGAAGTTCCACTTGATGTCGGGATTGTTCTTGTAGTCCTTGTCGATTTTCTTAAGCATAAGGCTCATCGCAAGCGCTGCGGGGCCTTTTCCAAAGCCTTCAAAAGCTTTTTGCGATTTTAGGAATTTGTAAAGCTCCAACTGGTTCTCGCCGTTTACGTCGGACTTTTTCATTTGCGGGAACTGCGTGTTGTACTTTAACTGGCAGAACTGGTGGATTTCCTCGTCGGTTCCGGGAGTCTGCCCCGCGAACTGATTGCAGGGAATGTCGATGACCTCAAAGCCCTTGTCGTGGAACTTTTCGTACATGGCCTCGATGTCCTTGTACTGGGGAGTAAAGCCGCAGCCCGTGGCTGTGTTCACAATCATCATCACCTTTCCCTTGCAGCCCGAAAGCTGAACCTCGTTTCCCTTTGCGTCCAAAACTGAATAATCGTATACGCCCATAAATCGCCTCCTTTTTCGCATTTGCTTTTGCAATATTATATTGTGTCAAATATAATTTGTCAAGAGGAATTTAATTTTTTTTGCAAAAAAAATGCCGCCTCGCGAAAAGGCGGCGGCGGCAGGCTCTGGCAAGCCATAAAATGGGGCGGAATGCCAGCGGTTTGCAAGGCCAAGAAGCGGGCGTTTTATGCTTTTTACGCCCTTATAAAGTTGGTGAAGACCTTTTTTTCGGCCTCGGGCTGGGGAACGCCGGCGGCCTTTCCGGCTTGAATGCTTTTTAGAATCCAAGCCATGTTGCGGCCGATTGTTTTCATTATCTGAATTCCTTCCTCGTCCTTTAGAACGTCGTTGCCGTTGGAGCCGTGCGTCATGTTCCAGTAGCGGGAAGTGACGACAGGCTGCTGCGCGTAAGTTATGTACTTGTTCAAAACGTCAAGGGTGGCGGTGGTTCCGGCCCTGCGCGCTACAGTCACCGCGGCCGCCGGCTTAAAGCGAAGGTACTTTTCGCCTTCCCAGTAAAGCCTGTCCAAAAAGGCGATCATCTCGCCGGACGGAGAGGCGTAGTAAACCGGCGAGCCCAAAACGATTCCGTCGGCTTCCTGGACTTTTTCCAGCGCCTCGTCAACCAATTCCTTCATCTCGCCCGAAAGCGCTCTGCCGTCAACCCAAAAGATTTCGGCCTCGATTCCGTTTTCGACCAAAGCGTCGGCCACGATTTTTAGCGACGTGTATGTGCTGCCTTTTTCGTTTCTGCTTCCGTTAAAAAGAACTACCTTCATTTTTTCCTCCAATATGGCGCGGCCAGAGCGCGTCGCTTGCCGCAATTTTTTATTCCTTTCTCAAATACGCCGACGAAACTGGAAAGTCAAAGTAAGTGTCGGGATAAGGTTCGTCCTTTAGCGTAAAGTGCCACCATTCGCAATCCAGCGGAACAAAGCCGTTTCGCGTCATCGCGTCTTGCAAGAACATTCTGTTTTGATATTGCTCGCGCGTGACGTCCTTGCAGTCGGGGTGGGATCTCTCGCTAAAAAGGTCAAAGGGGCTTCCCATGTCAACTTCCTTTCCGGTCTGCATGTCAAGCAAGGTTAAATCGACGGTACTTCCGCGAGTGTGGCTTGAGCGCGCGGCGATGTAGCCTTTTTTGAACAAGTCCTGCTTTTCAACTTCTGGATAAAAGAACTCTTTCATGCGCAAGTCCATGTCTTCCATTCCCCAAAGCTGAAAATGCTTTACCGCGCAAGCGGGCCTGTAGGCGTCAAAAACTTTTAGCCTGTAGCCCTGCGCGCAAAGCTCGTTGGCCGCCTCCCGCAAAGCCCGCGCCGCCTCCCTGGTCAAAATCGCGCAAGGCTCCTCGTAGCCGTCAATCCTGTCGCCCACAAAATTGTAAGTTGAATAGTAGCGGATCTCCTGCACAATCTGCGGAACAAAATCCGCCAACAACACAAAGCCCGAAGAATCCATCGTCATTTTTTCTGGCATAGTTTTTATTCTGTCTCGCGTTCCTTTTTGTCGGCGTATTTGGCGTAAGTCATAACGCAAGCGATGAACGCGCTGATGAGATACGAAAAAATGCGTATGGTATAAAAGCCGACTGTATGGCTCTTGAAAATAAAATGATGAGCGAAAAAGCCCAGCCAAATCAAAAGCGCCGCGAGCGAAATGATTTTTGACTTTTGTTCGCCAAGATTTGACGGAATAAAAAGCAGCATTACGCTCGCGAACGTAATCTCAAAAGCAAGTACCCAGGCCGCCGCCATCGGCGAACCCTTAAAGTCAATGACCATTCCGTAAGTTCCAGTCAGGACATGGAGCGCGTAAAGGCAGAAAAATCCCTTGAAAAAAACGGCCGCCTTTTTGCTGTAACCACTAAAGCAATATACGCTGGCGCTTGCCAACGCCAAAAGATTTATGACCGTTCCGATTTTTGGCATCAGCTTTTTAGACGGCGATTCCGCCAAAAGATAAACGTTGCTAACCGCGCACAAAACAATAAAAATCGCCAACACGATTTGAATGATTGTTCTTTTGTTTTTGCTTGTCATGGTTCTCTCCTTTTGAGTGTGTATGGATCTATTATAGCGCGAACGGAGGAAAATGCAAAGAGGAGTGAAAAAACAAATGTATGGTGTAAGGAATAAAAAGGCGCGTAAATTTATTATGATTTAAAAAAAATTGCGCTAATTTTTTTAATAAAATTTATATCTTATATGCATAGGGAATCGCAAATACGCGGTTCCCGTTTTTTTTTGTAGGAGATGTTTTATGAAACGAAAACCTTTTGACGAGCTTACGTTCGCGGACGACGGAATGTTCCAGACCGTAATGAAGGACCCGGAAATTTCCGCGGAGTTGGTGGAGCGTTTGCTTGACGTCCGCGTTAAGCAAGTGAAGTACCCGGAACTTGAAAAAGCCATTGAACCTTACTACACTTCCCATGGCGTACGGCTCGATGTTTACTTAAAGGACGAAAATAAAACAATCGACGTGGAGTTGCAATCTTACCCGCAAAAGGCCTTGGGAAAGCGCATGCGCTACTACCAGTCGATGGTGGACTGCGACTGTCTTATGAAGGGCCAGCCTTACACAAAGCTAAAGGAAAGCTACATTTTGTTCATTTGCAAATTCGACCCCTTCCATGATGGCAATAAGCGTGGTTTTGGTCTGCCTTGTTACACTTTCCGCAACGTTTGCTCCGAAAACAATTATGTAAATTTGGATGACAAATGCGTCAAAGTTGTGTATAATGCAAAAGCCTACGAGAGCGTGGAGAATCCAAAAGTCCGCGCGCTATTGCGGTTTATCCAAACCAACGAACCGGGCGAAGACGACTATTCAAAGCGGCTTTCCGAGTTCGTGGCAAAAGCCAAGAAAAACGAAAAATTCAGAAAGGAGTACGCCGACATGAATTTGCATGATTTTGACATTATGACCGAAGCCGCTGAGGAAGCGACTCTTCAAAAAGCCGTGGAAGACGCTCTTACACTGATTCGTGATTATAACGCCACTCCCGAAACCGCTGCGGAAAAAATGGGGGCGCCATTGGACAAAGTTCTTGAAGCGCTAAAAGAAACGAGTTTGGCATAGGTTATTTTTCAATTTTAGTAAATTCGGCGGTTGAGAAAAAGTCATCTCGATCTTCTTTGTATTTGCCAAATGTAGTCCAGAACATAATAATAACCATAATTGAGCAATATGCCGCAAAAATCGGATGCTTAAATATTAATAACAGAATAACAATAGAAATCGGTATAAATGCTATAAGCAAAAAAACCAATAGAGTCTTTATAAAAAACCATCTAAAAAAACGTTCTTGTTCTTTTTTTGGCAATTCATCAAATTTCACGGCTCTAGTTTACCATGCTTTTTTGAATAAAGCAAGAAATTATGTAAGAGTAATTATTTTTCCAATCTATCTGCAATTTGCGACAAAAAATTGACTTGCTCTGGCGGAAGTTTTTCGCATTTTGAAATGAGTTTGCTGTATTTCCTGTAAAGCATTAATTGTTTTTCTTCTTCTGCTTTGGCTTTTGAAGCGGCCCCCTCTGCGCCGTTAACGAGATATTCCACGCTTACGCCGAGAACTTGCGCGATTTTGACGGCGGTGTCCGCGGAAGGAACGCTGCCAAGTTTTATGCCTTGGCCAATATTTGTGACGCTAAAATCACATTTTCGAGCTAAATATGCTCTATTTATCCCCTTAAAATCAATTTCTTCGTCAACTCGTTTCCAAAAATCGCTCATTTGAAAAAAGTATGTAAGAAATTTCTGAATTTTTCTTCTAAAAGTGAATTTTTACAGAGTTTTTGCGCTATAATCAGTAATTACTGAATTAAGAAAATTTAGTAAGAAATCTTTTTTACAGGTGCGAAAATGGCTGGGAATTCAAATTTGACAGATAGTCGAGCGGCTAAGGCGGACGAATTTTACACACCGCTTTCTATGATAGAAAATGAATTAAAGCATTATAAGCCGCATTTTAAGAATAAAACCGTTCTTTGCAATTGCGATGATCCTCGCATTTCAAATTTCTTTCGTTATTTTGTAATGTATTTTGATGTTCTTGAACTCAAAAAAGTAATTGCAACTTGCTATAAAAATGATGACGCGGATTTATTCAGCCAAGAAGCTACGGAAAAAGCGGTTTATCTTGAATATGATGGAAAAATAAAGTACACAGGCGAAGAAGACTTTGAAAAAATTCCTTGCAAAGAATTAAAAGGCGATGGTGATTTTAGAAGCGCAGAGTGTATTGAATTCTTAAAACGGGCGGACATTGTGGTGACAAATCCGCCTTTTTCATTGTTCAAGGAATATGTTCCTTTTCTTTTTAAATATGAGAAAAAATTTTTGATAATCGGAAATATAAACAACATCACTTATAACTCGATAATTCCGCTTATAAAAGAGAACAAAATGTGGTGTGGAATAAATGACGGTCATTTTTGGTTTCAGGTTCCAAAACATTATGAAGAAAAGAAAACCGATTTTAAAATCGAAAACGGAATAAAATATCGTCGGATGGGAAATATCTGTTGGTACACAAATTTAGAAATAAGCAAACGACACGAAATTCTTGAAACCGGCAAACGTTATAAGCAGGAAGATTATAGGTTTTATCAAAATTACAACGCGATTCATATTGAAACAGTTACAGATATTCCAATGGATTATGATGGTGTGATGGGGGTTCCGGTAACTTTCTTTACAAAATATAATCCTGATCAGTATAGAGTTTTAGGTTTAACCGACAGTGCGGATACAAGCGAAGAAGTAGAAAAAGTTAGAATTCCAAACACATTCAGAGGCCGAGGGATGATTGATGGAAAACAAAAATATGCCCGAATTCTTATTCAAAAAATAAAATAGGAGATCTGAGTATGAGCAATAAAATGAAAATCACGCCTGTGAAAATCAAAATTCGCGATTTGACAGAAGGGTTTGAGGACAATGCTGAAAACGGGGTTCGAGCTTATAGTGGTAAATTAGATATTCGTCCGCCATATCAACGAGAATTTGTGTATAACGACAAACAGCGCGCAAAAGTGATTGATACAGTTATAAAAGGATTTCCGCTCAACACAATGTATTGGGCTAAGCGAAAGGACGGCACTTTTGAAATAATCGACGGCCAACAGAGGACGCTTAGCATTTGTCAATATGTGAATAACGAGTTTTCTGTAAACTATAAGACTTTTAAGGCTTTGCAAGAGTCTGAGAAAAATGCGGTATTGGATTATGAGTTAACAGTTTACATTTGCGAAGGTGATGATAAAGAAAAGCTTGATTGGTTTGAAACAATCAACATAGCAGGCGCGGAACTTACGAAGCAAGAAATGCGAAATGCTGTTTATTCTGGTCCTTGGGTGACCGACGCAAAACGATATTTTTCAAAAACTAATTGTGCCGCATACAATATTGGAAGCAAGTATGTAAATGGCGAATTGAATAGACAAGCGTATCTTGAAACGGCGATAAAGTGGATTAGTGGCGCAAAAACTGACGGAGAAATTCGCGATTATATGGCTAATCATTGTGACGAACAAAATGCGGAACCGCTTTTTGAAAATTTTCGTTTTGTAATTGAATGGATAAAGAAAATTTTTCCAACATACCGCAAGCAGATGAAAGGAATCGATTGGGGTTATTTATATCGAACTTATAGTAATAAAGAATATGACGCAGAAGAATTTGAGAAAGAAATTTCAAAACTTATGGAAGATAAAGATGAAGTTCAAAATCAAAGTGGAATTTATTTTTATGTTTTTGATCATGAAAGAAAACATTTAAATTTGCGACAATTTTCTGACTTTCAAAAAACGATAATGTATGAACGGCAACAAGGTATTTGTCCTATGTGTAAAGGTACTGAAAACGAAAATAAGAAATGGGATTTTTCTGAAATGGAAGGAGATCATATAATTCCTTGGAGTAAGGGTGGCAAAACGACTTTGGAAAACGGTCAAATGTTATGTAGAAAGCATAATTCAGAAAAAAGCGATAAATACTAATCGCTACACCCGCGTTAGGGATGCGCAAGGCGGCGGAGCCGGCCACCGCAACGCAGTGAGGAGGCTGGAGCGACAGCGGAACCTGGAGCAGCCCGGCCGCGACGGCGGCTTTGCCGGCTAAGCGGAAACGCCCATATACGCCACGCCCCGTCCAATCCTTGAACATTCCGCCTCATTCTGATAGAATGTCTTAATATGGAAAAGTTGAGCATTCTTTTGGCCAAGGGCCGCATTTATGAATCTGTTTACGAATTGCTGGGCGACGTGGGCATTTCAATTTACTTGCCGGACAGAACCTACTTCCCGATAACCAACCAAAAGGATTTGGCCTTTCAGGTTGTAAAGCCGCAAATCGCAAGCGCGCTTTTGGCGGGCGACAAGGCCGACGTGGCCTTTAGCGGAAAAGATTGGGTTTACGAAAACGGCGTTCAGTCCAAGGTGACCGAAATCATGGACTTGGGCTTTGACCCCGTTAGAATCGTGGCGGCCGTTCCCAACACAGTGGATTTTGAAAAGCTTTCAAAGCAGCCCGTGACCATCGCGACCGAATACCAAAACCTGAGCAAAAAATGGCTTAAGGACAAAAAGATAAACGGAACGATTTTCCGCACTTGGGGAACCAGCGAAGGCTTTGTCCAGGACAACGAGGCTTCGTTGGCGCAAATCCTGATCGACAACACAAGCACAGGCTCGTCGCTCAAAGCCAACAACCTTAAAATCGTTGACACTTTGATGGAGTCTTCCACAAGAATGTACGCCTCAAAGGAAGCGCTCAAGGACCCGCAAAAAAAGCAAAAAATCATGGAGCTTAAAATGCTCTTTGAGGCGGTTCTTAGCGCCCGCGACCGCGTGATGTTGGAAATGAACGTTTCGCAAAAAGACTTCAACAAGTTGGTCAAAGGCCTTCCTTCGATGAAGAGCCCGACAATCTCGCCGCTTTTTGGCAACAACGGATTCGCGGTAAAGATTGCCGTTCAAAAGTCGGAAGTGCCCACGCTGCTTCCAAAGCTCAAGAGCCTTGGCGCGACGGACATTTTGGAATACGAGTTGCGCAAAGTAATGCCGTGAAAAATTGCCGAAGGCAATTTTTCACTTACGAGAATTTGACAGCTCTGCCGTCAAATTCTCGCGGATTTTTGGAGAAATGAAAATGCAAAGAACAGCTACTGTAACGCGAGAAACCGGCGAGACGCAAATCACGCTTACGCTGAACCTTGACGGAAGCGGAAAGTGCGACGTTCAAAATCCAATCGGATTTTTTGACCACATGCTGCGCTCTTTTTGCAAGCACGGCTTGTTTGACATTAGCGGAACAATCAAGGGCGACCTAAACGTCGACCAGCACCACACGATAGAAGACACCGGAATCGTTTTGGGCCAGTGCTTTGCCAAGGCCTTGGGCGACTGCGCGGGCATTTACCGCAGCGGTTGCTTTTTGTTCCCGATGGACGAAAGCCTTTTGCGCGCGGCGGTTGACTTTGGCGGCCGCCCCTTTTTGGTTTGCGAGGCCGCTCTTACAGGCATTCCGCTTGTGAGCATTGGAGCGGACGGAAAGGAAGCCAGCTTCCAGACAGACTGCTTTGAGGATTTTTGGAACGGCTTTGTCCAAAACGCAAAATGCAACTTGCACTTGGACACAATCCGCGGCCGCAGCGACCACCACAAAATCGAAGGCTTGTTCAAGGCAGCCGCCCGCGCGATTCGCGCCGCGGTGGAAATCGACCCCAGGCGCGGCGGACAAATCCCCAGCGCGAAGGGCGTGATAGTTTAAAATGCCTGCGGCATTTTAAACTGACGAGTTTCTTTTAGAAACTCGCGGACTTTGTTGTAATACCAAAAACGGCGGCAAGCCAAAAATCGCGGCCGCTTGCAAAATGATGGAGGAATAAAAAATGGCGCATTCAATCGTTCCCGAAGCGGAAGAAATTTTGGACAAAGAATATAAGGTACTCGACAAAGGCTTTGTTCGCCTTGTGGATTATTTGGGAAGCGACCAAAGAATCGTGCAGTCGGCGCGCGTGTCATACGGCAACGGAACAAAAACCGTTTCCCAGGACGCCGGCCTTATCGACTACCTTTTGCGCCACCAGCACACCTCGCCCTTTGAGCAAGTTGTCTTCACCTTTCATGTAAAGATGCCGATTTTTGTCGCGCGCCAATGGGTTCGCCACCGCACTGGCCGCATGAACGAAGTGAGCGGCCGCTATTCAATCATGAAGGACGAATTCTACGTTCCCGAAACAAAAGACATAGAGCCGCAAAGCAAGGACAACAAGCAGGGCCGCAGCGACGAACCCTTTGACGAAGCCAAGGCCAAGGAAATCCAGGCCGCGCTCCAAAAAGACCAAAAGGATTCATACGATTCGTATTCAGAGTTGCTGGACACAGGCCTTGCGCGCGAAGTGGCCCGCATCAACTTGCCGCTTTCGCTCTACACGGAATTTTACTGGCAGATGGATTTGAACAATTTGTTCCGCTTCTTAAAGCTGCGCCTGGACGGCCACGCCCAATACGAAATCCGCCAATACGCCCAAGTCATGCTGGAACTAGTCCGCAAAGTTTGTCCGCTGGCCGTAGCCTCTTTTGAAAACGACATGAACCGCGCCGTCTCCTTTACCGGCGAAGAAATGGAAGCCCTTCGCGCCGTCCTCAAAGGCCAACCCAACCCGCTTGACGGAAAGAAGCTGGAGCGCTTCAACGCCAAGATTGAGAGCGGCACGCAGTTGTAGGGGGGCACGGGGTTTTGTTAACAGAGCAGATTGCAAAAAAAGCGCGCGGTTGTGTGGCCGCGCGTTTTTTTTTATTCCAGTTTCCCCACAGCGCTAGCCGCAGTGACAAACTTGTCGCACTTTGCGACCGGTTCATTGCGCGCGGCGGGGCGGCGGTTTTTGGGCGGAGTTTTTTCAGAAGCAAAAATCATCTTTCCGTCGCCCCAGGAAATCATTTTTACGCGGGCGATTGGCTTTCCGTTTTCAAGGACAAGAATGCAAGGGCATTTTTTTGCCGCCGCGCGCAGGGTGTCGGCGTTCAATTCCGAAAGTTCCAAATGTTCCGCAAAAAAGTCCGCCAGAATGTGGTTAACCACGTTGTCCACGCTTTGGTTGGACAGCGCGGCAAGGCGGTTCAACCGTTCCACCGCGACTGGATCCAAGTCAACGTCCGCGTCAATCCAGCGTTCCAGCGGCGTGACAAGTATGTTTTCAAAAGTGATTTTTTCGTCGTCCATCTGCATAAGGGCCTCCTTGTTTTTAGGGATATCGCAAATTGCGATATGTTTGTCATTTGTCGGTTGAAAATCCAATTTTTCGCTTGGGCTTGGGTTCGTCAATCAAATTGTTCAAAACTTGAATAATTTGGCTGATTTTTTTGTCCTGCTCGGAAAACTTTTTGTCGCAATGATCGATGTGAAGCAAAAGCAAACGGCGGATTTCGGCAAGTTCCGCCTTGTCGTCCGTCTTTACAATTTGCGAGCTTACATAATGCCGCAATTCCACAAATGCCTTCATTATTCGTATGCTCACTTGAACGGCAGTTTCGCTCCGCAGAACTGCAGAAAGCATCGCGACGCCTTGTTCGGTAAAGACATGGGGGAGATATTTCGAATGCTTTCCACGGAGGCTTTCTTCCTCATTCTTTAAGGTCACAAATTGTGACCTTAAAGAATCATTTGGTCCTTTTGAGGTCACAGATTGTGACCTCAAAAATCCATCGTCTTCAGACGCTTTTGAGGTCGCAAAATGCGACCTCAAAAAGTCGTACTCTTCTGCCGTCAGTTGAAAGCGGAATTCCTCCGGAAAACGCTCTAAATTACGTTTTACCGCTTGATTAATGACTTTTGTCTCAACTCCGTAGAGTTCCGCCAAATCACGGTCAACCATAACCTGCTTGCCGCGAATGAGGAAAATCTTGCTTTCTACCAAAATTGGTGCAATTTCTTTGTTTCTCATGCCCCTAATTCTACTCGCGGCGCAAGTAAAAAACATTAAGTTTGTAACTTAATTTAAAAGCGCGGGCAAAACTTGCCTTTTGGCGCAAATGGCGTTATCTTTAATTGTAGATATGGCGAATTTTAAAATCAGTCCGACATTCGCTTTTCCCGTAATCGACGCGCCGGCAACTTCAAAGCGGCTCAAGGAGCTGCGCGAAAAGCGCAATATTTCGATAGCGCAAATTCAAAAGCTTTTTGGAATGGAAAATCCGCAATCAATTTACATTTGGGAAGACGAGCGGGAAAAATTTTTGCCCCGCTTGGACAACCTTGTCGTCCTTGCGAAGCTTTACAAAGTTTCGATCGATGAGATGATAGTGACAAAAATGCGGCCCTCAAAAGAAGACCGCATTTGCTCGCGACGCGAGCCGCCTTACGCAATCGCGCAAGAAACGCTGGACTTTATCGCGCAAAACGCAAGCCCCGCCACCATTCAAGCGCTGGAAGAATATTTTGGATGCGGTATTAGCGTTGGCCCCTAAGCCGTCGCTTGTTCTATGGCCTGCGCGAATTGGTCGGCGCAAGAAGTGCCGCGGCCCTTGCAGTCGTTGCCCCGCAAAATGCCGGCGATTTCCTTGGCGTCGCGGCCCTCGACCAAGCGGCCAATCGCCTTCAGGTTTCCGTTGCAGCCGCCCTTGAATTGAACGTTGCGAAGCTTTCCGTCCTCCAAGTCAAAGTCAAGCTGGACCGAGCAAACGCCCTGCGGCTTGAATGTCACATGTTCCATAAAATTCTCCTCGCGCCTATTTTGGCGCATCAAGCGCGTTCTGTAAATACCAAGACTTCCGCATTATGGCAAGACAACAAAAAACGCTCTCGCGGAAATTCAAACGGCTGCTCACGAGGTACTTTTAGGGCAAAGAATTGAGCTTAACGTGTCCTAAGTTCGCCCCGTTTGCCTTTCCGCTACGCGTTTTTCAATCGTTTGTAAAGCGGAAGTCCGGGCAACCGCTACGGAAGGAGGTAAAAACGCGCCAACTGGAAGCGTTTTATATTTTTCAGCCTTGACAGACACAAAAAAAAGGCGTAATATTCTTTCACCGTGCTCGCACACGATATGAAAATTTGGCGAAATTTAAAGGTTTGGAGACCATAAATGCCGGTGACGATTAAGGACATTGCGAAAGCCGCGGGAGTTTCGCGGGGAACGGTTGACCGCGTTTTGCACAACCGGCCCGGCGTCAACGCGCAAGTGGCGGAACAAATACGCGAGCTTGCGCAAAAGATGGGCTTTGTTCCAAACCGCGCCGGAAAAATCCTGGCCGCGCGCAAGCAGCAAATAAAATTCGGCTGCCTTTTGCCCGACAAGTCCATCCCGTTTTTTGACGACGTAATCAAGGGAATCCAGCGCGCGCAACGAGAGCTTTTGGACTACAACGTAAGCGTCGAAATCGTTCACGCCGCCCGCTACGACACGGAAACGCACGTAAAGGCCTTGCAGTCGATGGCCAAAAAAAATTACTCCGGCCTTTGCGTGACGACTTTGGACACGCCGCAAGTTCAACTAGAAGTGAACAAAATCGCGCAAAAAGGAATTCCCGTCGTAAGCGTAAACACCGACATACCCGACAGCGGCCGCATTTGCTATGTGGGAACGGACTACCAGCGCTCGGGCCAGGCCGCAGCCGGAATGCTGAACTTGATTCATCCGCAAAAACTAAACGCGCTGATCATCGCAGGCTCCTACAACATCCGCGGCCACAAGGAGCGCATCAAAGGATTTTTGGCCGGCCTTGACGCGCACAAAATCGAATACGACGTTTGCGCCAAAATCGAGTCCTTGGACAGCGACGACGTTTCCTACAAAGAAACCTTGCGCGCGCTAAAAGAAAACCCTTCGATAAATTGCATCTTCATAGCGGCGGCCGGAGTCGGCGGAGTTTGCCGCGCGGTTCAAGATTGCGGAAAGGAAAAAATCCGCGTCTTGGCCTTTGACACCGTTCCGCAAGTAATAAAATACCTCAACAGCGGCCTCATCGACTTTACGATTGACCAGGAGCCAGAGACGCAAGGCTACATGGGAATCCAGCGCCTTTTTTCTTGGCTCATGGAGGAAGGAAAGCGCGAGCCGCAAGACTACATCACAAAGACCGTGATTAAAATCGCGGAAAACATTGACTAAAAATTTTTTCCAAAATTCTTCAAAAGGATGGTAGAATTATAATATGGAATATTTTGTAAAAACCACCGGTTCAGACTTTAACGACGGAACGGAATCATCTCCGTTTAAGACAATTTCAAAAGCCGCCGCCCTGGCGCAAGCTGGCGACACAGTCACGGTTTTTGGCGGAACATACCGCGAATGGGTTCGACCGCAAAACGGCGGCCGAAACGACAACGAGCGAATCGTTTACCGCGCGGCCAAAGGCGAGCGTCCAGTAATCAAAGGCTCGGAAGAAGTCAGCGGCTGGAAAAACGAAGGCGGCTCCGTTTGGAGCGCGACCGTTCCAAACACAATATGGACAAAGGGCGGCGGAAACGGCGTCAACCCGTTCGCAAAGCCCGTCTGGGGCGACTGGGTAGTTTGGCCGCTTGAAAAGCCCGTTCACCTTGGAGACGTTTACATAAACGGAAAATCCTTGTACGAAGCGATGTCGCTTGAAGAAGTCCGCTCACCCAAAAAACGGACGGAAGGCTTTAACCCGCCGTGGACAAAACATGCCGAGCCGATTTTGGAACCAGAAAAAACGGTCTACCAATGGTTCGCCCAAGTGTCAAACGAAGAGACGAAAATTTACGCAAACTTCCAAGAGCTTGACCCCAACAAGGAATTGGTCGAAATAAGCGTCCGCCAAAGCTGCTTTTACCCCGACAAAACCGGCTTGGACTACATCACGCTTGACGGCTTTGAAATTTGTCAGGCCGCAAGCCCCTGGGCGCCGCCGACAGCCGACCAGCCCGGAATGATCGGACCGCATTGGGCAAAGGGCTGGATTATCCAAAACTGCGTCGTTCACGACGCAAAGTGCTCGGCGATCAGCTTGGGAAAAGAGGCTTCGACAGGCGACAACGACTGTACCAAATTCCGCGAAAAGCCCGGCTACCAATTCCAAATGGAAGCGGTCTTTAAGGCGCTGCAGGCTGGCTGGAGCAAGGAAAAAATCGGCGGCCACATCGTGCGCGACAACGAGATTTACGACTGCGGCCAAAACGGAATCGTGGGCCACATGGGCTGCGCCTTTAGCGTGATTGAACGCAACCACATTTACAACATCGCCGTAAAGCATGAATACTTTGGCTACGAAATTGGCGGCATTAAATTCCACGCCGCCATCGACACGATAATCCGCAACAACAACATCCACAACTGCACGCTGGGAACTTGGCTTGACTGGGAAACTCAGGGAACGCGAATCTCAAGCAACTTGTACTACGCCAACGACCGCGACTTGATGGTGGAAGTTTCGCACGGGCCTTACATCGTTGACAACAACATTTTCGCAAGCGCCTACAACTTTGACAACATCTCTCAGGGAGGAGCGTATGTCCACAACTTGTGCCTGGGAACGATGCGCCGCGAGCAAGTCATGGACCGAGCCACGCCCTACCATTATCCGCACTCTACCGCGCCGCTGGGAACCGCGCTGATTTTTAGCGGCGACGACCGCGTGACGAAAAACATTTATGTCGGCGGAGCAGAGACATGGACCGAGCAGTCTAAAAGCGGAACGGATTCATACAACCAAAATTTGTTCTTGACTTCGATGGGCTCTTGGCTCTTTGACTTTGCGGGCGCTCCAAGAGAGGACAACAAGGAAAAGTACGACGCAGCCTTTAAGGCGATAAAGGCGCTTTTTGAAACGACGGAATTTACAAAAGCGGCCAGCGCGGCGTCTTTTTCCGACTACAAGGCCAGCGTAAAAAAATCTGGCGACGGCGACCACGACGTCTTTATGCGAGTCCAGCAAGCGGTTTACATAAAGGAAAACCATTACTGTGGCGGCGCCGCTAGGTTTGCGGAAGAAAAGGCTTTTACTGAATGTGACAAAAACCCCAACGCAAAAATTGTCGTAGAAGGAAAAAAGACTTGGCTGGAATTTACCGCGGACGAAAAGCTTTTGTCATCCGGCGCCGCCCTTGTGTCCACAAAAGACTTTGCCGCCACCCGAATAAGCGCCGCGCGTTTTGACGGCGCCGACGGAAACGACATTGTTTTTGACAAAGACATTTTGGGAGAAAGCCGCGTCCAAGGAAAAGCCATCCCCGGCCCCTTCGCGCAGTTGAAGGCCGGCGCGAACAAGATTCTAGTCTGGGAAGAAAAATAAAACACGCGAAGCGAAATTGGCAGCCTCAGAACGAGCGGCAAGCCTTTTTGACTGGGAGTGTAGCGGCAAGATAAACTGAAACAAGCCCAAAATTGTATGATTGCCGCATAAGCAGCAACATTCGCGCTACGTTCCGTTTTGCTATTGGAAGTTTATCCAACTGCGCTCTTGCGAGCGCTGGCAATCGCAACCAAGCTCGCGCGAACAGCTGCGCTTGTGGAAATTACTCCATTTTGCACGAATAGCTTTTTGCCATTTTGTCAAAATAGCCGCGGTTGGCTTGGTAGTCGTCGGTGTAAACCGCGAGCGAAAAGCAGCCGTAAAGGTTTGAGGCGGCGGCTCTTAAAGTCTTTATGTCCGTGATGAATTTGCGCGTCTTTGGATTGTAAGTCCTTGAATTGATTTTGATTTTTCCGCCGCCAACGTGAACGTCAAGCGAGGACCAATCATTATAAGCGTAGTTTTTGCTTGTGGCGAACAGGCGCAAAATTCGGGCTATGGTTTGCGCATGGCCGGCGGCCTCGCCCTCGGGCAAGGCCAGCGACTGCAGCGACGCAATCGCGCAGTCGCCAAGCGTCCAGACGCTTGCGCCGGCCAAAGACCAGTTTTTGTCGGCCAAGACGCTTTGGGAAAGCGCGGCGCTTTTTCCGATTTCAACGCGAAGGGTCAAACTTTCTTTTTTTGCGCCCTTGACTTCTTTTGCCGCGCGCTTTGCCGTTCCATTTGCCGCAACCGCGGGCGAAACAAATTCCGCAAAAGACTTGTCAGCTGAACTTTCCAAGCGGCCGATTGTGGCAATCGTAAAAACATCCTTTCCGGCGTAGTCAACGATTTTTTTTAGGTTGAAAATCGGAACGGCCGCGTCGTAAAGCATTCTCACCGGGCCGCCAAAAGCCTCGTAGTCGTCCGAAACAAAAACGCCGGCCTGCATAAAAGGAGCGGCGGCCTTTTCGTAGTCAACCAAAGGCGGCTCTATCAACTTGGCGCGGCGGCCGCTCAACTCGTAAAGCAAGTCGTGAATGTAGTTCACTATCGCGACGTCATCTTGCTGCGGCGGAACCACAAAGCGCTCGCCTGTCAGTTCCATGCGGCCGTTTTTTTGCGTGACAGAAAAAAGCATGTCGATGTTTTTTTCGGCAAGGCTTTCTGTCGGCGGAGCGTAGTAGCGCGCTTCGTAAGTCGAGTCGTCGTAGTAAAGAAAGCCGATGTAGCTTTCGCGGTTAAAAGATGAGTCGCGGTAATAAACATATTCTCCGCTTGCGTCGGGCAAGGCGAAAAGATTCGCGGCCGCAAAAAGCGCGGCGGCAAAGAGCGTGATTTTTTTAAGCGGTTTCATATGGCACATTTTAGCGGATTTTCCTTGCGCGCGCAACATCGCGCCGCGCGTTGCCAACGCGCAAGACAGTCAGTTTTCACCACTCCACGTTCCCAATTAAGAAAACTTCCTTCTTATCCACAAGCTGCAAGGTAAGAATTTCCTTTTTTTGATTGGGCCGGCCAAAGTTTGTGTAAACTTCCGCTTGAACCGTAACAGGCTGCAAAAATTTTTGCTGGTGGTTTGCAAAATAGTTGGCTTCTATCTTTAATTTTCCGCCGGGAAATTTCTTTATGCAGAATTCTTCCGGTCCGTAGCCCTGCGTAAAATCGCGCGAAAGGCGGCCGCCGTTGGCTGTAAGCTTGTTTGAGTAAAAGCATTTTTCGCCGTCTTTGTCGGTGACCCACAAGTCGATGTCGCAGTTGTCTGTGTTCCAAGTCAAGACGACCCTGACGTCCATGTCAAAGTTTTGCTTCAAGTCTTTGTCAATTGCCGAAAGATCCAGCGTTATTTTGTCGCGCTCGCAAGAGGCGATGATAGCGTTCATGTCGTTCAAGACGATTTGCTGAATTTCATCAAACCTTGGATCCCATTTTTTGCAAGCGACGGAATACAAGGCGTCAACCGCTTTTTGCGCCTCTCCCATTTGCCAATACGCCAAGCCCAAATCGCGCAAGAACTGCGGAGTTTCCGGCCTAAGCTGAACCAGGCGCTCAAAGACTGGAACGGCAAGGGAATGCATTTTTCTTTCGACAAGCTTGTTGGCAAGCGCGCGCAAAATGTCGGTGTTTTCCAAATCCATCTCGGCAAGGTTTGAAAGAACGCGCAAAGCCCAATCATGCTTTCCCTCTTCAAAAAAGTAATCCGAAACTTCCATGTAAAAGGCCGGAGACGACTCATATTCTTTTTTTAGCTCAAAGTATTTGTCGTACATCAATTCGGTCGGAGTCTTTTTCAAGTCCGCAAGGTATTTTGAATTTGGAGACCAAGCTTCCAATTGTATTTTCGATTGGCCGCCCGATGAATGCTCGATGTTCGCGGACTTGCTCGCGCGGTTCAATCGCATCGTCACGGGAGCCGCGCCGTCATAAGAATTACTGACCCCTTCAAAGGAATTAACTTCAAGGGTTTCGGGCAAAACCGCGGCGTCGTCATACACGCTTTCCGACGCGCTTTGCGAAGCGGCGGGCCTGCGCGATTCCTGCCTGCCCTTTTCTTTTTTCATTTCCTTAAATTCTTGGGGGCTGGTGTTCCACCATTTTCTAAATCCCTCAAAATAGCGGTAAACGGATTCAGGAACCTTTTTGTCTTGCCCGCCGTCAACCGGCTTGAACGCAGCGCCGCCACGGCCAACAATTCTATCATACTCCGCGCGCAAGTCTTTGTCGCTTTCGGGCGGAACGATTCCGTAGCGAACATAATCGCTCGCGCTGTCCAAAACGATTAGCGACGTGTCTTTTGTGACGACTCCGAATTTTTTTGCCAGCGAAATGATTTGCTCCTTGTTCTTGCCGTAGCTTTGCGAAAGGCTGTAAATCTTTTTTACGGCCCATTGGCGAGCGGCTTGGGCCGTTTCAATTCCGTCCACAGCCGAAACGTCAAACGAAACGCTTTCTTCGACTTTGTTTCCGTGGCCAAAACGCAAGGTGACTTTGCCGCTCTTTTTTTTCAACAAGCCGCAAAGCGAAAAGTCGTGGCCGACAATCGTTCCGTCCAAAGGATAGACTTGCTCGATCGCGCCCTCGTCATATTCCGCGCGGATCAAACGATACGGCTCGCGGGTCATATCCCAAAGCATTTCGTCGATTTTTTCGCCGGCCCCGCAAAGGTTGACGTACTGACCGCCCCGCGCGTTGGCGATTGAAGAAAGCCAAGCGTGGTCGGCTGATGCAGAAGAATTGATTGCGTAAACCCTCGCCAGTTTCTTGTCCGCGGGCGCGGCGGAAGCTTCGCTCCAATTCGCCAAGCCGTCGCTAAAGACCAAGACTTCTTCTGTTTCCAGCGCGGAAAAATCGTAAGACAAATTTGTCGCTCCGTCGTAGCTGAACGAGCGAATGAATTTTTCAAGCTTGTCAATGTCCGCTTCGCCTTCAATCTTAAACGATCGGCCGTCATGGATTTTTATCGAAAACGGAAAAACCCTTACAGTCGGATTTTCCAGCTCTTTTACGTAAGCTTTTAGCAATTGCAGCTCGCGGTCGATGTCGCGCTTTTGGCCGCTGGAAGAAACGTCCCACAAGACCGCGATCGTTTTTGGAAGCGGCTTTTCTTGCCCAAAAGCGGCGAGCGTCCGGCTGTAATAAAAGTATGTGTCCTTTCCAAGCGTTTGAATAAAGACGGGCCTTTCATAGGCGGGGGATGTTTTGGCAACTGAATTTGATTCAAGCGAAAACTGTATCGGTTTTGTAAGTTCAATATCGGTTTTGGAAACGCTCGCCGTCCTTCCGCCGCGCATTCGCTCGAACGAAAAAGAATCCATACCGTCTTGGTTGTTGGCCCAAGAATGAGGGCTGGTTTCTTGGTCAAGAACCGTTATCGTAAAGTCAAACTTGTCCAAGCGGCCTTTTGGCAGGGCTGAAAAAACGTAAGTGTAATGTTCAGGCGCTTCCATGTTGGCGACCCAAGCTTGCGACTTTAGCTCGCTTTGATAGGTTATTTGAACGCGGCGGCTTCCGTTGGCTGGGAAAGGATAGACGCGGGTCCTGAAATTGTTGCCGCTTGTTTTTTCGACCAAGCCGGGATCGATTCCCTGGCGGACAACCGCCTCAAAAACTTGGCGGCCCTTGTCTTTTTCAACGACAACGCCGTCGCGCATTTTTCCGTTAATGTCCAAGGCGTAACCGACCACGCTTTCGTTTTGGCCTAGCGGAAAGTCCAGCTGGCCTTCAAGGATTTGGTTCCCTTTGTTGACAAAAAGCATGTCCAATTTTGTCGTCGCGATGTTTCCCATTATCTCAACGTTGGCCGAAAGTTCCGAAAGGCGGATGGGATTTTCCTTGCCCTTGCGTTCCCCCAAAGGCTCCATGGAAATGCGGTTTTGGGCAAAAAGGCCTGGGCCAAAAAACGTTCCTGCAAGCGTGAAAAGCGCCAAAAAAAGCGCGTGTTTCTTTATGGTTTTCATACTATATTAAACAATGAATGGTGTAAAAGGTTATAATATCTCTAGCAAAAGCGCTCAAAACGCGCTAAAATCAACATTATGAAAAAGAACGCGTTTATTTTTGCGGCAATATTCGCCGCGTCATTATCATTCACTTCATGCCTTACCACAACAACTAACGCGGGAAGCGTCGGAGCGGACAGAAAGCAGATTTTGCTTGTTTCCGAAGAGGAAATCGAGCAAAGCGCCCAACAATCATACGCCGAAGTTCTTCAAGAGGCCCAAAAAGCCGGAAGCTTGAACAAGGACGCCGCCACCGTTCAGCGAGTGCAAAAAATCGCAGACAACCTTATCGAGCAAACAGGCGTTTTTAGAAGCGACGCTCCGGGCTGGAACTGGCAGGTGAACGTAATCTCCGACAAAACAGTAAACGCCTGGTGCATGCCCGGCGGAAAAATCGTCGTGTACACGGGAATCATAAACGGCCTGAAATTGACCGACGGCGAGTTGGCCGCCGTAATGGGCCACGAAATTTCCCACGCGCTAAAAGAGCACAGCCGCGAGCGGGCCAGCCAATCCACCTTGCAAAACATAGGCGTCGTCTTGACGTCGGCCGCGCTGGGCTTGAAAAAAGAGGGAACACAAATGCTCGGAATGGCAGCCCAGTTTACCTTTGGCCTTCCCTTTTCCAGAAAGCACGAAACAGAAGCCGACCGCATGGGAACGGAACTTATGGCCCGCGCGGGCTACGACCCATACGAAGCGGTGAACGTTTGGAAAAAAATGGCGGCGCTTTCGTCAGAGCAGCCGCCGGAACTTTTGAGCACCCATCCTTCGCACGAAACAAGAATAAACGATTTGCAAAACATCGCCAAAAAGGTTTATCCCTTGTACGAAGCCGCTAAAAAATAAAAAATAGCAAAGCGCCCCGCGCTTGCTTTTGGAGAACTTTATATGAAAAAACTTTTATTGGGGAACGCCGCCCTTGCCCGCGGCTTGTACGAGGCCGGCTGCGCTTTGGCCAGCTCATACCCCGGAACGCCCAGCACCGAGGTTACGGAAGAAGCCGTTAAATTCAACGAAATTTATTGCGAATGGGCGCCCAACGAAAAGGTCGCTTTGGAAACCGCTTTTGGAGCAAGCCTTGCAGGAAAGAGAGCCTTTTGCGCGATGAAGCACGTCGGCCTTAACGTTGCCGCCGACCCGCTCTTTACGATTTCTTACACGGGAGTCAACGCCGGCCTTATAATCAACGTTGCCGACGATCCGGGAATGCATTCCTCGCAAAACGAGCAGGACTCGCGCCACTACGCCAAGGCTTCAAAGATTCCAATGCTGGAGCCAAGCGATTCCCAAGAGGCCTTGGACTTTGCCAAAGCCGCCTACGAAATTTCAGAAAAATTCGACACGCCGGTGTTCATAAAAATGTGCACGCGTGTAAGCCATTCCCAAAGCATAGTGGAGCTTGGCGAGCGCGTCGAGCCTCCCGCCCGCCCCTACGAAAAGAATCCTCAAAAATACGTGATGGCTCCGGCCAACGCAAAAAAGCGCCATCCTTTTGTGGAGGAACGGACGCAAAAACTTTCTGAGTTTGCCGAGACCTCGCCGCTTAACAAAGTCGAGATGGGCGGAACAAAGCTCGGAATCATTTGCGACAGCACATGCTACCAGTACGCCAAGGAAGTTTTTGGCGACGAGGCTTCAATCCTAAAGCTGGGAATGGTTTGGCCCTTCCCGCCAAAATTGATAAAGGACTTTGCCTCAAAGGTTGAGCGTCTTATCGTCTTGGAGGAATTGGATCCCTTTATCGAGGACTATGTAAAGTCGCTTGGAATTAAGGTGGAAGGAAAATCTTTGTTCCCGATTGTCGATGAATTTTCGCAAAGCCTTGTGGCCGAAAAGTTTGGAAAAAGCGCGCCCGCCGCTTGCAAAAAAATCGAGGGCCTTCCAGTGCGCCCGCCGGTCATGTGCGCGGGCTGCCCCCACCGCGGCTTGTTCTACACCTTGGCCAGGCAAAAGTGTACCGTGCTTGGCGACATCGGCTGCTACACCTTGGGCGCGATGCCTCCGCTTGGCGCGATTGACGCGGTTGAATGCATGGGCGCTTCGGTAAGCTCAATCCACGGCTTTAACAAGGCCACCGGCGGCGCGCTTGCGAACAAGACGGTCGCCGTAATCGGAGACTCAACTTTCATGCATTCCGGCATGACCGGCTTGGCCAACATCGCCTACAACCAAAGCGACTCAACCGTAATCATTTTGGACAACTCAATTACCGGAATGACCGGCCACCAGCAAAACCCGACGACCGGCTACAACATAAAAGGCGACCCGGCCGGAAAAATCAACTTGGAGGCGCTTGTCCGCTCGATGGGCATTGAGCGCGTCCGCGTAGTTGACCCCTACAACTTAAAGGAAACCGAAGCCGCCGTAAAGGAAGAGCTTGCCGCAAAGGAACCGAGCGTAATCATAAGCCGCAGGCCCTGCGCGCTTTTAAAATACGTAAAGGCAAATCCGCCGCTACAAGTCAACGACCAAAAATGCGTTGGCTGCAAAGCCTGCATGAAAATCGGCTGCCCGGCAATTAGCTTTAAGAGCGGAAAGGCTTTTGTTGACCAAACCCAGTGCGTGGGCTGCGGCGTTTGCAAGCAGCTTTGCGCCAAGAACGCCTTTGAAGGCTAGCGCGGACAGCCGTACTGTTAGGAGGAATTGAAATGACGACGAACGTGATGATAGTTGGAGTTGGCGGACAAGGCTCTCTTTTGGCGAGCAAGCTGCTTGGCCAAGTTTTGTTGAACAAGGGATACCAGGTTAAGGTTAGCGAGGTTCACGGAATGAGCCAGCGCGGCGGAAGCGTTGTGACATACGTCCGCTTTGGCGACAAAGTTTATTCCCCGATAATCGACAAGGGCGAGGCCGACTGCATTATTTCTTTTGAAACCTTGGAAGCCGCGCGCTACATGGAAAACCTAAAGGCCGGCGGAACGGTAATCGTAAACGAGCAAGAAATCGACCCGATGCCTGTAATCACAGGAGCGGCAGCTTACCCCGAAAATCTTTTGGACAAAATGCGCGAAGCCGGCGCCAAGGTTGACGCGATCGACGCGCTTTCTTTGGCCTTAAAGGCTGGCTCGGCAAAAAGCGCCAACATCGTTTTGATGGGCCGCTTTTCGACATACTACAAGGACATCGCCGAACAAGATTGGCTTGACGCGCTGGCCCAATGCGTAAAGCCGCAATTCTTGGAAATGAACAAAAAAGCCTTCGCGCTGGGCCGCAATGGTTAGTTATTGGAGGATTAAAAATGTATTGGAACCAAACAAAAGAGTGCATGGACCGCGGGGAGCTTAAGAAGCTTCAGAGCGAGCGCCTTGTCCAAATGGTGCGTTACGTTTACCACAACGTTCCCTACTACCGCGAAAAAATGCAAAAGGCCGGAGTCGAGCCGGGCGACATTCGCGGGCTTGAGGACATTGAAAAGCTGCCCTTCACCACTTACGAAGATTTGAACAAGGCCTATCCCTTTGGCTTGGCGGCCGTTCCCAAGTCGGAACTTGTGCGCGTCCACGCTTCTAGCGGAACGACGGGAAAGCCCAAAATCGCCGTCTACACCAGGCGCGACATCGACACGTGGAGCGAATGCGCCGCGCGCTGTCTTACGATGGCCGGCGTTACAAGGGACGACGTAATCCAAGTTGGCTACGGCTACGGCTTGTTCACCGGAGGCCTTGGAGCGCATTACGGCGCCGAATACGTTGGCGCCTTGGTTTTGCCGATGTCCACTGGCAACACAAAAAAATTAATCGACATGATGATTGACTGCGGCGCCACCGCGATCGCTTGCACGCCCTCTTATCTTTTGCACGTTGCCGAAGACTTGCAAAAAGCCGGCTTGGTTGACAAGATTAAATTAAAGACAGCCATTTGCGGCGCCGAGCCGTGGACCAACGAAATGCGCGCGTCTATAGAAAAGCAGTTGGGAATCAAGGCCTACGACATTTACGGCTTGACAGAAATTTTGGGCCCAGGAGTCGCCGCTGACTGCGACGCGCACGCTGGCCTTCACATTTGGGAAGACCACTTCTTGCCGGAAATCCTTGACCCAGCCACGCTTAAGGCCGTTCCCGAAGGACAAAGCGGCGAGCTTGTAATCACGACGCTGACCAAAGAAGGAATGCCGATGATCCGCTACCGCACAAAGGATTTGACCAGCCTAGAAACTTCAAAATGCTCTTGCGGAAGAACGATGGCGCGCATCCAGCGCTTTAAGGGCCGCACCGACGACATGCTTATCATTCGCGGCGTGAACGTGTTCCCGTCGCAGGTTGAGGCGGCGCTTTTGACGATTGACGGAACGACGCCCCACTACATGATTATCGTTGACCGCGTTGACAACGCTGACACATTTGAAGTGCAGGTTGAAGTTGACGAGCGCTTCTTTAGCGACGAAGTTTCCAAATTGGAAAACCTTTCAAAGCAAATCAACGCCAAGCTGCGCGAGGCCTTGGGCCTTAATGCCAAGGTCAGCCTGGTCCAGCCCAACGCGCTGGTTCATTCTGACGGAAAGACCAAGCATGTAGAAGACAGGCGCAAGTTGTACCAGTAAACGCCAAGCGGAACGGCCGCAAGCCCTAAAAAGCCGCCGCCGTTTTGGCAGGCGAAAAAACACAGGAGGTAATTATGTTCATTAAACAGCTTTCAATATTTTTGGAAAACAAGGGCGGCTCGCTGGCTAGCGTCCTCAAGATTTTGAGCGGCCAAAAGATCAACATATTTTCGGCCAGCCTTGCCGACACCAACGACTTTGGCGTGCTCCGCGTTTTGGTCAGCGACACCGACAGGGCCTACAACGTTCTTAAGGAAAAAGGAATAACTTCCAAAGCCAGCGACGTTGTCGGCGTTTGCGTTCCCAACGAAACCGGCGGCTTTTCCAAAGTGGTCCAATTGATTCTTGACGCGGGCCTCAACATCAGCTACATCTACGGCCTTTCCGTCCAAAACGACGGCGCCAACATCGTGATGAAAACCGACGACTTGGAAAAAACAGTTTCAATCCTAAAAGCCGCCGGCGTCAAGTTGCTGGAGCAAAGCGAGTTGTAAAGGAAATTCTATCCGCTCAAAAATTCATGTTATCCGCGGTCAGCAGCTGATGCTGGATTTTGATTTAGCATACTTGATTCGAGTTTCATTCCGATGGTACTGAAAAACTTATAAAAAAAGCCTGTCGAAAAATCGACAGGCTCTAAAAAGATCTCCGGGTCAAGCCCGAGGATGACACAGGTGGTTTCGATACGCCCTTACGGACTACTCAACCACCGCGCTTCGGTGTTTATTTGATTAACGAATGATATTCCTGGAGTGAACGAACACCACCTTCCCCTCCCATACCATTCTTAACGCTTTCAATTCCCTTAACCGCCGCAAGCGCGCCGGCAATTGTTGTGATGTAGCTTACCTTATACTTCAAACAAGCCTTACGAATCGTCTTCCTGTCCTCGGCGTAGTTGCGCTTTGCCTTTGGCGTGTTGATTACAAGGCACACTTCCTTGTTCATAATCAAGTCCACAACATCCGGGCGGCCGGCGCCAATCTTGTTCACAACCTCGCACTTGATTCCGTTGGCGTTGTAGAAGTCTGCGGTGCCCTGAGTTCCAACCAGTGTAAAGCCCAGGTCTTTAAGCGTCTTTCCGATTTCAAGAACCTGATCCTTCTGGCCTTCCTTGTTGCTGAGGGAAATAAGAACCTTCTTGTTTTCCCAGGCAGCCGGTGCGTGTGGTAACTCGCTTCCTGCAGCTTCCTGTGATTTATAGAAGGCCAGCGGGAAGTTTTCAGCAAGACCAAGAACTTCACCTGTAGAACGCATTTCAGGTCCGAGGATTGGGTCAACTCCAGGGAAGCGGGCCCATGGAAGAACTGCTTCTTTTGCTCCGTAGTAAGGAATCTTCTTGTCTTTGAGTCCGAGCGACTCAAGCGACTCACCAAGCATCATGCGGGTTGCAAGGCGAGCCATCTGAGTGTCACAAACCTTTGATACGAGAGGCACAGTGCGGCTTGCACGTGGGTTGGCTTCGATTACATAAACCTTTCCGTTTTCAATTGCGTACTGCATGTTCATCAAACCGCAAACGTGGAGGCTTTCTGCAATCTTCTTTGTATATTCTTTGATTGTTGCAAGATTGTCAGCAGGAATCGAAACCGGCGGAATTACACAGGCAGAATCCCCAGAGTGAATACCCGCAAGCTCAACATGCTCCATAACAGCCGGGATGTAAACGTGAGTTGAATCAGCCAGAGCGTCAGCTTCGCATTCAAGCGCATTCTTCAAGAAGCGGTCGATCAAAAGCGGGCGGTCAGGAGTTACACCAACTGCCTTTTCAACATATTCCTTCAAAGTAGCTTCATCATAAATTACTTCCATTCCGCGTCCACCAAGAACGAAAGAAGGACGAATCATGATTGGATAGCCGATCTTGTCCGCGCAGGCCTTGGCTTCATTAAAGTCAATCGCCATTCCGCTTTCTGGCATTGGGATGTTCAACTTTTCCATCATGTGGCGGAAGAGGTCGCGGTCTTCGGCGATGTCGATTGAGTCGATGCTTGTTCCCAAAATGTTCACGCCGTTTTCCTGAAGTTCGCGGGCAATGTTAAGCGGAGTCTGTCCACCAAACTGTACGATAACTCCGAATGGCTTTTCCTTCTCGTAAATCTGAAGAACGTCTTCTGTTGTAACAGGTTCAAAGTAAAGTTTATCAGAAGTATCATAGTCTGTAGAAACAGTTTCCGGGTTACAGTTTACGATGATTGTCTCGTAGCCGAGTTCTTTCAACTGCATAGCCGCATGACAGCAGCAGTAGTCAAACTCAATACCCTGACCAATTCTGTTAGGGCCACCGCCCAAAATCATAATCTTCTTCTTGTTGTCGCTGGCAACGGAAGTGTCCTTTTCTGCGTTGTAGGTCGAATAGTAGTAGCAGGCATTTTCAACACCGCTTACAGGAACGCGGAGCCATGCTTCTTTAATACCAAGTTCGTTGCGGCGCTTGCGGATATCCTTTTCAGCAACCTTCAAAATCTTTGACAAATACTTGTCGCTGAAGCCGTCTTTCTTAGCCTGAATAAGAAGCTTGTCTTCTGGAACGCGTCCAGGGTTCTTAAGCATTTCCTCTTCAAGGTCAACAAGCTCTTTCATCTGCTGCAGGAAGAACTCTTTAACGTATGTGATTTCAGAAAGTTTAGCCAGAGGCACACCCTTACGGATTGCTTCGTAAAGCTGGAAGTAGCGCTCGCTCGAAGCAGTCTTAAGCATTTCGCAAAGTTCATCAGCTGATTTTTTATTAAAGTCTTTTGCAAAGCCAAGACCGCTGCGGCCGTTTTCCAAACCACGAATAGCCTTCTGGAAAGTTTCCTTAAAGTTCTTGCCGATGGCCATAACTTCGCCAACGGCCTTCATAGAAGTTCCAAGCTCATCCTTTGTACCGCGGAACTTTTCAAAAGCCCAGCGCGCAAACTTAAGAACAACATAGTCGCCGTCTGGAGCGCCGCCCAAAGTGTATTTTTCAAGCGTTCCGTCGCGCCAATAAGGAATCTCGTCCAGCGTAAGGCCAGAAGCCAATTTCGCGGAAATAAGCGCGATTGGGAAGCCTGTCGCCTTTGAAGCAAGCGCGGAAGAGCGGGAAGTGCGAGGGTTGATTTCGATAATAACAACACGGCCAGTCTTTGGATTGTGAGCAAACTGAACGTTTGTACCACCGATGACGCCAATGTTCTCTACAATCTTGAACGCCATTTGCTGCAGGCGCTTTTCCAAATCCTTGTCGATTGTCATAAATGGGGCGGCGCAGAAAGAGTCGCCGGTGTGAACGCCAACGGCGTCAATGTTTTCGATAGTACAGATTGCGACCATCTGATTCTTAGAGTCGCGGACAACCTCAACCTCAAGCTCTTCCCAGCCAAGAATGGACTCTTCAATCAAGCACTGGTGGGTCATGGAAAGGTCAAGGCCGTTGGCGACAATCGTTCGCAATTCCTCGACGTTGTAGCAGAAACCGCCACCCTGGCCGCCCATCGTGTAAGCGGGGCGGACGACAAGCGGATAACCGATTTCTTCCGCGATTTTTTCAGCGCCTTCAACAGTGTGGCAAATGCCTGAGCGCGGCGTGTCGATTCCAAGATTTTTCATCGTTTCCTTGAAAATCTCGCGGTCCTCGCCGCGCTCAATCGCGTCAAGGTTAACGCCGATTACTTTCACGCCGTATTTGTCAAGAACGCCGGCCTTGTTCAGTTCCATCGCCATGTTAAGGCCTGTCTGGCCGCCAAGGTTTGGAAGCAGCGCGTCGGGCCGTTCCTTTTCTATAATCTGAGAAAGACGTTCAACGTTCAGCGGCTCAATGTAAGTAGCGTCCGCCATGACCGGGTCGGTCATAATCGTGGCCGGGTTGGAGTTTACAAGCACAATCTTGTAGCCAAGCTCGCGCAAAGCCTTACAAGCCTGAGTTCCTGAATAGTCAAACTCGCAAGCCTGACCAATAACAATCGGGCCCGAACCAATAATCAAAACCTTTTTGATGTCCGTTCTCTTCATATATATTCTCCTTAACAATTCGCGCAAAAAAAAGGCGGAACTCTTAAAAAGAATTCCGCCGTTGAAATCATAAGAAAAAATGAACCCCCGAACAAATCGACGCGAGCGTTTTTGTGTTCATGGTCCATTCAGTTTTCATACTGAAAAGACACTATATCATAAAATGAATTTTCGGGCAAGTGGGGGGGGAGGAAAAATGGAAGCCCAAAATTCATTCCTCCGGCGACCAGCTGGACGGCACGTCTTCTATGGCTAGGTTGTCGCCGGCTTGAACGGCCACTTGGTATTCGTCTTTGTAGACGATTTTTCCGGGAGTGTTTGTGTAGACGACATAGTAGGGGCGCTTGTAGCGGTCCAAAAGCCAAAGCATCGGCTTTATCATTTTCATCATCATTTGCGAATTTTCCGTCTTAAAATAGCAAATGACTTTTTCCTGCCTTTTGCAGTGGGGAGGCCAGGGCAGAACGTTGGCAAACCAATCGTTTATTTCAAGGAACAAATCCGCGTCCTCTCGCTCCATTTCTCTGCGTTGAACCATTTGATGAAGAATGCTGAACACGCCCTTTGGCGCCTTTGTGTTGGCCGCGAATTCCTTTCCTTGAATTCTGCAATACTTAAAATTCATTTCCATTTTTTTTACCAAGCGAAATGATAGCATAAAAATCGCTTTTGTTCTATAATTCCGCGCATGGAGAATTACCAGGCGATTTGCGACGACATATTGAACAAAATCTCAAGCGGCGATTTTTCGCAAGGCCAAAATGCGGCGGCAGCGCGCGATAATGCTAGCAAGACCAAAAAGCCGCGCCTTTTGCTTCACGCTTGCTGCGCGCCCTGCTCCAGCTACACGCTGGAATACCTTTGCGAATACTTTGACATAACAATCTACTATTACAATCCAAACATTCATCCGGCGCAAGAATACCAGCGCCGCCTTGCCGAGCTGGAAAACTTTTTGCCGCGCTTTTTGGCAAACCAAAATAGTTCTACGGGGACCGCGGCGGCAGACGTCCGGATTGACTTGCAAAAAACGGATTACGAGCCGCAAGAGTTTTTTGACGCGGTTCAAGCCCAGCGCGACAATCTGGAGTCCGAGCCCGAACGAGGCGAGCGCTGCCGCCGCTGCTACCAGCTGCGAATGGAAAAGGCCTACGAATACGCGCGGCAAAACGGCTTTGACTGGTTCACCACGACGCTAAGCATCAGCCCGCACAAGGACGCGCAAAAAATAAACGAGATTGGCCGCGCCTTGGAAGAGCGGGCCAAAAACGCCTTGCAAGCCAAAAACTGCGGGCTGCAATCTTTGGCCGCAACCGATAACATTTTTCAAGGCCAAAATGCGGCCGCGCCAATCGCGCAATCCGCGCCAAAATTCCTTTACAGCGACTTTAAAAAAAAGAACGGCTACAAGCGCAGCCTGGAGCTGTCAAAAGACTACGGCCTCTACAGGCAAGACTATTGTGGTTGTGTCTACTCAAAACAAAACATAGAAAGGGCGCGGGCGCAAGGCTAAAAGGCCGCGCAAATTCTTTTTAGAGCCTCTTGCAAAAGCGCTCGCGGCGCGGCGCAGTTTAGGCGCTGGAATTTTTCGCCTTCCTTTCCGAACATTCTTCCGTCGTCAAGCCAAACTTTGGCCTTGTTCAAAACGCGCTCCGAAATTTCTTTGTCGCTCAATTCCGTAAAGGCTGTAAAGTCAAGCCACAAAAGGTAAGTTCCTTCCGGAACGACAGCGCGGATCTTTGGGCAGCGCTCTTCCAAAAATTTTTTGGCGAACTGAATGTTCTCCCAAATGTAGGCCTTGGCTTGGTCAAACCATTCCGCTCCTTCCTTGTAGGCGGCGGTGGCGGCCGCGATGCCCATAAGGTTTGGCTCGTCGTAGCCTGTCTGTTCGATTTGGGAACTAAAGGCGGCGCGGAGATTTTTGTTTGGAATTATTATGTTTGAAAACTGCAAGCCTGCAAGGTTGAATGTTTTGCTGGGCGACGAACAGACGACGCAATTTTCCGCCGCCTCTTTTGAAAGCGTTGCCCAAACCGTATGCTTGTTGGCGCCAAAAGTTATGTCGCAGTGAATCTCGTCGCTTACAACAATCACGTTGTTGGAAAGGCAAATTTCACTAAGCCTCAAAAGCTCCTCGCGCGACCAAACGCGGCCGCTTGGATTGTGGGGCGAGCACAAAAGAAAAATTTTCGGCTTTTCTTCTTTCACCTTTTTTTCAAAGCCTTCAAAGTCGATTTCATAGCGGCCGTCCTTGTACGCAAGCGGACTGTTCACCACGCGGCGGCCCAAGGAATTTATCATGTTGAAAAAAGGATAGTAAACTGGCTTTTGGATTAAGACTCCGTCACCCTCTTTTGTAAAGGCGCGAATCGACGTCGCGATTGCAAAAACGACGCCGGGCGTGTTCACGACCCAATCGTCTTGAATCGTAAAGTTGTGCCGGGCCTTGAACCAATTTTTTAAGGCTGCGTAATAACGCTCATCGGGATTGCTGTAACCAAAGATTCCCCGCTCCACTTGTTCGACAAGCGCTTGCTTAACGCAAGGCGCGGTCGAAAAATCCATGTCGGCCACCCAAAGCGCGATTGCGTCGGCGGGCTTATTGCGCGCCGCGGCAAGGTCAAGCTTTATCGAAAAAGTGTTTTTGCGGTCTATGATTTTGTCAAAGTCATATTTCATAGGGTCTCTATCGCTTGCCGCAAGTCTTCAATCAAGTCGTCCGCGCTTTCTATGCCAACAGAAAGGCGGAGCGTGCGCGGCGTGATTCCGTTTTTAAGGCGGATTTCTTCGGGAACGTCCGCGTGGGTTTGCGTCGTCGGGTATGTGATGAGGCTTTCTGCGCCTCCAAGGCTTTCGGCGAATTTAATAAGGCGGACGCGGCTTAAAAGCGCTTTGGCGGCCTCTTCGCTTTGCAAGTTGAACGTAAGCATCGCGCCAAATCCGCGCGCCTGCTTTTTCTGTATTTCGTGGCCAGGATGGTCGGGAAGGCCGGGGTAAACCACGCGCTCAACTTTTTTTTGCTCCTTTAGCCAAAGCGCGATTTTCTTTGCGTTGGCTTGCGCCTTTTCCATTCTTAAGGCAAGGGTTTTTATTCCGCGAATCGTAAGCCAGCTGTCAAATGGAGCGAGTCCCGCTCCTGTCGTCTTGATGTAAAAGCGCAGTTTTTCTTGAATGTCTGCGCGGTTTGTCACGACAAAGCCCGCGAGCGTGTCGTTGTGGCCGCTTAGGTATTTTGTTCCGGAATGGATCACGATGTCCGCCCCAAGCGCCAGCGGGTTTTGAAAATATGGCGACATGAAAGTGTTGTCGACAATTAAAAGCGCGTTATGCTTTTTTGCGATTTTCGCGACGGCCGCGATGTCCGTCACGTTCATCATCGGATTGGTCGGCGTTTCGATGTAAACCGCTTTTGTGTTTGGCTTTATCAAAGGTTCAATGTTGTCTGCGGAACAGTTGGCGCTTGTGAATTGCATTCCGTTTTTTTGGGAAACGTGGTTGAAAAGCCTTATGGAGCCGCCGTATAAATCCGCGTCGGCGATGATGTGGTCGCCCGGGGAAAAAATTTCCATCACAAGGCTTACGGCGGCCATTCCGCTAGAAAGCGCGAAGGCGTCGATTCCGCCTTCCAGTTGGCAAACAATTTTTTCCACTTGCTCCCTTGTTGGATTTTGAAGGCGGCTGTAGTCAAAGCCTGTTCCCTGGCCTACAGCGGCGCGCGCGTATGTCGCGCTTTGATAGATTGGAAAGCTGACGGAGCCGTAATGGCTGCAAGCGTCTGTGGCGGCGTTCTCCAAGTGAACGCATTTTGATTCAAAGTCAAGCGGCATGTTGACACCTCGCTAAATTACATATTCAACGCGTTTTAGCGTCCTTTGCAAAAATTGCCTGGTTCGTTCTTCTTTGGGATTGTTGAAGATTTCCTTTGCCGTTCCCTTTTCAACGACAACGCCGCCGTCCATAAAAACAACTTGCGACGCGACTTCCTCGGCGAATGACATTTCGTGCGTGACCACAATCATCGTCATTCCTTCGCGCACAAGCTCCTTTATCGCCGAAAGGACTTCGCCGACCAATTCCGGGTCAAGCGCGCTTGTAGGCTCGTCAAAAAACACTACGTCAGGATTTGGAGCGATCGCGCGCGCGATTCCCACGCGCTGCTGCTGGCCGCCTGAAAGTTGCGAAGGATAAAAATCCTTTCTGTCCAAGAGGCCCACTTTTTGCAGCGCGCGCTCGGCGATTTCCTTGGCCTTGGCTTTGGGAATTTTTCTGGCGGTGACCAAGCCTTCCATTACATTCTCCAGCGCGGTTTTGTTGTTGAACAAGTTAAAGTTTTGGAAAACAAAGCCGGTCTTTCTTCGGACGTCCAAAATAGTTTTTTTGTGCGCGTGGCGGAGCGAGGTTTTTATCGCGCCAAATTCCATCTCGCCTTGGTCGGCGCTTTCCATAAAGTCAAGGCAGCGAAGGAAAGTCGTTTTGCCAGATCCCGATGGGCCAAGGATTACGACGACGTCTCCTTTTTTAACTTCAAGGTCAACGCCTTTTAGAATTTTATTGCTTCCAAAAGCCTTGTGAACATTTGTGACTTTTAACATTTTTTCCTCCGTTCGATGAATTTGAACAGCCGCTCAATGCCGATGTTAAGCGCGATGTAAAAAACCGCGATTACAAAATAGGCTTCGACATAGCCAAGATTGCGCGACGCGTTGGTTTTGGCCAGCGCCGTGATTTCCGGCACTCCAAAGACAAAGGCCAGCGAACTCATCTTTACGATGCCCGTCGCGTAGTTGCAAAGGACGGGAAGGCAATGCTCGACCACTTGCGGAAAAATGATTCTGCGGTAGGCTTGCGCTTTTGTAAGGCCGACAGAGTAGGCGGCTTCAAGCTGGCCTTTGCTTACCGCGCTGATTCCCGCCCTGAACATTTCGGACATCAATGCGGTGAAATAAAAAAACAAAAGCGCGTAGGCGTACCAAAAGCCGCCGATTACATTGACGTTAAAGTCAATGTTGTTGTCAAACAAATATTTTTGGATTGCCGTCGGAATCGCGATGTAAAAAAGATAGGTTTGGACCATGAAGGGAGTTCCGCGCGCAAAGCTTACATAAAGCGACAAGGCTTTCGCCAGCGCGGAATTTTTTTCTTGGCGCGCGGCCGCAAGAAGAAAGCCAAAGAAAAACGAAAACGTAAAAATGATTGAAACAATTTGCAAGGTCACAGGGAGGCCTTTGAGCGCGATGATTATTGTTTGCCAAGCGAACTTCCAGTCAAAATTCATTTAGCGCCTCCCCTGCTTCGCGCTTTCTTGGCCCTTTCCTGCGACAGAATGGAATCAAGCAAGGCGGAAATTTTTTCTATCGCTACGGCTAAAACCCAATAAATCAAAGTGAGAGCTGCGTAAATTTCCAAAACGTATTTGCTGAACGTTGTGTTGTTCAACAAGTTGGCTTTTCCAAAAACGTCGACCAAGCCGATCGTAAAGGCCAAGCTTCCGTCTTTTAAAAGGCCGATGATTATCGTTGACAAATTTGGCAGGGCAAAGTAAAAGGCTTGCGGAAGCATTATCCGCCTTATGATTTGCAGGTTCGTCATGCCTACGCTTTCTCCGGCTTCGTATTGTCCGCGCGGAACGGATTGATAGGCGCCGCGCATAATTTCCGAAATCGACGCTGAACAGAGAAGCGTGAGCGTTACGCAAACATAGAACATTCTGTTTTGCGGATTCACATGGACAAGATTCGGAAGGCCGTAGTAAACCAAAAACAAAAGCACTACCGGCGGCACCGACCTGAATGTCGCCGTGTAGGCCACGCCAAAAGTTTTGAACGCGCGGTTTTTTCCCAGCTTAAAGGCTGTCAAAAGCGCTCCCCAAAGCAAGCTTATGCCAAGGGCGACGGCCACATAGACAAAAGTTGTTTTTAGATAAGGGAGAAGCTTTGGAATGTAAAAAAAGAACCGCTCTATATTAAAATGCATCTTTAGTTACCGCTATTGTTTTGCGCCGACCTAGCCTGCTTGAAGGTATTGGCGTAAATTTTTTCCAATAAATAAAGGCCGCCTGAATATCCCGCGTAAGAGCCGTTTGTCACAACATCGGTGATTACCGGCATGCTAAGGCTTGCAAAGAATTCATTCTTCTTTCTGGCCAACTGGTTTTCCCAGTAGGAGCCAAGAATCAAGGCCTTTTTGGAGTCTCCGATTTTTTGGTCGATGTCCTTTACAATCAATTCGCCGTCGGCTTGGAAGCTTAGCGCGTTTTCATATTCAGGAAGAATCGCTTTAAACGCTTCCTTGATTTTTTCTTCCGCCGCTTTTGGCGGATCGTCGTCAAGGTAAACGCCTTTTGGAATGTAGCCAAGCTCGTTGGCCAAAAAGTCCGCCACGCCAAGCGAGTAAAGGCAGTCGCCTGCGACATAAAGCTCGTAGGGAACCGCTCCCTTGTATTCCGCGATGAAATCCGCGAAAGAAACCAAGTAGTTGTAAAAGCGGTCCTCCTCTTTTTTTATGACGCTTTCCGTAAAGGCGCAATCCAAGCCAAGGCCTTGCGCGACGGCTCTGAGAAAGGCCGACGTAGCCTTGGCGCCAACAGGCAGGTAAGGAAACTGTATGCAGGGCGTTTTATACTTTGACTTAAGGTGGTCAACGATTTTCTTTCCGCACCAAGGGCCTACAAGAATGTTGGCCTCGGCGTTTGGAATATTTTTCCATTCGGAGACGCCAGCGCTTGAATAGCCAAAAAGAATGTTGACTTTAAGGCCAAGCTTTTCCAAGAGCGCCTTTATTTGCTCCAAGTCGCCGCGCCAAAAACTGTCTTGGTATGGAACGGACGCAAAGACGTTCACAAGGCCCTTTTGAACTTGCGGCGCCTCCTCTTGGTAAAAGTCGTCAACATATTGGTCGATGATTCCGTTTACCACGACTTCATGGCCAAAGTAAGAGTTCCCTCTAAAGCCCGCGCAGTCAACGCCGACTACAGGCTTTCCTTGCTCGGCGAAAGTTCCCGCGACTTCGCCGGCGTTGTCGCCGATGATGCCGGCCGTGCAGCCTGACATCGCCACGTAAAGGTCGCCTTTGATTACTTTAAGCGTTCCCTCGATGAGCGCGGACAGTTTTTTTTCGCCGCCAAAGACAACTTCCTTTTCGCTGGAATTTGTGCAAGAAACGTGAATGCCGCCGGCGTATCCTTCGCCCTGAAAGCCCGACTGGGTGGCGGCGAAAATGTATTGCTTTGACGAGCAGCCCGGCCCCGCGTGAATGATTGGAACGCCGCCCGGAATCGCCAAAACCGTTTGCTGCGCGGCGAGGGCGCAAGAAAATCTTGGTTGTGAAATCAATGAACTCATAGCGCGTCTCCTTCTTGGTTCATCCACCAATCCGTGTAGGGGAACGACGAATGTTCCTGAATGTTTTTGTTGAATTTTCTTGTTATGTAGTTTTCCCAAAGGCGCCCGCCCAAGCGGAGCAGGCCGTCGTAGCCTACGCTAAGGTTTGCGTCGCCTTCAAAGGTGGAGGGAATGCCCAGCTTGTAGCCCAAGATTGTCAAGCCTTCGTGGCGGGTGATAAGGAAATCCGGCTTTAGCTTTTTTATTTCTTTTAGGATTAAGTAAGGCTGCTTCGCGCAAACGGTGAAGCTTTTTATGTCGCCGACGGATTCGATTAAAGTTCCAAGCGTGTCGACGCTTTCGCTGTCGGACTTTTGGTCGTGGTGAAGCGCGTTGATTCCGATTACCGTAAGGCCAAGGTCCGTCAGCGCGTTGGCAAGGTTATGGGTAAAGGCGTCTCCCGCGATGATATAAATTGTCTTTCCCTTAAAGCGCTCCCTATATTCGTTTAAAGGGCCTTCTATTCTTTTATGCTCTTCTTCTATCACTTTTTCGACGACGTCGCTTTTGTCGGTAAGACGGGCCACTTCCCTAAGCCAGGCGTCTGTCCATTTGATTCCGTACGGCGGAACGGCCTTTACTTCGGGAACGCCAAAACGCTCCGAGAAAAGTGTTATGACATAAGTTGAAAGGGTTTCGCACATTGTGGCCGAGCAAGCGGCCTCGCTGATTTTTTCCAATTGCGGAACGCTGTTCATCGGAACGACGTATTGCGTTTTCAATCCAAGCTTGGCCAAAAGCGGAGTGAACACGTCGCTTCCCTGAAAGTTGTAGACGTTGACAACATCCTTCTTGCGCTCTTTTGCCGGCTTTACGATATGCTTTGCAATGGCGTGAAAAGCCGCGTCAAAGCCGGTCGACCAAATCTTTGACTTGAATCCTTCGCAGGAAACAGGAATGACCGGTATGCCCAGCTCGTCGGCGGCTTCTGTCGCGGCGCTTTCAACGTCGTCTCCAACGATTCCGGAAGCGCAAGAAGTGGTGATGAAAATCGCGCTGGGCTTGGCCCGCTTGTGGACTTCCAGGCACGCCTTCTTTAATTTTTCCACGCCGCCGTAAATTGTGTCGCGTTCCTGGATATTGGTGCAAATAGTCTCGCACTTAAAGTCAGGAAGCTTTCGGTCCCTCGCGCAAGCGTGGCCGCCGTTGTCCCTGACCGCCTGGATTGAATAGCAGCCGATTGGAGAATGGCATACCACCGCCGCGTCCTGAATGAAAGTCAAAAGCGTGTTGGCGCAAAATTCCTGGCAGTCGCTGCACTGGCCGTAACAGGATGGCTGCGTCTTTAGGCTTCCTGCCTTTGACTTTTCGTGAAGTTCGCTGGCGGAACCTTTGAACGAGGTTATTGAGTTTAGCCTACGCTCGCGGATTTCAGGCGAGGCGGACGATATGTTTATTGCCATAAGTTCTCCTTTGCTGTTTGCGCCGGTCTTTTTTCCTTAAAAAAAACGGCATTACTTTTTTAAATGTTTTTTTTTACTTTTTTATTTTATTATTTATTGATTTTATTGCGGCGTGAAAATCTTGTTCGCGCCGCAAATTTCTAGTTTGCGTAGTCCACGTATTCTCCGGAATAGGCGTCGTATCCGTAGACTCTGCGCGAAATCTCAGAGGCGATGCCTTCGGCCTTTATTTGCTTTAGGACTTCCACATAGCGGTCAAGGAATTTCTTGTCCACTCCTTTTTTAAAGAGCGTGTAGGCTCCGACATTCTGCGTGGGCACCCAAGTGACTTGGTCAACGTACTCATGGTAGGCGCCGTCCTCCGAAACAAAGTTTGTCTGGAAGTCAGTCTTTTGCGCGACAGTCGCGCCGTAGCGGCCAACGCCCACGTAGTTTTGCGTGCTGCTCCAAGTCTGCTCGGAAGTGGTTTCAAATTCCAGCTTGTTGTCTGGGTTCTGCTCGTTGTAAACTTCAAGGATGTAGGTTGAGCCGTAGCCTGAGTTTTGCGGCGCCACCTTCAATCCGTCCTTTTGCTTTTTGGCAAGGTCCGACAAAGAAGAAACGCCGTCGGCGAATTCCTTGCGAATCAACATTCCAGTCCAAGTGAAGTCAAGCGGCTCGCGGGGAATCTCAAACTTTTCGATGCGCTCGCGCGAAAGGAAAAAGTCGCCGACTGAGCCGTCGTAGTTTCCTGTTTGAAGGCCCACGCGAAGGTCGTCCTGGCTTGTCGGAATGAATTCGATGTCGTACTCGGGAAGGCGCTTTGCGATTTCCCTCCAAACCTCAACTTCCTCTCCTGCAAGATTGTCGTTCTCGTCGACGTAGCTGCAAATGCCTTCGTCCTGCGCGAATGCGATTTTGATCTTTTGCTTTCCTGATTTTCCCGCTCCGTTCTTTGAGCAAGAAAGCAATCCAAACGCCAACGCAAGCGCGGCAACTGACAGTAAAATCTTTTTCATCTTTAACTCCTATATTTTGTTTTGGGCAATATGATTGTCCGCCTTGTAAAAATATTCGGTTATGCTTTTCAACGCTTCCTCAACCGAACATTCCAACTCGTCAAAAACGGAAATTCCCAATTTGGAAAATTCCTTTTGAACCTTAAATCCAATCCGCGCCGCCACGACAGCCCTGCAATCCTTTAAAAGCTCAACCCTCGCTCCCGCTTGCGCGCAGCATCCTTCATTTTCCGCGCCTCCTTTATCCGATGGAACGTAATCGCGCTTTTGGGCAAAGCGCCATTCTTTTCCGTCGGCTTCGTAAACAAAGTAACTCCCCGCCTGGCCAAAATGCAAGTCGATTTTGCTTCCGTCGCTTGTCGCGACCGCAATCAAGTACGCCATCAGGCCTTCCTTAAATCTTGTAGTCGTCGGCCATGTCCATAAGGCCGTATTCCAGCAAGATTTGCTCAAGCCGTTCCTGCGTCATAGGAGTCGGAATCGTGAACATTTGGTTGTTGATCACCGCCTCAGCAAGGTTCCTGTACTCCTTGGCTTGGTTTGAGTCCGGCTTGTATTCGATGACGGTCTTTCGGTTTATCTCCGCCCGCTGAACGATGTTGTCGCGGGGAACGAAATACAAAAGCTGGGTTCCCAATTCCTTGCTAAAGGCGCGCAAAAGGTCAAGCTCGCGGTCGACGTTGCGGCTGTTGCAAATGATTCCTCCAAGACGGACGCCGCCGGCCTTGGCGTAACGGCTGATTCCCTTGGCGATGTTGTTGGCGGCGTAAAGGGCCATCATCTCGCCCGAAGCCACGATGTAAATTTCCTTGGCCTTTCCTTCGCGAATCGGCATGGCAAAGCCGCCGCACACTACGTCTCCAAGAACGTCGTAAAAGACAAAGTCCAAATCGTCGGTGTAGGCGCCAAGATTTTCCAGCATGTTAATGGAAGTGATGATGCCGCGGCCCGCGCAACCGACGCCCGGCTCCGGTCCGCCAGACTCGACGCAGCGGGTTCCGCCAAAGCCTGTTCGCATGATGCGGTCAAGCTTGACGTCTTCGCCTTCGTCGCGAATCGTGTCCAAAACCGTTTTTTGCGCGAGGCCTCCCAAAAGCAAGCGGGTCGAGTCGGCCTTGGGGTCGCAGCCCACGACCATGACTTTTTTTCCGTGCTCGACAAGGCCCGCTGTCAAGTTTTGCGTCGTCGTCGATTTTCCGATTCCGCCTTTTCCGTAAATCGCGATTTGTCTGATTTCTGCCATTTTTTTCTCCTTGTTATAAAAATAGTAATACCATATGAAAACTAGGTAATTTTTTTAAAAAAAACGCCGGAATCCGGCGTTTTTTGCCCGTTTTGCGGGCTTTTTTTTAGTTTCCGCTAAAAAGCGAAGTTGAAAGATAGCGGTCGCCGGAATCGGGCAAAAGAACTACAATTGTCTTTCCCTTGTTTTCGGGACGGTCGGCCAAAATTTTGGCAGCCTTAAGAGCCGCGCCGCTTGAAATTCCTACCAAAATGCCTTCGCTTTGGGCAAAGGCGCGGCCTTCGGCAAAGGCGTCTTCGTTTTCAATCGGAATGATTTCGTCGTAAACCTTTGTGTTAAGGACGGCTGGAACGAATCCCGCGCCGATTCCCTGGATTTTGTGCACGCCGGCGGTTCCCTTTGAAAGAACAGGGCTTGTGGCAGGTTCAACGGCGATTATTTTGATGTTGGGGTTCTTTTCTTTAAGATATTCGCCAACGCCTGTCAAAGTTCCGCCTGTTCCTACTCCCGCGACAAAAAAATCGACTTTTCCGTCGGTTTGTTCCCAAATTTCGGGGCCGGTGGTCTTTTTATGGGCTGCGGGGTTGGCAGGGTTTTCAAACTGGCTTGGTATGAATGAGCCGGGCGTTGATTTTTGGATTTCCTGGGCCTTTTCGATGGCTCCTCTCATTCCTTTGGCTCCTTCGGTAAGAACGATTTCGGCGCCATAGGCTTTAAGAAGGTTTCGTCGCTCAACGCTCATCGTTTCGGGCAGGGTCAAAATGGCGCGGTAGCCTTTTGCCGCGGCTACGGCCGCCAAGCCGATTCCTGTATTGCCTGATGTGGGCTCTATGATTGTGGCGCCGGGCTTGAGCAAGCCTTTGGCCTCAGCGTCTTCGATCATCGCAAGGGCTATTCTGTCCTTTACGCTTCCAGCGGGATTTAGGTATTCAAGCTTTGCGAGAATGGTCGCATCCTTGATTCCGGCCTTTTTGGAATAAGAGTTCAACTGCAAAAGTGGTGTTTTGCCAATCAGTTCCAACGCGCTTTGTTTAATGTCTGCCATAATGATCTCCTTGATAAAAATAATAACCTAGTTTTACACTAGGATTATAGGTTATTTATACCGCGCTCTGCATATTTTGTCAATATCTATTTTAAAAGAATTTCAATAATTTTAAAATTCAATCCGTCACTCGAACAAGCCCTTTGAAAAATAGCGGTCGCCGCGGTCGGGAAGAACAATGACATAATTGCCTTTCTTTCCTTTATTTGCAAATTTTAGCGCCGCGCTAAAAGCCGCTCCGCTTGAAAAGCCCGCGATTATTCCTTCTTTTTTGGCAAGTTCGCGGCAGCCGGTGATTGCGTCTTGGTCTGTGACTTTTACCACTTGGTCAACAAGGCTCATGTCCATCGTTTTGGGAATGAAGTCGTTTCCGATTCCCTCAATGTTGTAGTCGGCGTGCTCTCCGCCGCCAATCAAAGAGCCGACCGGATCTGCCAAAATGCCTTTAGTCGCAGGATTTTTTTCCTTTAGGAACTTTACGATTCCGGCGTAAGTGCCGCCGCTTCCGGCGCCAGCGATTAAATAGTCAACCTTGCCGTCAAGCGCGTCGTAAATTTCGGGGCCGGTGGTCTTGTAATGCGCCATGGGATTGGCGGGGTTTTCAAATTGTTTTAAGGCAATCGCGCCGGGAATTGACGCGCGAATTTCTTCGGCCTTTTCCGAGGCGCCGCGCATTCCAAGCGCGCGGGGAGTGTTGACGATTTCCGCGCCGAGCGCTCGCATGAGCGTTTGTTTTTCTTGCGAAAATTTTTCGGGCACGACGAAAATCACGCGGTAGCCTTTTTGCAGCGCGGCAAAGGCGATTCCCAAGCCTGTGTTGCCTGCAGTTCCTTCTACGATAGTCCCCCCTTTTTTTAAGAGACCGTCGCGCTCGGCGGCTTCTACCATAAAGCGGGCGGTGCGGTCTTTTACGCTTCCGCTTGGATTGTAAAATTCAAGCTTTGCGTAAAGGTTTATGCCGGCCGGAAGCCAAAAACTTGCAAGTTTTACAAGCGGAGTGTTTCCGACCAATTCTTGCATTGACCTAAAATATTTCATAAACATGTTCCTCGTGCAATATCGCTGTTCGCTTGGGCTTGCCTTCGTTTTATCTTGCCGCTATGCCTCACTTTTTGGCGGCGGTGATCGCGCGGTCAATGTCGGCGATGATGTCGTTGGCCGATTCAATTCCAACAGAAAGGCGAATCAAGCCGTCGGTGATTCCAACCTTGTCGCGAATGTCCTTGGGAATTGACGCGTGCGTCATGCTGGCCGGGTGGCAGGCCAAACTTTCAACGCCTCCAAGGCTTTCGGCGAGCGAAACCAATTTAAGCGAAGAAAAGAATTTTTTGATGTTGTAATTTTCTTTTAGTTCGAACGAAATCATCGCTCCGCCGTTTTTGGCTTGCTTTTTGTTCACCTTGTAGCCTGGGTCTGTCTTGAGACCGGGATAGTAAAGCTTTTTTACCGCGGAATGTTTTTTCAAATGAAGCGCGATTTTTTCCGCGTTCTCTACGTGGCGGTCAAGGCGAACGCCCAATGTCTTTATTCCCCGAATCAAAAGGAATGAGTCGAATGGCCCCAGCACGCCGCCTGTCGCGTTTTGAATAAAGGCGATTTTTTCGGCAAGCGCCTTGTCGTTGACAACCGCAAGCCCGGCCACCAAGTCGCTGTGGCCTCCCAAATATTTTGTCGCGGAATGAACTACGATGTCGATTCCTTTTTCTATCGGCCGCTGAATGTAGGGCGTCATAAAAGTGTTGTCAACGATAGAAAGAATCTTATGCTTCTTTGCCAGCTTGGCCACGCCTTCCAAGTCGGTGATTGTCAAGAGCGGATTGGCCGGACTTTCAATCCAAATCGCCTTTACGTCGCTCGTGATTTTTTTCTCCAGCGTCTTTAAGTTGGAAGTGTCTTCGATTGAATATGTGATTCCAAAGTTTTTAAATATTTTGTCCAAAACGCGGAAAGTGCCGCCGTAGACGTTGCTGGAAATTATTATTTTGTCGCCGCTTTTAAATAGGCTTATGACAGCTGTCGACGCGGCCATTCCTGACGCAAACGCAAAGCCGTGGCCTCCGCCTTCCAGCTGGGCGATCAAAGCCTCTAGAGCCGCGCGGGTGGGGTTTCCTGTGCGCGAGTATTCCCACCCCTTGTTTTTGCCAAGTCCTTCCTGTCTGTAGGTTGAAGTTTGGTAAACAGGAACATTGACAGCGCCTGTGAGCGGGTCGCCGTCAATTCCACCATGAATCAAAGCTGATTCTATGTCATTGTAATTCTTTGCCATATTTTCCTCCTATGGTTCGGCTGAACGCGCGAGCTTGGCCGCGAGCGCGTTTGTTGCCGCTTATGCGACAACCCTTAATTTTTAGTCTTGCGAACAATTATGTTGTCGCTAACCGTGAGAAAAGGTTCCGTCCAATCTCACAGGCTTAATGTAAACTTCTTTTGAAAAGTCCTGTCCGCCAGGAACGCCAACCGCGTCCGCGCGGCAGCGTTGGCAATGCCTAAAGACTTTTATGTATTTTTCGCATTCGCTTCTTGCCCAAGACAAGTCGGCGCAAGATGGCGCGCTACACCAAGAAAACTGATGCTGAGGTATCAGCGGAATTATGTTGTAAACTGTCGCGCCGCGCTCAGCGACTGTTTTTGCCACAAGCGGAATATGCTCGCGGTTTATTTCAGGAATGAAAACCGTGTTCACCTTTACTGTCACGCCCGCGCTTGAAACTTTTTCTATTCCTTCCAACTGGTTCTTTATCAAAATCCGCGCGGCCTCGATTCCTTCAATGCGCTTGCCATTGTAAATTATGAACTCGTTTATCTTGGCCTGAATCTCCGGGTCAACCGCGTTTACCGTCACGGTAAGCGTGTCGATTTGCGCGTCGATTATTTGGTCCGCCTTTTGCGGAAGCAGCAAGCCGTTTGTGCTCATGCATTTTATCATTTGCGGAAACTCGTCTCGCACTTTGCGGAATGTCTCAAGCGCAAAATCGGTGGCGAGCGTATCGCCCGGGCCTGCCACTCCAACAACAGTAAGGTCAGGCGAAAGCTCTACGGCGCGTCTAATCGCGTCAAGCGCCTCGTCGGGGCTGATTATGCCGCTTGCAACGCCGGGACGATTTTCGCTCTCATTAAAGTCGCGCTTGCAAAAGCGGCAACCGATGTTGCAGCCCGGGCTTACCGGCAAATGAATGCGGCCCTTGTTCGACTTGGCGCCAAGCGCGAAACACGGATGGCTTTTTGAGATTTCTTCAAATGTCTTTGGCATTTCGCGCCTCCTTTTTTTGCGCCAAGCGCGTTTTTTATACAAGACCCTGCTCTTTTATGGCGAGCGCGAGCCTGTCAATGCTTCCGGCGGCCTCAAAAACTTTTAGCCCTTTGCCCAGCATATAAGCGGCGGCCGGTTGTCCGATTTTTGCCACGAACAAAGCCGCGCAGTCTTTTAGCAATTGATAGGCAGGCTCAAAATTTTCGCTGCATGAGCCGCCGCAAACGGGCGGCATTTTTCGCGTTTCCACAAATTCCGCGTCGTCCGTAAAATCGTAAATCTGCCAGTATTGGGCGTGCCCAAAATGTTCGTCTACCGCAAGCCCGTCAAGGCTCGCAAAGCCTACCAAAACGCGCCCGCTATTGTTGTCTCCCATTGCCGCCTCCCATCCTAGCGGTAACGTTCGAGCGCGTTGTTGTAAACGTCTTCTATCACGCGCAAGGCTCCAGTGTAGCCCACATAGTTTGTCGTAAGGACAAGGCGCATTTGCAGCGGGTTCGCCGCTTCCACAAAAGAATAATCTTTTTCTTTTGCCAAATCGCTGTCCCAGCTTGCGCCGATTATCAAGCCGCGTCCTTCATGTTTTATTTCGCGAATTATGTCGCTGGCTTTTCCCGCGTCGGGAATGAACTGCGCGCTGATTTTTCTTTTTTCGCTAATTGAAAGCAAGTCGTCCAAAATATCCTGTTGGTATTTTGCCGGAGTGTTGTCTACGATGAACTGTTCGGCTGGAACGATTCCTGTTTCGTGCAGCAAAAAGCGCGAAAGGCCGACGACATAGCCGGCGTCGTGAATGATGTGAGCGAACCGCGGCAAACCGTAGCGGAATTCCAAGAGGAAAGTGGCTAGGTTGTCAATCTCTTCATAGTAAGAGTCGATTTGGTGTTGGATGAATTTCTTTGCTTTTTCAACGTCGATTTCCGCTCCGTGGGCGATGGCAAAATCCAAGACTCCGTTCAAAAAGGCTGTTGTGGCGTTGTCGCCAATCGGAACAGAATGGAACCAATAATATTCTTGGTCGTAGCGCGCCTTTAGGTTGTCCGCGATTGTCTTTCCGTACCATGGAGAAACCAAAATGTTAAAGTTGGCGCGCGGAATTTGCTGCCATTCTTTCACGCCCTTGCAGTCGGGGCCGAACAAGACATGAACTTTAAGGCCAAGGCCTTTAAGCAAGCGCCGGTATTCAGCCAAGTTGCTTTTCCAAAATGGGTCTTGAAATGGAATGCTCGCGATTAAGTTGACAGTGTTCTTTTCCGAGCGAGGTTCGTTTTGATCTTCGAAGCGGGTAACATATTGGTCGATGATTGCGTTGACCACCGACGCGTGCGAAACATAATTGTTCGACTTGAAGCCCGGCGTATCTACGGCTACAATAGGCTTTCCTTGTTCGACAAATTCATCTACGACGCCTTGAACGTCGTCGCCTACAATTCCGCCGGTGCAGCCTGACATGACAACCTGCAAGTCTGTGTCCAAAACCTTGTATGTATTTTCTATGTTTTCGCGCAAATGCTTGATTCCGCCAAAAACAACTTCCTTTTCGGTAAAGGCTGTGCAAGGGCTTGTGGAACCGCCCGCGTAGCCTTTTGAGCGCGCGAAAAAGCCGCTTATCATTTCGCCGCAGCCCGGTCCTGAATGCAAAATCGGAACAGCCCTTGGAATTGCAACTACAGTCTGCAAGGCTCCGAGCGCGCAAGTGTATCTTTCTTGTTCAATTGAACCTGTGTAATTCGCCATTTTTTTCTCCTTGCGCCCTTACTTATATTGGAAGTAATCCGTCTGCTGGGTCAGCCACCACTTTGTGTAAGGGTTCAGCGCGTGCTTTTGAAAGTTTTTGACAAACTCGTCGTTCTCAATCGTTTCAACAATCATTTTGCCGTATTTGACAAGGCCTTCATATCCCATGCCGGCGTGCTCGTCGCCAACAAGCAAGCTTGGAATGCCGAGCTTTGCGCCCCACAAGGTCATTCCGCCGTGACGCGCGAGCATTACGTCAGGGTGAACTTTTATCAGCGCGTTGACTAATTCAAATTCCTGCTTGTTGCAAACATTAAAATGCGGAACATCGCCGTAGTCTCCGACTCGTTGCTTGAGCTGGTCGTTTTCATCCCGGCCCGAGTCAAACGTCGCGTCGTGGTGGAATACCGACGCTCCGACGGCTTTAAGCCCAAGCTCTCCGATTATGTCCAAGAGCGCGTGTCCGTGCGCGGCGCCGGCCGCTACGTATGCGGACTTTCCTTGCAATTTTTTTCTTATCTCTTCGATTTGCGGAAGATATTTTTCTTTTTTCTCCGCGATGACTTTTTCGGCGATGTCTTCTTTGCCTAAAAGTTTTCCCAGCGCGCGGAACCATCTGTCGGTCTGCGCGATTCCGTATGGCGGCGCGCTCGCCAATTCCGGAACGCCAAAGTCTTGCTCCAAGACAGCGCCCAAATATGTTCCCAATGTCGAGCACGCTTGAACGGTGGCGCAAGCCTCTCCCGCGCGGCTCAGTTCTTCAACTGTGTTAAATGGGGTCAAATAATTTGGCTTTGCTCCAAATGGAGCGAACCAGTCGGCAAAAGCGTCGCTGCCCCAAAAGTTTATGACATTAATCATGTCGTCGCGATGTTTGTCGGCTTTTTTGATAAGTTTGCGAGCCATTCCGTGATAGGCGGCGTCAAAGCCAGTCGTCCAAACTTTGGAGCGGAAGCCTTCGCAAGCAACGCCCACAATTGGTATTCCTAATTCTTCCTGGGCTTTGTCGCAAACGCTTTGAACGTCGTCGCCTACAATTCCCACTGCGCATGTAGTCAATACAAAAATCGCGGCGGGCTTCACCCTTTCGTACACCTCGCGAATCGTAGCCTCAAGCTTTGCGTTTCCGCCGTAGACCGTGTCTTTTTCCTGGAGGTTTGTCGAAAAGATGCGGCGGCGGCGGTTTGTCTTGTTGCGCAGCGAAGCGTTGACTCGGTAAGTCATGTTAAAGTCATGCAAGCAAGAAGAGCAGCCAACAGGTCCATGCGAAATCACCGCGGCGTCGGTCACCATCGAGACCATGCAGCCGGCGCGCGCCGTAGAGCAACCGATGCATTGGGTGAACTTTCGGTTATGGTCCTTGAGTCCGTCCGCCGAGAGCTTCACCAAATCGTCCGCATTGCCCAAAAAGCCGGTGATTGAATTAATTCTAATTTCGCGAATTTGCACGTCCGGCAAATTTAGGTTTACTGTTGACATACTGTTCTCCTTAAAAAAAGTTCGGCTGTCCGCGCGGGCCTGTTTGCCGGCGCAGGCGTTCTATTTTTACTTAACCGGAATTACGGCTCCGTTATACTTGTTCTTTATCCACTGCTGAACGTCGTCGCTGAGCAAAACCTTGACCAGCTTTTGAATCGCGGGGTCGTTGGCGCGGCCAGCCTTTGTTACGATGATGTTTCCGTAAGGGCTGTCGGCGGCTTCTTGGGCCAAGATGTTTGTCTTGATTCCAGACTCAAGAATTTTGTTGGTGTTGTTTACGAACAAGTCGTAGTCGGCGCGCGTCGGTATGATTTGGAACGCGTTGATTTCGACAATTTTAATCGGCTTGAGGTATTCAACGATGTCGCCTACGTTCGCGTCAAGAGCGCTCAAAGAATGCTCGCTCAATTTGATAAAGCCCAAGTCGTTCAAAAGCTTAAGGCCGCGGTATTCGTTGGTTCCGTCGTCTGGAACGGCGATGACAAGTTTTTCGGGAACGTCTGAAAGCTTTGTGTACTTGTCAGAGTAAAGCGAAATTGGCTCAACATGAATTGCGGCAACGCTGACCAAGTCCCAGCCGTTCTGCTTGTTTACAGAGTCCAAGTAGGGCTTGTGCTGGAAGTAGTTGAAGTCGGCCTCGCCATTTGCCGTTTTTTCGTTTCCAAGGTTGTCGGAAGCGTCCTGCAAGGTCACTACTTTGATTCCTTCTTTAAGCAATGCGGGGGCGGCGTAGTCGATGATTTCCTGGTGCGGAACCAAGTCGATGATTCCTTTTAATGTAACAATTCCGTCGTTGCCTTTGGCTCCGCCTTTTTTCGCGCAGGAGGCGAGTGAAAGCGCCGCCACAATTCCCAAAAATCCAAAAATAATTTTTTTCATAAATGTTCTCCTTTTTTTTCCTTATATCAAGGCTCTTGTTTTTAAAATTCTGTTTGACACAAAATTTCCCGCGCTTTGGACAATCTGAACCAGAACGACCAAAACGTAAATGCAGGCTAACAGCTTGTCATGCTGAAAGCGTTGGTAACCATAGCGAACGGCAACGTCTCCGATTCCGCCCGCGCCGAACATTCCCGCTAGCGCCGTCATCGAAAGAACCGCTATTACCGTAATGGTAAAGCCTCGTATCAACGACGGCAAAGTTTCGGGAAGCAGCGCATGGAAAATAATCTGCAAGTTTGACGAGCCGATTGATTTGGCCGCCTCTATCTTGCCCTTGTTAATTTCCAGCAGGCTGCTTTCTACAACGCGCGCGTACATCGGAATGCAACTTGCGGCGATAGCCACAATGCAAGGATTCGCTCCGTAACTTTTTCCGAACAAAAAGCGCGCCAAAGGAATGAGCATGATAATCATCACCATCTGCGGCAAAGAGCGCAGCGTGTTGATGAGCCAACCCCAAACCTTGTAAACTGCTGGCAGCGGAAAAAGTCCGTCGGGGCTTGTCACAGTCAACAAGACTCCGAGCGCCAAACCAAACACCAAAACAATCAGGCTGGCCAACGCCGTCATGTAGAGAGTGTCAAAAATTGAAGGCCAAAGTTTTGACCAGATTTCGACGGAAACCGATGATTTCAGAACCGCCCACAAACTGTTGTCCAACAAACTCATGTCCTTCTCCTTTTTTAAATTGTATACATTCCGTCTTTGCACAACTGTTCGTTGTTCAAACGGAAGAAGACCTTTGCAAAAAGCTCGCCGGTGCGGCTTTCTGGATTGTTGAAAATGTTAAAGACGCTTCCTTCTTCAACAATTTTTCCTTCCTCCAAAACAGCCATTCTTTGGCAAGCGTATTTTACGGCTTCAAGTTCATGCGTTATCATCAAGATTGTGATGCCGGTTTTTTCGTTTATCTCTTTAAGCAAATCCAAAATTTGCAGCGTGGTCTGCGGGTCAAGGGCGCTTGTCGCCTCGTCGCTGAGCAAAACGTCCGGATTGTTGATTAACGCGCGCGCGATTCCCACGCGTTGTTTTTGTCCGCCGCTCAAGGCTCCAGGGTAAATGTCCAGCTTGTCTGTCAGGCCTACAAGTTCCGCGGTCTCTTCCACGCGGCGTTTTATTTCTTTTTTGGGAACGCCAGAAATTACCAACGGGTAAGCTATATTTTTGTATACTGTCTTTGCTTCGAACAAGTTGAATGTCTGGAAAATCATTCCGATTCGCCGACGTTCCACCCTAAGCTCCTTTTTTTCCAAAGCCAATATGTCAGTTCCTCCGATTATGATTGAACCCTTGTCGGGAGTCTCCAGGCGGTTTATGCAGCGAGCCAAGGTGGATTTTCCCGCTCCCGAAAAGCCTATTATTCCAAAAATTTCGCCCTTATATATTGAAAGGTTTATGCCGCGCAAAACGGGCAGCGCCTGGCCGTGAGGATAGTATGTCTTGTATAGATTCGAAATCTCAATGTAAGCCATAAAAAGTCCCTCAAAGAATAAATACCTATTAAACCGATAGGAAATATTCTAAATTATAATGAACTTTATCTTTTATTGCGCAGTTTGTCAATAGATTTTTTTATACAATTTCTATATTAGAAGGTATAGAAAGAAACTATAACGATTCTTTCCCTTGACAAGACCCGCAAAAAGTGAAAAATAAAAGGCGATGGAAAATTTATCGGAAAGCGCCAAGCAGATCCGCGACGTGATAAACTACATAAAGATTTTTAAGGACGCCTTGGCGGTCATACACATTGACGACCAAATAATCGACTCGGGCCTTTTGCCCAGCCTGATTCACGACATAGCGCTGATTCACCAGGCCGGCCTAAAAGTCATCGTGTCCCCAGGCGCGCGAAAGCAAATCAGCGAAATTTTGGACGGCGCCAAAATCGAATGGAAAATCCAAAAGGGCTCGCGCGTCGCGCCCGAATCCGCCATGCCGTTAATCAAGACCGCGGCCTTTGACGTGGCCAACACAATCATGAACCACTTGGCCGGCGAAAACCGAACCGCCGTCATCGGCAACTGGGTCAAGGCCCGCGCCAAGGGCGTTCTTGACGGAACCGATTACGGAACGGCCGGCGAAATCGACAAGCTTAAAATCGACGTCATAAAGCAAACATTGGACGACGGCTTCATTCCGATTTTTCCCTGCATCGGCTGGAACGATTTGGGAAAGCCCTACAATATTTCAAGCGCGGAGCTGGCCCAGCAAATCGCTTGCGGCCTAAAGGCGCAAAAGCTTTTTTACATCCTTCCCGACCCAAAAATTTCCAAGAATGAATTTTCGCTTCCTGACAGCGTTCACCTTAGCGGCGACGGAAACATTCCGGCGATGAATCTTGCGGAGGCGGAGGAAATCTTGCGCATGAACGGCGATTGCGGGGCGGAGGCAAGCCCAAAAAGCGCCGCGCCCGCCGATTGCGGTTTGGAAAAAAATCGCGGGGCAAGCGAACACCGCGCGCAAATACTTTCGCTCTTGCGCTTGGCAAAGGACGCGTGCAAAAAAGGCGTTGACCGCGTTCACATTCTAAACGGAAAGGTTGACGGAATTTTGCCATGCGAAATTTTCAGCGGCATCGGAAGCGGAACGATGGTTTACAACAACGGCTACGGCGACTTGCGCGCGATGCAGCCGCAGGACATACCAAGCGTTTTGTCGTTGATGAATCCTTTTGTCCAAAAAGGAATTTTGTTGGAACGCACGGCAAAGCAGCTTAAGGCCGACTTGGACAGCTACATCGTCTACAACGTTGACGAAGGAATCCACGCCTGCGCCGCGCTAAAGGTTTACCAAGAATCGGGCGCTTCCAGTGAGGCGACGCAAGCGGAGATTTGCGCTGTCGCCGTCGATCCCGCTTACGGAAACATGGGCGTCGGCCCAAAGATTGTAAACTATTTGTTGGACAAGGCAAGAGCGCAAAAAATAAAATCGGTTTTTGTTATGACCACGCAGACGGCCGACTTTTTTGAAAAGCTGGGATTCGCGCCCGACTCAATCGACTCGATTCCCGCCGAGCGCAAAAAGCTTTGGAACCCCGAGCGCGGCTCCAAGGTTTACCGAATCAGCTTGTAATACGCTTGCCTAAAACAATCGCAAGCCAAAAAAAACGCCCCGCCTTTCGGCGGGGCTTCTTAGTCTTGTGAACTACTCAAACAAAATTAGGAAGGGGCCGTCGTTGTCGCCCTTGTAGGCGTCAAGCTCAAGCCTAATTTTTGAAGCGTTTTTGTTCAAAACAAATTCCACGGGCACATTGATTTGGCCTGCTGGAATGTCTCCTACTTGGACAGACTGAGACACAGGCTTGTACGCGTATCCGCCTTTAACTTCCTCCGTAATATTCAATTGAAGAGTGTTTACGCCATAGACATTGTTTCCTTTTAGCGCAAACTTAATGACGTCGCCTTTTTGGGCTTGAACGCTCAAAATGTCGCTGAGGGGAATGTGGCAATAGTAGGAATCCCCGTCGTTGGCCGCGGCAAAGCGAACCTTTGTCAAGTCAACAGTGACGACCTTTCCAAGCGGCTCGTTGGTGGCGGTGACTTTCTTGATGTAAATCTTGATTCCAGGAAGCCAGTTCCAGTCCTTGTCGGCGACGGCGACGCCTAAGCGTTCGCAAATCGTTTTGTTGGCGGGGCGAATGTCGCACTTTCCGTCAACCCATCCGTAGTCATAAAATTTGTTTGTCGCGCCGTAAACAAAAGTTTGATAGGCGGAGATTTTTTTAGAAATGTCGCCGATGCAAACCGTGCTGCTTTTTGGAGCGTTGTGGTTTTCGTCTTCTTCGCCGTAGTAGGTGTTGATGTAAAGATTTGCGATTTTGGCGCCATCGGGGCTGGAGCATTCATAGGTGACGTACTTGTAGCCTGCAAAGTCAACGGGCTTGTCCAAATCCAACGAGGCATGGCCTTCGCCGTCGGTGGTCAAAAGAGTTCCATTGGCGTCGGGCGAAACATAAATGTCTTTTGTTTTGGGAGCGGCGTAAAGGCTGGCCGCGGCAAAGGCCAAGCAAAGCGCGCCCAAGAATATTTTATTGTTCTTTTTCATAATTTTCTCCTTAAGCTTTTTCTCTTACTTTGAATAAATCAAGTAGGGGCCTTTGAACTCGCTTTCGTCTTCAAAGGTGATGATTTCGAGCGTCATCTTTGAACCGTTTTTTAGAATCGGAAGGTCAATCGTGTCGTTGATTTTTTGTCCTTTCGCGAATCCGCGACCATTCCATTCAACTGAAACTGGCTGCCATTCGCCTGAATCGTCAAAAACGTTCGCGCGGAAATTGCCCAAGGCATAGGCGTTTGTTCCTTTTAGTTTTAGCTGAACGATGTCGCCGGCTTTGGGGGTCGTTCCCAATGTTTCTTGAAGGTCCGCCCAATAAGCGTAGTGCTTGCTTCCGTCGTCCCATGTGACTGAATTGTTGATTGCAAAGAAACGAGCCTTGCTATAGTCAATCACATGCAATTGGCCAATCGCGTTGTTTGTGGCGGTCACTTTCTTTACGAAAATTTTTATGTTCGGAATGTTCTTCCAGTTTGCGTCATAAACGCCTATGTTAAAATGGTCGGCGGCAGCCTTTTCCGGGTTTCTGTAAATTTTCTTTCCGTTTTCCCAATGCTCGTAGCACATGTTGGGGCCATAAACTATGCCTTGGTAAAGCGCGGGCTTTTTTTGGATGTTGTAAATTGTAATTTTTGCCGACTCATCCCAATCATAGTCTTCGTTTTCTTCTGGAACAAAGCCAAAGATTAATTGAATGTGCGAGAATTTTTTTCCGTCGGGGCTGGAACATTCAACCTGCAAATACTTGTAGCCGGAAAGATCCACTTCCTCTCCAAAGTCCACTTGGGCCCAGCCGTTTGCGTCTGTTGTCACCAACATTCCGTTTTTTTCTTTGGCAACCCAAATGTCTTTTGGCGCCTTTGCTTTTGGGGCGGCGTAAAGGCTGGCCGCCAAGAGCGACAAGCAAGCCGCGCAAAAAAGAGCGCGTCCAATTTTTTTCATAAATTCCTCCATAGTTAATTATATATGAAAAATGATATATGCTTATATCTAAAAAGTCAATAAAAATATTTTTATATATGAAATATAATATATTGTTATATATAATTTAGATAATATAGTTATGCAAGAATTATGACTTTGGAAAAGACTGTAATAGACAACATCAAGAGAATCCGCAAAGAAAAGGGCATCACGCAGGAACAGCTGGCGGAAGCGTGCAACACGGCTACCAGTTACATAGGGCTTATGGAAATTTACAGAAATGTTCCAAAACTTTCCACAATTGAGAGAATCGCCGCGGCGCTTGGCGTTGAACCGCAGGTCCTTTTTCAAAAACGGGAAAAGGATTCGCCGACAGAACGAAAGATAAAAGCTATAAAAAACACCGTAATGCAGTCGGTCGAAAAGGAATTGATGCGAGCCTTGCGCGAGGAGCTTTATTAAGCGCTCCGTTCGTTTATAGTTAAAATAATATAATTTTATATCAAAATTTAGTTTTTTCTCTTGCGCGTTTTGCTCTTGCCGAGTTATAATTAAGGCGGAGAAAAACGTGGATCAAAAAATTAAATTTCCAATTGCGTTAAAGCATATTTTACTGTTTTCATTCCTTATCATTCTTGTCTTGGGTTTGACGACCTTTCTTGTTTCCACGCTTGTTCGCGGCGATGACAGGCGCAAGGCCGAAGAAAACAACCACACGATTAACGCCAGGACCGCGCAAACCGTTCAACAGACTTTTACAAACGCTCAAAAGAATTCCTACATACTGTTTGACGCTTTTTCAAAAATTAAGGAACCGGCCAAAAAAGGAGGCCAAGCAAGCCAAGAGGTCCGAGCTTCATTGATTGCGGATTTTTTTAGGGTCAACGACGACATAATTTTTGTTTTCAGCCCTGACACAAACTTAAAAGTGAACCCATCGTTCAAAGAAAAAATCGGAGGAGCGGCCGGCGAAAAAAAACTTTCGGATTTTTTAATCGCCAACAAAAGCGCGGCCAGCGGAAAAGTCCGCTACTTTAACGCCAGGGAAACGCTTGGCATTGATTCGATTATTTTCACTTTTCAATATGGGCCGCTGAACGCCGTCAAGAACGCGGCGGTTGGCGTTGACACAAAAGCCTTGGCCGCGCTTATGAGTTCCGGAGCGAACAACGCGACGATTTTGGTTGACCAAGATTCCACCGTCCTTATAAATCCTGACTATGAAAGCGAGCAAAAAACTTACGTTGCCGCGCAAAGCCTTATCGACAGCATTAAGGACAAAGAAGGCGTTGACAACACTCAAAGCCTTGCGGAGACGGAAGACGGAAGGAAATTCATTTCGGTCCACAAGACAAAGGACAACCTTTATGTCATAACGAGCGTTTCAGAAAATTCCGTTTTTGCCGTAATCAATCGCACCACTTACAGAATCATCTTGTTTTCGCTCGCTATTTTGTTCATCGCGATTATGGCGATTCGTTTGTTCAGCAAAAACATTACCAATCCAATCGCCGACTTGGTTGACGCTTCCGCAAAAATAGAGCGGGGCGAATTTGAATTGGACATCAAGCCTCGCACGCATGACGAAATCGGATTGCTTACTTCCTCATTCATTCAAATGGGAAAGGGTCTTGCCGAGCGGGAAAAATTGATGGTGTCGTTCAGCAAATTTACCAATAAGACAATCGCGCAAAAGGCCGCCAGCGGAGAGCTTGCGCTTGGAGGCGAAAACCGCAACGCGACGATTTTCTTTAGCGACATCCGTTCCTTTACAGCGATGAGCGAAACGATGCAACCAAAAGAAGTCGTAGAATTTTTGAACGCCTACATGACGCGAATGGTCGAGTGCGTCAACAAGACAAACGGCGTCGTTGACAAATACATCGGCGACGCGATTATGGCGGTTTGGGGAGCGCCTGAGTCCGCGGGCAGTCCCGCCCTTGACGCGCTCAACGCCGTCACCGCCGCTCTTATGATGCGCGTTTCGCTTTTTCACTTTAACCAGTCGCGCAAGGAACGGGGAGTGGCGCCGGTAAGAATCGGCTGCGGAATAAATTCGGGCCCGGTCGTCGCCGGGCAAATCGGCTCCAACGAAAGAATGGAATACACGGTTATCGGCGACGCGGTGAACCTGGCGAGCCGCACCGAGGCTTTGAACAAGCCCTTTGCCACCGACATTTTGATTACTGAAAACACATACAATCTTATCAAGGACAAAGTTATTGTCGAGGAAATGCCCGGCGTTCACGTAAAGGGAAAGACTGACGCGATAAAAATGTTCGCGGTCATTAACCTTGCGGGAAAAGAAAGGCCAAGCGCAATTGAAGAAGTGCGAAAGATTATCGGAACTACCGCGCCTGATTTGGCAAAGGTGAACACTGATGACGAAGAAAAGAAATACAAGATTGAAGGCTAACATTGCCGACATTTTGCTTTTTATTTTGTGTTCTCTTGGAGCGGCGACGGCGCTTGGCCTTTATTACAAGGACATAAATTCTTGGTCGTTAAAGAACAACGAAGTCGCGGTGGCGAAAATTTATTTTAAGAAGAACGTAGTCCAGCGCAAATTTATTGACAACGACATTTGGGAGCGCGTGAATCAAGAAAGCCCAATTTACAACGGCGACAAAATTCGCACGGCGCAAGACTCGGAAATCCACGCCCAATTTGAAAAGACAGGAACGAAAATCCAGCTAAAAGAAAATTCATTGATTCAAATTTTCAGCAATAAAAAAGAAAAGGCCATTGACTTTTTAAGCGGAGAAATTTTGCTGGCCAGCGCGCAAGACGGAGAGGAAGCGGTCGTCATGGCTGTAAAGAAAAAAATTTCCGCCGCGCCAAATTCAAAAGTAAAGATTACGATTTCAAAGGCGGAGAAAAACGAAAAAAAAGAAAGCCAGCCCAAAGAGGCCGTCGTTGAAGTCATCGAAGGCGAGGCCGTGGTGACGAACGTTCCAAAGGCGGCGCTTTTCCAAAAGCCGGTTGAGGAAGCGCAAACGGTAACGGCGGGCGAAGAATTCATTGTCACCGAAGAGCCGATTGTCGAAGCCGAGCCGGAGCCTGTTGTGGAAGAAATTGTCACGGAGGAAGAAGCGCCGGTAGAGCCCGCGCAAGAAAAGGAAGTCGCCGCCACGCCGGACAACCGCGCCGATCAAAAAGCGGTTCTAGCAGAAACGAAGGATGACGAAGAAGAAAGCGCGCAAGAGACGGCCGCGGCGCAAAAAGCGGAGCCAGCCGAGCCTGTAGAGATAGAAGAAAGTGCGGCCGGCGCTACCGAAAGTCCTTCGGTAAAATTCGCCAAAAGCGTTTACAACCAAAAGACCGGCGAATACAATTACAGTTTTGGAATTCCCTTGCGCAGGCTTTTTGGCACAAAGAGAATAATTCCCGCCGGGTCGGTTGTGGAATTGAAAATCAGCGGCGTCTCAGACAAGAGGGCTCCGTATTTTGGAATGGCGTTCAGAAGCGGCAAAGGCGAGCAGTTTGACGCAAGTCCGCATTGCTATGCGGTTCCTAACGCCGGAAAAGGATTTTTCGCGGGCGCTTCGTTCAACCAAAGAATTCGCGCGTTCATTGAAAAGGAAATCGAAAACACAAGTTACGCGACGCTTTCTTTTTCTTACGACTCGAACAAGTTTGACGAAGAGCTTTCGATAAGCGGCTTTAAGGTTGAGGCGAAAATTGTTTCGCTTGGCGCGGAAGAAATTTTGGAGCCGGTGGCTATCGGAAGAAAATCTGCGGCCGTGATTGAACAGATTTCGATAAACAAGGTCCAGTGGGACAGAAACAACGGCGGTTTTAGCCTCTTTCTTCCGCCAGAAAGAATTTTAGGCTTTACAAAATCACTTCCAAAAGGCGCCAAGATAAAAGTGTCGTTTATCGGCCAGTCGTCTTTGCCGCTTGACTATGTTGATTTAAATTTAAACAATTGTTCCACCGAAAAATGGGATAAATTCCAAACGATAAAACTTGACGACGGAGGAAAAGCCTTCCAAGAATTTGCGTTTGAAAAAACCGTTGTCCTTACTGGAGAGTTGATAAACTCCGACGCGTGCATTTTGGAAATAACTTTTGAAAGCGCAAGCCGCGAAAAACTTTGCCAATTGTCCAACGTAAAATTTAGTTTTGAGCGCGTTGAATAGAGGCGCGTTTGCGCAGACTGTTCGAACGCCCAAGACTGCGCCTCGTCTTGAAAGTTTCCGCCAAATGCGATAATTTGTTGTTACTATGACTATCATCGACGGAAACTCACTTACAATCGAAGACGTAAACGACGTGGCGATAAACGGCCAAAAAGCCGCCCTTCCTACCGACAAAAAATTCTGGGAGCGCTTGGAAAAGTCCCGCAAATTTTTGATGGACTACATTTCCACCGGCGTTCCGACATACGGAGTCACCACAGACTTTGGCGACAGCTGCTACAAGCAAATCAGCGTTGACAAGGCGGGCGAATTGCAGCGCACAATCGTGGCCTACCACGGAATCGGCTTGGGCCCATACTTTGATCATGAAACAGGCCGCGCCGTAATTCTTTGCCGCTTGAACGGAAATGTTAAAGGCGGCCACTCGGCCATCAGGCCCCAGCTCGCGCGCAAAATGCTGGAGCTTTTGAACAAGGACGTCATTCCATGCATTCCGCAGCTTGGCTCGGTTGGCGCGAGCGGCGACCTTACGCCTTTGAGCTACCTTGCGGCTGTAATTATGGGCCAGCGCAAAGTTTATTACAAAGGAAAAATCGTTCCGACAATGAAGGCTTTTAAGGCGGAAAAGATTGAGCCGCTTTTGATTGAGGCAAAAGAAGGCCTTGCGATTATGAACGGAACGAGCGTTATGACAGCCGTCGCCGCGCTCGCAATAAAAAAAGCGGAGCGGCTTGCGAACATCTCGGACTTCCTTTCTGCCGTCACAAGCGAAATCACGCGCGGAAAAGACACGCCCTTTGTGGCCAAGGTCAGCCAAATTAAAAATCACAAGGGCCAGTCCGAAAGCGCGGCTTACATTTACAAGATCATAAAAAATTCAAAGCGCGTTTACAAGTATGAGGAATTCTTAAAGACGCAAATCGAAAAACTTGACGGAAGAACATTCGTCAAGCAGGCGAATAAAATTCAAGACCGCTACTCAATCCGCTGCTCGCCGCAAATCAACGGCGTTTACCGCGACACGCTCGCGCTTGCCCGCCAGTGGATTGGCGAGGAAATAAATTCCGCCAACGACAACCCGCTTGTTGACATCGACGCGGGACGCATTTACAACACCGGAAACTTTTACGGCGGCCACATATGCGCGGCCTGCGACTACATGCGGACGGCGCTCGCAAACATCTCGGACCTTTCCGACAAGCAGGCCGAAGTCATTATCGACGGAAAGTTCAGCGGGCTTCCTGACAACTTGACTCCGCGCATAAAGGACACCGATCCGCGCGCAGGCTTGCGGCTTGGCTTTAAGGCCGCGCAAATCACAATCAGCGCGATTCGCGGCGAAGTCCAAAGCTACTGCTACCCAATCAGCGTCACAAGCGCTCCCACCGAAGCCATCAACCAAGACAAGGTGAGCATGGGAACAATCAGCGCGCGAAAATTCGCTGAGCAAATCGATTTGGTATTCTTGCAGTTTGCCACCCATTTGCTTGCCGCCATGCAAGCGGTTGACCTTGCAGGCTACGACGACTTTAGCCCCTTCACAAAAAAAGTCCACGACCAAGTCCGCGCGATGAGCAAGTTCGTAAAGGACGACCGCCCTCTGGACGCGGACGCGACAAAGGTCGCCGAGTGGCTTAAGACGACGGAGATTTTTGGGTAGAGGTGTTGCGGACGCGGGGCTTGCAATTATTTCCTTGCCACAAATAACGCGAGCGGCCTACTCCTTTTCCGCCACGCGGTAGTCCCAGTTGTGCTTGGGGTAGCGGCCCTTCATCTCTTTGCAAATCTCAGGCCAAGTGTTTTGCCAAAAGTTTTCCAAGTCGCTTGTGATTTGCAGGGGCCGGCGCGCGGGCGAAAGCAGTTTTAAAAGGACTGGAACGCCCATCACTTTTGGCGTCTCAAAGCAGCCGAATATTTGCTGGATTATTATTTCTATCGTCGGAACCACTTTTTCGCCGTCAACGTAAACGACTTTTACCGAGCGGCCCGTTTGCAATTCCAGTCTTGACGGAACCTTTCGCTCCACCTCGGAACCGTCGTAAAAATAGTAAAGCGCGTCGTAAACGTTTTGCGCGCTGATTTTGTTCCCGGTCAAAAATGGGGCCAGCCATTCGGCCGCGTTTTGCGAAAGCCAGTTTTTGTCAAAGCGTTTTGGCGGAACTGTGTCCTGGCCAAGAATGCCGGCGGCGGAACTAGAATCGTTATCAAGACTAAGACTGCCGCCACTCGCGCCGCCCGCCGCGGAAGCCTGTTCGTAAAATTTTCGCTTTACCAAAAAGGCTTTTGTCTTTTCGTCCAAGGGAAGCGAGTCAAAGCCGTTTTTTTGAACCGAAAAGCAAAGCGCGCTTTTTATGTCTTCGTCTCCGGCCTTGAGCGCCTTTTGGCTAAGAATTATTTTTCCGTATTGAGTGAATTCCGTCTTTACTACTTTTCCGTTTTCAAAATCGCAAACGACTTTTTTTTGCGCGCGGCTTAAAATCCATTCTTCAAGCTGAACGGAATCCAGCGCCTTGTATGAGTAAATCGCGCCTTGCGAGCTTCCCGCGTCCGCTTCCACGGCCACAATCCATTCCGGGCCAAGGCCGCCCTTGTAGTCCTTTAGCGCGGCAAGACGCCCCGACGGAAACTGGTAGACGCCCGCGTCCGCCGTCCTATGCGCGAGCCTGTCCGGAAAGCCCGCCAAGAGCGGATCGGGAATTTTTTGCAAGCCTGCAATTTGCGCGCCGGCTTCTTCGAGGCGCCGCTCTAAATTTAGAACAAACTTTTTTTGCAAGGCCGGCGCTGAATCTTTGTATTGCGAGTACGGAAGGACAAAGGCGGCGCCGCCGTAAATCGCAGCGCATCCCAAGCGGGGACCGATCCCAAGCCTAAGAACCGCCCGCCCCAATTGTGTAATCTGGCCGTCGTTGTCCAAGCAGTTAAGCAGCCGCAAAAGCTCGCGCGCTGTCTCCCACGAAGACGGGGCGGGCGGGTCCAGCCATTCAAGCGCGGCGGGGTCCTGGCTTCCCCATTCGGCGCATTCCAAAAGCAGCTCGCTTAAGTCGCTGCGCAAGATTTCCGGGAGCGGGTTTTTCGACCGCGGCTCGTTCTGGCTCCACAAGCGGACGCAAACGCCTTCTTGGGTTCGTCCGGCGCGGCCAGACCGCTGCGCGGCGGAAAATTCCGATTCGGGCATTGTAACCAAGCGCGTCGCGCCAACATTGTTGTCCATTACGCTCACGCGCGAAAGGCCGGAGTCGATTACGCAAACAACGTCTGGAATCGTAAGCGACGTTTCGGCGATTGAAGAAGAAAGGATTACGCGCGTAACGCCGGGCTCGGCGGGCGACAAAATCTTTTTTTGCTCGTCAAAGGACACGGAAGAATGAAGCCGCTCGATTTGAACGGCGGGCGAAATTTCGCCGCTTAGCTCGGAAAAGGTCTTGTTTATTTCGTAAATGCCTGGGAGGAAGACAAGGATTGAGCGGCCCGCAGTCTTGGTTTTGCAAGCTATCTCGGTGTCGCCCGCAGTTTTGGTCTTGCCATCAGTATCGGTCGCAAGCCCAGAAAGCGCCCAGCGGACGGCGGCGGAAACCGAAAGTTCAGGCTTGTAAAAAAATTGGACAGGAAAAGTCCGGCCCGGTATTTCCAAAACTGGCGCCGGCGTTATGGCCTTGGAATCAACCTCGGATTGGCCCACGTTTTTGGCCTTGCCTCCGTTTGCGGTTTGCGCGGCGTTCCCAGTCTTGCTTTCAGTCTCGGTCGCGCCAAATGTTCCGCAAAAGTGAGCGATTCTCCTTGCGTCAATCGTGGCCGACATGATGATTACAAACAAGTCGTCGCGAAGCTGCATCGCTTCCTTTAAAAACGCAAGCGCCAAGTCGGCGTTTATCGACCTCTCGTGAAACTCGTCCAGCACAACGACGCTCGCGTCTTCCAAACTTGGATCGGCCTGGAGCCGCCGCGTCAAAATCGCTTCGGTCATAACTTCTAGGCGCGTGGACTCGCTTGTCTTGTTTTCCAAAAAAACTTTGTAGCCAGCCGTTTGCCCGACCCGCTCTCCAAGCAATTCCGCCACGCGGCTGGCCACGTTCACGGCGGCAAGGCGGCGCGGCTGCAGCATCAATATTTTTTTTGGGAACTCTTCCAAAAGCGCGAGCGGAACGGCGGTGGACTTTCCCGCTCCTGTTTCCGCCGTCAAAATCAAAAAGCGCGACGGAGAGGATTTTAGCGCCTTGCAAATTTCGTCAAGATGAGAATAGATTGGAAGGTTTTTTATTTGCTCCGCGCCTTTTAGTTGGCCGGGCGTTTCAAGTTCCTGCATATTCGTTCCGCTACATATCGTAACAAAAAAAATGGCCTGAATCAACTTGCTATAGAAAAAAAAGGCGAATCGTGATAATATGTAAGCTATGAAAATCGTAATCGTAGGCGCCGGATTTACTGGCCGACAGCTGGCAAAAAAACTCATAAACGAAAGAAACGAAGTCGTCCTTATCGACAACTCGGAAGAAGTCGTTCGCCACGCTTCCAACTCGCTTGACTGCGACGTCAAGGAAATGGACGGAAACAATCTTGAAAATTTGGAAGAGGTCGGAATCGGAAAGGCCGACGCCTTGGTTTGCGTGTCTGCCAACGACGAAGTCAACATGATCACTTGCTCGCTTGTCGATTCGGTTTACCCCGACATTTTGAAAATCGCTCGCGTCCGAAACTTTTCTTATTACATGAACACAGCGGCCGCCGTAAAAAAGCACGCCGAAACTTTTAGCGGGAAGCACCGCCCCCTTTACGGTATCGACTACATGGTCAACCCGGACATCGAGGCCGCCGAAGCGGTTGTCCATGCGGTTGAAAGCGGCGCCGTAAGCGACGTGGTCACCTTTGAAAATTCCGAATACGAAATTTCAAGAATCACAATCGCGCAAGGAGCTCCGCTTGCCGGCCAGCAGTTGAAGAATGTCCGAAAGCTGACTTCCAAGCCCTTCCTTATCGCCTATGTAGAGAGCGAAGAAAAAACTTCCCTGCCAAGCGGTCCGACGCTTTTGAACGCGGGCGACAGCATCGGTGTTCTTTCGCGCAAGGAAGACATCGGCGACTTGCTTGCCTTGTGCGGAGCCACGGTCGAATCGCTTGACAAAATCGCGCTTGTCGGAGCCGGAAGAATCGGAACACTTATCGCCGACCGTTTGATAAAAAAGCAAGACAATTCCTTTTTGTCAAAATTTTTCGGCAAGCGCGTCAAGGTCGGAAAAGACTTTGCGATTGTCGACCAAGACGACGTGTTTACAAAAGAAGCCAGCGAGCGCTATCCCAACGCGCGCGTGTTCAAGGGCGACATCACCGACGAAAGTTTTTTGCGCGAGGAAGGCCTTACCGAATACGACTTGGTCATTTGCGCGACGCATAACCGCGAGCTTAACATGGTTGTCGCCGCTTACTTGGAATCCCTTGGCGTTGGCCGCTCCGTCAGCTTGGTAGAAAGCTCCACGTTCGCGCAAATCGCCAGAAAGCTTGGCGTTGACGTTCCCGTTCCGCTAAGAGACACGGTCGTAGACTCTATCATGAGCCACTTGCGCGGAAAAAGCGTCACTGGCATCCACACAGTTTCCGAAGGCCAGCTTGAAATCGTCGAATGCGTTTTGTCGCCCAGCTCAAAGCTTGTCGGAAAGACTTTGCTTGACATCGCGAATCCCGGCGCCTTCCTTGTAATGCTAGAGAAAAAAGCCGGCTCGCAAAATTACGTAATCCCGGTCGGAAGCACAGTTCTTGACGCCAACGACCAATTGATTATCATCGCTCTTGCGGAAGAAACGGAAAAGCTTCTTAAGCTTTTTGGAGCGGAAACAAAATGAGCTTGTTTTCTTTTTTAAGAATTGAATTTTCAATTTTGGGAATCATCGCCGCGACTTTTGTTTTTCCTGTGGCCGCCGCGCTTTGCTACAAAGAGTACGCTGTCTTGCCGGCCTTCCTGGTCCCGATGGCCGTCGCCGTCGCGCTTGCCCTTGTGTTTTTTGTCGCGGGCAAAAAAAAGAAAATCACGCTGTCAACGCGCGGCGCCTTTGTGGTTGTCGCCTTCGCTTGGATTTTCGCGAGCGTCTTTGGCTCGATTCCATTTTATTTTAGCCGAGCCATTCCGCGCTTCATCGACGCTCTGTGGGAAAGCGTTTCTGGCTTTACGACGACCGGCGCCACGATTTTGGGCGATGTCGAGTCGCTTCCAAATTCAATAAATCTTTGGCGAACGGAAACGCACTGGCTTGGCGGCATGGGAATCGTCGCGCTTACCGTGGCGCTATTCCCGCTTTTGGGCGTGGGCGGCTTCCAGCTTATCAAGGCCGAAACAACCGGTCCCGAAAAAGGAAAGTTCACTCCAAAAATCACCAACACCGCCAAAGCGCTTTGGACGATTTACATTTTGTTCACTTGCTTGGAGCTTGTCCTTCTAAAAATCGCAGGCATGAGTTTTTACGACGCGCTCTTGCACTCCTTTTCCACTGTAGGAACCGGCGGCTTTAGCAACAGGAACGCAAGCATCGGCGCTTACAATTCGGTCGCCATCGACGCGATTTGCACGGTCTTTATGTTTTTGGCCGGAATCAACTTTACGCTTTACTTTTATTTGCTTTCGGGAAAAATCCAGGAGATTCGCGACAACACAGAGTTCAAAGTTTACATCGGAATGATTTTTGTCTTTGTTTTGGGAATCACGTTCGCAAACTTGCAGCATTACGGCGGCTTCTTAAAGTCGCTCCGCTTTTCTTCGTTCCAAACGGCTACGATAATTTCCACCACAGGCTTTGCCACGGCGGACTACACTTTTTGGCCGCCTTTGGCGCAAGCCTTTATTTTCTTCTTGTTCTTTACAGGCGGCTGCTCAGGCTCGACAAGCGGCGGCGTAAAAATAATCCGCTGGGTTGTTTTTGCCAAGCAAGCCAACAACGAGTTTTTAAAGACCCTGCATCCGCACGGAGTCTTTAGCATCCGATTGAACAACCGAGCCGGCCGCAAGGACATCGTCTTTAACGTGGCCGCCTTTATGACCTTGTATTTGCTTTTGCTTGTCGTCACGACCCTTTTTGGAGCGGCCGCCAACTTGGATTTGGGAACAGCCTTTACCGGCGCTTTAAGCATGGTGGGAAACGTCGGCCCGGCCTACGGCTTGCTTGGCCCCTCTTGCAACTACGGCTTTTTGCCAGTGGCGCTCAAGGGCTGGTACATGTTCGCCATGCTTGCAGGACGTTTGGAATTGTACACGATGATCATTTTCTTCTTCCCGGAATTTTACAAGAAGTAGCGGGACTCGTCTTTTATTTTCCCAAACATTCTTTTAGTTCCGCGATTTGGGCTGAAAGAGTTTCCAGCGTAATTTTTTCTTTGTTGTCATCATCGGAATCTTCTTCGTCTTTTTCTTGGTTGATTTCTTCGCGGCTGGCGTTTACAGCGTCCACAATCACGCCGACAATTACGTTCATAATTATAGACGCTTCAAAGAAATTGTATGAGACAAAGTAGATCCACGCCCAAGAATATTTTGAAATGATTTCTGATGAATCCGTTCCGTTCAATCCGAACAAGGAAAAGAAGGCATGCTTTAGGCTGCCAAAGGATTCTGGGAATTCCGTTCCAAAAATACTTGTTCCAATTATTGCGTAAACATAGGCAAATATCAGCAAAAGAAAGAACGTCCACAAGACGCTGGGAAAGGCTTTGATGATTGCCTTTACCATTACACGCAGGCTTGTGATTCCGTTTACTAGTTTTAGCGTTTTTACAACTCGAAGAGATTTTAAGCCCTTGATTATTTTTACGGATTTAAAAAGGCGGAAAACACGAAAAACAGAAAAAAATGGGAGCGAGCCGATTGTTGAAAGGACGACAATCAGCAAATCAAAAATATTCCACTTATTTATGTGAAAAAATCTTTGCTTATTTTTGTCTAGCCTAAACTCGCCAAAGAATTCACGGTTGTAAGCGATAGCTTTTATTGCCAACTCAAGAATGAAAATCCAAAGGCAAATTTGGTCAATCCATAGCAAAAGCGTTCCGTATCGCGTTTGCATTGACGGAGAGGTTTCCATGCCGAGCGTTATTGTGTTCACCACGACAACAAGCAGCATAAAGTATTCAAACGGCGTGTCCGCCTCTCCATCTACAATCTTACGAATTTTTTTCTGGAATGTAATTTCTTTATCCATAAATATGGTAGCCCGTTGGACTTTTGTGGCACGAGCCCCCCGTGGCGCTTGATGAAGAATGTCCACAGTACTGACACTCATAACCGCCATCATGCTGAGCTATATAAATGTGATAGCCTGTCTCGGTTTTATTGCAACTTCCTGACGTAGCGGAATTTGATTTGTGTCCACAACCGCAACAGATGTAGCCATCATCTGATTCTTCGATGTACTCATGTTGTCCAGATTCTGTTTTTGAACAACTGCCTTTTGACGCGGAACTTGATTTATGTCCGCAACTTCTGCAAATGTAACCCATAATTTGCCTCCTTTTGCATTATGAATTTTATTTAATAATTTGGAACAATAAGTTTAACATTTTTTTTGCTTTTATCTTTGCATATTGTGATTGAAATTTCTTCTCCAGTCTCTAATGGAACAATGCAATATGTGTATCCATTTTTTATAATATGCTTTTCATTGTTTAGAGTTTGCTTAATATAAGATTTTAATTCTTCTTCTGGTATTTCTTCAATTTTTAGTTTTTGTTTCAAATCTGTGTTATTTATAATATATTCTGGAGAAAAATTATCAAAATCGAATTCAGAATATGGGAACTCTATTTTGTCATTATATTTAATGCCAGCCTTTTGAGCAGGTGATTTTTTTTCAACATATACAACATTTAGATTATGGTCTGCTTTTAATCCTAGTTTATTTGAATTATCGATATAGTATGAAATTAATTTTTTCAATGAGTTATAATTACTTGAATAATTAATTTCTTTTTTTGCTTTTTCTTCAATTTCTGAATTATTTATAATACCGATTTTCCTAAGGTCAAGTTTAATTTCTGATGCATTTTTTAAGTAAGAATTTCTTATTTCTTGATAAGAAGCATTTTCCTTATATCCATAGGTTCTAAATGCCCCAAAATTTAAATAGGCCGTTATTGGTTTTATAGAATACTCTTTTTTTTCAATCAGTTCTATTATTGATTCTGGTACATTGGAAAAAGAATAAATGCATTTATCATTTAAATCCTTAGGACTGTAAGCGCACTGTCTAGCTCCTGCTAAGAGTAATTTGTTATCCTTATCATATATTCCAAATTGTAAATCATATGGAAGATATTTTCCAAACATTACAAAATTATAACTATCTTCAAAAGAAGCAAAACTTGCTAATACATTAGGCTTTGTTAAACAATCTATTGACCAACTATATCTAGTAGCTGGAACTGATAATGCAATTCCTGTCTGCTTATAGAAGTTTAATAATTCTGAATGTAATTTGTTTTCACATTCTTGTATAATCTTGTTTTTTTGAACATCATACTTTTGTTCAATTTTAAATGCCGCTTCAAAATCTTCTACCGTGGGTGTGTATGTGTTAATACCAGCTCGTTTAACTTCATTTTGGAAAGCGATGCCTATATCTTGTATTTTTTTTATATCGACTTCCTTGAATGGGCTAAAATAAAAATTTGTGTAAGGAATTAATTGAGCGTTTTTTCTTTCTTCCTGTTCCGGAATTGTTTCAGGTTCTTTAATATAATATCTATCTCCTCCATATGTTGTATAAGAATTACATATGATGGGGCATTCGCTCAAATAGTAGAAGTGCACTTTATCGTCATTGTCCCAAACTTCTGTTTGTGTTAAGCATTTTGACAATATCATAAACTTATTTGTAAGTGAAATGTTATATTTCATAGAATAAGAAGCTGTTCTATTTTTATAATTTAATTCTCCTTGTTCCAATTCGTCAAAATAATGAAATTCATACGGTGAAAACTCTGTAAAATATTTATAAAATTCTTTTATTATATTTTTCCATGCTTCTTTGGGATCATCCCATTTTGATAATTTCAGTCCACTTGCCCCTTGGCGTAATTTATTCTCTAAGGAATTAAATAGTTTGTTTGCTTCGGTTGTAGAATCATCCTTTTGCATGGCATCGTAATAATATCCAAGAGCATAAACATATTGCTGTTTTGATTCAAAATCTTTTCCTTTTGCCAGCAAGTCGTCATATTCGTTAGAAAATCCGGGTAAAACATAAAGCGCTATAAATAATATAGATAAAATTTTTTTCATAAAAAATCATTCCTTCCACATTTCTAAAATACCGAAATATCGGTAATACTATGATATACCTATATATCGGGAATTGTCAAGGGAGTGATGCCGAGATTTCGGTATCATAAAAGCATGTTCAGAGACAATCTTAAAGAGCAAATTGAATACAAAGGAATGATTATAAAGGAACTTGCCGCAAAGACTGGAATAAGCAAGCGAACGATTGACACTTATGTAGATAACCGCGCTGTAATTCCAAATGCGGAGATTGCTGTAAAACTTGCAGAGGCTTTGGACACTAGCGTTGAATTCTTGGTAAAAGGAGTTGAAGGCAAAACTAAAATAGATGTTCCAAAAAAGACCAAGCAAAACTACGAAAAATACAAAAAAATTTTAGATGACCTGGAATTAGTTCCGCCTGATTATATTCCGATTATAGAGACAATGATTCATGCCGTGGCAAAGAAGCGAACAAAGAAATCCTCGGCCAATCTTAGATAGGGCGTTGCATCAGCGCGCTATTTAAAAGCGCCAATAACTCTGGGTGGCACGTCAATTTTTTTCTTTTTACAAATTCTTCAACACCAACGGAATGAAGCTTGAATCTAGTATGCTAAATCCAAAGCATTTCTTTCCCAAATCTTTTAGCGACGCTCCGATGTGGAAAATCGTTGAATTATCAATAATCAAAAACCGGTCGTGAGTTTTTGTTGTATGATTCAAGGTGAGAGTCGGATATTGAGCATTAAAAGTCTGAACATCCTGCGCCGTCAGTTTTGTTTTAGGGTCGGTGTAGATTGTCACATTAACGCCTTTTTTCTTTTTTGCAAGCCGCTGCAGGATAGATAAATCTACATAGTTATCTATGAGGACTATTTCTTTCTTAGCGGCTGCAAGGAAGCGCTCGAACTTGGCGTAAGCGTCGAATATCTGGCCCTGGAAGAAGATTCCCTGAGTTTCTTTTATGTTGTATTTATCCATGAGGGAAAATAATTCATCGACTTTTTTATCTGTTTCATTCAGATGTATATCTGTATCTATTTGATGTTGTCGCATAGTTTTTAGTTCTACAAAAATCTCGGCATTATTCTGAAGGAAGTGACGCATTGAAACAAATGCATTCATTATTTGAATACTTACTTTTACAGCAGTATCACTCTTTAATACAGCGCTTAACATAGCAACACCCTGTTCTGTAAAAGCATAAGGCGGTCGCCGCAAACCCATTTTATCAGAATTGGAAGTCACAAAATGTGACCTCCAATTTTCAAACTCAGTATTATTTAATTGAAACATAAAGGTTTCAGGGAAACGTTCGATATTTCTTTTAACTGCCTGATTCAATGCTTTTGTTTCAACTAAATATAATTCAGCCAAATCGCGATCCAGCATCACCTGCTGACCGCGAATAACATGAATCCTTGAACGGATAGAATTTTCTTCTAAAATTGAAATTTGATTTTCCATACCACATGCCCCATAAGAAAAAATATTTTCAGCGCCCATCCAACCCTCGGCCTGAATTGTGGTAAAGAAAAAAAAGATATAAAAAAATGTGTCATCCGCGCAGGCAAAAACGATTAATTGTTGGATCATGTTCTTTGCGCGGCGAACTTTACATCTTTATTATAAAGGCATTTTAAATTTAAAGCAATAAATATCAAAATAAAGCTTTTTTATACTTGGCATATTTTATCACCGCGCAAGCAAAAACATCACTCGCTGATAAAATAAGTCTTCATCGCGCCCTTGCCCTTGATTTCCATTTCAACCGGTTCGGAATAAGCGATGGCGGCTTTTGTAAGCGCCATTGTTTGTTCCGAAACATGGATCTTGGACGTTTGACCGGAGCTTTCCATTCGGCTGGCGACGTTGACTGTGTCGCCCCAAATGTCGTAAACGAATTTTGTCTTTCCGATTACGCCGGCAATAAGGCTTCCGCTGTTGATTCCTATTCGCATAAAAAGCTTCACTTCGCTTGAAGCGTTAAAGTCTTCGATGTCCTTTAGCATTCCGCGGGCAAAGTTTACGATTGCAAGCGCGTTCTTTTCAGCCGGCTCGTTTCCAAAAAGGCCGGACGCCGCCATGTAAGAGTCGCCGATTGTCTTGATTTTTTCAATGCCTTCGCGCTTGGCCCGCTCGTCGATGCGCGAGTAAAGCGCGTTTAGGGCGCCTACAACCGTATTGGCGTCCAGGCCGCTTGTGATTTTTGTAAAGCCAACGATGTCGGCAAAAAGAACGGAGGCGTTTTCGATCTTGTCGGCGATCTTGGCGTTTTTGTCCATCGCAAGGCGCTTGGCGATTTCTTCCGGAAGAATGTTCAAGAGCAATTCTTCGGAACGGTTTTTCTCCTCCTGAAGTTCCCTTGTCCGCTCCTTGACGGTGTCCTCAAGCTTTCTGTTCTCTTCCTCAACGCGGATAAGCTTTCCTTCCGTCAGCGAGACTGTGACTGAAACAATAAAAAGAATCGCAAGCAAGACAAAGACTATGTCAAAGCCAAGGTAGGACAATGGCTTAAGAACGCCCTCATAGGTCAAAACAATTTTTGATGTCAATGGTGAATAGCCTTTTGTCGTGTACATTATGCAGCCAAAGCCAAGATTTTTTTGCGGATTGACTCTGTAAAAATCAACGCCGTGAATGTTTTCCTTATCGCTAAGCTGCGGTTTTCTAACCCTCAACTCGTTTCCGCCAAGAGAAAAATTTCCATTCCACGGGCCTGGATCAATCGAGCAGCGGTCTGGAACTTCTATGGTAAATTTCCAGTCGGTGATAATCGTGGCTTTCATATTGTTGTAAAGAACGCCGTTAAACTGCGCGCCGAATATGGTGGGATCTTCGTCGACAAACCAAACTTTTTCGGGGTCGCGCAAAAAAGTCACGCATACAGGCTTTGTCTTTACGTTTTGAACATAGGGCGTGTGAATGACTTCCGTTCGCTTGGGAATGTTGATGCCTGTAATTGAAATAATCACAAAAACCGCCAAAAGGCCGCCTGAAATCGCGCAGATGACTTGCCAAAAATGGCTTTTGGCTATTCTTTTTTTCATTTCCGGAATTGTCATCGACTGCTTGTAGCTTGGGCTCAGCCTAAAGCCGTCTTTTTTATCCGAGTAAAACTCAAGCTCCATAAGCTTTATTGAAGAATAAAAAAGGTGCAGCGCTCCGATTCCGTAGCCAAGGTCTATCCAAGAAATTCCATAAAAAGCCAAAGCCAAGAAAACTCCTAGAATAGGAAAGAATGGGTAAATGACAAGCGAAACAAAAACATTTTGCGGCAAGCGCCTTTTGGATTGAAAAATCATCGCCAGCGTGATAAGGCCCGGCAAAAGTCCAAGGACAACGCTCAATGAATACAAGGAGCTTCTGTGGTAAAAACCTTCTTCGTCAAAATAGTAAAAAAGATTTGTCGGTTGGCTGATAATTGTAAGAACGACTCCTAAAAGGCAAATGTAAAATACGACAAAAAGATGAACCGGAACCCCGCTTTTTATGGCCGTTCGGGGGGAACGGAATATTTTAAAGTCCAAAAGGTCTGACTTGATGAATTCGGCGGAATAAAAGCAAAACAAAAAAGTGTTTACATAATTTAGCGCGAAAACCATAAAGTTGCTTGCTCGAACAATATAAAATCCGATTTGACCTTCGCCTCCCCTAAAGACATACGCGCAAGCGTCAAACGCAAGCAAAAGGCCTGTCACAAACTGCAGCAAAATCAGCGTCCGGCGGCTGTTTTCCTTGAACTTGTGGCCAGTCAACAAAAAGACTCCGACCTGCAAACAAAAAAAGGCCAAGCCAAAAAGCATAACAATGCTTATAATTCTAGTCGTATCGCTCATATTATTATAGATTATATTTTATTAAGCGCGATTTGTCCACAAAAAATAAGCCGCATTTGTTATGGAAAAAAATCAAAAATGGTGGTATAATATTCTTGTGGGCTGAAACGTTCCGCCCAACAATAAAGCAGGAGACTAAAATGAAAGAAAATCAAGGCGCCTTGTGCGTGTGCGGATGGGTTATCCAAAACGACGACGATTGGAAAAAAATCACAAGGCAGTTGAACCCGCAAAAGTACCCTTACCAAAACGCTTGGCAGGAAGACCTTGGCGGAGATAAATTTTCAGAAGTTGTGGAAAAGGCTTTCACCACTTTAAAGAAGCACTTGGAATTTGAAAAAATAACGATCACCTTTGAGCACAAGTTCGCAGCCGACAACAGCCTCTTGTTCGGCGTTTTCGCGCCGGAAGGTGGCGCCGCCGACAGCTTTATCGAAGAGGTCCAAAAGAACAAGGACGCCTACAAGCGCGTTTCATCTTTCTTGGGCCAGGCGACCTTCCACATTAAGTGATTGCAACAAAAAAACTAAAATAAAAAAAAGACGCGGATTTTTGTCCGCGTCTTTTTTTTAGCCGTTCAACTTTGCCAATTCCGCTTTGACAATCTCGGCGGCTTTGGCGGCGGCTTGGTCGGCGGGAACCAACTGCGCGTCGCTCTCCGAGCGCAGCTTCATTTCAACGTTGGGAAGGTTTTTGTCGCCCACCACGATGCGGAGCGGAATGCCAATCAAGTCAAAGTCCTTGAATTTGACTCCGGGACGCTCCGCGCGGTCGTCAAGCAAAACGTCAACGCCTTGCGCCAAAAGCTCATCGTAAATCTTGTCGGCCGCCTCTTTCATCGCGCCTTCATACTTTATCGGAACAATGACAACTTGGAAGGGAGCCACAGTCATCGGCCAAATGATTCCGTTTTCGTCGTGGCGCTCTTCGATTATGCTGGCAAGCGTTCTGTCAACGCCGATTCCGTAGCAGCCCATAATCGGAGTGGCGGCCTTTCCGTTTTGGTCAAGGTAGGTCACGTTCATGCTCTTTGTGTACTTGTCGCCAAGCTTAAAGATGTGGCCCAGCTCGTTGCCCTTTTTGCTGTAAAGCTCTTCGCCGCATTCGGGGCACTTGTCGCCGGGAACGACTGTCCTAAAGTCGCCGCAAGTCCAAACGCTAAAGTCGCGCAAGGGTTCAACATGCTTTGCGTGGTAGCCTTCCTTGCTGGCTCCGATGTAAGCGTCGTGCATAAGCGAAACAAAGGCGCCGCTTGCGTCCATGTCGATCACGCTCTTGTCGGCGATGACAGGGCAGTTGCAGTTGAGCGGGCCTACAAATCCGTGCGGCGCGTTGGCGTACTTTACGATTTCGTCGTCATTGGCCAAACCCGCTTCGCTCGCCTTTAAGAAGGCGGCCAGCTTTGTGTCGTTCAACTCCAAGTCGCCGCGAATCAAAACCACAAAGTAGCTGAGCGGATAATACTTTCCGGCGTTGTCCTCAACGCGCTTAAATGATTCCGCTCCCTTGACTCCGCTCAAATCCAAAGCGCAGTTTGTGACGCGGCAGACAATCGCCTTGATGAACTGATTGCTCTTGGCGCCAAAGAATTTTTCCATGTCCTCAATGCTAAAGACATTGGGCGTGGCAACTTCCTCCAGTTTTTCGTTTGTCGGAACGGAGCCGTTGGAATCGGGCTTGCAGGCCGCCTTTTCTACGTTGGCCGCGTAGCCGCACTTTGGGCACAAAATCAAAGTGTCGTCGCCAACCGGAGACTCAACCATAAATTCTTCCGAGCCGGAACCGCCCATGCTGCCAGTGTCGGCCTTGACGGAAATGATGGAAAGGCCCAAGCGCTTGTAGATTTTTCTGTAAGCGGCGGCCACGTTGTCGTAAGAGGCGTCCAACGAGGCTTGGTCAGCGTCAAAGGAATAGGCGTCCATCATAGTGAACTCGCGGCCGCGCATGACGCCGTAGCGGGGACGGATTTCGTCGCGGTATTTTGTGTTGATTTGGTAAAGCGTCATCGGAAGCTGCTTGTAGCTTTCCAAGCCGTCGCGGACCAACGCGGTAAAGGCTTCTTCGGCAGTGGGGCTTACGACCATGTCCTGGCCGCCGCGGTTTTGGGGAGTCAGCATTTCGCCGCTCATCTTGTCCCAGCGTCCGCTTTCCTTCCAGATTTCTGCGGGCTGAATCACAGTCGGCTTCATTTCAAGGCAGCCGGCCTTGTCCAATTCCTCGCGGATTATGTTCATCACTTTTGTAAAAGACTTAAAGCCAATCGGCATGTATGAATAAAGGCCGTTGCCCAATTTGCGGATCATTCCGCTTCGCATCATCAACTGGTGGCTTGCAATCACCGCGTCGTTAGGAGAGTCGCGGAGAGTTGAAATAAGAAATTTTGAAGTTTTCATGGTGCGGATATTATATAGAAAAAGTTGCAAGAATTCAATATAATATAATAAAGGCAACAAAATTATAAAAATACAAAAACGCTCCCGGTTGCGGTTGCGTCCGATCGGCACCGCTAGCTAGCGTCGCTACTCGCTGTTTGCGTTTGTAACTATTTAACTTCGCCGCATTTGCGGCGACGCAAACAGAGAGTTGCCGCCAGCCGCCCCGCGCCCTCGCGCGTTTTTTACTAGTTTAAACCCGTTGCCCAATTATTTTTGGAGACACTATGAATTTTCTAAAATTTAACGACTTACATTTTTCCTATCCCGCGGTGGAAGGCGACGTGGACGAGGACGGAAAGCAAATACAGCCGCCGGTGATTTTTGACCATTTTAGCGCGGAGCTTCCTGCGGGCTTTGTAAGCCTTGTTGGCCCCAACGCAAGCGGAAAGTCAACCTTTATGCTCTTGGCCGCCGGCCGCGTTTTGCCGCAAGAGGGAACGGTTCAATTGCTGGGCCGCGACACCCGTTCCATAGACGAAGCGGAACGCGACAAGCTTGCAAGCTACATCTACCAAAACATGGAACTGGACACCGACCAAAAAACAGCTGAGCTCTTGGATTACGTTTACAAAAACGGCTCTCTTGGCGGCGCGGCTTTTGGAGCGCTGGACGAAAGAAAAGATTTTTTGGAGGAAGTCAAAGAAGTTTTTGAGCTGCAAGATTTGCTGGACAAAAAATTCAACGCGCTTTCAAAAGGCCAATTGCAGCGCGCGCTCGCGGCCTTCTCGCTTTTGTACGGCTCAAAGTCGGTCTTTATGGACGAGCCTTTTTTTGCCTTGGAAGAGCGCCAAAAAGAAAACGCGATAAAATACCTAAAGGAATTCTGCGCCGCCAAAGCCGTGACGGTTTACATTTCCATGCACGAGTTGGATTTGACAAAAAAGTACGCCGACACCGTAATGCTTTTTTACCCCAACCACGACATCGACTTGGGAAGCGCCGCCGAAGTCTTGACCGACCAAGCGCTCGAAAAATCCTACGGCGTTCCCGCGTCGATGCTAAAGCAAAGCGAAGAGCTAAGCCGCGAGCAGATCGCGCGACGATTAAATTTTTAAGGACTTTAAGCCTATTTCTATGCAATTTAATCAAAAAAGAAATTTTATTCCCTCGCTCGTAACATAAAATTTCTTTTTGTCAACATTTGTTCGATTTCTCTAACTTTTTCTAGAGCGGCAAATTTATCGTTATCAACAAGGCTTTCCAAATTGTCTAGCAATTCATAAATTTTTGTTTCATATGCCGCAACTTTGGTACTTGTCCTTATCGGGCTGGAATGCATTGAATAATATAAATTGTTGATTTTGTTTTTTAGGTTAGAATCTGTTGCAATGTTTTCGATATATTTTACTCTTGAGGATATTGTTTTTATAAAATCATTCTCTATATCATGTCGCTCTTGTTTTTTTGCAATTGAGTCATTTGCAAGCAAATTTGAAAGTAACAATATGAAATATAGCGATGTAAAAATAGTTTGAACAGAAATAATAACTTTTGTTTTATCCATTTCTTTTTCAAATACAGCAATTGCTAAAGCTAATTCTATAAAGAAATAGAGAAAAGAAATTGAATAAGTGGTCAATTTTGAAAGATATGCAGCCTTTCCTTTTGTTTCAAATATCGGTGTCAATAAAACCATTAGATATGCAAAATGCAAAAATCCATAGCAAATCCAAGTTGATGGAACATGGTGAATTCCGCCATTAACAAAAAACAGCACATTAAAGGCTATAACAAAAACACTGTCTATGATTGCCGTCAATACATTTTTCTTTGCCATATTATCCTCACATAGAACTCAATATTTCAGATTTTTTTGCGTCATATTCGCTTTGTTCAATTAAACCTGCGTCAAGCATTTTTTTGAGTTTTGCAAGTTTTTCCATAGGATCATCTGCGTTTTTGTTTTGATCTGTTTGTCCACTAGTCATAGTAGGCGCGATGTTAGGATTGAACATTTGGTTTGCCATTGTACCAAATGCGTTGGCAGCTGCAACACCCATTCCAAGTCCAGCTCCAACTTGGCCCGCTACATTTCCAGGATTAGAAGCCATAGCCTTTAAAACTTCGGCAGATTGTTGCTGAGCCCAGTTAATGCCAAGAGTATCAAGCGCGGCTTTTTGGGCCTGCGCTCCTCGAACTGTTTCTATTTGCTTCATGCCAATTTGATCATATTTTTCTCGCAAGCCATTTTCGTCATCGATATCTATAGCAGCGATTGAAAACGCCAAGCATTTTAATCCGTTAACTTGCAGTAATTCATCAACTTTCGGTTGAATCATTTCTGAAAACTCTTCAAGCCGCGCGTCAATTCCAAGCACTTCTGTTTCTGACGCTCCAAGTTCTTTTGCAACTGAAGATTTTATCTTGCTTTGAAATTGTGAAATAAAGAATTTATTTATGTCGTCTTGTGTCGCGCATTGAATATTATTGCCTATAATTGTTTCTAAAAACTTTGCGGAATTTTCGACCTGGATTTTGTATGAACCGCGCGCGCGAAGCTTTGTTGCTATACCCAAAACCTTATCGCGAACTTGGATGGGGGAGTCTGTGCCCCATTTGATTTCAACGCTGCTTGCCTTTCGCACAAAATACACCACACAGTTAAAGACGCTTATTCCGCCAGAAAAAACGTTGCGCAACCTGCTGATAAATGGATAATTGCTCGTAGAGAGCTTATAAGTTCCGTTTTCAAAAACCTGTTCGATTACACCTTGATTTACAAAAATGGCTTCTTCGCCAGGCATAACGACAAGCGTAGAGTTTGTGTTAAAATCTTCTTCTGGCTGTCGCCAAATAAGCAAATTTCCATCGCCACTATTTTTAATAACATCTGTCCAATGTTTTTTGCCGTCAGAATAAGCCGCTTCATTTGGATTTTTTCCGAACAATGCCATTCGTTTGCCTCCTTTTAGGGTTCATCTATATAATAAACATTTCCGCGACATTTATAATTTAAACGCAACCACGTTTTGATTCCACCAATTAAAAAGCCATATTTTTTTATTACAATAATTGCATATTCAGAACAAGTAGGTTTTAAAAGACATCTGCGACGAACTTCTTCTGGCGCATAATGTTGATACAATCGAATGCAAAGTATTGCAAACCACCTAGCCAAAACTATAAGTATTACACAAAAAAAATTTAAAAAATAAAACTTTTTATTCAAAGAAAAACCAAGACTATGTAGCAAAACCATTCCAATAAGTGAAAGCAGAAATACACACAGCATAACAATAAAAACGAGCAGGAAAGCCTTTAGATATGTTATAGACGGCCTATATAAAGGGCGTTCCATAACATACTTTCTGACAAATTCCTGCTCTTTTTCACTTGGAAAACCAAGTTTCATCACTTAGAACTCTTCTTCTCTCTAAGTTTAGCTTTAAGCGCTTGTATTTTACCTTCTGTATCGTCGCTTGGAATCATAGAACATTCGAATGAGTCACCCGGTACAACAATCTTGAATTTAGAGGTTTCAATTTTAAGATTCTGTTCCTCAGTCTTTGCCAAACAACCGCTTCCTTTCGAAACTTCAAACTTATATTCTTCTGTATCATCTACAGTTGTAAAATTTGTAATGTCTTTGAAAAAGTATTCTTCGGAGCGTTCTTTTTTCTCATCAGAATCAAGATTCATTGTATATTGATAGACATAAACTTGATCGGAAGAGCAGAAAATATATGTAATTTGATAACCTGAATACCTTCTGATATTATCAGCACCCTCTCTCCTATAAGTATTTTTATAAACAGGACCTTCAAGCATAATGGGCTCTACTTCATTCACCTGATCTTCGTCAACCCCAAGTTTGCCCAATGCCTTTTTTTTGAGATTCAAGGATTCAATTTGACGAGTTTTATTCGCATCAAATTCTGAATCAGGAACGCCTTTAGACAAACAACCGCGTTCATCACAAAAATAATGAATAATTTGTTGTTGATCCGAATTGCGACCTTTGCACAATTTTTTGATTTCTTTCGCATCCATTTTAGAAATCCTCCTAATTATTTTTTAGAGCATACGCTCCTACATACAACTTGGAATCTCCTGTTTCATAATAGAAAACAGTTGATTGACATCGGCTGGCGAAAAACCGATAGATTTTGCTTTTATAAAACATTCTTCCCATGTTGGCGAAGTCTTAAAAAACTTTCGCTTAAAATAGTCATATTTGACATAGGCCTGGAAATACCTATACACCCCTTTCTCCTCTATCATAAGAGCGGCATTTATGTATTTCTCTATTCTATCAATGTCGGGACGAGGAGTTAAAAAAGGCTTTCTGCCGGCAAGAACACAAACCGCGGCATATAAATATGTCTCAGAGTTGTTTAAGTCCTGTTCTATTGCTTTGTCAAATTTTTCCAACGCTTTGTCATAAAATCCAAGTTTTAAATAGCAGAATGCAAGTGAATTGTTGAGTTCTGCGTTATTCGGATTATCTTTTAGGTCAGATTCGTAAGATTTTTGATACTTGTTTATATTTTGGACAGGCATTGAAAAAATATCTGACATCGTTGAAATGATGACAGGCGCATGACAATACTCACACTCTTTTTGGTCGATTTGTAATCGAGCGCCGCATCCAGGACATTTTATTTCTATAACTTCTGCCATACAAACTCTCAGTTTATAAACTGTTATGATTATATCATATATCAACTATGATGTCAAGTTATTAAGATTTCTAAACTATTATCATATAATTCGATTATATGGAAGAAAAACCGCGCATAAGAAGTGTAATTGCCCAAAATGTAAAAAAATATCGAAAATTGAACAATCTTACGCAAGAGGCTCTGGCAGAAGCTGCAGAAGTTTCTAACACTTATATCGCGAACATTGAGTGTGGCCAGTCTTGGATAAGCGATAAAACGGCCGAAAAAATAGCGCAGGCTCTCCACATAGAGGAATATTTGCTTTTCATTCCCGAAGAAGAAGAAGCGCTAAATTCAGACACAATCAAAGAAAGGAAAAAAATGATTAAGTATTTAAAAACAAGAGAAAAAGAATTAGGATTGTATGTAAAAAATTTCTTTTCCGAAATTTTTGAGCAAGTTTTGAAAGAAAAAAAATAACCTCTCTCAATTCTGTAAATTCTCAACTTTTATTCCTTGACATCCTCGGTACAAATTTATTATATTAACAGTATAATGTATAGTATAATAAAATAAAGAAACTAAATTATAAGGAGGTATTCTATGAAAAGCCATATTATTATTCATAATGAAGAAGATTTAAAATCAAAAATTTACACTATCCGCGGCGTTCAAGTTATGATAGACAGCGACTTGGCTGAGATTTACGGTTATGAAACAAAGCGGTTTAATGAACAAGTAAAAAACAATATCGAACGTTTTGACGATGATTTTATGTTTAGATTAAATGAAAAAGAAATTGAACAGCTTTCAAGGTCGAAATTTTCGACCTTGAAGACTGGGCGTGGAAGCAACATAAAATACGCCCCTTATGCTTTTACCGAACAGGGAATTTATATGTTAATGACTGTTCTAAAAGGTGAACTTGCAGTTTCTCAAAGTAAAATGCTTGTCCGTCTTTTTAAACAGATGAAAGATTATGTCGTGGAAAATCAGCAAGTCGTAAGCCAAAGGGATTTTTTGCGGCTTTCCTTGCAGACCGCTGAGAACGCTCAGAATGTTGTTGAATTTAGAAAGAAACTTTCAGAAATTGACGATAAGGTTGAAAACGTAGTCAGCAATCTTGGAGACATGGTAAGAAAGTCTGAACTTTCGCCAATTATGTTGAATCTTGGAAAGCCAGAGATTCCTTCTGGCTGGCTTGTCTTGAACGGACAGCCTGTTGAAAGCGATTTGGCCTACCAGCAAATTTACGCTTTGGCTAACAAGTCAATTTTCATTGTAGATAATTATATTTCGCTCAAGACATTGGTTCTCTTTAAAAAGGCAAAGCGAAATGTCACTGTGACGATTTTCTCTGACAATATTCATAACGGCCTTCATAAGGTGGAATTTGATGATTTTTGCAAAGAATATTCCAAGTTGCAAATTGACTTAAAAATGACCGGCGGCATCTTTCACGACCGCTATATTATTCTTGACTATAATACATCGGATGAAAAAATCTATCACTGTGGAGCAAGTTCCAAAGACGGCGGCAGAAAAGTCACGACAATTACATTGACGAAAGACACAAGCGTTTATAAATCTTTGATTTTGAAACTGCTAAAAAACAAGAGTCTTGTATTAAAGTAGCGGCCCAAAACTTTTTGCAAGACCAAAAGGCGGGGCGGCCCACCCTACACTTTTAGCGCGCCGTTTTCCAACGCGGTGAATTCCGTTCCGTCCTTATACTTAATCACAATCGTCGGCTGACGGACAACACCGTCAAGGTGGATCAGGCTGGGCGCGTCGTCGTCGTAATTGCAGCCGATGGCAAAGTGGCAAGTCTGGAAGGCCTTTTCGTCTTCAAGCATATTGCCGCCAATCGTCGCGGCGGGGTTAAGGCCGATTCCAAGCTCGCCAATGTTGCGGGCGTTGCGCTTGTAAACTTCGCCTTGGCCTTGGGGAAGAGCGCCCTTCTTTTCCATTTGAATCGAACGGGCCTCCGCGTCGCTTATCGTTTTTTGCAAGCGTTTGGCTTCGTCGCCGCCGGAGATGTCGGTTACAAAACCGTGCTGGACTTTTACAACAATCGGCGTGTTTATGATTGAGTCGCCGTCCGCAAAAGTCATCGAGCCGTCGTAAACGATTGTTCCGTCACAGCCTTTGTCAACGCCGTTTCCGACAACCGGGCTTATAAAGACTTCTCCGGCGGGAATGTTTCCGCCAGCGCCAGGCTTTGAAAAGTCTCCGTCGTCGCTTAAAGGCTCGCGGCCTTCGACTGGAATCGTTATGTCCGTTCCGCCGGGAGCGGTTACGCGGACGGAGACCGCGCCCTTGAATTTTGCCATAAGCTTTTTGCAGCGCTCGCCCAACTCGTCGTAGTCGATGCAAGCCGTCCGCTCAAACATTTCGGGCGTAAGGCCGGGCGTCCAAATCGCGCGAATGCATTTCTTTCCTTCAAGCAGGTAGTCAAAGGCGCTGTCGTATTTTACGCCGTTCTCTCCGACATAAGGATTTGCCTCCGCCTCAGCGTCGTGGCCCAGCTTTACGCTTGAGATTGACATAATTACGTCGGGAGCGGTTTTTATCGCGGCGATGACGCTGGGCTCGGCGTTGTCCAGCGAAGTTTTTTCGCGCTGGTAAATCAACACCGCGTCGGCCTCAGCGTCGGAGGAAGCCGTGTAAAGGTCTTGCGCTATTTGCGCCGTCTTTGGATTTGCGATGATAAGGACTTTTTCGCCCTTCTTTATTTTAAGAACTTGGTTAACCGTCACTTGCGCGGCGGTCTGTTTTTGGTTGAAAATCTTTTGCATAAAAGCATATTAGCGCAAAAAGCTGAAGGGGGCAATTGCAGGCCGGCGCGAAAAAAAAACGGCGAGGCAGCCGGAGGTTGGCTGTCTCGCCGCAAGTTTTGGTCAGGAACCTATATTACGCGAACGGGTTTTCTGTCGCGTACAATGTGCCGGCCGGCTTGTTGTAGGCGATGTCTTCGATTCCCAAATACTGGAATACTGTCCACAAGGCTTTTCCAACATGGCCAAAGGCGACGGCTCCGTGGTGCGGATACTGCTTGGCGACCAAGACATGGCGGTAGAAGCGGCCCATTTCCGGGATGCCGAACACGCCGATGCCGCCGAACGAGTGGGTCTTGGCGTCCAAGACTTCGCCTTCGGCAACGTAGGCCTGAAGCTTTGTGTCCGGGCGGGTCTGCAATCTGAAGAAGGTGATTTCGCCGGCGGCGATATCGCCTTCCAACGTTCCGCGTGTAAAGTCCGGATCGCTTCCTTTTGGCTCAAGCAAGCGGTGCTGGATCAACTGGTATTTTATTCCAGGCTTGCAAGCCTTGTTCAAGCGGCAGAAGGGAGTGTTTCCGCAGTGGAAGCCCATGAACGTGTCTGTGAGCTTGTAGGGATACTTTGTCTTTCCCTTGATTTCGTCGTCGTACAAGTCTTGCGGAACGGTGTTGTTGATGTCAAGCAAGGTGACGGGAGCGCCTGTGACGCAAGTTCCGATGTACTCAGAAAGAGCGCCAAAGATGTCGACTTCGCAGGCAACAGGGATTCCCTTGTTGGCAAGGCGGCTGTTGACGTAGCAAGGCTCAAATCCAAATGCCTCGGGGAAGGCCGGCCAACACTTGTCGGCAAAGACAACGTAGTCGCGAGCGCCCTTGTGCTTTTCGGCCCAGTCAAGCAAGGTAAGCTCAAACTGCGCCATGCGGGGCAAGAAGTCGGGATAGTTGTTTCCGTCGGCGCCAAGCTCGGCGGCCATGTCTTTGACGACATCGGCGATTCTCTTGTCGTCCTTGTGGGCCTTGTAAGATACCAACAAGTCAAGCTCAGAGTTCTCTTCGATCTCTACGCCGATGTCGTAAAGGCCTTTGATCGGGGCGTTGCAGGCAAAGAAGTCTTGCGGGCGCGGTCCGAATGTGATGATCTTAAGGTGAGAAAGTCCGATAAGCGCGCGGGCCACGGGAACAAAGTCCTTCATCATGGCGGCGACTTCTTCGGCTGTTCCAACAGGATACTCAGGAAGAACGGCCTTGAGCTTTCGGAGGCCAAGGTTGTAAGAGCAGTTGAGGACGCCGCAGTAAGCGTCGCCGCGTCCGTCAATCAATCCGCCGTTCTTGTATGAGCTTTCGGCGGCGGCGGCGTACATTACCGGGCCGTCAAAGTTCTTGGCGATCAAGGTTTCGGGCGTTTCAGGTCCAAAGTTTCCAAGGAAGACGCAGAGCGCGTTGCAGCCGGCCTTCTTTACGTCCTCGACAGCCTTGAGCATGTCAAGCTCGTTTTCCACCGTAACCTTGCACTCGTAAAGGTCCGAGCCGTAGGCTTTGGCGATGGCCGCTCTTCTTGATTCAGAAAGCGAGATGATGAAGCAGTCGCGGCTTACCGCGATGATTCCCAATTTTACGTTTGGAATGTTTGTCCACTTGTCCATAAAATTCTCCTTACTTTTCTATGGATTATTGCGGCGCGATAATTTTTGTCGCGCCGCAAAAAGAGTGTGTCAAGGCTTTAAGCGAAGCGCGCCTTGATACACTCTTAGTTAGCTAGGTTGATGTTGGGACCCTGCAAGCCGACAAAGGCGCCCTGCTTGGCCTCAGACGTTTCGGGGTGCGCGATGAGCCACTTGTTGGCCGCCCACAAAAGCTTGTCTTCCTTGTCGATGTCGCTGATTTTGGGCTTGTCCAAGTTGGTTCCCTTGGGAAGAATGATCACGACGCGAAAGCCGTCGGGGTTCATTTCCTTTCCCTTAACGCCGTTGCAAGGCGCGTAGTGGAGCGTCGTCTCGTAAACTTGAACGACAGTTCCTGCGGGAACGTAAAAGGCCTCGACGCAATTTGTGTTGAGCTTTCCGTTCTTGACGGACTGAAGCGGAGCCAAAAGCAAAACGATGTCGGAAGAAGGAATGTTGATTTCGCTTCCGCGGTGCCATTCAAGGCAGTTGAGCTTTGTGTTAAAGCCGTTGCAGTAGCCGATTTGGATCGGCATTCCGCCGTAAGCGTTCGTACTGAACTGCTTGGCCACAGGAAGCGACTCAAGGCCCGCGTCGCCCGGAGTGTAGATTACCTTGTCCTTGGGCTTTTCCGTCGTGGAATCAAGCTTGGAAAGCAATTCCTTCACGTCGTAGCCTGTCAGAACTTTTCCGTAACGCTCGAATGAGTGTCCGAACACCGATTTGATTTTCATACTTAGTTCTCCTAAACCGCGCTCCGCCTTTATCGTGCTCGTGCACGGTTCACATATAATATAATCCCGAATTTTCTTTCTGTCAAGGGGAATTTAGGGGATTTTGGGAGAAAAATTTAGGAACTATAACGCAATATTCTTTCCTACAAAGACAATTTCTTCCCATATAAATTCTTGGCGGTTTTTTCAATCTTATTCTTGTTGTCTTTGAAAAAATTGTATTCGGCAAGCATAAGCATTTTATAGCTAAAATCACATATTACAAACAGTTTTTTCCTTGACAAAGCGTATCAATTATGATACACTCATTTTATGGAAATTCAAAAGAAATTACAGGCCGATTTCTTCAAAACATAAAGCGGAAATGAGCCTGTAAGAGATTTTCTAAAAGGCCTGTCTCCCGATGACAAAAAGTCTGTCGGGGCAGACATCATGGCAGTAGAAATGTCATGGCCAATAGGTTATCCAAAGGTTAGAAAATTGGATGCCGATCTATGGGAAGAAAGAACTGACATTTCCGATAAAAGAATTTGCAGAGTCTTATTCACAATATGCGGAAAAAAAATGCTCTTGCTTCATGGATTTATAAAAAAGTCACAGAAAACGCCAAAGGATGATTTAGACTTAGGAACAAAGAGGAAGAAGTTAGTTTTGGGGAGCAAAAAATGAACAAAAAACACATAGGAAGTTCTTTTGATAGTTTTCTCGAAGAAGAAGGAATTGCCGCCGAGGTTGAAAACGAAGCGGTCAAACGCTTGATTTCTTACAATCTTCTCGATGAAATGAAAAAGCAAAACATAAACAAAACTGAGATGGCAAAAAAAATGAGCACGTCAAGAGCCGCGTTGAATCGACTCCTAAATCCTTACAATGATTCCGTGACGCTTTCAACATTGACAAAAGCCGCCAATGTTCTTGGAAAAAGACTAGTCTTGCAACTACAATAGGAACGGTCAGCGCGAACAGAATTCTTTCGGCAAAAAGTCAACAAAAAAAGCCGCCTCGCAATGGGACGGCTTGCCATTCGTTTTTCGCGCTTTTTCTAGCTAAAAATTACACATACAGCGGCGAAACTTGGTTCAAAATCTTGTTGTAGTCGACAAAGGCCGCGTCGTAAGCCTTGACGTTATCCGCGATTGGGTTGGTCGTCTTTGACTCGTCCAACTCAACGTGGCTGTCGGCGAGCGCTTCCATCGAAACGTTTTTGCCGGCGGATTTTTCCAAGCACCAAAGCGCCTGCAAGGCCGCGCCAAAAGCGGCGGCTTCGCTTGATGTCGGAACTTTTACCGGCAAGTTAAGGATGTCGGCCACAATCTGGCGCCATACGGGGCTCTTGGCTCCGCCGCCGGTAAGGCGCAGCTCTTTGGGGGTAAAGCCGCGCTTTCTAAAGGCTTCCAAGCCGCCGCGCATCGAGAAAACCGCGCTTTCCAAAGCGGCGCGCGCGATGTTGGCGCGGTTGCTGTTGGCAACGGTCAATCCTGTGATTGAGGCACGGCCGTGCGGAAGGTTTGGAGTGCGCTCGCCGTTAAAGAACGGAAGCACGAAAACGCCGTCCGAGCCGGGCTTGGCCTTTTGCGCCTCGCCGTCAAATTCCTTTACGTCAAGATTAAAGAGCGCGCGGATTTCCTCCGAGGCCACGGTGCAGTTCATCGTGCACAAAAGCGGAAGGTAGCCGTTGGTGGAAGAAGCGAATCCAGAGATTCCGTTTTCCGGATCGGCGACCGACTTGTCGGAAAAACCGTAAAGGGTTCCGCTTGTTCCCATCGACATTGTCAAGGTTCCGCCTTTGACGCAGCCCGTTCCAATGGCGCTCATCATGTTGTCTCCGCCGCCGGCCGAAACCGGAATGCCGGCCGGGATTCCAAAGCGCTTGGCGGCCTCTTCCGTCACAGCCCCGCAAGCTTCGTCGTCAGTTATGATTTTAGGAAGCTTTTCCAACAACGAAGGATCGACGGCGTCGCAAACGGTCTTTGACCACTTGCGGTTCACGCTGTCAAAAAGCGCCGTTCCCGAAGCGTCGCCCGATTCCATCACGTAATTTTTGGTGAAGACATAGTTCAAATAGTCGTGCGGAAGCATGACGTACTTTAGCTTTGCAAAGGCGTCGGGCTTGTGGCGCTTGAGCCAGAAAATTTTTGGCGCGGTAAAGCCGGGAAGCATAAAGTTTTGGACGGCCTCGACAACCTTTTCCTTTCCGCCAAGAGCGTCGGTAAGAAGCTTGCACTCTTCCGCGGTGGAAGTGTCGTTCCACAATTTGATGTTGTAAAGGGGCTTTCCGTCCGCGTCAAGCGGAACAAAGCCGTGCTGCTGGCCGGAAACTCCGATTGCCTGGATGGAAGCCTTTCCTTCCGCGCTCAATTTTGAGAAGCAAACGTCAAGGCCCTTCTCGTACATTTCCGTTGTCTGCTCGCGGGTTCCGTCGTCCTTGGAAATCAAGTCCATCGGACAAGAGCCGCTTTCCGTTATTTTCTTGCTTTCATAGTCGTAGAGAACAACCTTCATGCTCTGTGTTCCCAAATCAACGCCAGCAACGCATTTCATATTCAGCCTCCATATCGTGCTCGTGCACGGTATACGACAATAATACGCTTGATTTCGCGTTATGTCAAGTCCGCCCGCGTCATTTTTTTAAGATTTTAACTGCTTTTTCGAGCTGACTTCGCGAAAGCCTTATTGCGGGCGCTTATGGCATAAAAAAAACCGCCCGCAAGGGCGGCTTTTTGGCTTGCGACCGTCCTTACCTTCCCCAGGTCATAATGAGGTCGTAGTTGTCCTCGCGGACCTCAAAATACTGGTTGTATTCGCCGCAAGTGGCGCAGTATTCGGGAGCGGTTGGGCCAACTACGATGTGGCCGCACTTTAGGCATTCCCAAACCTTTACGGTTGACTCCTTGAGTTTTTTGGAAGTGTCCTCGTCGTTCAACAATGAACGGTAGCGCTCCTCGTGGCGCTTTTCGATTTGGGCGACGGCTCGGAATTTGGCGGCCAAGGCGGCAAAGCCTTCCGCCTCGGCGGTTTTGGCAAAGCCTTCGTACATGTCGGTCCATTCGTGGTTTTCGCCGTCGGCGGCCGCCTTTAGGTTTGTGGTCGAGTCCTTTATGCCTTCCAACTCGGTAAGCCACATTTTGGCGTGCTGCTCTTCGTTGTTGGCGGTTTTTTCAAAAATCTTTGCGATTTTGTCCTGGCCCTCTTTTTGGGCTACCTGCGAAAAATAAACGTACTTGTTGCGCGCCTGCGACTCTCCGGCAAAGGCCGCCAGCAAGTTTTTCTCTGTCTGCGTTCCCGCGTATTTGCTCATAATTGTTCTCCTAGAGTGTAAGTTGTTGCCTTTATTATAAGGCAGAATTTGTGATAAAGCAAGTGGCCGCTACGTCGCTTCGCGCCGTTTTGCATAGGAAATTATCCACAGGCCCGCTCACGCGGACTGGCAATCGTATTATTGTTTTCAAGACGTAGCCGCGGACTATCTTTTTATAACAATTTGCGCTATAATAATATGTCTTTTATTTATTTTTCAGCAACTCGGAGGAGCGATGAAAAGCAAACGATACATGTCGCTTAGGCTCGAGCTTATGATTGGAACAATAGGCTCAATGTTGATTGTAACGCTGTTTTTGAGCGTTTCATACATATTCTTGATGAAGCGCATCGTGGAAAAAACCACGGCCGCATCCGTAAACCAAACGATGGAAACTTTGGACAAGGAGATTTCCGGAATCTTGGGCGAATACAACGACATGGTCCTTAACTTGTCCAACGTGATACCGGCGCTGGACGGCGACCGCGGCGCGATGAAGGCCGTCATTCAAAGCATGGGAAAAGACCTTCCGGGCGACACGCTTTTGTATTACGCCACGGCGGAGCAAATATGGGAGGGCGGAACATTGATTTCCCACTCCGGCTGGGAAGCGCCGGGCGACTTTGACATGCAGTCGCGCCTTTGGCACAAGAACGCCGTCAACAACCGCAACAAGCTTTGCTACACCGAGCCTTTCAACGACGTCAACACCGGAAAAATCATCGTCACGATAAGCTACAACGTTCTTGACAACAGCGGAAAGCTTATAGGCGTTTCGGCCTTTGACATTGTTTTGGACGCGCTTTCCGACGCCGTAGAGAACATTCACCTTTCAAAAAACAGCAGCATAAACTTGATCACACGCGAAGGCCTTTACCTTACAAACAACAATCCCGCCGCGATAATGAACGAAAACTACTTTGACAACATTCCATTTGCGTCATACACAAAAGCTTCATATCTTGACGGAACGGCTAAAGCCTTTGTCGAAAAAGACAAGTTCTTCGGCGTCCGCCAAATCCAAAACACGGATTGGTTCATCATCACGCAGGGACCGATCACCGATTTTTCGGGCGGATACATAAAGCTGATTTTGATGGTCATGGCTGGCGTCGCGATTATCTTTGTCATCATGGTTTTGATCGACGCGATTCTTTCCAACCGCGTTTCAAAAAGCTTTAAGCTTATGGCAACCGGATGCGACGCGATCGCGCGAGGAGACTTTTCAAAAAAATACCCCGACTTCTTCACAAAGGAAGCGTCGCTTTTGGCCAACGGCTTCAACACTTTCTCGGAACGCCTTAGCGGAATAATCGAAAGCATGAAGCAGTCAAAAGTTTCTTTGGAGCAAGCCGGCCAGTCTCTTAAAGACGGAACGAGCGACACACAGGACGCGATTTCGCAAGTTCTTGAAAGCATCGGAGGAATGAATTCCAACCTTACGGACCAGGCGCAAGGCGTTGACCAAACCGCCAGCAGCATGAACTCCGTAATAGAAAGCATACGCTCGCTTGAACGCCTTGTTGAGTCGCAAACGCTTTCGGCTCATAGCGCGTCAAACGCGGTTGGACAAATGATCAACAGCATTTCGGAAGTGAACGAATCCGTTGACAAGATGGCAGGCTCCTTTGCCGAAATCGCGAACGACGCGGAAAGCGGAGCCAAAACGCAAAACGAATTGAAAACAAAAATCGGCGAAATCGAAACCCAGTCACTGCTTTTGAGCGAAGCCAACACCGTAATCGCGAACATCGCCGAGCAAACAAACTTGCTTGCCATGAACGCGGCCATAGAAGCGGCGCACGCCGGCGAAGCCGGAAAAGGCTTTGCGGTCGTAGCCGACGAAATCAGAAAGCTTTCCGAAACTTCTACCGCACAGTCAAAGACAATCGGAAACCAGCTTGGCCTGATTCGATCAAACATCGAAACGGTTGTTGAAGCCACGCAGCGCGGCGCGCAGGGCTACGACCACCTTGCCGAGGAAATTCGCGAAACCGACACTTTGGTCCAACAAATAAAGGCCGCGATGAGCGAGCAGCAAACCGGTTCCGCCCAGATCACCGACTCCCTGCGCGTTATGAACGAAAGCGCGCAGCAAGTCCAGCAAGCCTCGCAAAAAATGTCTTTGGACAGCCGCGCGATTATGGACGAAGTCTCAAACTTGCAGGACAAAACAAAATCGATGAAGCAAGGCATGGACCAAATGAGCTCCAGCGCCGAAAAAATCAATTCCACCGGAAAGGCGCTTTCGGACATTTCGGGAATCGTTGAGGAATCCATCAACGAGATCGGCCGGCAAATCGACCAATTTGAAGGCTAAAAAAGCTCCCGCTGGACTTCCTTGTTTGGCGGAATTTTCCAGCTTTTTTGCTCCGCCTGGCGAACGACATCGCCTGGAAGCGGGCCTCCAATCAAAAACGGCGAACGCGGGTCATGGCGGCCCGCGTTTTTCTTTACCGCTCGCCAGTCGCTGTTTGCGTAACAGTAGCGGCAAAAGTGTTGGCATGAAGAATAGGCGCCTATGTCGCAAGAAAGATAGCAGGCGCACTCAGAGCGCGAAGGCGTGAAGCGCGGAAAAGAGAGCGGTTGGCCCAAGGCTTTTTCGTAAATGGCCGGCATCATGCAGCCGCCGCATTCCGCTCCGTATTTGGCCAAAAAATCCCCTTCGCCGCAAGTCCTTACAGTAAGGCCATAGCGAGAGGCTATTTGAATCAAGCCGCAGCCGAGCGCGATTTTTTGGTCTTGCGTTAGTTCGCGCGCCTCAGGAAAATTGCGCCGGACTTTTGGATACAAATCGATGAAGCTTATCACGCAATAGTCTGTCCAGCCGCTTAGGACTCGCGCGAGGCTTTCAAAGGCCTTAAGGTGGGCGTCCGCCGTGTATTTTTGGTCAAGAAAAATCGGGTCGTAGCGCCAGACGATTCTGTCCTTGCCCGCCAGCGCCGAAAGTTTTTGGAAAGCGGCGACAATCTCGCGCTTGTCGGGAACGCCTGGCTCTATGTCGCGGCCATACGGCGTAATCGTGACTTGCCAATATTGCGCGAAGCCGCGCTCGTCCAGTTCCGCAATGTACGGCAGCATAGGAATAGGGTTCTTTGAGCAAAAGCCGATCATGTCCACAAGGCCGGGATTTATTTCATAGCGGGTCACCGCGCTTTGGTTGTAAGGGTTCCGAACCATGACAAAGCCTTCGCGGACGCGGTTCATGAACCATTCAGAGTAAAAGGCTGGAATGTCCGTTCGCTGGCCGGTGTTTAAAATCACGATAAAATTATAGCCAAAAGGATTGTTCTTTGCTATACTATTTCTTATGAAAAACAAAGCCACAAAATTTTTCGCGCTTTCCACGGCGCTTTTGCTTTTCACCGCTTACGCCAACGCCGCAGGTTCCTCTTCCGCTCCATTTGCAAAGGAAAAACTCTACTCCACAACAAGCCTTGTCGTGGACACTGGCTCAAAAGACTTTGGCTCGTCCAGCGCCAATCAAATTGTCGACGCGATGAAATTTGGCTGGAACTTGGGAAACACCCTTGACGCTTTTTCTGGCGGAGATCCTGCAAACGGCTGGGCCGGACGAAACGCAAGCCTCGGAAACAACACCGAAACATGCTGGGGCCAACCAAAAACAACGCAGGCGATGATTGCCGGAATAAAGGCAAAAGGCTTTTCTGCCATACGCATTCCGATTTCTTGGCACGACCACATCGATTCAAAATACACCGTTTCGCCCAATTGGATGGCCCGTGCAAAAGAAATCGTCGATTGGGCCATCGCCGAAGGCTTGTACGTAATCATCAACGTTCACCATGACAACATCACTCCTTCAACCTGCACTGCAAACGGCCACAAAGGCTACAGCCCCGCTTCTTCCTGCCTGAATGAATCCAAGCGCTATCTTTACAACGTTTGGTGTCAAATCGCGTCCGCCTTTAACAATGGCTACGACGAGCGTTTGGTTTTTGAAACGATTAACGAGCCGCGTTTGCCTGGCGACAAGCACGAATGGAATTGGGAAGCCTCTTGCTCGGCTTGCAAGGACGCGGCAAAATGCGTAAACGAGTTGAACCAACTTTGTTTGGAAGCGATCCGCGAGTCAGGCGGAAACAACGCCAAGCGCCTTGTAATGGTTCCCGCGTATGTGGCCAGTCCCGGAGCGGCGCTCGCTTCCGCGTTTAAAATGCCAAAGGATTCCGCCGGTTCTGGAAGGCTAGCGCTTTCGGTCCACATGTACACGCCCTACAATTTTGCGATGGAAGATCCAGGAAGCTCAACCTTCACTGACGCGCACAAAGCCGACCTTGACTATTGGTTTGGCCAGCTTAACGCAAAGTTTGTAAAAAAAGGAATCCCCGTCGTCATCGGAGAAATGGGAGCGACAAACAAAAACAACGACGACGAGCGAAAAGCCTGGTTTGAATACTACCTTGGAAAAGTGAAAACCTACAAGATGGCGGCCTTCCTTTGGGACAACGGAAACTGGAAAGTGCCCGCAAGCGGAAGCTTCAACGAGCTTTTCGGCTACTACAACCGTTCCGCCCAAAGTTGGCATTTCACCAATCCTGATTTGGTGGAAGCCGCCATCAACGCGCGAAATTAATCCGCCAAGCGCTAAAACAACTCCGGCTGCATTGGGTCGCCTTGCGCGGCGGCCGGAAAGTCTTCCATCCACTTAAAGACCGAATCCGTTCCAAACATAATCTTTTTTTCCGCGCAGAGCCGAGCCAAGCGCGCCATAAGCTCCTTGTCGCGCGGGCTTGTGGCCATGTATGAATAGCCGAAAGTTTTTTGGTAGCGCTCTTTCATTCCCGCAAAACGGGAATCGCGCAAGGCCGCGCGCTCTAGGGCGGCGTAAAAATACTCTCGGTTTCCTTCGCGCAGGGTAAGTCCTATTCCAAAGCATAAAATCGCCTTCACGCCCTCTTCGGCGCAAAAGCCAAAAATCGCGTCAATGTTTTCCCGCGTGTCGTTGATGAAGGGAAGGAGCGGACTAAGCCACACGACGGTCGGAATGCCGCGCTCCTTGCACTCGCGCAAAACTTTGACGCGGCGGCTTGTGGGGCAAACGCCAGGCTCCAATATTTTGCAAAGCTCGTCGTCGGCTGTGGTAATCGTCATTTGCACGACCGCCTTTGCCTTTTTGTTTATCGAAGAAAGCAAGTCCAGGTCTCGCAAGACCAAGTCGGATTTTGTCAACACCGCCGCTCCAAAATTGTAGCGGTCGATGATTTCCAAACAGCGGCGAGTTAGGCAAAGTTCTTTTTCAATCGGAATGTATGGATCGCACATACTTCCTGTTCCAATCACGCAGCGTTTTCGTTTTTTGCGCAGGGCCTCTTCCAAAAGTTCCGGCGCGTTTTGCTTTACTTCTATGTCCTCAAAGTCATGCGTAAAGTGATAGCATTTGCTTCGCGAGTCGCAGTAAACGCAGCCGTGGGAACAGCCGCGGTAAATGTTCATTCCGCAGGGACGAGTTGTTAGAATCGATTTCGCGCTGACAAAATGCATTGGCCGCTCCGATTGTCGCGCGGTTAGTCCGCGCAGTTTTTTTTGTGGGCCTTCAGCTTTTTGATTGCCCAGTCGTAGTGGCTTGAAGTGTTGCTTACAAAAAAGCTTCCAAGCGCGGCGTTTCCTGTCCACAAAAAATATCCTTTTGTGAACAATTCTTGGTCGCTGTATTTTTTTATCAGCTTGACCACCGCCGCGTGGCTTTGCGCCAACAATTCTTTCGCCGCTTCAAGGCTGGTCTTTTGATGCCGCTTCCAAAACATCACGTTCATTTGGCCGTATGTTTTCCAAGAATAGTCCGGCGGCAAAAAGGCGACGGCGGATTTTTTGTCGGCGGCCTTGGCGTTGTTTTTGGGAAAGGCCAGCATAAGCTGGTGCCATTCGTAAAGGTGAATCAAAACGTCGCGGACATTTTTGTCGCGGCTCCAGTGCGCCTCCTTTTTGCTTGGCTGGCCCGAAAAGTCAAAGGGCGTTTTTAATTCCTTTTCGCTAAGGCCGTCAATCATTTGCATAAGCGCCTTGTAGTTTTTGTCGGCGGCCTCTAAAAGCTGGTCTTTTGTTTTTGGTCTTGGCATATTCATTCTCCTTTATGCTTTATGCGCGGTGATTATTGTGTAGCTGTAGGCGTTTACCGTTATGACGCAGCCGTCAATCCTACAATACCAGTTTTTTCCTTTTCGTTCTATGGCCGCGGCGGAAGATTCGATTTTAGCGCGGCAGCAGGCGACAACGTCCTTCACATCGTCGCCAAGCCCAAGGTTGCGGCGTATGCGGTCCACGCCCATAGGAGTAGTATGAAGCTTGTCCAGGTTTTGCAAGAGTTCGTTTTTGTAGTCGAATGGCATTGTAGTTACTCCTATTTTAGCGCCGCTAAAAGTTCATGCGTGTAAACTTTTGGGCGGGCGGAATCGCGGACGATTTTCCAGAGGGCGGCGGCGCTTTTTAGCTTGTTTGGAAAGGCCGCGGTCGCGGGGTCGGCGCAAAAATCTTGGACAAATTTGTTCCATTGCAGGGAAGCCTTGTCGTAGCGCGCGTAAGTTTTTTTGCCGTAGTAAACGTCCAAAAGGTCTCCGAGAGTGAAAGACTCATCACCTGTTTCCTTAACTTTTTTGACGGTGGCCACCATGTCCGCGTTGAACTTAAAGTTTTTGATTCCGGTTTGGGAACTGAAAAAGTCGCGGGCGCGCTGGTTGAACTTAAAGCCGCAAGCGACAAGGCCGGTGTTTAAGGTAAGCTGGCAGTTTTTATCTTTGAAAGCAGCCGCCCGATTTTGGGGCTTGGAAACGGCTGCTGGCCCGCCAACCGCGCTAGGCTTGCCCGCCGCGCCGGAAGCGCTTTTTGGCTTGGAAAGGATTCTATTCCCCTTAAAGTATTCCTCGATGACGCGGTTCAGTTCCGCCTTCATTCCGCCAGAGTCAAGGCCAAGAGCCTTGCAAATTTTTTTAAGCTCCTCGCGATACCAATAGTATTTTGAAAATTCTTCAAATGAGGAAATATCCTTGAATTGCGGCCTAGCGTTCATGCCCTTATTATAGCGCGCTAAATATGACAACAGAATGTCACATTTTATATTGCAAGGAAACTTTTTTTGCAAGCTGGGCAATCTCTTCCTTTACGCGCGCGGGCGACAAAATTTTCATGTCTGGGCCAAAAGACAAAAGGAATTCGCAAAGCCAGGGAACGTCCGGCGCCGTAAAAACGACGCTCGCGCTTTTGTCCTTTCGGACTTTCATTTGCTGGCAAACAAAGGCGTCGAGCAAAAAAGAAATTTTTGGGGCCGCGACGCTCGCCCTGATTTTTATCATCGGAGCCTTTTGTTCCGCCGGGTAAGAATCTTTTTTTGTTTTGGGAACGGCCGTTACGGCGCGGCCCGTTTGCCTAACGTTCCGCATTCGGCTAAGCTTAAAAAAGCGTTCGTCCTTTTTTTGCTCGCACCAAGCGAACAAGTACCAAGCCTGCCCTCTAAAAACCAGCTTCCAAGGCTGCGCCGTCCGCCGCTCGACTTTTCCTTGGCTGGAACAGTAGTCAAAAACCACTTGCCGTTTTTTTAAGATTGAATCGCGCAAGGTCGCAAAAAGCGTCCGCACTTCCGAGCCTTCCGGGCTCCAAGGGGCAAAGTCCACTTCCAGCCAGTCCGCGTCGTTTTTGGAAAGGCCTGAAATTTTTTCCGCAGCCTTGGCCGCGGCTGTTCCTGCAAAGTTTCCGCCAAGGCTTCCCAAGGCCTTTACGCTGGACACAATCGCAAGTCGTTCCTCTTCCGAAAAAAGCCGCTTGTCCAGCGTGTAGCTTTCCTCGATCGCGATTCCGCCGCCGCGGCCTTTTAACGCGTAGACCGGCACGCCCGAAAGGCTTAGCGCGTCAAGCCAGCGGTAAATTGTTCGCGTAGAAACGCCAAAACGCGCGGCCATTTCCTTTGCGGTCGCTCGCTTTTTGTCAATCAGAACGTAAACAAATTCAAACAGCTGGTCGATTTGCATTTTTACTTGTTCTTTCTTGCCTTAAGCTTTTCGTTGATTTTTTTCGCTTCGTTAAAGTCAAACATGTAAACACAAAAAGTGACTAAAAAATAAATCAAGACAAACATCGCTTCCACCACAAGAATCGGCTTAAGCTCTATTTTGAACCAATTAAGGCAAAAGCCTGTCGCGCAAACCGTCGCGTTGATTATCGCAAAATACAAAAGCTGCAAGAGCGCGGTTCCTCTGGCGCTCAAATTGTTTTTAACGTAAAAAATTCCAAATGCAAGGCCCGAAACCGCTCCGATAAAAATCACGCCCAAAATGTCGTCGATTCCCATCATAAGGTTTCCGCTTGGATTGAAAAATTTTCTGAAGAGCGTGATGAAAACAAAAATCAAAGTGACGACGCGGGCGCAAATGTTTGTCATCACCGAAAACATTTCTTTTTTGCTGTCTGAACGTTTCATAGGCCCAACCTCTCCTTCAACTCATTTAAATAATTTCTTGAAACGACAACCTTGTAGCCGTTTTCCAACGTCGCTTCAAAGCGGCCGCCAAAGGCCGGCGCAAGGCTGTCGATTTTGTCAAGGTTCACAATCACCGCTTTGTTGGCCCTAAAGAAATCGCTGGCCGGCAACTCTTCCTCCAACTGGTAGAGCTTGGCCTTTGTTTCGTAAACGCAGTCCTTTGTGTAGGCAAAAACTTTGTCGTCAACCGACTCAAAGTACAAGACTTCCGCCGGCTCCACCAAGACGATTTTTGAATCCTTGTAAAAATTCATTTTGCCTTTGCCGCCAGACTTAAACTGGTTTATAAGGCGCATTAACTTTTCGTCAAGCTGGCCGCACTTTACGATTATCTCGTCTTCTTCGCCAGGCTCTTTTTCCAAAATCGTAATTTTCATCAAATACTATTCTAGCGCCTTTTTGGCTTCTTGCAAAGCAAGAAAAGCCTTCGATTCCTTGTTGCATTTTTTGTAACATTCATAGGCCATCACATGGCAATAGGCCTTTAGAACTTTATTGTCGGAAAGCGAGGCGGCTTTTGTAAAATCGTTTGCGCCAACTTCCGACTTTTTAAATACCATCTCGGGAACGGAAGCGCTCACCGAAGCGCGGTTCATCAAAACTTCAATCTCGCCTTCCTTTCCGGCGCAAAGTTCCGCGGCCTTGTCCAAGTAAACATAAGCGTCCTTCACAAGTTTCATCGCTTTTAGCGCGGAAGACTCGCCGCCTTTTTTTGCAAGCCAAGAGCCGTAGTTGGCAAGGCTAATGTAATCGTTTGGGTTTTCCTTAATTTTTTGCTCGTACTTTTGGAGGGCCGCGTTTATGGCAGCCATTGGGTCGCCGTCGTCGGTGGCGGAACTGTCGGAAGCGCCGGAATTGTTCGCGGCGCCCTCGTAGATTTTCTTTACGCGCTCCACAAAGGCTTCATCATCGTCGGCTTGGCCATTCTTCTTTTTTTGCGCGGCCATTCTCGCTTCGATAGGAGCGGCGCGTCCGCCAGTCTTGCAAGTCCCGCCGCTTTCGCCGCCAAGCTCAATGCAGTGCCAAGTTTTTTTGGATCCCAAAAGCGCCTGCAGCCGTTTGTCCTGCAAAGGAATTCTTGCCTTAACTTGCTCGCCGCCGTTCAGCGGGTAGACTTCCGCGGCGCAAATCAAAGCGCCCTTGCTGTCGTAAACCTTTCCTTGGCCGCCGTCAATTTTTAGCGCGAAGTTCCAAGGCCGAGCGCTTTCCGCCATGTTGTCGGCGGCGATGTAAACCGTCTCCTGTTTTTTTGCAGGCGCTCCGTTAAAGTCAAAAACGACTTGCCAGTATTCGGCGGACTTTTGCCAGCGCGCGCCGGTCACCGGCTGGTGAACCGTGTAACGGACCAAGCCGCCCCGCTCGCCCGCGTTTCCGATTGGGTCCACAATCTCTTCGGCCACAAGGCCGCCTGTGTAAGACGGATCAACGCGCAAAAAGCCTCCGATAAAATTCGCCGGAACTTCCGAAAAAACAAAGAACATCGGAACTCCCAAAACGCAAACAAGCGCGGTTCTTGCGACCTTCAGGCCATAGAAAAATTTTTTAGCTTTTTCAAATTTCATTTTATTCCTCCAATTAAATTAAACGCAAGGTTAAGGCTCTTTACCATAAAATCCGACGACATGATTGTTGCAAAGCTAAAGGCTGCGAACCTAAAAAGCTGGGCCGGATTCAAAAGCTCTTGGACGGCGCGGCCAAAGGCGCTTTTTGGCGCGGCGTTGTTCGAGCAAGAAGCGGCGCAAGAGCGGCCTGCGTTAAACTTAAAGCCGTAGCTTATCGCGCCTTGCGGGCAAACCGCGACGCACTCTCCGCACTTAGCGCAAGTGATTTCGGGCCTTCCCTTTTTTTCTTGAATCGTCTTTATGTCAATCGCGCTAAATGGACAGGCCGCCGCGCACTTCATGCAGCCCACGCACTTTTCCGTGTCAATCTTCATCCTAAAGGCGCTAAAGCGGTCGGTCAGCGAAGCGAAAGCGCCAAAGGGGCAAAGCGCGCTGCATTGCGTCCGCTTTTTTGTAAGAATCGGAAGAACGATTACAAGGCCGACGAACAAGCCGACAAAGATTATTGTCGCAATCAAACTTGGAATTGAATTGACCGGGCTGTATTCGGTCACCAGCTTGAAGGGGCAGAACCATTCGCAATACGCGCAAGCCATTTGGCAAAGCGATGCAAGAACGATGAAAAAGAAAAAGCCAAAATGCAATTCCCGAATTTCCTTGTTTTTTGGAAGAAGCTTTATGCGCGGCTTTTTTGCCAAATGCGAAAAGCCTTCTTCCCAGCCGCCGTAAAAGCAAACCCAAGAGCACCAGCCGCGGCCAAGAATCAAGGTACATACAAGCCAAATCAAAATCATGCTTGCGACGGCGGCGTAGTGGCCGGAGATTCTGGCCGGGAAAATTATGTTCTTTGTGACAAGGAGCGGAAGCAGCGCTTGAGGAATCGCGATGTGGCAAAAAGGAAGCTCGGCGTTGCTCATCGCCTGCGAGGTGATGGCCATGCTTCCGCGCTCGGCGTAAAGGTCGGAAATAAAGGCCGCGCAAAAGCCGACGGCAAAGACCGCTTGAAAAATTCGGCGGAAAATGACTCCGCTACCCTTTTTCCTATGTTCGCTAAAAGTCATTCCTGCAAAGAGCGCGATTAAAAAAACTGAGTAAACCAAGCTTGCCAAAGAAAAGCCGCCAGTTCCCGCGACAAAAAACATCACGATGAACGACATCATTATTGTCAAAATAAAACTTGCTGTCATAATGAAACCTCCGCATTTATTGGCTTGCGAACATGCCCGTCGCCGCTAAGACTCCAAGGAAAAAGATAAAGTAAAGGCTTACAAAAAATTGCGCGACGCGGGCGACGTTCCTTATCACAGGAAGCCTTTTTGTCACAAAAGGAATTCCAAAAAGCGGCGCGAAAAACGGAAGCGTTCCGACATAAAAAAAGACAAAGTAAAAAAAACCTGGAAGCCCGTTCCCGCCAAAAACCGAACGGACAATCGCCGTCCACAAGGGCGGGCAAACGTGCAGGCCAACCGCAAGGCCAGAAACAATCGCGGTAATCCAATCGCTTCCAAGCCGTTTAAGCTTTGAAGCGCGGCACTGGCAGCCCCACGGAAACTTCGCGCCCAACGAGTTTGCCAAAAGCGCAAGGCCGCAAACAATGTAGGCCGCGACAGAAAGTTTTCTGGCCAGCACAGGATCCATCCATTCGTTGGCCAAAAGTCCCAGCGCCGCAAAGGCCGCGCCAAGAATAAAATACGTCAAAAGCCGCGCGCCCAAAAAAGCGCCAATCAAGCCTCCGTTCCTTTTGTAGCTTGGATTTTCGCCGCCCGCCAAAAAGGGCGCCAGAACAGGAACGCAATACATCGCGCAGTAAGTTCCGGTCGAAAGCCCCAGCAAAATCGCCTCTAATGCCATTTTCTTTACCTCCAATAAGTCCGCTGTTCGCGCGCGTTAGTTAACAAGCGCGAATGTTGTGGCTTATGCGGCGACTTGCATTTTTAGGCTTACAAACAAGCGCGTCGCCGCTACCCCTCCTGATGATTCAATCATAAAGCGAAACGCGCGAGGCCGCAAGGCGCTTTTTGGCAAGATGCAAAAGGCTGGGGATAAGATGCGTTATTTTGGGGATGAAAATTTTGGCTTTTGCCTTATTCGTTCACGACGGAACAGAGCCAGTCCATAAAGGTCTCGTCGCTTCCGTCTTTGTTGAGGCGGCCGGTCTTGTCTTTTAATTCCACGTAAAAGTGGTGGCGGCTTTGGTATTGGACGTAGCGGGAATTTTTGCAAAAGCGCGCGACGCGGCGGCCTGTGGGCATTCCCTGCTCAAAGATTCCCTTGTCGTCTTCGGAATTGGCCCAGTAAAATTGAATCGGAAGGACGCGCAAGATTTCCTTCGCCGACATTTGGTAAAAGCCGCTCCCGCTTACAAGCGCGCGGAAAAGGCTTGGCTCGGCGCAGGCCATCTCGGCCGCGAATTTGGCGCCTTGCGAAAAGCCGTAGCCCACGATGTTTGTCGGGTCAAGGCACTTGTTTTTTATGCAAACGTTTTTGATTAAAAGCGCCGTTCCATGCGGATCGGTAAAATAATTTATGCGCGAAAAGATTAAAAGAACCGCGGCGCCCTTTGGATGAATTTTTCTCTGGAAATCTTCGCCTGTAAAAATTCTTCCGTATTTAAAGGCCTGCCCCTTTTCGTCGGAACCGTGGAAGGCGACAATCAGCGGAAGCTTGGCGCTTTGGTCGTCGCTGGCCTCGCGGTATTTCGGCGGAAGGTAAAGATAATATTGGTGGCCGCTGTAAGACTTTTCGTATTTCCATACGCCTGAAGCGCTTGATTCTTCCGAAAAATAATAGGCCGCGTCAAAACTCAAGTCGAGCGGCCTGCGGGAATACAAAGATTTTATTGCGGCAAAAAGCGCGGCCGCCGCGACAACGACAGATGCAAGGGCAATCACGGCGCAAGGAATTTTTTTCTTCATCAATTACATTTTGCGCCAATCGAGGTTTTTTGTCAAACAGTATTTTACTTTGCCAAAAGCGGACGCGCGACGTGGACGTTGAAGAACTCGATTAGCGGGCCCATAAAAAAGGCCGTGATGATTGTTCCTATTCCGGCGATAGTCGGTATCGCGCTGATTTTTCCTCCTCCCAAAACAAAAAGAGCCGCGCCTAGAATGACGCAAACGATGTCGGTGAAAATTCTGACGTATTGGAACTTTCCTTTTTTCCAAGTGTTCACGATAATCAGCGCGACAGCGTCATAGGTTGAAACTCCCAAATCCGCCGTCATGTAAAAGGCAGAGCCAAAACAGATGACCACAACGCCGACCACAAGGCAAGCGGCGCGGACAAAAATGCTTGGCTCAACAATCACCGTTTGCAAAAACTGGTAGGAAAACTGCGTGATGTAACCCAGCAAAAACAAATTGATGAAAGTCGCGATTCCGATGTAATGCCTGTCAAAGACAAGCGCGAAAATCAAAAGCAGCGCGTTGACGATGATGTACAAAAGGCCAAAGTCAAGCGGAATCAATTTGTCCAAGCCGGCCATAAAAGACTGAAAGGGATCGACTCCAAGCGCGGCGATTTTAAAAACGCCCACGCTTATCGCGCAAATAATCACGCCAAAAAGCGACATGAAAATTCTCTTTGCTAAATTCTTCTTTTCCATAAAAAAATTCCTCCGGCGCTACCAGCCGATTTCCTTAAACACCGCGTCCAAAAACTTAGCGTTCTTAATCGAAAATTCTTGGCTTACAAACGGAGAGGCTCCGTTCAAAACGCAGTCGCTAAGATTTTGTATTTCAAGCGAATAGTTTTGCGGCGCCTTAACCTTGCGCTTTATTGTCTTACCGCCGACATGGATTGTGTAAGACAGTTTTCCGGCTTGGTTGTACTCAACGTCGCTCTTAATGCAACCCTTGCTTCCGTGGACATACAAGCGGTCAAAGCGGGAATTTGATTCCTGGCCAAAAATCATTCCTACATTAAAGGAGGCGCGCGCTCCGTTTTCAAAGCGGACAAAGCCCGTCGTCATCGCGTCAACGCCCTTGTCTGTAAACTCAGCCGCGGCCTTGACGCCAACCACTTGCGAGTCAATCAGCGAAAGTATCATCGTGGAACAGTAGCAGCCCAAGTCGTAAAAGGCGCCGCCTCCCAATTCCTTGTACAAGCGGATGTCCTCTTTGTAGCCCTGCGTCACAAAGGCCGTGTCGATAAAGTCAACGTCGCCGATGATTCCGCTTTGAACGTCTGCCTTTAAGCTTTGAACGTAGGGGCTGTGAAGGTAGGCGTAAGCTTCCATCAAGTTAACGCCGTTTTCCTTCGCCGCCGCGAACATCTCCTGCGCGTCCGAGGCGTTGAGCGCCAAGGGCTTTTCGCAAAGAACATGTTTTTTTGCTTTGAGCGCTTTGATTACCCATTCCTTGTGCAAGCCGTTTGGAAGCGGAACGTATACGGCCTGAACGTCCTTGTCGGACAAAAGCTCGTCGTAGCTTCCGTAATATTTTTCAAAGCCGTACTCGTCGGCAAAGCTTTTGGCTTTTTCCAAAGAGCGGCCGGCCACCGCGTAAAGGCTTGCGTTCTTGGCAAGCTTTATGCCGGGAATCGTCGCCCAGCGCGCGATGTTGGCCGTTCCTAAAATTCCCCATTTAACTGTGTCCATTTTATTCTCCTAACAGTGCGGCGGCTTCTTTAAGCAAGCCGATAATCTTTAGATGCTGCGGGCAAACGCTTTCGCACTGGCCGCACTCGACGCAATCGCTTGCCTTGCCGCTCCGACCTACAAGGCCAGAATAAAAATTCTTTGCCCGCCAGTCGTCGGGATAGCGGCGCAAAGTGTTCACCGCGCGGAAGACGTCCGGGATGCTGATTTTTTGCGGGCAGCCGTCAACGCAATACTTGCAGGCGGTGCAGCCGATTTGCGGAACGCTTAAAATTTCCTTTGTCACTTCGTCGATGATTTTCATTTCGTCGGCGCTAATCGGCTCAAAGTTTTTAAAGGTCTTTATGTTGTCGTCCATTTGCTCTTCGGTCGACATGCCCGAAAGTATTGTGGCCACGCCTTCAAGCGTTCCGCAATAGCGCAAGGCCCAAGAGGCCACCGAATCGTTGGGGCGGACCGCCTTGAACTTGGCTTCGATTTCAGGCGCCATGTTGGCCAACATTCCTCCGCGGACAGGCTCCATGATAATCATCGGAATGTTTTTTTTGTGGAGGATGTCGTAAAGTTTTTGCGAGCGGACAATAGGATTGGTGCGGTCAAGGTAGTTCAACTGGATTTGAACAAATTCCATGTCGGGATGCTTGTCGGTAATCTCGTCCAAAAGCTCGGGGCTTCCGTGGTATGAAAAGCCAAAATGCTTTATGCGGCCGGCCTCTTTCATCTTCCAGCCCCAGTTAAAGCAGTCAAGCTTTTCGTAAGTGTCGTAGTTGTTTCCGTCCTCGATGGAATGAAGGAGATAATAGTCAAAGTAGTCCACACCCGCGCGCTCGCATTGCTCGTTGAAAATCCTGTCGCGATCGGCTTCAGTTTTCATTTCCCAGGCGGGAAGCTTTGTGGCAAGCGTAAAGGATTCGCGCGGATAGCGCTTTACCAAAGCCTCGCGCGCGGCGACTTCCGACTTACCGCTGTGGTAAACGTAGGCAGTGTCAAAATAGTTCATGCCGGCGTTCATGTATTTGTCAACCATCGTCTTTACGCGCTCAATGTCAACCTCGCCGTCTTTTTCGGGCAAGCGCATAAGTCCAAAGCCCAGCTTGGGCATTTTGTTCAAATCCAACATAAATCCTCCTCAAACTACCGCTATATTTCCGCTTTGCTTTTTTCCAGCGCGGCGATGACCTTGTCGCACCACGCGTCAAAGTCCGGGTCCTCTATTTGACATTCAGGGTGGGACAGAACGTAGTCAAGCGCGATTCTCGCTCCCTGGTTAAAAGGAACTGTCGTCGTCATTTGCGGAACGATTCTCTTTAACTTGGAATTGTCAAAGACGACCGAAACAGATTTGTCGCCGGTAAGGCTTCCCTCAAAGTCAAAGCCGTATTTGTCGCCGACAGCGCTCAAATATTCCGAGGCCACGTGATACGCCTTTAGCTCCACGCCAAGAATGTCTGCAATCGTTTGGTAGATTTGGTTCCAAGTCAAAACTTCGTCGCCTGTTATTTGGAAGGCCTCGCCAATCGCGTGGCGGTTTCCCATCAAGCCAATAAAGCCGGTGGCGAAATCCTTGTTAAAGGTAAGATGCCAGAGCGAAGTTCCGTCGCCTTGGATGATGACAGGCTTTTTGTCAATCATTCGCTTTATGACTTGCCAAAAGCCTTTTTTTCCGTGCGCGCCAAGCGGAACATGCCGCTCGTCGTAAGTATGGCTGGGCCGAACGATTGTCACCGGAAAATTTTCCTCGCGGTATTTTTTGAACAAAAATTCCTCGCAGGCGATTTTGTTCCGCGAATATTCCCAATGAGGATTGGAGAGCGTCGTTCCCTCTGTAATCACATAGCTTGCGGCGGGCTTGTTGTAGGCGGAAGCCGAGCTGATGAAAATGTACTGCTTGGTCTTTCCCTTAAAAAGCCTGTAGTCGCGCTCGACTTGTTCAGGAACAAAGCCGATGAACTCGCTCACAACGTCAAAGTCCATGCCCTCAAGTTTTTTCTTTGCCTCAGCCTCGTTTGAAATGTCGCAAACGATTTGCTTAACGCCCGCCGGAACTTCTTCCGAACGGCTTCCGCGATTTAAAAGCCAAACTTCCCAGACGGGATCTTTAGCCAGCTCGCGGACAATCGCCATGCTTATCGTTCCCGTTCCGCCTATAAACAAAGCCTTTTGTTTTGCCATTCCGTTCCCCTAAATCATCATTTTATAAATCTTCGCGCAGTCGTCTTCGTTAAGCGTCACAAAGCCGCTGATCGTTCCAGCGCGGCCGTCGCCGTAGCAAAGGGTTTTCACAAGCGCGGGAATGTCCTCTTCCTTGGCGCCAAGCTCGGCGAAATTTTTTGGCATTCCGATAGAGCAAAGGAAATTTTGGAAGGCGTTGATTCCTTCAAGCGCCGTGACTTCAGGATGGTCAAAATCCATCTGGCAGCCCCAAACGCGGACGGCGACTTTTGCAAAGCGGTTGACGTCATGCTTCATAACATACTTAAAGACCGCCGGCATCGTAACCGCAAGGCCCGCGCCGTGAGCGCAGTCGTAAAGCGCCGAAAGCTCGTGCTCGATTCCGTGGCTGTTCCAGTCCTGGCTTCGGCCAACGCCGCAGGAATTGTTGTGCGCCATCATTCCGGCCCACATGATGTTTGCCCTGGCCTCGTAATTGTTGGGGTCGGCGATTACGCGCGGCGCCTCGTGCTTCATCGTAAGGAGCAGCGCCTCGATAAGGCGGTCGGTAACCTCAACGTCCTTTGTGTTTGTCAAATAGCGCTCGTAAAGGTGCGCCATGATGTCTGTAACGCCCGCCGCCGTTTGGAAGGCCGGAAGCGTTTGCGTGAGCGCAGGGTTCAAGATGCTGAACTTGGGGCGGATAGCGTCACCGTCGGCGCCGCGCTTGAACATGCCTTCCTCTTTAGTGATTACGGAATTGGGGCTTCCTTCGCTTCCGGCGGCGGCGATTGTCAAAACCGTTCCGACCGGCAAAGCCTTTTCAACCAACTTTCCGCTGTAAAAATCCCAAAAGTCTCCGTCGTACAAAACGCCGGCCGCGATCGCTTTCGCCGAGTCGATTGTACTGCCGCCGCCGACGGCGAGGATAAAGTCAACGCCTTCTTTTTTGCAAAGGTCGATTCCCTTGTAGACAAGGCCGCTTCTTGGATTTGGCTGAACGCCTCCCAATTCGACGAACGAAAGTCCTGCGGCCTTTAACGATTCCTCAACTCTGTCCAAAAGGCCCGAAGCCTTGGCGCTCTTTCCTCCAAAATGAACCAAAACCTTGCTGGCTCCAAAACGCTTGGCCAAAGCGCCGGCCTCGCGCTCAGTGTCCTTTCCAAAAACAAAATAAGTGGGCGAATAAAATGTAAAATTTTCCATGAATAAATTCTCCTTCGCTTAACATTGTAAGGCATAAATTTAAAAAAAGATAGAGAATTTTTATTGCAAATTGCCCATTTTTTGCTATAATGAATTTGGCCCTATGGAACAAGAATTCATCGCATATCCGACAGTCAGAGGCGTGGCTTACGCGGAACGGACGATTCCCGAAACTTTTCCGCCCCACTGGCACAACGACGCGGAATTTACCGTAATTCTCAAGGAAGGCTCGCGCTATAAGATCGGCGATACGGTCTACAAACCGGCCGCAGGCGACATACTGCTTGTTTGGCCGCGCGAGCTGCACGAATTGCTTCACATGCCAAAAGGCGGCGCGGCCTTCATTCAATTTTCCTCAAGCCTTATCGAAAGCAACACGGACTTGTTCGCGGCCTCAAGATTTTTAAACGCCTGCCATTTGATTCAAGCCAAAAAAAATCCAGCGCTCGCCAAAAAAATTGCCGCGCTTGTTTCAAAAATCCGCGCCGCCCGCGAGCAAAAATACTTTGTGGAAAGCCGATCGAAAATTTTGGCTTCGGAAATTCTAGTTCTTGTGGGCGACCATGTGATGAAAGAATACAGCCAGCAAATCGCGGGCAAAATCTTTTCCGACCGCTCGTGGGCCTACATCCGCGCCGCCTGCGCCTACATCGCCGAACATTCGTCTGAAGACATAAGCCAGTCAGAGGTGGCGCAAAAAATCGGCCTTAGCCCCTATTATTTTTCAAAGCTTTTTAACGAATACACAAAGACGGCCTTTCCCGCCTATTTGGCCAACATCCGCGTTCAAAGGGCGATAACGCTTTTGGCCGACCCCGCCCGTTCCATCACCGACTGCGCCTACGAAGCGGGCTTCCAGTCAACGACAACCTTCAACAAACTCTTCCACGAACTTACAGGAACAAGCCCCCGCGAATACCGCAAGCTGCAAAGCAGAAACAAGTAGGGAATTTTCTGGGCGTTTCCCCGCGCAAGCGCGGGGCCGGGCTTTTCGCCGTTCCGCTAATCGCTCCAGCCGCTTCCTTCGTCCGTTTGCTCCGCAAACTCCCTCAGTCCAGTGGCCGCCTCCGCCTGCCTGACGGCAGTCAGGGCGCGGCTACAATCCCTAACGCAGGGAAAGCGGCAACCTATTCTTTGTCCCAATCAACTTCTGGCAAGGCGTTTACAATGTCTACAGTCTGAACAGAAACATTTATCACGCTTAAAAGCAAATCCAAAATATAGCGCGGCTTTTCATGCTCTCGCGACCAGTCGTTTGGGTTGTTGATGATCCCGCTCTTTTTGTCTGTTGTTACGGCATAGCGTTCCATAATCCATTCGATTGCGGACTTTCCGTTTACAACGTACTCGTAGGCTTTTTCCGGGATATTCTTTATTGTATGATAATGGTTGTAAAGAATTGTGTCCTTCTGTCCTTTCTTTGGGAATTTCATCTGTTCAACGGCGTAATAATTATAATCAGCGTCGTTTAAGGCTCCAGTTTTTTTGCTGTCCGCAACTTTTAGCGTCTCTTTGCGAGCGGCTGCATTTTGCGGCATATGATATACGGTATTCTCCAAAGACTCAACTTTGACTTCCGCGCAAGGCGCAATACTTTCATAATTCAAATGAAGATTTGCAAGTTCCCTGCCTGCTTTGCTGAAAGCCCAGAATTTCTCGTAGTCGGATACGAGTGGAATTCGTGGAAGCATTTTCTTTAAGTCGGCAGAGAAAGTTTCTCGGTAGCTCTTGGAATGAAGTATGCCGTAAACATAATAGAAAATGTCTTCTCTTTGAACTTTGTTTCCGTATTTGCTCTGTGCTCTTTCCAGAATGAAGTCGCTGATTGCTTCATGTTTTACAATTTGAGGATTAGCGTCTCCAAAGAGAGAGTTCTGGTCTGGCTCGATTGTTTCGTACCAGTAGAGGGGGAAACATTGAGATTTTTCAACAAAATCAAGGCAAGGAATTTTATCTGTAATTAATACAGTAGATTCTTTTGTTGAGCCAATTCCAGTTACACAAATCACAAAGTTTTTATGTTTTTTGGTCGGAAAAAATTTCTTACTTAAGCCCGGCATTTCTATAACACAATCGGAGAAACAAAGATTTAAATTTGTATAAGGTCTATAAACTCCTGTTATAATATCTTTGTCGTCTACACTAATTTCAACATTTTTTTCTAAAAGCTTTTTTATGCCTCGAGTCCAACTAATCTTAGTTGTATCTGTCGTAACTTCATCGTCAACTTTCAAATCAGAATTATCTTTTAACTTATTCGCAAACGACTGTCTTTCCTGATTATAAAAGTCAATCATTCGGTTCATGTTTTCTGTTAAACCTTTTGTTGAAAAGTTATACACCCAACTATCACGATTTGTTGCGACTCCAATTGCATAAGTTGTAAAGAAACTCTTTGTTGCATTATTGAATTTCTTATCTGCTTCAATTGGAATCCAAGTATCAAACTTATCATTTCGCTTGCTAATCCAGTCTCCGTGTTCATTTGGAGTAATTGTTTCCAATGGAAGTTTACTTATGTCGTGGAAATCTGAAACGATTTTTAATTTATCCTCACGACTCAGGTAGTCTCCAATGTCGTGATACAAAATCTTTGCTTTTCCAGAATGACCAGACTTTCTAACAAGAAGAGTAATAGAAATTGGTGTACGACTTCCTGAACCAAAAATCTTACCACCTTCTTTTCTAGAAAGCTCACCGCTTGTACGCTGATTACCTCTCAAATTGAAAACATAGATTGCAGAGAATTCTTTTTCTATTGTTTTTCTGAAACCATCGAGTCCGTTATTATCGAGCCATGCTCCATTAGAAACAAAAGCAATAACACCACCGTCTGTTTTATCAAGACGGTCGCTTGCCCAACGGAAGGCTTTAATGTAAGAGTCATAAGTAGCCTTATTCAGGTTCGCTTCTGAAAGAGCAACATATGTATCAGCAATGCGACCTTCCAGTTTAGCATACGACTGGTTCTGTGCATTATCGTTAGCTGATTTTTGACCTACTGAATACGGTGGGTTTCCAACTACGACTGTAATCGGTTGTTTCTTCTGCTCATTTACACGGTCACTGTTTTCGCTGAATACCTTGTCGTCCAAAGACGGGTCGCCATTCTCGTACAACTGGAAAGTATCGGTCAAACAAATACCACTAAACGGCTCGTATGTATCTTTATCGCTCAGGTCGTGGTAGGCGTTCTCAATGTTCACGCTTGCAATGTAGTAAGCCAGCAGAACGATTTCATTTGCAAAAATCTCGTGCTTATATTTTCGCTCCAAGTCCTCTGGTTTGATAATTCCTGACTGCAAAAGTCGTGTGATGAATGTACCAGTTCCAGTAAATGGGTCGATTACATTAACTTTCTCATCGCTGATTGAGCGACCGAATTCTTTATTCAGGACATACTCTGTACTGTGCAAAATAAAGTCTACGACTGGAACTGGAGTATAAACGATACCCAGCTTCTCAACGGTCATCGGGAAGGCATTCTTGAAGAAACTATCGTAAAGCTCAACAACAACCTTTTGCTTTCCTTCTGCGTTGTCGATACCTTCGGCTCTTTGTTTTACCGAGTTGTAGAACCTTTCCAGTTTTTCCAAGTCTTCAGGGTCGCTCTTTTCATCGAGCAGAGCAACAATGTCTTCCAGTGATTTTGAAACCGGGTTCTCTCTTGTGAAGTGGTCGTTCCCGAACAGAGCCTCAAAGACTGGTTTTGTAATCATGTGCTGAGCCAGCATTTCTACGGCTTCAGCTTGGCTTACACTAGGGTTGAGGTTCTTTTTCAGACCTTCCCAGTAAGCATTGAACTTGTCTTTGTGGTCACCATCGACTGCAATCAGTTTATTGATTCGGTCAATGTTACGCTTTGCAATTTCGCCTACGTCTTTTCCCCAGTCTGCCCAGTAGCGTCGGCTTCCGCACTTGTTTACCATTTTTGCGAAAACCTGATTTGAAAGTTGCTCAAAACGGTCGTACAATTTCTGTTGCAACTCGTCAAAAGGAAGCTCTCCTTGGACTGGTTCGCCAATGCTATCATCATCGTCGCCGCCGCTGACTGCGGGCTTTCCATTAAAGCGGCCGCCGCCAGTTACGTTAATGATTTTTGGTTTCTTTTTATTCAACTCAATTTTATTAATTGTCGCATTAAAGCGGTCATCGTGGGCTCGGAGAGCGTTCAAAACAGACCACACAATTTTAAAGTCATCCGAGTCGTCCAAAACCTCGTCCGCGTTTGCATTCGCAGGAACAACAACTGGTATGATAATGTAGCCAAATTTCTTGCCTTCCGCCCTTCGCATTACGCGGCCTACAGACTGAACAACGTCAACTTGGCTGTTCCGGCTAGAAAGGAACATGATGGCATCAAGGCTCGGAACATCCACTCCTTCCGAAAGGCAGCGGACATTATTCAAAACACGGCACTCTTTTTTATTTGTATCAGCGCGCTTTAGCCAATCAAGTTTTTCTTCGCGGATTGTGCTGCCCATGCCCCCGTCAACATGGTCGGCTTCTACAACAACAAGCTCGGCACGTTCCTCTTCGCTCATTTTTTCATAGTAGGCCTGCTGACATACGTTAAACGAGTCTCTTAGGTATTCAGAATTTTTAATGCTATTGCAAAATGCAACCGCTGACCGCATAGGTTCTGGATCAACATCTGTAAAAAGTTCTTTGTCGGTAAGGTAGTTCGTTCTTTTTGAAAGGACATTTATACAGCCGATAAGTTTAATTGCGTCGTCGGCTTTGATTTCTGAATGTTCATCCAAAATTTGTTTCTGCAAGTCCGCGTCAACAGAGTTCTCGTCGAGCGTCAGTACAATTACCTTGTAATCAGAAAGCAACTGCTTTTCAACGGCGGTGCCAAAACCGATACGGTATATTTCTTCGCCAAACATTTCAGGGTCGTCCATAGACCAGACCAAAACTTCATTTTCTTTCGCTTTGGCTTGCGCCTCGGAAGAATAAAGGCGCGGCGTTGCGGTCATGTAAAGACGCTTCTTTGCTTTTACATTTTCATTGTTGTGAACTTTTGTAAAGGCCGACTGTTTCTTGTCCTTTTGTTTTACGCCAGTTGTACGATGCGCCTCATCGCAGACAATCAAATCAAAAATGAACGAATCCTTATCCAAACTGTTGATTTGTCTCTGAACGTCGCCGATAACGTCGATTGATTGGTATGTAGAGAAAACGACAATTATGCCGTCTTCAGAGGATTGCCTGGTTCTAAAATCAATAAACTGTTTGTATACGTTTTCTGGATTAGTCGTCGCAGGAAGCGCGAGGTCTGAAATCGAGTCCTCTGACTTATCAGAAGCATGGGAGTCGGAACAAATACAAATCGGGAAAATGTTGCCTTTGGCCTGCGCCGACCATTCCTTCAATGTCTGGCTCAAGAGTGCGATTGACGGAACTAAAAACAATACCAAGTGGCTGTCGGTTGCCAGCGCTTCTGAAATGCGAAGCGAAGTGAAAGTCTTTCCAGTTCCACAAGCCATTATGAGCTTGCCTCGCTCGTGGTTTGCAAAATACTGAACGGTAGCGTCAAAGGCTTCTTTCTGATGCGGACGGAGGTCATATTTTACGCGAGTTGCTTCGTCTCCTTTTTTTCCTGCATCAAGTTCTGCCCAATTTACGTCGTCGTTCTTAAGCTCGATTAAACCAAGGCGGGTACAACCAACTTTATTTATCGCGTTTAGGGCTTCTGCATTAAAACCGTCGTAGGTCGTATCAATCCAAATGCGGTGGCTAAAGTTTTTGTTGCCGTCTTTTGTATTGAAAGGAAAACTTGCGGTGGTTAAAAAAGTACTGACAAGGCGAAGGTCAATCTTGGCCTCTGGCCGATAACATTTGCACTGGACTGCCCAATACTCCCCGTCGTGGGTTCGACAAACAATGTCGATGCCAGTATCTTTGCCGCCAGTTCCGAACTGGTCCTTATAAGGAAACTCCGACCAGAGCCAAACGTCTGTAAGCAAGTTTTTATAAACAGGCTTTGTCAAAAGATAAGCTTTCATAAGGCGTTCAAACTTGTCGCCTTTGTTACGTTCAGAAGTTGAGTTCTCACGGTACTTATTGATGATTTGTTCAAAACTGTTTTGGGGCGCTGTCTGCATGAAAACCTCTTTTGGCGTTAACTTTTGGTCTAAACAATCGTTCTTTTTGTAATTGCGGTCTATATGATAGACTTTTTAGCCAAAAAGGTCTATATAACAGGATTATTAAGTTAAAAAGTTTATTAAATAAACTTATACAAGCACACAAGTCTATCTAGCAAATTATTTTAAGAAAAAAGTCGGTTATTTTGACCGTATGAAAGATTATGCAAATGATTTCTTTGACAATATGATTTATTACAGAACACAAAAAGGCCTTTCCCAATTAGAACTTTCCGGCATTTGCGACTGCGGAAAAAGCACTATCAGCGGCATAGAGGCTCGAAAACATTTCCCCTCATTCGACTTGATTCTAAAAATCGCCTACGCGCTAGAAATTCACCCCGCCGACCTCTTTCTGCGCAACGCCAGTAGCCAAAGAGCGCAAGTGCGAGACTTCTTTGAAAAAGACATTATGGATTTGGTTGAAAAGCGTTTTCCAACGGCTCAAAACGAAGAATAACATAGTCTAAATTTCGTTACACTTTTGTATTTTTTTCTTTACTAAATTGCAATTCTATGTTATCCTTATGGCAGCTTAACATGGAATCTGTAATCAAAACTTTAAGAGAAAAGAATCGCTACACACAAGTTCAGCTTGCAAAGCTTTTAGGCGTTTCCAGACAGGCTCTCATAAAATATGAAAACCTTGAGCAAGAGCCGCCAGTCGCCACGGTGCGCGCGTTGTCAAATCTTTTTGGCGTAAGCTATGACTGCATAATCGACAACAAGCTTCCCGTGGACACAAGCGAGGCGGACAAAGAGCGCCTTGCGCAAATCCAAAAGACCTTCCCTCTGTTAAGAGAAGACGAAAAACTTGCCGTAACAGAAATGATTCGCATAATGGCAAAACCGCAGGAATTCCATGCCGTCAGATAAAATGATTTTTGTCGCAAGCATTCCAGAGACTCTTCTTTCATTTCTTGGAATTCCGCAAAGAGAAATTATGATTTACCGGTCAAAAGGCCTTTTGACGCATTTATTAAAACGAAAGCATTATAAAGCCGCAAAATATCTGGATTTCATTCCAGATATAATCACCTCGCCGGATTACGCGGGCGTATATGAGAGACAAATTGAACTTGTAAAGGTTTTTAAAGACAACATTTTTTTAAGCGTTAAACTTGATTCATCAAAAAAAACTTACTATGTCGCGACTATGTTTGATGTTAGCTCTTCAAAAATAGAAACATATTGCAAGACTGGAAGATTGAGGAAATGCGCAAACGCGTGCCCGCAAACTTGACAAGGCCGCGATTCTATGCCATAATAAAACAAAATTTGACGAGCAGGAAAGGCACCCTGCGCTCCCGAAAGGGAACCTGATATGATGGATACGCCGCCCATCCAAATTTTTATGACGCCATCCTTTTGCGATGGCGTTTTTTTTACTCCGCAAACTGCCGCGCAAAGTCGGCGGCGGCCTTTAGGTCGTCGTCGTTGGGGCGGCCCTTGTTAAAGAACTTGAACTCGCCCTTGCAGTGGAACTCCCTTTGGTCCATCGGGATTCCAACCTTGTCCGCCTGAGCCTTGACTTTTTTGTATGTCGAGTTGAGCATGGCGGCCGAGCCGAAGTTGACGATTTTTCCGACCTTGCCCTTGTCCAGCGAATTTATAAAAGCCTTCACTTCAGGATCGATGTCAAAAGCGTAATATGAATTCCCCAAGAACAAAACGTCCACCGCCTCCAAAATCGGCTCGCTTATGGGCAAGGCCTCAACTCCCAGAGCGCCTGCGACGGCCTGGGCCAACTTTTTTGTGTTTCCAGTCTTTGTGTAAAACCTAACGGCGAATTTCATTTTGTTCCTCCCTAGCATCCGCTTTCTTCAAGAAATTTATAAAGCAGCTTGTAAAGTTTTTGCGCCTCGTCTTTGGTAAGGGCCGGGTTGGAGCAGGCGATTTTTTCAGGAATGTCCTTGCACTTTTTTTTAAGCGCGTTTCCAGCCTGAGTGATGTTTATGACAGTCACGCGCTCGTCTTCCTTTGAGCGCGCCCTAGTTATGTAGCCGTCTTTTTCCAAGCGCTTTAAAAGCGGAGTCAGCGTTCCCGCGTCCAAGCGCAAGGTGGAACCTAGCTGCCCAACGTTGACGCTTTCCTTTTCCCACAAAACCATAAGAACGACATACTGCGTGTAAGTAAGCCCCAGCGGCTTTAGGTAAGGCGTGTAAGCGCTTACGATTTTTCGCCCGCACGCGTACAAGGGAAAGCACAATTGATTTTTTAGCAATAACTGTTCGTATTCCTGCGCCATTATATTCGACCTCCATTGCGCGATTGCAAAGACATTATATTTAGTCAAATATAATTTGTCAAGATATTATTTTGTGGTTCATTTTCCGCCTCCTTGTCAATCCGGCTGCTGGCCGTCGTGAGCCTTCCAAGCGCATTCGGTGACTTGCATATTGGTGAAGACCGCCGTAAAGCTTGAGTCTTCCGGGCTGCATGCGTAAACGCCAAAGCGGATTTTTCCCGCTCCTTCGTGAACATGGCAAACGCGCATTTGCGAAAAGTTTTTTCCGTCCGCCGAACACTCCACGCAGTAATCGTCCTCGCGGCGGCTAAAGCGGTACCACATTGTCTTTACGCTTGCGTCAATCGATGTCGTCGCCCAGTCGGAATAGCCGCGGTTTGTGACTACGCTTCCCAAGTGCTGGAACTTTTCGTTTTCGTATTCAACCGAAGCCTTGAGCCAGTTTTGGCTGTCCAAGTACATGACGATTCCGCACTGGTCAAAGCGGTGATGGCTTTGCGAAAAGTCAGTCTTTACGACAAACGAAAAATATTTTTCTTCCGTTTCCATCTGAAAGATAGGAGCGTTGTCGTTTTGAAAATGATAGTAAGTGCGCTGCCAAAGGTCCGTGTGCGGAGCGGTCGTGATTTCAATTTTTTCGCCGGTGATTTTGCAAGACGCAGGTTCGCGCGTCCATTTAAAGTTTTTCATGTCCATAATTCGTCTTCTCCTTATTCCTGCATTTCCAAAAGAGTCGCGCGGCAGGGAGAGCCGTCCGCTCCGCCAAGATTTAGCGGAACCGCATTTAAAAAATATTTTCCGACCGGCACTTTTTCAAGCCTGATTCCTTCAAGCAAAACAATCTCCGCGCCAAGCATTATAAGGTGAACTTCTTTTGGCGCGTCGATCGGCCCAACAGTCTGCGACTCGTTTCCAAAAAGCTTTATTCGCGCTTCCGCAAAAACCTGGGCCGCCTCTTTTGTGACGACAGCCTTTCCTTTTACAAGAACGCGCTCGCAGTCCTTGGCGGCCTTTAAAATGTTTTTGGCGTCGTCGGCGCTTATGTCTCCTTCATGCTCGGCGACGTAGGCCCATCCGATAAAGCGGTCCAAGTCAACTTGGTCGATTGTCTTTCCGTCGGCGTAAAAATGGAAGGGCGCGTCAACATGGGTTCCGTTGTGGGCGCACATTTTAAATGCCGTCAAATTGCAAACGTCGCCGTTTTTAATGCTGAGCGTCACAAACCTTTCGGGCTGAGGGTCGCCAGGATAAACGGCGCAGCCAAAAAGTTCCTGCGAAATGTCGTAAATTTTCATGCCGCCATCTCCTTTCATTTTACGCCTTTAAATAAGCTTACATGCTTTTCCAAATTTGAAAATCCATTCTTTGTGTAAAAGCGGAACGAAGGCTTGTCGATGTCGGTTTGCAAAAAAATTCCCGCAACGCCGCGCTTCTTGACGTCCGCCGCTATCATCGCAATGAACTTGGAGCCAATGCCCCGACCGCGCAAATCTTTTGACACGCAAAACTCGTCAATGTTGTAATTGGCGCCTTCCCACCAGTGGCGGATTCCGCCAAGCGAAATCGCGACCAACTTTCCGTCAATCAAAAGGCCGTAATTTAGCGCGTTGTAGTGGCCCGAAACTTCCTTGATGTATTCGGTCAGCGTCTTTTGGTCGCTCCAGTCGTCGTTCCAAGGCTCGCCTGCAAAGGCCTCCTTGTACAACTGCGCGGCCTCGCTCAAATGCGATTCATCGAGCTGAATGAATTGTTCCATTGTATTTCTCCAATATTTCTTCCGGGTAGTAGGAAAGCTTTGCCTTGCGAAGGCCTTCTATTCCCAAGTCCTCTTCCCTGTTTATGAATTCTGTTTTGACGCTTTTGGAAAACTCGTTGTTGATGACAGCGTAGCCTCCGTCGCGGGCGTATTCAAAAAGGCATTTTTCAAAGTGAACGTCGGTGACAGCCGCGCTCAAAAGGCTTGCCACGCAAAAAGCGGCGGGCTTGTCGTCAACGTAAAGAAGGCCGCCTGTCATTCCGCAGACTTTTTCAAAGCGCTCAAAATTTTCAAGCGCGGAAAAAATTATTTCCTTTTCTATTTTTAGGTCGTCGCCAGCCGCGCTGTTTGCGCCCGCCGCGTCATGCGCCAAAAATTCTTCAAGCCATTTTTCTTCAACCAGGCGCGCGTCTTGCAAATTTGCGCTTGTCAAAGGCTCAAAGCGCCAGCCGGGCCTCTTTGCCTTAAACTGCTTTATATGGTTCCGCTTTTTGCTATATTTTTTTCCGGCAAGGCCCGCCAAATCTTCCGTCCGATAAATGTAGTCGCCGGACTCGCGCGCGGCGGCGAATTGAGCGCCAGGAAAAACGCGCGCGGCGATTTCCTTTTCGGCGGCTGTGATGTTCTTTAGGACAAACGGCTCTTTTTCAAAGCGGCTGTCGGCTTCCAAAAAGCCGCGCGCTTCCTTCTCCAAAAGTTTTAGCGCCTCTTCCGCGCCTTCAAGGCCGCCGTCAATTTTATGCGGAAAGAAAAAGCGCGGCTTTTGGTCTTCGTACAGGCGCAAAAAAAGCCAGCCGCCTTCCAGCGCGATTTGCGCTCCAAACTTTTTTGCGTAAAGGACACAATTGGCCGCGCCGTAAACATTGGCAAAAAAGCCGTTAGTCGCGGCGCATTTTTGAAGGGTCTCCAAATCTGTCAGGGCCGGCGTTTTCCAATCCATCATGTCATTTTGATTGAATCAAAGGTTTTTGTAAAGGGGGCGGCAAGATGGCCGCGATAGAAAAAGCGCCGCGATTTTTCTATCGCTTTCATTCCCCAGTCGGAACGTCCGCGTTCAGGCTTTTGTTGCGATAATTTAGATTTGTTCTAAGCGAATAGCCCATCTTTTCCCAGAATGAATTTGCCTTGTCGTTGTCCTTGAACACAAGTCCGAAGGCTTTTGTAATTCCTTCTTTTTTAAGGGCTTCCTCCGCCTTAGCGACAAGCGCGCTGGCGATTCCCATGCGCTGAAAATCAGGATGGACGCAAAGATGATGAATGATTGCCCTTCTTCCGTCATGGCCTGTGAGAATCGCTCCAACGATTTTTCCGCCGCTTGTCGCCGCAAAGCATGTCGTAGGGTTGCGCTTCATGTAGCGGGTGATACCTTCGCGAGTGTCGTCCACAGGATTAAGGGCGCGCTTTGTCTGCTCAACCTGATTCCAGAGGGCCCAAAGCTCGTCATAGTCCGCCGGGCTAAGCGTTTTGTAAGTGATTTCGTTCGCTTCCTTTTCTATTTTCTTTCTGAAAACTCCAGAGTCTTCTCCCCAAATAGTTTTCATTTTTCCAACGAATTCAAAACCGTATTTTTCGTAAAGGCCTTTTTCGTCTGATGAAACATAAACATATTCTGATTCCGGGTAGAGAGCAACGGCATTATTCATGCAGTGTTCGATTATTTGTCCTGCAAGATGATGGCCACGATAGGCTGGAGCTGTGAACACAAATCCAATCCATGGTTTGAGATTGCTTTCAATTTCATCTCTATCGCAAAAAGTCAGAAAGGATGCAAGACTTGGTTTGCCATCGGTAAGTTTCTCTTCGTCAAGCAGAAGATATAAGCTGCCTTTCCCAAGCTTCTGGTGAAAAGAGCCTTCTTTTAAAAGTGAAAGCAAAAAGGGAATCGCGCCCCATTCTTTTGAATGAGCCTGCATCTGAGCCAGAATGCTTTCTTTGTCTTCATAAGAAAAATAGTCTTTTAAAATCAGTTTGTCTTTCAATTCTGTCTCCTTTTGCTAATTTGTTCTGTCCAGTTTTTTAGGATTTTGTACAGTTCGTCAAAAGAGTTTGCACAATAATTGATGTCATATTGTGCCATTTCATTTTCTATGCTTGAATTGCATCCAGCTTGAGGCATAAACCAGACTGAATCAAGGGAGGCATTCTTTGCTCCTGCCATGTCGGATATGAGAGAGTCTCCTATGACAATGCATTCCTCTTTTTTTGCTCCGATTGAACTTAATACTCGGTCAAAAAATTCTTTTGCCGGTTTTGCAATTTCCATCTCTTCGCTTACAAAAATTCCGTCAAGAAATGCATTGAGGCCTGTGGAATTTATTCTGCCTTTTGCATTGACGGTTGCCCCATTTGATATGATGTAGATTCTGCAGCCTGAAATTGTACTTTTGAGTTTGCTGACGAATTCCAATGCGCCATCCATCAGGACTCCGTTTTCTGCCATTGTCGCGATGAATTCTTTGTTTATTGCAAGCGGATCAAGTCCCAAGGACTCACCTTTACACTGCGCAATAAAATCAGTAAACCTGAGCCTGAACAAATCTGTTCGCGATATGATTCCTTTTTCCAGTTCCAGCCAAAGGGACTTGTTGTAATCTTTGAAATGACTGTAAGTGTCTTTGGTGTAAGCAAGACCGTATTTTTTTGAGATTATTTCCAATGCCTTTTCTTCCGATGCGTGGAAGTTCAGCAAGGTCTGGTCAAGGTCAAATAAAAAAATAGGGTTCATCAGGGCTCCTTGTGATTTGTCATTTAACCTTCAGGAATTGCCTTAGCCTCTGTGCCTCGTTGGAGTCAAAGCCGAATTTTTTGTAGAAGGGAATTTTATCCGGCATGGCGCAAAGCTCAACAAAAATTTCCGTACCTTTTATTCCATTGTCGTTGATGAATTTCAAAATCTCGTTTATGAGCATCCGTCCGACTCCCTTACCCTGATATTCCGGGCGCACAACGACATCCTTTATGTAATAATCAAGTCCCATGTCTCCATTTACGCGGGCCATTGCAATTATTTTCTCATCGTCGAATATCGAAACCCTGAACAATGTGTGTGCCATAGCAAGCCGTGTCTGCTCCAGTGTCAGTCCTTCTCCCCAGTGTACTGCCTGCCAAAGCTCTATGAATTGCTCAGCCGTAAGCTCGTTGTATTTTACAGTAAATCCTTCCATCAGTTTTTCCCCTTTTTCTCATACTCTTCTTTCAGCATGGAAAACACCATTCTTCCTTCATAGTGGTCTTTGCGCCAGAAAAAATCTCGGAAGCATCCTTCATAAGTCAGACCGCATTTTTCTATGACTCTTCGCGACGCAGTGTTTTCCGGGCGGCAGTCGATTTCAACTCTGTGCAGGTTGATTTTTTCAAATCCAAAGGCTATGACCGCTTTTGTCATCTCGGTGGCGTATCCTTTTCCCTGGAAAGCCGGGCCGACAACATATTCAATCTCGCCGTGCAGGTTCTTTGTGTCCATCGTAAAATAAGCGATTTGCCCGATGCATTCGCGCGACTCTTTTTCTATAACCGCCCACCGGTAATAATCATCCTTTGCATAAGAAACGATATACTTCGTGTCAAATAGGTTCCGCACCGCCTCTGAGGTTTGGTAGTATGGCTCTCCGTAATCATATTGCGTCTTTTCATCGGAAATCCAGTTCCTGAGCATTGAATCAATGTCCGTGTATTCAAATCGCCGGAGAATCAATCGCTCTGTCTCAATCGTTTGCGTTCCTATGTGCGTAAGCATATAATTCTCTCCTAAAATTTTAGTCGCATGTCGCGGTAGCGGTTTTCCTTTTCTTTAAAGCCTAATTTTTCGTAAATGCCAAAGCCTGCGTCAGTCGCGCTAAGGTCAATTCGGCTAAGGCCTTTTTCTTTGGCAAACGCGATTAAATTTTTCATCAAGGTTGAAGCCAAGCCTTTGCCCCGGTATTCGCTTTGAGTAAAAACATTCAGAACCTCGCCGTAAAATCCGCTCAAGACATTTGGATTTGCTGGCATTTCGATTGTCAAAAGCAAGGCGACCGAAACAATTTTATCGCCGTCGCGAGCGACAAAGGCAAAAAGTTCTTTTCCGAGTTTTCGCTCAAAATAATCGGGAAGCTGCTTTTCCATGCAAGATTTTTCGCGCTCCGAAACCGAGCCAAAATCGTCTTCCATGTAGGCGAGCCGCAAGCGAATAAGTTGCGGTATATCGGATTTTTCAGCCTGTCCAAATGTTATGTTCATTTTTTTTCCTCCGAAATTCTTTTTCCGCCAAATGCGTGGATTGAGCGGGTTCCGGCCTTTACCTTTCCACCCTGCAAGCTGCCTTTGGGAATGAAAAGCTCGTCGCCCGCATGGAGCAGGTGTTCTTCTCCATCAATCGTGACAAGATATTCACCCTCAACGCAAAGCATCCATTCATCATAGTTATGGGTATGCTCTTTTGAAACACGGTCAGCCTTGTATATCCAAAATGCCATCTGGCTTCCGTCGTTCGCGGTGTAGTAATAGCCTTCAATATCCGGCGTGTTCTGCTGGGACGAAGGAATCTTGTTTTGATTGCGGAACATGAATTCTGGAAACGTCATAATTTTTTTCCTTATTCTTTATACTCTTTTTGTATGTGAAAAATATCTTCTTTGCAAAGGAATTTTTTTCCGTCAAATTCCATCTTTAGAATCCAGGGCATAAAGTTTATGATTTTCATAAAGCTTTCGCCGTTAAAAGTTTTGTCATAGTAGTTTATTATGGAAGAAAGCGCCGTTCCGTGAGTTCCGATGACAATGTTCTTGCCGTCATATTTCTCAAGAATTTCATTGAGCGCCTCGATGTTTCTTTTCTGAACGGCTCCAATGGATTCACCGTCTTCCTCTGCAAAGGCAAAATCCGCCCAGCGTTTTTTGAACATTTCATGATTGTTGCCGTCTTTTCCAGCCTTGCGTTCATGGAGACGTTCGTCAGTCTGAATCGATTTGCCGTAAGATTCTGCGGCTTTTTTTATTGAATCATAGCTCCGCCTGTAGGGGCTTGAGATAAAAACGTCGATTTGTTTGTCCTTGAGAATTTCCGCCACCTTGATTGAGTCTTCAAGGCCTTCTTCTGTCAACGGACGGTTTCTGTCATCCTTGATTTTTCCGTCTGGCTTGCAGTGCCGTACAAAATAAATCGTCGTCATACTTTTCCTACCTCTTGTCCTTATACGCGTATCCAAAATTGATTGGAGGCGCAGTAACGGAAACGTAAATAAACTCCCCGTCGCCGTCGTTCAAAAGTCCGTGAACGTCCTTGTCAGCGAATCGGGCAACGTCTCCCGCCTTGAATTCTTTTTCCTTGTCGTCGGCAAGAAGAAGTTTGCCGGAACCTTTGGTGGCATACCAGATTTGCTCGGAAGCGTCGTGAGTGTGGCGCGGCTGTATCGCACCGGGAACAAGATGAACTTCGGTAATGGTCACGCGCTCGCTCGTTGAATTTTCCGGATTTAAAAGCTGGCGCGAAACCACACCTGGATTTGAAAGTTCTTTGATTTCGCTTGCTTTGATGAATTCCATGTTTTCCTCCTGCCTTTAACTGATTATATCATACTAATTATTTATATGTAAGAAAATTATTAAAATTACATATTTTAATAACAATATTGCGCATTGAATATAAAATTGTTATAATATTTCGGCCTTTGGAGGAAAAATGGCAAAAATAAGAAGGGGAATCATCATAAAGCGCAGGGACGGTTCTGAAATCGTAAAGTATGACGACCCTTCTTTTCCATCATACATTTTTGACGGCTACCTTGTAAAAGGCTGCGGCTGGGAACGCGTTCCCCATTACCACGAAGACGTGGAAATCGTTTCAGTAAAGGGCGGCGAGATGGCCTACATGGTTGAAGGAACGCTTGTCAAGCTAAAAAAGGGCGACACGATTTTTGTCAATTCAGGCGCGATTCACTATTCGCTTTCCACGACAAACCGCGTTTCGCGCTACGTCATCGCGATTTTGCATCCAAAAATACTTTGCTCCTCTTTCGCGGTGGAACAAAAGGCGGTGCTCCCGATTGTAGCCGATAAAACAGTTCCCTTTGCGCATTTTAAGGCGGAAGATTTTGACGCGCCGATAATTCACCAGCTTGTCCTTGACATGGAACGGCGCGCGAATGGAAACGAATTTTTGATCACCAAATATTTTTTTGAAATCTGGGACATCATCATGCGCCGCTTTACCGAAGCCTACCGCCTCCACGTGCGCGGCATGGAAGAAAAATCCGGCCACAACTCAAGTCTAAAGGCGATGATGCTTTTTATCGACGAGCGCTACAAAGAGCGCATAACGCTTTCGGACATCGCGGCGGCGGGCGGAGTGAGCCAAAGCCTTTGCAACCAAATCTTCAACAAGCTGACCGAAAAATCCCCGATGGAATATTTGGCGCAATACCGCTGCCGCAAAGTGGCCGACCTTCTTGTTTCCAGCGGAATGTCCATGCCCGAAATCGCCGACATGACCGGCTTTACCGGCGCCAGCTACATGGCCGAAACGTTCAAGAAATGCTTTGGCCAATCTCCCAGGGATTACAAGAAGGGCCAGCGGGGATAACTTGACATTTGCGGCGCGGGGCGCTACAAAAAGCAAAGACTACTCAAGCGTGGCCTACCTTGACGACAGCGACAAAGAATCAAAGCTCTTTGAAAACCAAGCCAAACTCCTAGTCCAACCCGTCTGCCGCAATGGCAAAAGCGAAGCCACCGTCGGCATGGCGCAAAAGGTTTGGGAGGGGTGGAAGTAAGGGGGAATTATATTTTTTCAAAATCCTGCCACAAGAATATCAAAATATTCCGCAGTATTACGCCTTCTTTTGTTGGAATGTTTAATTCGCTAATATAATCTGTTATTTCTGATTCTATGATATGCATGGATGCATTAAAGAAAACTTTCATTTGGTTTAAATCCGGCCTGCTGGAAACAGAAAAAGCGGAGGAATGAACATAACTGCAAGAAAACTTATATAATTTTGAAAACGCACCCTCAAGTTTACAAGCTTTTGCTAGTGTTCCTAATTTTCTGTCCTTTTTATTTGGAAGTTTGCTTTTTGTCCAACCGTAATCCTCTACAAATTCTTTGCCATATTTTTCAATATACTCATTATACTTTTTATCCCATTCCGGTTTGCTATTCCCCACAACTTGTGTAAGGCGGTATCTTAAAAATTGTGCATGAGCGTTATATGTTGGAACCAAATCTGGATTCTGAACCAAGTATTGCCCAATTACAAAACTTTCATATAAAGAACGATACACCATAATCAAACTATTAAGACAACCGTTCATCGCAAGAAGCAGCATGCTTTTAAATTGATTCAAATCATTTTGCAGTTGAATTGAAATGTGTTTAGCTAATTCTGTATTTTTCTTTTCTTTACTCTTTTTGGCGATGTAGTTGTAAACTGCGACCGCGCAATCCAAATAAATAAAACATCTTCTAAGCATTTTTGAAGATATAAGCATTCCAACTTCTGAAAAACCAATGTAATCGCTCCAAAAATGTTCCATCAGTTGATTTTCATTTTTATAGAGTGAATCAGTGAATTTCTCCAAATAATCATCAAGAATTTGATGCCGTTTTGCGCTATTTTCATCTTCTGTGAAATTATTTAGAGGACATTCTGAAATAAGGTGTTTTAGGAACTTTTGGTCCATATTTTTTTTATTATAACTTTGAATCAATTTCTACAAGCGGATATCTCACTTCAGAAAGACCAGCCCCTGCTTTTGAAAAACCTTGCTTAGATTGAACCATATATAATTCTTGAGGTATTTTTTCTAGATCCCAAATATCTGTAATTTTCCATAATCTCTTAAAAACTTTACTTACTGTAGCTGGCATTTTTGTTGTAGATAAAACACTCCAGTTATTGATATCTAAATTTTTTAACATAGAAATTGAAAGTTTATATAATCTTTCTCCGGGTTTATGTCCTTTAATACAATGTTTATGCAAGTAATCAGATAATAAACTTGCATTTATCTCATTCATTTTTGAATTAACTCCATTTAATTCTTCTTCGGAACTAGGATTTTGAGCTTTTTTAGTTAAACTATCATAATCTTTTCCAAATATATTTAGTGATAATTTTTGATTTAATACTTCTCCATAAATTAACGGACTATCTGTATATTCTTTTGTTTTACTTTCTATACGAGCAGCTAAATTAATTGCATCTCCGATTAATGTTTCAATTGCATTGATTCTACCACTTGTTTTAATGCGCACCGCACTTCCACTTTCAATTCCAATACCAAATTTATATGTTGTGTCACAAGAAATATCTTTTTTATTTGAATAAAACTTATTTAATAAATCTGGTAACTTTTTTAGTAAGAGAATTCCCATTAAGTATGCTTTTATATAATGATCTGAATCATCAAAGAATACACAAATAAATCCGTCTCCCGTAGAATTTATATAAAAATGTTTATTTTTATCTTTTTTAGCTAAACAATTTGCTATATTAAAACCAGCACAATAAACATTATGTAATAATTCATAAAACTCTTCTGTTGGGTATTTTTCAAGTGTTGGCGTAAAATTTCTTATATCTAAACATAACGCAGTACATTCATAAGATTCATACTTTTTTGTTTGATTTTTCATAAATTATTTCCTTTAATTTTATTGTTTCTTTTCAATTTTTTTTCAACAATATACTCTGTCATTTGCTTCAAGAATTTTTGTTTTCCTTTGGAATTATTAAGGAATCCTTTTTCTAATCCAGTTTTTATTGCCCATACTGTATATGGATGGTTTCCAGGTCCAGACATATCATTGTTGTATTTTGCAGTCCAAAAATTATCTCTGGATAATAACCAAGCCCTATACAAGTGATAAAAAATCTTTCTATCTATTTTCTTTTTGTATAACATATAACAAGCAGTTTCTAATTCACGTTCTAGTTTCCATTTTGCCTTTTGAGATGATTCTTTGTTAGCTTGAAGCTGCAATTCTGCATTCGAAGATTCTAATCTGTCATACATTGTAATTAATAAATCAAATCTTTTTTGACTCTAATCTCTAATAACAACATAAATAGATACAATAAGAGAAATTATAGCAATTGAAAGTGAAACTATTTCTGAAACACTCAATTTTTATTCTCCAAGTTTTTCGCACAATGGCAACATTTTTTCAATTGCAACGACTATGCGTTTTTGTTCGGCAAGAGGAGGAAGAGGAATCACAAATTCAGTAATGTAGGATTCTTTTACATTATTGATATTTGTTCCTTGGGCTAAATCCCTAATATGTTTTCTATAAAAATCACTTTCGAACAAGCAACGAAGATAACCTGCCATATCCAAAGAATATGGACGACAAATTCTAAGAAAAGCCCCAATCATAATATCTGAAACATCTAAGTCAACAAAACCAGCTTTTCCAATTACAGCCTTACTACCTGTCGATGCAACAATCAAGATATCGCCTTTTCGGATTAGCTTGTCTTCATCTCTATACTTTTCAGGGAGAAAAACATCAGTTTCATCAAGGAGAATTTTCATCTGCTGAATATTGCCACCTCGCAAAATACGATAGCCAGTCTTAGTGACATCCTTTTTATCATACGACACACCACCTAAAACCCGAATTATCTCTCCCAATCTACACCAACACCAATTCTCTGGAATATCAAAAGGAATTTCATCGTCTGAAATTTCTGGTAAAGTCTTTTCTTTTTTGATTTTTCCTTCTTTTATAAGTTTTGCTTTTTCTTTCTTTATTTCTTCCAGTAAGTCTTTTGCGTTGCCTTCGCTGGCTATCTGAGGCACGAGTTTTCCCTGCACCGCTTCCTGCAAAATCGCTTTTTTTGTGATGGCACCGATTTGTTCATTAAAGGCTTTGAGTTCCGTTTCTTTTTTGCCGTATTCTTCTATGAGCGGCATGAACTTTTCGATTGCGGCGACAATGCGTTTTTGTTCGGCAAGGGGTGGAAGAGGAATAAGAGTTTCTTTTAAATTATCTTGTGTAATCTGATTGATTGTTGTTGTATTGACTCCTTCCAATCTTGCTCGATACAAAGGGGAATTTATGAAATTCATAATATAAGAATTAAAAGGAGAACGTATCAATGCCATAAAAGCTCCGAAGGACATTCCGTTTTCTTTAATAATTGCACATTTACCTACTAATGCTCTACTTCCATTTCTTGCACAGATTAACAAATCACCTTTTTTTGCCATGCACTTTTCAGGAACTGTTTTTGAAACATAAACCAAATCATTATAAACTATTTCACCATTCTGAATATTATTTGAACGCAAGACTGCAATTCCACCACTTTGAACTATATCCGTTGGAGAATAGGTTAATCCTATATTTGTATCAATTATCTCCCCCAACCGACACCAGCACCAACTTTCTGGTATATCAAAAGGAATCTCTTCGTCGGCAATGTCACACGGATTCGAGCCAGCTAACGCTGTCTCTTTTTTTGATTTCCTTTTTCTAGATTTTGCGTTAGCAAAATCCAATCCGTGTGACAGTCTTTCCTTGCGTATTTCTTCCAGCAAATCCCGTGCGTTGCCTTCGCTGGCTATCTGTGGAACGAGTTTTCCCTGCACGGCTTCCTGCAAAAGCGCGTTTTTTAAGTCTTTTGCGGTCATTTTGGTTCCTCTCTTGACTTTTCTTGGTTTCGCGCTATAATTGAACCATCGACGTGAGGTGTCTTAGTTGCCCTGTCCGCTGATTTTTCAGCCGCGTCACTCAAGCCTTCGAATCTTTCGGAGGCTTTATTTATTTCATCAAGTTCTATTGAATATATTCTGTGTCCGTTCGCAATGCTTTCTTTTACAGTAATCAACACATCTGCCTTTCTACCGCTTTGTAAAATAGCGGCAGAAACAAATCTTTTTATTGAAAGGACATTTGGATCGTCTGGATTCTTTAGGTTGCCATGAGATGTAACTAAAATCGCCGACTCATAAAGAGGCTTAATCTTTGCGGCAAGCTCAAAATGCTCGTTCAGCGTAAATCCATTTTTCTTTGACTTTTCCAAAGCCTTTGCGCTTGTCATTTTATCAATTGAATGCTTTGAAAGATTAGCTTCAATGCCAGTTTGAATGTTTACAATTTTACCTAAAAATGGTTTTAAACTTGAGAGAAGCTCAGCGCGTTTATAACTGGCATAGCCATGTTTTTTTTCTGCCATTACAGCTCCCCTTTCTGCGCTTTCTGATGAAGTTCTGTAATCTGCGCAAGAAGATTGTCTATGTCAGCATTAAGCTTTGAACGCTTTTCTTCGTAGTTCTGGATTGTTTCTGCTACGCTCAAAATTTCTTCTTCTTCGTGAGGATAGCCGCAGACATCAAAGTTGTAGTTTGAATCAATAAGTTCCTGCGCGGCGTAGCATTTTGCTTTTGGATTTCCTTCTTCGTCTGTGATTTCTTTGCGAGCATTCCACCAGGCAATGCAGTCATCAAAGTGCTTTAATTCCATCGGCTTTGTTTTGCTAAAGTGCTTGCGGTCGCCTGGAATATCTACGCGGTAGAACCAGGTCTTTCCAGTCGGCTCTTCATTATTGAAGAAAAGGATGTTTGTTGTAATGCTTGTGTACGGGCTGAATACGCTTCCGGGCAAACGGACGATTGTATGAAGGTTAAAATCTGTAAGTAGTGTTTTCTTAAGATTGTTCTTTGCATTATCGTTTCCAAACAGGAATCCGTCCGGAACAATTACAGCAGCGCGGCCATCTTTCTTAAGACGATACATAATAACGGCCATAAACAAATCAGCTGTTTCACTTGACCGCAAATCTGCCGGGAAGTTTTGTTTGATGTCATCTTTTTCGCTTCCGCCGTATGGTGGATTCATAAGGATTACATCAAAGGCATCTTTCTGAGTGTAGTCCAAAAGTTTATAAATGAGTGAGTTTCCGTGATAAACCTTCGGGCTGTCGAGGCCATGTAAAAGCATGTTTGTAACACAAAGCATGTAAGGGAACTGCTTTTTCTCGACGGCATAAATTGAGTTATAGATTTTCTCAGAATCTTCGTTGCTGATTGTTCCCTTTGCATCCTTGACTCCTTCAAGTTCTTTTATCCAGCTGGAAAGGAATCCACCAGTACCACAGGCAAAGTCTGCCATTGTCTCGCCAATCTGAGGCTTAATCATTTTTGCCATAAATTGAGTTACAGCGCGAGGTGTATAGAACTCACCGGCACTACCTGCGCTCTGGAGTTCTTTAAGAATTGTTTCGTAGATTTCACCAAAGGCATGAGTTTCTTCGTAGCTTCCAAAATCAAGTTCATCAATGATGTTTGCAATTTGGCGGAGCAGAACACCGTCTTTCATGTAGTTGTTTGCATCTTCAAAAGTTGTTCGGACAATACTCTGTCGGATTGGCGTGTCAGGTGAGATTTCAAGATTTTTAAGAGTTGGAAAGAGCCGATTGTTCACAAAGTTTAAGAGTTTGTCGCCGGTAAGCCCGTCGCCTTGGTTTTCTGCGTGAGCCCAGTTGCGCCAGCGGAGTTCTTCTGGGATTATTGATTCATATTTTTCATCTTCAAATTCCCAGTCTTCTTCTTTTGCGTCATATACTTTTAAGAAGAGCATCCAGGCTATCTGTTCAATTCTCTGTGCATCACCGTTAATTCCGGCATCGTTACGCATTACATCACGAATGCGTTTTATAAAACTACTTAAGTTACTCATTTATGGTCTCCTCGTTATTGTCACACGGATTCGAGTCGGCTAACGCCGCCTCTTTAAGCATCGTTATTCGCTGCCATTTTAAGGAGTTTTCACCAAAATTAACAAGCAAGCCTATTTCAAGATTAGCAGCTTTTAAATAATTCAAAACCTGAGCCTTGTGAGCTTTTACAAGGTTTGTCACAGCTTTTAATTCTACAATTATCGAATCATAACAAACAAAATCAGCATAGTATTCCTTGTCAAGTTTTTGTCCTTTGTAAAAAATTGGAAGCAATTTTTCTCTTTTATACGGAATATTCTGTAATTTGAATTCTTTTTCCAGAGCTTCCTGATAAACAGGTTCAAGGAAACCATTTCCCAATTCGTTATGCACTTCCATGCAAGAGTTTAATATTTTTTCAGTATGTTCTTTTAAGATTAACATAAATATCCCCCCAAGATTTTGCGTTAGCAAAATCCAATCCGTGTGACAACCTTATGCCACTTTATACAATTCGTTCTCAAGTTCTTTCAGTGCGGCCCGATATTTGTCGTTTCCTCCGAACAAAGCAGCAATACGAGCTGGCTTTCCATATTTAGTGAATGGATTCTGTTTTAGAATCTCTGTTGATTCAATATCATAAATGCCAAGTTCGGCATATTTATCCAAAAGTGCATTTATTATTTCACGAGCAGCTTCTCCGTACTTTCCAAAGATATCTCGCTTCTTTACATTTTCAGCACGCTCTCGTCTGGTCAGAGGCTTTTGATTGAATGCAATATGACAGATAAAATCAAAGTCATCGACATCTGTCATATTCTGATCTTTCTTAATCAGTTCAAGATCAATGCCTTTATCTTTAAGCATATTGCGGATGATTTCTTTTTTCTGTTCACCGTTCCAGGTCTGAATAAAGTTTTCCAATGTCTGGTAAGTTCCGAGTATGCTTTCTTTTGTGTAATCTTCGATAGATTCCTGCTTCAAAAGTTTTCCGTCTGTATCATAAATTGAAACTAAACGCTGAAGAACATCGACTCTCACCCCGCCGCGACCAATGATTGGCTTTTTATTAGAAGAGGTGTTGTCCTCGCTATCCGAGCCGTCTCCGCAACTGGAGGCATCCTCATCTGTCGGCTGCTGCGGCGTTTTAGACTTAGCATTCGGATCAAAATCTTCATCCTGCTCAATTTCGCCATCCCATTCAGGGTCAGCAAACAAACGGCTTACGCGGCGAAAGTCCATAATCGCAAAATGTGTCTTTCCTTCGTCGTATCTAAGACGGGTTCCGCGTCCAATGATTTGCTTGAACTCCGTCATTGAATTAATCAGCTCGTCAATGACAATCAGCTTTACCATTTTGCAATCGCTTCCGGTAGAAAGCAATTTTGAAGTTGTGGCGATTACTGGATACGGCTCTCCGACAGAAATAAAATAGTCAAGCTTGTCTTTGCCGTATTTGTCGCTTCCAGTAATGCGGACTACATACTGCTCTTTTACGTTTCCTTGAGCGTCGCGCAAAATCATGTCGGTGTTCAAATTATTCAACGCGACCCGCATTCTTTCCGCGGCGTCTTCTGTAGGACAGAAGACAATCGTTTTGCTCATTCGGTCCGTTTGCTTTAAGTATTTTGTTATCTCGGCCGCAACTTCGTCAATTCTGTCTTGAATAATGATGTTGTAATCATAATCGGAAAGATTATATTCACGGTCTTCAATTTCGTTACCGTGAATATCTTTTTGCCCTTTTTTTGGTCTCCAGCCGTCATCAATATTTGTATGAACATTAATCACCTTGAACGGAGCAAGGAAGCCGTCTTCTATTCCCTGCTTAAGACTGTAAGAATAGACCGACTCGCCAAAGTAATCGATATTAGAAACATATTTTGTTTCTTTTGGAGTGGCAGTCATGCCAATTTGTGTGGCGCCGTTAAAGTAGTCAAGGATTTTTCGCCAGCGTGAGTCAGCCTTTGCGGAACCGCGGTGGCACTCATCTACAATAATCAAGTCAAAGAAATCTGGCCTAAAGAATTCCTTGTATTTTGAAAGTTCAAGCTCAATTTCTTCTTCTGTTTCTTCATCTTCTTCGCCATGACGCTTTGCGGAATCCAGCTGTTGGTAAAGGGCAAAGTAAACCTGATAAGCGGAAATTTTTGACTTGTCCTCTTTTTGAAAGTTGATTTTATGAATCACTTTTTCAAGCGGCTTAAAGTCCTGCTGAATGGATTGGTCCACAAGATTATTTCTGTCCGCAAGATATAGAACTTTCTTTTTAGTTCCAGATTCAATCAAACGCCAAACTATTTGGAAGGCGGTATATGTCTTGCCGGTTCCGGTTGCCATAGCGATAAGAATGCGGTCCTGTTTTTTTGAAACTGCTTCCAGCGTTCTATTTACCGCGTTGCGCTGGTAGTAGCGCGGCGGATAGCAGTCAGCTCCGGAATAGAAGGGCGTGTCCATCAGCTTTTCTTCAAAATAAAGCGGAACGTCGTATACTTCTGATTTTCCGTCTATGTAATATCGCTTTTTATCTATCGCCTCAAAGTTTTTCTCGACAGCGTCTTTTTTCCACCTTGCCATAAGCTCTTCCGCTGTTGGAAATTCCGCCAGCGGAAACTCTCTTTCAAGGCCTGTGGTAAAATCGTGCTCAAAAAAGCTGTCGCCATTAGAAGTGTACACAAAGGGAACGTTCATCATCACGCCATAAGCAATTGCCTGTTGCATTCCAAATGAAGAAGAATGGTTGTTGTCCTTTGCCTCTACGATAGCAAGCGGCGTGCCCTTGTTGCGCCAAAGAACATAGTCGCAACGCTTTCCTTTGTCGCGGCTTGGTATGTTGCCTTTGATACGCACTTTTCCGTCCGTAAAATTGTTGACGGGAGAAGTTTCCATTGTGATTTTTTTGACATCCCATTTTGCGGTCAACGCAGGAGTGATATATTGTAACTTGATGTCTTCTTCAGACATTTCTTTTTTTTCAAATATGTCGCTCATTAAAACAATACTACCACGGTTTTATTGAATTTTCAATAAACATTCCCCGCAAAAACAAACTCCAACCGCTCCTTGGCAACCTCAACCAGGCGCTTTATCGCGCTTACAGGCGTAGGCTCAGTGTCCAAAAGCCTAAAGCGCGGAAAAAATCTTGTGATGTGGAGCGGAATCTTTTTGCCAAACTCTTTTTCCAAGCCGGCGACCCAGGCGCAAAGGGAGCGCATTTCTTCATCGCTGTCGTTCTTTCCGGGGATTATTAGAGTCGTCAGCTCCACATGGCATGAATCAAGAGCGCCGCGGATAAAGTCTTTTGTCATTCGCAAGTCGCCGCCGATAAAGTCTTTGTAAAAATTTTCAGAAAAGGATTTTAGGTCGATGTTCATCGCGTCAATGTAAGGCTTTATTTCTTGCAAAACTTTTAGGCTTGCCGTTCCGTTTGTGACCAAAACATTTTTCATTCCGGCTTCCTTGCAAAGCTTTGCGGCGTCGCGGACAAACTCCCAGCCAACCAGCGGCTCGTTGTAAGTAAAGGCAAGCCCTATGTTTCCGCGACCGCGCAAGCCAAGGGCGCTTTGGACAAGTTCTTGGGGAGAGCAACGTTCCGCCGCCTTCCTATAATCAAACGCTTCCTGCGACCAAGAGATGCCGCTATTTTGGCAAAAGGGGCAGCGCAAGTTGCAGCCGTACGAGCCGACTGACAAAACCATCTTTCCCGGCATGAACATTCTGAGCGGCTTTTTTTCTATCGGGTCAAGCGCGAGCGCGGTAAGCTTTCCGTAATTGTCGTCGACAATTTTTCCGCCTCGGCAAACCCTGGCTCCGCAAAAGCCAATAGCGCCTTCCTCAATTTTACAGCGCCTAAAACACGCGTCGCATTGCGGCATGGTCTCCTCCAAAAGCGCTTAGTGATGGCGGACAACTTCAAAGCGGAACAATTCGACTTTTTCGCCGGGAGCGATGCCGCCCTTTCGCCTTGCGATTGACACTTGCTGTTCCACCGTGTCAACGCCGTCAAGGTCGGGAAGAAGCAAGCCCCGTTTGTATCCGCTTTGGACAATCACGCCGTATTTTTTTACGTCAAGTTCCGCTTGGGAAGTTATCTTTTCCGCTTGGCCCAAAACATCCACGCTGATGTCAAGATAATTTAGCTCGCTTTCTTCCACCGGCTCAAAGCGGGGGTCTTTGCTAACCGCGCTTACGGCGTTGTGGATTATTTCAAGCGCCAAATTTTTTTGAGTGGGACCAGTCGTTCCGATGCAGCCGCGCAAGGCTCCAAACTTGTGAATGGAAACAAAAGCGCCGGCCTCGGCATTCAAGAGTTCCGCCGGAAGCCAATCAGGCAAAGGCATGACGCTTCCGTTTTTTACAAAATGCTCGGCGGACGCGCGGGCAAGCCTGACATAAGCGTCGGACTTTTCTTTTTTTCGCGCAATCTCGTCTTCCACAAACTTAAGCCTTGCCCTTAAAAAGCGCCTTGACTCGTCGCGGCCATTTGGAACAAAAGAGCATATTCCGTATCCTACGCCGGTAATGTCCTCGTGCGAATATTGCTTGGCCTCAACAGCCGTTCCGTCCAACGCTCCAGCCATGATGACAAAAGACTTGTGCCCGCACTCGGCGGCCTTTTCGCAAAAGCTTTCGTCAAAATCAAAAAGCTCTCCAAAGCGCGCCGCCGCGCAAACTTCCATAATCCGAGCGTCGTAAAGCGGCCCTTCTTTTGCAAAACCGTAAGGCCCGTAGTCCTGCAGCTTGTGCGACAAGTCGCCGCTCGCCACATAGACAACGCGCCTTCCCAATTCCTCGGCCGCCTCTTTTATCATCGTTCCATATTCATAATGCTTTAAAAGGTCCAGGCCAGAAAGCCCTGTTCGAACAAGCTTAAAGTCCTTGTATTTTTTAAGGATGAACCAAAGCGGAACCATCGTCCCATGGTCAAGCGACGGATTTTTTTCGCCAAGAGTTCCCGCCGGAAAGCACGAAGATTGCGCCTTACGTTCCAACAGTTCCACAAAATCTTTGTCATAGTCAACTTCAAATTTTACCTGAGCTGCTCCAAAGTCGGAAAATGAGCCGGCCGCTTTTTGGCCGGGGGAGACGTGAAAATAATCCGCGTACATCACGCTGTGCGGACTTGAAATTACAATCGTCTCAGGCTTTAGCGCGGCGATTTCTTCCGCGACTTTTTCGTAGGCCGCGATTGTCTTTTGCACTTGCTTTTCGCTTCCGCGTCCAACATCGGGAACAATCATCGGCGGATGCGGAACCATAAAGGCGGCGATTATCGGCATTTTCTCCTCCTAAATCCATTCCTCCGGCACGGCTTGCGCCATTAGCTGGCAGGCACGCTCGCTTGGGTGCAAGTGGTCGCCGGAATCGCAGTCGCCCATAAAGGCTTTGGGGTTTCGCGCGTCGCGGACGGACGCGTCAAAGTCAACAAAGCCGTCAAAGTCCTTTGAGGCTCTTATCCATTCGTTGAACTCTTGCCTCATAGCCTCGCGCTTTTCGTTGTAAGTTCGCCAGCCGTAAATCGGCAAAAGCGTCGCGCCATAAACTTTTAGGCCGGCCTTTCTCGCTGGCTCCACGTAAATTTTTTGGACGCCTTCTATCAAGTCAGCGACGCTCGGCAAATCGCTCCAGGGCCTAAACTTGTTCACCTCCACGCCAACCGGATGGATTATGTCGTTGATTCCGTGGTGAATGATTATCGCGTCCGCACCCGCCGCCTTTGACTCAATCGGAAAGCGAGCCGCTCCCTTTAGGCCGTAAGCCTGGTAAGTTATGCAATCGTATTGGCGCAAGATTCTAGTTCCGCAAACCGCGCGGCGGATGACAGAAACGTTTCCCTTGCCGCCCTTAAAGGCGCGCTCGCGAAGGTAGTCCACCCAGCTGCAGCAAGTGATTGAGTCTCCGTAGCAGATGAGCGCGCGATTTTTGTCTTCGGTAAAAACGTCGATTGTGTTCAAAAAATAAAAGGCGTTTGCCGCCGCGCTAAGGTCGTCGGGAAAATTTTCCGCCGCGCAAAAGTCTCCGTATGCGAAGGCGCCTTTTTCTAGCGGGCTAAGGATTACCGTTCCAGCGTTCATCTGCGTAAAGCCCTCAAAGTACATGCTTACGTCAACGGTGTCGCCGGCTGTCACCGCCAAGTCAATTTGGTCGCTAACGATATCAGTTCCTGCGGGAATCAAGAACGACGCGGCGCCGTTTTTTGTTATCGCGACAGGCTTGTATTGGCTCGCGCCTTTTTTTGCGCAAAAGGCCTTTGTCACTTTCACGTCTTCCGTTCCGGTTAAGTTGGAAAATGTGAAGCGCAGCTTTGAGCCGTTAAAGCAAATCTTTATCGGGTAGCGCAAGGTCAAGTCTTTTGCGTATGTCGTTTCCGTTCGTTTTGTAATCGAAGTCGCCGTTCCCCAGCAGGCCACCCATTTTGAAAAGCCATCGTTTTTTATCGCGTTCATTCTACAATTCCTTTTGCAAATAAATCATGTCCACAAGACGGACGCCCGCCTCCACAATTGGATGGTCGTAGTTGTCGGTAAAAAAATTTTTGACAACGTGATGCCGCTTGAATCCGCATTTTTCGTAAAAGGGAATCGTGAGCGGGCTGTCGCCTGTTCCGACTTGAAGGGCGTCATAGCCATTATGAAATTTTTCTTCCAAAAATTCAATCAGCTTTTTGCCGTAGCCCTTTCCCTGGCTTTTGGGAACGGTGGCGATGTTCTTTATTTCAAGAACGCCCCCGCCTTCGTCGGTGACAACGCACTCGGCCTTTATTCCGCCGTCGTCAAGAACGAACATTCGTCCGCGCTCAAGGTAGCGGTCAACCATGTCCTCTTGCTCGTCGGCAAGAAGAAGCAAGTCGAGAAAATCTTTTTTGCCAGTTGTTATTTCTTTAATTTGCATTTTGTAAACTCCTATTGAATCACTAAAATCTTTCCCTGGTCTTTGTCGCGCTCGGCCACAAAACTTGCGTTGCAAACTTTTTGCAAAAAGGTCTTGTCGTGGCTCACCACAATCATGGCGCAATCCAAAGCGGCGAGCGCGTTTTCCAAAGCGACAACGCTTGTGATGTCCATGTGGTTTGTCGGCTCGTCCAAAACCAAAAGCGAAAGCGGCTTTTGGACCGCAAGCGCTATCATCAATTTGCGCAGCTCGCCGGGGCTCAAATTGTCGCCGCGCTTCAATCCCTCCAAACGCTCCGGCTCGCTTCCAAGCCTGTAAAGCGTCGAAAGAACCTCGCCGCGCTCGCTTTCTTCCAAGCCGTCCAGCTCGCGAAAAACCGCGGCCCTTTGCGCGTCGGAAATTTCCTGCGGCAAGTAAAGAACCTCGTTGGCTCGCCCCGCCTTTTCCAAAAGCGAAATCACGTGGCGGACAAAAAGCGATTTTCCGGCGCCGTTTTCCCCGGTCAGCGCGATTTTCGATCCGCGCTTTATTTCCACGCGAGGAATTTTCAGCTTGTATGAACCGACTTCTAAAACGGCTTCGTCTACGGCGAGCGGCTTGGAATAGTCGCTTTGGCTTAGCGCGAATCCTTCCTTGCGGCGCAGGGCTTTTTTAACGCTGTCGCGCTCGCTTTCGGTTTGGCGGATTTGCGTTTCAAGCCTGGCCTTTGCGTCTCCGGTGGAACGGTCCTTTCCAAGAATTCGCGCCGTGTCGATTTTCCTTTGCGCGTCGTGGTCGCGCGAGTCGATCGCTTTTTTGGAAAGGCGCGCCTTGGACTTTTGGTTTTGCGCTTCAAGCGCGGCGCTCCTTCCGCGCTCGGACGCGGCCTTTGCGTTAAGACGCTCCCATTGGCCGCGAGACTGGTCGGCGCCGCTTTGCCGCAACTCCAACGCCTTTGTAAGGCCGCACGGGTAAGAGTCATAGACAACGCAATCCCGGCCTCCCGCAAAGGCGGCGGCTTCGTTGTAAAGGTAAACCGTCCGCGCGCAAAGACTGTCGGCAAAGGCGCGGTCGTGGCTTACGATTATTCCCGTTCCGGCAAAATCGCCAAGCGCCTCGCAAATCATTCGCGCGGTCTTTGCGTCAAGGTGGTTGGTCGGCTCGTCCAGCAACAAAACGGCGGGCCGCTCGGCTAGAGCGCAAGCGATTTGAATGCGCTTTTTTTCGCCGCCCGACAAAGTTTCGTAGCGCTCAAGCATTTCCTCGGTCACGCAGAGGCGCGAAAAAAATTTGCGCGCCTCGTTGTCGTCCGACCAAAAGGCCGTGTAAAGATTTTCGGGCGGCTCGGAAGTTTCCTGCGCGCAGTAAAGCACGTCGCCCGCCGCTGGGCCAACCACGCCTGCTTTTGCGCCCGCGTTCCCGCATAAAATTTTTCCGCCGTCTGGAACAAGGAGCCCCGCGATTAATTTTAAAAGCGTGGATTTTCCGCAGCCGTTGCTTCCCGCAACGCAAGTCCAGCCTTCCGCAATTTGAAGCGAAAAGTCCTCGAACAAATTTGCGTTTGACTCAGGATAAGAGAAGTTAAGTTTTGTGATTTGAATTGACATTTTGGCCTCCAAAAAATAGAAGCCAGCCACAGAAAGCGGACGCCCGGCCGACAAAAAAATAACTGCAACTGACTTCCAAAGATCGCCCCGCGCCCTTCGCGCCAAGCGTTTTTTTTAACGGAAATCAGAATTACAGTATCATCGGCAGCGTGTCTCCTAAATGAAAAGATAAGGTATCTTATAAAGATTTTGGAAAAGTGTCAATTAGGTTTATTCCTTAAATGCCACCGCGTCAATTTGGAATTTTATTCCTTCCCTGATAAATTTTGTTTCGTAAGCTTTTCTTGCAGGATATGTTCCCTTGAAACGCTTTTTTAGAACATCTGGCAAGGCATTTAAATCGGCTATGTTTGCAAACAGACAGTCCATTTGAACGACAGATTCTAAAGTCAAGCCAACTTTTTTAAGCCGCTCTTCCAAAACGTCAATCGCGCCGTTAATTTGATTTTCAATAGATTCTCCTTCATTTTTCATGCAATAACTTGTATATACAAAGTTGCCTGCTTCAATGACAGTTGAATCAGCCCAAAAGTCATCAGTTTCAATTCTTTTTATTTTGCTCATAAAAATACTCCTTATTTTTTTTGGAAGTGGCACGGGGCGGGCGTCCACATAACAATTGCTTAAACGGTGGCGCGGCTTGACCGCGACATCCGCTTTGAAGCTTTGTTATGCCTTGTTTATTAAAATCCCGTGTCTTT